>Ga0316206_1000061_pt1 | contig 226826 bp, 227 predicted proteins | sample 6monthpyrite_MG_FD_204942 | JGI IMG/M metagenome (GOLD analysis project Ga0316206, IMG submission 204942) | Microbial mat bacterial communities from mineral coupon in-situ incubated in ocean water Damariscotta River, Maine, United States -... | ecosystem: Environmental > Aquatic > Marine >... | reverse complement strand
CAAGACCCCAGTGATTTTTGTGCATAAAGATTGTGGTGAAGAAACAACACCAAAACTGGTCTGTTCAGGCTGTGGTGGCGATTTAAATGCACATAATATTTACCCAAAAGCTGGCCCAGGCGCACCACCAGAGGAGATTGAGAGGCTGCGTGAAGTGAGTATAAATCCAAAGTTGTTTATGGAAGAGTAATTGACGCTTTTCTGAAATCTATACGGCAACGTATAACTAAATTTAGTGGTCGCCCGCTATTGGGCCGGTTCAAGCGCGCACGCTACCCTAATTTATTCGTTAGTTGCACTATCATAAGATGTTCTGAATACTGCTAATTAGCCATACTACTAATATAAAAATTAAGGCTGTTGTTGCTATGCGCCATGCCCAATGATAAAAGCCACTACCTGTATTTGATGCTTTAATATTAAATACTGATCTTACAGCGCCTTCTGGTATATTTAATGGCATAGAAACTGGTATTTCTACTCTTTTGTCTTCTTTCTCTAACCATACACTATCTTCATCAAGACCCAGAAAATAGTTATCGATATCATAGTAAGACAAGATGCAATTCAAATTAGAAAAGCGCTTGTTTGGCATGGCTATTAATGCTTGAAAATGTTTGGACTGAATACCTTTTATATAACTATCTTCAGTATCAAATAATAGATCACGTATTACGTAATCACTAATTTCGATGTTATCAGTGTTTTTCTCTATATTTATTTTCATATTAAATGTGGTCTTACCCACGAAAAGTGAACACCTAATTTAAGCGCATTGCGCATAATAATTACCTTCAAATTGTGCCGATGATTTATAGCCCAATGAAGAGTGACGTCTTATATAATTGTAAAATACTTCAACTGAATTATTCATGAATTATTCATCGTGTTGTTATGCAGCTGTGCCTCGCATAATAAGACAAGTGCTGGTCGCATGCGCATACAATTTTCCATCCGCATCAGTAATAAAACCTTCCGACACGCCTAAGCTTTTGGAGAGATTAAGCACCCGACCTTCTGCCTGAAGTTCTTCATTTAATGGTATTGGGCGCATCATTTTGATATTGAGATCAACCGTGCTGTAGCCAACCCCTGTCTCAAGCATCGTATGGATAGAACACCCTGTGACTGAATCGAGCACAGTTGCAGCAAAACCACCATGTACACCTCCAAGAGGATTGATATGTCGGCTATCGGCCTTTATGACACACTTGACTGAGCCAATTTCAAGTTCTGTAAATCGCATTGGAACTGTATCGGCTATGGAAGAATAAGATATCTTCCCTTCTTTCATGGCTCGGAGCAGTTCAATTCCAGATGCTTCCTTAATATTCAACCAATCTTCTCCTTTATGCTGCATAATGAGTCTGTAGAAAAACAAATAAATATTGGCCAATACACAGCTTAGTAGTTAATTTTTTTATTTTAAATATCCTGACGCAGTTTAATTTTTAATTCAACGTTTAATTAAAGTTACGTCGCTTTATTTCGTTTTTTATACTGCTAATTGCCCGTAATGGTTAAGTTTCTCTATATTATGAACCAAACTATACAATGGCCACTGACTTTGTACTTTTTTCTTGCCGCGTAAACTAAATCGGTTAAGTTTTTTGTTTGTACCGATGTTGACAAATACCGGTTAATCGCCAGGGATGGCGTGAATGCAGATAATGCAGGAGCAATTATCTGCCTACCACTGGCATGTGATGACTGTATGGACTTCCCAGGGTTTGAACCCTAAAACCCTAATAAGACACCCATATCAAGATGTTAATTAAAACAATAATTTAGGTGTGGTGTAAGCCGTTTCTTGTTGTGGGTGTCCTGATAAATACTCCAGGTGGGGAGCTCGCCGTACATTTACTTGAAACGTTGAAGATAGATGACGTTTCTGTTGAAGAGACGAAACCAGGACAGGATCATTATGATCCTGTCGCTAAAATGGTACGTTTATCACCTGTTAATTTCAGCGGTAAATCTCTTACAGCAATTACAGTTGCAGCACATGAAGTTGGGCATGCCATGCAGCATGCATCTGCTTATCCAATATTTAAATTACGTCATAAACTTGTACATTTTGCTGTCTACTTTGAGAAATTAGGCAGTATGGCTATTCTTGCTATGCCAGTTATTACATTAGTAACCCGTTCACCTGTTATTGGCGGTGCTGTTTTTTTTATGGGCATTTTGGGCATTGCATTTGGCACACTCGTGCATTTAGTCACTCTGCCAGTTGAGTGGGATGCTAGTTTTAAGCGCGCTATGCCGCTTTTAATTGAGGGCGAATACATTAATGATATGCAGTCGAAGCATGCGCATAAAATATTAAAAGCAGCGGCTTTGACTTATGTGGCAGGATCATTAGCAAGCCTGCTTAATTTTTACCGATGGATTGCGATTTTGAGACGCTAAAGACCAAAAGCGTCAGACTCAGCAAAACGGGAGGCAGGTTTTGCATTTTGCTATTTTGATTTGTGTATAACCGGGGGCTGCCCCTGGTTTTCTTACTAGCGCTGATTTTCCATGACAGTTATTTACCGTGTTAGCATCATCAAACAAATCAAACCATTCATTGGATAGTTTGATAAACATATATTGAGAACACTATGAGTATCGACATAACACTTACGCCTGAAGAAGTCAGAATAATGGGCTGCCTGATGGAAAAAGAGGTCACCACACCCGATCAGTACCCTTTATCTCTGAATGCCTTACGCAATGCCTGTAACCAGAAATCCAGTCGTGAACCTGTGATGACACTGCAAGCGGGACTCGTGGAAAAAACGGCTCGTCAGCTTGAGGAAAAGGGATTAGTTAAAAGTAGTGAGGGCAAAGGCAGCGTTGTGAAATATGCTCAACGTTTGTGTAACACATTGCTTGCAGAGTTAAAGTTTAGCGCGGCAGAGTATGCGGTTGTTTGTTTGATGTTGTTGCGCGGGCCGCAAACGCCAGGTGAACTCAAGGCGCGTAGCGGCAGGCTATATACCTTCGATGAATATGATGAAGTTAAGATTGTGCTGGATGGATTGCTTAACCGAGAAGGCGGCCCCGTGGTGGCCCGTTTGCCACGAAAAGCGGGGCGCAAAGATCATCAATACACCCATTTGTTTAGCGGTGAGTTCATCTCTACGCCTGAAGACACAACGCTTACTGAGCATTCATCAACAAGTGTTCCTAAGGAAGACAGAGTGGCCAAACTGGAAAAAAGAGTAACTATCCTTGAGCATGCGCTGCAAAAACTCGCACAACAAGTGGGTGAAGAAGTCATTCTGGACGAGACTGAAGCGGAAGGCGTCGGAGACAAACCAGTAAATTAGAATAAGTGTGGTCGGACCCATTGATTACCTATTCATCAGTCGTAATAATTACCTCAAATTTTTCTAAGCAACCCCCGTCTAAAAACGCTTCTTTATTCATTGGGTTTTTATGCGCCAACTTAAAATCATCACTACCTACCCAATTATTAAATGCGGCTTCATTTTGCCAATGGGTTAATACAACATAGGGAGTATTCTCTGATACTGGACGACATATTTCCATGCGAACAAATCCGCTTTGTTTATTTATTTGCCCGGCACGGTCTTTAAAACGTTGTTCAAATTCTTCATTGTATTCTGGTTTTAGAAAAATTCTATTGGTTACTATGAAATTCATTCTTATTATCCTTATTAGAGAAGTACGATTACATTACCATCGTTGACGGGTAAAAAGCATTCGATGGAGTTCTTGAGTTCTTGAGTTCTGGATAAGTTCTGGGGACACGATTATTTTTTTTAAATTCAGTTATCTTAATAAATATAGGTGTCGGTGAGATTAAACTTTAATCCCCTCCGACAGCTTTAATTCATAAGGCAACGCACTAGTAAAAATGAGTGTAAGTTAAAAAAAGATCAGCCGTTAGTGACCGGCTGATCTCTTTGCTGCTCTATTTATATATTATTCAGCAGAGGGTTCTTCAGCCGGCATGCTTTCAGCCTCGGAGCTTTTTTCTGCGATGGTTTCAACACAGGTCCAGCCCCAGCTTTCCTGTTTAGCTACAAATTCATTGGCTTTTTGTACGCAATACTCCGCATCATACTCGGCACTCCATAACACCTGGGTTCCTACACCCTCGGTGAGTTTTTTATAAACAACCTGGCAGGGTACTGGCTCGGAGGTACTGCGCTCAATATGAATTTCACGCACATCGTTACTGTTCCTGCAGCTCCAGGAGTCCGCCATGGTGGCCAGTGGAGAGAAAGCGAGAACAGCGGTGGGTATCAATAGTAGTGTCTTTTTCATGAATCTATCCTCATTTAAGTATGTGGTTATAGCATTAAAGCGTACAGTAATACGCCTTTAAATTCTCCATTTCAAGATTGGGCATGATGAATTTGATTTTGTTCCTGCTAAGGTTAATACTTAGCCCACGTAATTAAATGGCTACGTAGTATTACCAGGATGTAGTTTAAATGATGCTGTGTTAAATAGCTTACTGGCTCGGCTAATATCTAGTGTGGGTTTTCGGAGGGATGCAAATGACAAAACTAAACATAAACGGAAAACTTGTCGATATTGATGTCGATAGTTCAACACCTCTACTCTGGGTGCTGCGAGAACAACTCGGCCTCACGGGTACCAAGTACAGTTGTGGTATTGGCCTGTGCGGTTCCTGCACAGTGCATATTGATGGTGAAGCGGTGCGTTCCTGTCTGCTGCCTGTGTCTTCACTTGATACTACGCAAAATATTACAACAATCGAGGGCTTGTCTTCGGATAGCAGCCATCCTTTGCAGCAGGCATGGAAAGAACTGGATGTACCACAGTGTGGTTACTGTCAGCCAGGCATGATCATGAGTGCCGCGGCACTGCTTAATAAAAACGTTGATCCAGGTGATGCCGAGATTGATGCCAATGTTACTAATATTTGTCGTTGTGGCACATTCAACCGTGTGAGACGCGGCATTCATCTCGCCGTTGATATCATTAAGCGCGGGGCATCATCATGAAAAAAGACATCATCAATGTTTCACGTCGCGATTTTTTAATTACCACAGGTAAAGTGGGCAGCGGTTTAACGCTTGGGCTTTATTTGTCTGCCTGTAGTGAAGACACCACGAATGCTGCAAAACTATCTAATGGGCTTACTGAAGTATCAGCTGAGATTGCTAAAGAACAGCTTGCGCAGGTTCCAGAGGTTAATGCCTGGGTAATGATTCAAGCGGATAACAGTGTGATTATTCGCATTGCCCGATCTGAAATGGGGCAAGGTACGTTAACGGGGCTGGCACAACTAGTCGCCGAAGAACTGGAATGTGACTGGTCTAAAGTCAGTACCGAATATCCGACACCCGGACAAAATATTGCGCGTGATAATGTTTGGCGAAGTTTTTCAACCGGTGGCAGTCAGGGCATCCGCGGAAGTCATTTATATGTACGTAAAGGCGGTGCCGTTGCAAGGCAGATGTTGATTGAGGCCGCGGCCGAAAAGTGGGGCGTACCCATGGCTGAATGCAAGGCCGAGAATAGCGTTATCACGCACCTTCCCAGCGGGCGCAGCATAACGTATGGCGAGGTTGCCTCGGATGCGGCCAAGTTATTTCCCCCTGAACAAATTGAACTGAAAGATCCCAAAGACTGGAAGCTAATTGGCCAGCCGGTTAAGCGTCTGGATACTGACGATAAACTCAACGGTAAACAAATTTACGGTGCCGATCTCACTTTACCGGGTATGTTGAACGCCAGCATTAAGGCTTGCCCGGTGTTTGGTGGCAAGCTTAAGTCCTTTGATGCGAGCAAGGTAAGTAGCATGCCGGGTGTGCGTAACGTGCTTGCGGTTAATGATGATGCCGTTGTCGTGGTGGCCGATACCTGGTGGCAGGCAAATACCGCGTTGAATAAGTTACCCATTAGCTGGGACGAGGGAGTAAACGTCAACGTCAGTAGTGCCTCTATCGATAAAATGCTGGATGAAGGTTTGACCTCAAAAGATAGAGTGTTTATCGGTAATCAACAGGGTGATGTGAACCAAGCATTGAAAGGTGCAACGAAAGTCATTGAAGCCACTTACCGTTATCCCTACCAAAACCATGCCACGATGGAAACCATGAATGCCACCGCACTTTGGACAAAAGATAAATGCGAAGTTTGGTGTCCAACACAAAATGGTACTGCGGCTTTGAACGCTGCCGCTGAGGCCGCTGATTTACCTGTTGAGCAGTGTGATGTTTACAAGCTCCTCCTCGGTGGTGGTTTTGGTCGACGCGGTGCGCAGGATTATGTGACGCGCGCGGTGAGTGTTGCGAAACAATTGCCCGGCACGCCCGTTAAATTACTCTGGAGCCGTGAAGAAGATATGGCGCAAGGCCGTTATCACCCGATTACCAAGTGCAAAATGGTGGGCGGTCTTGATGAAAAAGGTAATCTGACTGGACTGCATGTGCGTATTTCAGGCCAGTCTATACTGGCGGGTTTTAATGGAAATAGAAACGACGCGGACATGATCACCTTTCAGGGCCTGTTGCCGCAAGGCGAGCACGAGATTAGTTATAGTGTTCCGAATTTATTGGTGGAACATGCCATGCGAAATCCGCCGGTGCCTCCCGGATTTTGGCGTGGCGTTAACATCAATCAGAATGCCATTTATGTGGAATCGTTCATCGATGAACTGGCGCACACAGCGGGTGCAGATCCACTGGAATTTCGGCGTAAGCTAATGTCAAAGCACCCAAAGAATTTAGCGGTGCTTAATGCGGTTGCTGAAAAAGTAGGATGGGATAAGCCTGCAGATAAAGGTGTCTATCGTGGTCTTGCTGTCTGTAACACATTTGCCAGTTATGTTGCTGCGTGTGCAGAAGTATCTGTGAATGAAAAAGGTGAACTTAAAATTCATCGTATTGTTGCTGCAACAGATCCCGGACATGCCGTTAATCCACAACAAATTGAAGCGCAGGTAGAGGGCTCTTTTGTGTTTGGGCTGTCGGCATTACTGTATGGCGAATGCAGCATAAAAGGCGGTGCAGTTGAGCAAAGTAATTTTCATGATTATCCATCAATGTTGATTAAGGATATGCCAAAGGTCGAGGTTATCGTTATGCCTTCAGGTGGGTTCTGGGGCGGTATTGGTGAACCGACTATTGCGGTTGCGGCACCAGCGGTATTAAATGCCATTTTTGCTGCAACAGGTAAACGAGTACGTCAGTTCCCATTAAAGAATCTTGATCTTCGAGCGGGATAAGCCATGCAAAATTGCAGCACTGATGAGTTTGTTTTACAAACAGCGCATGAATGGTTACAAGAAGATTATGACGTTATTCTTGTTACTGTTTTAAAAACATGGGGGTCAGCGCCACGTCCACCTGGTTCACTGATGATAATGCGACAGGATGGTGTTATTGCGGGCTCGGTTTCAGGTGGTTGTGTTGAAGAAGACCTGATACAACGTTATAGAGATCATCAACTTAGTGAGAGTTATCCCACGCGTATTGATTATGGTGTAAAGCGTGATGATGCAACACGTTTCGGTCTGCCTTGTGGTGGTCGTCTTGAGTTACTCGTTGAACAACTTAATGATATTGAACAACTACAACAGCTGCTTGATGTTTTTCAGCACCACCAGTTAATAGCAAGGTATGTCGATTTACAAACCGGCAAGGTAACACTACAAACCGTACGGGCTGAGCAGGGTTTTTTTTATAGCAATATTTATGTACGTAAAACGTTTGGACCACAATGGATCATGTTACTGATTGGTGCCGGTCATCTTTCACAGTATGTTTCACAGATGGCACTGATGTTGGGGTATAGAGTTATTGTTTGTGACCCGCGCGAAGAGTATACAAAAAACTGGCAGGTAGAAGGCACCGAGTTAACAACATTGATGCCTGACGATGCCGTACACCTTTATGTGCAACAATCGCGTAGTGTTGTTGTGGCTCTAACCCATGATCCTAAATTAGATGATATGGCTTTGCTTGATGCATTAATATCACCTGCATTTTATATTGGTGCTATCGGTTCACTACGCAACTGTCAATTACGCCGAAAACGTCTTAAAGAACTTGGAATTACTTCATCACAACTGCAACGTTTACATGCGCCTGTGGGTTTATCGATTGGTAGTCACACACCGCCTGAAATTGCGCTTTCAATTATGGCTGAAATAACTCAACAACGTAATATTGAAAATGTTGTAGAGAAAAAAGTCGTTAGTGTTTTATGAGTAATACGCCGATTGGAATTTTACTGGCCGCCGGTAAAAGCCAACGCTTTAACAGTAATAAACTATTACATCCGCTTGTTGATAATACCCCCATGCTACTGACAACGGCGCAAACGTTAGCGAGCGTGCTGCCGCATAGTATTGTTGTTATTAATTCAGCATTAAAAAGTTTCACAACTCAACTTGAGCAATTGGGCCTGCGTGTTGTGATTAACGAACAAGCGGAGCAGGGAATGGGCAGTAGCATTGCTTGTGGAGTAAAGGCAAGTAAGGATGCAAGTGGATGGTTAATCACACTGGCCGATATGCCGTATATTAAAACACAAACACTGACACGACTGGCTAACAAACTCACAGAGGGTGCAGATATCGTTGCACCACAATTCAAGCAGCAACGTGGTCACCCGGTAGGGTTTAGTTGTGCTTATGTTGATGAGCTTCTTGCCTTGAACGAAGATATAGGTGCGAAAGATATAATAAAAAGAAATAAGCAACAACTTGAATTAGTGTTAACGGATGATGAGGGGGTTGTTCGGGATATTGATTATCCTGATGACGTTTAAATATATTCTAAGCAATGAAGTCTGATTCTGTTGGTTTTTATTTACAAAAAGTAGTTTTGCTATATATGTTTGCACTCGAATAAATTGAGCTTTATACCCATCGGGGTCGGAGTCATACCCATCGGGGTCGGAGTCAAACTAATAAATTTAAATAGGCAAATGGTGATGGTCCCGCGGTTGAACTACAAAGTCGGGTAGTTTGACTCCGACCCCTTTCATAAAGTATCTTTTGGTTTCGTCCAGGAATTATTGGTAAGCGTACCTTTGTATGTAAGTTTAATTTGGCTGATTATGTTGAAGTGAGCGGCGCGGATCTTTCTAATTTTGGTTAAAAAACACATAACAATAAAAGGGACACTAACAAATGTGGATCATTAGTATTTGTCATTGCCTCTTTTAAATAAACTGTTATGGAAACTGATATTAAATTTTGTGCGGGCCTGCCTGCATTACTAGTTTTCCGAAGTTTTTGCCTTCTAATAAACCAATAAATGACTCCACAGTATTTTCTAAACCATCGACTAAATGTTCACGATAATTTATTTTTCCTTCTTGCAACCATTGCCCCATGGCCTGGCTAAATTCAGCGTAACGATCACCATAATCATCAAACACAATGAAGCCTTGCATCTTAATGCGTTTCACTAGCAAGGTGCCCATTAGCATGAACATACGATCAGGGCCTTCAGGTAAACTGGTCGCATTGTATTGTGAAATCAGGCCACATAATGGCACTCGAGCACAGGGGTTTAATAACGGTAATACGGCATCAAATACTTTTCCACCGACACTTTCGAAATATACATCGATACCAGTATCGCAAACTTTGGCTAATTGCTCGGCCATATCTGCTGCATAATGATCGAGGCAAACATCAAAGCCTAAGTCATCGACTGCTGAGCGACACTTTTCTTCGCCACCGGCAATACCAACGACTTTACAGCCTTTTAATTTGGCAATTTGACCAACCAAACTACCAACGGCACCCGTTGCTGCTGCGACCACAACCGTTTCACCTGCTTTAGGCTGGCCTATATCTAACAAACCCATATAGGCTGTTAGACCAGGCATGCCCATAACGCCTAAAGCCTGTGAAGGATGTGCCGGCTGCTTGCCTAGTTTTAATAAACCAGCGCCATCAGAAATTGAATAATCTTGCCAGCCGGAATATGCAACTACCCATTCACCGACTTCAAAATCCGCATGCTCAGACTGCTCCACGCGGCAGACGGTTCCACCGACCATTACCTCATCGATAGCAACCGGTTCGGCGTATGATTTGGCATCACTCATTCGACCACGCATGTATGGGTCTAATGATAAATAAATTGTGCGCAGTAAAAGTTCGCCTTGCTTAGGCGTTGGTTTATCGCTTTGTATAAAATTAAAATTACTCAAGGTTGGTGCACCGACAGGGCGGGAGGCTAATGTCCATTGGCGATTATTTTTAACATTCTGTTGTAGAGCATGTTGCTGACTGGAAATTGTCATACTAATTCTCCGTTCGTTATAGCGCAGTGTTCAATATTTCACGACTAATTTCAGGCGTAATGTCACTATGCTCACCCAGCTTAAGCATGCCATGTTGAGTTAGCTTTTCGATTAAACCATCAATCTCGGTTTTACCTAAATCAATATCAGATAAACGCGTTGGTACTTGCATGGTTTGAAAGAATTGTTCCGTTAATTCTATTGCGCGATTAATGCGAGAATCGTCGTCACCTTCAGTTAAGTTCCAGATACGTTCTGCATACTGTAGTAACTTTTCTCGTTTTGCTTTGGCGCATACCTTCATCACCGCCGGTAATACAATCGACAAAGTCCGTGCGTGATCAATTGCATAAGCACCGGTTAGCTCATGTCCAATCATGTGAGTTGCCCAATCCTGCGGTACACCTGCACCAATTAAACCATTCAGGGCCATGGTTGCCGCCCACATAATATTGCCACGAACATCCAGATCATTTTTTGTTTCGGCGGCTAACGCCTTCGGGCCTTCTTCGATGAGGGTAAGCAATAAGCCTTCAGCAAAACGATCCTGCACCTTGCCATTTACACTGTAAGTTAGGTATTGCTCGATGGTATGAACAAACGCATCAACGACACCATTACTGATTTGTCGATCCGATAACGATAATGTTACCGCCGGATCAAGTACCGCAAATAAAGGCTGTACGAGTGGACTATTAAAAGGCAGTTTGTTGCCATCACGGGTTACTACCGAATTTGCATTCGATTCAGAACCGGTTGCGGGCAGGGTTAATACACAAGCCATCGGCAATGCTTGTTTTATCGGTTGGCCTTTAGCGACAAAGTCCCATGGATCGTCTCCTTCATACAGTGCAGCGGCGGCGATAAATTTAGTGCCATCAACTACCGAACCACCACCAACAGCGAGTAAAAAATCGATATCATGCAGGCGGATTAAATTCTGCGCTTTCATCAAGGTATCATACGTTGGGTTAGGCTCAATACCGGAAAACTCAAACCAGGTATGCTCGCTTAATGCTTCAGCTACCTGATCGTAAACGCCATTTGCTTTAATCGAACCACCACCGTATGTCACCAGAACTTTTGCGGTCTTTGGAATTAATTCGCTCAGGGTTTTAATTTGACCTTCACCAAACTGGATTTTGGTCGTATTTTGAAAACTAAAATTTAACATCAGGTTCTTTCCAATTTATGAGTTGAGTGCAGCTAATAATTTTTCTGCAGCAAGTTCTGAACTTTGAGGGTTTTGACCACTGATTAATAAACCATCCTGAACAGCAAAGGCATTCCAGTCGGCGACTTTTTGGAAGTCAGCGCCACGCTTAATGAGTTCATCTTCTAATAAGAAAGGTACAATGTCGGTTAGTTGCACCGCGGCTTCTTCATTGTTGGTAAAGCCCGTTACCGCTTTACCTTTAATCGCATATTCGCCATTAGCATCTTTAATATTCAACAGCACCGCGGGTGCATGGCACACGGCAGCAACCGGTTTATTGGCTGACAGAAAGCTTTCAATTAAGGCTATGGATTCGCTATTGTCGGTTAAATCCCATAATGGGCCATGGCCGCCTGGATAAAATACGCCGTCATAATCCGCCGCATTCATCTCAGCCAGCTTCGCTGTATTTGCCACCAGGGCCTGTGCTTGCGTATCTGCATCAAAGCGTCGAGTCGAATCGGTCTGGAAATCTTCCAGCTCGCTCTTTGGATCCACCGGAGGCTGGCCACCAGCTGGCGAAGCAAGTGTTACCTGTACACCCGCGTCAACAAAGGCGTAATAAGGTGCGGCAAATTCTTCAACCCAAAAGCCGGTTTTTTCACCGGTGTTTCCAAGTTCTGCGTGAGAGGTGATTACCATTAATACTTTTTTAGCGTTTACATTAGTCATGCTGTTATCTCCATTGTCGGTGCTGTATAGGGTCGCCTGTTATCTAGTTGTGTAGGCATGGACTGCAGTGTATGCCTACAAAATGAATTGAACAATATGAATAGAATTGACAACACTGTTATAAAAATTGATACAATTAGCGATGAACTTATCTTTCGAACAGCTTAAAAGTATGGTGGTTTTTGCTCAGGTCGTTGAGCAAGGCAACCTGACCGCAGCCGCCAGACACATTGGCTTATCACGTGCGGTCGTCAGTTATCACATAAAAAAGCTGGAATCACAGATTGGGGTAAAGCTACTCAATCGTTCTACCCGCGCCATCGCGTTAACTGATGCGGGTCTGGAGTATTACCAGTCCTGTCGTATCATTGCCGAACAGGCCGCTGTGGCCAATCAGCAAATAGAAAACCTTAAAAATGAACCGGAAGGTTTATTAAAAATTACCTGCCCGGTGAACGTCGGCTTACAGATGGTGGTGCCAGCACTCAATGACTTTCGTCGCCTCTATCCTAAAATTGAATTAGATGTGATGCTCACCGATGAGGTTGTTAATATCATGCAAGAGGGTATCGACCTCGCGATACGTGGTGCGCCTTTACCCGATTCTGGCTTACAGGCGAGTAAGCTATCGATCTTACCTACCTGTTTATGTGCCTCGCCTGAGTATTTTAAAAAACACGGTCGCCCAACTATTCCAACTGATTTAGAGCAACATGCCTGGGTTATTTATAAGCTGACTTCTGGTGCCATTAAGTTAACTAAAGGTGGCCGTTCATATAGTGTTGCAGTGAAAGGCAGTATTAGCACGAATAATGCCGCGGCCCGTACGGCCTTTGTGGAAGGAGGTAATGGCATAGGGCGAATTCCACTTTATGACGCCTGGCCCAAAATACAGGCAGGACTATTAGAAACAGTACTCGATGATTATCAGCTAGATAATATCGAAATTTATGGTGTTTTTCCTCCTGGTAGTGCCGGTTCAAAAAAACTGCGGCTTTTAATAGACTTCCTTAAAGATTACTTTGTTAAGAACGACCGCCAAGTTATGCAGAATAAACTGTTACCGAATAAAGGATAGGTAAAAATTAATTTGGGTCAAAGTAAATACCCATCGGGGTCGTACCCATCGGGGTCGGAGTCAAACTAATAAATTAAAATTGGCGAATGACGATAAGCCCACATTTGAGTTAATGATGTCGGATAGTTTGACTCCGACCCCTTATCTGCGACCCCTTATCTGCGACCCCTTATCTGATAACGCTTACCTAATAAAATCATAAGCAGTATTACAGGCAAAAAAAAGCCACCTGTTAGGGTGGCCTTCGTTTTTGGTGGAGATGGCGGGACTCGAACCCGCGTCCGCAAGTACTCCGCTTTAGGCTCTACATGCTTAGTTTCGCCTTTTAATTTAATCGCTTAAGCTCCGGCAGATCAGGATTTTAAGCAACGAGTCTGTTTAGGTTTTAGTGTTTTAGCCTCAGTCCGACTAGAACACGATCTTGTATAAGATGACTCCCGAAATCCAACGCCTACAAGCAAGCACCGGCCGGAAGGCAATCTACTGGTGTTTAGGCAGCGATTGCGTAGTTGTTATCGTTAGCAACTATAATTTTGCAGAAGTATTTACGAGGGTACTGCAATCCTCGGCATGCACCGTAAAGTTTTGTTACCCACGTCGAAACCAGAATCATCCCCGGTAGTGAGTCTTAACATTAGACACTTTAAACGATTAAAGTTCTCGCTAAGTTGTGCTATTTAGTTAAAAACTAAACAACATTCACTTATAGAATATATGGAGACTCTATAAGTGATTTAAAGGGCAGATAGTAAAAAAATTACTATCTACTCAGGTTAGGTGGTTAAGCCTGTAAACAATTGTACAGATCAATGCCTTACATTGGTAGCAGTAGGCTGCGCATTGCTTTAAAATCACGCCCTTATCGCAAATCCTTCATCATTTGAGGCAATCAATGCAAATTTTTCGTGGCTCACCCGCGCTATCTAGCTTTCGTTCAGAGAAATTACTGAGTCAATTACAGTCTTCTGTACCGTCTATCAGCCATGTTTATGCAGAGTATGTGCACTTTGCCGATGTTGAGGGTGAGGGTGAGTTATCCACTGAGCAAACGGCTACCTTACAAAAGCTATTAACCTATGGCCCCGCGTATTCTGTAGAAGAGCCTGCCGGTGAGCTATTGGTGGTGATTCCTCGCTTTGGCACGATTTCGCCATGGGCCTCAAAGGCCACAGATATTGCACACAACTGTGGTTTGCAGTCTGTACAGCGTTTAGAGCGCGGCGTGGCTTACTATATTCGGGCATCGGGCGCATTGAGCGATGCGCATATGGCCTTAGTTAAGGCGCAAATTCATGACCGCATGATTGAGATGGTGCTGAGTGATTTTAATGCCGCTGCGGCATTGTTTGTACATGCGGAACCTCAGGTGGGTAGCCATGTTGATATTCTGGGCGGCGGCCGTGGGGCACTGGTTGCCGCGAATATCGAGTTAGGCCTGGCCCTGTCGGCGGATGAAATCGATTACCTGTTGGAGTATTTTGAATCGGATAAGCGCAACCCCGGTGAGGCCGAGCTGATGATGTTTGCGCAGGCAAATTCTGAGCATTGCCGGCACAAAATATTTAATGCCGACTGGGTGATTGATGGCAAGCAGCAGGATATCTCGCTATTTGGCATGATTCGCAATACCTATAATAAATCACCTACTGGCGTGTTAAGTGCCTATCACGATAATTCGGCGGTAATGGAAGGACATGTTGCAGGGCGCTTTTTTGCCGATGCAGATACAGCAGAATACTCGCTGCATCAAGAGGCCATGCCGATTTTGATGAAGGTGGAAACACACAATCATCCAACCGCCATTTCACCCTTCTCCGGTGCGGCAACGGGGTCTGGTGGTGAAATTCGTGATGAGGGTGCGACGGGTCGTGGCTCTAAACCTAAGGCGGGTTTGAGTGGATTTTCTGTTTCTAATTTAAAAATCCCCGGTTTTGCTCAGCCCTGGGAAACCGATTATGGCAAGCCAGAGCGTATTGTTTCCGCGCTGGATATTATGCTTGAAGGCCCGCTGGGCGCTGCGGCCTTTAATAATGAATTTGGCCGCCCGAATATCAATGGCTACTTCCGCACCTTTGAAGAAACCGTGCCCGGCGTTACCAGTGATGGAAAGCCCGGCGATGAAGTCCGTGGCTATCACAAGCCCATTATGCTGGCGGGTGGTTACGGCAATATGCGCAAAGAGCATATCGATATGATTGATATGCCCGCCGGCACACCGGTTGTGTTACTCGGTGGCCCGGCGATGCTGATTGGTTTGGGCGGTGGTGCAGCATCGTCTATGGCATCTGGTGAAAGCGCAGAGAATTTAGACTTTGCCTCGGTGCAACGTGGCAATCCAGAAATGGAGCGTCGTTGTCAGGAAGTTATCGACCGTTGCTGGGCGATGCGCAAAGAAGAAAAAGATAATAACCCGATCATCTGGATACACGATGTGGGTGCGGGTGGTATTTCCAATGCATTACCCGAGCTGGTGAACGACGGTGGTTGTGGCGCGGAATTTGAATTGCGCGAGGTGCACATTGATGAGCCGGGCATGACGCCCATGGAAATCTGGAGTAATGAATCGCAGGAGCGTTACGTCATGGCGATTGCGATTGATCAGCTGGAAGATTTTAAGGCCCTGTGTGAACGTGAGCGTTGCCCGTATGCGGTGCTGGGTTACACAACCGAGGTTAAAGAACTAAAGGTTCACGACAGGCACTTTGATGATTACCCGGTGGATATGCCACTTGATGTATTACTCGGTAAGCCACCAAAAATGACCCGTGATGTAAAACACGAAGAGATTAAGCACAGGCCATTCGATACCTCATCTATCGATATTAAAGATGCCGCAGCGCGTGTTTTGCGTTTGCCATCGGTGGCGAGTAAAACATTTTTAATTAGCATTGGTGACCGAACCGTTACCGGGCAAATTACCCGTGACCAGATGGTCGGCCCCTGGCAGGTGCCGGTTGCCGATGTCGCCGTTACCGCAACCTCATTTAATGTGCACACCGGCGAAGCCATGGCGATGGGTGAGCGTACCCCCATTGCATTATTGGACGGTGCGGCATCGGGTCGTATGGCAGTCGGTGAGGCGATTACCAATATTGCCGCGAGTGCAATTAATAAAATGGGCGACATTAAGTTGTCGGCTAACTGGATGGCGCCCGCCGGTCACCCCGGTGAAGACGCGGTGTTATTCGATACCGTAAAAGCCGTGGGTATGGAACTGTGCCCGGAGCTGGATATTGCGATTCCCGTGGGTAAGGATTCCATGTCGATGAAAACCGTGTGGACGCAAGACGGTGAAGAGCGTGCCGTAACCGCGCCTTTATCATTAGTGATTACCGCGTTTGCACCGGTGAGTGATGTGCGCAGTACGCTGACCCCGCAGTTAAGTTATCAGCAAGGTACGTTATTAATTGCCATCGATTTAGGTTGTGGAAAAAATCGCATGGGCGGCTCGGCACTTGCGCAGGTTTACAAACAGATTGGTGATACGCCAGCGGATTTAGATGATCCAAAATTACTCAAAAATTTCTTTACGGTAATTCAGGATTTAAATCATCAGGGCAAAATAATGTCTTACCACGATCGCTCCGATGGTGGTTTATTTACCACGCTATGTGAAATGGCATTTGCGGGTCACTGTGGTATGAGTGTTGATATTGCAGGCCTTTGTGGTGGTGAAGGCGGTGATGCCGCAGCGGCTTTATTTAATGAAGAGCTGGGTGCGGTTATTCAAATAAGCTCAAACGATATTGAATTTATTATGAATGATTTACGTGCCGCCGGTTTAGGTGATTGCAGTCATGTCATAGGTACGGTTAATCAATCAGGTAAAATTGCTATTTATAATGATGTAGATCCGGTGTTTGAAGATACCCGCGTTAATCTGCAACGCGTCTGGTCAGAAACAACGCACCAGATGCAAACACTGCGCGACAATCCACAATGTGCACAAGAGGAATTCGATTCACTTCTGGATGAAAAAGATCCCGGTATTTCACCTAAGCTAACGTTTGATTTAAACGACAATGTTGCAGCGCCTTTTATTGCAAGCGGCGTTAAACCGAAAATCGCAATACTCCGCGAGCAGGGTGTGAATGGTCAAATTGAAATGGCCGCGGCATTTGATCACGCCGGTTTTAATGCACTTGATATTCACATGAGCGATATTTTAAGTGGCCGCGTTTCACTAAAAGATTTTAAAGGTTTAGTGGCCTGTGGTGGTTTTTCTTACGGTGATGTTTTGGGTGCCGGTGAAGGCTGGGCAAAAACTATTTTATTCAATGAAAAGGCGCGCAATGAATTTAGTGCGTTTTTTCAGCGCGAAGATAGCTTTGCACTGGGTGTGTGTAATGGTTGCCAGATGTTATCAAACATTAAAGAACTTATTCCCGGTGCAGAACACTGGCCACACTTTGTACGCAATGTGTCCGATCAGTTTGAGGCACGTTTTAGTAGCGTAGAAATAATGGATTCACCTTCAATATTTTTACAGGGTATGGCCGGTTCGCAAATGCCGATTGCCGTTGCACACGGTGAAGGTCGCGCTGAATTTAAAAACACATCGTCAATTGCTGCAAGCAAACAGGCCTTGCGTTATGTAAATCATTACGGTGATGCTACTGAAACCTATCCATTAAACCCGAATGGTTCGCCGCAAGGTTTAACCGGCTTCACAACGGATGATGGCCGCGTAACGATTATGATGCCACACCCGGAACGTGTGTTTAGAACCGTGCAGCACTCATGGCACCCGGATGACTGGGAAGAAGATAGCCCGTGGATGCGTATGTTTAGAAATGCACGTGCCTGGGTAAAATAATTATTTAAAGAATAAATTTAAGCAGAAAATTTTAAGTTATAAAAAATAAAAGAGGCAACATGGAAAAAGTACTTATCGTAGGCGGAGCTGGTTTTATTGGTTCACACACCGCAGATATTTTGATGGAACAGGGCATAAAAGTTCGCGTACTAGATAACCTGAGTTCGGGTCATCGCACAAATTTACCGGCCTCAAATCCTTTACTGGAATTTATTGAGGGTGATATGCGCAATGCCGCTACGGTTAAAGAAGCTATGCTGGGCATTTCACATGTTGTGCATCTGGCGGCGCAGGTTTCCGTTGTTGCCTCACTTGAAGACCCTGAGTTTTCCGCGCAACAAAATATTATTGGTTATTTAAATGTTTTAGATGCGGCAAAAAATGCCGGTGTTAAGCGCATGGTGTATGCATCATCTGCGGCGATTTATGGAGAGCCCCCCAGTTTGCCATTAGATGAAGAAATGGCCGTTAAGCAGTTATCACCCTATGGTCTAGAAAAACAGGTTAATGAAGAGTACGCCGATTTATATTATCGACTGCATGGCTTCTCTGCTTTGGGTATGCGTTTCTTCAATGTGTATGGCCCAAGGCAGGACCCCAAATCACCCTATGCCGGTGTGATTGCCCTGTTTATGGATCGCATAAAAGATAACTTACCCCTCACCATGAATGGCGATGGTGAACACACGCGCGACTTTATTTACGTGCGTGATGTGGCGCGTACCAATGTCGCTGCATTAGGTGTCGATGTACAGGGCGCGTGTAATGTCGCCACCGGTGAAAAAACATCGCTCAATGACCTGGTGAATGTATTGGCGGATATTACCGGCAATACGGCAGATGTAAGCTATGGCCCGGAGCGTGAAGGCGATATTGTGCATTCATTGGCCGACCCGGCAAAAATGAACAGGCAGATTGGTGTGGTTGCGGAGATAGATTTGAAAGCAGGTTTAACGAAATTGTTAGAGTCTGTTAGTTAGCAGGGCATTTGTGTAATGCCAAACATAGGTTGAATTTGTGGATCAAGGGGAGTGGATCCACCTGAGGGGTGTTACCTGTGATACTTCGTTTTGCCGGAAGGCGCTTTGCTTTTCCGGCCTACTCAATATTAATAGATACGATTTTTTAGCGGCTAGCGGATTTCATTATGCGGGCCTTTTCGCGGCCCCAGTCGCGGTCTTTATCGTCGGCACGTTTGTCATGTTCCTGCTTACCTTTTGCCAGGCCTATCGCCATTTTGGCAAAACCCTTACTCCAGAACATTTTTAACGGCACAATGGTGTAGCCTTTACGATCTACCGCACCAATCAACTTGTCGATTTCACGACGGTGCAGCAGCAGCTTGCGGGCACGGTGAGGTTCTGGGTTAACGTGAGTAGAGGCAGAGAGTAGAGGGGTGATTTGTCCGCCTACCCAGAAGATTTCATTGTTTTTAACCATCACATAAGTGTCGGTCATTTGTACGCGGCCATCGCGTACGCTTTTAACCTCCCAGCCATCTAATACAATGCCCGCTTCATAGATGGTTTCAATGGCGTAGTCGTGGCGTGCCTTTTTGTTTTGCGCAATCATGCTGCCAGGCTTTTTGGGTGCTTTCTTACTTTTATTGGCCATTTTCTATAATGTCATCATGGGTAGCTAGGGTTGTTGTGCGTGCTGATTATACTTGATGTAGTTTGAATATAAATTCATGTTTTCAGCTATTTTATACAGCGTGTTTATATACCGTACATTGTGCTTTAAAAAATCGCTACTTGTTTAATTTTTTGATTTTTATGAGAATGTAACTCGGTATTATGAATGCGCTGGGTTAGGATGTAAGTCTGGCTGCTTTTAAATGAATAAATCATTAGCATTAAATCTGTAAATATAATTAAAACAATAAGATAGGCGTGCTGATTAAAGCGATCTATCAGTAATAATATTAAGGGCGATATTACATGTCGAGTGAAACACGCACCTCAATTCACGGTCAATGGTCTAGCCGAATGATGTTTATTATGGCGGCTACGGGATCTGCCGTGGGCCTGGGTAATATTTGGAAGTTTCCCTATATCACGGGAGAAAATGGTGGCGGTGCATTTGTGCTGGTTTATTTGCTGTGCATTGCGGCGATAGGCGTACCCATTATGATGTCCGAAATTATGTTGGGGCGCCGCGGTCGACAGAGCCCGATTAATACCATGAAAACATTGGCCTTCGAGGCAGGCAGGCCAAAAGTCTGGTCTCTGCTGGGCTGGTTTGGCGTGATTGCGGGTTTTCTTATTTTGTCTTATTACAGTGTCATCGCGGGTTGGGCACTATCTTATGTGTTTCGTACGGCCAGCGGTATGTTTGAAGGCGTAACGGCTGATGGGGCAAACAGTATTTTCACGGCCCTGGTATCAGATCCTGAAAAGCTACTCGCCTGGCACACAATATTTATGGTCGCAACCACCGTAGTAGTGGCGCGTGGTGTGAAAAATGGCCTGGAAAAAACCATTGGTTTTTTAATGCCTATGTTGTTCGTGTTATTAATCGTATTGGTTTTTTATGCGATGACCACTGGGTACTTTATGCAAGGGGTGAACTTTATGTTTAGCCCGGACTTCAGCAAAATAACAGCGCAGAGTGTTTTAACCGCAATGGGCCACGCCTTTTTCACGCTGAGCCTGGGCATGGGGGCGATTATGGTTTACGGCTCATACTTGCCCCAGGATACCTCCATTGCTAAGGCATCTATATTAATTGCCCTTGCGGACACCGCCGTTGCCCTGCTTGCCGGGCTGGTGATTTTTCCTATTGTGTTTGCCAATGGTTTAGAGCCGGGTGCAGGGCCAGGTCTGATTTTTCAGACATTACCGATTGCCTTTGGGCAAATGGAAGCGGGTGTCCTAATTGGTACGCTGTTTTTTGTATTGTTGGTGTTTGCGGCCTGGACATCATCTATTTCACTTATAGAGCCAGCAGTGGCCTGGTTGGTTGAAAATCACGGTATGAACCGTATTTATGCCTCGGTATCTGTTGGGGCTGTTACCTGGTTTGTGGGTATTGGTTCGATGTTATCGTTTAATGTGTGGTCTGAACACAGGCTATTTGGGCTCAACTTTTTCGACTTTCTGGATTATTTAACCGCAAATATCATGTTGCCGTTGGGTGGCTTATTCATCGTGATCTTTTCTGGCTGGTTAATGAAAACACAAGCCTCTAAAAATGAACTTAATACCACTAAATGCGGATATACTATTTGGCTTATTTTGTCCCGCTTTGTAGCTCCCGCCGCGGTGATGCTTGTGTTTTTGAGCGCAATTGGCGTTATCAATTTAAGTTGATTCAGGCATATATTTAAACAAACAATAGGTTAAAGAGTGACCCTTATATCCCGTAATGCGCTGGTTCCATACTCCGTAGAGGAAATGTATCAGTTAGTAGATGACATAGAGTCTTATGCAGAATTTTTGCCCTGGTGCAAATCCACCAATGTCATCTCCAGAGATGATAACGAAGTAAAGGCGAGTATAGAGATAGCCCGTGGCGCACTGAATAAGTCGTTCACCACCTTAAATCGTATGCAACGTAATAAAATAATAGAAATGCGCCTGGTGAAGGGGCCGTTTAAACAGCTGGAAGGCTTTTGGCGCTTCGATGCATTAAAAGATCCATCGGCGAGTAAAATATCATTCGATTTGGAGTTTGAGTTCGAAAGTAGAATTATCGCCTTTGCGGTAGGGCCGGTGTTTAATCAGATAGGAAATTCAATGGTCGATGCCTTTTGTAAGCGTGCAGCAGAGGTCTACGGTGAGCGATTCTAATTCATTAGAAATAAAAAATAACCACGAGATAAAAGTTGAAGTCGCTTATGCGACACCTCAACAGCAAGTTATTTTGGAGGTTATGGTTAGCCCTGGCTGTACAATCGAGCAGGCAATTCAGCAGTCGGGCATACTGGAAAGCTTTCCCGAAATAGACTTATCGGTGAATAAAGTCGGCATATTTGGCAAGCTATCAAAGAGTACCCTGGAGTTAAAGGCCGATAATCGAATTGAAATATACCGCCCCCTCATCGCCGACCCTAAAGAAGTGCGACGTAAGCGCGAGGCAGAGGGTAAGCGAATGAAAAAAGGCGGTGGTGACGCCGATTCTGCAGAGGCTAAAAAATAATAGCCCTGCTTAATCCTTAGTGTTGATGGGTGGGCGCCTGGACAGGGGGTGCTGCGTTTATTTCATCGCTATTGCTAGCGTCGCTGCTGTTATACATCTCTGGGGCGTATGCAGCATCATCAATTTTTACAAGCTGATTATTTTTAAAGAACAAGATCACTCGGGATTGCCTTACTGGCTGATTACCGGGTTTAAAGTAAAAAACATAATCCCAGCGATCTTGATGGAAGGGATCTTTAAGCAGCGGTGTACCGAGTAAAAATATAACTTGCTTGCGGGTCATGCCGACTTTTAACGTCGCCAATATCTCGGGTTTTATTTTATTACCCTGTTGAATATCAATGCGGTGAGGTGAACAGGCGCTAAGGCTTAAGCCCAGGCTGAATACTAAACAGGTAATAAAGATAAGTTTCTTATACATAGCTTAATGATACGACTTATATTCGAGTATAATGGGGCGCAAATAATAACTCATATCCCCCTCAAAAACAGCAGGAGTTTCACTTGACGACCTCTGATATTAAGAAAGCAGGCCTAAAAGTAACCTTACCCCGTATGAAAATACTGGAGTTGCTTGAATCCTGCAAGCTGCGTCACCAAAGCGCAGAAGACATCTATAAGGCCTTACTCGATCAGGGCGAAGAAATCGGCCTGGCCACGGTATACCGTGTTCTAACTCAATTTGAAGGTGCCGGTCTGGTTACGCGGCATCACTTTGAAGGTGGACAGGCCGTGTTCGAATTAAATGAGGGTGAACATCACGATCATTTAGTTTGTGTGAGCTGTGGAAAAGTCATTGAGTTTGTCGATGACGTGATTGAACGGCATCAAAATGAAATTGCACAAAAAAATAGCTTTAAGATCACCGAGCATAGTTTAATTATTTATGGCCACTGTAAGAGCTGCCAATAATAAATTCGCCTATTATCAAAGCGCTTAAATCGTCTGAATCTTATGGACTGGTCAGCTAAGCCTGGTATGCAATTTTTACTTAATCTACTTAGTGTTAATAGAGTAAATGCAAAAAACAAAAAATAGATCAGATATCACCGAGCAGTATTCATTTGATGAATACATGCAAAAGATAACCGCCTATTGTGGATCTGATGACAAGCTCCAGCGTGCCTGTCAGTTAATATGGAATTTACCTGTAGAAGATGTCGAGTTGCCGAGTGGTTTAGAGGTAGCCTTAATTCTCGCCGAGTTGAGTGTAGATAAAACGACTTTAATCGTTACACTTCTGGGCGATTTCCGTCTCAATCAATCTGATTTTATTGAAAACCTGTCAGCCGATTTTGGTGAAGAGGTTTCTCATCTGGTTAAAAAAGTACGCTGGCTGCACGATTTTCATTTTGAAGACTTAACAGAAAATACACCAGAACAGATAGAGCGTTTAAGGCGCATGCTGTTATCAATGATAGATGATGTTCGAGTGATGTTAATTAAACTTGCCTACAGAGTGCAACGTTTAAGAATGATGGCAGGGCATGATACAGAACAACGTCGCCTGATCGCCCGCGAAACATTAGAAATATTCACCCCGCTTGCCAATCGTTTAGGTATTGGACAACTCAAATGGGAAATGGAAGATCTTTCTTTCAGATTCCTCGAACCACTCACCTATAAACGCATTGCAAAATTATTAGAAGAACGCAGAGAAGAACGCGAAACCTACATTGCAGATGCAGTGAGTGATATTAAGTCAATGCTTAAAGAATCGGGTGTTGATGCAGAAACCTATGGTCGTCCCAAACACATTTACAGTATTTGGAAAAAGATGACGGCTAAGAAAAAAGAATTTGAAGAACTTTTTGATGTCCGCGCTATTCGTATAACCGTAAAAACGGTTGCAGATTGTTACACCGCATTGGGCTTAGTGCATGGCCGGTGGAGACACATCGCTCAGGAATTTGATGATTATATTGCAAATCCAAAAGAGAATGGATACAAATCCTTGCATACAGCGGTTTATGGGCCGGGTGGAAAGCCTCTCGAAATTCAAATTCGTACACAGGAAATGCATGAATTTGCAGAGTATGGCGTAGCCGCACACTGGCGATATAAAGAAGGGGGTGTAGGTGATCGTAGTCTTGAAAAAGGTATTGCGTCACTACGCAAATTACTTGATCCCAATGAAACAAAGGATGAAGAATTAATTGATAGCTTTCATACCGAGTTATTTCAAGATCGTGTATTTGTATTAACGCCGAAAGGCAAAATAATGGATTTGCCGCATGGTGCAACGCCGCTGGATTTTGCTTACATAGTGCACACAGAAATTGGCCATAAATGTCGAGGTGCAAAAATTAATGGGCGTATTGTGCCATTAAGTTATGAACTAAAGAATGGCGAACAGGTCGATATTTTAACAAGTAACACAGCGGCACCCAGTCGAGACTGGATGAACCCAAATTTGGGTTATTTAAAAACTAAACGTGCGCGCGCAAAAGTAAAAACATGGTTTAAGCAGCAAGATTATGAAATCAATAAGGTAGATGGAAAAGCGAGTTACGAGCGAGAGCTAAACCGTCAGGCATTACATAATGTCTCACAGAAAATACTCCTCAAGCATTACCAACTAGAATCCGTTGATGATTTTTACGCCTCTATAGGACGGGGTGATATTACGCCGGGCCAATTGTCGAATACCATCCATGATCTTTTTGCCAGGCAAAATGACTCCATTCCTGTCAATGCCAGAAAAACACCGGTTAATAAAAAGTTTACCAAAGGTGATGATGTTCGTATTAGAGGTGTCGCCAATTTATTAACCACTATAGGCAATTGTTGCAAACCAGTGCCGGGTGATCAAATCATTGGGTTTATTACCCGAGGTCAGGGCGTAACGGTGCATCGCAGAGACTGCGTTAATATAATTAATATGGAAGAAGAGAATCGTGGGCGATTGATTGAGGCCGACTGGGGGCAGAATCTGGATAAGGCCTATACCGTTTCAATTCATATTGAAGCCTTTGACCGGCAAGGCCTGTTACGTGATGTGAGTAAAGTGTTAAGCGATGAAAAAGTTGATGTTATTGGCGTTAACACCTTATCCAATAAAAATGATCAAACAGCGGAGATGACCATTACCGCAGAAATTGGTGACCTGAGTCAGTTGGGTCGGGTTATGGATAAAGTTAATCAGTTGCAAAACGTGATAAGTGTTAGTCGCAGCCATAGCTAATATGTACAGATTTATGATCTTTATCATATATTCTTACAGCTGATGTTATTATTCCGGCTGCATCTGTAATAGTTCGGTTATAGATTTATTAATATATTCTATGTCCTTTTAATGTCCAGATTATATGCGGATATTATTAAATGAAAATTATATCTAAAGATAATTCATATGGTGCCGCTGCATAGTGGATGGTTGTAATTTAGATACTCAGTTTTTAATTGATAAAAAGGCAGCAACATTGGCTAATAAAAGATTAGTATTATCTATACTTTTTAAGCGTTCGCTAATCTATCTATTGATATTAATTACCATAGGTGTGGTGTTTTACTGCATAAAATATGCAGCTCAAAATCAAAGCATCGATTATATTGCCTTCGCCAGTGAAGCATTTATTACCTTAATGGCGCTGAGCATAACCTGCCTTATATTGAAGCAAGGTAAGTCTCATCCTGTTGTCAATATTTTTCTTATTGGTTTTAGTTGTCTTTATATCGCCTTATTAATTGATTCTCTGGATGAGATTTTTGTAATTTCCAGTCTGGCTACAAATATTGGTGAAAGCCTGATGCAGGTATTAGCCTATATTTTAATATTTTTAGGTGTCTTCAAATGGCTGCAACTTAATAAAATAACGCAGAAAAAATTATCCCGGCTATCAAATACAGATGCACTAACCGGCCTGCTAAATCGGCGGTCTTTTATTGAAAAATCTAATGAAGAATTTGAACGTTCAATTCGTTATAACAGGCCGCTGTCGTTAATGATGATCGATATTGATTTTTTTAAATTGGTAAATGATCAATATGGGCATCTGGCAGGGGATGTGGTGCTGCAAAAAATTTCAGTTGAGATCGCATTGCAATTAAGAAAAAATGATATTTTCTGTCGCTGGGGAGGGGAAGAGTTTATTTTGCTTATTCCAGAATCAGATAAAAGTAATGGTCAATTCCTCAGTGAAAAAATAAGACGCTCAATAGAGAAAAAGCCTATCGAATTACCATCGGGTGAAACGGTAGATATAAAAATAAGTATTGGCTGCACTTCTATTCGTGATAATGATAATTCAGTAGAGGCATTGATAGAAAGAGCTGATCGTGCACTTTATATGTCTAAGGAAGCAGGTAGAAACAGGGTTTCTTTTTTATAACCAGCAGTACCAATAGATTATACATTTGAGATTTTTATGTTGATAAAAATAATTCGCCAACTGGATCGATTTGCAGATACTTTAAAATACTGGTTAGCCTATATCGTTCTGGGTATTTCAGCCCTGCTAGTCGCATTATTATATCAATATGCCTTTGATGAATGGCCCTGTGTATTGTGTATACATATACGCCTGTGGTTTAGCTTGCTTGTTCTTGTGGCTATTGCGGGCCTGTTATTACGTAAATATAAAATATTAAGTTTATTTACACACCTGGCAAGTGTATTAGTGGCTGTAGGATTAACCGAACGTAGTTATATGTTGCTGGGTACCGAACGCGGTTTTGTATTTGGTGACTGTGGGTTTAGTACGGGGTTGCCGGCCTGGTTTGCGGTAGAAAACTGGATGCCCTGGTTGTACAAAGTGGAGGCGTCCTGTGGCTACACGCCAGAGCTTTTTTTAGGCATAACAATGGCGGAGGCGTTAATGGTAATCTCGATTAGTTTGCTGTTATTGAGTGCTGCTGTGTTGATTGTAAAGCTGATAAAGAGCAAAAACTAATAGAAAAATAAAAAGCCAGTGATAGACAGTTGGCTTTTTATGCAGGTGTGCGGATTTCTAACTGGCAATGTTCTGGTCGTGGGCCGATAGCATAAGAATAAGTGCTTGTGCATGTTCAGCTGCTTTTTTACCTATATCTGTTAGGTAACCGCCGTCTACCTGAGTAACCAGCCCTTTCTCGAATAAGCGTTCTACCGCTTCGATTTTCTCTTCGCTGGCTGTTGAATGTACCTTAAGACCCTGATTCGCTGTATCCAGACTGTATTGTACTAATATGTTGAGTTCGGCCATTTGTTTGCTGTTGTAATGCATTATTCACCTTTATGCTTCATTTGCCTTTCTAAGATCATAATATAACCCCGTACGCATTGCACGGATGTTTTTGTAGCCTCTAAACGGGGCTCTAAATTATATATATTTAACGATAATTTACTCCTATAACAGGAAGTTTACGCGCATTGATGTAACATATCGCCATGTTAATCATATCTAATAATGTCAGTATCGCAGATAAAGAAATAGATCTAAGTGCCATTCGTGCGCAAGGTGCGGGTGGGCAAAACGTAAACAAAGTTTCCAGTGCCATTCATTTACGCTTTGATATTATGGCTTCATCGTTACCAGAATATTATAAACAGCGCTTACTTTGCCTAAATGATAAGCGCATAACAAAAGATGGCATCATCGTTATAAAGGCCCAAAAATATAGAACTCAGGAAAAAAACAGGGATGATGCGCTAGCCCGCCTGCAGGAAATAATACAATCTGTTACCAGGGTGCAAAGAGCACGCATAGCAACTAAGCCATCTCGCTCTGCCAAAACGCGCAGGGTAGATAGTAAAACCAGGCGCGGCCTATCTAAGCAGCTGCGCGCTAAGGTGAATACTACGGACTAAAGCCTCTAAAGATAAACTTATATCGCTTTGATTTAAAATAATTACATTTTCTTCAAATGCTTAGGTAAACAAGGGGTAACTTAAAGATATTTAAGAGCTATTGCTGGTAAATAGCCATAATCGTTGCTATAAATATGTAATTGGTATTATTAACAGGCAAATTAACCTGTTTGGGTGATGGTCAATAGCCTCTAATATGATGATAATAATAACAATATTTCGTAACAAAAATCTCAGCGGCATCGAATTGGTGTGCGGGGTGTTACTGAAGTTACTTACGTTAAACGATTAAAATAATAAATGAAAACAAGCTTTAGGTTGTATAAATGAAAGAAGAAAATCAACGTGAGTATTATAGGCTGTCATATCCTGATTCGCATCGCCCTTCATTAGTAATGGACGTAGAGAATTACGAGATTGCCGATGTTTCTGAATATGGTATGAAAGTTAAGATAGATAATGATCCTGCCTTTATGGTAGCCGATAGCATTATCGCCACTATAGCCTTTCCTGATGGTAAAGAATTCGATTTAAGTGGTGAAATCGTTCGTATAGACGAAGATTACGCAGGCTTAAAGTTGGAGACCCCATTGCCTTTGAGTGTGATTAGAGAAGAATCCCTTTTCTTAATGAATAACTACTCAATGAAAAATTAAGCTTAGAAACCTAAGAATAAATCTGAATTACAGGTCTCTCAATCAGAGAGGCCTAATTGTCCTTCCGGGCATATAGCCAAACCCAACTTATCAATTCAAACAGTATAATTACGTGTTGTTTTAAGCTGTGATTTTGCATTAGGAATTTAATAAAAGGGTGGATCGTGCGATGCGGACCCAGCAGAATTGAGAGGGTAAAACAGGTGGATCCACTGTGTTTGATCCACCCACAAATTGATTGAATTTTAGTGTGAGTTTACGGCTTATAAAAATAAAAACGGCTCCAAAAGGAGCCGTAATATCAAGCGAGTAAAGTAGTAGTATTAGCTGCGCTTTTTAGCAAAGCCTGCTAAACCTATCAAACCAGAACCAAACAACCATAAGGCGGCAGGAACAGGTACGGCCATAGGGTCTGCAACCGTAGCAAACTTGCCACTGGTTACACCAGAGCCGGCATCAAAGCCTGCTACATGTGCTGCAAAGTAGGCAAGCCCAGTAGCACCGCCATTACCAATTGCGTAACTATCAATTGTATCTCCGGTTACACCGGAAATAGTAAATGATAATAACTCTGTACGAGAGCTGCCATTTCCCTTTAGATCAAACTCGAAGAAACCAAAGCTACCACCTGCATTTTTGTCTGTTTTAACGCTCCAGCTTGAAGGGTCTATAGCAGTAATATTACTGGAATCAACCGTCAGGCTGTTGTCATAGTTGAAAAAGAAGTTGTCCATTCCAAAATTGCTCAGGCTACCAGGGTAGTTAGCGGTATTTACAACTACATTGAAATCAATATTGCCGACAGTTGTTGAGCTGTCTGATATTGTAACTGTTAGATAATCCTGTTCAGCCAGCCCAATATTGGTCTGGTTCAGGCTATAGCTTTTGCTAGATATGGTGGCTGCTTGCGCCGAACCAATCATTAATCCAGTCAATAGCATGCTGGTTAAGGCAGTATTTCGGGCTACTTTAGTCATATTCTTTATTATCATTTTTTTCCCTTACTTATTATTATAATCATCTAATAACAGCGAATATATTCTGTGACCAAACGCCTGAACAAATCGGGTTGCCTATTTGATGAGAGATGTATTGAAATCCTTTCAGTACCCTATAATTTTTCCGTAGTGTAGATTTAACTCGCATTACGAGCATAAAATAATAAGGCAATATATATTCCTTTTAACTTTTATTTATTAAAATTCAATAACTTATGGATTTAATTATTAAAATAAAGCGCGTTTTTTACACAATAATCATAACAGGCATAATTCCACTCAGTTAGAGTGTAAAGATTACTTGATAAACAGAGGTGTTTTTTCGTCTATATGACAGAAATATTTACACTTAGGTTATAACTAAACCGTGTAATGACTGTATGTCTTTGCCCAGGTTGATAAATAAGCCATCTCAATTATCAAAATATAATGAAATAATGCTCACTGAGTTATACGTGAGTGAATGGAAAAAGACACATCTGTGATAGTGTAAAACACCAAAGTGATACCCAATGAATTTTTTGATTAGAGCAGTGTCTTTATTCGAAAATAACAAAAAGAAAAGAATTAAAGCGTAATTAACTATGTCCGAGCCAGTAGCAGAAGAAAACCTCGACCCCATCGCCATTAGTCAGCAGCAATTTGCACGTGCTATTGCTTATTTAGTACACCTTAAAGCCGGCTTAATTGAAGTATTAAATTTACCCAAGCGCACCGTGAGTGTTTGCTTTCCAATAGAGATGAGTGACGGATCGGTCAGAGGTTTTTACGGCTATCGCGTATTACACAGTAATGCATTAGGCCAGGTAAGGTGACTTTAGGCGGAGCAAAAGGTGGTGTGATATGTGATAGCAAATCACTCACATCACCAGATCGCCACTCTGCATAAGATAAAAATTAAGTTAAAAATATGACTCCTTTAAAATTATTAGGCACAGCCAATATCCCCAATAACGGCGGTGAACTCAGGCTAACTCAGCGCGGCAATGATTTTTCTATAAATCTGAAAGGTGCCGGTGGGATTCTCATGACCAGCCGAGTGAATGGCTCTGAAATAGCCCTCGCGGAGCTAGGTTGTGCGCATCTTCAAGGCATAGAGAACACCAAAGTACTGGTCGGCGGCATGGGCATGGGTTTTACTCTGGCCGCCGCCCTTAAAGCGACGGCAAACAGTTCTTCGGTGGTGGTTGCAGAGCTGGTGCCGGAAGTGATTGAATGGAATAAAGGCCCATTGGGTGAATGTGCAGGCAGGCCGCTGGATGATAAAAGGGTACGGGTACATTTGGGTGATGTGGCGGAACTTTTAAATACACAGCAAGCCGAATATGACGCTATTTTATTAGATGTAGATAACGGCCCCGAAAGTTTTACACAAGCCGACAATAACAAGCTCTATTCAATGGAAAGTTTACAGGGCATAAAGCAAATACTTCATCCGGCTGGTGTGTTAGCGGTGTGGTCTGCCTGGCATGATCCAAAATTTACCCAGCAACTTAAAAAAGCCGGCTTTAAGGTTGAGGCAAAAACCGTAAGGGCGCATAAAGGCAAAGGCAGTCGTCATACTATTTATCTGGCCAATAAAAAATCTGCCAAGTAAAAATTTTTCAGGAAAAATAAATCAATCGTAGGGTGGATCAAGCGCAGAGGATCAACCATTTCAACTTTTAAATTCTGCTGGATCCACTGCGCTTGATCTGCCTTACGTATATAAAAGTGTTGTAGCTTTAGTGTAAAGTCTTGCTGCTTAATTTCCTGGCAACAAACATTAAGCCCAATGCAATTAACAATCCGCCGCCCATAGAACCATGTCCCGCCACATATACATCGGTTGTTGCGGCGTGTGAATAATCTGCGTCATAAGCATCGTAAAAATCATCGTTATAACTGTCTTCTAATGGCAATGCGCTGATGGAGCTATCATCATACGGGCCGTAACTTAATAGCCAATCATTACTATCGGCATCATATAACTCAATGCGAACATCGTAATAGCCGGCATAAAAACCATCGCTTAATTCTGTTTCAATCGTAAAGGCATCCGTCGCGCTGTCGCTGTATATCGGGTATGCGTTACTGCTCGCCATATAGCTCCAGGGGCCACCTTCATAACTCAGGTAAATTTTCGCATACACGTAGGCACTGCTATAAAGTGTGTCGGCATCTATGGTGATACTAAAGCGGTGATAAAAACCATCGTAATCAAAGTCACTAATTAAATCGGTATCTACATTGTAAATACTAAAGTCACCGCTGTGCATGTAACTGGTGGTGAGTGTAAGTTTTTCAACACTGGCAGATTCAGAGCGAAAACCCTGCTTAGGTAGGGGGGCAATTACAATGCTCTCAGCCTGTTTTAATAGCGCGGTTTTTGTTGTGGTGTCTAATGTCGCATCGCTGGCATAGCTGATAGATTTAATGCTAGTGCTGGTATCAGCCGCTGTGGCTATAGAGGGCAAGGCAAATAATCCAATTAATAAAAGTGGAATATTTAAACGTATTTTTTTTGTTATGGTATTCAGCAACATGGTAATTCTCCGCGTGTTTAAATCACGGTTTCATTACAACATGCCTTAGCTGAACAATAACTGAACGGAATATCTATAGAGTAAATATTATGCAGTGAATAAAATAGGGTGGATCAAGCAATGTGGATCTATCAAGATTGGCCTTTAATTTCCGGTGGATCCGCTGCGCTTGATCCACCCTACGATTGATTGAACAGGGCTTAATAAAGCCGCTATAAAATCAGCTTAATCTCCGCACCACCCAATGGGCTTTTATTAATCACCAGTTCGCCCTGGTAGGCATCCACAATATTACACACAATAGAAAAGCCAATGCCATGCCCGGCCACGGTTTGGTCGGCGCGTACACCGCGTTGTAATAAATGCGCTACCTGATCCGGCGCAATGCCGGGGCCGTCGTCCATAATGCGCAGGCACAGCTTATTGCCGTATTGTTCTGCCACTACATCAATTTGCGCATTTGCCCACTTGTAGGCATTGTCTAGCAGGTTGCCGAGCAGCTCCATTAAGTCGCCTTCATCGCCCTTAAAGCTGAGGCCCTCGCTTACCGAAACATTTAACGTAATGGCTTTATCTCGATACACCTTTTGCAGTGAGTCGAGCATTCTGTCGAGCACCTGTTTAACATTTAATAAACCCGTGCCACTGGCAGAGCCTGCGGTGGCGGCGCGTTGTAACTGGTACTCTACAATCGCGTTCATGCGGGAAATTTGTTCTTGCTGAGAGCCATCTGTATGGCCCTGCGAAATGCCGCTTTGTAAAACCGCCAGCGGTGTTTTTAGGCTATGCGCTAAATCGCCCAGTGCATTTCGGTAACGCGATTTTTGCTCGCGCTCCTGTTGTAGCAGCTGGTTAATGTTACTCGTGAGCTGTTCAATTTCCTGTGGGTAACGCTGCTCAATTTTTTGTTGATGCCCGCTTTCAATTTTATTTAATTCGCCACCCACCTGGCGCAAAGGCGCAAGCCCCCAGCGTAAAATCGCCGCCTGGCTTATGAGTAATAAAAAAGCCATGCCAAGCAACCAGCCCCAAAGCGTTGAGCGGTATTCATCTATTTGTTTATTAAAAGATGCTAAGTCGGTGGCAATATTAAAGGTAAGCGCAGTTTTGCTGGTTTCGGTTATCCAGTTAATGCCATAGGCGAAGGTGTAAAAGTCTTTATTATTTAAACTGCTTTTATTAAAGCGTTTAGTGCCACTGGGCAAAGTATCGGCAGGCGGCAGGTGCGTACCCAGCACAGAAGATGATTGCCATAAAGTTTTGCCAGCGGCATCCACAATATAGGCATACACACCAGAACTCGGCAGGCCGAGCAGGGCATCTAATTCACTAGAGGGCATGAGTATTTCGTTATCGTTTACCTCTGCGGCGGCCAACAGTGCATATAACTGGCTGGTTAATTTATCACGCAGCGCGCTTTCACTGCTTTCAATAAAGGCACGGTTAAGTGCGGCGGCGGTGAGTGTAATAAAAATAAGTAACACAGCGGTGGCGCTTAAAATAATACGTAGGTTAAGTGAGAGTGTTTTAATAATTTTTATCTTATGGCCTGTTTATGTTTTATAAAATAAATTGTATGTATTAATGGTAAAAATTAAGCGTAAGCATTATTCACGTATTTTAATCGCACAGGGTAAAACGATAGCCACGATTTCGCAGCGTTTCAATCGGGGTTAGGCTGCCATCGGGGTCGAGTTTTTTACGCAGGCGGCCAATTAATACCTCAATCACATTACTGTCGCGGTCATCATCGTGGGGGTAAAGGTAATCCGCCAGGCGTGTTTTAGAAACCGCCTCACTGGAGTGGCGCATAAGGTACTCCAACAGGCGGTATTCAAATGCGGTCACCTCAATGTTTTTGTTATCGCGCAATATCTGTTGGGTTTCTACCTTAAGCGTAATGCAGCCACAACTAAGCTCATTAATGGCAGCGCCCGTGGCACGGCGTAATAATGCCTTTAAACGCGCCAGTAGCTCCTCCATTTGAAAGGGTTTAACCAAATAGTCGTCCGCACCGGCCTCAAGTCCCTCTACCTTTTCCTGCCAACGGCTGCGCGCGGTAAGAATAAGCACGGGTAGCACCTGGCCATCTGCACGCAGCTTTTTAATAATTTCAATACCCGACATGCCCGGAAGGCCAATGTCGATAATCGCCGCATCAATGGGGTACTCAGCGGCAAAAAAATAGCCCTCATTGCCATCGCTACTGGTATCAACAATATAGCCTTCCGTTTCCAGGCGGGATTTTATATCCGCGAGTAAATCCAGCTCATCTTCAATCACTAAAACACGCATAATTATTATCTATGATTTAATTATCGACGAATCACTTCGCCACTTTGCGCATCTATTAACAGGGTGTGAACCTCGCCACCGTCATCAATAATTCTAACCAGGTAGGCCTGGCCCTTATTCTTAATGGCCAGCACACGCCCCGGGTGTCTGCGTTGCGCAATGTTCATTGCCTGCTGTTTACTAATGCCCTGTGGCTTGCTGTTTTGCTTAGCGGCATGCACGGAGGTGCCAAGTAAAAACACCAGTAAAATAATAAGGGAGTAAATAGTCGGCTTCATAAGCTGGGTCACAGTGGCTAAAGGCAATTAATAATAAGCGCAGTTTACACTGCGGGGCAATTGGCTTCTACCGTCTCCACTCTCCATTCTTTATGGCTGTTTGCGTCCTGCGGGTGCAGGGCGATGTTTAAGTTGTTTTATTGTTTCAAAACGCCAGTGAACCTGGTGGATCCACTTCGCTTGATCCGCCCTACGATTGATTGAATATTTGTGTGCTTATTAAGCCGGCTAATGAGGCCTTGTATTTAGTCATGAAACACAATATCAAAATTATCTGAATGTATGCCCAGCATTATGCCCAGGGCGTTGCGGCTAATAAAACGCTGTGGCTGGTAGGCGTATGAGCGACTGTTGGTATGGTGCTGGCAATATCTGCTATGCACATGCTTTTGCTCAACGTAGTGGCGGTTATGCACTATACGGCGTGGCTCATAATGCCTGTTGTTATTACGTTGTACCCGGCGGTGATCCACAGACTGGCTATCTCGACGGTTCGAATGCGCGCGACGTTCGCTATGCTGTTGGCCGTTATATTTTGCGCCATCATGTTTTTCTGCAAGCGCAAGGCCGGGTGAAAATCCAGCGGCAAGTACAGCAAGTAAAGGCAATGCTTTAAGGGGTGATAAAATAGTCATCTTCATTCTCCAGCGTTATTAAATAAAACCAGGTAAGCCCCGGTGAATAAAAGATACCGCAGGCTGGCTGAATGAAAGCTGAACGAGAATGAGGAAAACAGCTGTTACTTGAATCTAGAAGAGGCGGTGTTTAGTTAATTTATAGCTTGAGCAATGTGCAGGCGTCAAAAAAGCTGTAAAAATACAGGTTTTTGAATGTAAATGCTGTGTGTACTCTAAAATTACCAACCGCTTTGGGTTACGGTAAAATACCTATGGTGGTCGGCGAAGTACTCATTATCGCCTTGATAGCGTTCCTTGAACTTGCTAATCATGTTTGTTCAAAGCTTTAACTCAATCAATACGCAAACTCAGCTCTCTTTAAATTAAGCTCACCAAGCTCATTAACCGACTCTTCATCACATTGTAATATGTGGTTATTTATAGATACTGGTTTTTGACAGTATTGTTTTGTGAATAACAGGTTTTTATTTTTGCTATTAAACACATAAACACTGTGTATCGGTGTATTTCCTGCAATCGCCGTCATACATTGAAAGGTGAGGGTATTGTTTGATAACGCGACATATTCAAGGTTCCAGCACTGCTTGAGTAGTTTCTTATTGTTACCACTGGTTTTGTCGAATAAAAAAACCGCTGCCTGACGACCCTCTACTTCATCATGGGGGTTACCAGAATAGGTTCTTTTAATAACTAAGGCATATGAGTTACTAAGTGATTTAAACTCTGAGTGTACATCATCAAATGTCCAGCTTATGGTGTTGCTGGGTAAGCTAAGAATGCTGCTGTCTATAAATTCCTGTTTATAATAAATTAGTGAGTTTTTATTTACCTTACACTCACGCAGGTAACTATCTGTTACGTGTTTTTTTGCAGCTGTTAGCGCTTGCATGATTTTGTTTTTATTAAAACTTATATCTGAAGCTAGTAACACTAAACCAGGTTTTAAGTTACTACAGTCATTACTGTTTAATATTTTAAGATTTTTAAAGTGTTTAGATAATTCAGCCTGTTTTGCAAGAAACTCAAGGTTTTTTGCTTCAGTTGCTACAATGCTTAAATACAATGGTTTATCTTGAATAATAGGACTGGCACTAAGCGCTGTACTTGTTATTGGGTATGTACAGAACATGATTAAAATTAAATGGTTAAAATACAGGCGTCGTCTCATTTGTTTAGTATTTTACTTTTTTGTTTAACGTTGTGTAATTTGTTATTTGGGTAAAATTGCACATGTGCCCAATCTTTAAAAGACGTCCAGTCCCCACCCCAATGTAAACCTTGCTCATTAGCGGCTTTACCTAAGGCGGCCCAAAATTCTTTAGTTTCAGGTTTGTCGGACCATGCATAGCGTGAATCTATAATATCTGCGGCATAAGAATTAGGCGTGCCATCATTATTGGTCGCGTTATGAAAACTAAACTTTACCTTAGATACCTTTTTATTGAAAAGCTCTAGTTGTACGGCATGTGATCGCCATCCATAAAATATTTTAGGCTTAAACCCTTGTTTAATAAGTTCGCTAATAATGGATTTAACTTTTGTACGAAATTCAGGGTTCATACTGCTTAGCTTTTTATCTTGCGACCATCTGGAACTGTCGCCTTTCCAGCGGTATTTAATTACTTTTGCAGGTTTTGTTAGTAAAGAGTTAAATGTTTTACCATTAGGGTCTACGCGACCATCTGGATTTTTCATTTTCATTACAATTTTTTGATATTGTGTAATATGATGAATTGTCTTTTTGCCTATTAGTCCATCAACTAACAGTCTCTTCTCACCAGGTAGCTGTTTGATATTCTGGTTAAGTAGATCTTGTATTAGCTCAACATCCTTGCGGTTGTTTTTACCTGTATCACCGACTGAATCTTGTATTCCTTTCATAGTGTCATTTCTTCCATTCGTTTTAGATTAAGTATACCTGTTGCCAAACTAGACGAGTAGGTTAATAGTAAAGTATTTTTATATGTTTATGTATGAAATTAATCTGATATTTGCGAAAGGGGTCGGAAGACCTGCTTAAAAATATAGACTTATCAAAAGCGGCACAAACGTCTGTTTATGCATGGTTACTTAGATTAGAGGTTTGTTTTGATGATAGCTGGTTACGCGGCACCAGCCTAAAGCAAATCATCGGCCCGCTATAATTTAATAAAAATAACTGGGTTTTGCCCCCACTTATTACCAGCCGCTTATGGTTACAGTGAAATACCTGCGGTGGTCGGCGATGTACTCATCGTCGCCCTGGTAGCGTGACTCTGTGTCATCATCCGTCGTATTAACTTCATTTTCTTTTAAATCTATGGATAAATTGAGTTGCTTAACTTTTTGTTCTAGTTGTTTATAGCCATCTGTCGTCATAATACTTTTTGTATTTATGGGGTTATTGTCAGGCACATCGAAACGAGTACCTTTCTTATTTAGTAATGTATAAACAATCACACCTTGTTTTTTTAATGAGTTCTGCTGTGCATGCGCATAGTGGCCCTTATTATCCTGTTCGATATCTTTTTCTAGGGTGTTTACAATCTCGAATAATTTTGCACTAAACCAGACCTTTAACTCAGCTTCAGTTGTTTTAGCTGGTTTATGAAATAATACAAGGTAGATGAGTCCTGCGGCTATTAAAACAATTATGGCTGTGTTCATGTTTTTTTTCATTATGTTATTTATATGTTTTATTGAATGATGGTTTTTTATTAATCGGTAAATACAAGTAACGTTATATGTATCAAATAGAGTAGGTGTAGACTACCTTGTAGTTCTATTAGATAATTGAAATTAGTAGCGCTGATGAATAGTTTAAGCTCATTGGGTTGGATTTTCCATAAGTTTAGTATTTTGCGGAATTGGTGGATTCGCTCTGCTTGATCCACCCAACGGCTTGATTAAATTGCATTGATTGAATTTGTGTATGCTTAGATGTTTGGGGTGAGGCTTTGCAATTTACCTGTAATTTGAGTGCCTCTACTTTGAATTGCTTATATTTATAATGTTATCTATTATTTGCATTGACAATAGTTTTCAATTTATATACTTTACTAAAATTAACCGGCACATGGATTAGGGTTAAGAATAATATAATATATATCAATCTCACCTCGTATTGCTGCATATTTATTCTGCTTAGTCGTTCGGCTATATATTTAAACTAGCGTTTTTTGTGTTTGTTTCCTGTTCTTTAAAACTCCATTATGTAAAATTTTATATGTGAATAAATGATATTTGATTTTCAACTATTTTAATTAATAACATTAAAATGTATCTCAACAAGGATGATTCAAAATGAGCAAGCCAATTGTAGTATTAATTCACGGTATGGGCACTCATACTGCACCTAAACCCAATAGTAATGAAAGAGGATCATTCGGAAAGGAATGCATTGATACTTTTAATGAAGCCTTACAAATGTACCCTTCTCTTAAGTCATCTAAAATAGAAGATAAAGTTGATTTTATAGAAATTCATTACAATCATCTGTTTGATAACATTCGTAATGAAATGGCCGAGAATGGTCAAAAGTTTGAGGATTTATTAAAAGGTGCAGGCGCTACAACTCCTTTAGGTAAAATTCCTGGTTTGCTTCAATCTATTATTAATTTTGAAACATCTATGGATAAAGACGAAATGATTTATACGCATTGGCTAGATGTTATTTTATATAAACTCTATTTCGGTGAATTTATACGCGTTCATGTGGCTAAAAAGCTCGGTGAAATTATCACCAAAAATGGCACCAGGAATATCCATATTCTTGCACACTCCTTAGGCACGGCGGTTATTCATGACACATTGTCGAAAATGTACAGCCAGACTTATGCGGATAATGATGAAATCGCCGATTTGTCTACGGTTACACATAAGTTGGCTTCTTTATGGCAAATTGCCAATGTTAGTCGTTTGGCGAGTACCGTGCTGCCGATTTCCGATCCGTATAAATCAGTTGTTAGACCGGGAAGTGCAGGGGTTGCTTCTGAGATGATGAATGTACATCATCAGTATGATCCTTTTACCTGGCCTAAAAATTTCAGCAGAACTAACAATGGCAAATGGGTAGCGAAAAATATTTTTAAAAGTTCATATCGTGATATAGAAACCACAGTGGTTACACAACTCAATACGCACTCTATTACACAGTACTTACATGATCCGAGCGTGCATTTGTACTTGTTTAAATCGCTGGGTATTACTATTCCACCCAAGGCGCAACGAGATAAGGCTAGCCTTGCCTACGAAAATTTTGTTATTGATGGCGCGAAAGCCAGGTTGAAAGCCAAATTTAAGAAAGTTAATAAAGGTAATATGGGTACCCTTACAGATTACTATACGGCTGCAACTCAGATGATGAACTTGCTAAACAAGGAGGGTGTTTAACATGAAGCTTAAATATTTTATCGTATTTGCATTCGCGCTTGTTTTTGCGGTAAATCATTCTCGTTTATCTGCAGAAGTGATTTGTGATAACTTTTCGCCAGAACCGGTTTATTTTAAATCCTTATATCAAAAAGGCAAAAGCCTGGGCAAAGAAATTTGCCTTAGCTTTGGTAAAGATATTAATTCAACCCATGTTTTATTACAGTATGAAGAATTCGCCGAAAGTGCAATTCAAGCGGTTTCAACTGAATTTGCGGGCATTAGTTTTAAAGCTGATTTAATTGCACAAATGACGCACTTTTTGACACTGGCTAAAAAGGGCGTTGATAAGTCAGTGTTACCGACGTTTCGTTTGGCAGCAGATACCTCTGATTTAGACTCTACAGGTTTAATCTTTCAATTTACAGATTGGGATACACAGGGCATCGCTGAGGTTGAAGCAGCGGAGTGTAACACTTCAGCAGAGCGAACTTGTAAGGCATTGCTAGAGTCGCTAGCCATTGCAATAAACCAATATAAAGAGCCCTATGTAAAATTTTCGGCGCTGGACTTTACTAAAAAGGTGTCTGTACTTAATACCTTATGGGATAGTTATTTTGAAAAATCGCGTTCACAAACCCTCCTGGATGCTGTGCTCACTACAGCCATGGAAGAGGATTATTTAGCTCAGGATCGTTTAGTTGGGCCGATGCAAAAACAATGGTTTTTAGTACATCCGAGTATTGTGGTCGAAAACGTCAGTGCAGCTGCTGAAGGTAATCAAACTAAACAGGCATTAGCGATTGAATGGATTGGCGTGAACTGGTGGAATAAACAAAGCAGTCCTATTGATTATCCATTTGGTGTTTCTCTTGCCAGCATTTATTCAGATAGAGCCGGAGTAGATGATAGTGGGCATGGTGTGATGTTTACTTTTAACAATACCTTTTCGATTGGCTGGGCTGATCACGGTGGTGATAATGGTGTTTATGTCACGGTTGATTTTTTGAATTTGTTTGCTGAAAAGAAAGCACGTTGGAATGATTATCGAGATAAAATTCAAGAATTAAAATTTAGTCATTGATCTTTTGTTCTGTCGTTCGAGATTGTAGTAATTGTAGGCTGGATCAAGCGTAGTGGATCCAGCGGTTTTTAAAGGGTTAAATGACGGATACGCTTCGCTTGATCCGCCCTATGAATTATTTAAATTGGATTAATTTCATTTTTGTATGTTTATTAAGCAGGGTAGTGAATTATACAAGGCGTATTGAAATTAATAGGTGTCAGATGACGCATCAGTATTAATACTCTTATACGTCATTCTTTATTACCTATTGTTGACCAGTTTATTTTTTTACTATTTGTACCCTGCCAGCCTAAAATTGAATCTTCTAACAAACGAGACGGCCCGATATATTTTTCTGCAACCGCGGGAATAAATCCACCGCCAAATCGTTTACTAAAGCCATTTATTATTTTTAATCCCTCATCTGTAGCTAGGGCATTAATTACCTTTTGCACCTGTCCTAAAGACATTCGTTTACCAACTGTTATTGCCTGATTAGGTAAAGGCGCTGATTTCTTTAATATTTTTAGCTGGCTGCGTTGCGCTTCAGACAGTTTTTTATTATAAAATCCCGCCGGTACAACAGCTCCTTCACATTCATCCGCAATAAAGCTTTTTACTACCGCTTTTAAGCCGCCTTTAATGCCTTTAACAATAGGTTCTCTTGCTGGGCCAGCTAATGCTTCAAGTAATACCAGTGCATTTAAATTGGGGGGTGGCAGCACACACACTTTTTTCGCGGCTAAATCTTTTGTGTTATTTATACCCTTGTTATCACTCTGAGCAATAAAATAAAAAACCAGGTTTCCAGGTAGCATCATTATTGGTTTGTGATCGTAATGCTTCATACGCCATGAAGCCAAATGCGGACCATCAAATACTATGTCGTATTCATCTCGCTTTATGCTTCGTTGATAATAAAGCCAGCTTGAGGGGTGTTCGTAGGTAACTTCTTCGCCCAGTACCTTGCTTAAATATTTTGCGAAAGGTTGATAAAACTTGTTTCCAGCTTCCTTTGACTCTCTTGGTGGTGAAGAAAATGTCAGGCTATAGGCTGGCAAGTTCACACATAAAATAAGTATAACTACTACAAGTCGTAACATCTAAACGTCCCTTTTTTATATAAGTATTTATCTAACTACTTATAAGATGAGTTGAACTCAATATTTATTCATTATTTTTTTAATCTAAACAAATTAAATAATAGTTTAACAATAACTACTATTCTATGATTATATGAGGTTCCTTAAGTTATTTTCTGTTAATAAGGCGATCGAAATTGAAGTCTCAGTGCTCTGTTTTTATTGAATTTTTTTAGTTTAATGTGCTGAGCCGTGTATTACTTTCTTGTATTACTTTCTTGTATTACTTTTACAGAGTGTTTATATTGATTTCAGAGGATCAAAATGAAATTACCTGCATTAATACTATTCTTCTTCTTTTATTCTTCTAATGCTGTTGCTGAGTCCAGTCCAGTAGAAGATAAGCAAGCACTACTAAGATTCGGTTTTTTTCCTATTATCAGTACCGTTGCTCTCTATAAGCGTTTTTCACCCCTACGGGATTATTTATCTGCAGAGCTAGGCCGAAAGGTGCTTTTGTTAACAGCTAAGGATTTCCCGTATAGGCATCTCAGCTGACTTAATACTAAGGCTTACTGTTATACTAAGCGCCTTTGCTTCTTCTTCAACTGCTATTGGCATAATCCTGCCTGGGCCGTATGTTGTAGGCCGTAAGTTGTTTATTTTCGTTGTTTATTTATGCACCGAGGCTTTATATGCCATTTTCAAAACTTGGGTTAAGTGATCCCATTTTAAAAGCCGTGGCTGATTTGGGCTATACTGCGCCGACGGCGATACAGAAACAGGCCATCCCTGTGATCTTGTCGGGTAGAGATATCATTGCCGTTGCGCAAACGGGGACAGGTAAGACGGCGAGTTTTGTATTGCCGATACTGCAGCTGTTTAATATCGAACGCAAGCTACGTGGCAAGCGTATTCGTGCGCTGATTCTTGTGCCGACACGTGAGCTGGCGATACAGGTTGATGCCAATGTTGCCCAGTACAGTAAGTATTTAAATCTTAGCTCGATGGCGATGTTTGGTGGTGTTGATTCCGAGCCTCAAAGACAGCGGTTATTACAGGGTGTTGATATTTTGGTTGCCACGCCAGGACGGTTGTTGGATATGTCGAATCAACGCGCCTTACATTTTGATGAGCTGGAATTGCTGGTGCTGGATGAGGCCGACAGAATGCTGGATATGGGTTTTGTTAACGATATCAATAGAATTATTGATCGCTTACCTGAGCATCGTCAGAGTTTATTGTTTTCGGCCACACTCACTGACGATGTGCGTTTTTTAGCCGATACGGTTAATGACGATGCGCTTGAAATTTCGATATCCGCCAGTTCTACGTCTACACCAAAAATTGAGCAGTGGCTAATCACAGTAGACAAGGACAAGAAGTCTGCATTGCTTAGCCATTTAATTAATGAACTGCAGTGGGATCAGGCGCTTATTTTTATCGAGAAAAAACACGCGGCGGCCAAGCTGGTTGCTCAGCTTGAAAAGCGCGGCATTAAAGCGGAGGCAATTCACAGTGGCAGAAGTCAGGCGTCTCGTGAAAGGGTGCTGGGCGAATTTAAATCCGCTGAACTTAGCTTTTTAGTGGCTACGGGTATTGCTGCTCGCGGTATCGATATTGATAGCCTCACGCGTGTGGTTAATTATGATTTGCCATACCAGACTGAGGACTATATTCACCGAATTGGCCGTACCGGTCGTGCGGGGGCGTCCGGCGAAGCCATTTCATTTGTAACACACAATGATTTCAAAAATCTTTGTGCTATCGAAAGCCGCCTGGGGCATATTATTACGCGAAAAGAATTTGCGGGCTTTGAGGTTAAAAAGGTGGTGCCTGTTTCTATTTTGAATTATGTGCCTAAAAACAGGCGCTAAGAAAATATAAGATAACGCTGAAAACGATTCAGTAGAGAAGTCGGATGTATAGTGATATAAATAAAAAATGAGGCTTCATAGTTTATTTAACAAACATCGAAAACCTGCGCATGCAAAGTTAGATGATCGTCATTAAAAGTGAGTGTATGTATGGCGAAGGTGGAAGCTAAAGTAGCTAAAAAATAATAAAAGACATCCAATCGGCAGCTGTGCTGGGTATCGCGCCGTCACTAAAACCGCTTTACGTTTATATTATTAAATAAAATTAAGACTATGATTTACAAGGCACAACTTCTAAAACCTGCAAACACATCATTCCTATCTGCAGGATAATAATTACGCCACGTGTTTCTGATCATTCGAGATCGGGTTGCCCAACATCCACCGCGTAATACTTTTGTTTGACCAAACAATGGCTGAGAATAATCTTCATACATATCGGCAACAAAATCGGGGTAGGGTTCAAACGTATCAGCCGTCCACTCCCATACATTCCCCAACATTTGACGACAGCCGTAAGCACTATCGCCATCGGGTAATGCACCGACATCTATTGTGCGCATGGCACGAGAATTCATATTGATATGTTTTTCATTGGGCAGTTCATTACCCCAGGGGTAAGTCCGTTTTTCATTAATATTTTCAGGTGAGCCCGATGCAGCGAGTTCCCATTCTGCTTCAGTGGGTAAACGGCGTTCTGCCCATTGGCACCAGGCACTGGCTTCAAACCAGTTGATATGAATGACTGCAGCATGCGGACGCATCGGCTGCCATTGATCAAACTCTTTAATAAGCCAATTCCCACCGGCATCTTTTTTCCAACCATTGGGGGTTGTTATTTTGTTTTTTTGTAACCAGTCCCAGCCTTCTTTATTCCAGTATTTTTTATTTACATAACCACCATCTTCAACAAACGCGGCATACTGTTGATAACCGGTTGCTGCTTTTGCGATAGCGAAAGATTCAATCTTAACTGGGTGTTGCCATTTTTCATTATCGAAACAGAAATCAATATTTTTATCTGCACCCAGTAAAAATTGGCCACCTTCGATGTTAACATCACCGTCGAGCGGGCCGGCATTATAAGCTTGATCTTGTAAAACACTCTCAGTAAAAACAGGCGCAGGGTAGCTCAATGTGCGTCGGCTATAGATATACGCTTCGCTATGCATGTCTTCATGAAGCAGGGCATAGCGAGTTAGATAAATATCTAATTCTGTCACCTGGACTTTGTTAAGCCGAGTGATTTCAGCATCAAGAACCTGTTGCATATAAGCTTTGGTATCTTCTAATGATAATAGCGGTAGATTCCAACGCTCATCATGCGCGATATTAATTGAATCATAGAGCTCATCAGCATTTTCTAGTAATGAATCTGCACCATCGATATGCCGTAATGTCCAAAATTCATGAAAATAAGCAGCATGCCCAATTTCCCATAACAATGGATTAACGATGTCGATTTTCGGACCCATGAGCTGTTGCCGATTTAGTCCTTCTACCAATGCAAGTGTGCGCCGACGGGCATCGTTTAAATCATCAATCAATGTATTGATGATCTGCCTGGTGATTTTTTTCTCTGGCATAGTTTTATTACATTCTTATTTGTTTAAACTTGGTTTAACATGGCCCAATGCATATTGGTATCATAACACCAGCAGCGGCTAGATCGCTAAACGGAAACAGGGCAACTGCATTACGCTGGGCTGAATTTTTCCGCCAACTCGGCCACCATGTAAGCATTGACGTCGAATGGCATGGCGCAGCTTATGATTTGATGGTGGCATTACATGCCTGGCGAAGTGCTGGCTCTATCGCAGCATTTAAGCAACAATCTCCACAGCGTCCCCTGGTGCTTGCACTGACGGGTACAGATTTATACCGTTTTATTAAAAGTCATCCAGAGCCTACTTTGGCATCTATAGAATCGGCCGATCGACTGGTGACCTTACATCATCTTGCGGCACGGGTACTGCCGGTATCAGCTCATCATAAAGTACATGTTATACATCAGTCTGCGACTCCACTACCGAAACCGGCAAAACGTTCCATCAGGCATTTTGATATCTGTGTGGTTGGCCATTTACGTGAAGAAAAAGATTCGTTGCGGGTCGCCTATGCCGTAAGGAATCTGCCGGAAAAGAGTAAATTACGCGTACTGCATTTCGGCAAGGCGCATAATGAAGAGTGGGCTAACTATGCGCAAGAAGAAATGAAAATCAATCCGCGTTATCACTGGTTTGGTGAAGTTCCGCACGGCAAAGTTCGACGTGCATACAGTTCCTGTCATCTTATGGTGCTGCCCTCGATCATGGAAGGTGGTGCAAATGTAATCTCTGAAGCTATCGTTGCAGGCTTGCCTGTAATTGCATCCGATATAGATGGTTCGATCGGCTTGCTAGGTGAAAATTATGCTGGTTATTACCCGGTGAAAAATACACAGAAATTGCGCGAACTTTTATTAAAAGCTGAAGCTGAGGCAGATTACCTAAAGACATTATCAGAACAGTGTAATAAAAGGGCAATGCTATTTACGCGTGAAGCAGAAAAACAGGGTTGGGCTGATTTGTTAAACGATATGGGACTGTAAATATATTTTATCAATTACAAAATGCTTAGCCTGCAATTAAACTAACACTCTCCACATTTTTAGTATCTTCCGTCACCTTACCGATAATCACACTGGCAGGATAACCCAACTGAATTAATTCAGCTAAACAGGCCTGTGCATTTTCTGCAGGAATAGTTGCTAACAAACCACCCGAAGTTTGCGGATCAAATAATAACGGGAAGTGTTTATGATCTCTCAATTCGCCCGGTTCTTTTATTGCACGGCGTAGTCGAACATTTTGTTCTTGAAGAGAACTAAAAATACCGCTTTCGATCATTTGCAATGCCCCGTCAAGGGCGGGGATGAGGTTTAGATTAAGCTCAACACTTTTTCCTGAAGAACGCGTCATCTCAACAAGATGTCCAAGCAAACCAAAACCGGTGACATCAGTGCATGCCGTGGCAGCATGGCGATGCATACACATACCAGCGGCCTGATTAGATAACAACATACTTTCTATCGCAGCATCAATCCAACGGCCTTTGGCTTTAAGACGCATATCAGCAGCAAACAATGTTCCTGTGCCCAGGGCTTTCGTCAATATCAAAACATCATTAACGTGCATGCCAGATTTTTGCATTACCTGCTCGCGACTAGCAAGACCAGTGACTGAAAGGCCAAATGAAAGTTCTGCACCTTCACTGGTATGGCCACCCACTAAAGCCGTATTACTGGAATTTAAAACTGAAAGTGCGCCAGCCATGGTTTGGTATAACTGTTCTTCAACCTGTTCTTCAATGCCATAAGGAATGGTGGCGATTGCCATTGCTGATTGTGTTTCTGCTCCCATCGCATAGATATCACTCAGCGCATGATTGGCAGCGACCTGGCCAAAGATATAGGGGTCGTCCATAAAGCTGCGAAAATAATCTACACTTTGCACAACCAGCTTACCCGCAGGAACTTCAGAGACAGCCGCATCATCTGGGTCGTTCAGTCCAATAATAATATCGTCACGTGTAATGGGTTGTAATCGATTAATCACACGCGATAAAACCGTGCTACCAACCTTTGCACCACAGCCACCACAGCGCATTGCAATGGCAGAAATTTCATGCAGGGTTTTTTCATTCGTCATCGATTTATTAACTTTCAGCTGAGCATCATTGCCTGTATGCAAATCCATTTTGGGTAGCTTATTAAAATTATCCATAAAACGGCGATCTATCCAGTCTTTGATCTTCCATAACCATGCACCTTCCAGTGACCAGTTACTGCGGGATGCTATAGCGTATTTATCACCGGTACTTATAAGTCCAAGAAAGTTTTTCTGTGGTGTGAACGATTTTAATGTTTGTTTTTGCACTGCGCGAGAAAGGTTACGAGCTAATGGCATACCCTGACGAACAGCAAACACACCTGATTTGGCACGCGGGTGGTTAACCACAGAAGCGATATCACCGGCCGCAAAAACATTTTCATGTGATACAGAGCGTAAGCAGTCATCCACTTTTATGAAGCCTTGTGTATCAAGATCAAGGCCGGTATTTGTTAGCCATGCTGGTGCGGAGGCATTGGTCACCCAAATCACTGCATTGGCTGGATAGCGTTTGCCTTCATCATTCAACAAATGGCTCTGCGTAATTTCAGCTATACGGTGACCACTGTGTACGTTTATATTTCGTTGTTTGAGTATACGACTAAAACGTTTACGAACCTGTTTGTTATGGGTCGGCAAAATATCATCAGTGTCGCAATAAAGATCGATGCTTAAACTTTCTACAGATCGATTGTGTTGTTTCAGTAACTGTTGCAAACGGTACTGTGTAGCCAGTGCCATCTCAACACCACCAGCCCCAGCGCCGACAATAGCCAGATTAAAATTATCTTTAGAATGAATGGCCTTTTCTGAAACTCTTTGCCAGTTTGTCAGAAAATTATCGATTGGTTTAACCGGTATGGTGAAATTATTAACTCCAGGTATATGTAAGCTAACAGGTCTGGAACCGATATTGATTGAGACATAATCGAAATGGATCGGTGGTCGATCGGCACAAATCACATGGCTGTTTTTCAGGTCGATATTGTTAACTTCGGCATGGTAGATACGTGCACCTGCGAACTGTGCCAATGGGCGTAAATCAATGTGAGCCTCATCATATTCGTAATGGCCTGCGATATAACCAGGCAACATACCAGAGTAGGGGGTGTGTAAATCGCGTGTGATCAGCGTGATGCGTAAGCCCGGTACGGGCTTCATCGCAAAATATTTCAAAACGGAAAGGTGGCTGTGACCACCACCCACTAAAACGAGATCCTTAATAACAGGGACTGTGCTGGAATTATTCATATGAGATAGTGGGAAAATTTAATTTAAATAGTTTATCAATATTAAGTGGTGTAGCTTACAGGTAATTTATTCTACTATAAACACCCATGATTTGTGGCGATTAAGCGCTAGAAAAGTTATTAGGTATTAGTATTTCATTGTTTTTAATATAAACCTTATAAGTGATTTGTCTCTTTAACGCTTTTAGTATGGTATTTTGTGTTGAATGTATTCAACAAATTGAACTCTAAATAATTTAAAGGTCATTTCATGCGTTATTCATTAATAATTTTGTTATTAGCTGCATCGCAGCTGGTTAATGCGGCCGAATCGATTCCTAGCTATCAAGAATCACTGAATCAGTTTATCGAAAAATCAAAATCGGCTAAATCACTGTACTCTGCAGCAGACAGAGCCATTATGAAAAAAGCCGGTGAATCGCTTGCCGCTAATATGCCGGACCCGGGTATTAAAGTCGGTGAAAAAGCCCCCGAGTTCACATTGAGTAATGCGCTGGGCAAAAAAGTAAGCCTTAAAGATGAATTAAAGAAAGGCCCGGTTGTGTTGGTGTTTTATCGAGGTGCCTGGTGTCCATTCTGTAATATGTACTTGCATACATTACAAAAGAGCCTGCCTGAGTTTAAAAAATACGCTGCACAACTTATTACGGTTACACCACAAACGCCTGATAAATCCTCGGTACAAATCGAAAAGGATAGCTATCCATTTGAAGTGCTAAGTGATTTGGATAGTAAGGTCATGCAGGATTACAAGTTGTATTTTGAATTACCTGATGAGTTAGTCGCCGTATATAAAAAACATAATCTAAATATCGAGGGCTTTAATGGAACAGGGCGTAATGCATTACCTGTACCTGGTAGCTTTATTATCGACCAAAAAGGCATTGTTCGCGCCATGCAGGCTCAAACAGATTATAAAAATCGCATGGAACCCGCTGCTATTATTGATGCATTGAAAAATATTTCTGAAAACAATTAAAGGTGCGGAGAGATTAAACGTTAATCGCTCTGCTAACTTGTTTCTTGCCATAACTTTTTCAACAAGAGTAGGGTGATTTAATTTTAGTGTGCTTATTGAAATGTAGAATGCATAACAATAATATACTATAGCTTAAACGACATCTTACCGTAATACGTAAATTCCCTATTATTAGTCGATAACGTAATTTTTTCTTCGTTCTTAGCCCTTAAAATTCACTCGCATAATGTGTTACCCTAAAGTCAAAGCAAGTTTGGTAAATATTAAAATTTGTTTTTTTTTCTCTACCCGCAATAGATATCAATCACTTAAATCAATAAATGGAGAGAGTCTATGAATGATAAAGAAAAAATAGCTAGTGAATATGCCGAAGCAATCTGGTCAATGGATAATAGCGTTGATACTGACATTGAGAGTCAGCAACACAGCAATCGTGAAAAGCGGCTAAATGAGTGGAATGAAGAACAGGCAAAAAAAATAGCCAGTGAACTCGGTATTGAGCTTACTGATGCACATCTGAAGGTTGTACATTCGTTACGCGAACATTACCGAGAACATGGTGAAAGTGAAAACGGACAGCAACTTACTGACATGCTTTGTAGTGCATTTGTGAACGAAGGCGGAAAAAAATATCTGTATCGCCTGTTCCCAGAGGGTCCGGTTAGTCAGGCCTTGCGTATTGCCGATCTGCCGCTGCCTGCGAACACTGAAGATGCAGGTTTTGGTACAGCGCGTTAATACTTTTTCGGTCCTGTTTTTACAGCAAGTATCAGCGGGGCGGTTGAACGAAAGCCTACGTTGTTTGGTCACACGGACTACTGTGTAAGTATATGTTTCGACTTAATTACCCCATCATTACGTACAGCTTACATACACCATCTTAAAGTTACATAGGTCGTCCATGTAGAATGGCCTGACTTGTAAAAAAAACAATCAAAGACGGTGTCTGTTTTTATTGTATAAATAAAAAAGTATATCGAAGTTGCAGCATTCACATCAGTTTAAGCGCAATATACTATTTGTTTGTTAGCGAGAGATTTTTAATATGAAAATAATGACGATCCTTTCTATGCTGTTTGGAATAAAGTTGTTAATTGTTTCGGCGGCAATTCAAGCATCACCTTCCGCAGAAAATATTGTCCGGCAAGGTAATGGCAAGGGCGCGGTCGCCTGTCTAGCATGTCACGGCGATCAAGGTCAGGGTAATGCTAGTGCCGGCTACCCCTATCTTGCCGGCCAACCCGCGGACTATCTGGTCAAACAGTTGCAGGATTTCGCCAGTAAGCGTCGCAAAAATATTATTATGCAGCCTTTTGCCAGCGCACTTTCAATAGACGAAATTAGGGCAGTGGCCGATTATTACGCCAAACTGCCATTATCCAAAACCGCTTCCAGTAAGAATAATAAACCATCCCTGGCAAAGGGCGAACGACTGGCAACGCAGGGTAAATGGTCGGCCGGTGTGCCTGCCTGTTTTCAGTGCCATGGCGATCAAGGCCAGGGCATTCCACCTGATTTTCCGGCTATCAGTGGTCAGCATGAGTCATATTTAAAGGCACAACTTGAAAGCTGGCATAAGGGTGAACGTAGTAATGACCCTGTGGGTTTAATGCAGGCTGTGGTTGATAAATTAGATGGCAATGAGATCACGGCAGTATCGCGCTATCTTGCCGCACAGTCGCCGCGAAAAGCGAAATAAACTCAAGGAGCCTCCATTATGAAGATGAATCGATTTTTGTTATGCCTGTGTATTAGCGCATTTAGCCAACCGCTTTTGGCAGAGAGTGTTAAACCGACGAAGGCCGTTATCCAACCCGTTACCACTCACATTTTTCAGCCACCTGCGGAAGACGCCATCCCGAAGAATGAATTTGGTGACATGGTGCGTTTTGGCAAAAAGGTGTTTACTGAAACCGGAATACATGCCGGCCAATATGTGGGTAACGGTTTGAAGTGTTCCAACTGCCATCTTGATGCGGGCCGACTGGCCGATTCGGCGCCGCTGTGGGCTGCATGGGTTAAATATCCCGCCTACAGAGGAAAAAACAACATGGTCAACACCATGGAGGAACGTATTCAGGGCTGTTTTAAATACAGCATGAACGGCACGGCTCCACCCGCTGACAGTAAAGAGTTAAAAGCCCTGCTTAGCTATGCGTACTGGATGGCGCAAGGCGCACCTACGGGGGCTACTTTAGCCGGGCGTGGCTATCCCAAACTGGCGAAACCGCAACAGCAAGTGGATTATCAGCGGGGCAAACAGGTTTTTACAGACAATTGCGCGTTGTGTCATGGTGAAAATGGCGAAGGCAATGCACAAAACGGCAGCTACGTGTTCCCGCCGTTATGGGGCAAGGATTCCTTTAACTGGGGTGCCGGTATGCACCGTATTAATACGGCAGCGACATTTATTCGTGCCAATATGCCGCTAGGTAAGGGCGGCAGTCTTACGGTTCAGCAGGCGTGGGACGTTGCATACTATATAAATAGCTATGAACGGCCACAGGATCCGCGCTACAAGAATGATATCAAGGCAACTAAAGAGGCCTTTCATCAACACCAGTGCAGCTATGGGGAGAAGGTTAACAAGCACATATTGGGTGGAGGGTCTTAGACACTAAAGTATTTCGGGTATACTTGGCATCATGTGTTGATTAATCAGGAGACACAATCATGAGTGAAAACCATCAAGGTTATCTTAACGGTTTACTGTCTGAGCTAATGGGCCTGGAGGCCAGCTTGTCTCAACTTAAAGGACTGGTTAAGCAGGCTGATGAAACAGGTGATGACAAGAAGTGCGATGAGTATCAGCACGAACTGACACGCTTGAGCCTCAGGCGGCAGGAGCTCATAGAAAGAGTCGAACAAATCAAACAGGAAGAGCCCGAGCTTACCGAACAACAACTATCTGAGTTGCAGGCGGCCTGGCTAAACATAAAAAATGCCGTCCAACAGATGCTCGACAGCTTGGGCCTTAAGCGTTGATGGCATGTTTCTATAGAGGCTATCTATCGTTAGAGGTGGGACAATTAATCAGGTAAGATCAGTGATAACTGATAATTATTAGTGTGAACATTTGTCACTGAAGCCTTTTTGCTTGTCGATTTAAACCTGAATCTTTGATAAATAATGGCACTTATAGATGAAGTGTAAAACAATAAATATAACTATAATATAAAGGTAAATTTGCTATGAAGCTTTTTTATTGGCTTGCAATATTTATTATTTTTACACCACAAGTAGCGTTTTCAAAAGAACCTTTACAATCGTCTAAATTTTTTACCTTTACGTTTGAAAATGATTTATTTGTGGGTGAAGACAACGGCTATACCAACGGAATGGGAATTACCTTTGGGCAAGGCGCATTCCCAGAATTCAGCAGTGATAATTTACCCGATTGGTTATTCTGGATGACAAAAGACCTTTATATTAGCAAAATGGAAAATAAATCGCGTGGTATAGCGCATATGTTTTTCCAGCGAATACAAACCCCAGACGACATTACGATTGATACTCTGATTGAAGATGACGTGCCATATGCAGGCCTTATTGCCTGGCAAGGGACGCTGTATGCGTGGGATGAAAATATTTCTGACCAACTATCATTTTATTTGGGCGCTGTGGGGCCTATCGCATTAGGCGAAGGGGTACAAAAAACGGTGCATAGCTTACTTGACTCTGATGAACCCCGAGGTTGGGATGGGCAAATCAGAAATGAAATAATTATAAATGTTGAAGTGCAGCGTCTTTTGAAGCTTTTTCGAACAAGCGGAAGCGACTCACAATTTGATGTCTTAATGCTGGCAAGCGCTGGCTTAGGAAATTTACAATCAGCTACTCAGATGGGTTTTGCTGTGCGGTGGGGGTGTTGCTTGCAACGCAGTTTTTCCACGTTTTCTCTTCAGGCAGACCGACAGGTTAATACCTTAGCATTATCACCCACAAATGATTTTTACCTGTTTGCGGGCATGCGTGTGGGATATTTTGTGAATGACATCTTCATCGACGGAAATACCTTTAGAGACAGTCATTCTTTGCCCTTAGAACATATTCAAAATCTGCTGTCAGCAGGCGTCGTATGGAATATTGGTCGTTATGGTTTCGTTTTTCAAGTATCATCGTCCACCTCGAAAACCACACTTAAGGATGCGCAAGATACTTTCGGAGCAATCAGCCTGACTTATAGTTATTAAATGTTGTTAAGGTATATTGATACTTGGGCTTTTTACCTCTCAACAGCTATACTTCGTAAGTGGTTAAAGCTTATTTGAGCCTGTGAATATTAATTCAATCCGTATACCTATTTTAATAAACCAACAACACACTATTTTTGCCTCATGTCTGATACTGTAATCCCTGGCTATAAAATTATAAAGAAAATCGCCAAAGGCGGTATGGCCAGCGTATTGGTTGCCGTTCAGGAAGTAGTGGGTCGTACCATTGCATTAAAAATTCTTCCCAAAACATTATCCAAAGACAAAAGCTTTTTTAAGCTGTTTTTACAGGAAGCAAATTGCGGCGTCTTAAATCATCCAAATATTATTACTATTTATGATGCCGGTGAAACCGATAATCATTTATATATTTCAATGGAATATTTACAAGGCGGTGATTTAAAACAAAAGATTAAATCTCACTTAAGCCAGGAAGAAACAATAAGCATTATTACTAAGCTTAGCGAAGCACTCGCCTATGCTCACAGTAAAGGCTTTATACATCGTGATATAAAACCGGGTAATATTATTTTCAATGAAGAAAATCAGCCGATACTGGCCGACTTTGGTATTGCCCAAGCCACGAGTTTCAATGAACAAACAGTCATTGATGGTATGCTGATGGGTACACCTCATTACTCAAGCCCTGAACAAGCCTCCAGCAAAAAAATAGATCACCGTACAGATCTATACAGTCTTGGTGTGGTTTATTATGAAATGTTAACCGGTAAGAAACCTTTTATAGCTGAAACACCTTTTGCATTAATATATAAACATTTAGAAGAGGCACCACCGGATCTGGATAGTAAATTCAAAGATCACCAGCCTATCATCCATAAATTAATGGCGAAGAATCCCGACGACAGATACGCATCTGCCTTTGACTTAATTGAAGACCTGGCAAAACTGATTAGAGCAAAAAAAGAACAGGCCGCAATACGCAGTGAGAGCATGCGAACCTATAAAAGTGCTGCTGTTCTGTTAACACTGGTTTTGGCATTCTCGGTTATCTTATCTGATAATCTCTCAGATTATACAGAGAAACAGCTGGCTAATCTGAAGGCCTTTGCCGCGAAAACGACTATGCTGACAAAATCCTTTATTACTGATTTAGAGGAACAGCGTAAACTCTCTGCAGACCAGGAAAAAGAAATACAAACATTAAAAACACAGATTTATACATATAATATTGCCGCCGTGCATCTAAAAAATGCAGCTCGTTATATAGAACAGAGCTTATATATAAGCCCTAAAGATGGCTCTGCTTTAAGTGAATACTCACGGGTATTATCTATTGATCCTAATAATGTTCAAGCGCAAGCTGGCATTGGTGTTATTACAGAATATTTTTATCTATTGGCCAAAAACAATGAATCTAAACGTCAATTGTTTGATGCGCTTGATGATATTGATAGCGGCTTGATGGCAAGCCCTAACGACGATAGATTAATTCATATGCGTTTCAATATTATGAATAGGATGAATGTCAGCGAAAAACGCCTGAAACTAGAAAGTGAATTACTTGTAGTGAAAAATTTAATTAAAAATAGTGAATATGACCAGGCATTATTAAAGCTTCAGTTTCTTCAAACAATCAGTCAAAAAAATCAACGCATACTGTCATTGGTATCTATAGTCAAAAAACATCTGGCTGAAGAAAAAATCATTACCACTGATTTATAATTAATTAAATGCTACAGCAATAAAGCTGCCGTGTTGTCCATCTCATAAAATAAGAGATTTTGCTATGTTACGTCTACTCCGTTGTTTTATGTTGTTCAGTACGTTTATTAGTTTTGCATTTTTGCTTGCCGCGCCCGTTACGGCGGCTAACGTAAAAATTACGCCACTGGGTAGTCACGATGGTGAGTTTTGTAGCCGTGACAGGGCATTTATTTTTGAAGACCCAGATGGTACGCGCCTGCTTTATGATGCAGGCCAAACAGTGGCTGGTGCTAGTGATAAACGTTTGGGTAAAATTGATGTGGTGTTGGTAAGCCATATGCACGGTGATCATGTGGGTAATGTGCATATTAAGCAGGTAAACGCAGGGCAGTGTGGCAATCCTGAAACCAGTATCAATGATTTACCCAATACGAATGTCGTAAATATTGCGATTGCGAAAAAAGCAAAAATAATCACCGGTAGTGAAATGCCACAATTCTTTGCCAGCAAACTTAAAGCATTGGGTGCTAACCCTAAAGATTCCCAATTGGTGCGCTTTGGTGCATCTATTAAAGCCGGGGGCGTTACCATTACCACTGTGCCGGCAGTGCATTCAAACGGTATTGCGGGTGGTATGATTGGTGGTGAGCTGGGTGAAATGCTAGACACCGTAGGTCTCACTGCTTATGCCGGGCCACCTACCGGTTATGTTTTAAGCTTTAGCAACGGTCTGGTGGTTTACCTTTCCGGGGACACCAGTATTACGGCTGAGCAAGATAGTGTAGTGCGTCAACATTATGCGGCAAAATTGGCGGTGATGAACATTGGTGATACCTATACTACAGGTCCCAGCGAAGCGGCCTTTGTGGTGAACAGGTTAGTTAAACCCAATGCGGTGATTGCCTCACACGCAAATGAAGTAGCGACTAAAGCAGGCAAGGTGGTTTCTGGTTCGCGCACAGCTGCTTTTATTAATGCTAGTCAGGTGCCAGTGCATATTCCTTTGAGTGGACGCACTATGGAATTTAGTCGTGAAGGTATGTGTGTGATAGGGTGCTTGTAAATAGTTGAAGCAGACTAAGGTCAGTTATTCGGTGCATTAATATTAAGCGCTAATCAATTCAAGCAATTAACACTAATAGTGCCCAATATGGGGGATTATAATCCTCACATTGGGTATGCTTGTGGTGCGGGTGATGGGGCTTAATTCAAACGCGTGGAGCTGCTTGAATCACGCTGATCATTTAAAATAATAATAATATGAGCGCACCAGGAAATAGTGGCACAGTGATTAATGTAAGATAAATATGAATCGTAAAAAGAAAATTGAAGGTCTATTTAAAAAGCGCCTGAAGCGTGCACGTGCAAAGCTGGCCGCCCGGCCTAAGGGTGAACGATATATATGCAAGGCAGATAGAGCGAAGGCTGAAGCTGAAGCGCTAGTGGCGGATAAAAATATGCCTGACGATTAAACGTGCCTAATTAAAGGTATCATATTAAGGTATCATATTAAGGTATTGGTGGGGGTGACATTTAGTAAATCTTACACCATTTTCAGAATTATAAATTTATTGACTTGAAATTTATTTTATAGGGCTACTTTAAAGGAAGTGCAATGGATTCCACGTTAATTATCATTGCTGTGTCTCTGGCTATCGCAACAACATTAAATATTGTGTTAACAAAGTTCTCTGTTTCGCACATTATTGGGTACATTATTACCGGGACTATTGTTAGTACCTATTTTGATTTTAATGGAAGCGATAACCTAACATCATTAGATCTCATTGGTGAGTTTGGTATTGTTTTTCTTATGTTTACTATTGGCCTGGAAATGTCTTTTCCTAAGCTGAGAAAAATGAAAGAGGTAATATTTTTAAATGGATCTATTCAGGTTGTTTTAAGTTCGCTTATAATTTATTTAATCTCACATTATTTCTTTTCTTTAGATGTTGTATCCTCAATTATTATAGCGCTCGCTTTTAGTTTGTCGTCTACCGCAATTGTTCTTACCTATTTAAAAAAATCAAAAGACATACTAACGCCATATGGCGAGAAAACCGTTGCTATATTGATATTTCAGGATCTGGCTGTTATTCCTATTTTATTGCTTATTGGTTTTTTATCAAATGACGCTTTAGCGTTGAGTGATGTGTTACTAAAAACCTGTCTGTATGCCGCTCTTATTATTATTTTTATGTTTACGCTGGGTAAAAAAATAATAGGCTGGTTGTTGCATTTTTCATCCAGGGCGAAAATGGAAGAGTTGTTTTTAGGCTCTGTATTAACCATTGTAATTGGGGTTTCAATTATCGCGCATGAAATGGGCTTTACTTATTCGTTGGGGGCATTTATTGCGGGTATGATTATTGCAGAAAGCAATTTCCATATGAAAGTTGAATCTGATATCGCCTCATATAAAGACTTATTATTAAGTGCCTTCTTCTTTTCTATAGGCACAAAAATAGATGTTATGTATTTTGTCAGTAATTTGTATCTAGTGCTGGGTGTGCTACTGCTTGTGATGATAATTAAGGCAATTGTCATTTATTTTATTATACGAATTAAATCGAATAAGAGTGATTCAATAAAATCTGCATTTTCGCTTTGTTTAATCGGTGAGTTTTCTTTTGCTATTTTAGCTTTGGCGCTTAATCAAAATGTTATAAGCGATAAATTAGGCAGTTTTCTTATATTGGTTACCGTTTTGTCTATGATTCTAACTCCATTCATAGTTAACAACATTTATAAAGTAGCTGCTTTATTCGTCGTCGAGTATTTTGAATCCGACAAAATAACACCCGTAAAAGCAAAGGGCCATACTATCATTTGTGGTTTTTCTGTTTTGGGCCGCATAACGGCAAAAGAACTAGAAAAGGTAGGCGTTAATTTTTTAATTATATCGGATAATTTGCAGCATGTTCTAATTGCACGAAAACGTGGCTATCAGGCATATTTTGGTCACTTAGATAAGCTGCCAGTATTGGAATCGTTAAATGTTGAGCAATCAAGCAGTATTATTATTACCGTTGATTCTTTGCAGAATAAACAACTAATTTGTGAAGCTGTACTGGATTTTTATCCTGATGCAAACTTGGTGGTAACAGTGAGTACACGTGATGAAAAGAGCGCTTTATCTGGTCTTGCCATTAAATCGTTTGTGCATGCGCAGCACGAAACGGCGATGTTGCTTGTGAAGCAAAGTGTTTTGCTGAGTGAGCAGGGGCTGAGCTAAACTATTATGAAATTCATTAATCTGATCTCGGATTTTTTCAAGGCTGAAAAAATAGAGTACTGGCACCGTGATCGTTCTATTGAAGTTGTTGTTTTAGAGATGGGTTTAGATATTGATTTAATTAAACAAGAGATTAAAACTCTAATTGAGAGTGAGGGAAGGGTTGAAACGATAATTAAACTGAGGCACCGATTTCATGTGCCACTTTCGGCGGCCTGGCGATTTGTTGATAAGCTTGAGTAAGGGATTAAGGCGCTATTAATATTTTTTGCTAGTTCAGTCTGCGTACACACTCTGTATAGTTATTTAATCACAAACGCGTATTTACTCTGCCTCTAATTGTTTCCACATTTCATAGGGGCGTTCTATGGTTTGTGCCAATTGCTTTAGGCTAAATGCGCGTGCTTCCTCAGCAACCTTCATTCCATCGATATAGGCTTTTACAACTGGCAGAGTGAACACGCTGTGTTGTGCGCAGATGTCGGGTGATTTTTCACAATCTATATAAACCCCCTGCATCTCGGGGAACTGCTGTTTGAGCATTGTGCTTAATTGCGGTAGTAAGCTCTGGCAGACAGAACAATGTGCGCCGCCAAACAGAATAAATACCGCGCCATTTGCTTTCATCGGCTCCAGTTCGTTTATGTCTGTAATGCGTTGCATGTTATTTACTCATCAATTAAAAGAATAAACTCGCCTGAAAAAATCGATACGTGTATTTTTAAAACATGGTCTTGCGGGATAAATAGCGCCACTGCCCCGGCGGTAAATCTTTCATGGCTACTCGACCAATTCGAATGCGTTTCATCGAAATAATATTTAAGCCCAGAGGTTTGCACAGGGATTCAATTTGATTAGCATGAGCAAATTTCATCACAAAGCGCATGCGGGTTTCGTTTTGTTTGCTTGCCTTGTATTCAGCTTGTGACTCATCACTGCTATTCGCAAGCTCATTGATCTGCTCTATCTGCTCGGACGTGAACTCATCACTAAACTCGACGATATATTCCTCTTCCTTCTTTTTATGATTATCAGCCAGTACGCGGTGTACCTTCCAGTCTTTGCTATATATCGTCAGCCCCGAGGCACCATTTTGCAAAGGAGAGGCGGGCTTGAGATTAAAAAAGTGATTATTGAGCATATGCACACCGGAATAGTCGTCTGCGCAATGGCTTTCGGGTGTAATAAATTGCTGCATGGCGGCGGAATCATCGGTATCTATGCCTTCCGGTAAATTGAGTAGCAATGTGACTGGCTCAATTGGCTTTAACGATGCGTCTTCATGTAAATCTATCTGCTGATCCTGCACTTTAAACTGCGGGCGTTCTTCTACTACGCCATCTACCAGTACCCAGCCGCCTTGAATGTACTTTATGGCATCGCCACGTGAACATTCATACAGCTCAACAAAACGTTTATCCAGGCGTATCGGCTCACGCATTTGCAGTGCACCTTATACTCAGCATCGCATTAGTCCAGAATGCTTGTAGGGTTTCGGGCTTTATAGATTGTTTCACGACAGAGTCTCTTGTTGGGTTTAGTAGTATCAGGTGATTATGCAGGCATTTTATGCCGACATGTCACGGTAGAAATCGATGGCCCTATAATAACGTAAATTAAAGAAATTGAGGGGCAGTGGTATCTGGGTGGTGTAGGGGCTAATTCAAATGGTCCTGTTTATGATTAAATTTCTTAGCTAAACGACTCAAAATTTGGATGTGCAGCGTAATCTTTCGCTGTATCAGCAGAACTTAGTCAGTTATGCACGCTCTAACCGTTCGGCGTAATAAAGCCAGTTTTATTGAGTAAGTAAATGTTTGAGACTCAATCGGTTATGCTTTTGGCGCGGCTTATGTATTATATTAGTATTGGTTAATATTAGAGCCTTAAGAGAAGAGATTATGTTAAAATTTGCCTGCTTGAGTTGTCGAAAGTCGGATTTATCTGGTTTAATTTGTTATAAAACAAATAGTTACTTATATAAGCATAGATACCCTGAATACTTTGAACACAGAATCCATTCATTTTTCACACGTAAATATTAATCATTATGGGCATTAGACAGATTTTTAAATTTAAAACTTCTCACATCAAATTTTCAATAATATTTTCCACATTATTGTATGTAGTTTGTAATGCCATAAACATAGATAAAATTACTAAGTGGTTTTACCTGGGAGATCAGCTTGACTATTTAGGCCTGATCTCATATTTAGTCGCTGGCCTGTGCCTGTTTATAGTGTTTTTTATTCTTCTGGCTCACCGTTGGACGATAAAGCCCCTGGCCATTTCACTGGTTATATTAAGCGCCGCCGCAACCTATTTTATCTCTAAGTACAATGTAGCAGTAGATACCTCCATGCTGATGAATACGGTTCATACAGATGTTACTGAGGTTGGCTCATTATTATCTGTTTACATGTTGCCGTATGTTTTATTCCTCATCATATTACCCATTTACCTCATCTTAAAGGTAGAGATTACGTTTAACAGACCAGTGAAGTATTTGTTTTCGTCATTAATGGTTGGCGTTATTGCGCTTGCTATTGGAGCTACATCATTATATTCGCAATTTACTAGCATTCATCGCGCGGGTAATGCATCACATAAATACATTATACATTCACTTGTGCCGGTAAATATTATACGCAGCATTGTTAGTGCTACCTCAAATACAATTAAACCCTATCTGCAAAAATATAAAGAAGAAGTGGTTATTACAGGGCATGTTGCATCGGTAGAAGATTTAGTGGTTGTGCTTGTGGTTGGAGAAACATCGAGGCAGAAAAGTTTCAGTCTTTATGGGTATGATAGAGAGGATACAAATCCTGTTTTAGCAAAAACTAAAGATCTTCATCTACTCAATGGTATCGCTCGTTTAGGTTCAACATTGTATGCACTACCAGAAATATTTGAAAAGGATGATATTAAGTTACCTGCGATTGTTTCCAAGGTGGGTATCGATACATCGTGTTATGTGAATTACACCCTGTATGATAATTGCACGTCTGTTGGCGAAGTTAAAGTTGAAAACTGTAAACATGATGGCGAATGCTATGATGAAGACGTGCTTCCGTTATTAGAAAAAAATCTGAATAGCTATGTTTCCGGATATAGATTTGTGGTATTGCATTTAGGTGGAGGGAGTCATGGTCCGGTTTATAGTGACAGGCATCCACCGGAGTTCCTGAAGTTTAAGCCTTACTGTAATGATGCCGATGTGATAAATCAGTGCACGCCAGAAGAAATATATAATTCATACGACAACACCATACTTTATGTTGACTATGTGCTTGGTGAAATAATACACCAGTTGGAAAATTCCGGAGCGCCTTATGTATTTATGTATTTATCTGATCATGGAGAATCACTATTAGAGGATGATCGTATATTCCACGGTATGCCCCCTGGTATTTCATTGCCGTCTGAGCAGGCACAAATTCCTTTGATCGTTAAATCTTCGATACCTATATCTATAGTAAAGCGTGACGAATATTTACAACAGGATATTTTTGATACAGTACTGGATTTGTTTTCTATAGAAACAGACCTTTTTACCAAGGAAAGAAGCTTCATTAAAAAGCATAATGGTGAAGTTAAGCATCTTGAAATAGTTAGAAAAGAGAGCGACAACTTAGACCTTGTAAATTAATATTAAAAACATTAAGCGTATTATGCTTTTTATTAATATTATTAGACTTTAATGTGGATGATGCAGTACTGTTTTTCAAGTTAGTCGCTCATCATCTGCCAATATAAACCAGAAAAATTTAAACATAACATCATCAACGATATAAATTAACAACAGCACATTTCATATCTAAGTTTTTTTGTCTCTTCATATTATTTATAGTATTCGCTAATATTGATGTGAAAAATAACTACTCTAATATTTAGTCAAATGAGTATGTGTTAGACATTGCACTTTACATCATGTCAAATGTAAGTCCTAAAATACCTCTATAAGCAGCTCACTCTATTTTATCAAAACTGTTAATATAGCGTAATGCACACCATCAAATTTGGGGATAAATATGAAAAAAGTCATTCTTAGTTTACTGCTGATTGTCGTTATTGCCGTCGCGGGCGGTGTTTATTATCTATTGACCAACCTCGATAACCTGGTTGAAACGGCGATTGAAAAATATGGCAGTGAAGCGACGCAAACCGCTGTGCTGGTTGATCGTGTGAAAATAAATTTGACGGATGGTGCTGCTGGCATTACTGGCCTGACGGTTGCTAATCCCGCTGGCTATGATTTTAAAAATGCGTTTTCCCTTAGAGAAATTCGTGCCGCTATCGATTTGCAATCTTTACAGGAAGAGCCTTACGTCATCAATGAAATTACCGTGCTAGCACCGCAGGTGTTCGTGGAAATTAATGAAGATAAAAAAAGCAACCTGAATCAACTAAAGAATAATCTTACTGCGGGCTCAACGGCTAAGGCACCGAATGAAAAGCCTCAGGCTGCAGGCAGTGCTAAAGAACCACGCTTGATAATACGCAGGCTAACATTTGCCGATGGCACCATCCAGGCAAAAGTAGCGGCACTGCAAAATAAGGAATATAAGCTTAAATTACCAGGCCTGGATATGACCAACCTCGGTGGCAGCAAGGGTGCTACGGCGACTGAACTTGCCAGTGAAATACTAAAACGTTTAACAGACCAGGCCAGCGATATTGTTAAAAAAGATATTGTCGATGCAGAGTTAAATAAGCTGAAAGCAAAGGCACAGCAAAGAATCGACGAACAAAAGGCCAGGGCACAGGAAAAAATTGATGCAGAAAAAGCCAAACTTCAGGATAAAACCGATAGCAAGATAGAAGCAGAGAAAGATAAAGCCAAAGATAAGCTGAAGAGTTTGTTCGGTAACTAAAGTTTCTTGCAAGGCTTTAGCTGCTGAATAATTTCAACACAAGTAGGGTGGATCAAGCGTAGCGGATCCAGCAGAATTTATAAAGTTGAAATAGGTGGATCCACTGTGCTTGATCCACCCTACAGATTGATTGAATTTTAGTGCGCTTAAGCTGGGTAGTGAATGCATAGAGAGGCTTATAGTCCTTAGTCTTCACGCTATGGACTTTCAGTCTATAGCCGTTGAATTAAGATATTTTGGGCAAAATTAAAGGTTTCAGAGGGATAAACGTCTAATTCCTCCGAAACCTTTTCTACCTATATTTCGTTAATACGCTATGTCACCAAATGCACAGGCATAAAGCCCTTTTAAGTATGCTGCTGTTTGTTGCCCATAACTTGGTATAATCACCTTTTAAATTAAGTAATCTTCCGCTATGTCAGCTTCTCCAGTCCCCGTCGCCAAAACCGCTTTATTCGATTACCCGAAATACTGGGCCGAATGCTATGGCACATCGCCTTTTTTACCGACGAGCCGTGCCGAGATGGACGCACTGGGCTGGGATTCCTGCGACATTATTATTGTCACTGGCGATGCCTATGTCGATCATCCGTCGTTTGGTATGTCGATTATTGGCCGCTTGCTGGAGGATCAGGGATTTCGTGTGGGCATTATCGCGCAGCCTGAATGGAATTCTAAAAAGGCCTTTGAAGTGCTAGGTAAGCCGAATCTGTTTTTTGGTGTTGCTGCGGGCAATATGGATTCGATGATCAACCGTTATACCGCAGATCGCAAACCACGCTCTGACGATGCCTATACCCCGGGCGATAAGGCGGGTAAGCGCCCGGATCGCTGTTCGCTGGTATATTCTCAGCGCTGTAAGGAGGCCTGGCCAGATGTGCCGGTAGTTCTTGGTGGCATCGAGGCGTCGCTTCGCCGCATTGGGCATTATGATTACTGGCAGGACAAGGTACGACGCTCCATTCTTGTCGATGCGACGGCGGATATATTGCTGTTCGGCAATGCAGAGCGCGCGGTTGTTGAAGTGGCGCATCGTTTGGCAAAGGGTGAGGCGATTGGGCAGATTACCGATGTGCGCGGCACGGCATTTGTGCGTCGTGATACGCCAGAGGGCTGGATGGAGATTGACTCTACGCGCATCGATCGGCCTGGAAAGATCGATAAAATTGTAAACCCGTATATCAATACACAGGAAATGACTGACTGTGAACGTGAGCGTCGTGACAATGCGTTTTACGGTGCGCAATATAATGAACAGGGTGAGGCGATAATCGAGTTCAGGCGGCCCAGGCTGGATCGAAATAATAGTGTGATTCGCCTGCCGGCCTTTGAAAAGGTCAGCAAAGATACTGCCCTTTACGCACATGCCAACCGTGTGCTGCACCTCGAAACCAACCCCGGCAATGCCCGTGCGCTGGTACAAAAACACGGTGATGTGGATGTCTGGTTGAATCAACCTCCCATTCCACTCACCATGGCAGAAATGGATTACGTGTTTGCCATGCCGTTCGCGCGCGTGCCACACCCGAAATACAATGGCGAAAAAATTCCGGCGTATGAGATGATCCGTTTTTCGGTAAATATTATGCGTGGCTGTTTTGGCGGCTGTACCTTCTGTTCTATTACGGAACACGAAGGACGTATTATTCAAAACCGTTCAAAAGAATCTATCCTGAATGAAATTGAAGATATTCGTGACAAGGTGCCTGGCTTTACCGGGGTTATTTCTGACCTCGGTGGGCCAACGGCAAATATGTATCGCATTGCCTGTAAAACACCAGAAATAGAAGCCGCTTGCCGTAAACCGAGCTGTGTTTATCCCGGCATCTGTAACAACTTAAACACCGATCATTCTGCACTTACACAAATTTATCGCGAGGCACGTGAATTACCCGGGGTTAAAAAGGTATTGATTGCCTCGGGGCTGCGTTATGACCTGGCGATACGTGATCCAGAATACGTAAAAGAACTGGTGACACATCATGTAGGTGGCCGACTAAAAATCGCACCGGAACATTCAGAAGACGGTCCTTTATCGAAAATGATGAAACCTGGTATGGGGGCCTATGATGAATTCAAACGTATGTTTGAAAAATTTACAAAGCAGGCGGGCAAGAAGCAATACCTGATACCGTATTTTATTGCCGCGCACCCGGGCACCACCGATGAAGATATGCTCAATCTTGCCCTGTGGTTAAAGGGTAATGGCTTTCGTGCAGATCAGGTGCAGGCGTTTTATCCTTCACCTATGGCTACTGCCACCGCTATGTATCACACAGGTAAAAATCCATTACGCAGTGTGACCTATAAAAGCGAAGGCGTGGAAAGTGTTAAAGACCCTGAGCAACGTAAATTGCATAAGGCATTTTTGCGTTATCACGATGCAAAGCACTGGCCGATGTTACGTGAAGCACTAAAGCGCATGGGGCGTGAAGAATTAATTGGCGATGGTGATCATCAGCTGATCCCATGGAGTCAGCCAAAGTACGGGCATGATTATAAGGCTCCGCGTAGAAAAAATTCTTCATCCGTACATTCGCGGCGTATTAAGGCCAAAAAAATTCTCACTCAGCATACAGGCTTGCCACCGAGAGAGCAGAAGTAGGTATTGTTTTTAATAATCCAGAATAAAGAGTGATATTTATTTGTGAGTGAAAAGGCCCTGGTAACACAGGGCTTTTTTATGATGAATTAGTCATGCTTTATATTTCATGTTTTTCCTTGAGTTAGTAGCAATCCTTCGTTGCTTAATGATGCTAATTCAATTTCAATAAAAGTAGGGTGGATCAAGCGCAGTGGATCCACCAACTTAACTTTTAGTCCTCGGTCCGTAATCGTTGAGTCAGTCCATAAATCTATCTGTGAAACATCCTGTGTTAGATCACTCATAACAGTGCGTCATATAACGCACTATATTAAAAGCTATTTTCTGAAATCCATTTGTATAGAGCTCTTAGCGGTTGGCGTAATTTTTGCCTAGTAATATGAGTAATAAATCAAAAGAAATAAGCGTTTTGCATGTATGGCAATGCGGGGCAGAAATTTTAATTATCCAGAGTGATTAACGAATGAAGAAAGCGGTATTTGCGGTAAGTATTTTATCCATGGCTGTTAACTCGGCATTGTTTGCAGAAGAGTTAGGCACGATTGTAGTTGAGAGCACAAAAATAAGTGATGTTAGCGGGGACGAGGTTAAGTCAGCTGATCTGGCTGATGCATTAAGTAAACTACTGCCCAGTGTGTCTATCGTTCGACGTAGCGGCATTGCAAATGACATTATTCTTCGCGGACAGAAAAAAGATAATATTAATATTTTAATTGATAACACAAAAGTTTATGGCGCCTGTCCTAATCGCATGGATCCACCGACATCGCATATTTTGACCAATACAATTGACACTATAGAAGTAACAGAAGGCCCTTATGATGTTGAGAATTTTGGTACCTTAAGTGGTGCAGTCTCTATTACAACGAAAAAACCATCTAAGGAATTAACAGGTGAGGTGAGCCTCAATCTGGGTAGTTTTGATTACCGTAAGGCAGCGGCGACGATTAGTGGTGGTAATGATACGTTACGTTTTCTTCTGGGGGTTTCAACAGAAACCAGTTCACAGTATGAAGATGGTGATGGAAACACATTCGCAGAGCAAATAGAGGAACTAAATCCTACTACGGTGCCGGCGATGGACCCACGTTATAAACCTGAATATACAGACATGGATGCCTACAAAAAAAGTGCAGTGCTGGCGAAAGTGTTTATTGATGTGACAGACAATCAGGAAATGCGTGTCAGTTATACGGCAAATCGCAGTGATGATGTACTTTATCCATCGAGTAAAATGGATGCAATATACGATGATTCAAATATTTTTAATTTGCAATATTCAATAAAAGATATAGGTAAATATTCTAAATCTTTAGATGCTCAATATTACAGTTCAGATGTTGAACACCCCATGTCAACTTTTTATAGAGTTTCATCCGGCACTAATTCTGTGAATGAGAAGACCAGTTTCTTAACTACCGATATGCAAGGCCTGAAGCTTAAGAATAGTTTTGATCTGAGTAGTACATCTGAAATGACAGTTGGTATAGATACAAGCTTGAGAAACTGGGATGGTACTTATGATGGAGAAGGTACACAAGCCCCAATCACGGGCTTAAAAAGTATTTCGGATGTCGATACTGAAAACTCTGCATTATTTGTAGAGATAGAAAATAAGTATACAGACTTTAGTGTGAAAGCCGGTGCGCGTTATGATGATACAACGATTACACCTTCACAAAGTTCAGGATTGCAATCTAATGATTACAATAACCTAAGTGCCAATGTATTTATGTCATACGACGTTAATCCAAATACGCGATATTTTGCTGGTGTAGGTAAAGCGAGCCGTGTGCCAGATGCGAGAGAACTTTATTTTAAAGGCGCAATGGTGAGTGGCTCGATGGCAATGAACCCACTTATTGGTACGCCTGACCTGAAAGAAACAACGAATACTGAAATTGATTTTGGTGTAGAGAAAAAATATGCCAACTTTAATATTAAAACCAAGGTGTTTTACAGCTGGTTAGAAGATTATATTTATTATAATGCCGACAAGGGAGAAGCTGCAGGTCTGGTAAAAAATGCATTTGAAAACGTAGATGCCACTATCTATGGCCTTGAAATTAGTGGTGCATACTTCGCAACAGATGAGGTATATGTCGATTTTGGCCTGGCGTATCAAAGGGGCGAAAAAGATCAGCCTTTAGCCGGGCAAACCGATACTGACCTCGCAGAAATCACACCATTGAAAGCCAATATCGCCTTAAATTATGACTACAGCAATAATAATACCGCTCGCCTTGAGCTGGTGGCTGTAGACTCATGGGATAACTATGATGCGGATAATGGCGAACAGTCCATGGCTGGTTATGCCGTTGTTAACATGAAAGTAAAACATGATGTGACAAATGCTTTCGAGCTAACGGCTGGTATTGATAATGTATTAGACAAAACCTTTGCTACAACTAATACTTACAAAGACCTGACTTTGTTAGCGGATGGCACGGGTGATGTTATGTTGATTAATGAGCCTGGTCGTTATGTATATGTGAACGCCGCTTATAAATTCTAATAAATTATAGGGGTGGCGCTTTCAGGTGCTACCCCTATTTGAACTGTCACTTTACAATTCCTGCCTATCATTTTTAACATCCTCTTTTTTTTGGCCCTAAATTTACTCTCCAAAACGCTAGTTAGAACTATGCATTTTTGTGCAATGCTTTAGCTGATCACATGTGTTAATCATCCTGGAACACTACAGAAAAGTAGGGTGGATCTGTGTCCTTGTTATACGCTGTTATAACAATCAACATGCAAACAAAAGCCACCTTCACTAAAATAGAGGCTAAACGGGGAACAAAATTATGTATACTTCTCTATAATTTCATATAGATAGCCAGAGAATGAAAGAAATAACTGTTAAAAATTTGATGAGCACTGAGATTAGTTGTCTTCCGCCTGAAGCAACGTTACAGCAAGCCGTTAAGCTGATGGTTGATCAGCGTTATTCCTGCATTATTATTCAGCAAGATGATTTCCCTGTAGGAATTATAACTGAGCGAGATCTGGTTAAAGTGCTTGATCAGGATGTACAAAAAATTGATTTGTCTTTGCCGGTCTCTGCATTTATGTCGTCACCCATTTCAACATTGAACCAGGGCGATACCCTGTTTGATGCAATGGTGATCAGTCGTGCAGAGAAAATTCGCCATTTACCGGTTATTGATGATGATGAGCATATCGTTGGTTTGGTAACCCATACTGATCTGGCGAATGCGCATTTTCGGGTAATCGAACTGCAATCACAGATGATTAAAGATGCTGTTGCGGCTAAAACGACTGAATTGTCACTTTTAAATGATAAGTTACAAACGCTTTCTACTGAAGATCATCTGATGAAAATTGGTAATCGTCGGTCAATGGAAGTGGATTTAGGGCGGACGCATGCGAGCTCTGTTAGATATGAACACCCGTATTCTGTATTACTAATGGATATAGATTTTTTTAAATTGTATAACGATCACTATGGTCATCTGGCGGGTGATGAAGCATTAAAGTCAGTTGCGAATGTTTTGAAAGAAAATATTCGAGATAGTGATCGTTTGTATCGCTATGGCGGTGAAGAATTGCTATTGGTATTACCTAACACCAATGTATCTCAAGCGGATAAGGTTGCCAGAAAGCTGCTTTCTTCGTTAGTTAAATGCTCCATTCCTCATGAAAAGAGCATGCATAAGGTTTTAACCATGAGTTGTGGTGGTGCTTGTATGTTAAGCAACAATGATGCGATTAAGTCCTGGGAAGATTTGGTAAAGCAGGCCGACAGTAATCTTTATAAAGCCAAAAATTCTGGCCGCAATTGCTCAATTGTTTCTTAAATACAGATAAAAATACAATACCTTAGAAGCGTTATTTTCTGGGTGTTCCTGAAATGCGTTTGTTTAGTGTTTCTATCTCAAGAGGGTAGCTAACTGCTTCGCCTCGACTGACTGCATAGAGGTATACCTTAATTTTATCGAATGAACCTGGAGGAAGTTTGTTCTTTAAAGTAATCACCTTACGTTTATTACCCTTGGGGTTATTGAAGTGTTCTACCTGTAATTCTCCAGAGGTGTTTTCATAAACAATACCGGTAAATGTATCTGGTACATCCTTTATGGTGAACGCCACTCTAAATGTGAGCTTGTGTTTTTTATCGGCAGACAAGCTTTGCAGATCATCGGCTAAGTGTTCAATATCGAGTAAAACAAACATAGTGCAAACTTTAAATTAATAGCACGCAAGTTTAACGTAAAAAATAACCTAGTGGAATCATGCGTTGTGAGATGCATAGAGGAGGCTTGATTATGCATTCTTCGGTTTGTATTGTGGTGCATAAAAGTATCTGCCTATATCGAATAGATTACATTAATTAATTAACTTAAAGTATTGATAATAAACAATATAATGCAAGTCATAAGCGCCAATCATCTGGATTTAATAACTTTTGTTCATTGCTCTATAGGTGTTTAAATTTACACGGTCTTATGCAGTTGTTTGTTGTCCGCTGTGATTTTTTGAGTGGCCTGTTATCAACTATACTTTGCGTTGTAAATTATGCAGCGGGTTGAGTGCTTGAAACCAACAAAACAAAAATCAAAATTAGCTTTAATACTTACCGGTGGTGGTGCACGAGCCGCGTATCAAGTTGGCGTGCTTAAGGCGCTTGCTGAGATCACACCTAAAGGATCTGCCAATCCCTTTCCTATTGTCGTTGGTACCTCAGCAGGGGCGATTAATTCGGCGGCACTGGCTATTTATGGGGGGAACTTTTCTGATGCGGTTTATCGTTTACAAAAGATATGGCGTAGTTTTCATGTGCACCATGTATTTCGCTCGGATGTGCCCGGCTTGTTAAAAGGCGGCGCTAAGTGGTTGCTTGGTGTTGTTGTGGGTGGCATGGGTAAGCATAACCCCGCATCTTTTCTAGACCGTGCGCCCTTGCGCAAGCTGCTGGAAAAATATTTACCCTGTGAACGTATTAATGCCTCCATCAAGGCGGGTGAAATTGATTCCATTGGCATTACGGTATCAGCATATGGTGCCGGTAGATCGGTGGTGTTTTATGATTCGCTAGAGGAGATAAAGCCCTGGAAAAGATCCGTGCGTGTTGGTGAGCGCAGTGAAATTACGCTTGATCACCTGATGGCATCATCTGCCATTCCCTTTGTTTTTTCGGCGATTCGCCTGGGAAATGACTATTACGGTGATGGTTCTATGCGCCAAATTGCACCCTTAAGCCCTGCGGTGCATATGGGGGCAGATAAGGTGCTGGTGGTAGGGGTGACAAAACGACGCCTGGAGTATAAAGAAGCGGATGAAGAGCCTGACTATCCCTCATTGGCTGTTATTGGTGGGCATATACTCAATAGTATTTTTATTGATAGTCTGGAAATGGATTTAGAGCGTTTACGGCGTATTAATAAAACGATTAACTTAATACCATCCCACCACCTTATTGAGCACAATGTTGACTTGCGTGTTATTGATGTGATGGTTATCTCTCCCAGTGAAGACTTACAGGAAATTTCTTATAAACATGTTATGGAACTACCCTGGCCTGTGCGTTTTTTTCTGCGCGGTATTGGTGCCTTAAAAAATAATGGTGGGAGTTTGTTAAGCTACCTGTTGTTTGAGAAAGCTTATTGCCGGGAATTAATTCAGTTAGGCTATAAAGACGCGATGCAACGTAAAGATGAGCTGAAAAAATTTATTAAAACAGGTGACTAAAGAACGACTAATTAACGTCAATGGGTATATGATATTTATATAGGTGAGATATGCTGAAATGGAATAAATCCTCATATTTATTTTTAGTACTGGTGTTTTTTCAGTTAGCAGGCTATGAGCTGGCTGGAAGTACTGAGCAGTCGCACGTGCAATTAATTATTGATGCTAACAAAGCGCCCGAAGGTGTGGTATTTGAAATTGTTAACAGAGATAAGCATTATCTTGATTGGGCATTAAAAGAAGCCGAACTTTTATCTCAAAAATTACGTAATAAATACCCGCAACTCGATATAGTCATAGTTAGTCATGGCTCAGAACAATTCGCATTAATGAGTGATAAATTGACTATTAACGCGCCGCTTCACATGCTTGTTAAAGCATTGGCCGAAAGTGATATAAACATATATGTATGCGGTACCTATGCAGAGCACAAAGGGGTGGATGCAAGTGAGTTTAGTGAGCTGGTAAATGTGGCTGCTGAAGGACCTGCACAAATAAAAGATTACCTTAAACTGGATTATATCAAAATCACTCTAGTTAAAAACTGATAGAGTGGCCATAAAATTAGTGAGTTGTCTTTAATGAAATTGACACTTACTGTTTACATCATTTAATTGTAATTGCTCGTGGGAGCTGTGCATGGACTTTAAAGATTATTATGAAATTCTAGGTGTCAAAAAAGATGCCAGTAAGGATGAAATTAAGCGCAGCTATAAAAAGCTAGCGCGTAAATATCACCCAGATGTTAGTAAGGAAGCAGATGCTGAGGTTCGTTTTAAGGTACTGAATGAGGCTTATCAGGTTTTGAAAGACCCTGAAAAGCGCGCTGCGTATGATCAACTAGGCAGTAATTATCAGGCAGGACAGGACTTTAATCCACCGCCCAACTGGGATGCCGGTTTTGAATTTAATGGTGGGGATGCCGCCGGTGCAGGCAATGCGGATTACAGCGAATTCTTTGAATCTATATTTGGGCATGGTTTTGGTTCAGCGCGGGGCGGGCACCAACAGCGCGGCTATAACGCGCGTGGGGAAGATCACCACGCCAAGGTACTTATCGACCTGGAAGATGCCTATCTTGGTGCGACTCGCAGTGTCACGCTGCAGTCACCAGAAATAGATAGTAGCGGACATGTTGTTAATAAGCGGCGCACCTTGAAGGTTAAAATCCCTAAAGGTGTTAAGCAGGGGCAGCACATTCGCCTTACTGGGCAAGGCTCACCCGGTATGGGTGGTGAACCCGCCGGTGACCTTTACCTGATTATTGAGTTTAACCCGCATACTGTTTACCGTGTGGATGGTAGTGATGTTTACCTTGATCTGCCGCTGGCGCCCTGGGAAGCTGCACTTGGCGCAAGTGTTAAAGTGCCCACACCGCTTGGCCCGGTTGATTTAAAAATAGCAGCGGGTACACCGGCTAACCGTAAGTTGCGCTTAAAAGGTCGGGGTATTCCTAGTAAGGTAGCAGGGGATCTTTATGTTATTACGCAACTTTCTATACCGCCCGCAGACAGCGATGCTGCAAAAGCACTGTACAAAAAAATGCAAGAAGAACTGGCGTATAACCCACGCAGTACGTTGGGAGTGTAAACAGCTATGAATCAAAAAATACTAGACGGACTATTGCTCGATGAGCAAACTGAATTAACCATAATTGATCTTTGTTTTGCCTGTTCGAGCAGCGAGGACTGGATTGTTGAACTGGTTGAAGAAGGTGCCATAGAACCTGTTAACTTACAAACCATTGGCAAGCAATACACGCAATGGATTTTTACGCCAGACAGTTTACAAAAAGTACGTACCGCCAAACGGTTGCAGCGTGACTTGAATGTTAATTTGGCTGGTATAGCATTAGCGCTTAACTTGCTGGAACAAATTGAAAGCCTTGAGGCGAGATTAAGTAGCTATGAAATAACTACAAAGTAATAATATAAAGTGGCATAAGAATAGATAATTTTTTGTTGATACTGTGATACTAAGGAGTATTAAATGGACGATGAACTAAAAGATAATTTAAAGCAACAATCAACGTGGCAGCGTGGCTTATATATGCTGATGTTTGCACTATTTTATTGGCTTGCAGAGTTTGTACTTATTGCTGTGGCTATATTTCAGTTTTTGCTGGTGTTATTTACGGGTAAAACTAATCCTCGGTTACAAAAGCTGGGGCAGAGTATTGCTACCTATATTTATCAAATTATCCAGTACATCACCTTTAACAGCGAGTACCAGGCTTATCCTTTTGGTGCATGGCCAAAAGGCGAACCGGTACCCTCAAAGAAACAGCTGACAGAAGCAGATGAATCTGACTCTGATTAAATAATTGTGAATTAGGTTTTTCTGTAAAAATATTTTTACATTAAGCTATATTCTGAGTGATAAAACTAAGATTATTAATTAGGGGTAAAGGTGTTGAAACTAAAACACATTGTAAATTCTGTTGTTGTCTCTGAAATTGTTCTACCAGAAGGTGATTTCACTATTGGTAGAAATAAGGATAATAGCTTGCAGTTGGAAGATGGTGTAGTGAGTGGAAATCACGCAGTCATTACGCTTACATCAAATGAATATATGCCTGAAATATTTGATGTCTGTGTTGAAGATTTAAACAGTACTAACGGTGTTTATGTTAATAACATGAAAGTAAGTGAGCAAAGACTTAAGCATGACGACATTCTGCGTATAGGCAGCCATGAATTTAAATTATTTGATGACGCCGAATCAAATACGGGTACACGAACAGAATATTATGTGCCAGATGATGAGTAAACATTCTGAATATACAGATCGCTTGCAGAAGAGTAAGCGTTTTTAAAATATGTAAGTCAGGTTCAGTAACGGATGAATATTGTTACTGAACCCTGCTTTTAATTATTTAGCTGGAGTAGCTTTTTCACCCGCTGCAGGCGCAACAGTTGTTACATCTTTACCTGTGATAGGGCTGATTGTAGATTCATCAGACATAGCTGATTTTGTTTCGATCCATTTCTGGTAGTTAATGCCTGATTTTTCAAGACTCTGGCATTTTGCGGTATCGTGCTTGCTTAAGTTAGACGGACATTCTGCATGAGCAAAACCTGATATAAATAGACCGCTTAATATTATTAGTGTGTTTAATTTCATCATTTTTTTCCTTAAATTTCGCTTTGAAATACAGCGTCTTGAATAATATGCTTATTTATACGACAGGGTTACTTTGATTATTGTAAATGAGAAACGAATCACATTAATGAATCGGTGGTTAAATGAACGGTCAATTTAAGCACCTATTGCAGCATCGTAGATGTAGCTGGTATCTTAATATTAATTATTGACGGGAATTTCTGATGATTAAACTTACGCAAATACTTAATACCTTACTGTTAACCACCGGCGTTTTTATTAGCGCGGCTTTGGCACATGAGAATGAAACCCACTATGAGCGCATTAATTTAAGCGTAAGTGAAACGGCACAAGTAGAAAACGACATTATGGTGGCTACTTTATATGCCATAGAAGAGGGCAGTGATGCAATAAAGCTTGCAGCTGTTGTTAATAAACGTATTCGGGATGGCCTTAATTTAGTAAAAAAGTACCCCGCCATAAAGCATCAGACAAATGCCTATTCCAGTAACCCGGTGTACAGCAGTAATAAAATAAAAGCCTGGAGAGTACGCCAGAGTTTACGTTTAGAAAGTAAAGATATGGCTTTGATGAGTGATGTTCTGGGTAAATTACAATCTGATTTGGCTTTGCAATCTATGCAGTTTACGGTATCACCCGAAAATAAAAATTCTCAGGATGAAGCCTTAATCGATAGAGCATTGCAGGCATTTGAAAAGCGAGCCTTACAGGTAGTTAAAACACTACGCCGGAAAAGCTACAAAATAGTGGATATGAATATATCTACTTCAGGAGTATCAGGCATTAACCCACAATATCAGATGCGTGCGATGTCATTGGAATCGTCTAATAGTGCACCTGCTGTTTCTGCGGGAGAGCAGTCTTTCAGTGTTACGGTAAATGCGCATATAGAGCTTGAGTAAGCATGTAACGTATTTTTTATTGCTGTTGAGCAGAGGTTTAAGAAAATATATTTAGGTAGATATTCATAATTATGACTTTAACAGAACTTAAAACGACACTAAATCGTATGCACGAAATACTTAAACAGCATCAAAGTATTGAAACCGGCTGGATAGAGTCTCTTATAGAGTTATGTGATATTGACGAGACCGCACTATATACGGAATTGAACTCTAAACACATGTGGGGTGGAGCAGGTTCGGTTGCTAATGAAGCCCTGGCAGATAATGTGGGCAGAGAAGAGTGGATATGGCAATCGGAGATTCAGGACTATCGTGAATTGATGATAGCCCTCGGCGAGCACTTAATGTCGCGGGGCAATGCGTATCCCGATATATCCTCCTGGTTATTGGCATTTAATAACTGGAATTTATCACAACACTAATCATCTAGTTGTAAAGCGATTCACCTGTTTCAAGTAGTATAAGATATATACGCATATCCAGCTCTAGCTGATGATATTCAGGCAGCATATGCAGGCAGAGTCTATAAAATGCCTTATTGTGTTGTTTCTCTTTTAAGTGCGCCAACTCATGCACGACAATCATATTTAAAAAATCTTCCGGTGCTTTTTTAAATACACTACTTACGCGTAATTCATTTTTTGTTTTTAGTTTACCTCCCTGTACGCGTGCAATATAACTGTGCAGGCCAAGTGCATTGTGTACAACATGTATTTTAGCGTCGTACATAATTTTACTTAAAGGTTGTGATTTTCTCAGGTGCTTATTTTTAAGCTCAGCCACATAGTTACGCAAATCGCTGTCATTCGCTATGCTATGCGCCATTGGATATTTACCAAGTAAATAACTTTGCAGACGATCATTTTTAATGAGTGACTCTACCTGCGCAATAATCGATGGTGGGTAGTTGGTTAGGTATTTATGTGTTGGCATAATATATAGGTATATAAACAAAATAAAATAGGTTGAAACCTATTTTAACACTAATATTCGTAGTATCTTTAAGTTTAAGTACAATCATTGGCAAAGCCCTAATTTATAGATTATGAAATAATATGTGTAAATATTTAAAAGACTGGACGCCATCTAAGGCGGCTATAGATTTGATTAAGTTAAATGAGATTAATGCTGAGCAAATGGCGAGGACGCTTGATTATTTAATGCATGAATCAGGGCTAAGTGATATTGATTCTGTCGATGGCTATGATAACTGGAATTCACTATTTATTATGTTTTGTATAAAAGCCAATAAGCAACCCGATCAATAAATATTTCGATCAATACTTCAATAAACAGAAAAATAGTGACTCCAATATATGAAGAGTAATACAGGCAAATCAAGTAATTTGTGTATTTTTCACGGTAACTGCCCCGATGGTTTTGGCGCGGCATGGGCTGTACATCATGCCCTGGGTGATGATGTTGAATTTTATAAAGGCATTCATCAACAACCACCGCCAGATGTTACGGGGCTCAATGTTTATCTGGTGGACTTCTCGTATAAAAAAGCGGTACTGGAGGACATGTTAAAACAGGCCGCTAGCATTACCATACTGGATCATCATATCTCTGCCCAACAAGATCTGGCGGAGTTATTAAGCAGTGGTAAAGTGGGCGGTGTGTTTGATATGAATAAATCCGGTGCCATGCTGGCATGGGAGTGGTTTCATCCTGACACGCCGGCGCCTAAACTCATTCAGCATATACAAGACCGTGATTTATGGCAGTTTAAGCTTGATGATACACGGCCAATTACCATGGGGCTTGCCGCATATCCCTATGACTTTGCTTTATGGGATGACTTGATGGCAAGTACGGAGGATCAACTAGACGCGCTTAGACGTGATGGTGAGGCCCTAGAGCGTAAGCTGCAACGAGACATTGAAGTATTAACTGCTACTGGTGTCAGACGCATGGTGATTGGTGGCTATGATGTACCTGTGCTTAATGCACCGGCTGCTTACGTGTCGGAGGCAGGTAATATTATGGCTCGTGGTGAACCCTTTGCCGCCTGTTATTGGGATCATGCCAGTGGGCGATCATTTAGTTTGCGTTCCAGTGAAAACGGCGTAGATGTGAGTGAAGTGGCTAAGCTGTATGGCGGTGGTGGGCATGTGAAGGCCTCTGGTTTTACTGTAGATATTGGTTGGGAAGGCGAGTGACAGTAATCGCTACAAATGCCGAGACGGTTGTGGTTCTCGATTTTGAAACCACCGGTTTATCACCAGATCAGGGTGACCGTGCGATTGAGATTGGTGCCGTCAAGCTAGTTGATGGGCAGATTGTTGATACCTTTCAGCAGCTGATGTATCCGGGGAGACGCATCGATTACTTTATTGAGAGCTATACCGGCATTACCAATAGCATGCTTAAAGATGCACCGCCATGCAAAGAAGTAATGCACGAGTTTGCGGACTTTATTGATGGCTTTAATCTGGTAGCGCACAATGCATTATTTGATGGGCGTTTTCTGGACGCCGAATTACGCCGCATAAAACGCCGACAGCAAGGCGAGTTTGCGTGCTCTATGCTGATTGCCAGACGCATTTACCCGGATTCACCTAATCATAAGTTAGGTACGCTGGTTGAATATAAGCAATTGCCAAATGACGGAGTGTTTCACAGGGCTCTGGCTGATTCACAAATGACCGTGCATTTATGGCTGGCAATACTCGATGATATTAAAGCCAGCCATGCATTTGATACGCTGTCGTTTAATATGTTGCAAACTTTATCGCGTACTGCAAAGGCCTCTGTTCCACGTTTTCTGCAGCGCGAAGCCGCTAAACGGTGACTCAGCAAAGTTTATGTGTAATAAGCAGAGCAATAGGCTGGAATAGTGAATGGATAGCGATTAGGCTAATGATTCGTTATTACACGTAGCCGTGTGATTAAGGTGAATAACTTTTTATTTACTCCCTTTTTTAGTATTTTTACTATAATTCTAATAACTTACATAATTTGCATGTCTAATGAACTCATCATTTTTTAAAATTTATATTATTTTAGTTTTTGTCTTTACCTCATCAGCTTGTTGGGCAATAGATAAAACCAAAGATCAGCAGCAAGTCAAAAAAACACTTACTCCCTATGAAAAGGCCATTGCTGCATTCGATAAAAAGGATACAGCTACCGCAATGATGATTTTGCTGCCATTGGCAGAATCGGGTGATCCACAATCGCAATTTATTGTAGCGAGTAATTATCAAAAAAATAATGATATTAAGAATGCCATTAGCTGGTATCGAAAAGCGGCGATGCAAGGCCATATGCAAGCCCAAACAACCTTAGGATTGTTGTATATAAACGGAGAGTACATAGAAAGAAATCCTAAGTTTGCCGCGAAATACTTATTGATGGCAACCAAAAATAAACAGGCGTTATCTGAACCAAAGCAAACTGAAACAGTAGAACCCACAACAAGTAAGAAGAAAAAATCAAAACAGCCAGAAAAAGCAGAGCTTACGGATTATGAAAAAGGCGTAGCGGCGTATAATAAAAAAGATTACTTCAGCGCTTTAAAATTCTGGTTGCCGTTAAGTGGTAAGGGAAGTAACCAGGCCGATTTCATGATTGGCAAATTGCTATTGAACAAAGAGGTAGGTCCAGTCGATGGAATGAAAGCTGTATACTGGTTTAAACGAGCGGCTGATAATGGTCATCTGGCGTCACAAACTCAGCTTGGTTTGATGTACTTAAACGGTGACTTAATTAAACGAGACTTAACGATAGCAACAAGCTGGTTGCTCGAGGCGACGCATAATAAAAGTATAGCGGGCTCTAATATTGATAAGGATGTGGCAGCAAAAGATAATAAGAAAAAGAACGCAAAGAATAAAGATAAAACTAAGAAAAAATCAGCCAAAGAAATTCAGCAAGAATATGCAGAAACTTTTGATAAGGGGATGCGCGCATATGGGCGCAAAGATTATGAAAAGGCAATTATGTATTTGTATCCATTGGCATTAAAAAATGATGATGATGCGCAACGTGTATTGGGCGATATATATGTGCGTGAAGAAGGCGTTTACAAAGATATTAAAAAGGGTTTGGAATGGTATAATCGTGCAATCGAGCACGACAATATTAAAGCCGCCAGAAGGCTTGGTTTAATGTACTTAAACGGAGAATTTGTAAAACAAGATTCTAAAAAAGGTGTTTCATTTCTATTGAAAGCTGCTCGGCTAGGTGATGTTGAGTCACAGCGAACTTTAGGCAGCTATTATATTAGCTCTAAGAAGACGGATTTTAATCCGTCTAAAGCTGCTTATTGGTTAGATAAGGCCGCAAAGAAAAAAGATCCCGATGCACAATATGCATTAGCTGAATTATATATGAAAGGTTTAGGGATAGAGGAAAATGAAAAGAAAGCGCTTAAACTATATAAAAAGGCTGAAAAGCAGGGACATCAAAAAGCCAGTTTAGTATTAGCAAAGAAACTATATCTAGATAAGAAAAAACCAGACTATAAGCAGGCGTTTGAATTATTTAAGCGAGCGGCATATCAGGGTGAAGCTGAAGCATCCTACTATCTGGCAGAAATGTACTATAACGGTCAGGCAACTAAGAAAGATATAAAACTTGCCTTTAACTGGTATTCAAAATCGGCAAGCCTGGGTTTTTCTGGCGCTGCATATAAGCTGGGTAAAATTTATGTTAATGGTTATGGCGTAAAGAGAAATTTCAAGAAAGGTTTTGAGTATTTTTTACAGGCAGCCGAGCAGGGTGATGCCCTGGCCCAAAATGAAGTGGGTGTGGCGTATTATAGCAATCAAGGTGTCAGCCGTGATGTACTAACTGCCTATGCCTGGTTTTATCTGGCTAGCCAGAAGAAAGTAGCCAATGCAGATAAAAATAGAAAAATAATATATAAGTACCTGTCCAAGGAAGAAAAGCAAGAGGCTAATGCTCTAGTTGCCAAATTTAAAAAACTTTATCGTTAGATGTTTTTATATTTAGCTTCACTAAAAATAAAGCACAGATCTCATTTGGTTGTTAGTTCATTAATATATGCATAATTTACCTATTAATGAAGTATTAGCAGATATACAAAGTGCTTTAATCTCTAATCAACGTTTAGTTTTACAGGCACCACCAGGTGCAGGTAAAACGACGGCTGTACCGCTCGCCTTACTTGACCAGCCCTGGTTGAAAAACAAACAAATTATTATGCTTGAGCCACGTCGCCTGGCAGCACGTAATGCCGCGGCACGTATGGCCAAGCTGTTAAATGAAAAAGTTGGCCAGACAGTGGGCTATCAAATACGCCAGGATAGCTGCATTAGTAAACAAACTAAAATACTGGTTGTTACCGAAGGTATATTAACGCGTAAGTTACAGGCCGACCCAGAGCTAAAAAACACTGCACTGGTAATATTTGATGAATTCCATGAAAGAAGTCTACATGCGGACCTGTCACTAGCATTGTGTTTGCAAAGTCAGCAGATTCTAAATGAAAATTTAAAAATACTCGTTATGTCGGCAACCTTAAATACGCCTGCCATTGCAGATTTACTAAATAATGCACCGATTATTCAGAGTGAAGGGCGTAGTTTTCCAGTAGATATTCGCTATCTTGAAAAAACCATTAAACAAACCAATAGTCACTACACTAATCAGCAGCAAACAATGTCGGCATTGGTGCAGGTTGTTAAGCAGGTTATTAATCAACATGCTGGTGGTTGTCTGGTTTTTTTACCGGGCGTGAAAGAAATTAATCAGTTACTTAATCAAGTTAAAAATAATATTGATATACAAGCATCGCATAACATTGTGCTGGCACCATTACATGGCAGCTTGAGCAAGCAACAGCAAGATCTGGCCATTAGCGTACCCGAGAAGGGTGTAAGGAAAATCGTCTTTGCAACTAATATTGCTGAGACCAGTTTAACCATTGAGGGTATTAGTTGTGTAGTTGATTCAGGTCTAGAACGTATTTTGCAGCATGATAATGCTTCCGCTATGAATGCTTTAGTCACGCATTTTATTTCGGCAGACTCTGCCGAACAACGTAGTGGTCGTGCAGGACGTTTAACGGCAGGTACGAGTTATCGTTTGTGGACGGCACAACAGCAACAGCGTTTAGTGAAACATTCATCAGCTGAAATATTACACAGCGATTTATCTTCTCTGGTATTAGAGTTGGCAAATTGGGGTGTGCGGCAGGTCGATGAATTGCAGTGGCTAGACAGGCCACCCGCTGCTGCAGTAGATCAAGCCAGTATATTATTATTCAAACTCGGTGGCATAAGTAACGACAGCAACAATGCTATCGGTAAAATTACCACACATGGACGAAAGCTATTAAAACTAGGCACCCACCCACGTTTGGCTCATATGATGCTCAATGCGCTGCCTTTAAACCAGGCATATCATGCCTGTTTAATCGCCAGTGTTCTTTCGGAAAAAGATTTGTTTTTACCGAGGGCAGAAAAAAATATTGATATTCATGATCGTCTTAAAATTTTACAAATGTTCAGACAAGACAATTATAAATATAATAAAACGCCTAGTCAGCATGAGGTTGATATACAGCAATGTAAACGCATTATTCAAACGGCAGATGACTTTTTTAATCGCCTAAAAAAGTGTACTGGTGAGAATGAATTGTTTGCAAGTGATAATATTGATACGCAATACAGTGGCGTGCTTTTGGCTTATGCCTACCCGGATAGAATAGCCAAGCAACGCCATAACAGTACATCGAGATATTTACTTAGTAATGGTAAAGGTGCTGTTATACCTGCGCATTTACAGTTGCATTCATATGAGTATCTGGTGATAGCAAATCTGCATGCAGTAAATGCTAGAGAACAGAGCGAAGCCACTATATACCTTGCAGCTGAGATAAATCTATTGCAGCTAGAAGACTATTTTGAAGATCTTATTCAGTATGAAGAAAAGGTGCTTTGGAACAGAGTGCAGCAACGGGTTGAGGCAAAGCAAACGAGTTATATTGGCAAATTAATTTTGCAGGAAGCCCTAAGCCCAGAGGCAAATAAAAACGCTATTAAAACCTGTTTGCTTGAAGGTATTAATGACACAGGTATTGAGTGTTTAAATTGGTCTGCTAAGGCAGATAACTTAAAACAACGTGTGTGTTTTATTAATTACCAATTAAATAAACAAGGTGCTGAAAAAATCCTCCCTGATTTTACCGATCAAGTGCTAATGAATAGCATGCAAGACTGGTTACTACCTTATCTTACAAATGAAAATAGTATAAAGCAGTGTCAAAAGCTGGATATGTATGTTCTGCTTAAAAACATGCTTAGTTGGGAGCAGCAAGAGTTACTTAATAATCTGGCACCAGAAAGATTAATGATGCCCAGTGGTTCGGCCATTGCCATTGATTACAGTGATGCTAATCAGCCCGTGTTGGCAGTGAGGTTACAGGAAGTGTTTGGAATGTATGAAACGCCAGTATTACTAAATGGCAGTGTTAAAGTTATGATGCATTTATTATCGCCTGCACGTAAACCGATGCAGATAACTCAAGATTTAAATAGTTTCTGGCAAACGACCTATCATGAGGTTAAAAAAGAACTGCGCGGGAAGTATAAACGTCACTATTGGCCGGATGATCCGTTTACGGCACAGGCAACGAGTAAAACTAAAAAGAATATGCATAAAGACTAGTTGTTCTAAGTAGGTTAATAATAAATATTGTATTGTACCTGTCCGCTAGTTAAAACGGGTGGATCCGCTGCGCTTGATCCACCCTACGGATTGATTGAATTTTAGTGTGCTTATTAACTAGATTAGTGAATTGCATAAGTGAGGACTTTAGTCCATAGCCGTGAGTTAGTATCTAGAATTTATAGACTTATTCCAATACCAAAATTAAATCGTGTATTACTGCGAGTATCATTTGGCGACCATAAGTGTAATTGTTGAGCCGCAATGACAGGATATGTGTATTGTTTTTCACCAATATTTCCTTTTTGACTTTCACTGATATTTCCCAATACAGTTACCAGTTTTCCTTGCGAGTAGTTGATGGGTTCTAAATATCCGGCGTGCAATATAATAAATCGTCCGAGTGGTTTATCTTCGAGCAATGGGCGATTTGAAGAATCGAGAGGGTAGGCTAGTACCTCTATTTGTGTATTTTCTTTAAGATTCCGTGTATCTAAAATGGTACCGCCCCAGAGTGCAATTTTCCCCATACTATTGCCCGGATCTGCGATAACACTTTGAGGTGTTAACGATTTATCGACTGCTGCAGTTTTAAACTCAGGCGTTGTTGAGCAACCCTGAAGCACGCTCAGTAAAAGAAAAAGAGTATATGTTGATAATTTGAAAAATAATTTTTTTGGCATGTTTATTTCACTTCAATTTTGTCTCGTAGGATATGTGGACGAGGAGAGTAGTAATACCAGGGATCATACCATGGGTCGTACCAGGGATCATATTGTCGGTAATATGTATCAGGTATGGAAATTACAGGCCATAAATAATATTGCTCAACTTTAACTACCGGGTAGTCATATGAAAACTCACCTATTTTGCGTGATTCTGTTCTAAGCAATGTGCCGCTAACGGTGATTTCTCGGTCATTTTTATAAACTACAGGTTCTAAAAAATCATCAACCACAGCAATGAAACGGCCTGTGCTGTCGCCCGATAGTATGGGTCGGCCATCACTATTTAGAGGGAAGCCTATAATGCTTAACGAGCTGGTATTTTGATTGTTTTCTGTTTTTAATATCTTGCCGCCCCAGCGTACCTTTTGGGCGATATAATCGCTTGTATTGAGCTGTGCTCGCTGGATACTGGGTTCATTTGGTACAGGCTCTTTTATAGCCGCAGGAATATGCGAGCTACAAGCCATTGGCAGTATTGTGAATGCCAAATACGCGATAAAAGAATAAAATTTAAGTGAGTTCATAAGCATCTACAAGCGTTGTTTAAAAAGTATCTCTTACGTTTATTATGATCTTCAGATAACAGGCTGTCACGATGAATATACTATATTTGTGAATTAAGCCTTTAAATGTCATTTCAATCCAAATGGTGAAGTAATAACTGGCGGCAGAATATATTTCTCGTGCAAGTAATACCTTTAGATATAAACTCGATGCAGGTTGTTGAACGATCTTGGTTTCTTGAATTAATTAAGCTGCTGCTAGTAATACGGGGAGTGTAAAAATACAGGCAAACTCATAGCCATGAAAGTGACTATGAGTAACAGGCGTTGAGATGAGCTGAATAAAAGTAATAACAAGGTTGAAGTTAATATTTAAGCCGTAAGCCCATCATGCATTGATTCATCGGCAGGTAGTATGCGTTCCTGTACCAAACGCCATTCTCCGTCATCTTCTTTTTCGATAAGTATTTCAATGCCCTGTGCATTACTACCGCCATCATTAGCTAAAACGGTTTCAAAGGTTTTAAACATGATATGTGTATCGGTTGCTATGACAAGTTTAAATCCTTTATAGCTAATGCTTTTTAATATGTTATTTTCAAACTCGTGTTTTGTCTGCGCGGTCCAGTCCTTGTATCCAATGTTTTCATAACCGGGTACACCTTTCAGGCTGACCTTTTTAGATATCAGATTCATATGAGCGGTATGATCTTTATCGGCAGCGGTATTGATAATCTTTTGTAACCATTGTTGAGCAATTTCTTCTGACATATGGGTTTCCTGTTAGGTTCTATATGTTGAATAATGCCAGTATTGATTACGCTTGGCCAGATGCAAATGCTGTGATCAAAATATGAGCAAATAGGAGTCTTTAGGGTCGATAACGTAACTATCAATAAATCTACTGATTAGTCTTGAAGTGTAATTTTAAGCGTATATGAGTAGATATGCGATTATTATTGTCTAATCTGTTATTCTCACAGTCAAAATAAATACTGATTATTAAGGAAATATCATGGGTGCTGAAGAAATATTGGGTGTGATTTTTAATTTTTGGACAGGATTGGCGATATTAATTATTATTCTGGTTAAATCGTCCATAAAGTTTGTTCCACAAAATAGAGCATATGTTGTTGAGCGATTTGGAAAATACAATAAAACGATGGTCGCGGGTTTGAATATGCTGCTACCGTTTATAGATAAGGTTACCTATGACCAGTCTCTAAAAGAGCATGCCTATGATGTACCTAGCCAGGCAGCCATTACCAAAGATAATATTTCATTAGTGGTGGATGGTGTTCTCTATCTAAAGTTACTTGATGCGTATAAGGCCTCTTACGGCGTTGATCATTATGTATATGCGGTTACTCAACTGGCACAGACCACGATGCGTAGTGAGATAGGGAAAATTGATTTAGATAAAACCTTTGAAGAACGTGAAAGCCTGAATATTAATATTGTGAATGCTATCAATCTTGCCTCAGAACCCTGGGGTGTTCAGGTGATGCGTTATGAAATAAAAGACATTGAGCCACCGCGGACTATTTTAGATGCAATGGAACGCCAGATGAAGGCTGAGCGTGAAAAACGTGCCACCATACTTGAGTCGGAAGGGCATCGACAATCGGCTATTAATGTTGCAGAAGGCTCTAAGCAGGCACAGGTATTATCAGCAGAAGCAGACAAGGCCGAGCAAATATTACGTGCAGAGGGTGAGGCACAGGCGATTCTCGCGGTGGCTGATGCACAGGCTAAAGCACTCGATACGGTAGGACAGGTGGCAAATACAGTAGAAGGCCAAAAAGCGATTCAACTAAATCTGGCAGATAAGGCGATAGAAGCCAAACGAGCCATTGCAAAAGATTCAACCGTTGTGTTATTACCAGACGGTAGCACTAACGCTGCAAATGTAGTGGCTGAGGCGATGACGATTATTAATACATTAAATAATGACAGGCCATCCAGTTAACATAAAGGGCATGAGATGATTTCTGATTATATCGTTAGTCACCAGTCAGAGTTTTGGCTGGTGTTTGGTTTTGCAATGTTAACTATTGAAGTGCTTACAGGTTTTACAACCGGTGTTTTTTTATTTGCTGGTTTTGGTGCACTAGCCACTGGGCTGTTAATGAGCTTTGGGGTTCTGCCGGAAACATGGATTGCAGGTGTCGCTTGCACAGGTATTAGTTCAGGCATTATAACATTGCTGTTATGGAAACCATTGAAGCGTTTACAGGGTAACCGTCCTATAGAAAAGGATAATAGTAGTGATTTGATTGGTCATGAGTTTATTGTTGATAGTGATATTTCAATGACTCATCCGGGTTCAGTTAATTATTCAGGTCTAAGCTGGAAAGTTGAAATTGATAAGGCCGCAGGCGTTAATACCATTGAAGTCGGACAACGAGTTATAGTTACTTCGGTTGATGTAGGTGTCTTCAAGGTTAAGCTTTCAGCATAATGCTTCTGTTGGTATTTCAAATATTTTAACAGGACTATACATGTCATTATGAGATCTATAAAAAATCTTATCCCCGTTTTAATTTTATTAGTTTTGGCCTTTTATGGCTTTGCAAACTATTTTCAATTACCTCAGTCTATTATCAATGGCATTGTATTTTTGCCGATAATATTGGCCTTGTTCGTGATTGGCTTAACGGTGCATTTTAATCGTAGTCCGGTTTTCTTTTATACCCTGCTGGTGATTATTGGCAATCTTGTATTGGGTTTGGGCTGGGCCGACACCCGCTTAAGCTACGCATTATTTTCCGCTTTTATTCCATTGCTATTATTGTTGATTTCACTTTTACCGGAGCGAGGAATAATAAGCATCAGGGCAATTCCAGCATATGCGTTGTTAAGTGCAGCAGCGGTATTTTCTGTTGCTGTAGCAACTACCTCGCCGGAGTGGGCGACGCATGCGCTATTAACCAACTGGTTGCCGGCACGCTATTTCGACTGGACTCAGCAAACACAAACGGTGCTTATTGTTTCTATTGTGGTTTTTATCTCGACCTTAGTGCTTTATTTTCAGCGCCCATCTCCTCATATGGCGGCAGGTCTGGGTGTGTTGATTATGTTAATTGCACAACTTAATTATGGTAGTACAGGTAGTAGCCTAACGGTGTTTAGTATCGCGGCATTAATTATGTGCCTTATGGCGGTAATGCAAGAATCGTGGCGCATGGCATATCTGGATGAGCTAACGGAATTGCCGGGCAGGCGAGCTTTGCGTGAAAAATTTCAAAAGATGAGCGGTTTATATACGGTTGCTATGTTAGACGTGGATCATTTTAAAAAATTTAATGACACCTATGGTCATGATACAGGTGATGCGGTATTACGCATGATTGCTACCAAAATGAGTAAGGTTTCCGGCGGCGGTGTGTCTTATCGTTATGGTGGTGAGGAATTTAGTATTGTTTTTAATGGTAAGAACAGTAGCGATGCAAAACCGTATTTAGATGAATTGCGTGAAATTATAGCTAATACACCATTTGTAATTAACCGTGTAAGCCGACGTAAGGCGGATGGAAAAACAAAACCGCATAAAAATAAATCCGTACAGGTGACGGTTTCAATTGGTATTGCAGATTCAAAGTCTAAAAAAACATCTTTAAAACTGAGCGCATGGGATGTGCTTAAGCTTTCAGATAAGGCGCTTTATCGAGCAAAGGGTAAAGGCCGTAATTGCGTTTGTAATTAGCATGAGTATATAAAATGCGTTAACAAGACGAATTGCACTTTTAAATTTTGTAATAATAATTATACTGTTCATAGTGAGTTGTTTTAATCCACATATATAATTTCGCAATAGTTAAATTAATATAATGGTTTTACAAATGAATATTGAATCTGAAAAATCTAGAGTTCAAGAGTTTGTTGATAAAGGCAATTACCATGCGGCAATTAATATTGCGCTCTCAGCAATGAATGAATGCCGTAGAATAAAAGATCAGGCCGGCATAGATCTGTTTCTGGATATTATCAATAAAATATCGTTTACGCTTATTGAAAAGTTTGGCAGTAAACACTGAGCTATATTATCCTATGCATTCCTGCATTCCTGCATTTCATACTCTGTATTTTAGGCAATGTTCACATCGTTCGACAAATAATCATTCTGACTGGTATTGAGTAAGGCGATATCTAGTGATTTTATTAATTACCGAAACTTGTCGTTTTATATTCAGATCAATAGCTAATCACTGATACATAAATCAGTGCGACACTAACAAACTATTGCAAATGTATATTAGTGAGTTGATAGTAATAAATGAGGTATTACTATTGTAATCAGTGTTATTTATAGCTTGCTGTTTATAATAGTATTGTTTTATGAGCTTATACAACTTTGCTTATATTGATATGTGAAAATACTGAATAAAAAATCATGCCCTAAATGATTGAGTTACAGTCATATGCAGAATTATAAAGTGGGACATTGATTTAATAACAATTTAAAAGGGAGAGAAAATGAAAAATCCAGTTGTTGCTGACAATAAGCCTGTTAAAGTAAGCCTTGTTAAAGGGCAAGAGTATCATTTTTGCACCTGTGGTAAATCAAAGAGTCAGCCATTCTGCGACGGCTCACATATTGGTACACCATTTTCTCCCAAAGTTATTGTGTCTGATGTTGATGACGATGATGCCTATTTATGCGCCTGTAAGCATACGCGCAATACACCATTCTGTGATGGTTCACATAAACAGTTTTCTGCCAGTGATGTTGGTAAAGAAGGGCCTGGCATAGATGAAAACCAAAGTCCGGTGCCTGTGGCGCGGGCTACACCTGAAGAGCCGACAGTAGAGTTTATACATCAACTGGCGCGTGAGGGATTATCAACTTTAGGGCATCACGGTGAGATGGGTGCTATGGGCGTACCACGGAATAATTTACCTAAGTGGGATGACATTCAAATTATGGCGGCCCAGTTGCACACAAAGCCTCTGTTAGACAATGCGCTGGTTGGTAGCGAATTGATAATCGGCCCCGAATGCAAAAAACCATTACACCTAAAAATTCCCCTGTTCGTTTCTGATATGAGTTTTGGTGCCTTATCCGAAGAGGCTAAAATTGCATTGGCAAAAGGTGCGGAGTTATCGGGTACAGGCATTTGCTCGGGTGAAGGTGGAATGTTGCCAGAAGAGCAGGCGGAAAATAGTCGTTACTTTTATGAATTAGCCAGTGCTATGTTTGGCTACAATGAATCTGTATTAGAAAAGGTACAGGCATTTCATTTTAAAGGTGGACAGGGCGCTAAAACAGGAACGGGAGGTCATTTACCCGGCATAAAAAATACCGGGCGTATTTCCGAAGTGCGCGGAATACCAGAAGGTGAGCCAGCTATCTCTCCCGCCACCTTTATCGATTTGCATACCGCAAAAGATTTCAAAAAATTTGCAGACCGGGTAAGAGAAATATCCGGCGGAATTCCTATTGGATTTAAACTTAGCGCAAATCATATTGAAAAAGATATTGCCTTTGCACTAGAGGCGAGTGCCGATTATATTATTTTAGATGGACGAGGGGGAGGAACAGGTGCGGCGCCTTTACTGTTTCGTAACCATATCAGTGTGCCAACCATACCTGCCCTGGCAAGGGCGCGGCATTATCTGGATAAACAGGGTGTAAGTGGTAAGGTCACATTAATTGCAACCGGGGGGCTTAGAGTACCCAGTGATTTCATTAAAGCACTGGCCCTGGGAGCAGATGGTATTGCCTTATCAAATAGTGCAATGCAGGCCATTGGCTGTATTGGTGCAAGGATTTGTCATACCAATAATTGCCCGGCGGGTATTGCAACACAAAGGCCTGAACTACGTAGTCGATTAAATGTGGATAAAGCCGCAGAGAAACTGAATCGTTTTTTTGATGCATCTGTTGAGTTGATGCAAGTTATGGCCAGGGCCTGTGGCCATGATCATTTAAACAAGTTTTGTAAAAATGATATTGCGACCTTTAATAATGAATTGGCAAAAATTTCGGGTATCAATTTTTCTGGTTATCAAGCAACAAGATGACGTAAACAGATATTTTATGCTGCAGATATTAATCAAAATGAAAAGACAAGGGAAGTTTAATATCCATACTATCGGCATTATCAGCGGTTAGGGTTTGAAAATTAATTTGCTGGTTCTGCTTGCGTATATGGACGGATAGTATCTGCAGCAATTTTTGTATAAGAACCCAGACGGTTTTCCCAATGAAGCTGGCTCGAACTAATCCAGTTTGCATAAGTGGCTGTTGTGTACATTAGGGCGAAGTGTAGTTAGTTGATGCACCTGTTACACCAGCCGTGAGATACTATGTAACCACTGGCATCAAGTTGTTATGCCACGCATACTTTCAACGGATGCAAGGTCGGAGTGCGTCACCGCCGACGTTAAAAATCAGTCAGGCTATATTTATAGGTGGTTAGCAGATGCAGCTGGAGCTGGAGTGGATGATTGAGTTTGTTGCTGGATAGCGTAAACAATTCCACCAAGTTGTGCTAAATCCTCTATAATCACCCTCCGTTTTTAGCCTTAGCCGTTGTCTCCAGAGGATCCACCATGAATTTTTCATTTTTAGCGCTAGCACCTGAGCTGCAGCAAGCACTGGATGCCTGTGGATACACGGATATGACGCCTATTCAACAGAAGGCAATTGTACCGGCGAGGCGGGGTAAGGATGTGCTGGCACATGCACAAACTGGCACAGGTAAAACGGCGGCGTTTGCATTGCCTATATTGCAGCAGATGCTGGATCGCCCAAAGCCTACGCTGGCGGATTTCCCCCGTGCCTTAATCCTTACGCCAACCCGTGAACTGGCAGAGCAGTTGGCAGAGACGATAGGCCGTTATGCGCAGTTCACCTCGTTAAAAATTGCCGCGGTTTATGGCGGTGGTAAGTCATCTTCTCAGGCCGCAAAGTTGCATGCCGGTGTAGATATACTGGTGGCGACACCAGGGCGCTTACTGGAACATTTAGAAAAGTGTAATGTGCACCTCTCGAAACTCGAATTTGTTGTGCTGGACGAGGCCGACCGAATGTTAGACATGGGCTTTATTGCCGATGTTAAATCGATGTTAAAACAAGCGCCTGCGAAACATCAAACCCTGTTGTTTTCGGCGACGACTTCGGGGCCGATTAATGATCTGGCAAGAACGATCATGTCGAAACATGAGGTTATAAATACCTCAAAGCAAAACGCTACAGCGGATACGGTTGAGCATGTAATGTATCCGGTAGAAGAGCGCCGTAAAGCCGATTTATTTATCGATTTATTAGACATGTATAACTGGTTTAAGGTGCTGGTTTTTACCAGCACGAAGGCACAGGCAGATGAATTAAAAGCCAAACTAAAAATAGCCAAAATCAAAACCGCGGTTTGCCACAGTGATAAAACACAGGGTGCACGGCGTCGTGCAATTGCCGATTTTAAAGACGATAAAGTGCAGGTGCTGATTGCCACAGAAGTAGCGGCGCGTGGACTGGATATACAGGGCCTTGAGCATGTGGTTAATTTTAACTTGCCATACCTCGCGGAAGATTATGTGCACCGCATAGGTCGTACCGGTCGTGCAGGCGCTAAAGGGCAGGCGATTTCATTCGTAAGCCGTGAAGAAGAGCGTGCATTAGATAGCATTGAGCGTTTAATTGGTGAGCGCATTACGCGCATGGTAATGCCGGGTTATGAAGTGGGTAGCCGTGATGCCATCTTTGCTAATCTGGATAAAACATCACGCGGGCAACGCACCAATAAAGTGAGTAAAACAACAATCGTTCATGATGCTGAGGGTGGCAGCTCGGTTAGAAAAAAGGCAGCGTTGAGAAAACCAGGCGGTAAAAAAACAGCGGCTACGGTTGTGCTAGCTAAAAAGGCATCGGCTAAAAAGAAAGCTGCAAAGAAGAAAACAGCCAGGAAAAAATAAGCGCTGACGACATCAAGGCCGGGTCGATTTAGTAAAGATAATGCGAGACGAATTGATTATCTTCTACAGGAAAGAACAAATCTATTGATTAATAAATAGACCACTGGCGTTATTAGAGGCATTACAGGGGGCTATAATTAAGATGAATACTCATTAAGGAGTCATACCTGTGGTTACTTCAACTATAAGCCCTACATCTCCGGCAGTACCGTCTAAGGTTGCTGTTAATACGTATGAAAAAGCGCAACAGGTTCCAACGGATAAGCCAACTGCATCTACCGAAAACACATCTAAAAAATTATCACCACTAGAGCAACAAAAGGCCTCGCTTAATGCCGACTTGCTGGAATCGACTCGGGTAAGTATTGGCACTAAGAATGAGCCATTATCATTAATATTGAATACGGCTCTAGATAAAATCAATGAATTGCTTTCACCCGAATTAGGTGATAATGCGATACAACAAGCCGTTGATTCAGAGCTTGATGTGAGCCCGGACGCCACCGCACAACGTATTGTAAGTATGTCGACGGCCTTTTTTGAATCCTTTAAAGCACAACATCAAGGTGAAGAAGAGTCTGCCGTTTTACAGAACTTTATGCAGACTATTGGTAATGGTATACAACAAGGTTTTGACGAGGGCCGAGATATACTCAAGGGCTTGAATGTTTTACAGGGTGATGTCGCCAGTGATATCGATAAGACATTTGCGCTGGTAGAGGAAAAATTATCCGCGTTTGAAGCGCTGTTAGAGAAGCAGATGGCCGATATGCTGAAGACAGTTGAGGATCAGTGATACCACTAAATGGAATCCAGATAGTTAATGGTTCGTTATAGATTTTCTGTCTTACCTCAATGTTCTAATTTTTCCAGCCGATAAAGTTCCCTTAGTGGCAGCGATGGGCTGTATAATCTTCCTCATCAATTTTTACTAAACGGTAGCTGAATGAAACTATTAATACGTAACCTTTCTCGCAATATCACCGAGGCGGAGCTTAAGGCGCTGTTCGAGACGCACGGTACGGTACAGTCCTGTAATCTGGTGATGGACAAAACTACGGGGCAGTCGAAGGGTTTTGGCTTTGTTGAAATGCCCAGGCAGGGCGAGGCGAAGGCCGCAATGCAGAGCATGAATGGTAAGGATGTCGAGGGCAGCAAATTACGCGTTAAAAAGGCAGAATCCAGGCCCGGTGATGTAGCACAGAGTAGTGACACAGCAGAAGGTGAATAAGTCTGTTTCGAATGACCCATTACATGGTGTCACTTTAAAAGTAATGGTGACTTATCTGCTGGAAAAATATGGCTGGCAGGAGCTGGGTAGAAATATCCAGATTAAATGTTTTACCAGTGACCCCAGCATCAACTCTAGCCTTAAGTTTTTACGTAAAACCCCCTGGGCCAGAGAGAAGGTAGAGGCGTTTTATTTAAAGTCTATATGGCTAGATAGCCATAATCAGGACGATTCTTCCAGTCAGTAGCGTTTGGCGTGTTAAACACCGAAATCCCACTTTTTCTGGCTTTTTAGCCCAAAATTCCAAAATAATTCACCAAGTTTGTCTGTTTATGGGCAATACAGCGGCCCAGCCGTTTCATCCTGCGCCCAACTAAGGTATAAAAGCGCCATGAAAATACCAAAACGAATTCAACCGTTAGTCGAAGACGGTTTGGTTGATGATGTCATCAGCCAATTAATGAGTGGCAAAGAGGCTACCGTGTACGTCGTACGCTGTGGTTCGGAGATTCGCTGTGCAAAAGTCTATAAAGAGGCGAATAAGCGTAGCTTCAAGAAGGCATCTCAATATCAGGAAGGCCGTAAAGTACGTAATAGTCGTCGACAACGCGCCATGGAAAAGGGTTCTAAATATGGCCGCAATGAACAGGAGTCGTCCTGGCAAACAGCAGAGGTAGATGCCTTGCATCGTTTGGCCGATGCAGGTGTTCGCGTGCCTAAGCCCTATTGTTGTGTGGATGGCGTGTTACTAATGGAGTTAGTCACGGATGAAGAGGGTGATGTCGCACCTCGCTTAGGTGATGTAGAAATGCCGCTTGAGATAGCGCTAACCGATCACGCGGCAGTAATGGAGGATATCAAGCGCATGCTGTGTGCGGGCATCGTACATGGTGACCTCTCAGAATTTAATGTACTGGTGGATGAATATGGCCCGGTGATCATTGATTTGCCACAGGCGGTGGATGCTGCCGGTAATAATCACGCAGAAATGATGTTGACCCGCGATGTAAATAAAATACGCGACTACTACGCCTTATATGCACCTGAATTGAAAAACAGCCAATACGCCAAAGAAATTTGGGCCTTGTATGAGAGTGGTGAGTTACACCCGGATACAGTGCTAACCGGTTGCTTTGAAGAAGATCTACAGGAAGCAGATGTGGATGTGGTGCTTAATGAAATCAAGGCTGCATGGCAAGAAGAGCAGGATCGTCTACAACGCATAAGTGGTGACGAACTAGAAGTTTAATTGTGTGTTTACATAAATAACTGTGATACTCACGTCTTAACATAATAATTAAATGTTTATTCAATATGATTTCAAGATCCACACTTCAAAAAGCCGTTAATGAAAATGTTATCGAGGCCGAACAGTTAGAAGCACTTTATGCGTTTTTTCAAAATGAAAAAGCAGATGCTGAATCCAATACTGATGTAGATGCTAGAGACGAGCCGCTTAAATTTATACGTAGCTTTGGCGATGTCTTTATTATGCTGGGTATTATTTTATTAGCGATAGCTGTAAATAGAATAAATTTCACAGGCTATGAAGCCATCATACCCATTGCTGGTTTTATTGTTGTGGCGGAATGGCTGGTTAGAGTAAGGCGACTAGCATTGCCGGGAATCGCAATACTTGTTTCTGTTTTATTTTTTGTGACTAAAGCAACACCGCCGGAGTATGACATTTCAACAATGGCCGGCATGGCTGCACTTGGCCTTACAAGCCTGTTATTTTATCTGCGCTATAAAATGCCATTTAGTTTATTGCCACTTATGGCGAGTTTGTTGGCCATGACGGTTATACAAATTGGATTAGATATTCTCGAAACACCGATTATTTTTGCTGTATTTGGCTTAATCGTGTTTGCGGTTGCCATGTGGTTTGATTCGCAGGACACAAAAAGAATATCACATATGAGTGACAGTGCATTCTGGTTACATTTACTAGCCGCACCGCTAATTGTTCATGGTGTTATGGCATCTATGTTATTAAGTGATTCTTCATGGCTTTCATTCGTAAATAAAGAAAGTGTGATATTTATATTTTTCGCTGTATTCTTTTTGCTGGCGTTGTTTGTTGATAGGCGCGCCATGCTTGTATCCACACAGCTGTATGTTATTTATGCACTTACGCAATTGTTTCAGGATAAACTTGCTAGTACGCAAGATCTGATGATTTATATATTAATGGCAATAGGTCTGTTTGTTATTTATTTTGGTGCCTATTGGTACAAAACACGCTGTCTACTATTTGGCTTTATGTCTGGAACAAATATCAGTAAATATATTCCAGACTTAAATCTTCAGGATGTAAAATGATAAACACTATTTGTGGCCTGTAGTAGCAGTATGCAAGTTAAAAACGCCAAGGTCTGCATAGGCTTAAGTAACCCTAAAAGTCCGGAGAATGTAGACTCGGTGTTACGCGCAGCGGGTAACTATCGTGTTGATAGTGTTTTTTATACGGGGCAGCGCTACGCGCGTGCATTAAGGCTTAATCCGGATACGCCAAATATGAGTCGAAAAGTCAGCGAAAATGTATCCCTGTACTCGGTCGACTCTCTACTTGAAAAAGTAGCAAAAGATGTAAAAATTGTCTGCATCGAATTTGCAATAGATGCCATTTCTTTGCCCCAATACCAGCATCCGCAAAATGCCTGTTATATCTTTGGTCCAGAAGATGGCAATATTAGTCAGGAAATTATCGATAGGGCAGATGCGGTTGTATATGTACCGACCGTAGGCAGTATGAATCTGGCGGCATCGGTTAATGTTGTTCTGTATGACCGACTGGCAAAAATGACAAAAGATATTGGTGGTAACGAGCTGATACGTGAAAATCGAGATACAAACAATAATTTGAAAGTTAGAAACTAAAAATTATATATTATGATCATTAAAAACAAAGATAATAAACAGGATAGCATTGACTATTTAACGGATCTTTTAGATCGTGATTTCGCGGATGAAAAGAAAGGGCTTATTGAGCGTGAAATAAAAAACCTTTATTCTGCGAATATAGATGAGGGAACATCTGCCTATTTTCTTAGTTCACAATTTAAGCAATCAAAAGACTGGGTTTTGATACATGATTTTCGTTTAGAGCATGCGGGTGAAGTTGCCCAAATTGATCACTTGTTGATTGGCAGGGCGATGGATGTTTATGTAATCGATTCAAAAAGCTTTACTTATGATGTTGTAATTTCTGAAGATGGTGATTTTAGTTATTTTTATAATAATAATCCTTATTCCATCCCCTCGCCGATTACGCAGAACCAACAGAATATAAACTTATTAAATAAGTTCCTAACGCATAACGACTTGTTACCTAAGCGCCTGGGTATGACGTTAACGCCTGCGTATAAAAATATCGTATTACTCTCATCTGTATCGAAAATGACGAAGCCTGGTAAAGGTCTTTATGATTGCAGCGCAGTAATGAAAGCGGATAAGTTTTCAGAACGCTTTAATAATGAACTCGATAGTGATTACATATTAGGTAATATGGATAACCTTGCTAAGGTGATTTCTCAGGATAGCCTACAACGCTTTGCGGAAAAAATAGTCTTACATCACAAACCATTTTCGATTGACTATGTTGAAAAATTTGGCCTTAACGCTGAAGTATCAGATTTAAATGATACTCATGTAGAGGCAACAGACTTACCGATGTGTCCGGTATGTGGCAAACAGATGGTAAAACGCGAGGCCAAAAAAGGTAAAAGTATTGGTAAGGTGTTTTATGGTTGTTCGCAGTTCCCTAAATGCCGTGGGGTGCTAGAGTTAGATTCTGTTATTACGCAAGAAATACAAGAGGAAGAGAAAACCTCTATTGAAATAGAAGGCCCGGCATGTCCAAAATGCGACGGGTCAATGGTAAAGCGAATATCAAAAAATGGAAAAAATGCAGGCAGCGAGTTTTGGGGATGTGAAAATTTTCCAAAATGTAGAGGGGTTGTATCGATAGATAACGCCTGAATAGAATATTTGTATAGTTCAAACTTAATCTGAGTACGACCACAATTAAATAACTTCGAACTTGATCTGTCATTTAGCCCAAAGATGAATCTCTTATAAGCCCAAAAGCAGACCTGCAAGATTTAAATTTACTTCTGAGTTCAATCATAAGCAGTCATTTAGGTTCATATGGACAAATGAAAAGCGGACGCTCAGATTAATTACATTGTTAGACGCCATTTGTTATGTACTCTCTAACTGCCAAAGTTTGGATAAGTGCATCTTCTGACCCCATGAGTGAAAGGGCATTTACGTTCATTGAATCTAAATCTTTAAGTGCACTTGCCGCAACTGTGCGAGGTACAATAATTTTCCATAGAAGATCTTGTGTCTCATTGTTTAGATTAAACACTTCATCGTGTCCCGTATATGTGAGCCCTCGCTCATCCAGCCTAGAACATATAGTATATTCACACTGTTGCATAAAATGACGCTTGTGACTTCGGGCATAAGGCCCTTTTACTGTAATAATTGGTTCACCTCCACTCCACACCTTCCCGACACCGATGGTTTCTGAGTAGCAATATATCGCAACATTATCACCATTAGTTGGAAGGTTTGTGAATGCAAAATAAGCAGCAACATATGGAGATCTAGACCAATCTAGCAGCGGAGATGGAAAAGAATGGTGACGAAGATAAATCATGTATTCGTAGCCTGGGTAATCGGGCCAATGCAAATCAGATAGTGACTCTGCCCAATTGGTATATTCCTGAAGCTCTATAAGCTCCCACCTCATGTTACTGAAGGCCTCGACTTGTGGCCGCGTTTTCAGTATATGACGATAATATTCAGTAACTAGCACAGAATTATTAGTAACGCGCTCTAGAGTGGTCTCCAGACACCAATCGGAATTACCCTGCCCACGAAACAAAAATGATGGTTTGCTATGCCTAAATTTATTTTCCTCAGCAAGCAAACTGGCATCATGCTCTATTTTTTTCAGAGCCTCTTTAACCTCTTCCCATGTATTTGCATTGTATGTTTTCATATTGTCTTTAGTGAAATTATTCTTCTATTAATTATTACGAGCCAATATTCATGGAAAACCCACTAAGGCGTCTAACGTTGCATTCACCGCGCGAGCGAAGCGAGTCCGGTGCATTGCTTTGTTATGCACTGAATATATATTAAAGCCTATCTTTTAGTTGGATCATAAATACTATCTTCAACTTCTTTGCAATTTATATTTTTCAAAAAGAAATAGAATGTCGAATCTATTACCCTTATTGTCTTTGTCGTTTTATCGTAATCAAATATAGGAGGTGATATAGACTTTTCACTTTGTAATCTTGCGAAGTTATGAAGCAAATTACTCATATCACCAGCTCTCACATCATCTGGTCGATGGTGAAGTTCCTTAATTCTAGTTTCTAGAACATTCCTTTTGATTCCCTCCAGTACCTCCTGAAAGTCAAACTTTAAGAAAGCTTTTACTGTGTAGTATGGAAGATAAAGAGGCATATCTTTTGGGTCATCTGATTTAGGATTGTTTGTTGTCTTCCTTCCTTCCGCAATTGCTTCTAGCGCCCTGATATGTCTTGCAGAGTAATCCTGTGCTTTTTCGTCTGATGCAGAATTAAATGCATCGATATTATCAATTTGAACTAACTCACTTGAACCTTCAGTTACGCCATGGTTTATACAGGTGACTTTCAGCAGTTCTTGTACTACCCCAATACTATCGAATGCACTGTTAATTATTTTTGTTTTAATTTCATCAGAAAAATGAATATTTAACTTTTGTTCACCAATTTTTATTACCCGCCTAAAATCGTCTTTTTCCCAAGGCTCAACTGGGACCTCAATTAGTCGGTCAAGCAAATCCCCGTTAAATTGTATAAGCCTATTTTTTTCTTTCCACACTCCTAAAATAACGAAATTTATTCCTAACTCTAAGAAAGATCTCAAATCAAATGAAAACTCTTTCTGAATTTGCTCATCAAGATAATGAAAGTTTTCTAAAATTATATATTTATCTCGGTATTTTGTTTTCTTAATTATCCTAGCCACGTCATTAGGTAGAGAGAGATTAACTTCAATACATTCCTTATTTACGGTGGTATTTACTCCTTCATTTTTCTTTGTAGCAACACCGCTATCTATTCCAATTACTCCAGGAATCATTGCTTTGAATCTAGCGGAAATACTTGATTCACTTGTGGAACTAGAAGAGCTTTGAACCTGACCTTCCATTTCGACATTCATTGCACTCAAAACCGACTGATATATATCTAAGAGGGTATATTTTGGAGTTAAACTGACAACAATATTCTCTTTATATGGCAAATGCTTGTCAACTAAAGAGGTTTTACCTTGTTTGGAAGCCCCATATACAATAATTTGTCTGTCAGTTTTCAGCGCTTCTAGAAACATCCCATCAACGTCATCTCTTTCCACATAGCTTTCGACTTGATCTTTCTTGATACCAAAAACATCTAGCGTCTTCATGTTAAATACCTTTATTCCTATGATTCTGGTGTGCATAACGAGACTGCAGAAAAACCTCCAGCCCAAATATTGGTTAAAAATTAGCCTACGAAATAGGCCTGTTTTTTAAATTCTGTATCTACTTTATACTGCAAAAATTATTCTATGCAATTGTGGGAGCCAGTTTTTTAGTAGAAAAATCACCTTAGAGGTTTTTCTGCAGTCTCAACGCTTTAATAACCAGCGACTTTGTGTCATGACCTAAAATACAGGCCGTGACACAAAGTTTTCAGTGTTGTTTTTTTGTTCAATGAGCTACACCAAAATACTTTTTTAAATCGGCAACTGCTAATTCAATCGCCTGTTTCTCTATTAAATATGTCTTTTCTAATTCCTGTACATCATTATTTTTTTTAAGTTCAGAGTAGCCAGCATTTATCCAAGCTTGGGCTTTCTTTGAAATATCTAACCAAGCAAAGATATCGTCATCTTCCATATCTTCCAGTTTTCCAGTTTTCCAGTTTTCCAGAATAGTAACCGTATATATAGTTATCATTCATAGAATTCATATCTCGACTAGCATTATGTTTGCAAATAATTGTTCTTATTGCAGTATCTAAATGACTTCCAGCGAGTTGAAACTTAAAATATCTGTTTTGAAACTCACGAAGTTTTATAATTAGATGCCTTTGTCACATAATTTTTTATAAACTCTTCTTCATCCATAATGGTTTGTAACGGTGAAATAAGTGGCACGTTGTTTGTGGGTAAACATAATTGATTTGTTAGAGGTGTTTTTGGATTTATTCAATTAATATTTTATTTTGGTTAATAACGCTATTTTTTTTAATTTCAGAGTATTTCCCTCTTTCTTTAAAGTTGTATGGTTTAGAGCTATTTATTTGATGCTTTTTACGCAAATCTACTGAAAGGCCTTTTGCATCATAAATGGTTTTCCAGGCTTCCTTGATGTTCGTACGAGTGTAATATGTTTCAATTTCTGCATTTTTTTTAGAATTATGAGAATTTACTTCTTTATTAGATATGTTTGGAGTGGTTCCGAAATATAGCTTTAAAACAGGCATTATTTTCAGGTTGCTATTGATAGGTTTGTAGAAAACGCCTTCTTTTAAGTCGGATAAATTACGAAAAAAAATAAAATTACCACTTAAGTTTTCAGTACATGTTTTATTTCGATTTATGTTGGTCGTTCCAGAATATGTACTGCCACCATTATGCAAGCTGTTAGTTGAAAGGCTTCCATATGAATCAGCTGAATAGCTAGATACACATGCAATAATTTCTATTTTATTTAATTGCGTAAAGTATGGAAATCCCCTTTGTAGAGCAAGTTCGGCTGTCGTTAGAAATATTAGTTCATTAAGTGTTTCTGATTTTAGTAAGTCATGAGTTTTTATACTGATCTTAAATCCTTCAATTTCTAGTCTCTTAATTGTTTTATACGAATTATCAAACTGTAGCTTGGGGTGCTTACTACACAAGCGTTTAGTAATAGGGGGAAAACAGCCAGTTTTCCCTCCAACATATTTTGCTGAAAAATAATCATAGTTACTTTTTTCGATTTCTAGATTCTTTCGATAATTATTAGGATCAAGTTTATCTCTATGAGGAATACTACAGCCTAACAATGTCCCTAGTAATATTAAACTTAATGTAAGCTTTAATTGGCAATTCAGAATGATATATCCCTTAAACATGATTATCTCTAACAATTGATATACGGCCCCTACAACTTGTATACTTAATATCGCTAGCATCTAATATATTAATGTAAGTTATTGTTTCTATGTCACATTACTCGAATATTGTCTCATTATCAATAACAGCAAGTACTGACCAGCCAGATCATTGCATATAACGGCCAATGCGAGTAAATGTCTGCTTTAAAATATGAAAACGGGATAGTTACTGATGTCGGTTATGTGGTGTTCACGGCCATACATTAGATTTGTCTAATAGTCTGCTTTGTGGTGTTAAACGTTTAATCGCTTTTCAAAATTTAAAATTTTAATTCTGGGGACACAATACTTAATTAAAAGCGCACTGGATAAATAAGTATCGTGTCCCCAGAATTCTTAGTGTCCCCAGAATTCTTAAAAATACTGCTTTGCGGTGTTAAACGCTTAATCGCTTTTCAAAATCTAAAATTTAAAGATATTAATTTCAGACTGGCGACAATCTGCCCTGTTGCTAGCTGAAAACTGTACAACTGTAGGGGCAATTCCACAGGGATGTGGAATTGAGTTGCGATAAGCCTGGACGGTGCATCGAAACGACCCGGCATAAAAACCATGAACTAACAGATTAATAAAATCATGCAGTTAGTAACAAACAGCTTTCAGGAACCCTCATGCCTTTTATGAGGGCTAACAACAAAGGCGAGCGGGCTTTTTGCATACTTTTTGGGCTGTTGCAAAAAGTATGGCGCCAGCAGGCGAACCTTAAACATCCAGCTTAAGACTTAAATTAATCCATGAACCAAACTGCCAGAACTAGTTCCATCACATAATGGTGGATCCACTTCGTTTGATCCACCCTACAGTTATGTATCAAAATACTGCTTTGTGGTGTTAAACGTTTAATCGCTTTTCAAAATCTAAAATTTAAAGATATTAATTTCAGACTGGCGACAATCTGCCCTGTTGCTAGCTGAAAACTGTACAACTGTAGGGGCAATTCCACAGGGATGTGGAATTGAGTTGCGATAAGCCTGGACGGTGCATCGAAACGACCCGGCATAAAAACCATGAACTAACAGATTAATAAAATCATGCAATTAGTAACAAACAGTTTTCAGGAACCCTCATGCCTTTTATGAGGGCTAACAACAAAGGCGAGCGGGCTTTTTGCATACTTTTTGGGCTGTTGCAAAAAGTATGGCGCCAGCAGGCGAACCTTAAACATCCAGTTCAAGACTTAAATTAAACCATGAACCAAACTGCCAGAACTAGTTCCATCACATAATGGTGGATCCACTTCGTTTGATCCACCCAGTTATGTACCAAAATACTGCTATGCGGTGGCAGCGGAACTTAAAGTTATAATTCTGAACGTCTTCTTTTATCTAGATTTACTCTCAGTTGTCAGAACACATCGAAATCCGTGAATTGATCTGCCAGATTGTATCTGAGCTACTCTTTCTATTTACCTGCCCCAACACCTGAATTTGTTTGTTCACTGTGTTTATCTACGTCGTGTTGATGGCTGAAGTGCTTCAAGATCTTCACGCACTTGATACAGGGTTCTCTCATATACGATTTCTCTGCCCATGATTTCACCGGCATAGGCCATGTTATTGCTGGTAGGTAAGAGTTTGCATTTTGTACTGTGAATGCCTTCGCCAACCATCACTTCTATTTGATTTTCAGTTTTACTGTAAACGAGTACTTCAATAATCTGATCATTTTCGGTGGAGCGAACGTTAATTTTTTCGTCGATCATGTGTATCTCTTCCTGTGATGCTGTGAGTTTTTATAAAGTATTAAAGCCTAACCCAATTTACGTACTCTAAACATCTTACCCTTAATTTTTCCTTCAGATAATATTTTTAGTGCCTGTTTGGCAATAGAGCGTTCTACGGCTACGTAAGCAATGGTATCAAAAATATCTATTTTTCCAATTTGTTTACCGGCGATAATTTTACTTGCGGTTAATGCGCCTAGTAAATCACCGGCACGCACTTTATTTTTACGCCCGCCATTAATGCACAGGGTGACCATGGGTGGGCTTAGTTTAAAGTTTTCACGTAATTTAAGCGTTGCGCGGTTTTCTATATTTACCGGTGTTTTTTGGTAGTCTTCAATGGCATTTACTTTTTGCGCTTCAGATGCCATAAACATACTTAAGGCCAGGCCTTCCTTGCCGGCTCTGCCGGTGCGGCCTATTCGGTGAATGTATATTTCAGCGTCGGGTGATAATTCAAAATTTATAACCGCACTTAAATCCTTAATATCAAGTCCGCGGGCGGCGACATCGGTTGCGATTAAAATAGAGCTGCTCTTATTGGAAAACTGCACTAACACGCGGTCACGATCATTTTGTTCAAGATCGCCGTGTAAGGCTATGGCATGAAATCCCTGACTCCATAATTCTTCTGCGAGTTCTTTGCACTGATGTTTTCGGTTGCAAAATACTACGGTGTGATCAGGCATAAAATGGTGCAGCATTGCTATTAGCGTATTTGTTCGATCACCCTTTTCAATTTCATAAAAGATCTGTTTGATTTTTTTGCCGTCATGCAGGCTTTCGACCTTTATATCAATCGGATTTTTTAGAATCGCGTTACTGATTTTTTTTATACCATCCGGGTAGGTCGCTGAAAATAACAGTGTTTGGCGAGTCTTAGGTGTGAAATCAATAATGCGCATAATGTCATCATTGAAGCCCATATCCAACATTCGATCCGCTTCATCTAAAACCAGAGAGTTTAAGTTATCCAGCTTTAAAGAGCCTTTTTGCAGATGCTTTAAAATTCGTCCAGGTGTGCCAACAACGATATGTGGCTGGTGTTCCAGAGAGGCGAATTGCGGACCTATGGGTTTGCCGCCACATAAGCTGATGATCTTGGTATTGGGAATAGCGCGGGCCAGGCGACGCATTTCATTGCTGACCTGATCGGCAAGTTCACGTGTTGGGCAGAGTATGAGTGCCTGAGTTTGGTAGCTTTGTGAATCAAGCTTGTGGAGTAATCCAATACCAAAGGCGGCTGTTTTACCACTACCCGTTTTGGCCTGTGCCTGAATATCTTTTCCAGCGAATACTTCTGGCAGGCTTTTCGCCTGTATCGGGGTCATGGTCTTGTATTCGAGTGACTGTAGATTACTTAAAAACTCAGCTGAAAGGGGTAGGGAAGAGAAAGCGGTATTGGCCATAATGATCGATCTTAAATGATATGTGCTGTGTGACAGCGTGTTAATAAATTCTGCTGTATATGATAACACTTAATATGCAATAGGGATTCAATGTGTAAATAATCTATCCAGGTATTCGCGAAAAGTTAAACTTGCCGACTATAATGCCTATACTGAGTTTAAATTAACGTTTGTTTTGAGCACAAACAAAATGGAGAAGATGCATGATTGTGAGTAATTTGGAAGTAGTTCCCGGGAAGCGAATACAAACACATTTTGGGCTGGTACAAGGCAGTTCTGTTCGCGCCAAACACGTTGGGCGCGACATTATGGCGGGTTTAAAGAATATATTCGGGGGTGAGCTTAAGGGATATACCGAGTTATTGCAGGAGTCCAGGCAAGAGGCGTATGACAGAATGTTGGAACAGGCTAAGGCGGTCGGCGCAAATGCCGTACTGAATGTACGCTTCTCTACATCGAGTGTGGCGGCGGGTGCAGCTGAGCTGTTTGCCTATGGTACTGCGGTGATTTTGGAGTAGGGCAATGGTAGATTTAATCATATTTATGAGCTTATTGGCATTGGGCTATGGCTTTGGTCAATATGCGGAAAAAAAGCATTACAAATCCATTAAGCAGCGTGAGTTGATACTTAGATCTGTGCCGGTTATTGCTTCACGGATTCCACCCCATGGTAAGCCTAATTTTGACAGTCAATTAGTGAGTGGCAGTGTGGTGATTTCAGTGGATTATTTTAAGCGCTTTATTGCTGGTCTGCGTGGCTTATTGGGTGGCCGAATTACATCCTATGAAAGTTTGCTCGATAGAGCGCGCCGAGAAGCTATTTTAAGGGTTAAACGTGAGGCAAAAGATTTAGGCGCCGAGATGGTGTTTAATATAAAGCTCGAAACCGCGAGTATTCATAAGGGAAGGGGTAATGCTATAGGCTCTGTGGAAGTCTTTGCTTACGGTACTGCTCTCATACCTAATTAAATCTATGCAGTATAGTAATCCAAAAATACCAGAAGGTATAAATACCAGCAAAATTAATCCACTTAAAGAATTTATTGTTTTAGCGGGTGGAATAATTGTTACGACAATCGTCGTGCTGGGTTTTCTGATTATGCTTGTTGATTTTTTTGCGGATAAAATCCCTTTTTCATGGGAACAAAGTATCCCGGTTTCTAAAATAGTTGGTGAAAGTGAAGCCCAGGCAACGCCCGCTTATTTACAAAATCTCACACAAAATATAGTACAGCAGATGGATTTACCAGAGGGTATGGATATCACACTGCATTATATGAATGATGATGCGGTTAATGCCTTTGCAACACTCAGTGGGCATATATTTTTATTTAAGGGCTTGTTATTAAAAACAAAAAGTGAAGATGAGCTATCCATGGTGATAGCTCATGAAATTGCGCATGTTAAATATCGACACCCTATTCGCAGTCTCAGTCATGGCGTAGTTGTTGGCCTTGCCCTGACATTAATCGGCTCGTCATCAAGTGATTCTGCAGGCAGTTTATTGGGTGGCTCGAGCATGTTAACGGCGCTGCATTTTTCACGAGATTATGAATATAAATCTGATCAGGCCGCAGTGAATACGCTTATTAAAATGTACGGTCATGCACAAGGTGCTATAGATTTGTTTGTATTATTTAAGCAGGAGTTACAGTCGAGTGAGCCTGTAGAACTTTTTAATACGCATCCATTAACCGAAAACCGTATATCTCAGGTAAGCAAAATTGTTAAACAGTCATCTATTAACGGCAATAAAGTACTAACGCCATTGCCGAAAGAGTTTACCCGCTGGCTAAAAGAAATACCTAATAAAGATTAGTTGGATTTAATTAAGTATCTCAGTTATTAGTTATCCACACATATTCATACGCCTGTAGAATAATTAGCTCTCTTGGGTCTTTATATTTATGCCCACTGATTAAATCATGCCAATCGTCAAGCTCAACCAGATTAATATCTTTTAATGCAATACTTTGAGGCTGATTGGTAATATTATAAATGCAGAAGATGCTTTGAGATCTGCTCTGGCTCTGTCGCCAGAATGCAAAAATTGAGTCATTAATGTGCATAGTAAACTGCGTTGCATTTGGATGAAATGCAATTTGTTTTTTACGCAGTGAAATTATATGTTTGAGCTGAGTGAAGGCCTTAGAATGTATGGTTGTATCATTCGCAAGCAGACTATTTAACTGCTCATAATCCCAGTTATGGCGATTTATCGATCGTTTATTAGACGTTGAATTAAGCTTATGATGATCGTTTTGTGTGGCAAACAAACTATGGATATAAAAAGCAGGCATACCCTCTAAAGCAAGCATTATGGCGTGGGCACAAATAAATCGATTTAACTGAAATTCATCCTCGCCGTTAAACGTACCTTTAAAAGCATCTATAAGACTTATATTTAATTCATAAGGTCGATGTTCACCGTTAGCTAAGGTTCGCCATGATATGTCTCCACCAAAACTTTGCATAAGTTCAGCTATTTCATCTACGGTTTCATCACTTAAAATACCTTCTACAGGGCGCAGGCCAATACCATCGTGGGAGGCAATAAAGTTAAAATATGTGGTGCCATTTTGTGCAGGTGGCATACTCATCAACCATTGCTTTATTAAATCTGATTTGCCTGACAAAAGGGTATATAAAACGAGTGGTGGTAAAGTGAAGTTGTAAATTAAATGTGCTTCATTGGCATTGCCAAAATAAGACAGGTTTTCTTTATTGGGTATATTGGTTTCTGTAATTACAATGGCATTAGGGTTTATATGTTCAATTAATAACCTTAAAAGCCGTATCACATCATGTGTTTCAGGCAGGTTTATCGAAGGTGTAGCAATGTTTTTCCATAAAAATGCCACGGCATCAAGCCTGAATAAGCTAACACCATTATCTAAATAAAATTTAATTATTTTTACGAATTCGAGTAAGACTTTTGGATTTTCAAAATTCAAATCGACCTGATCATGACTAAAAGTGCACCACACATGCCTGGTGCCGTCTAAAGTTTCTGTTTCGCGTAATAATGGCGATGTTCTTGGGCGTACTACATCACTTAGGTCTACAGTAGGATCAATTTCGATAAAATAATCACTGCCAGGATCTTTTCCCTGCTTGTAGTTATCGAACCACAGGCTTCTGCTAGAACAATGATTAATAACAAGATCAGCCATTAAAGAAAAATCATTGGCTATATTATTGATGTTTTTCCAGTCGCCAAGTGATTGGTTGACTTCGGCGTAATTGATAACAGAAAATCCATCATCAGAGCTAAAAGGATAAAATGGCAATATGTGAATGGTACTTATAACGTCATCCAAATGTTTTTTTAAAAAATGATGTAATGTGACTAACGGGAGTTCGTTATCAGTTTTTATACTGTCGCCATAGGTGATAGTAACAATATCAGTTTGAGACCATAGATTGGTGTGTGTTTTAGCTTGATGATAATTATCTGCATAATTCATTAAATGAAAAATTTCATTACATATGATTTGATGATCGTAATCCGGGTATAAGATTACAAGATAGTCGTTTATGCGTGATTTTAATTCATCTAAATTAGATTTGTTTTCGTCTACGCTCATGAAAGCTCTTTCCTGTCTTTTTCTACCGCATCTAATAGTTGAGTGAATATATCGGGTATAGCACTGGTGACACGATTCCAGCTAGGAATAAATGGTGCTTCGTCATTGTCTTCAAGGAATAGCTTGCCTGCATGCTTTATATTTTCGGCAAACATTTCTACCATTTTTTCTTCTTCATGAGTTTCGTAGTCCAGGCCATTAAAAATAGCATCATTTTGATAACTGTCGATTAGATCCAGAGCTATGCGGTAGTAGGTTGCCTTTGTTGTACGTAAGCTTTCGTCAGTAAAATTAATACCATCAGTTGCTAGTTTTTTAAAAATAGCCTTTGTAATCTCAATCGACATTTTGGACAAACCTTTTGCTTTGTCCATATTAGATAAATTCTGATGCTTGTGATCGTAGTTTTCAGCAATATCAACCTGACATAAATGACTGGTTGCATAATTTTTACGCATTTCCATTAATATGCCGACTTCTAGTCCCCAGTCTGTCGGCATGCGTAGGCTTTCCATTACATCGTGACGCATTGAAAATTCACCGGCCAGGGGATAGCGAAAACTATCAAGGAACTCAAGGTAGTCATGCGAACCCAATTGTTGAATTAAAGCACGTACCAGAGGAGTAACTAATAAACGTGAGGCACGTCCATTCATGGAGTTATCGGCAATACGTGGGTAGTAACCTTTACAAAACTGGTATTTAAACTGTGGGTTTGCAACAGGGTAGAGAAGCCGTGCCAACATATCTCGTTTATAGGTAATAATGTCACAATCATGAAGTGCCACGGCCTGTGTATTACGTTTCGCCAACATGTATCCCATGCAATACCAGACATTTCGTCCCTTGCCTCGTTCAGTCGGCGCCAGGCCTTTTTCACGAAGTTTCTCATCTATTGCCAATAAGTTTGGCCCATCATTCCATAACAGATCATGTTTCTGCGGTAGTTCGGAAAAGAATTCTATAGCATGTTTAAATTCTTCTTTAGATGCCTGATCAATACCAATTACAATTTGATTTAAGTATTCGACTTTTTTTAATTCACTTACAATCGTTGTTAATGCAGGTCTCTCCAGTTCTGAATAGAGTGAAGGCAGTATTAAACCCATAGGGCGAACAGTGGAAAATTCCTTTAATTCTTTTTCCATCATATCAAGTGTGCGTGATGAAAGATTGTGTAGTGTTGTTATCCGGCCATTCTGGAAAAAGTCGCTCATATTCGTATCCTAAATATTGTCTATTTTAAGTAGTGCATTTCTAATGCCATCTACCCAGCCTTGTGGCGCTTCATTTACGGTTTTAAAATCTGCGTTGATTAATTTTTCTAACTGACTATTTGAAGGTGAATTCACAATAATTGATATGTCTGCAATATTCAGCATTGCAGCATCGTTTGCGCTGTCACCTAAAATTATAGTTTTGTTTTTTGTATTGTAATTAGCCAATAGTTTTTGAGTGGCGATGCCTTTGTCACATTTGCCTATAATATGCTGGAACCTGCCACCTTGCAGCATGCTTAAGTTTGATTTTTCTATCTGCTGTTTGAAGTCTATAAATTCACTCTCGCCGGATGTCCATATAAATGGCTCGCTGAATTCACGAGCAATAGCTAGCTTTGCCTGCTGACTTGTTAAACCGGTCAATTCTATAGCTTCACTTATCGAACATTCAGATAACAGTTTATAATTTGTTTTGGGTATGGTTATGCTATCTAAGATAATGCGTATATCACTTTGTTTATTACCAATTATCTCAGCCCAATGGGTATTTTTATCTATGGTATTTTTAGGCTGTTTTTTATATAAATCTTTGGGGTAATAAATACATGATCCATTTTCTACTATAAAGGGATCATTAATATTTAGTTTTTTTTGTAATGCTATGCTTTCATGGAATGTTTTGCTGGTATTAAATATAACTGGAATATCCCTTTGTTTTAATTCACTAATAAAGGGTATCGCTCTGTCTACTGAATAGTCATGATGGTTAATTAAGGTGCCATCTAAATCAGTTACTATAATCCACTGGGTATTCATATTCATGATGATTGCTTAATTAATATTTCATTTATAGAGTGATCATTGAATATAGGTATTACTATATCAGCTGTTGTTGGTAGATGTTTCAGTGTGTGACGACTGATACGCTCGTAATGTTGTATAAAGCGATTTAGATCAGATTTAGACATGATCTGCAGATTTTTATTATTTGAGGTGGCTTTCCTTAATTTTTCTTCCTGTAAATTACGCCATTCATATATGCAGTTAAAGTCTGGTGCTTTAAGCATAATGCTCATATCTGCATGATTAAATATTTTCTGCTGATAATTTTTCAATTGATCATTTGCATAGCTTCTCCATATTGCAGACGAGTCTTCAAGCTCCTCTAATTTATTTATAGGTTTTATTAATTCTTCATCTGTCTGAGGTGGGCTATGATTACACCAGCCCTCAAATAAAATTATATCGACTGTTTTTTTTGGCTGTGAATTATATTGAGTCCACATATTGTCATTGCATCGCTCATCCATTGCCTTATCAAAACGTGGAATAACACAGGCTTGTTTTTCTCTTAATGCCGAAATGGTATTTGTCATTAAATCTAAATCATGAGTTCCGGGCACACCACGTGTTGCAAAGAGTGGATGAACGTCTTTTGATAGTTGAATTCTCTCCGCTCGAGTTAAATAGTAGTCATCTAGAGATATGGCAGCAACAGAAAGCCCGGATTCCGCTTCGATTAAATGTTTTAAAAACTGCGTAAGTGTCGATTTACCTGTGCCTTGAGCGCCATTAATACTTATGAATAGTGGTTCTGCCTGATTTTTGTTAATTATTATTTCAGCCAGCGGCAGATATATATTATTAACAATTGATACGAAGCTCTCTGGCAGCTGCATCTTTTGTATTAGTCGTACACTTTCTAGCTGAATTGTCGATGATCTGCTCATTGCGAATTCTATGCTCTTAGTGGTGATTGTTATGTCTGTGCGTTAGTTAATATAATACTAAGCAATTATTGTGCACATTTTTTGCAGCACCTAAATTATATATAAAATAACTTAAAAGGCCTAAGCTGTGCTGTGAGTACTTTGTTTGCGCACTGATCTAGTGCGTTTAATTTAATGGTTAAAATGCATGCATCGGTTTGGTGCATGGATTAGTTTGTATGCAGTATATTTTGGTAGGCTGTACAAAAGTAGTGCATTGATAAATTGAGAGCTACAAACTGGCCTCAATGCACCTATAAATCGATAATGTTGTTTTTGTATTGTCGACTCTAGTGAAACTCAATTAGGAAATTCAGTCATCTTTATCAGGGGAGTAGGCCTTTTCCAGTTTCGACATTACACTCATGAAGTGCTCATCCATGGTCAGGGAAGAGGTAAGTACTAAGTTTAATTCACTTTTTGCATCATGCACAATAAGCTTAATTAAGTCACTGTGTGATGTGGATATTTTGGCCCTCATGCACGTGGCCATTAAGTTTTTCTCAAATGACAAAAATAGTTCAGATATTGTTACTACCTGTGTATCCATATTGTCCTGAATGTGTGCGAATGAGTCATTTGTTTTTTTGAATATTTTATAAATATTAGATTTAAGTTCATCTAATTCACTTTTCTGACTTATTGTATCAATGCGGGCATTTGCACCTAATGTTATCATTTCTAAAAAGTTACATACCTGCTTTCCTTTACTAGTATCTTTATCCGAAAAATTTGTAGCAATTACGCTAAGATAGCTTTCATTTATAATAAAAAAGTCGTCTTTATCTACCTTATTACCTTCATTTTTATGAGTATTAATTAGCGTAGTGTTTAGATCTTTCTGTGATTCATCTAAGGCATAATTTAATATGTTCTGTTTGTGGCGTATCTGTATACCCATACCAAGTTCCAGATCTTCTGTCGACTGAAATATAGACATCACCAAATCCTGGTAGCTCCTTGCAGATAAGCTATTGTGTAAAAAATCAAGAACACTATCGGTTTGAGTTATTTCTGTCTCATCAACTGGTTTTTCGTGGGATTCAATGATTTGATTTTTTATATTGCAAAAATTAAGCGCTTCTTCAAATACGCCCAGTTTCTCTTTGGCCTCAATAAGATCATTTTGTAGCGTAAAAAAGTTTTTCTTGAATGTCTCAAGATTGTTAATGCGTTCTTTTAGAAAGTTGTTTTCATGCCGTATTTTACCGATTTCGGTTAAAATGTGTGGTTCATTGCTGTCTGTTGGCATTTATGCATCTCCCTTTTTAAGTAATTTATACCTACATAATAGACAAGATACATACTATTATATGCTGTTGTTCATATAAAGCATAAAATACCGGCCATGGTCTTGTCTTTTATCAAGTGGTTTCTGGATTAAGCTAATAAGTAGTCGATACCCTTAATTTGCCTTAGATTAAGCTGGATTGGTCTATTTTTGCCAGTATTTAGGTGCTTTATAATACATTTGATAATTAGGTTATATATCACATTTTAATATGAAGACATCAATCTCCAGGAAAATCAGCTGGTCTTTTATCATCAGCTTTGCAAAACAGCATAAACGTAAATTACTACAGGCTAATATTATTGCAATTTTTGCCGCATTAATTAGTGCGCCTATGCCTATGTTAATGCCGCTATTGGTAGATGAGGTATTGCTCGATAAGCCTGCTTTTCTTATTGCTACAATGAATGATATTTACCCTGAAGCATGGTGGGGGCCTGGACTTTATATTGTTACGGTTATGTTGTTAACCATGCTCCTTAGATTCGTCTCGATGATGCTAGCTGTTTGGCAAACTTATAAATTCACGCTGGTTGCAAAAGATATTACCTATAGCATCCGAAAAACATTGCTCGAAAAATTACAATTCGTTGCTATGTCTGAATATGAAACCCTGGGTAGTGGAACAGTGGCTTCTCATCTGGTTACTGATGTTGAGGCGATTGATACGTTTATTGGCTCGGCGCTGAGTAAATTTATTGTTGCCTTGCTATCAATTATCGGTGTGGCTGCCATTTTGTTATGGATACATTGGCAGCTGGCATTGTTTATTTTAATTATGAATCCAGTGGTGATTTACTTTACTACGGTGTTGGGGCGTAAGGTAAAAGGTTTAAAGAAACATGAAAACTCTGCATTTGAGCTGTTTCAACAATCGATAAGTGAAACGCTTGATGCAATTCATCAAATACGTTCAGCCAATCGTGAACGTCATTACCTTCAAAGAGTTGCCGACAAAGCACGTGGTATAAAAGACACTTCTGCTGCTTTTAGCTGGAAAAGTGATGCCGCCAATCGTATCTCATTTTTTATCTTTTTAATGGGCTTTGAAGTATTTCGCGCCATGGGTATGTTGATGGTGGTGTTTTCTGACTTAACTATCGGGCAAATGATAGCGGTGTATGCCTATCTTTGGTTTATGATGGGCCCGGTGCAGGAAATTCTAAACATTCAATACTCTTATTATGCCGCTAATGCGGCTATGGCAAGACTTAACAATTTACTTAGGCTTAATACCGAACCCCAATATGCGCATAATATAAATCCCTTTGAAGGTGAAAATACGGTTGCGCTACGGGTCGAAAATATAAGTTTTAGTTATAGCGATGGTGAACCCGTATTAAAAGATTTGTCGTTAAATATTCATAAAGGCGAAAAAGTGGCGCTGGTCGGTACCAGTGGTGGTGGCAAATCAACGCTGGTACAAATGATCTTAGGGATGTATATGCCAGATCATGGGCAAATATATTTTAATGAAGTGCCGGTAACTGAAATTGGTCTAGATATAGTACGTGATAATGTTGCAACTGTTTTACAACACCCGGCTTTATTTAACGATACGGTTAGGCATAATTTAAACCTGGGCAAGGATTATTCAGATGCTGAGTTGTGGAATGCATTAGCAGTGGCTCAATTAAGTGAGACTATTAAAAATTTACCTTTGCAGTTAGATGCAATTGTTGGACGAAGTGGGGTACGCTTATCTGGAGGCCAGCGACAACGCCTTGCAGTTGCACGCATGATTCTTTCGCAGCCTAAGGTGGTTATTCTTGATGAGGCTACCTCAGCTCTAGATACAGAAACAGAGGCTAAGCTGCATGCAGCTATGCAGATATTTTTAAAAGGCCGCACAACAATAATAATTGCACATCGTTTAACCGCGGTTAAACAGGCAGATAGAGTTTATGTGTTTGATGATGGAAAAATAATTGAGGAAGGCGTGCATGACGAAATGGTATTGCGTGATGGTGTGTATAAGCAACTATATGGTACATCTACAGGTGTCTAGTTAAACTATATCGATTGCATTAATATACATTCTTTATAAAACAATAATGAAGTGTAACGGGGGAATTACTTGAAGACAGCCATTAGAATTGGTCATGGTTATGATGTTCACGCATTTGAAGCGGGTGATCATGTTATTTTAGGGGGTGTTAAAATTCCTCATCATAGCCAGTTTAAGGCGCATTCCGATGGTGATGTATTATTGCATGCTGTGTGTGATGCATTGCTCGGCGCCCTGGGCTTAGGTGATATAGGTCAGCATTTTCCCGATACTGATAATGCGTATAAAAATGCAGATAGCCGAGATTTACTTAAACAGGTTATTAAGATGTTAAATCAGCAAGGCTATGAATTAGTTAATTTGGACACAACTATTATTGCTCAGGCACCTAAAATGTCCGCGTATATAGCTGCTATGCGGGCTAATTTGGCAGCCGATTTTAATGCAGATCTAGCGCAAATTAATGTAAAAGCCACGACCACCGAAAAATTAGGTTTTGTCGGCCGAGAAGAAGGTGTAGAGGTGCATGCTGTTTGTTTATTGCAAAAAACAAACTAATTGATAAAAAAAACCTATCTTTTCTTATAAATCAGTTAATAACCCAAGACAATTAAAAAATATCTTATATACTGAAGTCAAGGGCACAAAATGACGATTTTAGAATATAGATATATATGCTGATTTATATCCACGGATTTAACAGTTCTCCACAATCATATAAGGCAGGTTTGCTGCGAGCATACGCGGACAAAATAAACATGCCTGATATTCTGGCAATACCGTGTCTTTCTTATGATCCGGCTATCGCTATAGATCAGCTGCAAACTGAAATAAATAAATTTAAAGACCAGCATGAAGTTCGCCAATTATGCTTCATTGGCAGCTCATTGGGTGGTTACTATGCTACCTGGCTAGCTGAAAAATATGATAGCCGTGTCGTATTGATCAATCCTGCGGTTAGGCCTTATGAGCTTTTTAAAGAGCATCTAGGCTTTAATCGTAATCTTTATACAGGCGAAGAATATACACTGACGATGGAGCACGTGAATCAACTTAAAGCATATGAAGTAGAGCAGGTCACCCATCCAGATCGATATTTACTCATGCTGCAAACCGGTGATGATGTACTGGATTATAAACAGGCATTAAATAAATATGCAGCCGTCCCTTCAATCGTTGAAGAAGGTGGTGGACATGAGTTTGCTGGATTCGACCGTCATTTAGAAACTGTGTTAGCCTTTTGCGGCGTCAACTGCTTAAAAACTTATTCCTGAGGATTTCCTATGTCACTTGGCCCGGTCATGCTTGACCTCGTCGGTACGTCTATTACCCAAGAAGAACGAGAAATGTTGCTTCATCCGCAAACCGGTGGAGTGATTTTATTTACAAGAAATTATGAATCGCCTGAGCAGATTAGCGCTCTAGTGGCAGAAATTCATGCGCTTCGCTCACCCCATTTACTCGTTGCTATTGATCATGAAGGTGGGCGTGTACAGCGTTTTCGCGAAGGATTTACACATATTCCACCGGCTGCTGAATACGGCAAACTCTATGCAAAGGATAAGGCGCAGGGTAAGTTATTGGCACAACAATGTGGCTGGTTAATGGCCTCTGAATGTCGGGCAGTTGGCATAGACATGAGTTTTGCACCGGTACTCGATATTGGCATCGGTGTAAGTGGGGTGATTGGTGATCGTGCTTATCACGCTAATCCAGAGGTTATTGCTGAGCTTGCTCATGAGTTTATGATGGGCATGAATCAGGCGGGTATGTCGGCGACGGGTAAACATTTTCCAGGACATGGTTGTGTGAAAGAAGATTCGCATACGGCACACCCAACGGATAAGCGTTCATTAAATGAAATTATGATGAAAGATGTTATTCCCTTTGAACGTATGATTCATTTTGGATTGGCGGCCGTAATGCCTGCTCATGTGGTATATCCCGCTGTAGATGATAAGCCAGCAGGCTATTCGAAAATCTGGTTGCAGCAAATTCTAAGGCGGCAACTTAATTTTCAGGGTGTAATCTTTAGTGACGATTTGAGTATGCAGGCAGCGGGTGTCGCTGGTGACTTTGCGCATCGTGCGAATACTGCTTTAGATGCAGGCTGCGACATGGTATTAGTATGTAATCACACGCAAGCTGCTCAGCAAGTATTGGCTTCATTAGAAAATTATACTAATCCCGCATCACAAATGCGTTTAATTCGTATGCATGGTCGGGGTAAAATTGACCGTCAGAAGCTTCAGGCATCTGAACAGTGGAAGTCTGTCGTAGAAAAAGTTATGCAGTTAGGTGATACACCCAATTTTGAACTGGATGTTTAACCTGGCCTGCACTCGATTTGTTAAATTAATGAGAATAAGCAATTAAATTTTAGTTATGGAATTTTTACAAAATATTTATAATCAGTACAAATTAGATCCAGAAACCATCTGGATTGCACAGGTGTTTGTCATTGTGCTTGTTACCTTGTCCATTAGTTTTATCCAAAAGCGACTATTCCTGCGCATCGCCTTAAAATTATCAGCCACTGATAACTTATGGGATGATCTTTTAGTTAATGCGGCACGTAAACCCATTGGTGTTCTTATTTGGCTGCTGGGTGTTTTATTTGCGGCAGAAATAGTTCGTGATTACAGTAATGATTCTGCAATTTTTGACTTTATAAAACCCGTGCGTGATATCGGGGTAATCAGTATTCTTGTTTATTTTTTACTGCAATTAATTCATGGCACAGAACGAATTCTTATAAAAGACCAGTCGGGTTCTGAAGAACGTGATTTTGATGAACACACGGTTCAGGCAATCGGTAAGCTGATACGCATTTCAGTTTTTATTACGGGCGGTTTAATCATGTTGCAAACCCTCGGCTATAGCATTTCTGGTGTGCTGGCCCTGGGTGGTGTTGGTGGTATTGCCGTGGGTTTTGCAGCTAAAGATTTACTGGCGAATTTTTTTGGCGGACTGATGATCTATTTAGATCGGCCCTTTAAAGTGGGCGACTGGATTCGCTCTAATGATAAAGAAATAGAGGGTACGGTAGAGGATATAGGCTGGCGCTTAACTCGCATACGTACATTTGATAAACGGCCCCTGTATGTACCAAATTCTGTTTTTACAAACATTGCAGTTGAAAACCCATCGCGTATGACGAATCGTCGTATAAAAGAAACAATGGGTATTCGCTATAGCGATGTATCAAAAATGGCGACGATTGTTGATCAGGTTAAATCAATGCTGCAAAACCATCCCGAGATAGATACAGAACAGACGATGATTATAAACTTTAATAGCTTTTCATCCTCATCTGTCGATTTCTTTATTTATACATTTACCAAAACCACGGACTGGATTTACTTTCATGAAATTAAGCAGGATGTTTTGTTAAAGGTAGTTGAAATTATAGAAAGCAATGGTGCTGAATTTGCATTCCCAACCTCAACTTTACATCTTCAATCAATGCCTGAGTCATTTTCTCAAGCAAATATACAGGCCAATAATTCGGCCGGAGAATCTAAAAATGGCTGATAAATTATTGGTAGTGATGGCAAATGTAGACATCACTCGTCCAGCTGAGATTTTGCCGCCATTGCTACAGGCGACTATTGCTGCAGCCATGGAATATGAAGTAGAAGTTTTGTTTACAGGTGCTGCCGGGCAGTTGGCAATGATAGGTGAGGCAGAGAGTATCTTGCTGCAGGAAGAAGACAGTAAAAGTGTATACGACCATATTAAACAGGCAAAACAGGCAGGTGTTGTATTTAAAATATGTTCGCCTGCATTCAAGTTTTGGGGCGAAAATTTAATACCCGAAATTGAAGAAACAGTCGGTGGAGCTTATATTATTAATGAGGCCATGGATGATAATGTTGTGACGTTTACCTATTAAAGTGGCTGTAATGAAGTTAGTTGAAGAAGATGTATTTACTGAAGCACAGCGTGTTTTGGAAAATGCAGAGTTAATTTTTAGCGCACAACAAATTGATAAGGCATTAAACCAGTTAGCCGGTGAAATAAATGCACAGTTTTCAGAAACTGATCAGCCAGTTATTGTTTTACCTGTTATGAATGGCGGTCTGATATTAGGCGGGCATTTAATATCCCGTTTAGAGTTTCCATTAATTATCGATTATCTGCATGCCACACGTTACCGTGATAGTACCTCGGGTAAAGATTTACAATGGAAAGTAAAACCTCAGCAATCATTAAAAGGCCGCACCTTATTAATTATTGATGATATCTTTGATGAAGGCTTTACCTTACAAGCCATACTGGAATATTGTAAAGAGCAGGAAGTAGCAAATGTTTATTCAGTGGTGTTGATAGAAAAACAGCACCCACGTGAAAAGGCCAATATTAAATGTGACTTTACGGGTTTACAGGTTGAAGATAAATATGTGTTCGGCTTTGGTATGGATTACAAAAGCTATCATCGTAATTTAAATGCAATTTATGCCGTGAGTGATGGTGAGTAATAAAATGAGTGAGCAGCAAACTATAGCGGTTATCGGTGGCACAGGTCTTTATCAGTTAGATGGTCTGGAAGAGATCGAACGCCTTAAATTATCGACACGCTGGGGTGAGCCTTCTTCTGAAATTATCATAACCAAAAAAGATGAGCAGCAAATTGCCTTTTTAGCGCGCCACGGTTTACAGCATAATATTCCACCGCATAAAGTAAATTATCGCGCAAACCTGTGGGCGTTAAAAGAATGTGGTGTGAAAAAAATAATTGCAGTAGCCGCAGTCGGCGGGATTACCAGCGATATGTCACCGCAAACACTGGTAGTGCCTGAGCAGATTATTGATTACACCTATGCCCGCGAGCACACCTTTTTTGCAGATGACCTGGATAAGGTGACGCACATTGATTTTACCGAGCCTTACTCAGCTGAACTGAGAAAGGCCTTAATAGACTCGGCATTGGGTCAGTTTACCGATATACGCAGCGGTGGCGTGTACGCCGCCACTCAAGGGCCGCGCCTGGAGACGGCAGCAGAAATTGAACGGCTTAAGCGCGATGGTGCGAATATCGTTGGCATGACAGGCATGCCAGAGGCCGCTCTGGCAAGAGAGTTGGGTATGGAATATGCGTGTTTGGGTTTGGTGGTTAACTGGGCCGCGGGCTGTGCAGGCACCCGGCTGATCGATCACGCCGAAATGCAGGCTGTTGTGGATAAAGGTATGCTTAAGCTTAAAGCGGTGTTAATCAACGCGCTATCGCGCTTATAAGTGATTTAGCAGGGAATACTTATATACCTGTACTCGGCTTATTGGGCTGTAATAGCGGATGTTTCAAACTATATCGGATATTTTCGAGCAAATTCACATCACAATGGCTTTCGGGCGTATCAATCAATAGCGCATTGTTATAAAATACGCGCGCTTTCGAATGATGTAAATTAAGGGTAATCAATGTCACGAGCCGATAAGGTTACAGACGCTACAGGTCTGGCAAAAATAATATTAACACTTCGCTACCATGAGCAATCGCGCCAATGGTTTGCCGTGTTATTTGTATTACTAGTAAGTCTACTGGGCAGTTACCAGCCGACCTTATTCATCATTGGCAGCATCGTAGCCTCCGTCGGGATTGCTGTGCGTATGTGGGCTTCCGGCTATGTAATGAAAAACAAAGAACTAGCAACAAGTGGTCCGTATGCACTTGTGCGTCATCCGCTTTACGTGGGTAACATACTGCTGTTAGTTGGCTTTTCTATTGCATCTAATCTTATGTGGTCTTATGCGCTGATGATCGCATTATTGTTGTTCTACTATCCGCCGACTATTTCTTATGAAGATAACAAATTGCGCGGTATTTTCGGTGATGAGTGGGTGGCGTGGTCTAAAAACATTAATGCCTTAATACCAACTTTTGGATCAAAGGCGGGTAGTGTTAAAAGCACCTGGTCTTTCAAGAAAAGCCTGATGACGAACGCAGAACCACTGATTGTTATTTATCTTATTGGTTGTTTGTACCTGCTTTATACTAACTAATTGAATGCTACAGAATCTGGATTTTGTTTCAGAAAGTGAGTTAACCGCCTGGGTTAACGCACATCTGGATTCTGCAGCGAATGATCTGTCCGCTGGGTATCAGGGGAAAACTCTGTTATTTCAGCAGGGCAGTCATAAGCTTGTTATTAAAGCCCCACTGGGTAATTTTATTACACGCCCAATCAATCTCGCACTTCTGCGTCATGAATTTCGAATTTATCAAAAACTCGCCGGTATGCATGCTGTACCAGTCTGTTATGGCATGGCGAATAATGAATTTCTGGTTTTAGAATTTATTGAAGGTAAAACTATACGAGAGTACAGGCCGGATATTAATTCGGGTTTTTACGAAAGCTTATTTACAGCCGTGGAAGAAATGCATTGCCATCAGGTTGCGCATTTCGATTTAAAGCGTAAAGAAAACCTTCTTGTTACAGCAGATGATAAACCGAAAATTATAGATTTCGGTGTATCGATTTATAAAAAACAAGGCCTACATTTTTTAAATCATTTTTTATTTAAGCTAGCAAAACAATTTGATTACAATGCATGGCTGCGTCATAAATATGATAAACGGATTGAGTTGTTGAGTGAGGAAGATAAGGTATTTTATAAAAAAACACGTACAGAACTTATCAGTTTAAAGCTTAAAGATTTATATAAAAAATATATCAGACATTATTATAGAAAATAATTGTAGGAAATAATTATTTGCACTTTAAATATTCGAGGCTGTATTCTAAATTAATAAGTCGCTCACTTTCTAAGTATGAATCAATCAATCAATAGCCTAATACCTAATGCGTTAAAACCAGTATTGTGGATAGCGTCGATGCGGTGATATGTTGTTTACCAGCAAGGCAACAAGCAGGAGTAGTAAAGCGCCCAGACCAATTGGTGTAAGGACATATACATAACCAAGCTCATGTATCTTGCTGCCACCTATAATAGCTATGAGTGCTGTGGCTCCACCAGGAGGATGCAAACTGCGTGTTAAGTGCATGAGCATAATTGCAACGGATACTGCCGTGGCTGCCGCAATGGCGGTATTTTCTTTTATTAGTATTGCGCAGCTAACACCTACAAATGCAGATATCATATGCCCAAGAACGAGATTGCGCGGCTGTGCAAAAGGGCTGGCGGGTATGCCGTAAACTAATACGGCGCTAGCACCGAATGAGCCGACTAAAAATATATTGTCCTGTAGTTGAAAGCCTTGTAAGTGCCCAACAAAATAGATTGATAGTATGCCTAGAAAACTACCCAGTGTTGACCAGAATATTTCATGTAGCGGTGCACGTTGAGGGACTTGTTTTCCACCGCGCATTTTACTTAAATAATTTAATAACAATCCGTTCTTTTCTTCATTATTTTTATTTATCAATGGTTAGCTCTCTGGTGTTTCTTATCTCATTTTTTTCTGACGCATTTACTGTTACTTTTGCTATCGAATGGGTCGTTGTAAATTCACTTTGCTGGGTAAACTTGTCGGGCAGTAATTGCGAATAGGACCATCTGCACTGGCTATTACCTTAATATGTATTTTAAATATATATTAAGGTGGGCTATTTTATATTAATTATTATGTCATGCAAGTTTTTATAGGAGCTGTATGCAAACAATCCGTCATACTAGTTTGCCTGATATTTAAGAATATTATGCTTGTCTATGTACGTAATAGAAAGTTACATCAATAAATCACATATTGAATTTATATATGAACCGGTTTTTTTTGTTTATTTTAAAGTCATATCTATGAAGTTTGTAAAAATTGGATTTACGCTTTCTATTTGTTTGTTATTGCTTAATGCATGTGATAACAACGACTCAGATCTCACAAATGTAGATGTAACGCTTAGCGCTAAGATAGGCCGGCTATCGTTGAGCGGGGATTCGACGACAAATAGATCTTGACCGCAAATTACAACAATAAAGCACAACTGGATATGAAGTTGTTCTACACCAAGAGCTTAGGTGGCGATAAGGATTCAGCTTGTGTAACTTGTCATCATCCTATGCTGGGTGGTGGAGATAACCTATCACTTTCAATTGGCTCAGAAGCTGAGTAGAATAGTTCATTGCACTGCCAATTCGATCGGAAGCAACGATAAGGGACGGAGTGCAGAAATCGCGGTCCATCGCGGAACTAATCAAGCATGTGAGTACCTGCTTATGAGATTTATCACGCCTCTATTCACAGGCTAATCATGCGCTAATCTGTTTTATATTTGATAAGTTTTTATTGTCCATGTCCCACCCGTATTTTCCACTCCATACGCCATTTTTAAAATCGATACTTAACCAGCCAGGTACATAGGGTTTTTGATTGGCGATTTTAAAATCCGTTACAGGTGGTGGCCCTGCATGATCAGATACAGAACAGGTTTTAGTCATTACTGTGTTAAACCGCAGGTTTATGTTTTCGGTTACCGCCTGAGAGTCGGCTAATATCTCTGAAAACAGTTGCTTGTCCAGTGGGTATGTATTTGCAATTTTACTGTCGGAATAAAAGGCCAGCCTTTTACCAAGTAAACAGCTGAAATAAATTTGTATTTCTATAATCAATGTAGATGGAAGATTTTTACTTTGTTTTTCGGCAGCAGAAGATAGCTGTATATCAATGTCTTTGCTATGAAAGCTGAGGGTTTTTTGCATAAAAACATTTCCTATTAAACGCGTTTTTTAATAATGTCGGCCACTCTGAATGAATTGGCGTAAATAGTCCAGGTGTAGGGAACGCTTCCACCGGTGGGCATAAAACTACCATCAGTAACGTATAAGTTTTCCACATCATGCACTTTACAATCGGCATTTAAAACAGATGTTCTTATATCGTCACCAAAACGACAACCGCCGGCAACCAAATTGGCCGGAGGAGAGCCACTAACACTGGAACGAATATTATCTGCGCCCATTTGTTTTAAGACCATTTCGGCCTTGTTAGCCAAAAACGAGCCAATCTTTAAATCGTGTTCATGGTAACCAACCCGTACTTTGGCAACCGCCGAGCCCCATTTGTCTTTTACATTATTATCCAAACTTACAAAACAATTGTCTGTTGGAAGCCAGTCATTAAATACTTCAAAACGTAAATCTTGTGTGCCCGTAAAAACCGTTTTTAAATCGCGCTTTAAAGGCTCGCCCCAGTTTAAATTATTGTCATCATTAAAACGTGTCGACATAGCTTTTGCAATGGGGTTAGGGTGACGCAGCAAAAAGTCTATAACACCGCCTTTGGCATGCCCACCAAAGGCCTTGTCTTCAAAGAAATACCAATCCTGTAAGCCACGATTTACAAAAGGCCCGCGGGTTTTCATGGCTGTTGCAGTCAGTTGATCCATTTTACTGTAATGAAATTCACCTGTGCCAGAACCACCGGCTGAAAATAATAAATTTTTACCCAGTTGCCGGTAATTATTGCCCAGACCATTTGGGTGTTTAGGGCCGGTTGATGCAAGCAATAATCGAGATGTTTCAATCGCATGGCAGGCAACCACAAATAATTTCGCAGAAACGGCTTGTGGCTTGTCATTAACATCATAATACAGGGCTTCAATTACTTTTCCCTGACTATTTGTTTTTAATTTATAAACTTTACTGTTGTCTCTGATTTCACAGTTACCTGTTGCCACCGCATCATCTAATAACGCAGCACGCGAGCTTCCCTTAGCACCAGAGTGACAACCATAGCTTCCGCAGTAACCAGAGTACTCACAGCTGTTGCGCCCATTGTGAGGGCGAGATAGTACGGCTCGTGGTGTAGGTAATGAAGTTACATTCAGCGCAGCGCAGGCCTTGTCTATGTTTTTAACAATAGGGTGTTCAGAGGTAGGCGGAAAAGGAAAATCTTTTGTTGAGCGAGGTTCCTGATGTTTGTGAGGAATAATATGCCCAGAGATACCGATTTCTGTTTCAGCTTTTGTGTAATAGGGTTCCAGGTCTGCATAACTAATAGGCCAGTCCACTACATTGGCGCCTTTAATCTCTCCAAACTCAGAGAGCAAACGAAAATCTTTTGGTTTATGGCGATAAAAATATCCGCTCATAAAGTTAGATGAGCCACCAACAACATTGCCGTTCCAAAAATCCCAGCCTGATTCAGATGTGGCCTCGCTTACCCAACCACCATCAGCGGTTTCTTCTTCTATAACATGTTGTTCATCTTCTAAATTGGGTGTGTAAGTACTGCGTCGACAGCAGGCCATTTCATCTTTAAAAAAATCGTCTTCTTTTAGCCAGGGACCTTTCTCTAAAACCAGAACAGATTTTCCGGCCTTTGCCAATTCCGAAATAACTGGCCCGGCACCAGCGCCGCTGCCAATTACGCATATATCATAATCTTTACTCATGCCTTGGTTCTCCGCTTTGGAGATGCGTGCGCACCAAGTTTAAAATAAACTTTATCTACAGTAGGCGTAGGGAACCCGGGAATGTGTTCTAGCCATTTCCAGCCCTGTTGATCTTTGTTGCCGCCATATACGGGGTCACTGAGCAGGGCCTCTATTAAATAGCTCATCATCAGTGATAACCAGCGACTGCCTGCATTACTGGTTTCTATCTGACGTAAAATAGTTTCTTTATTTTCGCTGTTTAATTGTACGAATTTAGATTGATAGTTTTTTTCGGATAAATCATTTAACCAGTTTACGCCATTTAATATAAATGATTTTTCTTCAGTATCGGTATCCGGTGCATTGAGCATATTGCGTAAAAAACGCAGCGCCGCAATATCCTTTGCGCCGGGAGATGCTTGCTCGGATGAGTCATCAGCTGGAAACAAATGTTCCTGTACATCGGCCAGTGTTAACCAGGGATCTGTCAGGTTTTTATATGCATCTTCATAAGATGCACCTAAGTTATTTAAGCCAGCTATACCAGTCATTGGCCAACTGACGCTTAATGCCGTTATAGCCTGTATAAACTGACGGCGAGTAATCCCTGATAATTTTGAAGATTGATTATGCATATTTATAATTTATCTTTATTTATTTCTATAGCCCAGCGATCAAAAAATTTCATAAATGGCTTGCGTTGATATGAACCATTTTGCAGAAATTCTGCTGTATCCTTTGAATAGAGTACAGAACCATCTTTTTCCGCTACGTACATATGCGGGTATCCCAAATTTTTAGGAAATGCTTTTAAAAATTCGGTATTTTTATTTTCATCACTCACATTCACTTTTAACATAACAAATGTTTCATGTAGGCGTTTTTTTACATCTGGATTGTTATCGAAAAATAGTTCCATTTTATGACACCATACGCACCAGTCTCCACCGAGTTCTATTAAAATTCGGCGGTTGGTGCTCGTGGCTAATTTTATGGCATCGGCACCATCTTTAAATACATCACGCTCAGGGCTATATTCGGTGCTATATGCAGGCAGTACATCTGTTGCCTGGTAGGCGTGAACAGGACCCGCTATGATTAAAATTAAGAGTAAATATAGTGGTGTCGCTTTATACATAGGCTTATTATAATAATTATTAAGTTGCATAGGTAGAGCTCTATACTAGCAAATGGTTTCATTACGGTGCATTTTATCTCAAACACCCATAAGGCTTGTTGAATATGTCGAATAAATTAATGGTTTTACCGAGTAAAGATCCGCAGAAAATTCGCTTGCTTAAATTACCAGATGATTATGAAGAACATGAAGTCTATCGCGCGGCTACTGGTGCTATCGCACGAATTCAGGAGAATGTGCCAGATTATAACTGGGATGATTTAATGGAAGAACTGGAAGATATGGGCTTCGAAGAGGTGGCATATTTATTAGGCCCCGAGGTATAAGCCTTTAGGCTGAGAATAAGCAGTAATGCCCAGCTATTTATTCAAGTATTTCCACCGGCATACCCAATTCTAATAATCCGCTGCCATGGGCAATAATATTTTGCCCAAAAAATATATTTTTGTCGCGCAGTCGGTAACCTGCCAGGGTTTTAAGAGGCTCAGCGGTTTTTTCTGCAGTGGCAGGGTTAATGCTGGGAATAGCGCAACGGCTACAGGGCTTTACCAGACTAAACTCAATATCGCCTATACGTATACGTTTCCACTGATCTTCCTCAAAGGCCGCGTTGCCAGCAACCACTAAATTAGGCCGAAAGCGTTTCATCTCTACAGGTAATTCTAATCGACGGTTTAAATCGTCTAGCGATGCCTGGCTAATCAGCAGGTAGGGGAAGCCATCACTAAATGCGGTTATGTCACCCGGCTGGGCATAATTCAAATCAACCTGACGGCGTTCATCGTCGGGAAAGTAAACCAGCCGGGCTGGGGTGTTTAAAAACGTGCTAAACCAGTGCGCGGCCTCATCACCACAGTCATAGGCATTGCAGGTGTCTTCCCATACGGTCGCTTTTGTTTTGGTATTACCTGGCTGAATATCGAGTTGTTGCATAGCCGGTGCATTCACCGTGAGTTGTGCATTGTTTATGCTGCTATGAATCAAACACATGCGCGAATGTTTACGTTGCGTTAGCATCGTGCCTTGCTCATCAATCAGCATCCAGCGCCTATCCAGCTCCAGCCCAAAGGGACTAAGCCTTACCTGCTTAAGCGATATTTGTGCGCATGACTTTAATGGATATATGTTTAATTCGCTAAGCTTCATCATAAAAACAAATCATGGGTTTTATTTAATACAATTGTTTAGTAGTGCCTGCATTTTAGTGAAGCCTAATTCTCGTGCCAGGCTAATATTATTGTCCGGAATGCTGGCGGTATCCGGGTGGCTATCAATGGCCTTTTGCAGGCTGTCCTCACGCAGTAAATGCAATATAGGGAAGGGTGCACGATTGGTATAGTTTGCCGCATCATCTGGCTCGGCATCCTCAAAGCAATAGTTGGGGTGAAAATGTGCCAGCTGGTAGGTAGAGCGATAACCCAGTTCATCAATCAGCTGATCGGCGTAATCGATCATTTCAACAAAGTCGTCAAAATCAGTAAATGCCTCGGCAAAAATAAGCAGGGTAGTTTCCATTTCGGCATGATCATCCAAATATTCTAGCGCCCTGGCAAGCTCATGCAAGTTGGCCTTAATGCCATTGGCGGTGCTTACATCGTAAGAAATACTTTGTTTAATAAATTCGCGTTTCGCAAAGGGGCAAAAATTTAACTCAATAATAATCGAGCTAAGCCAGCATCTGGTTTGTTCAATAATGGTTTCAGTGTTCAAGGTATACTTAATTTGTGTTGAATGTGGTGTAGATATTAGCGTTTATTTGATTTGTGCGCACTACAAAGCAATTGTTTATTTTAAATTCTAAATGTCCGGACATAAGCAAATTAATGCAGTATGCAAAAAAACAATGGTCAGTAAGGATTCTTTTAAGACATCAAAGAATCTGCTATATGCGTGACATGAGACGAAAAGGAGGAATGCTTAGATTGAGTTATAAGAGTCAGAACGTTTAATATATTAATCAACTCGGTGAAATGATTAAAAAATAATCCTGCCCGTAAAATAAATTCCTGTTTTCGGTTTAATAGTCCCAGTCTGCATATATCAAATCAAAGTTACCTGATTCCACAGGCTTTATCTGGCAATTTTGCACGCGAGTTACGTTAAACTGTTCAATCAAAATTCTATTGTCGAGACAATCATTGAACAACATTTCCTTTAAAAATCGATACCTGACACTGGGTGAGGGGTTTTACGAAGCCTGTAAACCTACGCCCGTTGAGAAGCCAGCGTTAATTCAGTTTAACCGTGAGCTGGCTGCTGAGCTTGGGCTGGCGGTTGATGAGCTGGACGAGGCCTTTCTTGCGGGTGTTTTTTCGGGCAATGTTATTCACGCGACTTGTGAGCCGCTGGCCATGGCGTACGCAGGGCATCAGTTTGGTGGTTTTAACCCGCAGCTGGGGGATGGCCGTGCGATTTATCTGGGTGAGCTTGAGCTGGTCGCTGGTGCTTCATCTGGCAATGCAGGCGATACAATGGATATTCAGCTTAAGGGTTCCGGGCAAACGCCTTATTCGCGTAATGGCGATGGCCGTGCGGCGTTGGGGCCGGTACTGCGTGAGTACCTGTTGAGTGAGGCGATGCACCGGCTTAATGTGCCCACAACCCGAGCCCTGGCGGCAGTGACAACAGGTGAGACCGTGGCACGTGAACAACTCATACCGGGTGGGGTAATTACCCGTGCGGCGACTAGCTTTATACGCGTGGGTAGTTTTCAGTATTTTTATATGCAAGAGGACAATGCCTCGGTTAAGAGATTGGCCGATTATGTCATTGAACGTAATTACCCTGAGGCGGCCAATGCGGAGAATCCTTATGTCGCATTGCTTGAGGCCATCATACAACGTCAGGCTAGCCTGATTGCGCGTTGGATGCATATTGGCTTTATTCATGGTGTGATGAATACAGATAATATGTCCATTGCGGGTGAAACCATTGATTATGGACCTTGTGCATTTATGGATTTTTATAATCACACACAGGTGTACAGCTCTATTGATCGTGATGGTCGCTATGCCTACAGTAATCAGCCCTCGATTGGTCTGTGGAATTTATCTCGCCTGGCGGAAACCTTATTGCCGTTATTTGCCGACGATACAGACACGGCCGTTGGCATGGCGAAAAATATTCTTAAAAAATATATTTCACTTTATGATGCAGAGTGGCTAGGCGGTATGCGAGCCAAGTGTGGACTAAATACTAGCTGTGGCATTAATGCCGATGAAGACAAGGCACTACTGGAATCACTACTGGATATTATGGCGGAATCCCAGGCCGACTTTACACTGACGTTTTATCAGCTATCGCGCCTGGCTGCAGAGGACAGTTCTAAAGATGCCGACATTCGTGCCTTGTTTGCAAAGCCCAAGGCTATAGATGAATGGCTGGTGAGCTGGAGAGAGCGCCTGCAAAAGGAAACCGCAAGCGATAGTCAGCGACAGAAAGATATGCAATTGGTAAACCCAGTGTACATTCCACGTAATCATCAGGTGGAGGCGGTAATTAGAGCGGCGGAAGATCATAATGATTTCTCACCGTTTTATGCGCTACTTGAGGTGTTGAATAATCCATTTGAATATCAGCAAGGTAAGGATAGTTACATGTTGCCGCCAGTACCCGAAGAAGTGGTGCATAAGACTTTTTGTGGAACTTAAAATTGACTAAAATTAGTGACTAATAAGGCTATCTATAGCATTACATAATTTTGTTAAGTTCTTAATAGTCAGTAAGTTATGTAAACTATTTCGGTCAAATCCCGCCACTTCAATTTCTTTTGGCAATTCCATCGCCATATCGATGCAAATTTAGCGCTTTATTTTTTGTTAATAAATATACAATTATTAAATATTCATTTAGCTGTATCATGTTGGGGTTTAATTATGATAAATAGCGGGTTCTTTGCATATTAATGCCACATGCTGGACAATGTCCGGATATTTTTTGCGTGCTTTATACGTGTAATAAATTGGCTTCGTTACAATATGAGTTTCGAGTATATCAGGGCTTGGGAGTTATAAATGACTATACAATGTATTTTACTTTTATCTACGTTTCAAGGGAATGGAAATGAATGACCTTAAATTCAGAAAACTCACTACAGCCTATCTGAATAGATTTTTTGCAGATAAAAACCTGCCTTATGAAACATGGGATTTTATAATTAATGATGTTAGTTACAATGTGAGTAATCTTCATGTGATTGACTCAATACTTAAGGCACCACCTGAGCAGCAAAGAATGATTGCAGATGCATTGTTTGATTTAGAGGAATCAAATAAGGATATTAATGGTTTTCTTAAAAATTTGGCCCAGCAAGGATATGAACTGGAAAAATAATAGCTTAATTTGAATTCTTCAAAGTAGGGTGGATCCACTGCGTTTGATCTACCCTACTGAATTTTTCAGGCTATGGATTTTTTGTTGTTAGTCGTTAAGTTAAAATTGGCTGGCAGATATTTCATTTACGAATTTTATTAAGCACAATAAAAAAGCACCCAGATAATGAGTGCTTTAAGTTTGCTGCTTTTATTATTATTTTTTTATATTTATATTGCAGCTGCGTAATTATCAAAATTTTGTTCAAAGTTTGCTTTCCATGCCTTTAAATCTGAGCGAACGTCCATGCGTTCACGTAATACCAAAACAACTTGAAACTGGCCTCTGGCAGATGGTAGGCGATAACGAACATTACCCGTAAGGTTATAAGTTCTGGGGCTGCCATCGAGTTTAACCTGTATATCTAATACCGAATCAATTTCAATTGCATGCTCTACTTCTAATCGAATGCCTCGAGGAGAAAGTTCAATGGCTGTAGTTTTTACGGTTCTACCTAAAAGAGAGGGATTTTCAGATGAGAAGAGAATTTTAACTTCGGTGCCCTCAGCTGTAACAAATTGAGGTTCCTGATTTTTTCTAAATAAGTTTTGTACGATGTTTTTCATAGTGCCCTACTTAATAAGTCATGGTTTTTTCATTATGTCCTTATCCCTAGGTTCACAAATATCCGCGTTAACATTTTTATGCACTATGAGTTGTTTCTCTGAATGCAACTGTATTCAAGCATATCTCAACAATTAAACAAGCTGTGGACTACGCTATCAATCAAAAGGGTGAGGGTGATCACATAAAAATGTACATGCAGTGGGTGATTATTCTTCGGCGGTATCGCGAATCAGTTGAAAGCCTTGTGCAAACGAGTTAATGGAAACTTTTAATACACAGCATTGTTGGTGTGCACTAAGGTGATTTCTCACCATTTGATTAAATTCTTCAAGGCCTAACTTTGTTATTGCGGTTAAATTATAAGTGCTTGAGGACTGTGTTTTTTTAGTCTGCTTTAGTTCAGTCAGCGACAAGCTGAATTGCTGCCCGGTAAAATCAAGCAGCGTGCATGCATCTGCATGTTTAAGGAAGTGATTTTCTAGCTCATCGTTAAGTGCTTCAGCGGAGGCCAGGTAATACAACAGGTCGTCATTTTCAATATGCAAAATTGCAGGCCATGTAATCTGCTTATGCATAGGTTTAAATGAGCGCCTGTTCTACGAGTTCTATCCAGTGCTTTACTGGCACGCTGGCCCTGGTGTCTAAATGCATCTGGCAGCCAATGTTTGCGGTGGCGATAATATCCGGCTGCTCGTTTTCTAAAGCAGAAATTTTATTGCTTAATAACTGTTTAGATAGCGTTGGTTGCAGTACAGAGTAGGTGCCGGCAGAGCCACAGCAAAGATGCGCGTCATTTACATGCTTTAAATCATAACCCACCTGTTGAAGAATATTTTCCACCACGCCGTTTAGTTGTAAACCGTGTTGCAGTGTACAAGGGCTATGAAATGAAACACTGCTTTGTTGAGGTGTTATTTGTAGTGAGGCTAAATTTTCATCTCTTAAAATCTCACTAATGTCTTTCGCCAGTTCGCAAACTCGTTTGGCCTTTGCAGCATATTCCGCATCATCCTGCATGATGTGTGCATAATCCTTTAGCATTACACCGCAGCCACTCGCTGTAACCACAATGGCTTCTGCACCGGCTTCAATATATGGCCACCAGGCATCAATATTTTGGCGGATAAAACGTCTGGCCTCTTCGGCAGCAGACAGGTGATGGCTGACGGCGCCACAGCAACCGGCTTTATCGGCGGAAATGAGTTGTATGCCTAGCTTATTTAACACCGCAGCGGTAGATACATTGGTTTGTGCGGTTACGACTTGCTGAGCGCAACCTGCAAGCACGAGCATTTTTCGTTGCTGGGTTTGTGACGGCCAGTTACGTGGTTTTTGTACCCTGGGTATTTTCTTTTGAATCGCTTTTGGTAATACCGGCTTAAATAGTATGCCAAGCTTTAGTAGTGGGGCAAAACGCTTCGGATAGGGAATAAGCTGGCGCAGTAAAAAACGTGTTGTGTTTTCAAACATATTGCGTGGTACTTGTTGCTCGACTATTTCACGGCCAATGTCGACCAGGCGACCATAACGTACACCGGATGGACAGGTGGTTTCACAGGAGCGACAGGTAAGGCAACGATCTAAATGAGAGCGAGTTTTTGTGGTTACTGCCTGGCCCTCTAAAACTTGCTTGATTAAATAGATGCGCCCACGGGGGCTATCTAACTCATCGCCCAAAAGTTGATAAGTGGGGCAGGTAGCCGTGCAAAAACCACAGTGCACGCAGGTACGCAGTATGCCTTCGGCTTCTTTGCCCTGGCTGGTTTGTAAAAATGCTTTGGTAACATTGGTTTGCATGAAAGCGTCCTGAAATTTTTATGGCTTAAATGTCGGCATACATGCGACCGGGGTTTAAAATATTTGCGGGATCAAAGGCCTGCTTTAACTGGCGATGCATGGTGTGAATACCCGAGCCGAGTTCATGAAACGGATCTAATTGACTGCTATTGTTTTTGAATAAGGTTGCATGTCCACCGAGGGATTCTAGCGTATGGCGAATTTTGTCTGCCGATTCATTGCTACGCAGCCAGCGTAAGGCACCGCCCCAGTCGTATACGGTGTCACCTTGTAAATTAAGGGGTGGAGCATTCGGTGCCAATGATAAACGCCATATAGACATTTCAGTATCAAAAAATGCATGTTGCTGTTCTTTAAGCTGCTGCCAGTATTCATTGTCATTTGTTAATTCACCGCCGATGGTTTTGTGGGCGGCCTTTACGGATGCCTCGTTACTGGCCAGGCGAATATAAAGCTTTCCATCGGCATAGCTTGTGGCGGATACTGGCAATGATTGCTGCACCCAGTGTTGCATTTGATCTATCGCGGTTTGTACATCGCACTCTAGTACGACGGTACTTTCTGCCTCCGGCCTGGGAATGACCTTAAGCGAGACATCCAGCAATACACCCAATGTACCCATGGCACCGCACATAAGGCGTGATACATCGTAACCAGCGACGTTTTTCATTACCTCACCACCGAAGTGAAGCTGTTCTGCCTTGCCATTAATAATGTTACAACCCAGTACGTAGTCGCGCGCGGCGCCGCGGTATGGGCGGCGTGGGCCCGAAAAGTTACAGGCAACGGTGCCACCAAGCGTTGCGCTGGCGGCAAAATACGGTGGCTCAAAGCCTAGCATCTGGCCTTCTTCACTTAAGGTATTTTCTATTTCACTGAGGCGCGTTCCAGCGCGGGCAGTAATCACCAGTTCAGTCGGTTCATAGTTAATAATGCCACGGTGTTCAGCCAGGTTAATGCTCTCGCCCTGTATATTGCGGCCGTAAAAATCTTTACTGCCTCCGCCACAAATTTTTAACGCCGTGTTATCTGCGTACGCCTGTTCTATGTGTTGTTGCAGCTGCTGGCTAATGTCGTCTTTATTATCGCTCATTAAAAACGCTCCAGCTCGGGGTGCGGTAGCTCGCCATTGTGTACATGCATGGCACCGAACTCTGCACAGCGGTGTAATGTAGGCACGGCTTTTCCGGGGTTAAGTAGCCCTTTTGCGTCGAAGGCATCTTTAATCGCATGGAACTGGCTTAGTTCAGCCGTTTGAAACTGAATACACATCTGATTAATTTTTTCCAGGCCAACGCCGTGTTCGCCGGTAATGCTACCGCCGACCTCTACGCAAAGCTCTAAAATTTTACCGCCGAATTCCTCGGTACGTTCCAGTTCGCCGGGGATGTTCGCGTCGTACAGAATCAGCGGGTGTAAGTTGCCATCACCGGCATGAAATACATTGGCGACGGGCAGTTTATATTCTGCGGATAGCTCACCCATGGTTTTAAGCACCTGAGGCAGGTGTTTGCGCGGAATGGTGCCATCCATGCAATAGTAATCCGGGGACAGCCTGCCGACGGCCGGAAAGGCGGCTTTACGGCCAGCCCAGAAGGTCATGCGCTCCTTGTCATCTTTGGCGACGCGCACCTCAGTGGCACCGCCTTGTTCGAGCAGATTTTTTACATGTTCTACGTGCTCAGCGACCTCCAGCTCACAGCCATCTAATTCACAGAGCAAAATAGCCTCTGCATCCAGCGGGTAACCGGCGTGTACAAACTCTTCGGCGGCCTTAATGGCGAGCTTGTCCATCATCTCAAGCCCGGCGGGAATAATGCCTGCAGAGATAATATTGCCAACAGCGGCGCCGGCCTTTACCACATCATCAAAGGCCGCCAGAATGGCCTTTGATGTTTGTGGCTTGGGCAGTAGCTTTACGGTGGCTTCTACAAAAACACCGAGCATGCCTTCCGAGCCCGTCATTAATGCGAGCAAATCATAACCCGGTGAATCCAGCCCGCTACCACCTAAAGTGATTAATTCGCCCTGCATAGTGACGACCTTGAGCTGCTGGATATTGTGTACCGTGAGGCCGTATTTAAGACAATGTACGCCACCGGAATTTTCTGCAATATTGCCGCCAATCGTGCAGGCAATTTGTGAGGATGGATCGGGTGCGTAATACAGGCCATATTGATCGGCGGCCTGAGAGATTGACAGGTTGCGTACACCGGGTTGAACCACGGCGATGCGTTGTACCGGGTCAATATTTAGAATGTCTTTGAATTTCGCGAGGCTGAGCAATACTCCATCAGAATGGGGCAGTGCGCCGCCCGATAAACCGGTGCCGGCACCGCGTGCCACGACAGGCACTTCAAGTTCATAGCAGAGCTTGAGAATGGCTTGCACCTGCTCGATGTTATTGGGTAAGGCGACCACCATAGGCAGATTGCGATAGGCCGAAAGGCCATCGCACTCATAAGGACGTAAATCCTCGGTTTGGTGGAGTACAGCATCCCGGGGGAGAATAAGCTGTAGCCTGCGTATTAACGAGTATTTGTCATCGTTAGACAGTGGCTTTGATTGCATTTATTTATTCAAATTCGGCATTATGGTAAACGTTTTGTACATCGTCGCAGTCATCCAGGGCAGCCATAAAGTTATCAAAGTTTTCAATGTTTTCTTCACCGACTACCGTGGTGTGATTTTGTGGCAGGAAGGTGATTTCATCCATCTCGAAATCTATTTCTGGCATGGCATCTACAAGTGCGGTTCTAACCTTATTGTACTCCGTGTGTGGTGCAAGTACGGTGATCATGCCATCTTCAAGCTCAAGGTCGGTGACATCGGCATCGGCTTCCATGAGTATCTCTAAAATGGCCTCTTCGTCGTCGTGTGTAAAGACAAAAATCGCCTGATGGTCAAACATGTGCGCGACGGTGCCCTGGGTACCGATTTTTGCGTCATTTTTCACGAAACATTGGCGAACGTCGGTAAACGTGCGGTTATTGTTATCGGTTAAGCAGTCAACGATAACCATGCATCCACCGGGACCAAAACCTTCATAGCGAGCCGGTGAAAAGTCTTCTCCTGCGCCACTGGTGGCTTTCTTGAGTGCATTTTCGATAACATGGGCAGGCACCTGTTCCTTTTTTGCCTTTTCAATCATGCGGCGCAGGGACAGGTTGGAATCCAGTTCGGCACCACCATTTTTTGCGCAAACATAAATTTCTTTACCGTATCTAGAATAGAGCTTGGCCTTTGCCCCCTGGGTTTTTGCCATATCTGCTTTGCGGTTTTCGTAATGTCGACCCATCGGAAAAGATTCTCTATATTAAGATTTTGCTAAAGCAGTGATTTTAACGGTATAGCGGAGTAGTTACCAGAGGGTTGTTAATGTGTATACAGAATTGTTTAATAAGCAGCTTAAATTAATTCAATCGTTGTCTCGCCATTGTGGCGATTAATATGAAATAAAAGATCGCAAGATTCTTGCTGAGTGTCTTGTGGGCTTGGATCATCAGAACAACTACAGCCCGCGATGATGCCCGTATAAAAAATAGTGGTTTTAATGAGCAGATGTGTGGTGTTAGCGGAGCTGGCAATAATAACCGGTGGATTAAAGGTGGACGGTTTGCAGTACGTACGGTGCTGTATATGGCGACTCTCAGTGCCACGCAATATAATCCAGTGATTAAGGTATTTTACAAACAGTTAGTGTGGCACAAGGTAAGCATAAAAAAGTAGCACTGACTGCATGTATGAGAAAGTTTATTATCATGTTAAATGCGATGGTAAGAGGCAGGTGTGTATGGGCTTATTAATTAATTTTTAATTGGGTTTGACAGCACGCTCGCTTGTTAGGATATTGCAACATAGAGGTGATAAAGCCATACAAATGAAAATACAGTAGGGAGGGTTAAAATAATTATAGAAGATGGAATCTTTGCATAGAATGGCAATGGGCTACGCTTTGTTCTTATTTTCAAAATATCGGAAAAAACATTTTCTATTTCGGCAATCCGTTCTTCTATTTTCATTCGATAAACATGAGTTCTCATGAGTGTTAAGCCCCACGAAATAACTGATATAAAACCTATAATGGAGAATATTAATAAAAATTCATTTGTAAAGTTAATGGACGTATCGCCTAATTTTCCACCAAGGAAACCAACCATGACAGCATTCAATGTCATGAATATTGAGTTGGTTTTTAAATAAAAATTATCTTCATGAAAATAATGATCTGACAGGATCTTATATTCATGCATAAGCCACTCGTTATTTTTTATATCTTGCAATTCTTTTCCCCTGATGTTTACCCACGAAAAGTAGACACAGTATTATGCGCACTTCTTGTAATATCCATTTTCATAATTGCGGGACTTTTATAGCCATTCGCTGAGTGCCGTCTAATTGTATTGTAGAAGGTTTCGATATATTCAAACACACAAGAATAGGCATCCTGCTTTGCGTTAAAACGTTCAGCATAAACAGATTCAACCTTCAAACGTGCAATGAATGATTCTACTGCTGCATTATCCCAACAATTCCTTTTACGGCTCATACTAGGTTTTATGTCTTCATTAATCAATAATTATTGATATTCACCAGAACGATATTGTACACCTCAATCTGAGTGCTGACTTTAATCTCTTTACCGTATCTAGAATAGAGCTTGGCCTTTGCCCGCTGGGTTTTTTCCATATCTGCTTTGCGGTTTTCGTAATGTTGAACCCATCGGAAAAGATTCTCTATATTAAGATTTTGCTAAAGCAGTGATTTTAACGGTATAGCGGAGTAGTTACCAGAGGGTTATTAATGTGTATGTCGAATTGATTAAAAAGCAGGTTAAATTAGTTCAATCGTTGTCTCGCCATTATGGCGATTAATATGAAATAAAAGATCGCAAGATTCTTGCTGAGTGTCTTGTGGGCTTGGATCATCAGAACAACTACAGCCCGCGATGATGCCCGTATAAAAAATAGTGATTTTAATGAGCAGGTGTGTGGTGTTAGCGGAGCTTGCGAGAATCACTGGCGTTATTTTTTCCGCACTTACATAACTGCTAAGTTGTAAGCCTTTTTGCAAAGGCAGTAGTTGTTTATCTAAGGTGCTGACTTCGCTCTTAAAGATATTGTTAAAATTTTTTGTATCCCAGGCCTGTAAGGATTTTTGTAGTGTGAACATAACTTTTACTGACGCTGATTATTTTTCAGTGTCTTTCCAGCCTTTATTTAAAGGAGAATTTAGCCAGACCCAACAATGCCTAAAAAATCCCAGCTTTTTATTTTTCGCTGCGGTGTCAATTACTTCATCAGGTACTGCAGGCTGAGGTGGAGTGATTATTTCTTCGACTTCTTTAACCGCCTGTGGAGCGCCTGAGAGTTCAATGCTTTCATATATTATAGGCATTTCATCTATTGGCTTACCTGAATTAAAATGATCACTGTTAACTTTTAATTCATTTTTAATCTCGATGAGGATTTTTTTGATATGTTCAGGGCAGTCGTCCTGATTCATTAACGCATTAACATCATCTTGCAGTGAGCCCATATCTTTTTTTACAGCGGCCTTACATTTTTTTTCTTTATTATCCAGAGAAATAATCTGATTTTGTATAAAAGACTCAGGAACAGGGAGCTTAAATGCGTTGACAAGCGCATTGCGTGTTTTTAATGCAATGCGTAGAGTAATTGAGGTTTGTGACTTCTTTTTAAAGTCATTTACAGAATCGTGGTAACTGTCTTTTATTACCTCAGCCAGACGATCTCCACTGGCTCCTAAATGTTGTTCTAAAAGGACATCACTTTTTTGTGAAATTTCCAGCATCTTTTTAATGTCGCATTCTATCTTTTGATCCGTTTTGGTGAGCGTGTTTTGTAATGTGTCGATGGGTTTATCTTTCAGGCCATCAGTTAATGACTTGAACTTTGTGATAATTTTTTCTGGCAGTTGCGAAGTCGACTTTCCCATTAGAATAATGGAATTTAATGCATTATGCAGACGGTGAAGTGTGCCGGTGAGCTTAATTAACTGCTGTAATGCCGCTCGCTTGTGTTTAATTATATCTAATTCAGACGTAGGGCTGTTTTTACTAATGCCCCCCTGTAATGTACTCATCTGTTACAACTCATAGATTTATGTAATACATAATATAGCCGATATTGAGCCCTGATGATGTTTTATTTTACTGTTTTTCAAGAAGAAAGACTCCAGTGCGGGGTTATTCAGGGATATGCTGGTGTATTGAAAAAATATATGCATGAATCTATACACTGGGCAAGATGGGCAGAATATAGTTATACAAAAGCATTAATTGTTCGCGGTTTCGGGAAAGCAGACATTTTTAAGCAAACCAGAAATTTCTATTACAAGATATGAGCTGGTTTTTGAGTTTTTACTTTGAACCAAATATTACCCGTAGCTTGGGGTAAAGATTTATGTGATCCCCAAGGTTTTAGCTAGCATAATTCGTTGGGGTTGGTACCTTACCCCAACCTACGAGATTAACCCGATTATTAGAATTATTACATGATTTAATTTTTATGCTCACAAGCATCAGAAGATAGGAGGAAATCAAAAAGAATAATTTCGAAAATTCCACAGCTTGATGCATATTGATTGTGACGCGAAGTTTCTGATTTTTCTCTGTGATACTCTGCCATTCCTTCTTTTCCAATGCTTTCCCAATACTCGGCTTGATCTTTATGATTTTTAGCGGAATTACTATAAATTTCATCTTTGTTTACTGTTGATGACGTAGAACATGAATATGGAGAAATAATGCACAAACAAAGAAGAAGTATTTTAAAAAAATTATATGAAGTCACTTATTGTCCTTAATTTAATGCTAATGCCAACTATCAGCCGCGGTGCCTTTGGCGCGTCGGTTCGATGGTTTTGTTAGCTGTATTTATTACTCACAGCAATGGTTAGAAACTCTTTTACTAAGGGTTTCATGAATATATATTGCCCTAGCATCACTTGCGGAGATTAGAACATGACCATCCTCTATTTGAGGCCTTTTTTGAGTTTTGGCGTTACTTTACCACCGTTATGGACTATTGAATTTCTAACTTCTCTAGCAGTAACTAACATAGGCGAAGTCCATATTCTTCCCAATAATCTTTCGCCAAATATTGATATGAACGTAGAATTAAAATCCCCATTATTTACTCGTAACTTCCTTTCTTCTAATTCAGACAATACACGTAACTATTAGGTTTTCATATGCATAGTATGTAGAACAATATGAATTTTCTGCCGTTTTCCATAACGCACCCTTGAATGCATTGATTTTCAGATATTCTTTCCAGAGTTCTTCATTTGACGGTACGATGGCTGGGTTATTCTGAGAAACAACAGATTGACGTATCGGTTATTGCAGGACAAAAAGCGCATTTAATTCCGTGTTATTGGTTTTTTAGGGGTAACATATAGTGTATTTGTCGTGTTTTCAACAGCATACCAGATGAGTAAGATTATCAATTTTGACTGATGACAAAGTTATATGCTGGGATATTTCAACCACAGCTGTGGTTAATCCGCTGTAATGCCTAAAATGCAGTCCATTTACATGCATTCATTATCCTGTGTTCAACCATATTAACTACTTGATTAGGTGAAATATTTTATCAGGTCTTATGAGGGCTGTTATTCGTTAAGGTGGGTTAAATATTGCTGCGGCTTGCCAGGTAGTCATCAATAATTTGTGCAAGTTTATCATTAAGGTGTTCTTCAAAGGTGTCTAAATTTTTACTGAATAAACTTAGGTATTTTTCAGCTTTCACGTGGTTGAGCTCTTTACCGTTAATGCTGTAATGCATTTCTGCTAGCATTTTGTCGTGCCGGGGGGCAAGTTTCCAAAGCACGAAGTCAGCATCGATAGGTGCTACAAGAGGCTGGCCAAATGCACAAAATTCATCAATATGATCTTCGCCATCGGGGCCCAAACAGCCAGCTTCTATGCGGCATAATACAGTGAGCTTTTGCTCATCTTTAAGTGGTAGTTTGATGTTCATAAAATTTAAATGGTTAAATTAAGTATTTAATCGGTCATTCTTAATAAGAATCAAACGACGATATGATTAGCTTGCTAAGCTTAGCATAATGCCACTTGTAATCGATATATGAATAATATAAATACATTAAAACGCAGTATTTCATTGCCAATGATTGCCTTCTTTGGTCTGGGTAATATTATGGGGGCTGGTATCTATGTACTGGTCGGCAAGGTGGCGGGTGAAGCCGGCTATTTTGCACCATTGGCGTTTTTTATTGCATCTATTGTTGCCGCTATATCGGCCTTTAGCTATGCGGAATTGTCCGCACGTTTTCCGGTAAGCGCGGGTGAGGCGGTGTATGTAAATGAAGGCTTTAATATTCGCAGCCTTACCATCGGCGTGGGATTACTAATAGCCATTGCAGGCACGGTGTCAACCTCTGCATTAGCACATGGCTTTGCGGGATATTTATCAGTATTTGTCGATTTACCCGATTGGCAGATTATTAGCGGAATTATTTTGCTCCTGGGGATACTGGCTATTTGGGGAATAAATGCCTCTGTGATGGTCGCTGCAATATTTACGCTTGTAGAATTATTTGGGCTATTAATTATTGTGGTATTGGGTGGTGATTATATTGTCAATACAGATTTGCATGTGAGTGTTCATGCTTTTTCACCAAGTGCTATTTCCTGGGCCGGGGTTTTCTCTGCTGCGTTTTTGGCGTTTTATGCCTATCTAGGTTTTGAAGATATGGTGAACATCGCTGAAGAAGTGAAGGAACCAGAAAAGAATATGCCGCGTGCCATTTTGATTGCCGTCGTTGTATCCACATTATTGTATGCCGGGGTATCAACGGTTGCCGTTTTGGTGATCGAGCCAAACCAACTAGCTACAAGCAATGCACCACTAGCGGATGTTTATCAGAAAATAACCAATAAAAGTCCAGTGCTACTTAGTGTAATTGGCTTATTTGCGGTTATTAATGGTGCGTTAATTCAGATAGTTATGGCTTCACGCTTATTGTATGGCATGTCAAAAAATGCCTGGTTGCCAAAATTTTTATCAGCTGTAAACCCATTTACCAATACACCCATAGCCTCAACTCTTGTTGTGGTGTTTATTGTACTTGTACTTTCACTGCTGTTTCATCTTGTTACGCTGGCCCAAATGACGAGTTATATTGTGTTGAGTGTATTTGCATTGGTTAATTTTTCGTTAATTAGAATTAAGGCAAAAGATCCACATCCGGAAAACATAAAGGTTTATTCTAAATGGATTCCGATAATGGGTTTTGTAACCACCTTGCTATTTATAATGATAGAAATTAATAAACAGTTGTTTTAAATAAACTAGGCATATCTTAATATTTTCGTTGGCGATAACTTAGTAATGCTACCCATATACAAATAGCTAAATAGAACAATCAGTAGACTTGAGAATAAAGGGCCATAAATCCACAGCATAAAATGTAACTCAAAGTTCAGGTCGAATATTTGCGTATATAAAAAATAGCTAACTATCTCTGTTCCTATTACGGCTAATAATCCTGATAAGTAACCCAGTAACGCAAATTCAGTTAAATAACTACGCTGTAAAAATGATTTTTTAGCACCGAGTGTGCGCATAATAACGGCAGATTGTATGCGTTGCTCCATGCTCGATTGCATTGCAGCGGCTAATACAACAATGCCAGCGAGTAACACAAATAGCATAACATAGCCGATGGTAGAGCTAACTTGCTGCATAATGGCTTTTACCTGATTCATCAGGTCATCTATTTCTAGTACCGTAATTGTGGGGAAATGTTTAATCATCGTGTTTAGTAGCTGTTTATTTTCACGGCTTAAGTAAAAGCTACTAATGTAGGTGGCGGGGAATTGATTTATTATTCCATCGGGAAATATGACATAAAAATTGGGTTGAAATGAATCCCATTGAACAGAGCGTATATTTAAAATACTTGCACTGATTTCTTGCTCAGCTACTTTAAATGTGAGGCTGTCTCCAATGTTTACTTTAAGTCGTCTGGCTAGCCCTTTTTCAATCGATATATATGGTTTTTCTAAGCTGTCTCTATCCCACCAGGTTCCGGAAATTACCTGATTATTTTCCTGTACGTTATTACTCCATGAAAGATTTAGTTCACGCTTTAGTGATGAGTCGAGTTTTGAGTGTTCGCTAGTGGTGAGTATATCTTCGCCATTTATTTTTATAATACGTCCGCGCACCATAGGGTAAATTCCCTCGGTTTTTATATTGTTCGTGAGTAAAAAATCTGTAATAGATGTTACTTCATTATTTTGTATATTAAAAATAAAGTGATTCGGCGCTTGTTCTGGTAGTTGGTTTTGCCAGCGAGTCATTAAATCATTACGAATTAAAAAAATCAGCATGAGAATCATTAATGATAAACCCAGAGACAGCATCTGTAGTTTATTTTGATTTTTGTGACGGATAATTTGTTGCAGGCCAATCTTCCATGGTCCAGATAAGCCAGGAAGTACCGATTTGCTGATAACAACTATTAGACTCGAAATAATAAATAATGCTGCACTGCAGGCAATGCTGCCCAATAAAACCATTAAGGTTAATTTAAGTTCACCAGACTGCCACCACATAACGCCTATTATGCTTGTTATGGCTAAGCCATAAATAAACCACAAACTTAAGGGCAAGGGTGTTAAGTCATCACGTAATACTTTTAGTGGTGGAATAGATTGCAGACGCAACAAAGACGGTAAACTAAAACCAAATAATGTGATTAATCCTGAGATAAAACCGCTAAGCAGAGGGAAGAGTTCTGCTGCAGGTAATGGGGTTTGAAAAAAGTCCTTTAGTAATGCGGCTATTATCTGCTGCGATACATAGCCAAATAAACTGCCTATACCACATGCAATGACACCTAAAATAAAAAGCTGGCTAGTGAATATACGAATAATACTTTTTTGCTGAGCGCCCATACAGCGCATTAATGCCGCCTGGTTATAATGGCGTTCACCATAACGATTGGCAGCGATGGCTATAGCAATACCGGAAAGCATAACGCTCAGCATAGATGCCAAAGAGAGATATTGCTTACCCTTATCCATAGCCGAATTAACGGCCTCTGAGCCCTCTGTTCCACCCATGAGATTTTGGCTGCTATTTAATTTTGGTTTTAACCATTTTTCAAACGAGTTTCTGTTTGTAGCATCGCCGGTTATACCTAAGGTGTAAGTTAGACGACTGCCAGGTTGTATAATGCCAGTACTTTGCACATCATTTATATTCATAATCAATTTAGGTGCAATTGACATGAAGCTAAACGTTTGCCCGGGGTCATACTTTAGCACTGCACTAACGGTTAGCTGACGTTCACCTAATTCAATTACATCGCCTAATTTAATATTCAGCAGACTAAACAAGCGGGGCACTAACCATGCCTCGCCTACTGCGGGGCCAGAATTACGAATTATTTCATTGGCGTACAAATCTGTTGATGTTTTTATATGGCTAAGTAATGGATAATTTTCATCAACGGCTTTTACATGACTTAGATGAAATTGGTTATTAGCAACAATGACGCTGCTGAAACTAATAGAATCACTGGTTTTTAAATTAAGCTTGTGTGCGTGCTCGATAGTTTCTGCGCTGATTTCGCGAGGGCCCTGCAATATAAGATTGGCGCCTAAAAATTCACCACTTTGATCAAGCATTACCTTATCTATACGTTGAATAAATAAGCTAATGGATGTCATGCTGGTAACCGCTATGACTAACGCGAATAACAAAACCTTAAGTTCACCCGCCGTCCAGTCGCGCTTTAGTAGGCGGGCACCTAATTTAAATTCATTCAGCATCATTTAGCTCGCAGCCGCTTAAGGTGCCATTTTGCAAGCTTAGGCAACGCTCGCAGTGACTCGCCAGAACATCATCATGTGTAACAATGATAAGCGTGGTTTTGCTTTCCCGATTCATTTCAAATAACAGGTCAATTACCTTCTGACCGGTGAGCTTATCTAAATTGCCTGTGGGTTCATCCGCAAATAATATAGAGGGTTGGGTAACAAATGCGCGCGCAATGGCTACACGTTGTTGTTCACCGCCGGATAATTGTTTAGGGTAGTGATGTTGTCGATCAGCCAGTCCAACTCGTTGTAGTAGCTGTCTGGCCTCTGTTAAGGCATTTTTATTTGATTGCAGCTCAAGTGGTAGCATGACGTTTTCAAGCGCCGTTAAACTGGGTAAGAGTAGGAAGGATTGAAAAATGAAGCCGATTTTTTCGCTGCGTACCCTGGCTCGTTCATCTTCAGACATTAAAGTAATATTTTCCTCACCAATTAAAATATCACCACTAGTGGCCTGATCCAGACCGGCTAATAAACCTAGCAAGGTTGATTTTCCCGAGCCAGAGGCGCCAATAATTGCCAGACTTTCAGCATGCTTGATTTCCAGATTAACACCAGTCAGGATATCGATATGTTCGTTATTAAGTTTATTAACAGCGGGAACCTGTTTTATCAGGTTCTTTACAGTAATTACAGCATCAGATGTGGTTTGCATGATTCGTATTATTTTAATTGCCTGGTTTATGTTGAGTGACGTAACAATGGCTGGGGCCCTGGATGCGAAAAAAATTCTAATCGTTGGCGACAGCATTAGCGCGGCGTATGGTATTAACCCTCAATCTGGCTGGGTTAACTTATTAGCTAACAAAATAGCACAGGAAAAATTACCCTACCAAGTAATTAATGCAAGTATTAGTGGTGATACGACTATTAATGGCTTGAATCGATTACCCGCATTACTTAAAAAATACCAACCTGAAATAGTAGTAATTGAACTTGGTGGCAATGATGGATTGCGTGGTATACAGATTCCCGTGATGCAAGAAAACCTTGAAAAAATGATTCAGGCTAGCAAGGCGAGTGGGGCGAATATTTTGCTCGCGGGGATGCAAATTCCGCCGAATTATGGCAGGCGTTATACACAGGCGTTCCATCAGGTTTATTTAGATTTGGCCGACAATTACGCTATATCGATTGTGCCTTTTTTACTCGAAGGCGTGGGTGGGAATGTGGCTTTAATGCAGTCGGATGGCATTCATCCCAGTGCTCAGGCGCAACCGCTAATTTTAGAAGCGGCATGGAAACAGCTTGTTTTAATGCTATAAAGTGCATGTATTCATAGTGATATATTACATTATATATTTTACATAACTAATTGTAGTTTATATAATTAATTATAATTATTAAGGATTGTTTTAGCAAGTTTTTTGCTGCTAGTGAACGCAGTGTAATAATCAGAGTGATTATATGAAAATCTTTATTATACTTTTCGTGATTACCATTTTACCTGTAATTGGTTCAGCTGGCATGATGAGTTATATCGATAAAAAACACCTCATCAAGAAGCACGACCCAGGCGATAAAAAAGACTAGAAAGTACAGTGATTGGCCTAAGACAATGACTCATTTTCTATGTGTGCCAATTCAATACTTATTCGCTGATCTATACAAATACGTTTTGTTTGCGGATTTTAGCGGGTTAAAACTATATCGTTTAATCGTGCTCTGACAAGAGTGATTTTATAGTATCTAGAAGATCTGGATCATCCCATAAAATGGCAGAATTCACGCCGTATTTTATTTTTCCATCTACGCCGATTATAAATGTGGAAGGGTAACTGATTACATTCCATTGTTTGGCAAAATCACCGTTCTTATCAATCAGAACTGGATATTCAACATTTACGCTTTTCATAAACTGTTTGATTGTATCTTTCTCTTCCGCATAATTTATTGAAATAAGTTCAAAGGGAAGCCCTGACATTTTTTGTTTCAAACGGTTGAGTGAGGGAATTTCTTCCACACAGGGCCCGCACCAGGTCGCCCAAAAGTTAACGATAGTTACTTTTTTAGTAAAATCATTTCTAATGTAGGGTACATCGTTGGTGTCTAGCAGATTAATGCCTATTGGTGTTGTATTGCCTTTAAATTCTTTAAGGTCGCTGTCAATACCGCTGCTGTTAATAGTGAGTTGTGCAGCTAGAGGGATTGGGGTTTCTGGAAACGTATGTTTTTCCAATACAGTAATCATCTTTTTAAGATTCGGTATCAGTGTAAGCGCATGTTGTTTCATTACATCGGTGGGTGTTGAATTATAAAACAGGCTCATTACATCGGGCACATATTTAGTGTAAACAGGGTTATTATGCTGCTGCAGCTTTGTAACCACCGTATTAAATTGGGTGATATTACCTCCGCCCTTGGCCTGATAAATCATAAGAGGAATGTTAGTTGATTCAATAATCGGCATAAAGTCAGGCTTCAGCCCCAATGAAGGAATGTAGGCATAGGTGTAGGGCGAAAACAGTATTGCCCCAATTAAGTAGGTAGAGCTATGTTTTCTAGTTTGCCATTGGTGTGCACCGATAAGGGCAGCAATAGAGGCATAAGAATCGCCAACCAGGATTACTTTTTTATTTGTTAAGCTATGTGCATATTCAACGAGGTCAGCTATATAGCGCCCATCTAATTGACGCAAGGCCTTAACGCTTTGTGGTTTAAATAAAGACTCAACTATATTACTTTGCCATACCTCTATATTTTGCTCGGATAATAGTTGAGCCATAGCGCGGTGCCCTTCGCGAAAGCCATATTCTGGAGCAAGCCATATTATTATGTATTCGCCTGAAGCCGCAAAACGATCAACTGTTAATTCCACTTCATCTGATACAGGTACTATAATTTCTTCCTGTGATGAGGCTATAGCGCTATATAAGGTGAGCAGGTGGATAGCAAGAACTAATAATAATGTTTGAGGGATTTTCACAAAAATAAACCTATAGCGTATATTTATTCTGACTAGCTTGCTTCAACACATGTATCAACAGCTGGCATTGTACAACTTTATTGTATAAGCGATTTTAAGATCACTACGATGTAAAGCTATAGCTGGTTAATATTTAACCAGCAGGGATTGTTATCTTTATATGTAAGCACAGTAGCATACTGAATTACGCTAAATATACCAAGATTTGTAGGTCTAAATGTTAGTGCAAAAAAATGCCTTATTTCCTCTATTTAAGGCAATAAGGCGCGTGAATTATGAGTCGAGTTAGTAAAAGCCAGGGTTATTCACATATCAAACGATGAAAACGAGTCTCGTGGCATTTCGCACAGGGTGGAATATGACCGGCTTTAGCAAAGTGTAGTTGTTCACCACACGCATCACAAACTAATACCCCTGGGCCGGTAATTTCACCGGTATGGTACTCAGCAAACTCTGCATTGGCCTTTAATTGATTAAGTTCAACGGTTGTCTGGTCAGCTGCCTGGCTAAACTGGTCAAGTAAATAATCTTCAACAAGTTCAGTATCTATAGCTAACCAGTCTTTGAACTCGGCTTTATTTTCTGCCATATAGGTTGCCGCATCATGTAAGTCACGCTTTAGGTATTCTGAAATCTTATTAAGTTCTATATTAGATAATTCACCAAATTCGGAAGATTTCTGGCTGATTTGATCAATGATGTTATGTAAAGCAGGCCCAGTTTTTTTCTTTAATAGCTTAGTTTCTTTTATAGAGAGCATTAAGAGCTTTTCATACGCATCGTTCAAACCATCCGTAATAAACTTGCTAGGGCTGTGTTTGGTCATATCGGTATCCTCAGTGTATGAGTGAATTATAGCGTGGTGGTTAAAGTAAAATATTGATCTTTAGCAAACTGTGTTTGAAAGCTTAAGGATACTCTAACTATAAAAAATAGTCTGCATAAACGATTAATATTAACTCACCTATAACAGAAAATTATAACTGTAAGGTATTATCTGCATTATTATAGATCGTTGTATAGAGTAGATCTAACAAATGTCTGTAATGGTGTAGTGTTTTTTTATATGTCCCAGTTTTAGTTCAAATTCATCATCAATAAAACGTCCGAGTAAGGCATTTCCAAGTGGTGCCGCTGCTGTAACGATAGCAATATTTGTCTCTTCGAATGTTACGTTTAGTCCACCTGCTGCGGGGCCCAAAAAAACTACGAATTTATTATCGTCACTATCCACAAGATATATTAAAGTGCCTATTTTAATGATTTTTCTGGAATCTGCCTCGAACTCTTTTAATTTTTTAAATGTATTTAAATCCACTGCACATTCTGCAACACGTTTGGATTGGCCATGTGCGAGGTATGCCGCTTCTAAACCTAGAGTGTCATATTTGTTTTCGGCTTCATTTCCATTATCTGTGGCCGTATCATATGCGCGCATTGCCGCATCAAATGCATCCTGATAAAGCGCTTCAAGTGTTTTGATGATTTCATCAAGTAATAATTTTTTATTTATCAAGAGCGAGCAGTTTAAGCTGTAGGGCTTTAATTTCTTTTTGTAATAGTTTCACATGGCTTTTGGACATTTGGATATTACCCGCTGATTGATACTTAATAACGTTCCAGCTACTGGCATATTTTGTCGAATGACTCAGTAGTGCTTTCTTTGCTTCAATTAAAGCTAATAATTCTTCTTTTTTGGTGCTCAAAATTATCGCCTGATATGTAAGGTCGCTTAAACAGCTAAAGATATCTGATGTGTGGAATCGCCATTATAACATTTAATTGTGTTAACTAATGTTTTTCAAGTGTTTGATGTGCAGATAAGATGGCTTGTTAATGATAAGCCAGTAGGAGTTCTGTGTGGTTTTTGTGGTTTAATTTTTTGCGAGAAGTAAGATAAAAAGTAATAAATTATGATTAGTTAAAAAACACCTAAGCTGATGATGGTGATCAGCTTAGGCGTTTTTAGACGTATTTTTTTTATTGATAACCGAACATTTTAATAAGTGCTTGTTCTAGTTGATTTTCGGCTTCGAGTCTCGACTCAATTGATATGTCGTCATAACTAACTTCTACAACGTGATTTTTTGTCTTGTATGTTTTAGCTAACAAAATTTGTTCTAAACGTGCTGAATGTTTTCTATCATTCAACGGTGTATTTACGTGAGAGGTGTGTTTTCTAGCTGTTTGCATAGTTGTGGCCGCTTCTAATAATATTTTTTAAGTATAGCGGGTAATTTTATGTTTCTGTGGATGAACGTCACATTTTTGTATTTTTTGTTGTATAGGTACCTTATGTGGAGCATACAAAGGAATATTTAAGTATTTATTTGATATTTCTACACAATATGAACAGTTTACTGAGCTAATTACTTATAGGCCAGGAGTGCTGATAAATTATAGTAATGATAAAAATACTCAATTTCTATCAGTATTGTTATTACATGGTTTAATATTAATCGTTATATTGAAGCTATAATAACTAGGTATTCCTTAAATAGAGCAAACTATCTTTGCATTTTTTTGCATTTAATATATTACGCTGGATATTTTTATCGGACTTTACAGTGCTATTGATTAACTGTCGGCTCATTTGATACTACTAAACAATTTATTAATCAACTTTTGATTCTAATTCATTAAGTTCTAAATTCAGTGCCTGCCCAGAAACCAATATTTACCAGAAAGAATAAGCCAGTGATAACAGCATACAAATGAGGCTAATTCCGAATACCAACTTCCCCAAAAAAAGTTCTCCTGCAAATAAAGCGAACATACAGGCCACGCATAAAAATAAGCTACAGATACCAAAGGCTTGCATACATTGAATAATTTTTACACGTTTTCTTAAGCTTTGTATCTGTGCCATTAAGGAGTGGCTAGGTGTGGTTTTGTATGCTGCGCTCATTGTTCGAATACGAGAAGAGATAGCATTAAATCAATTGGTATATGCAACTAACAACAGAGAAACAGCAGGAAATAATAGTGCAGGGGTGGTAAGGCTAATTTCAGGCATGGTATAGGGTATTCCAGATGGTAGGGCTGTGCTGATTATAATTGAATGTATTTAATGAGTGGTTCATCGTCAGTTTAAGCAATTCAACGGGTGTTGTTATATTGAAATATGATTATTTACTTTCACTTTTATTTTCTAGTATCATTAATTTATTATTTAAAATCAATGAATTAGGAATTAAGCACTTACCCTCATCGGTGTCAACGGTCAGGTAACGCAGGTTAATATCTATAATTTTACCTTTGGTACCTGATAACTCAATACGGTCACCAATACCGCAGGGCTTATAAATCACTATCATTACACCTGCAATTAAATTGGATACGGCATCTTTTAAGGCAAAGCCTAGTGCAAATCCAGTCAATCCCAGACCAGCAATTAATGCCGTTACATCAAAGCCTAGCTGAGAAGTGGCCATGATTATAGCAATAAGTAATAGTACTGCTCTTTGAGAATTTGAGAGTAGACGAAATATTTCTGATGCGCCTAAATTTACATGGCCACTAAATTTTCGCAGCACGCGATCAATGAATAGACTAAGTATATAAAAGCTGGTGATGATTAAAATTGCTTTAGGTATATTATCGAGTAATTCGTTCATTTAGTGTTTCTCATTGTTTGAGCATTAAAATATAGCATTTTTTTGTGCGGATCATTATGCCTGTTTTTGATTGGTGTTATGAAATAAGTTGATTGCACGTTACTGAAATTATCCAGGTTATGTGGAGAGCTCCTGTATCAATGAGTATTACTTAGACTTTGCCTTTCCAGGGCACAAGCTTCCTCTCTGCTATACGCATCAACATATCAATTGAATATCCAATCACGCCAATCAATATTATTCCCATAATTACAATATCAGTTTGCTGAAACTTAGAAGCCGCAATAATCATTTTTCCAGCGCCTTTTTCTGCAGCAACAAGCTCGGCGGCGACGACAGTTCCCCAGCACACACCCATAACACGTGCGCCGGTAAATATCTCTGGTAGTGAGTTAGGAATAATCACGTGTATGAGAATTTGTAACCTGGATGCACCCAGTGAGTAGGCTGCGTGTATTTTAGAAATATTCACAAACATATCCATATAGGCAATGTAAGGATTTATATGTTGCTACGCAGAATATTATCAGTACAAGATGAGTAAGGAATAGAGTGTGTGTTTTTTAATGTTTCACGGTGCGTTACGTTGGTGTTGTTTATTTTTCGACTGGTTTATGGCTTTATAAATATGTGAAACTATTAAGCTGAATTGTATATAGGAATTTAACGAGATATTCTACAGCTTTGGCTACCACTGAGCTATCAATTGGTTTGCATTGATTGAAGATAGTCTTGCAAAGCAATTTTTACTTTTGCGTACTCCTCAGTAATTGCAATAATCTTTTCTTTTAATATATCCGTGCTATCAATGTCTCGGCTCATATTTTCTATTTCATTCGCAATTTTAGATAATTTTTCTGCACCCACATTTAAGCTACTAGACTTCATGCTGTGGGCATTACGTTCTAATACGTCAATACTCCCGCTGTTTAGCAGTTGAGGCATTTCGCTGATCATTACATCAGATTCTGCAATATACGCAGGAACTAGTTGTATAAAAATTTCGCCCATGACTTCCTTCATCTCTTCTAATTTAGTGAAGTTTACTGGCTTGTTGCTCATATCCGCCTTCCATGTATCTTGTTTGTGCTGTGGTTTTTAATAGGTATTTGCCCTGTTGTGTTATATATAAACCGCCTGTGTGAAAATAGCAATTCTCATTAATCTGCTCTGCACTTTGAATAGTCTGCTGTATGGCGATATGAGTAGGCTTTAGTCAATATTCTGTAAGTGACTGTTAAATATAGATATATTGATATTTATTTAGCAATAATCGGCTTCTTTTAGTCTGGCTTGAAGGCTAATCATTAAATTGTCATATTTTGTCACATTTCTGTAACACACTAAGGTTAAGCTTCCCGCCATGAAAGATAACCTGCTGCAATCTCAATACAATCAACGCGCTTTAAAAGACCGATTGGCTCGATATTTCGTATCACTGGGTGGTGTTAGCGTGATTATCGCTATACTGCTGATTTTCTTTTATTTGCTCTACGTGGTTATACCCATGTTTGAATCGGCAGATATTAGCGAAGGTCAGACATATTCTGCACCAGGTGAAGGTAAAACCTTATTGCTGGGCTTAGAAGAACAGGGTGGCGTCGCGGTTCGTTTTACTGATAGGGGTGAGGCGATATTTTTTGAAGCGGATAGTGGCAAGATTGTCCTCAACCAGTCCCTAAATATAAGCGCACCTATTACAGCGGTTGCTGCAAACCTGGATCGGGTGGTTTTGGGCCTGGCCAATGGCACGGTAATCGTTGTTAAGTATACCTTTGAGCTTAGTTACCCTGATGATGTACGCACAATTACCGCTGCGCTTGAGTTTCCACTAGGAGAAAAGCCCTTAGTTATTGATGAATTAGGCGGTGCGCTTACACGGATTGATTTCCAGTTAAGTAATGACAGCGCGGGTTTTGTTGCAACGACGGCGGATATGCGTCTGCTATTTGTGCGTTATGTCCGTGAAGAGTCGTTTATCTCAGGAGAAGTAACGACTGAGCTCGATTTACGCTCTGAACTGTCCTTAGACAATGCCGTAACAGACATAAGCCTGTCTCCTGACTTGCGTCACTTGTATGCAGCCTCTATTGACAATGCACTATTAGATTACACCATTGAAGACGGTGAATTTTCAGAGGTCCCGGTCACCAATAGCTTTTCGCAGCCTGTAACTGATTTGAAATTACTACTCGGTGGTTCTTCACTACTCGTGGGACTTGAAGATGGTGAGGTTCAGCAGTGGATGCAAGTGCGCAAGGACAAAGGCAAGTCACTTACGTATATCCGTAATTTTCATGAAGATCTGGTATCGGTTGAAAAGATTGCAACCGAGCAACGTCGTAAAGGGTTTGCGGTAGCGGATAAGCTAGGTGGTATAACGCTTTACTATTCTACTTCGCAACGCACACTCGCGCATATCAATACAGCTCATTCGGCTATTAAGCAAATGACATGGTCTGCGCGTGCGGAAAATTTGCTAGTGGCAGATACGAATGATCAGTTTCATTTATACGAAGTGCATAATGAATACCCCGAAGTATCCTGGGGTGTTTTGTGGGAAAAAATTTGGTACGAGGGTTATGACGAGGCCGACTACATCTGGCAGTCATCGGCATCTACCAATGAGTTTGAACCAAAGTTTAGCTTAATGCCGCTGTCTTTTGGTACCTTAAAGGCTGCTTTTTACGCCATGTTGTTTGCGGTGCCGATTGCCATTTTGGGTGCGATGTTCACAGCCCAGTTTATGGCGCCGCGTATGCGCCAGACAGTTAAACCTTCTATAGAAATAATGGAGGCCTTACCCACGGTTATTTTAGGTTTCCTGGCGGGATTGTGGCTTGCACCCTATGTTGAAACGCACCTTGCGGGTGTGTTTACTTTATTACTGATACTGCCCATTGGCTTTATTTTAACTGCAGCTCTGTGGACTTATGTGCCGAATAAATCCGTATTTGAAGGCTGGGAAGCTGCCATATTGGTACCCGTCGTTTTATTTCTTATCTGGCTTTCCATGAGTTTAAGCGTGCCGATCGAACACCTGTTATTTAATGGCGATATGCGAGGCTATATGAGTAACGAGTGGGGTATGACATATGACCAGCGAAATTCACTGGTGGTAGGTTTGATAATGGGCTTTGCGGTTATTCCTACGATTTTTTCTATCGCTGAAGATGCGCTGTTTAGTGTTCCGCAGCATTTGATTCGCGGTTCATTAGCGCTCGGTGCTACACGCTGGCAAACCATGTTAAATGTTGTTTTACCGGCAGCAAGCCCGGCTATATTTTCCGCTGTGATGATGGGCTTTGGTCGTGCCGTGGGTGAAACAATGATTGTGTTAATGGCAACGGGTAATACGCCATTAATGGATATGAGTATTTTTCAGGGGATGCGTACGCTGGCTGCAAATATTGCCGTGGAAGTCCCTGAAGCCGAAGTCGCGAGTACTCACTACCGTGTATTGTTCTTAGCTGCATTTATTTTGTTTATGTTTACTTTCTTCTTTAATACGATCGCTGAAATTATTCGTCACCGACTACGTAAAAGGTATAGCGGATTATGATTCGTAACTGGTTCAAAAGTGGCACACCATGGATTTGGTTGAATGCCGGTGCAGTAAGTATTGCGTTAGTTGCGGTATTTGGTTTGCTGTTATTAATTATGTTTCGTGGCATGAGTCATTTTTGGCCGGCCAATGTTGATGCATTTCATTATGTGAATGATCAACAGACGATGACGGTTATTGCGGAAGTCGTTGAATCTGAAACAGTGCCATCTGAAAGTGTTCCGGGTATTACATCCGCGACGGGTGAAGTAACGCGTTATCTAGTTAAAACAGGTAATCGTGATATTTTAGGCAGTGATTTCAAATGGATTTATGACCAGAAGTTAGAGACTAGTGAGCAACCCTCTGAGGTAATGGTACTGGAGAGGATTGAGTGGGGCAATTTTTACGGTTACCTAAATGCCGTGTATGAAAATTCTTCATTGGTTTCTAATAACGAAAACACATGGTCTGTTTTTAACCAACGCCTGGAACGTGCTTTAGACATTCGTGAACAGATACTGGATTTAGAGAAGGGTGATATTGGTGCGATTAACTATCGACTTGAACGTCTGCGTTTAAATAAGAGAAGCCTGCAGTTAGATGATGAGTATACTGATGATGCGGCCAATGAGATTGAGCAGGAACGAACAGTTTTAAAGGCACAATATGCCGAGTTATTAAAACAGACAGCAAAACTTTATAAAGATATTAATCGTGACTCTATTCGTGCCACTATTATGGATGGACGTGAAATAACCATTCCATTAGAAAAAATAGTTAAGGTCTGGCAGCCTAACAAAATGAATGTGCTGGATAAACTTGTTTTTTACTTTAAGTCATTATGGGCATTTGTGACAGAAGATCCGCGTGAAGCGAATACCGAGGGTGGCATTTTTCCCGCGATATTTGGTACCGTTATGATGGTTATGCTTATGTCGGTTATGGTGACGCCGTTTGGCGTTGTTGCAGCTGTTTACTTACGTGAGTATGCACAGCAGGGTGCAATTATTCGAGTTATTCGAATTGCCGTGAATAATCTCGCGGGTGTGCCTTCAATAGTTTATGGCGTATTTGGTTTAGGTTTTTTTGTGTACTTTCTGGGTGGCAGCATTGATGCATTATTTTACCCAGAGGCACTACCTGGTCCAACGTTTGGTACACCGGGGCTGTTGTGGTCATCATTGACACTGGCCTTGTTAACATTGCCGGTAGTAATTGTTGCTACCGAAGAGGGTCTGTCGCGAATTCCAAGGGCTTTACGTGAAGGAAGCATGGCTTTAGGTGCAACTAAAATCGAAACCTTGTGGCGTGTTGTTTTACCCATGGCAAGCCCTGCGATAATGACGGGGCTTATTTTAGCCATTGCACGTGCGGCAGGTGAAGTAGCACCGTTAATGTTAGTCGGTGTTGTTAAGCTGGCGCCTAGTTTACCGCTAGATGGAAATATGCCTTTCTTGCATCTTGATCGTAAATTTATGCATTTAGGCTTTCATATTTATGACGTGGGTTTTCAAAGCCCTAATGTAGAAGCAGCAAGACCTTTAGTTTATGCGACTGCCTTTTTGTTGGTGGTAGTCATTGTTGCACTGAATTTAAGTGCAATTAGTTTAAGAAATAAATTACGTGAAAAGTACCGCGCACTTGATAACTAGTTTATTACGTTCAGGTAACAATCACAGGATATTTAATTATGAGTAATACAGCCAGCGCAGTGATAACTAATGATGTTTCTATTATGTCGAAAAATAAATCATCAGAGTCAGAAGTCTGTTTGCATGTAAATGATCTCAGCCTGTTTTATGGCGAATCACAAGCCTTGCATAATGTAAGCTTTGAAATGAAAAAAAATCATGTGACAGCATTTATCGGGCCGAGTGGTTGTGGTAAATCGACACTTTTACGTTGCTTTAATCGTATGAATGATTTAATTGACGATGTACGTGTAACGGGTGAAATCGTTCTTGATGGTAAAAATATTTTTGATTCAGCAGTAGATGTAACCGCTTTACGCCAGCGTGTAGGTATGGTATTTCAGAAACCCAATCCATTTCCTATGAGTATATTTGAAAATGTTGCTTATGGTTTAAGGTTGCAAGGTGTTAATAAACGTCGTGTACTAGAAGAAAAAGTAGAGTGGGCATTAAAAGGCGCTGCTTTATGGGACGAGGTTAAAGATCGTCTGGATCAAAGTGCTTTAGGTATATCCGGTGGCCAGCAACAACGTCTGGTAATTGCACGTGCAATAGCGATTGAACCAGAAATATTATTGTTGGATGAACCTGCGTCTGCACTAGATCCTATATCTACTTTAAAAATTGAAGAGTTAATTCATGAGCTAAAATCTAAATACACTATTTTAATCGTTACGCATAATATGCAGCAGGCGGCACGTGTATCTGATGAAACAGCTTTTATGTATATGGGTGAAATGGTGGAATTTGGTGACACCAATAATATTTTCACTAATCCCACAATGAAACAAACAGAAGATTATATTACCGGTCGTTATGGCTAGTGGATATTTGAGGCAAAGTTATGGAAAAAAGTAATACAAGTCAGCATATATCGCATAAGTTTGATGAGGAGATGGAAAGTCTGCGTCATCAGGTTTTGAAAATGGGTGGTCTAGTCGAGCAACAAATTGGTGGTGCGGTTGATGCATTGCAAAAAATGGATGCGGTGGCGGCCGATGAAATCATTTTGCGTGATCATAAAGTAAACGCATTGGAAGTTGCGATTGATGAAGAATGCACACGCATTTTAGCAAAGCGTCAGCCGGCAGCGACTGATCTGAGAATGGTAATAGCGGTTATTAAAACGATTACCGATCTTGAGCGCATTGGCGATGAAGCCGAAAAGATAGCTAAAATGGCAGTACATATAGCAGAGCAGAACGGGCATTTTCATAGCCATTATGTAGGTATCGGTCATTTGGGCGAACACGTTAAACGCATGGTACATGATGTATTAGATGCTTATGCGCGGCTGGATGTTGATGCTGCTATACAGGTGGTTCGAGATGACGAGGTTGCCGATAAAGAGTATCAAAACATTATGCGTACCTTAATCACCTATATGATGGAAGACCCGCGTACGATTTCAGAAGTGCTTGATGTAATGTGGGCGGGTCGTGCATTGGAACGTATTGGTGACCATGCTAAAAATATCGGAGAGTACGTGATTTATCTGGTAAAAGGCAAAGATATAAGACATGTTGATTTAAATGAAGCGGAAAAAAAGCTTTTGTCATAAGTTGTCATTTTTCTGTCATGTAAATACTATTTAATAGTATGCTCAATCATTGGGAACTTAGACGGTTTATTGTTTATATTTAAACTGTCAGATAGATATAATTTATTATGAAACATGCAAATATTTTAATTGTAGAAGATGATCAAGATATTCAGGATATGCTTAGTTTTTCCCTTGAACCTGAGGGTTATACTATTTCTTCATCTTTTACGGTTAAAGACGGTTGGGAAACAATCGAAAGTAAATCTATCGATCTCGTGTTATTAGACTGGATGTTGCCAGATAATAGCGGTATTGATTTATTGCATCGGATTAGAAAATATCACTCTGCGTTGCCAGTCATTATGATAACCGCAAAGGCTGAAGAGGAAGATAGAATACTCGGCCTGGATGTGGGTGCAGATGACTATATTACCAAGCCTTTTTCAGTGCGTGAATTAAAGTCAAGAATACAGGCTGTATTACGTCGCTCGATGCCAGACGAACAGCCCATAAAAATTGGTGAATTATATCTTGATCCAGTTAGTCAGCGTGTAAAAGTAGCCGACATGACAATTGATTTATCACCCACAGAGTTTAAATTGCTGCATTATTTTATGAGCCATACAGATCGTGTGTTCTCCAGAGCTCAGTTACTGGATCAGGTATGGGGCACAGATGTATACGTTGAAGAACGTACGGTTGATGTACATATCAGACGCCTGCGTAAACAGCTTGAAAAATATGAACTGGCTACTTTACTGCAAACTGTTCACGGCAGTGGTTATCGTTTCTCGAGACTCTAATGACAGCCATTTTACGCCGTGAATTAGAGTTGTTGCTGGCATGGTTGGTTCTCCTGCTGGTGCTGGGTAGTTTTATTGGCCATCTCTTAGTTGTGCTGTTATTGGGACTGTCCGCTTATATCATTTGGACCTTATACAATTTACATAAATTGACCAGATGGTTAAGTAAACCATCAAAACATGCGCCAGAATCCTGGGGTGTATGGGATGAGGTTTATTTTCAGTTAAATCATCTTTACCAACGACAAAGAAAAGCCCGTCGAAAATTAACCTCAATTTTAAATCGCTTTCAAAAGTCTACACAGGCATTACCTTATGCCACAATTGTATTAAATAATTTAGATGAAATTGAATGGTTTAATGCGGCTGCGAGCCAATTATTTAATCTTTATTCAAAAGTAGATGTGGGCCAACGTATTGATAATTTAATACGTCATCCAGAATTTATTAGGTATATAGCAAAGCGTCAATTTGATAAGCCGCTTGAGTTTTCACATGAAACAAAAAAACTGTTATTAAATATTACCCCCTATGGCACGGGACAATATTTACTCAGCGCTCGTGATGTTACGCAGCGCAGACGGCTCGATGACATGAGGCGTGATTTTATTTCAAATGCCTCACATGAATTACGTACGCCGATAACTGTAATGTCTGGTTATATAGAGGTGTTAATAGACACTCAAGATAGAGCGTTACAGGCACCACTTAAAAAAATTCAGCAGCAAACGGCTCGTATGGAGAGCATTGTTACAGAGTTAATCGGCTTAGCGAAACTTGAGACATCTGCTGAAATTGAGAATCCAGTACCTATAGATGTACGTGCACTGTTTGATGATATTTATAATGAAGCGATTGGCTTTGATCAGGGTAAGCATAATATTTCTGTTTCATATGAAGCCGTGGAGCTAAGTGGTAATTATGATGAATTGCGTATGGCTTTCTCTAACCTGATGACTAATGCAATTCGTTATACACCCGAGGGTGGGTCGATTAATTTATTCAGTAAGCTTGATAGCTCTGGCACCTGCATTTGTGTGCAGGATAATGGCATTGGAATTGAATATCAGCATATATCGCGGTTAACAGAGCGTTTTTATCGTGTAGATGAAGGTCGTTCGAGACAGCAGGGTGGCACTGGTCTGGGCCTGGCAATTGTCCAACAAGTGCTAGAACGCCATGGCGGCGTATTGCGAATTGATACAACACCAAATAAGGGAAGCCTGTTTTGTTGTTGTTTCCAGGGATACTCTGATCAAGTCTGATTATTTTAGGCTGGCAAAATGCCCTGTATTTCCCCCGAAGTTCGTTGCAATAGAATGACTATTACGCCTCACTTCGTGAAATATACAGACCATTTTTTCTCAGCCTAATTCTAACCTTACTTAATCAGAGTGTCCCTAGCTGTCACTAAATTGTAACAATTGTGTCATTCAATGATCACATCTCTGGCACAAACTATACTCACTTAACTAATTAGAGTACTAAAGAATGAAACTTAAACGAATTGCAACTCTTCTATCTGCGTCTGTTTTAGCCGCGAGTCTTATTGCATCAACTGCATCAACTGCATCGGCTGTAACGGTTGATAAAGGCATCCCTGAATATACGCCAACTTCAGGTATTTCAGGTAATTTATCAAGTGTTGGATCTGATACTCTAGCTAACCTTATGACTTTATGGGCTGAAACATTTAAGCGTTCATACCCTAATGTTAATATTCAGATTCAAGCGGCCGGTTCTTCTACAGCGCCACCAGCATTAACTGAAGCAACATCTAATATCGGCCCAATGAGTCGTAAAATGAAAGATAAAGAAATTGCAGCATTTGAAGATCGTTATGGTTATAAGCCGACTGCTATCCCAGTGGCTATTGATGCACTAGCGGTTTATGTAAACAAAGATAACCCAATAAAAGGCATGAGCATTCCTGATGTTGATGCAGTGTTTTCATCTACTAGAAAGTGTGGAAGTAAGAATGATGCAACTAAATGGGGTGACCTTGGCTTAACAGATAACTGGAAGTCACGTGATATACAGGTGTTTGGTCGTAATTCAGTTTCTGGCACATACGGTTACTTCAAAAAGAAGGCATTGTGTAAAGGTGATTTCAAGAATAGCGTAAATGAACAGCCAGGTTCAGCATCTGTTGTACAGGCCGTTACAAGTTCAATGAACGGTATTGGTTATTCAGGTATTGGTTATAAAACCTCTGGCGTACGTGCTGTTCCATTAACAAAGAAAATAGGTGGTAAATACATAGCTGCTACCGCTGAAAATGCTGTAACGGGTGAGTACCCACTATCTCGCTTCCTTTATGTTTATGTAAATAAGCATCCGAATAAGTCATTAGCGCCACTAGAAAAAGAATTTATTAAATTAGTTCTTTCTCAGCAGGGTCAGCAAGTGGTAATAAAGGATGGTTACATTCCTTTACCTGCTAAGGTTGTTGAAAAGTACTTATCTACTCTTTAAATAATATTTTTAAATTGTAATTAAAAAAGGGCCGCATATTGCGGCTCTTTTTTTTGCACTATTTAATGTTAGAAATAGGGTTTGAAATATATAAGGTGCGCATTATGGTTGTAAATGCAGGATAAGTTGGCTATAGCATAATAACCTTATAAAAAATACCAAAAAGAATTTAGTATATTATCAAATTCTCAAACTGCTTTTATACAAATGCCGTTGTTGTTTTTCTGTCATTTTCCAGCCCAGCATTGTCTCACTCAGATAATGAGGATCTATTCTCATTATCGTTACAAGAATTAATTCAAGTTGAAGTGTATGCCGCATCTCAGGAGACAGAAACAGCGGCCGAATCGGCGGCTATTATCTCAGTTATTACTGCGAAGCAGCTTAATGAATGGGGGATTATTAACTTACATGATGTAAAGAGCTTTGTGCCGGGCATTGTTAAAAGTGAAACGTATCTTGGGCAAACTACGCAGACATTTAGAGGGGTTACGCCTGGTATATTTAATAATAAATATTTATACCTTATTAACGGGCACCCATCTTATGAAAGCCTGTTTGGTTCTACATTATTAGATTACATACCTATAGAACTTGTGGAACGGATAGAAGTGGTCAGAAGTCCAGCGTCTGTGCTCTATGGAACAAATGCCGTAAGCGGTGTTATCAATATTATTACCAAACAGGGTGCAGAGAATGAAAATTTAGCGACATTTCGAGTGGGTAGTAACTCGCATGGCTATGGCAGCATTGTGCATCACAGTAAAAACTTAACCATGTCGGCGAGTATGCAGAAGGATGATGGTTATAACTACAATGGAACCAAAGACGAGGTTGGAAATGATGTTAATCTCGATTATCAATATGACTTAAAAAATATTTTTATCGATTCATATAGTGATAGCTGGAGAATTAATGCGGCTTTCTTTGCGCGTGAGAAAGCACTGTATGGCGTTAACCCTGGGTATGGAAAAACGGTATATTTGAAACACATGTAGGTTATTTAGATGCAAATATAAAATATAAATTTAATACGGCGGGGCTAAGTTTTTGGTTACGTTATGATAAAAGTGTTAAAGATATTTACATAGATGATTTTCCATATCCAGCAAGTTTAACTTATTGTCGTACATATAATATTCCGACAACACTCATTGATCCCTGTGTTTCTGGTAACCCGCAAAATCGTACTGATACAGGGCCAGTAGTAATGAATACAGTTCAGCGTGGCACTTTTGAAGTACAGCTAAAAGATAAAATAAGTGATAGCCTTTATTCTATTTTGGGTGTGACTTTTGAAGGTCAAAAATAAACCCCGTTATTGATTAATTATGTCACTGATGAAGCGCTTAACGGGGCGGCCTATTCAGGCGAGATAAAAACGCATAACGTCGCAGGTTATACTCAATATATTCTAGGTCTGCGGGGTGAAGATAACTCAGATTCTGGTGGCAGTGGTTTTTTACCGCGTCTTGGTGTTACACACCAAATTATACCTGATACGTATATAAAGCTACTTTACAGTGAAGCGTTTAGAGCACCCATGTTCATTGAAAAATTCGTGAATCTGCCAAATGTTTTGATTGGAGACGAAAATTTAAAAAGAGAGACGATTAAATCTTTTGAAATAGGCCTGAATTCAAAAATTAATAAAACAAATCAATTACAGGTTGCGGTTTACAGGCTTGACCTGGAGGATGAAATATTAAGATTCCCATCTACCTCAACACCTGCAACGAAGTACGTAAATGGTGCAGGTAAAGAAATGCAAGGTATAGAGATTGAATGTCGTTCAATATTAAATGACCTATTTGAGATGATCTTAAATGCTTCTTATGTGGATGGTAAAGATAAATCATTAAATGAAGATGATGCGCCACTGATAGCGAATGAAATAGCAAACGCAATGATTCTGGGCTTGATAACCTTCTGCTTGATAATACTGTGGCTTAAATGAAAAATTAGGCCTTAGATTGAACCTGCCACTTTAATATCGTTATTTTTCTCCAAACGGGTCTTCTGACAACATAAGCCAGACATAAGGTGCATAAGTTAAAACAGCGCCTTGCGTTATACCAAGTTCGTTCCATGCGGCAATGACTTGGGCTATAAGTGACTTATTGCCAGTGTCATTTTTTAAAGCCTCTAATGCGGAGATAAAAGGATCAATACTAGAATCATCAACGAATTTGTTTAATAACTCGATTGATTCAGCAATTCTCATGCTATCAATCTGTATACCTTTTTCAATATCCATCATAATTCTATTCAGCCTTTTACAAGTATAAAAACAGTATTGGGGCAGGTTATACCTACCCTCTTTATTTTTTGCATGATTTATTGATTTAATTATTCAAACAGTTGCGGGTTTTGTTTGTTACTGACTGGGCATCTGCATTAACTCTGAGACTTCAAGTGAGCCGCCAATCTCAAGAAATGGACAGTCTTGTGCAATCGCCAGGGCGTCTTTAATCGAGTCGGCATTGATGATGCTAAAACCCGACATCGCACTGCTACTGCCTTCTCTTATTGATCCATCTGAACCTACTGTAGTTGTGTCTTTTAATGGCAGCATCGGGCTAACAACTGATTCTTTAATTGATCCTAACCACTGCATGTACTTATCAAAATGCTGCTTAGCTTTCTCCGGGCTGGATGGCTGATTACCACCCAGATATACAAATACGAACTGCGCCATTAGTCTTTCCTCATTGAATATATCCGCCAATCATACCATTTTAGCCTGATTCTTAAAAACACAGCATGCGGTTAATTGCAGAAACACAGAAGATGCGTGGATTGGGGGGAGGTTCAAGCGGATTCTTTTTTATTGATTTTACGCAACAGGATGTAAGCTTTAAACATCATTCACGGATTGCATTATAAGTAACAACGATGCCTCGGCAAGTCAGCTTTGTCCAACATATCTGAAGCTCAGAGTAAGCGATTATAAAACCATCCAGCATGGCTAATAATATTCGGGTAACGATAGCATTTATAAGTTGTCACACTTGAGTGGTATAAAGTAGTGAGATAAATTGGCAGTATCTCGTAAACGTCTGGCGCGACCTGCACAAGCTAAAGCTAATTTTTTGTTTTATAAAAATACGATCAGGGAGATTTTCATGCTAGTTACATTCTCAACCAGGGCCTTTGCCGACATCACTATGTTTGGCGATGTTGCCCTCTCTATGCTGAAAATGATGGGGCATAGTGGCACTGTACCCAGTGCCATTCTGGCAGCGGATATACCTGCAGCATTGAATAAATTAACGGCCGCTATAGATGCACAAAATGATGCAACGCCAGTTGATGATAAGGATGCAGATGAACCATCGGTCAGTATGGCTCATCGGGCCTTGCCGCTGATTGATCTATTGTCTGCTGCGGCAAAGGCAAACGCCGATGTGATGTGGAAGTAATGCACGAACAAAAAGGTATTCATCACCCCAAACAACGTCATACAACAAGAGACGTAGAGGGCTTCGATTCACTGGCCGAGCTTGCGCTGGATATGCGCTCGTCGTGGAATCATGATACCGATCAGGTGTGGCGTCAGCTGGATCCTGTGCTTTGGGAGTTAACGAAAAATCCCTGGGTTGTTTTACAGACGGTGTCACGCGAGAAGCTACAGCATGTTTTAGCGGACCCTGTTTTCTGCACACAAATCGATGCCCTGCTGCAGGCGAGACGCACTGCCGTTGAAGCGCCCGCCTGGTTTCAGCAAACCTACCCAGATACTCAGTTGAACTGTGTCGCTTATTTTAGTATGGAATTTATGTTGAGTGACGCCTTGCCCATCTACTCCGGTGGGCTTGGCAATGTTGCGGGTGATCAACTTAAGGCCGCCAGTGATCTGGGTGTGCCGGTTGTGGGTGTAGGCCTGCTGTACCAGCAAGGTTATTTTCGTCAGGAAATCGACAAGGATGGAGCGCAACAGGCATTGTATCCTTACAACGATCCCGGTCAGTTACCGATTACGCCATTGCGTACCGACAGCGGTGAATGGTTACGCCTGGAGATTGCGCTGCCTGGATATTCGCTCTGGTTACGTGCCTGGCAGGTGCAGGTGGGTCGAGTACAACTTTACCTGTTAGATAGCAATGATGCGGCAAATTACCCCGCGCATCGTGGCATAACCAGTGAGTTGTATGGCGGCGGGCCAGAGCTACGCCTCAAACAGGAATTGTTACTTGGCATTGGTGGCTGGCGATTGCTCGAGGCACTTGGTATACGGCCAGAGGTCTGTCATCTAAATGAAGGCCATGCGGCCTTTGCTGTGCTGGAGCGTGCCCGCAGTTTTATGGAGGAGAACGGCAAAACATTTGCAGAAGCACTGGCGGTGACGCGTGCGGGGAACCTGTTTACAACGCATACCGCTGTAGCCGCGGGTTTTGACCGTTTTGCGCCGGCACTTATCGAGCAATACCTTGGTGGTTATGCAGAACAGCGACTGGGCATTACCTGCCATGATTTGCTCGCTCTGGGCCGGGAGGATCCTGACGATACCTCCGAAACCTTTAATATGGCACATCTGGCAATACGCGGCAGTGGCGCGGTGAATGGTGTGAGCCAGCTGCATGGAGAAGTTAGCCGTCATTTATTTGAGCCACTGTTTGCGAACTGGCCCACCGATGAAGTACCGGTTGGACACGTTACAAACGGTGTGCATATGCCGACCTGGGATTCAGAGGCATCAGATGATCTGTGGACCAAGGCCTGTGATAAGGATCGCTGGTTAGGTGAAACAGAAATACTCGAGCAGCGAATTCGTCAGGTCTCCGATACGGATCTGTGGGAATTTCGCCTCGCGGCCAGCCAGACATTTGTTGAATATGTGCGTCAACGCGTATCACGGCAGCTGGCGGTCCGAGGCATGTCGCCTGAAGATGTGGCTGTGGCGAAGCATCTGTTTGATCCCAATACTTTAACGCTGGGTTTCGCCCGACGCTTTGCCAGTTACAAACGACCGAATCTATTGCTGCATGATCCAGAGCGATTGCTAAGTATACTCACCAATCCACAGCGTCCAGTACAACTCATTATGGCCGGTAAAGCACATCCGGCAGATGAAGTAGGGCGTGCGCTGATCAAGCAATGGTCGCATTTTATCCAGCGGCCCGAAGTCCGTCCCCATGTGGTTTTTCTCAGTGATTACAATATGCTGGTAACCGAGCAGATGATTCAGGGTATTGATGTATGGCTCAATACACCCCGGCGTCCGTGGGAGGCCTGCGGTACTAGTGGTATGAAGGTACTGGTTAATGGTGGCATTAATCTATCGGTACTGGATGGCTGGTGGGCGGAAGCCTATACGCCTGAAGTTGGCTGGGCGCTGGGAGATGGCCAGGAACATGGTGACGATCCGGCATGGGATGCGCATGATGCAGACGCCCTTTACGAGCTGCTGGAAAATGAAGTGATTCCGGAATTTTATACACGCGACGAACAGGGCGTGCCAGGCGCCTGGGTTACACGGATGCGTGAAAGCATGGCGTGTTTAACACCGCAGTATTCAAGTAATCGGGCGGTGCGTGAATACACCGAGCAACATTATCTTCCGGCGGCGGATGCCTACTGTGAACGAGCGGCCAATAACGCTGCAAAGGGTGGGGCTCTGGTTAAGTGGCAGCAGATGTTACAACAACATTGGTCCGCTTTACGTTTTGGTGAAATGACGCTGCTGACTGAAAATGGGCAACATGTGTTTGAAGTTCAGGTGTACCTTGATGATCTTGAGCCGCATGCAGTACGTGTTGAGCTTTTTGCCAATGCCATTGAGGGTAACGCGGCGGAACGAATTGAGATGAAGGCGGTACGAGATCTGCTAGGAGCGGTAAGTGGTTTTGCCTATCAGGCCGAGGTGCCGGACACGCGTGCCGCGACAGATTACACGGTGCGACTGGTCCCTCATCATGAAGGTGTGGCAATACCACTAGAAGAGGCGCATATTCTTTGGCAGCGATGATATTCATGCGGATGCCCTCATTGCAGCTGATGGGGACTGGCATAATCCAACGCGGGTAAAGGCGGAAAAATGATAACGTGGCAGTCGTCATCTGTTTTTAAAATCTCTAGAGGAACAACGCTAAAAGTAATCATTAGATTTAATCTAAACTGAACAATAAGAAACCAGAAGGTATAGGCGCTTATGCCTCGACACTGGGTGACTGGAGTTTCATGGGGTTGAACTTGACGCAGATTGTAATGCCAAAAATGAAGATGTAATTTCTACATACGCTGGACGCGTAAAGGTGCGTGTTATTTGTACCGACGAAGAACAAATGATCGTAACAATGCTTGTTCAACTATTGGGTTTGTCCCTGTAAATAGAGAACCAGAAGGAGATAATATTATCATGAAGGCGCAAAAACAAATATTAGAAAGCACACCGCTGTCAGCAGAGTTGCTAGGTAAAATGGATGCCTACTGGCGCGCGGCCAACTATCTTTCTGTCGGGCAGATTTATTTATACGACAATCCATTGCTCAAAAAACCCCTGACGATTGAACACGTAAAACCACGTTTGCTCGGGCACTGGGGTACTACGCCGGGGCTTAACTTTATTTACGTTCATCTCAATCGAATCATCCAGCAATATGACTTGAACATTATTAATATTACCGGCCCCGGACATGGTGGACCGGGCCTTGTTGCCAACACCTATCTGGAAGGGGTTTATAGCGAGGTGTATCCAAATATTTCTGAGGACGAACAGGGGATGAAGAAATTATTCACCCAGTTTTCCTTTCCCGGTGGTATCCCCAGTCACGTTGCGCCGGAAACGCCGGGCTCAATTAATGAAGGCGGTGAACTCGGTTATGCCTTGTCTCATGCCTATGGTGCCGCGTTTGATAATCCCGATTTGCTGGTGGCCTGCGTAGTCGGCGATGGCGAAGCGGAAACCGGACCCATGGCGACCAGCTGGCATTCCAATAAATTTCTTAATCCGCTGCACGACGGTGCGGTATTGCCGATTCTACATTTGAACGGTTACAAGATTGCGGGCCCCACCGTGCTGGCACGAATTTCACATGATGAACTGGAGTCTCTGTTCCGTGGCTATGGCTACACGCCGTATTTCGTCGAGGGCGATGATCCCGAAACAATGCATCAAAAAATGGCCGCGATACTCGACATTGTGGTCGCTGAAATTCGGGCGATTCAGCGTGATGCGCGAGAAAATGGATTCAGTGAACGTCCACGCTGGCCGATGATTATTTTGCGTTCGCCGAAGGGCTGGACAGGCCCTAAGTCCGTCGATGGAAAACAAATCGAAGATACGTTTCGCGCACACCAGGTACCGGTAACGAACTTCATCAAGGAACCACAGCATTTAAAAATTCTTGAACAGTGGATGAAGAGTTATCGTCCAGAAGAGCTGTTTGATGAGTCTGGCAAACTGATGGCAGAACTGGCCGAACTTGCGCCCAAAGGACACCAGCGTATGGGCGCGAACCAGCATGCCAATGGGGGCTTGTTGATGCGTGATTTGCGCATGCCAGATTTTCGTGACTATGCAGTCGAGGTACCTCATCCCGGTGAGGTTAAGGCCGAAGCAACGCGTACCCAGGGTGAGCTGATACGCGATGTGATGAAGCTCAATAGCAAGTCGCGTAACTTCCGTATTTTCAGCCCGGATGAAACCGCGTCGAATCGCTGGGCGGCACTGTTTGACGTTACCAAACGGTGTTCGACCGCAGAGATTTTGCCCGGCGATGAGAACATAGCACCCGATGGCCGAGTGATGGAGATGTTGAGCGAGCATCAGTGCCAGGGTTGGCTGGAAGGTTATCTGCTAACCGGACGTCATGGCTTTTTCTCCTGCTACGAAGCGTTTATTCACATCATCGATTCGATGTTTAACCAACACGCCAAGTGGCTTGATGTCACACGCGACATTGCCTGGCGCAGGCCCATTGCCTCGTTAAATTATTTATTGTCATCGCACGTTTGGCGACAGGATCATAATGGTTTCAGTCATCAGGATCCGGGGTTTATCGATGTGGTCGTTAATAAGAAGGCCGAGGTTATCCGCGTCTATTTGCCGCCCGATGCCAATACCTTGTTATGTATAACGGACTATTGCCTGCGCAGTCATAATGATATTAATGTCATAGTCGCAGGCAAACAGCCCGAGCTGCAATGGCTGGACATGGACGCCGCAATTAAGCATTGCACCGCTGGACTGGGTATTTGGGAATGGGCCAGTAATGACCAGGGGGGTGATCCCGATGTGGTGATGGCCTGTTGTGGTGATGTGCCAACGCTGGAGACGCTAGCCGCCGTGAAGATTTTGCGCGCGCAATTTCCTGAACTGAAAATTCGCGTGATTAATGTGGTCGACCTGATGACATTGCAGCCAGAGAGCGAACACCCGCATGGTATTTCAGATAAAGATTATGATGTGCTGTTTACCAAAGACAAGCCGATTATTTTTGCTTATCACGGTTATCCCTGGCTAATCCATCGACTGACTTATCGACGTGCCAGTCACCACAATTTGCATGTGCGCGGTTACAAGGAAAACGGCACCACTACCACGCCTTTTGATATGGCCGTGTTAAACGACCTGGATCGTTTTCATCTTGCGGCTGATGTGATCGACCGCGTGCCGAGCCTGGGTTCGCGTGCCGCCTATGCAAAACAGTCTTTGCGAGACAAGCTGCAGGACCATAAGGTCTACATCGAAAAACACGGCGAAGACATGCCGGAAATTCTTAACTGGAAATGGCAGGGTGAATAGATTAATTCAGTTCTGGGATAAGCTGCGCTCAAGCTTCTGGTTTTTGCCTTTGCTTATGGTCGCGGGCAGCGTGGTCTTTGCAGTGGTGCTGATCGAGGCAGACTCTGCCGCTAGCGACCGTTGGCTGAACCAATGGCCACGCCTGTTTGGGGTAGGGGCAGAGGGTGCGCGACTGATGTTGTCCACGCTGGCCGGTTCAATGATGACGGTGATGGGCATCACCTTTTCCATGACCCTGCTGGCACTGGCACTGGCATCGGGACAGTACACCTCTCGCATTCTGCGGAACTTCATGCGCAGCCGCGTCACGCAATTCACGCTGGGGAGTTTCGCCGGCATTTTCGCTTATTGTCTGATCGTGTTACGCACTATTCGCAGTAGCGGTGGTGTAGACGAGTTCGTGCCGAGCCTGGCGGTATTCTTTGCCTTTATCATGTCGCTCGGTGGCATCGGTATCCTTATTTATTTCATTCATCATATTGCCTCGTCGATTCAGGCATCCAATATTATCGCATCGGTCGCTCATGAGACCAACGCCTCCATTGATCGGTTGCTGCCAGAAGACCCGGAGCAGAGTGCTGATGAAGATGCAGTCCGCAAGCAGACGATCGATTCACTGGATGAGAGGAACTGGTATGCAGTGCCGGCAACAGTGAGCGGTTATATTCAAAGCGTGAATAACAATAGGCTACTGTATCTGGCGGAAGATAGCAGGAGCATCGTGCGGATGGAGCAAGGCACTGGCGACTTCGTTGTGCAAGGTACGGCGCTGCTATCACTTGCGCTGACCTATCCGCCAGAGCAGAAGACCATTGATGCGTTTAATGCGGCTTACAGTATTGGGCGCAATCGCACGGTTACGCAGGACCCGGCTTTTGGTATTCGGCTGATTGTAGACATAGCCATTAAGGCACTTTCTCCCGGGGTTAATGACACCTCGACGGCGATAATGTGTGTGGACTACCTGACTTCGATTCTGGCTCGGCTGACCTGTCGGCAATTCCCGCCGGTGCATCATTACGAGGCAGAAACGCTACGTGTGATCGCGATTGTGCCGAGCTTTGAGGATCTATTGGTCGAGGCCTTCGATCAGATTCGAGCCAACGCTGAAGCGAATGTTGGCATACTGGTGCGCATGCTCGGTGGCCTGGGTACCATCGCTAGTCTGACGATCAGGCCCAGCTACATACGAGCCCTCGACGAACAGTTGCAGTGCATTGCCGAGCTGACCGATCGCACCATTGAAGCCACCCATGATCGCGCGCGGCTCGAAAGTCGGCTGTCGGAGGTGCGCGAAATGCTGGAGGCTCAGTCTGCGTTGTGCGCAGGGAAAGAGAAGGGTTAGCATTATGAAAATGACACGGGCAATGGCAAACAAAAAACGTTTATCGAATACCGGTGTAGTCATCTCGGTGCGCGGCAGCATCGTGGATATCCGTTTTGATGAGCAGCTGCCAGCGATTTATTCGGTGTTACATAGCGGAGAGAAAAAACAGATCATCATCGAGGTGCTGGCGCAACTGGATGCTCATCGTGTGCGCGGCATTGCCCTAACGCCCACGCAGGGACTGGCGCGTGGTATGTCAGTAGAAGATTCCGGTGCGCCATTACAGACACCTGTTGGTAAAGGTATTTTGTCACGCATGTTTGATGTGTTTGGCAACGCCATTGACCGTCAGGAGCAGCCGACAGATATTCAGTGGCGTTCGGTACATAACGCACCACCACCCTTAGCGCGCCGTTCCACCAAATCCGAAATTTTTGCCACCGGTATCAAGGTAATTGATGTGCTGATGCCGCTGGAACGTGGTGGCAAGGCCGGCCTGTTTGGTGGCGCGGGTGTGGGTAAAACGGTGTTACTCACCGAGATGATTCATAATATGGTCGGCCAGCATTCCGGCGTGAGTATTTTCTGCGGCATTGGTGAGCGTTGCCGTGAAGGTGAAGAGCTTTACCGCGAAATGAAAGCCGCCGGTGTGCTGGATAATATGGTGATGATGTTTGGGCAGATGAATGAACCGCCCGGCGCACGTTTTCGCGTTGGCCATGCGGCACTCACCATGGCTGAATATTTTCGCGATGACGAACATCAGGATGTGTTGTTACTGGTGGATAATATCTTTCGTTTTATCCAGGCGGGCATGGAGGTGTCGGGCTTAATGGGGCAGATGCCAGCCCGTCTGGGTTATCAACCAACCATGGGTACAGAATTGTCGCAACTCGAAGAACGTATCGCGAATACAGACAGCGGTGCCATTACCTCAATTCAGGCGGTTTATGTGCCGGCGGATGATTTTACCGATCCGGCCGCGGTGCATACCTTTTCGCATCTTTCTGCATCTATTGTGCTGTCACGTAAACGCGCAAGTGAAGGGCTTTATCCGGCGATTGATCCATTACAGTCCAGCTCGAAAATGGCGACGCCGAGTATTATTGGACAACGGCACTATGCGTTGGCACAGGAAATTCGTCGCACACTGGCGCAGTATGCCGACCTTAAAGATATTATCGCCATGCTGGGTATGGAGCAACTGTCACCAGAGGATCATAAGGTTGTGGGGCGTGCGCGTCGGCTGGAACGTTTTCTTACGCAGCCGTTTTTTACCACAGAGCAATTTACCAGTTTGAGTGGAAAACTGGTGAGTCTTGATGACGCACTGGATGGTTGTGAGCGCATACTGCGAGATGAGTTTGAAGATTATCCAGAGAGTGCGCTCTACATGATTGGCACAATTGATGAGGCGACAGAGAAAGCCAGGCAGATATCGGAAAGAACAGAGAAACATACAGCCGCTGAGCAAAAAGTTAAGTAGCCATGCATCTTAAAATTTTGTTGCCATATAAAGTTTTTGCAGACAGGCAGGATATCCAGCGCATTGTTGCTGTGTCACACGAAGGTTCATTTGGTTTGTTGCCACGTCGACTGGATTGTGTGGTGCCATTGTCCGCGGGAATTCTGGTCTATGAAAGCGCAGCAGAAGGCGAGGTGTTTGTTGCAGTTGATGAAGGCGTGCTGGTGAAAACCGGTGTCGATGTTCTGGTGTCGGTGCGTAACGCGATTGGTGGGATGGGTCTGGATAAATTACGTGATGCAGTAGAGGAAGAATTTTTACATCTGGATGAGCAGGAACAGAAACTACGTTCTGTGCTGGCAAAAATGGAAAGTGGATTTATTCGACGCCTTGCAACATTTCATCAGGATAGATGATCGTAAATAAAGCATAGTGAATAGAATCTAATCTAATCTAATCTAATCTAATCTAATCTAATGGATACAAGTGGTTAATGAATGATGAAGAAGTAAAATCCAAAACCAGAGTAACACCCAGACCTAAATCTGTCGCCGGTGAATCTGAATTTAGCCAACAGGTTGGTGATATGGCAGCGCGTAAACTAAAAGCACAAAAATATGTTACGAAAACAGTATGGTCGGGGCTGGGTATGATGGGTCTGGTTGGCTGGTCTGTCGCCATGCCGACGGTGCTCGGTGCAGTGCTTGGGATGTGGCTGGATAAAAACTATTCGGTTGAGCATTCATGGACACTAATGTTTCTTGTTGCCGGCCTGTGCCTTGGTTGCTTCAATGCCTGGCGCTGGATAGATAAAGAAGACAGGGAAATTCACCAATACGAGGATGAAAATAATCATGACTGATTATCTGCAGATGCTGTTTTCTCTGTTAGCAGGATTATTGCTTGGCGTGTTTTTTTTCGCCGGACTCTGGTGGACAGTACGTCGACTTGCTACGAGTAAACATGTAGCACTTTTGTTTTTGTTCAGTCTGTTATTTCGAACCGGTATTGTGATTCTGGGATTCTATTATATTATGGGTGATAGCTGGCAACGCTTAGTTGCGGGCCTGCTTGGTTTTATTCTCGTGCGTCTTATTGCTACGCGACTTATGCGTGAAAAAGAACACACCAAATCTGTGCAACAGAAGCGCGATTATGCAGCTTAGTCCCGACGAAATTATTTACTGGCAAATGGGTTTTTTAAAACTCAACGCGACTATTGTTTTTACCTGGGCGGTGATGTTGCTGCTGGTTATTGGTTCAATTTTTATTACGCGAAAACTAAAAACAGATTTACAACGCTCGCGCTGGCAAAACTTGCTGGAGATGGTGGTTATTACAATCAACAAACAAATAGAAGACGTTGGCTTAAGTCATCCACATAAGTATCTTGGTTTTCTCGGTTCACTTTTTTTGTTTATTGTTATTTCTGCCATTGGCACAGTGATACCCGGTTTTGAACCACCCACGGGATCACTCTCCAGTACAGCGGCACTGGCCTTATGTGTGCTGGTGGCGGTACCCATGTTTGGTATTCAGGAACAGGGTTTGAAGCGCTATCTGTATTCTTATATTCAGCCGACATTTATTATGTTGCCATTTAATATTATCAGTGAGCTTTCACGAACCCTCGCGCTGGCGGTACGCTTGTTTGGCAATATGATGAGTGGCGCAATGATTATTGGTATTTTACTTAGCATTACGCCTTTTCTATTTCCGATTGTGATGACGGCACTGGGATTACTTACCGGTGTAGTGCAGGCCTATATCTTTTTCATTCTGGCAACGGTGTACATTGCTGCGGCCACTCGGGTGCGTAGGCTTGATCCTCTGCCCGAATCACAATCTGAAGCAAACTAATGAAACAACTATTTAAATTATTAAAGGAAAACCCATGGACAGTATGACAATTATCGCCGTCGTATCCATTATTACGGCAGGCCTGACTATCGCTATCGGTGTTATCGGGCCTTCACTGGGTGAAGGTAGGGCGGTGGGCGTAGCGCTTAGCTCTCTGGCGCAACAACCTGATGCATCTGCCACCATAACGCGCACGCTGTTTGTTGGTCTGGCAATGATTGAATCGACCGCTATTTACTGTTTTGTGGTTTCGATGATTTTGTTGTTTGCCAATCCATTCTGGAATTTCGCTCTCGCTCAGGTAGCAGGAAAATAAGTCATGTTAATCGACTGGTTTACGATTATTGCACAGCTCATTAATTTTCTGATTTTGGTATGGCTGCTAAAACGATTTTTATATCAGCCCATACTTAATGCGATTGATGCGCGTGAGCAACGCATTGCGACAGAGCTTGCCGATGCCGCTGCAAAAATGACGCAGGCAGAAAAGCAACGTAAGGAATTCCAGCAAAAAAATACAGAGTTTGAAAAGCAACGAAATAATTATCTTAATCAGGCCATTGATGAGGCGAAGACTGAGCACCAGCGGTTACTCGAAACTGCGCGCCAGGAGTCTGAAAACTTACGCGCTAAACAACAACAGGTTTTATTAAATGAACAACACAGCCTGCATGATGCAGTCACACATCAGGCGAGGGATGAGGTGTTCGCGATTGCACGTAAGGCACTCACTGACCTCGCAGATAGTTCGCTTGAGGAACGCATGACGGATATTTTTATTAAACGTTTGCGTGAACTCAATACTGAAGAGATGGCTGATTTGAAATCTACCTTTAAATCATCAACTCAGGCATTGCAGATTCACAGCGCATTTGATTTGTCAGCCGAGCAGAAGGTGTCGATAGAAACGGCAATCCAGGAAATTCTTGGAGAACACAAACAGATTGAATTTGTGACCTCAGCTGATCTGGTGAGTGGTATTGAGATCAGCACAGAGGGTCAGAAGATTGGCTGGAGTATTGATAATTATCTCGCGCAACTGGCAGGCAGTGTAGATCGCCTGTTGAAAAGTGATGGGCGCTCACAGTTAACAGCGGAAGTAAGCGATAAAAATAATAATGAATAACGAAACCGACAGCCTGCAGGATTCTTTTAATAGCGCTTTTTCGGAGATGCGTGAAGCGCTTAATGGTTTTACGCCAGAACTAAAACCAATGGAAGTCGGTAGCATAACCAGTATCTCAACGGGTATTGCAAAGGTATCCGGTTTGCCGGGCGTTGGCTTTGAAGAGGTGCTGAGATTTCCTGGAAATAACAAGGATGATATCTACGGTATTGCCTTCAATGTTGATGAAGACGAAGTTGGTGTGGTGCTACTCGGCGACTACTGGCACTTACAGGCGGGTGATAAAGTTGAACGCCGCGGGCATGTCGTTGATGTGCCCGTAGGCGATGGACTTATCGGACGAATTATTAATCCTATGGGGCAACCGCTGGACGGCAAGGGCAGGCTGGTTTCCAGTGCGCGTTTACCGGTTGAACGTCCTTCACCACCGATAATGGATCGTGCGCCCGTTACCGTCCCTTTACAAACAGGTATAAAAGTCATCGATGCACTGATTCCTGTTGGTCGTGGACAGCGCGAATTAATTCTTGGTGATCGCCAAACGGGTAAGACGGCCATCGCACTGGATACGATACTCAATCAACGTGAGAAGAATGTATTGTGTGTGTATTGTGCGATTGGTCAACGCGCCTCTGGTGTCGCCAAAGTGATTGCGACTTTACGCGAGCAGGGTGCGCTGGAATACACCGTTGTTGTTGTTACCGAAGGTAATGATCCACCCGGGCTGGCATATATCGCACCCTATGCAGCAACCAGCATTGCCGAGTTTTTTATGCAGCAGGGTCGAGATGTACTGGTTGTATATGATGACCTTACACATCATGCGCGCGCCTATCGTGAGCTTTCGCTGCTATTACGTCGGCCACCCGGACGCGAGGCATTTCCCGGTGATATTTTTTATATTCATTCACGCTTACTGGAACGCGCGACCCACTTGCGTGAGGAACTTGGTGGTGGCTCGTTAACCGCGCTGCCAATTATCGAAACAGAGGCACAGGATATTTCCGCGTATATTCCAACCAACCTGATATCGATTACGGATGGGCAGATTTATCTTTCACCTTCATTGTTTGAGCTGGGTGTGCTGCCTGCCGTTGATGTGGGTAAATCGGTTTCACGCGTTGGCGGTAAGGCACAACGTGCGGCATATCGTGCGGTAGCCGCGGATCTTAAACTGGCGTATGCACAGTTTGAGGAGCTGGAAACCTTTGCCCGCTTTGGCGCGCGACTGGATGAAAATACTCGAAAAATAATCGAACATGGACGACGCATTCGCGCCTGTCTTAAACAGGCAGAATTCTCACCGGTTTCCGTGATAGAGCAAATTGCGGTATTACTGGCACTGGCGGAAGAATTATTTGATGCCATACCACTGGAACAAATGAACGCGGCTGAAAATGCCGTGCGCCTGGCGACGGCAGATATTCCAGCGGATGTGTCTGCGCGATTTGCAAGCAGTAAAAAATTAACTGACGAAGATCGCGCCTGCATTGTGCAGAATGCCCGCGATGCGCTGGCAAGCTATAACGTTGAAGAGCAGGTGACGGATAAATAATGAGTGATAGCCTCGCCAGTCTGCGTCATAAAATTGCCAGTGCTGAAGATCTCGAATCAGTTGTGCGTACCATGAAGGCGATAGCCGCATCCAGTATCGGGCAATATGAAACTGCAGTGCGTTCTCTGGACGATTATTATCACACGGTACAAATGGGTCTCGCGGCCTGTTTTCAGCAGGATGCACAATCTGCAACAACAAGTATGTATCAGGCAGAAGCCAGGGCGACGGGTGTGATTGTGTTTGGTTCTGACCAGGGCCTGGTTGGGCAATTCAATGAGTTAATGGTGGCGTTCGCCGTAAACACGCTGGATAAAATTCCGGGAAACAAAATAGTCTGGGCCGTTGGTGAGCGTATTCAATCGCGCCTGGAGGAGACGAATCTTGTACCACGGGAAGGCTTTGTTCTACCCAACTCTATTAATGCCATTACCTCTCTGGTTGGGCAGATTTTAATAGAAATGGAGGCGCAACGGGAACAGGGTGCATTTGATCAGGTATATCTTTTTTATAATCGTCCGCAGTCTGATTCAATTTATACGTCAGTCAGTCATAGGCTGTTGCCGTTAGATGAATCATGGCGAGATAAAATATCTAATATAAAATGGCCGACTAAAAATTTACCCGAGCTTGTTAATAACAGGGAGAAAACACTGCGGGCATTGATACGTGAATATTTATTTGTATCTCTTTTTAGAGCATGTGCCGAATCACTGGCCAGTGAAAATGCCAGTCGACTTGCAGCGATGCAGCGTGCTGAGAAAAATATCGATGAACTGCAGGGAGATCTTAACCGAACGTTTTATCGATTGCGTCAGAATGGTATTGATGAAGAACTGTTTGATGTGATCTCAGGTTTCGAAGCGTTAAGCCAGTGAAGTTTGTATACGTAGCTAAAAGAAGTGAATAATTAGACACTCAGCTTAACAAATTTTAATTTGAGTTATGTTTATAAATTTAAGCACACAAATACATTAGCTATTTGCCTGAGTATATAATTACGTTTTTAAAAAAAAGTTTAAATTATGCCACCAGGTTTTAATAAGGTGTTGAAGAGGGCTTAAATAATTATATTGTTATTATTTAAGTAAAAACTGTTTTAATAAATGTAGTTTGTCTAAATGCTCTTATGCAAATTAAAATTATAATTAAAGGTGACTACAGACAATGAATTTTCCACCTATGCCCGAACCCCATGCTCTGGCTGTACTTGCGCTAGTTGTGCTTGCGCTTGTGCTGTTTAGCCGGGAAAAAATTGCCATTGAAACCTCTAGCCTGTTTATACTGGTGTTACTCACCAGCGGCTTTGTTGCATTTCCTTATGTGACCTCACAGGGTGAACACATTGAGGCGGTGGATTTTTTCAGTGGCTTTGGTCACGAGGCACTGGTGGCTGTGTGCGCACTGATGATCGCTGGCAGTGGTCTGGTGCGCACCGGTGCACTCGAACCACTCGGTCGTAATCTCGCGCGTTTGTGGAAGTTGAGTCCAGCGCTTAGCATGTTGCTGACACTCATTATTGGTGCCTTCCTCAGCGCCTTCGTTAACAATGTTCCCATCGTCATATTATTGTTGCCCATACTCATCAGTGTGTCATTGCGCACCGGTGCTTCGTCTTCCGGTATGTTAATGCCCATGGGCTTTGCGACACTGGTTGGGGGCATGAGCACGAGCATCGGCACCTCCACCAATCTGCTGGTGGTGTCCGTGGCTGCAGACATGGGTCTGCGCAAAATAGAGATGTTTGATTTTTTTATCCCCGCTGCCATCGTTGCCTGCATTGCCATTGTCTACCTGTGGTTGATTGCACCACTCCTGTTACCGACAAGACAGGCCAGACTTAGCGATACCTCTCCGAGAATATTTGCCGCACAACTGGCCATTCCAGAGGACAGCTTTGCCGTCGATAAAACACTGGCAGAAGTCATCGAAAAATCCGGCGGCATAATGGTCGTGTCACGCATTATGCGTGACAGTAATACGTTTATTCAGCCACTACCGGATGCGCATATCCGCGCGAATGACAGAATGTTGGTGCGCGACACTCCGGATAATCTCAAAGAATTCGAAAGTGCGCTCGGTGCGATGTTATATGTCGGTGATACCGTGGTTGATGAAGCAAACCCCTTGTCCGGTGAAGGTCAGCAGATGGCTGAAATTATCGTCGTGCAGGGTTCGCCTCTGCAGGGCATGACACTGCAGCAACTAAACTTTTCCGAGCGTTACCAGTTGCTGGTACTGGCGATATCCCGTGCGGGCAGTACACTGGAAACCTTGCGCGAGAAAATAGAACAGGTCCCGTTGCGCACTGGGGATATCTTGCTGGTACAGGGTCACACTGAAAATATAGCAGAGACCAAACGTGCCGGTAAATTGCTGGTGCTGGATGCCACTGCCGACCTGCCGCACACCGACAAGGCATCCACCGCATTATTTATTATGGCCGGCATCGTTATCTTCGCTGCGCTCGGGCTTGCGCCCATCGCCATCAGTGCCGTGTGTGGTGTGTTATTAATGCTAATAACCGGCTGCCTGTCATGGCATCATGCCTCCAAGGCACTCAGCACCCAGGTCATATTAATCGTGGTGGCGAGTTTGGCATTGGGCTCAGCACTTTTAAAAACCGGCGGTGCCGAGTATCTGGCGCAGGTGTTCGTTGCGGTCACCAGCGGCGCAACACCGGCGGTTATTCTGTCTGGGCTGATGTTATTGATGGCCATCATGACCAATATAGTTTCCAACAATGCCGCTGCCGTTATAGGCACCCCCATTGCCATCAGCATCGCACAGCAACTTCAGGTGAATCCGGAACCTTTCGTTATCGCCGTGCTGTTCGGTGCCAATATGAGTTATGCAACACCCATGGCATATAAAACAAACTTGTTGGTGATGAATGCAGGCGGCTACACATTTATGGATTTTGTACGTGTCGGTATCCCATTAACCATTATCGTCTGGCTGGGTTTATCCTTCCTGTTACCCATAATGTATACGCTTCCCTGATTGAAAAAAGAAGAAAAAAACAACCGATCTATTTGAAGGGTGTTTTCAAGGTCGTAAAAACAGAAATGTCGGTTATAGAAATTGTTTAAAAAAAGTATTACAGATACAAATGACTACATGTTACAAAAAACGGATAATCTGACTAATACACTGCCTGGTACAAATCAACACACATGGATTTAGAAATGGATATTGAAATTATTGGTAATAAAGAATCTGCGAAGGAAATAATCAACTTAACTTCAGAATGGGATAAATCTGTAGAAAAATGTGATTCAAATGCACTTGCAAAAGACTATATTGAAAACGTAGAAGTATTTGATGTCGGCACGCAGCTTGTAGGCAGTGAGAGTTATAAAAACTTATGGAAATCGTGCTTTCCGTATTTCGGTGAATCACCCAAGGTAAGTAGAAGGAAGGTGAAATTATATGCAGGTGATGATCTTGCCTTTATGCATTTTTATTCAAAGGTTAGCGGCAGTAATATAACTAATTCAGATGAACAACCCTGGTGTCGTACTACGGTATGTTTTCAAAAACTAAATCAAGGCTGGCATGTTGTGCATGAACATATTTCCATGCCGATTGACTTTGAAAAAGGTGTGCCAGCACTGATAATTGGTGAGCCTTAAGTGGCTTTTTTCTGTCACAGTTCGAGAAGATAAAAGCACAAAATAATTGGCAATATTTTTTCGCCATGAATCACCCGGAGGTGTCCATTGAGAGATTAAAACTTACTTCTCTCCGCTAACAATCGAAGTGGCGAAAGTGCTTAATGCCATGCTGTTTAAAAATATATTTATGTCACTAAAGCGGGCAATACTGATAGACTACAGCGAGTGAAAATAAACAGGTAATATTAGGAGTTCATATCATGGTTTTGCGGCTTATAGTACTTGCAACGTTACTCATTTCAGCAGTCTCCGCTAATGCTGCCGAGCAGTTTGTGTTGAATTTTAAGGTTACTCAGAACGATAAAATAATCGAAAAAGGTAATGTCATTGTTTTGCCAAGACCGCTTACCTGGAGTAAAGGACTTAAGCGTAGCTATCTTAAGTTGAGCTGCAAACAACAAAGCAACGGCAAAATGCAAAAATTATACTCCACGGAGGATTACTTCTACGGCTTACAAATAAGTCGCCAACTAGTTGGCGATATCATAGAGGTCAAGGTGCTTCACAACCGTGTAAAAAATCGTTTACTCGAAATCCGCGCATTAGCAAAGAATGAATGCAAAGAATTGTCTCCTGTTCTCACCACAAGATCCGAGACTTATCGTTTTTCAACAAAATCCGGGGTCGAAGAGTCTCGCCCATTTGGTGAAAACTTAAGCTTCAAGGCCAAAATATATCCTCTAAACTAATTGCTGTTGTGTGACAATGCGAGATCAGCAATCGGTGTCAGATGATGCAACGTGCCTGAACATAAATACGTTATAGATCTCATTTCGCCAGCCAGGCAAACGCCAACCCCAGTAATACAAACAAGGTAATTTTTGCTTTCCATCCGGAGAGTAAAAATTCGAGTTTGTCTGAGTTGCAGCGGCATTGATTAATAATAGTTAAGTATGCATCATTTAATATTGCCTGAAAATTTTGCAATGCATTTGCAGTCTGTTGCCGGATGATTCCTGATATATTGTTATACATCGTATATAACGTTTTAATAAATAGAGGCGCATCATTGGTGGCCTGTTGTTTGGCGGAAAATTTCTCTGTCATTATGCTCAGCATAGCGAGGGTAACACCAAGAATCGCTATAAAGGGATGACTCAGATTTTTGTAAGTTTGCCATAAGGCCGGTTCAAGCAGTGCGGCTCCCAGGGCTATGCAAAAAATACCGCTTGCAGCAATGGCAAACCAGACGGTTAACATAAGGCTAAAACCATGTTTAAAGATTCTCAAAGCGGCATGCAATACAGTCATTGTTCCCACTAGTTGAAAAACTATACCTGCAGTATAAAAAATCCCTTCACCAATCGGTATCCAGCGTATTAAACCTAACAGGCCCATTGCAATCGGCACGCCTCCGAGTAAAACGCGGGTCATTTGAGAGCTCGACTTAAAAGCCGCGGTTACCCAGAAATAAAATGGCCAGATCCCGGATTTAAGTGCAAAAGCAAACACCACCATCCATGTGTAAAACGCTGAATACGTCTGGGTCATTTCCTGGCGGACAAGGTCGTAACGTAAATCTTCACTTACAGAGGCCGCTAGTAGCATGGCCTCGAATAAGGCAAGGTCTGCCAGTATCAGGCATATAAGATACCAGCGCCCGGCGCGTCGGCTCGGTGCATCGTGTTGTTGTATTATCAGTGTGTAAAAACTGTAACTCATGAGCGTTGCAAAGCTAAAGAATGTGATGATGTCTGTGGCTAAAACGACACCCAGATTTCCACATAATGTCATCAGAAAAAAGCTGGTTTGCTGAGTTGGGTTTTTGGTTTTATTCGGTTTGAATAGCGTTGCTGCGCTAAGCCATAAAATGACCGACATACCCAGAATCCAACGAGTATCGGCATCTACAGAAAGTCCAGTTCCAAAAAGCAGCCAGGGAACTTGCAGCAAGGCATCGCCGGGCCATAACATGAGTAGTGCAGCCGGTAAAATCGCCAGATGCCGAGGCCAGGGCAGCGATGAATGGAGCCCTGGGAAAGCCAGTAGCAGTGGCCATACTATGGCAATTCCCAACAATAAATTGTGCATATTCATGGCTGGTAAAATTCCCTGGCTGAAATCAGTTTGGCCCATTCCAGCGGGCTAAATGGCAGAGTTGCAAGCAGACCTGCTGCCAATGCGATAACGGCGGTGATCACCGGTGGCAGCAATAAGGCCCAGGCGGTTTCTTTGTTTCCAAAGTGATGCTCATCTGGCCAGGGCGCCTGTTGCTCCTTAAACCAGGCAGCATACAAAATAGGCAGAAAATAAGCGGCGTTCAGTAAACTACTGCCCGCCAATACAATAAGTACCCAGCCCTGACCTACATCCAGCGCCCCAAAACCCAGATACCATTTACTAACGAACCCGGCAACTGGAGGCGCGCCAATCATACCGAAGGCGCCTACGGTGAAGGCGGCCATGGTCCAGGGCATACGCCGTCCAACCCCGTTCATCTCGCTTACTTTGTGTATTCCCAGTGTCTCGGCGAGATTACCTGCACAGAAAAACAGGGTGATTTTCATTAATCCCTGATGAACCAGATGGACCACGCCGCCAATGGCCGCAATGGGCCCGGCGATCGCAACACCCAGTGTAATATAGGACACCTGGCTGATGGTTGAAAAGGCCAGGCGGCGTTTAAGATCATCCTGATACAGGGCGCGCAAAGAACCATAAATAATAGTGAACGCAGCCAGCCACGCCAGGGGGGCTGTAACGCCTAGCCCAGCCGCAAACTCGATGCCAAATACATCATAGACAACTCGCACGATACCAAAGGCACCGGCCTTGACGACGGCAACGGCGTGTAACAGGGCGCTTACCGGGGCGGGGGCAATCATGGCTTGTGGCAACCAGCCGTGCAGTGGAAATAGTGCGGCTTTAACACCCAGCCCGGCAATTAGCAGGATAAAGATCATTATAAGTGCGGGGTAGTGCTGTGGATCGATGCCGGTAAGGAAACCCCGCGGCGTAAATTCCAGTGTGCCAGTCAGGCTATACAACCAGATCGTACCTAACAGCAGCAGCGCGCCACCAAAAATGGTATAGCGGAGATATGTTTGCCCTGCGCGACGTGCCTCTTCAGTACCACGGTGTACCAATAGTGGATAGGTCGACAGAGTAAGTAATTCGTAGAAGATAAGGAAGGTGATGAGGTTGCCAGCCAGCGCAACGCCCACCGTAGCCGTGACGCATAGACTGAAAAAACCAAAGAATCGACTGCGGTGGGGTGAATCTTCCAGGTAACCGATGGCATAAATGGTAGTGACCAGCCACAGCACGGTAGACAGGGAAACAAAAAATAGTGACAGCGGACCGGCGCGTAATACGAGTTGCAGATCGGGCAATAAGGGCAGGCGTGTTTCAAAGTGGTGTCCGTTGTAAACACCCCATAGCATCCAGCCAACCAGTGCAAACTTTACGACAGCGCCAGTCAGGTTAAGGCTAATGCGTAAACGAACCCTGTCTTCTGGCAGGCCGAAAATAATCAGACCGGGCAACAATGAGCTGGCAACCACCAGCAATGGAATCCAGTTATTCCAGTTCATGATCTAATCTCAGAGGTGACAAAGGCGTCACCGATATTTATTAACTCCAATACCGGAGTGGCCATAAAACCCAATACAATTGCAGCTAGTGCGAGTAAAAATGCCGACCATTCCATTCTGGCAGGTACGGAGCCCGCCTCGTGGGGGCGGGGGGCCTGAGTGAAGGCGTGTCCCAGTACCTTAAAAATATACGCCGCGGCGAGTAAACCGCCAAAAATAAGTACCACCGTGATACCCCAATGGCCCTGATCCAGCGCGGCCTGAAGTAATAACCATTTGCCAACGAAACCGCCACTCGGTGGCAGGCCCATTATGCTGACTCCGGCCAGTGCGAATGCACCTGCAGTGAGAGGTAGCCTTTGCACTACACGATCCAGGTCTGCGATTTGGTCATGCCCGCCAAAGCGCAGTAAATTACCTGCGGATAAAAATATCGCGGCCTTGGCCAGTGCGTGTGACAGGGCGAGGTAGGCAACCGCATTCCATGCCAGACCCCCGTTTGCGGCGGTTAACGGAAATGCCAGAAACAGATAACCAATTTGTGCCACGGTAGAGTAGGCAATGAGCAATTTTAATCGTGTTTGACGCAGGGCCTGTATTGAACCCCAGAGTACTGCAGTCGCACCAAGTAGGCCGAGCAAGGTATCAACTCCATCACCGATGGAGCCAAAAACGCTAAGCCACAAACGCAGCAGAATATAGAAAGATGCCTTAACCACCAGTGCCGATAGCAGGGCACTTACAGGGGCCGGTGCGCTGGCATGCGCCGGTGGCAGCCAGAAATGTAATGGGAATAAGGCCGTTTTTAACGCCAGCCCTACGGTTATCAATCCCAGCGCTGCCCAGACCGGGGGCGAAGAATCTATGCGTGTCGCCAGTGTTGCAATGTCGACGGTGCCAAAACCGTGATACAGCAAAGCCACACCAAACAGGTAACACATTGAACCTAGTAAGGTGGCCAACAGGTAGCGCGTTGCACCAGCGAGGGCGTTTTTGTCACCAGTTAACGCCGCCAGTGCGACGGATGCTAGCCCCATCAACTCCAGGGTGACATAAAGGTTAAAAATATCTGCCGATAGAAACAGCGCGTTTAGTGCCCCCAGTAGCAACAGCCAGATGGGCCAGAAACGAGTTTCATCATGGCGTTTGGTAAAATAGCCGGTCGAGTAAATGCTTACAGCAAATCCTACCGTGGCTGTCGCGGCGAGCATTAACAGGCTCAGGCCATCGGCAAACAGCTCTATGCCCAGGGGTGCGTTCCAGCCACCGATAACATGGTGATGAGGACCGTTTTGCTGTATCTGCCAGCCCAGTCCAAGCACCGATACCAGACCTGCAGCGGTGCTAACAACGCCGAGCAACCTGGCAATGGCAGGCCATAGAAAACACAACATGCCAGCTGCTAATGGCAGCAGAATCAGTACGACATCAAAAGGCATATGGCTGAGCATGGCTTCCATCGGTTAGTTTTGTTGCTCATCTGGAAGCGCTGCGCGACCGGTTTCTGCATTGAGTTTTAGCATCATGGAGAGCGCCAGTGCGGTGGCCGAGACGGCAACGACTATGCCGGTAATGACCATGGCATGAGGCACGGGATCGGGTGTCGTTTCTGCCGTGCGTTTTGCAAGTGAGACCAGTACCAGGAAAACACCGCTTCCCATAATGTTGATGGCGAGAATTTTGCGTAGTAGATGGTCATGAACAATCAACGCGTACAGGCCGAGAGAAAACAGGCAGACACCTATCAGGGAGTAGAGCAATGCGGGAGTCACGTTGGCTCCTTATGAATTGTCTGGGGGACGCCACCCAGAAACAGCGCCGCCAGTGTCGCGCCAATAGACAGGGTCGCCATTGCCTCAAGTACCAGCATTAATAAACCGGCCTGTGCAGGTGGGTATTTAAGCAGCTGACCTTCGATTATCAGGGTGATTAACGCCATGCCAACAAAGGCAAAGGGGCCGGCCAGTAGTATTAGCCTGATGAGCAAAAAAGATGTATTCGTTTGCAGGCGCCAGCCAGATAGTAGCAATAAGACACCCGCAGCACCCAGAACCGAACCCGCCTGAAAGGCGCCACCTGGTGCGTGTGCGCCCACCCACAATAGATAAGCCGCAACAAGTAGTAAGAGCGGTGTTAACAGGCGTGACAGGGTGTCGAGTACAGGGCCGGGAAAAGACTCTTCATATACTGGTTTACTGCCAATTGACCAGACGCCAAGCAGGGCGATTAATAGTACCGCCATTTCCAGTAAGGTGTCGTAGCCGCGGAAATTGAGGAGCACGGCAGTAACTGGATTTGTGACACCGCTGTTGGCGAGCTGATGTGTAACCTCTGCATTCAGGCCATTGAATTCCAGCGGGAAATAAAACACGACATAACCAAGGCCGATGGTAACCAGCAACAGTGAGATGAATGGACCCCATTGTAGTGATGCGGATTTTGCTGGATTATTGCTGGTTTGTGGGGCTATGGCCTGAGCGGCGTCTGCGGGATCTAATCTGGTCAGTGCCGAGAGCAACAAGGCACCGGTTAATCCGGCACCAATAGCTGCTTCAGCCAATGCCACGTCAGGCGCCTCGAGGCGCACCCAGATCAGGGTCATTAACAGCCCAAAGGCAACAAACAGTACCACGGCTTTAAACAGATCCGGTGCAGATAAGGCACGCCATGCCAGCCACAACAGGCACAGGCCTAACAGGCTGTCGAAGGCCAGGTTCAAAAGGTTCATCGCTTCCACAAACGAACTTTCCTCTGTAATGCTCCTCTGGCGATCAGGTGAGCCACGCATCCGCCAGCGAGTAATACCAGCAACCAGATAAGAATTAATTTGCCTGCGACTGTCCAGGAATCAAGCTGTAAAATCAGGCCAATGACAATAAATCCCAGCCCCAGATTGTCCGCTTTGGTGAGCGCATGAAGTCGGGTATAAACATCGGGAAAACGCAATAAACCCAGGGTGCCAGCCATAAAGAAAATGCCCCCGGCAAGCAGCAAGATGAGTGATAAATAATCAGTGATCGTCATGCTTAATTTCCCTCGAGGGCCAGGCACGTTGCACAAAAGCTATGGCGGTGACGGCCGTGAGTAAGGCAAAAACGAGTGCGATATCATATAAGGCGAATTTGTCTGTAGCCTGTGCGAGTAGCAGCAATATGGCAACCGAGGTGGTGCTAAATAATTGCGCAGCCAACATCCGGTCTGTGGTGCTCGGGCCGCGGAGTATTCGCCACATACCGGCAATAAGATTTAGTAATAGAAACAGCGCTAATGCGAGGTAAATTTCCTGCATAGATGCCTAATCCTTTAAACTGACCGGCGTTTCAAAACCGGCTGGTTTAATAGCCAAAACGGAGCAATCGAGCTGATTCAGAACGGCCTCTGCGGTGTTGCCCATCAGGTATCCAGATATACCGGTTCGCGCCACGGTTCCCATAACGACCAGGTCGGCATCAATTTGCTTGGCGAGCTTTGGAATTTCTTCACGCGGCCAGCCTTTGACTAAATGCTTCTGAGGGTCGAGGTATTCACCTGCCTGCTGCTTTAACTTTTCGGTAAGGTCATTAATAGTATTATTGAAAAGTGTTTTATGTTCCTGGCGAATGCCGGAGACGTAGGAATTAATCTGTTGTGCTGTAAAGTGCACAAACGGGCCTCGCAATGTATCCTCGGCAATCGCATTCCAGACATGTACGATATGTAATTCGGCAAAATCGGCCAGGGTCTGAGAGCTGGCCAGTTCCAGTATTTGACGGTTAAGCTCGGTTTGTGATTTCATTTCTGCTGGTGAATCGACCTCCTCAACATCAATTGCGGCGAGAATTCGTCGGTAAGTTTTAGCGGCCCTGGATTTGACGAGCCACACAGGGCAGGGGCATTTACGCAGTAGATGCATATCATCACTTCCAAAGATACGATCTAGCCAATCCTGTTTTTCCGGTATCTTGATGATTAAATCGTGATGGTTGCGTAAGACCTCGCGGATAATTTCCAGAAACGGGGTGCCGACTAAAACCCTGGTTGTGATCTTTATTCGCTTGCCGTAAGGCCTGATTAAGTCATCCAGTTCCTGCAGATGTGTCTGTTTTAAAACAGTCTGTAGCTCTTCTGATATTGGCCCGCCTTCCGGCAAGTTGATGCCCGCCGAGATCCGGGGTATGACGTTAATCACAGTCAGAGTGGCCTGATTGTTTTCAGCAAGTGTGATGGCACGTTCCAGAGCAGAGCTATTTGCCTCGGTGGGTTCCATTATGTAAAGAATATTTTTGAATCGATTCATTTATCTAACTCCGCTCAGTTATTTTTAAAGGTTTAGCGAATAGTCGAGCTATCCTTTGTTCTACGGCTTCAATTTCTGCGAGATAGGCTGATTGCTTATCTAATACATGGACTTTTATGACTTTATTTTTGATTGTTACGCTTAATGTGCCGGGTAGTAAATTGAGCGTAATAGCCATGAATACCTGCGGTAATCCTGACGGCAATTGTGTTTTATATTCAATCAAATCTGGTGCGATCGGCATGGCAGGATGAAAGGCACGCCAGGCGACATCGATACCACCTTGCAAAGAATGCTTCAGGAAGAAAGGAATAAAAAACAGAAATTGATACCCGTTAAAGCGGGTCGGTGGCAAAAGCTGGATACTGGTAATAACCGCCAGAGCAATCGCTGGTATGCCAATCCATAGTGAAGCTATTACACCATCGGTGAGCACCCACCAGATAAGAAAAAATATCAGGGTGCGGGACACAAAGCTCATGCTGTTGGTGGTCATTTTGGTCGTTGCCATATATCTAAAATCCGGGTCACAATTTATATTCTGGGCGTTTCGGATAAGCAGAGTTACATTATAATGCTGAGTGTAGCAAGGTTTAATCGCTACTCTACAGGATCAAGCGTTTCGACTCGATATTAATTCGTGTGTTAATTTTTTATATTTAACAATACTAAGTGCTCTGGATTTACACACAAACGATTATCGCAACCATGCTTTGCCAGGAGCCCTTCTGGAAGCTTGCTTAAAAAAGCTATATAACTCGCATTATGAGCGCTTTCCATTTTGGGTGTATTCGTTTCGTCCTGAATCTTTAGTCTTCCATACCCACTATTGGAAATTTGACCATGCCATAACCAGCATCTGCTCTTCTCATCTTTAGTGATATTCATTAATATTTTTTCCTGGATTCGACTGTTCATAGTTTAAGCCTTTAATCTTGTTTATCTATAGTGCATTGCTTGCATGGTTTCTTTCCGCTGAATACATAAGATATCTGGTTTCGATAACGTGCGAAAAACAGGTAAACAGCATCAGATAAAAATCTAACTCCAGGCCATCTTAGTATCATTAACCATTTATGTTTCCCGACCAGTTTCCAGGCGATACAGGTAACATCAAGGCCTAATAATATTTCCCCCGTGTCCAATTCGCCATGCAACATATTCATTGCCCTGGATTTATTGATATAGGGATATTTTTCATTGAACTCATCATGATGAAGGTCGACTAATTTGAGTTGGTTCTTATGATTGTGCTTTTTTAATAAATCCATCTCGCTCATGCATAGAGGGCATTGGCCATCGTAAAAGATAGTAAGTATCATTTATTCTCTGCCTTTATAAGTTGGTTATTTTCTGGCAAGCGCCAGGGTTTTCCGTTACATATTTTATAGTTAGAGCAGTTTATAGTGCAGCCTCTGCACGGCAGACGATAGGATTTCGATTGATCAATATCGCTGGCGGTGTTTTGACTGTTCAACTTTTTGTTCATAATCATTCTAATTTTAATACTATTGCTTAATATAAATAGAGTAACGTTCAAGCGCTTCTTTACGGCTAGCACCGAGGTCTACAATTGGGCGATTGGTTAAGTCGTTATCGTGTAACCATAAATTAGAATATTCATTTTTTTTATCAAACTTTTTAGACTGTGTATCAGGATTGAATATTCTAAAATAGGGCGCAGCATCTACACCGCAGCCTGCTACCCATTGCCAGCCCATGCTGTTGTTCGCAAGATCTGCATCGACCAGGGTGTCCCAAAACCAGCGCGCGCCATGTTGCCAGTGAAGCCCCATATTTTTTGTGAGTAGTGACGCAACTAACATGCGCACACGATTATGCATACTGCCGGTTTCCCATAGCTGCTTCATTCCTGCATCGACCAGAAGAATGCCGGTATTTCCGTATTGCCATTTTTCCAGGTTCTCTTTATCATCTTTCCAGAAACCGTCATGAAATTTTTCATTCATTGGTTGCAGGGCGGTATGCGGGAAGTGATACATAATGTATTGTGCATATTCTCGCCAGATAAGCTGGCGTAAAAAACCCTCGGCGGCCTCTGCATAGTTTCTATTTTTATATTCCAATAAAGGAATTAAAGCGATAATGATTTGAGACAGGCTTATTTCACCAAAATGTAAGTGTGGTGAAAGAGTTGAAGTGGCATCAATAGCAGGATAATCGCGAGATGGAATATAATCTAATATTTTTTCGTCGATAAAATCATCCAGCCTAATATGCGCGGCATCCTCACCGGGTGTCCAATATTGATGCAGCTTAGAATGCCAGTTATGCGTGTCCAGAAGGCCTAATTTGTTTAATGAATCTGCGCTATTTAAATTTATTTTTTCTAAACAAGGTGCGCATTTTTTTACCTGAGTGCTGTGTGAATAAAAGTCTGAAAAGTTTAATTCACTGCGAAGCTTTCGATAAAACGGCGTAAAAACTCTATAAGGTGTTTGTTTACTAGCGGTTAAAAAGTCTGCCGGGTTTTGTAATAATCCATTAGTGAAGCGCTTTACAGTGATGTTTTTAGCATTTAGTTTGTTTTCTATTTTTGTTTCACATATAACGCGGTTTGGCTCAACTCTATTTGTCCACACCACGGAATCTATATTATATTTGTTTACCCATTTTTCTATACTGTCTACTGAATTCGCCTTAACCAAATGCAGTTTTATATTTAATTCTAATAAGCTATTTGCAAGTTTACTCAGGCTGTGATGTAGCCACCATCTTGAAGCCGCGCCTTCAGACCAGGGTGCATCTTCTTGCGGGCTATAAATGTATACAGCGATAACAGGATTGCCTTGCTCTAAAGCCCACTCCAGTGATGGATTATTATGCACGCGTAAATCGCGTTGTAACCAGAGTAGGGTATTCATCTTATTCCTCTTGTGAGGCATTAGGGTTTCGAGAGGCAGGATAGGCAGGCACGTGACTTTCAAATACGCGCAGTGCTACAGAGATATTAGAGCCAAGTAGTATTCCACCTGCCGATTCAAACTTTTCTGCATCGATTAATTTATCTGAACCACCTACAAATATGGGTGCTTTAATATCTGCGATTACGTCTGTTAATTCATTGTTTACGTTTGCGTCCATTTGAGTTTGCGCACCAAGCACAACGGCTTTTGCTGCTGAGCGTTGCACAATATAGCTCAGTTGGTTAAACGGTAAATCGGCTCCAAAATAAAGAACTCTATAGCCTCGTGCCATGGCCGATAAAGCAAATAACATGAGTCCAATTTCATGGTATGAGCCAGGAACACAGGCACAGATGATTCGTGTACCACTGGCATGTGAATAAGAGTGATGGAAACGCGCACCAAGGCGATTTTTTAGCCAGCTAGTATAAAAGTGCTCTACGGCGATACCGCCTTCGGGGTGTTCAATCCAGGCTTTACCTAGTTGGCTTATTACTGGTTGAATGAGGCGGTCTGTCACCATATCAATCGGGTATAAGGAGGAGGCTTCGTTATAAATTGCGTCTATTCTTTCAATACTAAAATCACTGCTGGCTTCTAGTGTTTTTTGTATGAAACCGTCCCATACGCTGTGCATCGAGGACAGATTATTGCCTGATGTGTTTGCGCTGTCGGAAGATACTTGAATTGTGTTTGTAGAGGTTTTTCCTGTAAGCAACATATCTGTAATTGAGGGTAGAGAATGACCGTCATTAAGCAGATCAATAATTTTAAGCACCCGCTTATAATCATTATTATTATATAGACGATGACCTTTTGGTGTCCTTTCTGGTGTTAAAAGTCCATATCTTCGCTCCCACGCCCTCAAAGTTGATGTTCCTACCGATGTCTTCTCGGACAGAATTCTTATAGGGAATCGCTCAAGATCAGCGCTTGAGTTGGTTTCAATTGCGCTATTTAGTATCTTATTATTCATTGTTTTTTGTTTTACCATGGCTTTATTGTACAAGAATATTTGACTTGTACAAGTATTAAGTATAATCTTTTAATCATTGTACAAGTTTGATGTACAGGATTTTCCTAGCTAAGTGGATTAAACGCTTTCTCAAGGCTCAAAACAAGGCAGATACGTGTGAATAAGCAAGTGACAGATATACAATCGTCAGATATGAGCTACCAGGGAAAGAGGTATTTAGGTCAGGTGAATTTCCAGCACGGCAGAAGGGCCTCCATGGGGGTTTTGCTGGTTAATTTAGGCACGCCAGAGCAACCTACAGCATCATCGGTAAGGCGCTATTTGGCAGAATTTCTTTCCGATCCCCGTGTGATTGAAATTCCAAAATTTGTATGGAAGCTCATTCTGCATGGCATCATTTTACGTATCAGGCCTGCTAAATCGGCAAAGGCGTATCAGAAAGTGTGGAGCGATAAAGGCTCACCGCTGATGGCGGGTACTACAGAGCTTGCAGAAAATATTAGCAAGAAATTGGAAGAGACATTACCTGGAAAATGTAATGTCCGAATGGCTATGCGCTATGGCTCACCATCAGTTGAGCAAGGTTTAACAGCATTATCTGCTGACGGTGCAGAACGAATTATGGTGTTGCCGTTGTATCCGCAATATTCAGGTGCGACTACAGGATCAGTGGCGGATGCGGTGTTTAAATGCTTAACAAAATGGCGCTGGGTGCCAGAGCTAAGGTTACAAGGCCCATATCATGACGATCCTTCTTATATTAAAGCGCTCGCACAATCTATCAGGACCAACTGGGAGGTTACCGGTCAGAAAATAAATGAATCACATAAATTATTTATTTCTTTTCATGGTATGCCCAAATCAACGCTTACAGCAGGCGATCCGTATTTTTGTCATTGCCACAAAACAGCACGACTTCTTGCAGAAGAATTAAATTTGAAAAATGATCAATGGGAAATGGCCTTTCAGTCGCGGTTTGGTAAGGCCGAATGGTTGCAGCCCTATGTAGCAAAACGATTAATTGAATTACCCAAAGAGGGTATTAAAAATATTACCGTTGTATGCCCGGGATTTTCTATCGACTGTTTGGAAACATTAGAAGAAATTGCGATTGAGGGTAGGCAAGATTTTTTACAGGCAGGAGGCGAGCGATTTGAATATGTTCCTGCACTTAATGCATGCAATAGTCATGTGGCATTAATGGTCGAAAAAATTATTAATAATGCAGGTGGATGGCCAGAAATCGAAAAACAACAGCTTAATGATAATACATTATTAATGAGTCAGGATTTAGCTAGAGCAGAAGGTGGACAGTGATATGAGTATTCAAAATAAAACGCAAAAGGTATCAGGCCGTAATATATCCGATCAAAAACTGACCAGACCACGTTTAGGCGTAAGTGCCTGTTTACTTGGCAAAGAAGTCAGATTTGATGGTGGGCATAAAAAAAATGCCTATATATTAACGTCGTTAACCGAGCATATTGATTTTGTATCTGTCTGTCCTGAAATAGAAGCCGGTTTCGGCATGCCGAGGCCAGCTATGCAATTACGTAAACGTGGTGAAGATATTCGACTGGTTTTTAGTAAAAGTCCACAAACGGATATTACTCAGACAATGCGTCGTTATTCTGAGGGAAAAGTGGAAAAATTAAGCGAGTTAGATGGCTTTATCTTTAAAAAGGATTCACCTAGCTGTGGTGTGTTTCGTGTGTCTGTTGTAGTTCATGACAGTGGTATGCGTGATAAAAGTGGTACTGGAATATTTGCTGATACGTTTATTAAAAAATATCCATTAATGCCTGTGGAAGAAGAAGGGCGTTTAAATGATGCGGCATTATGTGAAAACTTTTTTGAGCGTGTTTATGCCTATAAACGCTGGAAAGAGATAAATGAGAATGAAAATAATGTACAGGAATTTATAAGTTTTCATTCAGGCCATAAATTTATGCTGATGGCACGAGGCAGTGAATTTTATCAGGAACTGGGAAGAATGGTGGCAGGAACAACCAGTAAAAACCTTGTTGAACGCAGAAAAAAATACATTGCACGGTTTATGCAGGTAATGAAAATAATTTCTGCACCTGGCAGACAGGTGAATGTATTGCAACACATTATGGGGTATTTAAAAGAGTTTATCAGTGCGGAAGATAAACAGGAGTTATTAGCAACTTTTGAAGCCTATAGAAATAAACAAACACCACTTATAACGCCTGTTACCTTGTTAAAGCATCATTTGCGAGTTAATCCTCAAAAATATATACAAAAGCAACATTATCTTAGCCCATTTCCTGAACAGCTTGCTTTGAGGTCATCGCTATGAAACAGGAAGGTTATAGCTCTTTCATATGTCGATGGAGTCGACAAATTATGTGTATTAATGCAGTGTTTGTGAAGATTGACGGAAAATAGCAGTGCTTATGTTGGGTGTTGATAAGCATGAGGATCTGATTGATATATTTCTTCAGGCGGGTCATGATGAAGCCGCAGTCAGGTACTAACGTTTTAAATAGAGTTTACCTTTGTGTCCTGGCAATGTGTTGCATCTGTGAAAAGGGCCTATACTTAAAGTGAGTGGCAGTACTACGAACCTCCACTTCACCCAGAACCAGTAATATAAATCAGGATATCAATACAATGAAATCAGAAAATGACAAAATATCTCATTTAGTTGAAGGCTATGAACGCTTATTAGAAAAAACAACGCAAGAATTAAAAAATCTGGAATCTAGCGTGCAGCCTAAGCTTCAAAAAGCTATGGATATCGCCAAAAATAAAGCCATTGAGATCGGTGAGTTAAGCGCTGAAGAAGCTGGAAAAATTTCCGAATATATACGTAAAGATTTACACGATGCAGCAGATTATATTGCAACAGAAGAACGCGATCTTGCTGACTGGCTAAGACTTGACCTTTTACGTGCGAAAGAATATACAGTGAAAGAGTTTACATATCTGGTTGATCAGGCAGGGCTGGAAATTAAACACCTGGCAAAACAACCACGTCATTCATTAACCTGGCACACGGGTGAAATTACCGGGATCGGAACATTAGAATGTGACGAGTGCAAAGAACTCATACATTTCCATAAAGCAGGGCATATTCCTCCTTGTCCTAAATGTACCCATACCAGCTTTCATAGAACACTACACATATAACAAGTGGGTCTATCAGTAACCACTATGTCGATTGAGGGTGTTTATTAATTAAATACCCTCAAGCCATTGATGATGTGTGATATTTTTATTGACTAGCCCGGCAACGCATGGGGCTAGACACTCTTTTATATGCTTAACATGCATTAGACTAAAGCTATTTTTAAAATAAAGCACACATAAGTATTCGGTGAATAAACTATATGCCCGTTGGACAGATGTGTTTTTTATTCATTCAAGTTTTTACTATTCAATTTTTCTATCGTTGTGTTTCGCTTATGACATAAGGTTTCTAATTTCGTGCAGAATTATCTTTTTGTTGCATTTAAGAGCTGTATAAATAAATTATTATATGCTGTTTAATATGTCTGATAAAAGTTTAATACTTATTGATAAGTATCATGGAACTAAATCTGCTTACAGGTGTTTAATGGTACATATGAGGAGAGATTAATCATGAGTAAAACGATGGTTGTTGTAGCAGATAGTACTAAAGCGCGTATTTTTACCGCAGAGACACTTCGTTCACCCTTAAATGAAATTGAGGTGATGTCTCATCCTGAGGGCCGATTGCACGATCGTGATATTACCAGTGATCTTCCGGGTAAGGGTGCTGGAGCTGATAGTTCGGGTGGGCATGCTTATGAGAGCAAGGTTGATGCCAAACAGCATGAGCTCATTGTTTTCTCAAAAGAGGTTGCGACCTATCTGGATGATGTGCGTAAAGCCAATAAATTATCCAGACTATTGATTGTCTCCGCACCTGAATTTCTAGGTGAATTACGTTCACATCTTTCTAGCGAAACCAATGAAAAAGTTGTTTTTGAGTTAAATAAAAATCTGACTAAATCCAGTGCTGACGACATCAGCAAGTACTTACCCAAGTCATTGCCGCATTAGGCCCAGTTTATCTTAGGCGATAAACAGCTTTATATCTGTCGTAATTTGTTAAGTGATGTCATGCGTTGTTGGATGAGGATTAGCTGGTTATGCATAAAAATCAAACAGTTACAATGGATGGTAATCAAGCCACTGCAACGGTGGCTCATCTAACAAATGAAGTTATCGCAATTTACCCGATTACGCCTGCATCGCCCATGGGGGAGTGGGCGGATGAATGGTCCTCTCGCAAACAGACTAATCTTTGGGGTACAGTTCCTGAAATTATAGAGATGCAAAGTGAAGGCGGTGCTGCCGGTGCTATTCACGGGGCATTACAGGCGGGAAGCCTGACAACTACTTTTACCGCATCACAGGGATTATTATTAATGATCCCCAATATGTTCAAGATTGCCGGTGAGCTTACACCAACTGTTTTCCATGTTGCCGCACGTTCAGTTGCGGCACAGGCACTTTCTATTTTTGGTGATCATAGCGATGTAATGACGGCGCGCACCACCGGATTTTCTTTTCTGGCTTCAAATTCTGTGCAGGAGGCCATGGATATGGCACTCATTGCACAAGCTGTAACACTTGAATCAAGAATACCTATAGTGCATTTTTTTGATGGCTTCAGAACATCGCATGAGGTGGCAAAAATAGTCGCAATAGATAAGCACATCATTCAGAAACTTATCAAGCAACAAACCATCACCGATCATCGCCAACGCGCATTATCACCAGAGCATCCGGTATTACGTGGCAGCTCACAAAATCCCGATGTTTTTTTTCAGGCCAGAGAATCTGTTAATGCCTATTATCAGGCAATGCCAGCGATTGTGCAGAAGGTGATGGATGAGTTTGCCGAGTTAAGCGGCAGGCAATATAAATTATTTGATTATTTTGGTGCTGATGACGCCGAGCGAATTATTATTCTAATGGGTTCCGCGGCAGAAACCGTACAGGAAACAGTTGAGTATTTAACTTCACTGGGCGAAAAAGTAGGTCTGGTTAAAGTACGCTTATTTCGACCTTTTAATAGTCAGGCTCTGATTTCAGCACTGCCTGCCAGTGTTAATAAAATCGCAGTGCTGGATCGTACCAAAGAGCCGGGGTCTGATGGTGAACCCTTGTATAAGGATATTGTGACAGCGCTTATGCAGGATTATTCGACAGGAAAGAGTCATCTTTCTGCGCTACCAAAAGTAATTGGCGGGCGCTATGGCTTGTCGTCTAAAGAATTTACACCGGCCATGGTGAAAGCGGTATTTGATGAGCTAACAGCAGAACTACCTAAAAACAATTTTACCATTGGTATCAATGATGATGTTACGCATAGTAGTTTAAACTGGGATAAAAAGTTTCGTACCGAGGCTCATAAGAAAACTTTTCAGGCTGTATTTTATGGCCTGGGTAGTGATGGTACGGTAAGTGCTAATAAAAACAGTATAAAAATTATTGGTGAATGTACGGATAAATTCGTGCAGGGGTATTTTGTTTACGATTCAAAGAAAGCGGGCGCGGTGACGGTTTCGCATTTACGTTTTGGTGATGACCCAATTCATTCTACTTACCTGATTGGTGACGGTGATGCCGATTTTATTGCCTGCCACCAACCCGTATTTTTAGAGCGCTATCCGATGCTCGATAAGGCCGCGGATAAGGCGGTATTTTTATTAAATACATCTGTCGATAAAGATGCTGTCTGGCAAACACTAACCGCTAAAATGCAGCAACAGATTATTGATAAACAGATTAAGTTTTATGCAATAGACGCCTATAAAGTTGCCGATGAAAGTGGCATGGGTAAACGTATCAATACCATTATGCAAACCTGTTTCTTTTCTATTTCCGGCGTGTTGCCAAAAGATCAGGCGATAGCCTCAATAAAGCAGGCGGTTGAAAAAACCTATGGAAAAAAAGGTCAGCAATTAATTCAGTTAAATTATAAGGCGATTGATCAGACACTGTTAAATTTATATGAAGTCAACGTGCCGGATAAGTCGGATTCTCATATCGAACCTCACGATAGCGTGCCAGAGTCAGCATCAGATTTCATCAAAAATGTCACAGCAGAAATGATTGCCGGGCGCGGTGATAATATTCCGGTGAGTCTATTTCCTGCGGATGGTAGTTACCCCCTAGGTACGGCGGCGTATGAAAAGCGAAATTTGGCATTAGAAATTCCGCTGCTGGATGAAAACCTGTGTACACAGTGTGGAAAGTGTCCTTTAGTTTGCCCACATGGCGTTATTCGCAGTAAAGTTTTTGATGAGTCTAATCTTAATATTTCGCCGCAAAATTTTAAATCTATGCCAGTTAAAGGTAAAGACTTTGCAAGCAATTTTAGAATGAGCTATCAGGTATCAGCAGAAGACTGTACCGGTTGTGGTTTGTGTGCAGATATTTGCCCGATACATGACAAGACTAATGTCGGTCATAAGGCATTAAATATGGTTTCCTATACCCCGGAATTACGTGAGCAGGAAAAAGTTAACTGGGAATATTTTTTAACACTACCTGAATATGATCGCGCACTGATTAAAACCAATACCATTAAAGGTGCGATGATTTTACAGCCGCTATTTGAATTTTCCGGTGCCTGCGAAGGTTGTGGTGAAACACCTTATATTAAACTCGCCAGTCAGTTATTTGGTGATCGTATGGTGGTCGCCAATGCAACCGGTTGTTCTTCTATTTATGGCGGTAATTTACCTACTACACCCTGGGCAAAAAATGCGCAGGGCAGAGGACCGGCCTGGTCAAATTCATTATTTGAAGATAATGCCGAGTTTGGTCTGGGTATGCGCCTGTCGATTGATAAACAGAAACAATATGCAACGGAACTGTTGCAGCACCTACAGACAGAACTCGGAGAGAGCCTGGTTAATGAAATTTTATCAGCAGATGAAAGCACTGAAGAGGGAATTGCACAGCAACGCCAACGGCTGCAAACATTACAGACTAGGCTCACTTCAATAGATAATGCCGATGCACGAGAACTTGAAACGGTGGCGGATAAACTGTCACGTAAAAGTGTGTGGATTATTGGTGGTGATGGCTGGGCCTATGATATTGGCTATGGAGGGCTGGATCATGTGCTGGCATCCGGTCGTGATGTAAATATACTGGTGCTGGATACCGAGGTATATTCTAATACCGGCGGGCAGACATCAAAGGCCACACCGCGTGGTGCGGTGGCTAAATTTTCTGCCGGTGGTAAACCAACACCTAAAAAAGACCTCGCCTTACTCGCCATGGATTATGAAAATGTTTATGTCGCACATGTGGCTTATGGCGCCAAAGACATACAGACGATTCATGCATTCAATGAGGCGGAGGCCTATCCAGGGCCTTCGCTGATAATTGCCTATTCGCCCTGTATTGCACACGGCATTGATTTAAAAAATAACCATCAACAACAACAGCTCGCCGTTGATAGTGGACACTGGTCATTGTTCAGGTACAACCCACAGGATGCCGCACAAGGTATTAATCCTTTGCATCTCGACAGTAAAGAGCCTTCGATTCCCTATCGTGATTTTATCCACAGTGAGGTTCGTTTTAATATGCTGTGGCGTACTCATCCGGATGTTGCGGAAAAACTATTGCAACAGTCGCAGGAGGATGTATTACACCGCTATCATTTTTATCAACAGCTGGCCGATTTGTCCTGGGATAACACCCGTTCTACCCAGCCACCGCATAGAAAGCTGGCGACGGCTGTTAAAGAACATGTAGAAAATAATTCTGTTGTTACAGAGAAGGGCAGCAAAGATGATTGATCTATCAAGCAACTACCTCGGGCTGTCCCTGAAAAATCCATTAGTCGCTTCATCATCACCCTTAACGGACAATCTCGATGATGTAAGACGTCTGGAAGATGCAGGTGCTGCGGCTATTGTATTGCCATCCCTGTTTGAAGAAAGCATAACGCGTGAGCAACAGCAGCTGGAAAAATTTGTACATTCACAGTCACTTGGGCATTATGAGGCGGAGTCTTATCGACCTGTTCCTGAAAACTATAAAAGTGAGCTGGAAAATTATTTAGATCATCTGCAGTCATTAAAATCATCACTGTCTATTCCCGTTATTGCCAGCCTCAATGGCGTAAGCAATACAGGCTGGATTGATTATGGAAAAGAACTGATGCAGGCCGGCGCCGATGCACTGGAATTAAATGTTTATTATGTTGCAGCAGACCCTGAGCAATCGGGAGAGCAGGTTGAAAATAGATATATTGATTTGCTCAATAGTTTACGCGGGCAGGTGAATATTCCTGTGACGATGAAATTATCATCACAGTTTTCATCTGTGGCAAACATGGTTACAAAATTACAGGCAGCTGGTGCTGATGGTGTGGTTCTGTTTAATCGTTTTTACCAGCCCGATATAGATCTTGAGACATTAAAAATTTTACCGCATCTGGAATTATCTAAGCCACACGAATCCTTATTGAGAATTAGATGGATTGCGCTGATTAGAAGTCGAGTTGAGCTGTCACTAGCCGCAACCGGTGGTTTTCATCGTGTAGAGGATATTATTAAGGCATTACTGGTTGGTGCCGATGCGGTTTACCTGTGTTCGGTTCTATTGGAAAAAGGCCCGGAACATTGTGTTGAATTATTGAAGCAATTAGACCACTGGTTAACAGAGCATGAATATGAATCAGTTCAACAAATGCAGGGCAGTGTTAGTCAGGCCTGTGTAATAGATCCCGCTGTTTACGAGCACAGCAATTATATTGATGTGATTAAAAGTTTTAAGAAAATTAATAAATGACGCATATCACCGATCTGCTTTCTTCCTATGTGCATGAAGCTCCGGTATCGGCCATAAAGATATGGCCATACGCAGTGCCAAAATTCCCGATGCTGTATCCCTAAGCTGGGGCTTACCTTCATTTCAAACACCTGAATATATTCGTCAGGGTGTTAAATGTTTCCCGTGCTAATCTATTGCTGCAAACACGCCAATACATTTTTTATTAATGCATCATTTTCATATTCGGATATTGCTAACAGTGCGATGTTATCAGGTAATTTGGAGATTGATTTTATCAATGTGAGTGAATCTGCAAGCCCCAGATCGTGACTGGAGAGTTTGTTTGTTAACTGATGTAGCTGATTAATATCCAGCCACACAAACGCTTTGTCTGAGGTGCCTGGTTTTATCGCATCAATGAGAATGACATGAGTGTATTTTTTCAGATGTTCGGCAAGAAGAACGCCGGGCCTTTGCAGTTTGTATATGTCTAACCCTTTGCCAATCAGCGTCTTAATGGTTACGTTTTTCTGTAAATAATCGATTGCCTGTAATCCCAGTTCATCACCCTGTACGGGAGAGCCAATACCGATTATTGCTGTTTTACTAAGGTCAATGTTCTCAAACCGTGGACATGTGTTTAGTGTCTGTATAGATGTTTCGTTTATGTTATCGCGAACCAGTTGTAAATTTAGAAAATGGGTTGCACATGAAATACAGGGGTCGTAATTACGAATTACTTTTTCGGCATGTAACTGTATATCGCCTTTCGGTTTATCTAAACCAAATTTCATTAAGGCATTCTTTAAATCTTCTTCAATGCGTGGCTGGTTCTGACTGGTGGGCGGTACGATGACGGCCTGTTTAACACAGCCCTTTTCATCCATATCATAGCGGTGCCAAAGAATTCCACGCGGTGCTTCAGTGCAACCAAAGCCTGTTCCTGCCTGGTGTTTAACGGGCATGCAGGGCTGGTCGGTGCTTGTGTAATTAGTCAGAAGTTTTTCGGCTTCTATTACAGTAAAGTAGATTTCAATCGCGCGAGCAATAATGCTATGAAACATATTTTTTGAAGGGAACTGTGCTCTCAGGCCTTGCATGATTTGCTTTACATCGTCGGGTAACTGATTTTTATTTAAGTTTAGTCTGGCCAGTGGCCCCACTAAATATACTTTACCATCTAATAAACAGTGCAAGGCTGTACTGTGATCAACCTGTGTTTCTTTAAAGTGATCTGCAAATTCACTGATGTCTATATCAAGTCCATGATCGCTGATTAATCTGCCTTCATTAAACGGGTACTCCCTGTCGTGATGTAATGCGACGGAAATAAATTCCTGTTCATCGTCGGGCAAGTCCAGTGAATCCAGCCAGTGAATTAACGCCACGGCATCCTGTTTAGCATCCTTAACACGTTGTAACAAATCGTCTACGGCGGCTTTATCTGGCGCCTTACTGAAGCCACCAATTTTTACGCCAACCGGGTGTACTGAGCGGGCACCAAATAAACTCACCAGATCATTTCCCAATGATTGAAGCTTTAAACCTCGGCGTACTTCGTGAGGGTATTCAGCAGACATTTCAATAACGCTGTTAAATCCAAAAAAATCGGGTGCCGCCAGTAAATGAATATGCAGACTGTGGCTTTGTAACCATTCGCCGCAATAAAATAAACGTCGCATAGCACGCAACCAGGGCGTGATGGTTACACCAAAAATTGACTCGATTGCCTGTGATGCACTCATCTGATATGCAACGGGGCAAATGCCACAGATGCGTGCAACGGTATCCGGCACATCATAATAATTTCTACCTTCGAGAAATTTTTCGAAGTAACGCGGTGGTTCATAAATGCGTAATTTAAGCCCGGTGATTTGATTGTTGTTTATGCTTAGCTCAAGTGCGCCTTCGCCTTCGACGCGTGCCAGTACCGGGACATTTATGTGAATGGTTTTTTTCATTCGGCTTTCCAGCGATGACCTTCGAGATGAAATGGTTCGGCGCCACTATTGATAAACCAGAAGCGTCTGGCAATTTCATCGTTAACCAGTCCGATGCCTTGAAAACGATTTGCCAGTGCATGTGTGTTTGGGTTTTTCGAGGGGCCATAACAGCCGTAGCATTCTCTGCCAACACTCGGACATAAAGCGCCGCAACCTGTCCGTGTGACAGGGCCCATGCAGGGTTCATTTTTTGTCACCATTACACAGACGTGTTGCTGGCGTTTGCATTCCATGCAGACCTTATCGGTGTCTTCTTTGGGTAAGACACCAAATAGTAGCGAGCGGATAGCACTGAGTAACTGGCTTTGGCTAACGGGACAACCCCATAGTTCTATATTTACAGTAATGTGATCTTTAATCGATGTGCTTTTATCCAGACTGTCGATAACCGATGGTCTGGCATAGAGTTCGGCAATCCATTGATTGGTGTTATGCATATTACGTAGCGCCTGAATCCCACCCGAAGTTGCGCAGGCACCGATAGTCATTACATAGACACTATTATCACGGATTTTTTTTAATCGTTGTTTATCCTGCGAGGTTGAAACACTGCCTTCGATAATAGCAATATCCACTTTTGCGTCCTCATTTATAGCACCAGCTTCTGCAAAATGTTTTATCTCCACCAGCTGACTTAGCGTCAGTAGCGATTCACCCAGATTAATAAATGCAAGTTGGCAGCCATCACAGGAGCTGAATTTATGCACGGCTATAGTCGGTTTGTTCATGCTTGACCTTTAAAATCCCTTGGTGTTAAACAGGTGACGAATTTTGTCGTAACTAAATACCGGGCCGTCTTTACAGATAAACTGGCCGCCATATTGACAATGTCCACAATGGCCTATTGCGCATTGCATGTTTCTTTCCATCGACAGGTACAGTTGAGTTGCTGCAACGCGTTGATCCAGCATATGGTCACACACGACATGCATCATACCTTCGGGCCCGCACATCATAACGGTCACATTATCCGCATCGAACTCGAGTTGATGAAACAGCGTAGTCACCGGGCCAATATGCCATGGCCAGAGTGCCTCACCAACATCGGCTGACAGTAAGACTTTGGTATTTGCTAACTGGCGCCAGCTGTCATAGCGATCTTTCCAGATGAAATCTGCGGTGTGTTTAACGCCCTGTACAATATTGAGGCGGCCATAGTCCTCGCGCCTTTGTGCGATATAATTAATTGCCGAAACCACCGGGGCACAACCGAGGCCACCGGTGACGATCACCACGTCTTTGTGTCTGGCATCGGTCACCGGCCAGCCGTGACCAAACGGCCCGCGTACACCAATTCGATCACCGACACTAAGACAACTAAAGGCGCGACTCACCCGACCGACTATGCGAATGGTATGCTCAATTATATGACTGTAGGCGGGGTCGGATACAATAGAAATCGGGATTTCACCGATGCCATATAGATGCAGCATATTGAACTGGCCTGGCGAGAAATGGTAACTATCCTGAATGGCCTGATCGGTAAATTTTAAACACAGTGTGAACAGCCCTGGCGTCTCCTGTATGCGTTCAAGGATGACGGCTTCATGGGGCAGGTATGGATTGATGCCCTGATTAGCCACGGCGTCTCTCCAGAAGTGCACTTATGGATTCAGTGACATCAATACCCACCGGGCACCAGCTAATGCAGCGCCCGCATCCGACGCAACCGGAGCGCCCGAACTGTTCATGCCAGTAGGCAAATTTATGTGTTAGCCACTGCCGATAATGTTGGCTGGTTTCACTGCGAATGGTAAAGCCATGAATATAGCTATGACCCTGACTGAAACACGAATCCCATTCACGATAATGTGTGGATGATTGTGCATCAAGTGAGGGGGCTTCATTTTCACTGTGACAAAAACAGGTAGGGCAGACAGAGGTACAATTTCCGCAGCTCAGGCATTGGGCTGCAATGCTGTGCCAGACGTCATTATCTAGCTCATTTAAGAGACCTGACTGGATATCCAGTGTGGGCAGTTGCCTTTTTTGTTGTGATGCCTGTCGTTCAATTGATTCTGCTTCAGTTTTTTGATCGGTTGTTTGATAGTGTAACTCAAGCCCATTAAGCAGTTTTTTGCCTTGCTCTGTTGCGCCATTAGCCAAAAATCCATGTTCTAACTCGGTTAGTATAATATCCGCACCGTCTTTAAAGTCCGCATTGTTAAAAGGCCCGTCACCGGTGGAGTGGCAAAAACAGGTGTCTGCGGGTGAGCTGCAATTAACGGCAATAATTAATAAATTTTCACGCCTGGCCTGGTAATAAGGATCGACAAATTGTTGCTGCAGAAAGTGCTGGTCCTGAATTCTCATGGCTGCAATATCACAGGCTCTGGCACCAATGATGGCGAGTGGTTTGAGATTGGCGTCTGCGGTATTAAATGAGATAGTTCCATCAGCTGATTGTGAGCTGTGCCATAATTTTTCACGTGGCGTGAAGAGCAGCGGTTTGATGGCCTGTGAACCATTGGCCCAGTCAAAATATTTTGCAGTAGTAGAGGTGTTTAGTGAATAATGGCCCGGTGCCTGAGTGTCCTTAATACCATAGGGTAACTGCGCAACAGATGTAATGGCATCGTATATAATCGCTCCATCACGAACCTGTGGTCCAATACAGAGGTATCCCTCGCTCTGTATATTGTTCAGTAGTTGTTGTAACTGAACGGTTTGAAAAAAATCATATTTAGGCTTCATTCGATAAGTCGTCCAGTTACCTGTTTAACTTCGATTCAACTCATACCAGCATTCTTAAGTTAATATGCCACAGCGGGTGTTACTAATCTACCGGTCGACATGTTAACCATTAAAATAAGATGAAATAGTAAAATCCTTGCATAAAGAATATGTGGTGGCCGGGGCATGAATGAATTAATGTTGTGTGTGACGAGAGTAAGCCGAATGGAGTTATCGACTTGCCTTGACTCCTTCTAATCGAGGCAAATAGACGAAGCGACGTGAGAGAAGCATGATAAAAAATTTCCAGGAGACATGCATAGATTTCATTTATTTTAGTAATACAGTAGTTAGTAATAAAGCTGTATTCTATGTTTTAGCTTTAGGTTGACAGGTAAGGCTTTAGAAGTTTGTCCAGCTGATTTTGCAGAGGGTCAAATTATTTGCGCTGTAAGTTCCGTAGAAGACAAGTTCTCATCAAGTTTATTTATAAATTAAACCAGCTAAGTCAGTTAATGATAAAGCGATAAATCGCTTAAGTAGGGTATGTAATCAGTTATGGCTACGGGTTCAAAAAAAAGTAATTTTCGCGGCACTCATTGGTAATGCGCTTATTGCAATAACAAAATTTTTTGCTGCGTTTATGACGGGCAGCTCCGCGATGTTATCGGAGGGTATTCATTCTCTGGTGGATACGGGTAACCAGATTTTGTTATTGCACGGCATTAAGCAATCAGGAAAACCGCGGACGAACATTTCCCTTTTGGTCATGGCAAGGAAATATATTTCTGGAGTTTTGTTGTTGCCATCCTGATTTTTGCACTTGGGGGTGGCATATCCATTTATGAGGGCATACAGCATTTACTGCATCCCTCGGAAATGAAAAATCCAATGATTAACTACCTGGTACTTGGCCTTGCGATGTTATTTGAAGGTGCAGCATGGGGTTTCGCCTTACGTGAATTTAGTCGATCCAAGGGCAAGTGGGGTTATATTGAAGCGGTACAGCGAGCTAAAGATCCTTCAATATTTGTTGTGTTATTCGAGGATTCAGCGGCCATGCTTGGCTTGTTGGTCGCCTTTGCTGGTGTAGCACTCACTCAGTACACCGGCTTTATGTATTTTGATGGTATTGCCTCGATTTTGATTGGTTGTATTCTCATCGGCACCGCTATCTGGCTGGCCTATGAAACGAAGAGTCTGCTGATTGGTGAAAGTGCGAATATTTTCGTGGTAAAAGGTATCAGGGGAATATTACAGTGCAGTCCAGTCATTAAACAGGTTAACGAAGTGCTGACTATGCACATGGGGCCTGATTATATTCTGGCCAATTTAAGTGTGGATTTTAAAAGTAGCATTACAGCGGATGAAGTTGAACGCAGCATTGCGGCACTCGACCAGCAAATTAAGCAGCAATATCCACTGGTTAAGCGCATTTTTATCGAAGCCGAAAAAGCAAAAGAATAGTTAATGGGCTGGAGGCATCCATCTTGTGAGATGAGTTGCAACGGGTGACGGCAGAACTAAATCTGGCGGGACGTTTTATTATACGCGGCAGTTATTTGGGTTATGTGAATCAGCCACAGGTAAAAACCGTGAGAGTCGCGGTGCCGCAATCGGTGATCTCCCGCGTGCGCAGTGATAGCCAGGCGGTGATGGTTCGATTCAGTAGCCGATTTGATGAAACCTATGCGGCCAGTGTGTTGCGTGAAGTACCGGAAGGCTGCAAAACGGTGGCGGCTTCAGCCTCTGACCACAGAGGGTGGCGGTAATATCGCACTAGACTCAACGGCAAGGGATGAAATACAGGCATTGCACTGGTGAGTTTTTTAGGCAAGGTAAAAAAAGGTGATCAGCTTAAGGTTATGCCGGAAGAACCTGTTGGCGGCGAGTATATAGCCAGTGTTAAAACAGTCGATTCAGTTGTTGATGCAGGTTCAGGCACATTTCGTATTCTACTTAAATTACCTAATCCCAAAGGTCTGATACCATCTGGTTTAAAATGCAGGGTAACTTTTTAATTGTAAATATAATTGTAAAATATTTTAATGTTAAAAGAGAGTGCTTAGGCTTTATGAAAAACATGATTCTTTTTTGTATAAAAATTAACAATGAAATAAACAATGATTAGTTGCAAACACTTAACAAAACGCTTTAATGAAAAAGTGGCAGTAAATGACGTTTCATTAAATATTAAGGCAGGGCAAATATTTGGCCTTCTTGGGCCAAACGCTGCGGGCAAGACAACCATTATTCGCCTGCTCAGCGGGATTTTATCCGCTGATGAAGGCGATATATCTATTAATGGTCTGCAAATAAATCAGGCTAAATGTGATTTTGGATATGTAGCTCAGCACTTCGGGCAATATGAAGAACTGAGTGTCTGGGAAAATGTGCAATTTTATGCATCGCTTTATAACGTTAACGACAAACCACGCTTAATGCTATTGCTCGATCGTTATGAATTATTGCCATACATTAATCACCGTGCGGGAGAATTATCGGGAGGCTATCAGCGTCGTCTGGCATTGGTCTGTGCGTTAGCACATGATCCAAAGGTGCTTTTTCTGGATGAGCCCACCGCGGGCATTGACCCTGTTACACGTAAATTACTATGGGATGATTTTTATCAGTTAAGTACGGAAGGCAAAACACTTTTTGTAACGACTCACTACATGGAAGAGGCGCAACGATGTCAGCAGCTAGCTTTTCTATCTAATGGTAAAGTGGTTGCCGAAGGATCACCGGAAACAATTAAGCAGGCGCTGGGTAATGTAAAGGTGTTTTCCGGTAAGGTTGGTTATTTGCCAGAAATTCATCGTGCATTAAAAAACTTAAAGGGTGTGATCCTGATTAACCAGTTTGGCAGAGAGCTGCGAATAGTAGTTGATCCGGTGTTGACTGAATCTGTGATACAGAAAACGGTTAATGCTGTATCCGATGACACATATGTGTTTCAACCGACAGAACCTAATATAGAAGATGTTTTTATCGCATTAACACAGAATAATGCTATCTACAAAGGTTCACATGATAAGGCGCTTAATTCATGATAGCTGCAATTATCAAAAAGGAATTAATACAGCTACGCCGTGACCCACGATTAATTGGCTTAATCGTTGTTATGCCATTGGCATTGTTGATTCTATTTGGTGTGGCCTTAAAACTGGAGCCGCAAAATGTAAAAATGGCTTATGTTGATGCGGATAATTCATTTTTTACGAATCTTATAAAAACCGCGATCTGGAGTGATGGCTATTTTGAAATGTATTCTGTGAATTCAAAGCAGGATATTATTGAAGAGATACGATCTGGTCGTGCTAAATCAGGTATGTATATAGATAAAAATTTCTCTGCATTGGTAACTGAAAATGCCCAGCCACACATTACCTTTTTTGTTGACGGTACAATGCCTTCACTGACCACTGCGATGAAATATAATTCAAGCAGTGCGACCAGTGAAGGGGTGACAAATGATATGTACTTTTCTGATCCCGATGAGGAAAATGTAGTAATCGCACAAGATCCTTTTATTATGGATACCGAGGTGTTGTTTAATCCCGATGAAAAGGAAACCTGGTTTTTTCTGCCCGGCGTTATTGGTGTTTTGATAATGCAAATTTCACTAATTCTAACCGGCATAACGATTGTGCGTGAGCATGAGAAAAAAACTCTAGAACAGTTGCTGGTTACACCACTGAGTAAATTTAGCCTTGTTATTGGCAAGCTGGTGCCCTATATATTTATCGCCTTAATCATTTTTTATTTTATCCTTGGTGCTGGCTGGTTAATGTTTCAATTGCCTCAGCCATCCTCACACATGTTACTGTTTCTTCTGGCCTTTATATTCGTGGCGGTTATGATTTCACTTGGCCTGCTTATTTCGCTTATTTCAAAAACACAACAACAGGCAATGTTTATTGCAATATTTATTATTGTGCCGTCAATATTATTGTCAGGATTTATATTTCCTTTAGAAGCCATTCCATATCCTGTGCGTTATGTCTCATATCTTATTCCTTTCACCTACTTTGTAGATATAATTCGTGGATTACTTATAAAGCATACATTGTTTATCGATCTGTTAGCTTCATATGCCGCATTAAGTTCTTTCGCAATAGCTTTTGTGACAGTTAGTATTTTTAAGTTTAGAAAAACGCTTTAAAACTAAATTGTTTTAATATAAAAATAATTTATAGTATTTAAGAAAAATCAGGGTAATTACGATTCCAACTAAAAATAAAATAGATTGCCATAGAAAACGCAATAAGACACTTGGTCTTCCTGAGCTCATAGCCATAGCGCTAGGTGGCATGGTAGGGGGTGGAATATTTACGGTGCTTGGAATTTCGGTTTCAATGATAGGTGCTTTTACGCCGCTTGCTATTTTTATTGGTGGCATTATTGCCTCTCTTGCGGCCTATTCATATATCAAACTGGGAGTCTATTATCAGGATGAAGGCGCGACTTACACCTTTTATAAAAGAACCTTTCCAAAATCACCCTTTGCCGCATCACTGATTGGCTGGTGGGTTATTTTCGGTTATATAAGCACGCTATCACTTTATTCATACACCTTCGCTGCTTATGCAATTAGTGGCTTTTCTTTTGCAGATACAGAGTGGATTCGTAAGCTGGTTGCCGGTGGTATTATTCTCACCTTTACACTGATTAATGTCTGGAGTGTAAAGGGTATGGGAAAAATAGAAGATTTAATGGTTTACACCAAGCTGGTGATTCTGGTGGTTATATCATTTGTGCTGATTAATAATACTCAGACAAGTCTTCCCGCTTTGCTGCAAGATGAACAGGACATTAGTATTTTGTCAATTTTGATTGTCGCCTCATTAACATTTGTAGCCTATGAAGGCTTTCAGCTTGTGATTAATGCGGTTAATGAAATGGAACGGCCGGAAAAAAATATTCCCAGGGCAATTTACGCTTCAATGTTTTTGGCAACACTTATCTATGTGGTTATATCCCTGGGTGCAATTTTGACAATTCCATTTGAAGAAATTATAAAAAACGAAGAGTATGCCTTGGCCTCGGGTACCGGTAGCATTATCGGGCACTGGGGTACAAATTTGGTTATCTTAGGTGCTTTGCTGGCTACCAGCAGTGCAATTAGCGGGACGGTGTTTGGTGCATCGCGGCAAATGTCGGTTATTTCCAAAGATGGTTATCTGCCACACTTTCTTTCCAGACGAAAAAATAATATTCCCGTTAATGCTATTTTAACTATGTCCGCACTTGCCTTTTTACTTGTGCTTGCGGGTAGCCTACAGGTTATTCTTGAATTCGGTAGCGTGACTTTTTTACTTGTTTCGATGCTAATGGCATACGCAAATTTTAAGATTCGTCATCTGACAAAATCATCAGCAGTTATTTCTATCATATCAATACTGGGGTTAATGTCAGGAATGCTGTTAATTCTTTATTATGAATTTAATAATCAACCTGAACAGTTGATTTTTATCAGTGGAATTTATGCCCTGCTTACAATAAGTGCCTGGCTATATGCAAAAAGAAATACTCATCAAGCAGAAAAATAATAATTTATTTTAGAAATAGAGCTCGGTACAGTCAGAGAGCTCTACGGTTTATTGACGCAAAGCTTTAGCTAGCGCACATGTGTTAATGATGTTAGAGAAATCTTAAGAAAAGTAGGGTGGATCAAGCGCAGCGGATCCACCCTACGTTGACTGAATTTTATTGTGTTATTAATACTATTAGCGAACTCTCTCCTTGCGGGTTTTCACTGGGCGATAAGTCATTAGCAGTTTATAAATAAATGCCGCAAAATATATGCCGAGCACAATACCGACATATCCCATAATTAATTCTCGAGATGTAACGCCCGGTATTAACGGTGGAATAACAAGGGCTGCAAGCATACCCAGTAGGTATTTTATATTTGTCCATACAGAATCTGGTGTATGCACGTATACTGTTTTTTTATTGTTGCGGGTGTTGTCAGTTGCTATTACGGCATCTGAGCTTGTTTGATTAATCTGACTCGTCGATATATTCATCTCATCAGCCTCACAATATATTCGAGCAAATATTATTGCTCTTAAGATTAAGGTGAGTCTGTCGGTTGTTTGTATATTTATTCTGTGCATTCTCAGATGATTTGCAAATCATGTATTCGTTTTTTTCCGACACTGGAATATGCCGTGCTGTTATTTGTATATTCATAATTCTCTCACTGTATTACCAGGTACACGAAACTATCCGCTGGTGGCCTGTTTCATCAGGGCGCACACAGGCTCAAAGATACGTGTATAAAACTAAAGAAAAGTTAGATGGTATTACGTTACAGGTGGAGCGCGGGGAGAGAAGAGAGAGTTATTTAATTGATTTGGAATGGTGCTGGAAATAAGCGCATACAAAGAGCAGAAAACATTGGCGTGCTGTTTTGTGTGTTCTACAAGCAGGGCTGTACAGGCTGATGGTGAGCTAATGCGGGCTTTCTCAAGCCGGGCCGAGAGTGTTAGCTGGTTTGAGTAACTATTAGCGGTGTTGCCATTTTCATTCTCGTAGCGGTACTCGGCAGCGAAAGCGCTGTCGCCCAGTAAAACCAGGTAGGCTACAATAAATTTGCTTAGAAAACGGTACATTATTCGGTCGGGCTTCCTGCGATTAAACAATTTGTATTAGCTGATCATCGACGATTCGATATTAAAATACAAGTTAAGTTTCATCGGCAATAACAAAGGAGATGAAGGAATTAAAACGGATCTAACAAGGTGATTTTTCTAGTTGTATTTAGTATGCGCGATCCAGTAAATTACAGGTCGCTTAAATATCGGCATCCCCAAACACCTGCCTTAATACGCCTATTCGATTAAGCGCTGAACTGGTTAGATTTTGTGCAGCAAGCATAATATTTTCATCGCTGGTTTTTTCAACCACGGCATCATAAAAAGCGAAGCTACGGTCGCTGCAAGACCAAAGGCGCTGTAATTCCATCTCTGGTTTATTAAACTTTTTCTGCATAAAGTCATTATGACGTTTAAGCTGCTCGATATTATTATTAACATCATCACTTGGCGGTTTATTGGCTATAAGTTTTTTATTTAAAGCCTCTTCATTATTTTTTATCTGTTGCTGCGTTTCTTTAAGCAAGGAATCTAATTCTGGTTTATTGGCCGAGATTGATTTTATCTGATCAAGCAAATATTGATCTATATGAATGGCGGCGACTAACAGGTCGGTTTCGCTATGAATAACCCCCGGGTCTAGCCTGGGTTCATTTAAATTGGCTTCACGCTCTTTGTGAAATGCCAGTCGTCTTTCAGCCCTGATAAGGGCGGCATGACCCAGCTCTTCGCGTGCCAGAATTTCGGCATATTTTCGTACGGTCTCATTTTCCGAGTTCGCTGCTACATGTGTATAAAAGCTAAAGGCTATCTCTTCATTGTGTACCGCAAATGCGAGTGCCCTATAGGGTGAGCTGTAGTGAGCATCACAGGCATCATCATTGTAGGTGGTTGATATATGTGGATCCTTCCAGCTTATAGGGCCAATATCCTGGTTTTCTTTAATTCCTTCCTGCAACATCCATTCAATTAGCAATCGCTCATGTTCTTTTTCTTCCGTCACCATGCGATCAAACAATGCCGCCGCCGATTCGTTCTTGCCATCACGCATGCGGCTAGCAAGATACGTGTAACGACGAATGGCTTCGCGCTCCGCCTGTATCGCAATAGACATTAAATCGCTGGCATTTTTAACATTTGTTGAAAGCATATTTACTCGTCTCACCTCGAGTATAATCTACACCTGGCATTAAGTGCTAACTTGATCTATATCATATAACCGTGAGTCATATGCCACATAATGGTGCAGCATATGCCACATAGGGGTTCGATGGGTGACGTGCTGCGCTTTTTAGAATATGCATATGTTATTATTTGAAGTTGTGTTCATAAATGATATCTATTCAGTGCCAAGAGGTAACGTTTACGTGTTACAAAAGTTAACCAAAAATTTCTCCAGTGTAAAGCGTCACAGCATAGTGCATAGTCTTTTAATCTTTTTGATATTGCAATGCGGAGTTGTAAATGCGGTTTTTGCCAATTCCGAATTACCACGCTTTCTTGATTCAATAAACGTTCACGATATCTACCCCGAGGCAGATCGCTTTGGTTCACCTACTACCGATCCTGTTGTGGCCCCTGCATATAAAGATGGAACGCAGATCGGTTTTGTATTTTTAACATCTGATTATGTAAATACAACAGGCTACTCGGGAAAACCTATACATCAGCTAATTGCGATTGATATGCAGGGGGTTATTAAAAAGGTATTACTGGTTGAGCATCATGAACCAATTGTACTGGTTGGTATTCCTGAAAAACGTATTACAGCCGTGCTTGCTGAGTATGAAGGGCTGGATATCGGCGAGCTGGTTAGAGGCACGCAGGATGTTGATATTGATGTTGTGTCTGGCGCCACCGTAACCGTAATGGTGATGGACGATAATATTTTACATGCGTCTATTAAAGTCGCTCGCAGCTTTGGTTTATCCGGGCTTCAGGCAGAGGTTAAACATAAGGGGCCTGTTGCCACGATTAACCCTGCTATTAATGAAACGAAAAGCTGGCAGAGTTTGATTGATGAAGGATCTGTACAGAAACTAAAGTTAACTGTTGGCGAAATTAATAAGGCATTTGCAGATACGGGCAAACCACTTGTATTAGATTTTCCCGAAGAAGGTAATGCAGATGAAACATTTATTGAGCTATATGCAGCGGTTGTTTCTATTCCAGGCATCGGTAAAAGTCTGTTAGGAAAAAATGAATACCAAAATCTTCTAAAAAAATTAAAGCCGGGTGAGCAGGCCATATTGCTGGCAGGTGAGGGGCGATTTTCATTTAAGGGCTCAGGTTATGTGCGAGGTGGAATTTTTGATCGCTTTCAGGTAATTCAGGATGATACATCTATTCGTTTTCATGATCGTTACCATAAGCGATTACATTATTTGGCGGCACAAGGTTCACCTAAATTAAAAGATGTGGATTTGTTTAGAACACCCGCTGATTTAAAATTTGATGCAGCCATGCCATGGAAGCTTGAACTATTAGTAGGGCGTAATATCGGCCCAACCAAAAAGGCTTTTATTACCTTCGATCTAAATTACAAACCACCACAGGAATATTTAATTATATCGGATGTAAAATCGTCATTGGCGGCAGAAGGTTCTAGAGCAAATAAATCAGCGCCTATCTGGAAAAAGATGTGGCAATTAAAAATGGGTGAAGTGTTCGTTCTTGGTTTTGCGCTTCTGGTTTTAACCTCTATATTTTTCTTTCAGAGCTGGTTGGTGAAACGTCCAAAATTGACTGACCAAGTCCGTATAGGTTTTCTTATCTTTACCTTGTTTGGCATAGGCTGGTATTTCAATGCACAGTTATCAGTCGTTAATATTCTCGCAATGTTTAATGCATTGATTACGGGCTTTAGCTGGGAATACTTCCTTATGGAGCCACTAATCTTTATTTTATGGGGCTCTGTTGCTGCAGCGTTATTGTTTTGGGGAAGGGGCCCATATTGTGGCTGGCTATGTCCGTTTGGTGCATTACAGGAACTAATTAATAAAATTGCCAAGGCATTTCATATTAAGCAGGTAACAGTGCCCTGGGCAATACATGAACGCATCTGGACATTTAAGTATTTAATTTTTCTTTTACTGTTTGGTTTATCACTTTATTCGCTGGAATGGGCAGAGCGCCTGGCAGAAATAGAGCCTTTTAAAACAGCCATTGTTTTAAAGTTTATTCGTGAATGGCCTTACGTGCTATTTGCACTTGCAGTATTGCTACCGGGTATTTTTATAGAACGTTTTTATTGCCGATATTTGTGTCCATTGGGTGCAGCATTGGCTATTCCGGGCAGGATGCGTATGTTTTCCTGGCTTAAGCGATATAAAGAATGCGGCAGTCCCTGTCAGCGTTGTAAAAATGAATGTATGGTTCAGGCGATACAACCTGAAGGTGATATTAATGTAAATGAGTGTCTATACTGTTTGCATTGTCAGGTAGTTTATTCAGATGATCATGCATGCCCTGTGATGATACAGAAACGGTTAAAAAAAGAACGCCGTGCTGTTAGTCCAAAACCCGTAAATGGTAAAAATGAGACTGCTATCGAAATGGAATTAAAACATAAAAAATAAATGGTTACGCTTAACAATTATCAAATACTCTGAATATAACAGAGTTTAATATTCGGCCTGACAGAATGACTAAAGGCTGATCTTAGGAGAAAAAAAATGAATGATGATATTACTGAAAATGAAGAACTCGAAGGTAAGGGGCTTAGTCGACGTCAATTACTTGGAAGCTCTGCCAAGCTAGTTGCTCTGGCAGGTGCCGCAGGCCTCACTGGCATTGGTGTACTAACACCTCAAGCCGCAATAGCCTCGTCTAAAAACAGCGCTCATGTAGGGCCAGGTGATCTGGATGAGTATTATGGATTCTGGAGTAGCGGACAGGCGGGTGAATTACGTATTTTAGGTATACCTTCAATGCGTGAATTGATGCGTGTACCGGTATTTAACAGATGTAGCGCATCAGGTTGGGGTGCAACCAACGAGAGTCGAAAAATTTTACGTGATGGTTTGTTACCAGAAACTAAAAAGTTTCTTGATTCAGGCAACCGTGGTGGTGTCTGGTTAAATGGTGATTTACATCATCCGCATATGTCATTCACTGATGGTACCTATGATGGCCGTTATTTGTTTATGAATGATAAAGCGAATACGCGAGTTGCGCGTGTGCGTTGCGATATTATGAAGTGTGACAAGATTATTGAAATACCCAATGCATCGGATATTCATGGTTTACGTCCACAAAAATACCCACGTACGGGTTATGTATTTGCCAATGGTGAGCACCGCGTGCCACTTCCTAATGATGGTAGCATTCTTGATGAGCCAGAAAAATATCATGCAATTTTCACCGCGATTGATGGTGATAAAATGGAAGTGGCATGGCAGGTAATGGTCGATGGTAATCTGGATAACTGTGATGCGGATTATCAGGGGCTATATGCATTCTCCACCTGTTATAACAGTGAAGAGGCAATAAACCTCGCTGGAATGATGGCCAATGAGCGTGACTGGGCTGTTGTTTTTGATATTAAGGCGATTGAAGGCGCGGTTAAATCCGGTGACTTTAAACGCATTAAAGGTGTACCGGTTATTGATGGGCGTCATGGTTCAAAATATACACGTTATATTCCTGTACCTAATAGTCCACATGGTTGTAATACAGCACCAGATGGTAAGCACGTTGTGTTTAACGGTAAGCTATCGCCAACGGTTACGGTTATAGATGTTAGACGTTTACCGGATTTATTTGCGGATAAAATTAAGCCTCGGGATACCGTTGTAGCAGAACCTGAATTAGGTTTAGGGCCCTTGCATACGGCATTTGATGGTAAGGGTAATGCCTTCACTACCTTGTTCCTTGATAGCCAGGCGGTTAAATGGAATATTCAAAAGGCCATCGATAAATACAATGGTAAAGATGTTAATCCTATTCTGGATAAAGTTGATGTGCATTATCAGCCTGGGCATAACCACACAACAATGGGTGAAACCAAAGAGGCAGATGGTAAGTGGTTGATATCACTTAACAAGTTCTCTAAAGATCGCTTCATTAATGTTGGCCCACTAAAGCCTGAGAATGAGCAGCTGATTGATATTTCTGGCAAGAAAATGGAAGTAGTACATGACGGCCCGACTTATGCGGAACCGCATGATGTCATCATAGTTCGTGCTGATATTGTTAACCCGGATTCGCTATTTACCAAGGGTGACCGTATGTGGGCTGATGCCAGTGCGCAGGCGAAGAAAGACGGTGTTGACCTGGGTACTACCTCTAAAGTAGTACGTGATGGTAAAAAGGTACGTATCTATATGTGGTCAATCGCACCTAATTTCAGTATGGAGAAATTTACGGTTAAACAGGGTGATGAGGTTACGATTTATGTCAGTAACAATGATGCGATTGATGATCTGACTCACGGTCTTACGATTGCTAACTATGGTGTTGCAATGGAAATTGGACCACAGCAGACATCTTCAATCACCTTTACAGCTGATCGTCCAGGTGTTCACTGGTTCTATTGTCAGTGGTTCTGTCATGCACTGCACATGGAAATGCGTGGTCGTATGCTGGTAGAGCCTGCTTAACATCTATGTTGTTTAAGTGGAAACCGAATAGCTCAACTGTTAATCCAAATGTTTCAAATGGCTTATCAGTTGGGCTATTTATATTATTGGCCTTATATTCTTTTTTATTACAGGCAAAAGAGATACAGGTGATACCAGGCCATGGGAAGTTGCAAGCTGCAATTAATCTGGCACACAGTGGTGATACTCTGCTACTGACATCGGGAGCCTATATTGGCTCAATAAATATTGATCGAAGCCTGACATTAACAGGTAACAAGTCGAGTATTATTGACGGAGAAGGTTCGTTACACGTAATTACTGTGTCTGCACCGGATGTAATAATACAAAGCTTAAAAATTCAGAACTCTGGCAATAATCCAACTACCGAAGATAGTGCAATTTTTGTTACCGACAAAGGTGACCGCACGATTATAGATTCAAATCATTTTGAAAATAATTTAATCGGTGTTTATTTAAAAGGGCCAGATTCGGCAGTAGTAAGTAATAATGTCATTATTGGTAGTCAATTTCATCGTATGAACGATAGAGGTAATGGCATTTATTTATGGAATACCCCCGGTTCAATTATTAAAAATAATGATATCCGTTATGGTCGGGATGGTGTTTTTGTTAATTACAGTCGTAAAAATATTTTTCAGGGCAATCGCTTTAGAGATTTGCGTTTTGCAATACATTATATGTACACCCTTGATAGTCAGGTGATTAATAATATTTCACAAAATAATCATGTAGGTTATGCCTTAATGTTTTCTGATCGTATTGTTGTCGATGGAAATCGTTCAATAGGCGATCACGAACGTGGCCTGTTTTTTAATTTTGCCAATTACTCGGTTATTAGAAATAACAGTGTTACTGGTGGGCCAGCAAAATGTGTTTTTATTTATAATGCAAATTTCAACACTATAAATAATAATTCATTCGAAGACTGTCAGATTGGCATTCATTTTACGGCGGGTTCGGAAAAAAATGAAATATATGCCAATTCATTTATTAATAACCGCACTCAGGTTAAATATGTTGGCACACGTTATATCGAATGGTCGAAAAATGGCATCGGTAACTACTGGAGTGATAACCCTTCCTTTGATATAGATGCCAATGGAGTTTCAGATCAGCCGTATAAGCCAAATGATCTGGTCGACCAAATTGTATGGCGACACCCAATGGCAAAATTATTATTGAACAGTCCTTCCGTAAAAATACTAAAATGGGCGCAGTCCCAATTTCCAGGTATCCATCCGGGTGGCGTTACCGATAGTGTGCCACTAATGAAACCACCAGAAACCAGTTTAATTACGCAAAGAAATTTATCCGATGGTTGATACAAGTACATCAGGCAATGTTATTTCATTGCAGGCAGTAAGTAAAAAATACGCGAATGAAACTGTTCTACATGACATAAATCTAAATATACAGTCTGGCGAATGTATTGTTTTAGTGGGGCATAACGGCGCAGGCAAAACATCACTTTTAAAGCTCATGCTAGGGTTAACAAAACCAAGTACGGGTGTGATTGAGGTGTTGGGAAAAAATCCAGCCTTTAGTGCGGCCATTGCGCAACGCCTGGCTTTAGGTTACTTACCTGAAAGTGTGGCATTTTATGAGGCGATGACAGGTCGTGAAGTGTTGTCATTTTATGCGCGGCTTAAAGGCTCAAAACCCGACGAGTGTGAAAAGCTATTAGAACTGGTTGGTTTAGGCGATGCGGCCAAACGTCGTGTCGGCACATACTCCAAAGGTATGCGGCAGCGCCTGGGCCTCGCGCAGGCGATGCTTGGAAATCCACAACTCCTGTTTTTAGACGAGCCGACTACGGGGCTTGATCCAATTTTGCGCCAGCATTTTTATGAACTCATAGATGGCTTACAAAAAAAGGGTGCTACGTCTGTTATTTCTTCGCATGCGCTGAGTGAGGTAGAGGCCAGGGCAAGTCGATTTGTTATTTTGAAGGCGGGATTTGTTGTGGCTTGTGGCACACTAGATGAACTCTATCAGCAGGCAACATTACCTCTTCGTATCAAAGTGAGTGTCGCATCCGGAGAGGCATCCATTGTTGCGCAGCGCTTTAGTGCTGATGCATCTCTTAGTGAGATCAATAATCAAAGTTTTTACCTGTCCTGTTCAACGCATGAAAAAATGCCGCTTATACGCCACATAAGTAGCCTGGGTGATGCGGTTAAAGACATGCAAATTTTGCCACCACGCTTAGATGAACTTTACAGTTACTTTATGAATGGAGATCCATCATGATGCTGTTATGGACTCTGGCCTTAAAAGAAGTAAAAGATGGCTTACGCAATCGCTGGATAGCCGCTGCCATTATTTTGTTGGGCACACTTGCGCTGGCTTTATCCTTGTTGGGTTCTGCACCTACGGGTTCTGTACGTGCCAGTGACCTTGATATCATCGTTATTAGTTTATCGAGTTTAAGCGTTTACCTAATTCCACTCATTGCCTTAATGCTATCGTTTGATGCATTGGTAGGTGAATTTGAACGTGGCACCATGATGTTGTTGCTGACCTACCCGGTTACCCGCTGGCAGGTAATTATGGGTAAGTTTCTTGGGCATTTAATTATTTTATTTATTGCGATTTTTGCGGGCTATGGCGGTGCCATTTTATTGATGCTTGCATTCACCAGTGCTAGCATCGAGGGCTGGCAGGCCTACGTCATGATGATGATGAGCTCACTGTTATTAGGTGCGGTATTTATAGCACTGGGTTATCTGGTGAGTGTGGTCGTTAAAGAAAGAGCTACCGCTGCAGGCTCTGCGATTGGTTTGTGGCTGATTTTTGTTGTGTTATATGATCTTATCCTGTTCGGTGTTTTATTAGTGGATAAGGGACAGTTAATTGGGCAAAAATTATTCTCCATATTAATGCTTATTAGTCCTACAGATAGCTACCGTATTCTTAACTTGAGTATGTTTGATGGGGTAAGCCAGGCAGCGGGCATTGCGGGTATTGCCAGTGAAGCAGGTATGAGCAGTAGCCTGATGCTAAGTGTTATGTTGATGTGGGTTATTGTGCCATTGATGGTGACGTTGTTTGTTTTTCAGAAAAGAGAAATATAATTTTTAGCCATTTATTATTAAAGCCGATTAATTATCAAAGTTTAAAACGACATGAACAAATACTTTCAATATTCACTTACTAAACTAATCGAGATTCCTATCATTAAATTAATTCCATTATTATTTATATTGGCACTGGCAGGCTGTGAAAAAGAAGTACCGGTTGAAGTGCCTGCAGCGAATACGCTAACCAGCGACGCCAATGGTTATTATTGCCTGATGACCGTGGTGTACCACAAAGGCCCAAAAGGGCAGGTGATACTTAGTGACGGTAAAGTACTGTGGTTTACATCGGTACGCGATACGGTTTCATTTACCATGTTACCGGAAGAGCCTAAAAATATTTCCGCAATTTATGTTAATGATATGTCGAATGCCGAATGGGATAACCCGGGTGAAGACAACTGGATACTGGCGAAAGATGCATGGTACGTTGTTGGTAGTGGCAAAACCGGTGGCATGGGTGAGCCTGAGGCAATACCTTTTTCAACTAAAGAAAATGCGCAAATGTTTGTTGGCGAGCAGGGTGGGGAAATTTATGCCTTCTCTGCAATCCCCAGAGAATATATTATTAAAACGACTGAATAATAATTTTACTCGCTGATAAAACCAACGCAAAAAGTCAGTAGATTATAAGTAGGTATATGAATTTTACTAAACCTTCTCATACAATGTCTCACCAAATAATGGTAGTCCATTTTCAACCGCATGCTCACGCAGTGCATCATTAATTAAATACATTGAAACGGGCAACTCAATGGCCTTACAGTGTCTGTGTAATACCGTCATTGCCTGTTCACGGTTATGGTATTTATCCCGTGTTTCAAATTTTCCATTGCCATCGGTTACACGCCATTTATTATTAGAGCGCATTACGTTTAGCCAGGGGTCACGAGTGTTAATGCCACTTGTTTCAACACAACAGTTAAAGGCCTTGCCCAGTTTGTTTAGTAGTTTGGATATTTCCTTATCATAGCGTCGTTTAATAGCGTGCAAATTTTTACTGTATCGCGTTTCCTGAACGGCAGGGCCACGAAGCCTCAAGGCATGGTACTTGGCTCGATGCGTTGATAAATCAACTGCTCGGCCGCTGCTTAACAACAACATAAACAAAATCCTGAGGGGAGAGAAGGTTTATAAAGCTTGTGCAATTTCCTAACCAATATAATCAGCTTTAAAAATCTCTTCAACCATGAATAATGTGTGGATGTGCAGTATTTGTGGGGGATTTATTCGCAGGAATAATGCTTGTTAAATGTATTTTTAGTTGTAGTTAATTTATAAATATCAGTTAGTTAAACTAACTATCTATAATATATATTAACATATGCAAAACGTAAACAATGTCGTACTATATTGCGTGCGGCATAATACGGTAAATTACTGCATGCGATATATATCACTGTTATGCGTTACAAAAACAGAGAAAAATATCATGGCTATAGATATTGATGATTTAACATATGAAGAGTTGGTAAAACTAAATCATAAAATTGTTGAGCGACTGAAGTTTTTAGATAGTATGCACACTCACAACGAAATGATGCAGTTTAGTCCAGGAGATAAAGTCACATTTCATCCAACCAATAGAGAAAGACAAACAGGCACATTAGTAAAATATAATAAAAAAACCGTTACGGTAGTAACTGATAATGGCGAGCAGTGGAATGTTGCTCCTCAACTGCTTAGTAAAATAAAAAAAGAAAAAACAAAAACAAATAAATCTAAACAAGGTAATGTGATTAAATTGCATGACAAGTAATAAATCGCATAACAATACGCTCGTTCTGACCTCCGTTACGCTTCGCTTCACTCCGGCAGCACAGCTCGAACGTTAGGGTAATAAAAATAAAACACATAATAAATAATGGAGCTAAATTATGTTTGTCATTCTTTTAAAGTTTTCAGAAAATAAAAGCAAAGCTGGCGAATTCATGGTTGGTCATAACGAGTGGATTAAAAAAGGATTTGAAGATGGTAAATTTTTGTTAGTTGGTAGTCTTCAACCAAATTTAGGTGGTTCTGTAATTGCACATAATTCTTCGTTGTCTGAGTTACAAGAAATAGTAAACCTCGATCCATTTGTTTCAGAAAATATAGTTACTGCTGAAATTCTTGAAATAGAACCCAAAAAATCTGATGAACGCTTAAGCTTCTTAGTGAGTTAGGTATAAATGAAAAACACCCTAACAAGCGACTGTGATGTCAAACCCAATTAAAAATTAATTAATAAGCCCATTCACACCTGTCTCTTACCATGGCATTTAACATGATAATAAATTTCCTCATGGCATTGGGGTCAGGTCTTACATTTCACACTTTGGTGAGAGTAGAGCTCTTAGATTTTATGATGAAGCATGAATCAAAAATATCAAAGTTGACAATTATGAACAGGTTTAATAGATTGGGTTAAAAATTTTGTAAGGAAACAAAATGGCTCGACCACTACGGATAGAGTTTTCCGGTGCGCTGTACCATGTTACAGCAAGAGGGAATGCACAGGGTGATATATATGTAAGTGATGAGGATCGTCTAAAGTTTCTGTCATTACTGAACAATATCTGTAATCGATGTCACTGGTTATGTCACGCTTATTGTCTCATGTCTAATCACTATCATCTTCTTATTGAAACTCAAGAATCCAGTTTATCTAAAGGAATGAAGTATCTTAATGGTGTTTATACCCAGTCTTTTAATCGCGTAAACACTCGAGTAGGACATGTGTTTCAAGGTAGATATAAAGCAATACTTATTCAGAAAGAAAATTATTTGTTAGAACTTGCGCGTTATATTGTGCTAAATCCCGTAAGGGCGCGTATGGTTAGAGATGCAAAAAGCTGGCCATGGAGTAGCTACAGAGCCACTGCTGGTTATACGCCACCTGAATTGTGCTTAACAACTGACTGGATATTATCGTGTTTTGCAAAAACTAAAAAAATAGCTCAAAAAAGATATTGTGAGTTTGTTTTGGAAGGTAAGAATCAACCATCGCCCTGGGACGCATTGAAAAATCAAATATACCTGGGCAGTGACGAATTTGTTGAAGATATGCAATGTAAGCTTGACCCTGAACAATCTTTAGACGATATACCTAAACTTCATAAACAGTCACCTAAAAAACCACTGATATATTTTCAAAAGCTTTATAAGGGACGAGATGAAGCAATATGGCATTGGGGTCAGGCCTTACATTTCACACTTTGGTGAGAGTAGAGCTCTTAGATTTTATGATGAAGCATGAATCAAAAATATCAAAGTTGACAATTATGAACAGGTTTAATATGGCATTGGGGTCAGGCCTTACATTTCACACTTTGGTGAGAGTAGAGCTCTTAGATTTTATGATGAAGCATGAATCAAAAATATCAAAGTTGACAATTATGAACAGGTTTAATAGATTGGGTTAAAAATTTTGTAAGGAAACAAAATGGCTCGACCACTACGGATAGAGTTTTCCGGTGCGCTGTACCATGTTACAGCAAGAGGGAATGCACAGGGTGATATATATGTAAGTGATGAGGATCGTCTAAAGTTTCTGTCATTACTGAACAATATCTGTAATCGATGTCACTGGTTATGTCACGCTTATTGTCTCATGTCTAATCACTATCATCTTCTTATTGAAACTCAAGAATCCAGTTTATCTAAAGGAATGAAGTATCTTAATGGTGTTTATACCCAGTCTTTTAATCGCGTAAACACTCGAGTAGGACATGTGTTTCAAGGTAGATATAAAGCAATACTTATTCAGAAAGAAAATTATTTGTTAGAACTTGCGCGTTATATTGTGCTAAATCCCGTAAGGGCGCGTATGGTTAGAGATGCAAAAAGCTGGCCATGGAGTAGCTACAGAGCCACTGCTGGTTATACGCCACCTGAATTGTGCTTAACAACTGACTGGATATTATCGTGTTTTGCAAAAACTAAAAAAATAGCTCAAAAAAGATATTGTGAGTTTGTTTTGGAAGGTAAGAATCAACCATCGCCCTGGGACGCATTGAAAAATCAAATATACCTGGGCAGTGACGAATTTGTTGAAGATATGCAATGTAAGCTTGACCCTGAACAATCTTTAGACGACATACCTAAACTTCATAAACAGTCACCTAAAAAACCACTGATATATTTTCAAAAGCTTTATAAGGGACGAGATGAAGCAATGTATAAGGCTTATTCCAGTGGTAGTTATACTTTGACAGAGATAGGCAAATGGTTTGGGGTAAGTTATGCAACAGTGAGTCGTGCTGTGAAGTTGTTTGAGAATGTGTGAAATGTAAGGCCTGACCCTCTATAATGTGACCCTCTATAATGTACTCTATAATGGCATTGCCTCTGACCCCAATGCCATTAAGTTAAGCGCTAAGTCATTAATTATAAAGCACTTTTATAAGCAGAATAATGGATGTCATTCTTAATGTTTTTAAGCGATCTGGGTGCCGACCTCCCTTCTCTCACGGCTTCAATGGTTTTACAGATATAACTAATCGTGTGCTCTATAAGCTGCTTAATATCCGTTCCTGCGAATAATATCAAACAAACTATTTTATGTTTCATTTTTGAGGCGGCTTGTGCAAAATTTATTTGATAGCTTAACTTTCGATGTTTGAACTTTGTGTTAAGAATTATCTGTGCAGCCATGGTCATTAATGCGGTTAAATTTGACGCTAGTATTTTGGCATAAAAATCTTGCTGCACTGACAGTGCAGACTTGCCTGAAAAGTTTTCAATCTCAAGCCATTGTT
>Ga0316206_1000060_pt1 | contig 227592 bp, 230 predicted proteins | sample 6monthpyrite_MG_FD_204942 | JGI IMG/M metagenome (GOLD analysis project Ga0316206, IMG submission 204942) | Microbial mat bacterial communities from mineral coupon in-situ incubated in ocean water Damariscotta River, Maine, United States -... | ecosystem: Environmental > Aquatic > Marine >... | reverse complement strand
TCTTTTTGAAGAGCAGGAGCGATCTCAGCTAAATATTTTTCTTTAAATCTTGCCATAATGATTACGCCTCCACTTTCTTAACATTAGAGATATCCATTGGCATCTCTTTGTTCATGAATCCACCCTTAGGGTTTTCTTCAGTTGGTTTAACAGTTTTCTTTGCGATCTTACAACCAGCAACGATCACTTTACCTTCTTTAGGCATTACTTTAAGCACTTCTGCTTTAGTACCTCTATCATTTCCAGCGATCACTTCAACAGTGTCACCTTTTTTGAATGTTAACTTTGCCATTATACTACCTCCGGTGCCAGAGATACGATTTTCATGAAACCAGCGTAACGTACTTCACGACCAACAGGGCCGAAAATACGAGTACCAATTGGCTCTTTTTTCGCATCTAGGATTACAGCTGCATTATCATCGAAACGAATAAGAGAACCGTTTTCACGTTGAACTTCTTTTTTCGTACGAACGATAACCGCTTTAACAACAGCACCTTTTTTTACTTTTCCAGTTGGTGTTGCTTTCTTTACAGAAGCAACGATAACATCACCAACAGAAGCGTAACGGCGCTTAGAACCACCAAGTACTTTAATACACATGATTTCTTTAGCACCTGTGTTGTCTGCTACGTTTAATCTTGAGAAACCTTGAATCATTACTTAGCTCCTACAACAACGCTTTTAAGACGAAATGATTTACGCTTAGAAATTGGTGAACATTCGATTGCAATAATCTCGTCCCCAACTTTAAGCTCGTTCTTTTCATCATGAATAACGTATTTTTTAAACTTCTTAACAACTTTATGGTAACGAGAGTGCATAACACGACGCTCAACTACCATAGTTGCTGATTTATCACCAGCGATTGTTACTACTTTACCTTGAATTTCTCTTTTATGTGTCATTCAGGTCTCCTTACGCGTTTGCTAGCACACGAAGTGCTGTCTGGATACGTGCAATATCTTTTTTAGCAACACGAAGTTCGCTAGTGTTTTGAAGTTGCATCATTTGTTTTTTGATCTTAAGAGTAAAAAGGTTAGTTTTTTGCTCTTTTAGCATAGCATTAAGCTCTGCTGCGTTTTTCTCTGCTAAATCAGAATATTTCATTGTTCATCTCCGCAGTAATGATTTTAGTTTTGAATGGTAACTTATGCATTGCAAGAATCAGTGCTTCACGAGCAAGTTCATGTTCAATACCAGCCATTTCAAAGATTATACGACCTGGCTTAATGTTCATAACCCACTGATCAACTGGACCTTTACCCTTACCCATACGAGTTTCAAGAGGCTTAGCAGTTAATGGTTTAGCAGGGAAAACACGAATCCAAAGCTTACCTTGACGCTTAATCTTACGAGTTGAAGTAATACGAGCTGCTTCAATCTGGCGAGAGTTAATACGTCCAGCTTCTACCGCTTTAAGAGCGATATCACCGAATGCTAATGAATTTCCGTTCGTAGATTTACCACGATTACGACCCTTCATCACTTTTCTATATTTTGTTCTTTTAGGCATTAACATAATTATTCGCCTTTTTCGTTATTTTCGCGCTTTGGAGCACGTTTTTGACGACGTTCTTTCTTCTCTTCTAGCTCTTCAGCCGGAACACCTTTAGAAAGTACCTCACCTTTGAAGATCCAAACTTTAATACCGATGATTCCGTATGTAGTCTGAGCTTCAGCAAAACCGTAATCGATCTTAGCACGAAGAGTATGTAAAGGAACACGTCCCTCTCTATACCATTCAGTACGTGCCATTTCAGCACCACCAAGACGACCAGCTACTGCAACTTTGATACCCTTAGCGCCAGCGCGAAGTGCATTTTGCATAACTTTTTTCATTGCTCTACGGAATGCAACACGACGTTCAAGTTGTGTAGCAACGTTTTCAGCAACTAATTGACCAGAGATCATCGCTTTTTTCTCTTCTTTAATATTAATATTAACTGTTTTACCAATTAATGATTGAAGACGAGTTTTAAGCTTCTCAATGTCAGCACCTTTTTTCCCGATAATGATACCAGGACGTGCAGCTACTAGAGTTACACGAAGACGCTTAGCAGTTCTCTCAATAATAATATTAGAGATACCTGCATAATAAAGTTCTTTCTTTAAGAAAGTACGAATTTTATGATCTTCACCAAGTGATTCTGGTGCAGTTTTGAAATCAGGGTACCAACGGCTTTCCCAGTTTCTATTGATTCCTAGACGTAGTCCAATAGGATTAATTTTATGACCCATAATTATTTACCCTCTACTTCAACTAAGATGTGTGCTGTTGGTTTACGAATACCTGACGCCATACCACGAGCACGTGGACGGAAACGCTTAAGTACTGGACCATTGTCAACACGACAAGATGTGATAACACAATCTTCTGGCTCGTTACCTGAGTTAGCTACTGCAGATGCAATAACCTTAGCAATGATTTTTGCCGCTTTGTTAGGAGTGAATTCTAAAGCTGCTAATGCTTCTTCAGCGTTCATACCTTGAACTTCACGTGCAATTAAACGAGATTTGATCGGTGAAACACGGATAAATTTTAATAATGCTCTAGCCATGATTAACCTACCTTCTTCTGTACTGAACCCTTGTGGCCCTTGAACGTACGAGTTGGAGCGAATTCTCCAAATTTGTAACCAATATGATTCTCTGTAACATATACAGGAACAAATTGACGACCATTATGCACGTTGAATGTAAGACCAACCATATCAGGTAGGATCATAGAACGACGTGACCAAGTCTTAATTGGTTTTGTGTTTTTAGCCTCTTTTGCAGCAACCACTTTTTTCATTAAGTGATCGTCAACAAATGGACCTTTTTTTACTGAACGAGCCATATTAGCCTACCCTTTTCGCATTTGGTTTACGACGTGTAATAATAAGTTTATCACTTGCTTTCTTACGACGTGTCTTAGCACCCTTAGTCGGTTTACCCCATGGAGTAACTGGATGACGACCTGAGTTAGTTTTACCTTCACCACCACCATGCGGGTGATCTATTGGATTCATTGCAGAACCACGTGTTTGTGGACGCTTACCAAGGTGACGAGAACGACCAGCCTTAGCGATAACGATGTTACCAAACTCTTCGTTACCAACAGAACCGATAGTAGCAATACATTCACCAAGTACATATCTCATCTCTGAAGATGGAAGACGAAGTGAAACATATTTACCTTCACGACCCATAATCTGAGCAGAACCGCCAGCAGTACGAACCATTTGTCCGCCTTTACCAGGTTTCATCTCAACATTATGAACATGTGTACCCACTGGGATGTTTTTAAGCTTCATAGCATTACCAGGCTTGATGTCAAGACCAGCATCCGAAGATTGAATCACATCACCAACGTTTAAATCTTTCGCTTGAAGGATATAACGCTTTTCTCCATCTGCATAGTTAAGAAGTGCGATTCTACAGTTACGGTAAGGATCGTACTCGATAGCTGCAACAGTTGCAGGGATATCAAATTTGTTACGTTTAAAATCAACAATACGGTAAAGCTTTTTCGCACCAGCTTGACGGTGACGAGAAGTGATACGACCATTGTTGTTACGACCAGCTGATTGTGGAAGTTTTACAAGTAATGAACGAACACTCGCTTTAGCTGTAATGTCTGAACTGTCAACGTTTGTATAAAAACGACGACTCGGTGTAATTGGTTTATAAACTTTAATTGCCATCTTATACCGCCAAACTTTGAATTTCTGCGCCCTCTGGTAGTGTTACATAAAACTTCTTGAAGTTATTTTGCTTACCAGTTACGCCACGGAATTTTTTAACTTTTCCGGCTTGATTTAAAGAGTTAACACGAAGTGGCTTGATGCCGAAGTATTCGCGGAAAACTTCTTTAAGACCATTTTTAGTCATACGAGTAGATGTTTGAACAACGATCACACCATCTTCTTGAAGACCTAAAGATTTTTCAGTATAAAGAATCGATTTGATATCAGTAATATCTGCCATCTTTACGCTCCTTCTACTAATTTGTCAAAAACAGCTTTTTCGATTACTACAGAACGGAAAGTAGCAGCTAAATAAGCGTTTAATTCGTTACCTTCAATAAGGTAAGATTTATCAATGTTTCTGAAAGCTAAAAATGTTTTATCATCAATTAACTCTTTAACGATCAATACATCACGTTGTCCAAGTTTGTTGAAGATAGCTTGTGCATCTTTAGTTTTTCCAGATTCAACTGAAATAGAATCAACAACAAAAAGCTTACCTTGCTCAGCAAGACCGTTAAGAGCACAGTTAAGTGCAACTTTCTTTTGCTTTTTGTTGATCTTTTGTGTGTAGTTACGGTTATTCGAAGGACCGAAAACCGTTCCACCACCAACCCAGATAGGTGAACGAGTCGAACCGGCACGAGCACCACCACGACCTTTTTGAGCGAAAGGCTTTTTACCACCACCGCTTACTTCACCACGAGTTTTCGTTTGTGCAGTATTAGAACGAATAGACGCTTGGTATGACTTAACATATAACCAAACATTATGCGGATTAATACCTTTGTATGATTCCGGTAAAGCTAGTTTAGAAGCTTCTTCGAATTTTTCATTAAGTACTATAGCGCTCATTATTTAGCAACCTTTACACGACCTAGTCCACCGTTAGCACCTGGAACAGAACCCTTAACAGCAAGGACTCCGTTTTCAGCGTCATAAGAGACTATTTCATTTTTAACAGTAACTTTAACGTTACCCATTTGTCCAGCCATCTTACGGCCTTTCATTACACGACCTGGCCACTCACAGTTACCGATAGATCCACCAGTACGGTGAAAACGGTGACCGTGTGAACCTGGTCCACCACCAAAGTTCCAGCGTTTTACAACACCAGCAAAACCGCGACCCTTAGTAGTCATCGAAGTTTTAATAACTTTTGCTTCCGCTAGAGGAGTAAGATCAATGTCACCTGCTTCAGTGTTAGCAACAGTTAATGTTGCGAAACGATTGAAGTTAGCTTCTAAAGAATATTTCTTCTGCTTACCAGCGATAGCTTTGTTTGCTTTTTTACCTGAACCGTATGCAACGATCGCAGTACCATCTGTTACTTCACATACCTTAGCTTCAACTACTTTAAGTAGTGTAACAGGTACTGCAGGAACAGTAATAGTACGACTCATGCCGATTTTTTCTACAATAAATTCCATCAATTATTCCTTACTTGTCCATTGAACGTACTTCTACGTCAACTTCAGGTGCAAGATCTAGTTTCATCAGAGAGTCAACTGTATCAGGTGTCGCAGACACGATGTCTATAAGACGTGCGTGTAAACGAATTTCAAATTGTTCACGTGCTTTTTTGTTAACGTGAACAGACTTAAGAACCGTATATTTACGGATCTTCGTAGGGATAGGGATCGGCCCGCGGATTTCAGCACCAGTACGTTTTACAGCTTCAACAATTGAAGCAACTGATCTGTCAAGAACGCGGTGATCATAAGCTCTAAGCTTTAATCTGATTTTTTCCATATGTTTTTTCCTTTAAAGAACTCGTCATTTCCGACCACCCAGAGGGTATAAAGTCGAAACTAACATAAATTGGAACCGAGATTATAGCTGTTTATATATAGAAGGTCAAGGGTTTTAGGGGGTTTAAAGCAGATTATACATTAATTTGTTTCCTTTTAAAAAGGAATGAGTTCCTAGGTAAAAGCTTTTTCTGCTCAAATAATCGCTTAAAGCCCCAAGTAATCGAAAATAATTTGCCTATTTGTATTTTACTTCCTTTTATAAAGGAAATGGTATACTCTTTTTCAATGAAATAAAAACAAAAGAGACAATATGTTAGATGCTTTATATAACCTATCCAATAAAAAAACCAATCTTATTGCACGTAAATATCTAATTGACTCCCCTTTTACTATTGTTAAAGGTGCTTCAAAAACAGGCAAAACTTCTATCATCAAACAATACCTCTCTACTCTACCAAGTTCCTCTTATCTTTATATAGACCTAAATGACCTGCGTATTGACAAAGACACTGTTCAAGAAGAGCTTCAAGCCTTTTGTATAGAAAACAAGATCCATACCTTGGTGATTGAAGCTTATGAAAGTGATATCAAGCTTCCAAACGTATCTGCCGTTATCTTATCTACTGAAGAGGACTTAAACATAGATGGCTTTTCTAGGCTTAATGTTTATAACCTGGACTTTGAAGAGTTCCTTGCCTTTGACTCGCGTTATGACTCCTTAGAAAATGCCTTTACACACTTCTTACAAACCAGCTCTTACCCTGAGCTCTATTATGTACATCAAGACCATCGACAAAAACAGCTGCAAAATATTCTTAGGCTCTCTCTTAACCCCTTAGAACTTCAGATAATGATGCACTCAGCAAAACTTCTTGGACAAAAGGTTTCTGCCTTTCAAATGTTTGAGCGGCTTAAACTCCAACAAAAACTTTCCAAAGATATGTTTTACAAGACCTTTTACGGCTTAATGGAAAAAGGTTACCTCTACTGGGTTGAGAAGTTTGAACATGCCCGTGCAACCAAAAAGCTTTATACCCTGGACTTTAACATTAAAAATGCGCTTACCCTTCAAAAAGACTTCTCAAGGCTTTTTGAGACTCTTGTCTTTTTAGAGATGCTCAAACGAGGTGCTGAGATCTATTATGCTGATGATATTGACTTTTACTTACCTAAGGAAAATCGTATTGTTTTAACCATGCCTTTCTCTAATGAAGATGTCCTGTTTAAAAAGATAGAGAGTATTGAGGCCTTTATTATTGAAAATGGTGTGATTCATGTAGAAGTCGTTACTATGAACGCAGAAACAAAGCTTGGTCTGCCTTATGCTGTTGTCGAGATGATGCCCTTTGTTCAATGGGCTATCGTTGAGGGAGAAGAAGAGACAGTGACTTAAGAGTTAAGTCCTCTTATGAGTTATTCAACTCTTCTAGGGACATAGGCGCTGAAAAATAATACCCTTGCGAATAATCTATACCTAACGCATCAATTTTTTTATATACCTCTTTAGAGGATACAAATTCCGCCACTGTCTTTACCCCTATCTTCTTTGCAAAAGACTGCATAGTAGATACGATATTGAGACTAAAGGTATCTGTGTTGATATTTTTGATCAGACTTCCGTCTATCTTGAGAATATCAGGTTGAAAGTCCATCAGACGTGTAAAGTTCGAATAACCGCTGCCAAAATCATCCACGGCGATCTTTACACCGTATTGTTTAACCTCACTGACAAAACTTTTCAAAATCTCAAAAGAGTCAAAACTCTCATCTTCCAAAAGCTCGAAGACCATACGTTTAGCGACATTAGGTTTTTCTCTCAGACTTTTCATTATATGCGCCCGTACCTCATCGTTTTCAATATCCCCGCCGGCAAGGTTAATAGAAAACTCCTCTTCTCTGTCTTCAAATACCTGTATCGATTTATCTATCATAATCTTTGTAAGCTGATGATAGTACTTTGCTTTTTTGGATATTTCTAAAAAATGAAAAGGAGAGATAACATCCCCATTTTCATCGATCATACGTATCAAACACTCGTACTTTTCGATTGTCTTTGTATGGTTATTATAAATAGGCTGGAAGTAAGGGACAAAACAGTCATCAAGGACAGCTGTCTTAACCTTTTTTATCCAATGAATATTATTCTTGATCTCTTTATGTGCCTTTTCTATAACTTCGTCTGCAAACATAAAAGAAGTTCTTTGTTTATGCGCTCCCTTTAGAGCAGTCTTAGCATTCTCGTATGGCAATCTCCCTCCGACAGAAACACCTAGTGTGATTAATGGCGTAAACTCATAATCCTCAAATTCAATAACACGTTCTCGAATACTTTCATACAAGTCTTGTAATAGCGTGGATATCTTCTCTTTTGTCAACTCAATATTGAGGACCAAGTCCATCGCTATAGCATACAGACCTGTAGTTGGATGATACAGTCTATATGAGGCAGGTTCTAGCGGAAAGAGTTCGATAAACAACTTAATAAACTCTTCTTCCATCCGCTGTAAGACATCAACACTGTAAAACTCTGTCAAACTGTCGTACCCATCAAAAGAATAAACAATAACAAGGGGATCATTCATCTTCTTTATATCGCTTTGCAAAGCACCCGTATTTGGCAATCCTGAAGCCGGGTTTTGTGTTGCATCAACATACTTTGTATTCAATTGCACCATGGTGACATAAGAGCGACAACGAGCGATAAGCTCATGCTTGTCAAATGGCTTGCTGATAAAATCATTTACCCCAGCTTCAAGTGCTTTAATTCGATCTTCTTTCTCACTTAGGGCTGTGATCATCAGTATAGGGGTACGCTCTAATTCAGAGTTCTCACGTAAGGCTTGAGTTGCTTCAAAGCCATCCATCTCCGGCATAACTGCATCCATTAAAATAATCGAAGGCTTCGTCTTCAAAACGGATTCAACAGCTTCTTTTCCATTCTCCGCTTCTATAAACTCATAACCTTCATTTTTCAAAGCTAACTTAATGGCAAAACGGTTATCATCTTGATCATCAACAATTAAAATCACCGGTTTATTATTCATGCCCGTCCTTTCTTAGCTACTTGTTCTCATCTAAATATCTGTATAGCACTTCCATCATCTTTTCTTTATTGATTGGTTTACTCAGGTAATCATCCATCCCGGCTTCTAAAAAATGTTCTCTATCGCCTTTAAGAGCATTAGCCGTCAAGGCTACAATCGGTGTATGTTTAAGGCCCAGTCTCTTCTCCATCTCAATGATCTTCATTGCCGCTTCTGTACCGTTCATATTTGGCATATTCTCGTCCATAAAGATCAAATCATATATATCGTTTTTAAACATATCTACCGCTTCTAAACCATCATTGGCAAAGACATACTCCAGATGAAGCCGTTTAAGTATAACACTCATCAGGTATTGGTTCGCTTCCTGATCTTCCACGACCAAGACCTTTCCTTGGAGTTTGCGCTTCGTATCTGTATTACTTGTTTCAATATCTTTTTTATCGACAAATAAGTGTACAAGAGCATCATAAATATTTGAAGGTGTAAATGGAGGGTCTATCACAACTATATTCCCCTCGAACATATCGCTGTAGTCCTCCCTAAGAGATACTTTGATCATGATAATAATATGTCCCTCATCCAAAAGAGCATTGATCTGCTCGGCCGTAAACAGACCTGAGTGTATAATAAGCAATGATGTACTGTTTTTGTCTACTGCATCGATACTTTCAGGATGAGACAGATGCCTCATCCCAAATGATTGAAGATACTCTTGCAGAATATCGGAGTACTCAGCCTGCTCTGCAGGACAGAACATAGCTACTTTCATAGTATTGAGTTTAGGTATTTCTTCGAATCCAGAGCTCTTTTCACACTGACCTATAGGAAGGGTGAAATAAAACTCGCTGCCAGATCCCAGCTCGCTTTTAAGTTCCAACCTTCCTCCCATAAGTTTCACAAATCTCGCACTGATTGCAAGTCCTAATCCTGTTCCGCCATATTGACGGGTAATTGAGTCTTCTGCCTGGGAAAAAGCCTCAAAGACTTTTTCCTGATTTTCTTTTCTGATTCCGATTCCATTATCACGAACACTAAAGAAAAGGTTATTCTCAAAACTGTCATATTTAATCTCCAAAAGGACTTTCCCCTTTGCCTTGGAAAACTTCATCGCATTACTTAAAAGGTTTGTCAGGACTTGTCGTATACGCAACGGATCCAATTCAATACATGTCGGAAGCGAGGGATCGATATAGATATGAAATTCCAAACCTAGTTCTTGTGATTTGGCAAAAAACAGCGCCCCAATATTGCCAAACTCCACCTGTGGGTTCATTGGTATACTTTCCACCTCCACCTTGTCGCTTTCAACCTTGGCAAAATCAAGAACATCATCAATGATTCCCACTAATGAGCTACTACTATTCTTGATTATAGATATATATTCAGATTTTTCTGGGTCACGTTCTTCCTCTTTCAAAATATCAATAAAGCCGAGTATAGCATTCAAAGGAGTCCGTATTTCATGACTCATATTAGCCAGAAACGAAGATTTCGCACGGTTGGCGGACTCTGCATCCTCTTTGGCACTAATCAATTCGCTTGTTTTAATGCGTATCTTTTCCTCTAAGACCCTTCGGTTTTCTTTTTCAGACCGGTTTATATAAATCATAATTATCGCTGAAGCAAGTAAGATCACTAAAATAATAACACTGGTCAGTACACTTGCATCTTCTGATTCTAACGCTGTCATTACCTTTTGCTTTTTGAGCTCTTTCAAGGCTTCTTCTATTCCCGCCATATATAAGACTTTGTTTTCTTCATATTCAGCAGACAGAAGCAGTGCACTTCCCTTAGAATATAAAGAACTGTCAAATAAAGAGAAAGCTTCATCCTCCAGTGCTATCAACCTTACATTCGCCTGATCAACCCTTTGTAACATCTCTTTTATATTAGGAGAAATACTCATAGCCGTATCTATAGCAAGATCGAGTTTCCCGACATGATCGTTATAACGCTCAACCCATCTTATCTCACCCGTAAAAAGTGCCATTCGTGCCGACATCGTCAGAACCTCATCGTAATATATAATATCCGATATTGTCTTCTCAATCTTATCACTTCTGTCATGGTACTCAAGTCGTTTAAAATAATCATTAATACTATAGATAAACAGCAAGAATAAAGAACCCACTACAAAAAGTGATATTCTCTTGATCGTGATTATCTTTTCAATATTTCCCATCATCCTCAATCTCCAGTTCTCCTTTTAGAAGTATTATTTATTGACTTTTTTTTGCAATGACTTGATCATTATTTTTAGTTTTGTGAAGTCATCATAGTTTGCATCTTCAGCTTTTCTTGCAGTGAGCTCGATACCCTTGGCTAACTCAAAGATCGCATCGAGCCCTATGTTCCCGGCTGAGCCTTTTATCGCATGTGTGGTCGTAAAAATTGTCTCATGATCTTTTGACGCGATGGCTTCTTCAATACTTTTGAGTTGATTATCAACCTTCTTAAGAAACATCCCTAACATCACCTCTATATCTTCTTCATCATAACCCATCTTCTCAGCCAATACACTAAGGTCTAAGCCTCCACCAGCATGCGGAGCCTCTTCTTCTACCTCAGCTTGAGCAAGACTTTTTACTTCTTGTATAACATCTTCCTTTGTACCTTCTGGGTTTTCATCTTCTTTTTGCAAATATAAATGCAATGTTTCCAGCATCTTCTGTTTATCGATCGGTTTTGGCAGGTAGTCATCCATACCCACTTCCAAAAACCGTTCTCTATCGCCTTTAAGTGCATTCGCCGTCAATGCAATGATAGGAGTATGCGAAATCCCTTTTTCCTTTTCAATCTCTAAGATCTTAACTGTGGCCTCTGTCCCATTCATGTTTGGCATGTTCTCATCCATAAAGATCAGATCATACTTTCCATTCTCAAACATCTTTACCGCTTCAAGGCCATCGTTAGCAAAAGAAAACTCAAGGTTTAGGCGTTTAAGTATAACACTCATCAAATACTGGTTTGCTTCCTGGTCCTCAGCGACTAAGACATGTCCCTTCAGTTGCGTATTCACATCTACATACCTTACTTCGACCTCTTGCTTCTTAACAAAAAGATGTACAAGAGCATCATAGAGATTTGAAGGCGTGAATGGAGGATCGATTACAACTATTTTTCCCTTAAAGGCATCACTATAGTTTTCTGCCAGTGACATCTTGATCATTATGATCGCATGTCCCTTGGCTAAAAGTTCATTTACTTCTTCAATGCTAAACATACATGAACCAATAACAAGAAGAGGAGCCTTACTTACATCTATCTCATTTAAGTTATTAGGATGTAGAAGCTTATCCATCCCAAAAGAGTGAAGGTACTCTTCCAGGACATTAGAGTAGGAAGCATTTTCAGCCGGACAAAACATCCCGACGTTCATATCAGAAAGATCAGGAATACTGTCAAATCCGCACGACTCCTCACCATCTTGTGCAGGCAGAGTAAAATAGAACTCACTACCGCTACCAAGTTCACTTTTAAGTTCGATTTTCCCTCCCATGAGTTCGACCAGTTTGGCACTGATCGCCAGCCCCAGACCTGTCCCTCCAAACTCACGTGTAGTGGTCTCTTCTGCCTGAGAAAAAGCTTCAAACACTTTCCCTTGGTTTTCCTTGGCAATACCTATACCAGTGTCCTTGACCCGAATAAAGATGCTCTTGTCAAAACTGTCATATTTAACATCAAGGTACACCTTTCCGGCCTTGCTTGAAAACTTCATCGCATTACTAAGCAGATTAGTGACGACCTGGCGTATACGAAGAGGATCAGACTCTATACAAGTCGGCATAGTAGGGTCAATATAAAGATGAAATTCAAGTCCCATCTCTTCAGCCTTTGCAAAGAAAAGCGAGCCAATATTGTCAAACTCTTCATGTGCATTCATTGGTATTTTCTCAACCGACAGTTTGCCACTCTCAACCTTGGCAAAATCAAGAATATCATTGATTATCTCCACCAAAGAACCGCCACTTTTTTTAATCGTAGATATATATTTAGATTTTTCCGGATCATCCTCTTGTTCTTGCAAGATATCGATAAAACCCAATATAGCATTAAGCGGTGTGCGAATCTCGTGACTCATGTTTGCAAGAAAAGACGATTTTGCTCGGTTAGCCGCTTCGGCATCCTCTTTTGCACTTAGATATTGACTCGTACGCTCTTTTATCTCATACTCTTGCTTGGCACTCAACTCCTGCAAACGAAACCGTGCTTCAATAACATTGATAAAACGTTGTGAACTCACCCTTAAAAAGAGTACCAGAGCCCCCACTTCAAAAACAACAAAAGTCGCATGTAAAACTACGATGTCCCATCCGCAGCCATAATTAAATATGTATACAGGTATATCAAAAAACGTTGTTCCCCGAGCCTGAAGTTCATTACCCACTATATGATGAAGCGTCGATACGACACCCGCAACAAGTACCGGACGAAAGTCTTTGTATACACTTAAAAAAGCGATAGAGACAAAGACATGAAAGTGCATCTCTATGCGTCCAAGGTGTTGCTGAATAAAGATCATCGGATAAAGAGCCAACAAGGTTGCGAATATCATACGACTCGCCGGGGTTGCACGTAAAAACACATAAGTGGCTACTGCTATCGCAGATATCAAAGCACCGTTGGCAAAACCGAACAAATAAGTATTAAAACTGACAGCTGTCACACTCGATGCAAGCAACCAATGAATCAATAGCAAGACAAGCAACACCTGATCACCATAAAGGTAATGTTTTTTCATCTCAGCTTTGACATGGCCTTTTAGTATGCGTTCTAAGTTCATTCAAGGTCCTTTATAAGGTCATCTACTACCATCTCTTTGTTATAGGGGATATGTGTATATATATTGTGCAGATAAAAATCGTCGCTCGTGTCCTTATGAACAAAATATAAGAACTGTGAGTGCTCTATCTCCTCAGTATCAAAAAGGCTATGAGAGTAATAGGCTTGAAACATCCGCAGAGTTGTCAAAAGTTTTTGTTTCTCATATGTGATCCCCATAAATTCAGGATGAAAAGCTTTCGCATACTCATCGGCTTCTTGAGTGGACATTGTTGCTTTAAGATTGACAAACAGGACGCTCAGTTTATCTGTCTTACTTTTTTTAACAAAGTCTTTATATATATGAGCTATCTCTTCCATTCTCGGTGTACAGACAGTAGGACATCCGACATAGCCAAAAAAGACCAATGTATGCTTCTTCAGCTTAGGCGTGTTTTTTGGAAACACCACATGTTTATGCACATGTAAACGACCTTCACTGATAGCCATCTCACTCTTAAAAGCAAACCAAGCCAAAACACACAGCAACACGACAATAGCTAAAGCGATACTTTCTTTCCACTTTTCTTTCACTAACATAAAGAAATCTCTTTTTATCCACAAGTTCTATTATCATTTATTATACATAAGGATATTGAAATTTAACTTTATTTGTTATTTATGACCTTCTATACACGCTTTACAGTACTTTTATCCCCGCTCAACCATGTCAGACACAAACCCTTTAATCCTATAATAGATCTTCAAATAAAACTGCTTTTTATTCTCCTATCATGTTATCTGTCTGTTAGATATATATTAGTACTGCATTGTTTATCTTGGGTTATGATTTGAGTATGACTTAATTAAAGGAGCCTACTATGAAGTATCTTATTACACTATTTATCTCACTTCTTTTTATAGGCTGCGGAGGTGCTGCCTCACAGCCCGAAACAGAATCAACCCTGCAGGTAAGTGTAGTTGATTCATACACGCCACCCCTCACTCAAGGTGCATGGTACAAACCAAGCCTTGACACCTCTTGGCAGTGGCAACTTTCAGGAACACTTAACACTTCTTATCCTGTTGAGCTTTTTGATATAGACCTTTTTGATACAGACCAAGCTAGTATTGACACCTTGCATGCTCAAGGTAAAAAAGTTATCTGTTATTTCTCAGCTGGTTCATATGAAAACTGGCGAGAAGACAAAGACACTTTTGATGTTTCTGTCTTGGGAAACAGCCTTGATGGATGGGATGGGGAGAGATGGTTAGACATCAGTTCTTCTCTTGTCCGTTCCATAATGACAAGCCGTTTAGACTTAGCCGTGGCTAAGGGCTGTGACGGTGTTGAACCTGATAATGTTGATGGCTATAGCAACAACACAGGCTTTGCACTAAGTGCGAGTGATCAACTGGCTTATAATAAGTTCTTAGCTAATGAAGCGCATATACGCGGATTAAGCATTGGCCTTAAAAACGATGTTGAGCAAATACAAGAGCTTGAGCCCTATTTTGACTTTGCTGTAAATGAACAGTGCCATGAGTATAATGAATGCGACACACTGACACCCTTTATAGCAAATGCCAAACCTGTGTTTAATGCTGAATATAACGCTGATTACGTAAACAATACAGACAGCCAAAGAGATGTCATGTGTAGCGATGCTATTAATTCTCAGTTTCAGACCCTTGTCTTACCTCTTAATCTAGACGACGCCTTTAGAATCTCTTGTAATTAAGAGGTTCTAAACTTCACCTTTAACTCAAGCTTTGCCCACGCGACCATCCTTCCTGACTTATTGATATTTTCTAAAGAAACTTCAACAAAAACTTTCTAAAGAAATTTCGTAGACTCATTTTGCTACCATACGAAAAATAAATTAGAAAGAATATTATTATGACACTAAGCGTTTTTACTAACTCACAGATTATCTCTTTAGAAGATAGCGCAGCTGATATGTTCATGAACTACATTTTAACTCCTGATGAATCACGTCAAATTCAAGCCGTTCAGACTTATGCAGAGGCTATGATGACATCTGCGATCAACCTTCCTTTGACTAACGGTATAGATGAAGTCAATAAAAAAATGATACTTGCAGGACTTGCTGACCTTGAGGTAGGCGATAGATTTTTATGCAATGGCGCTAAAATAACAGACCTTGAGTCCGCTGAAGCTAAATACTATCTGCGTTTAGTAGGAAACCTCAATAATGGCCAAGACCTTACTCCTGAACAAGCCCAGGTTAAAACACGTATCGAAGATGAAGAACATACTATTATGTCTAAACTGACTGATGAAGAGATAGCCGCGAAAGAAGAGGAGAAATAAAAACTTCTCTTTCTTTTTATACGCAACCCTTCAACTCCAGATCATTCTTTTAAATACATTCTGCTAACACTCTGCTAACACAAACTTGTCATACTTACACCACTTAAAAACAGGAGTAACCATGAAAACAAGCTTTACAATCATTGCATTGCTAATCGCATTTAGCTCAAACGTATTTGCTCTTAATGTCTCATCACATAACGATGCAGGTATCAAGATCGTTGAGTGGTCACCGCAGTTGCTTGCAGATCTTTAGGTCCTGGCCTAGAGTATAAAAGTCAAATTTTAATAAAAACAAGGAAACAAATATGAAAAAAATTATTACTATATCTACACTTTTAATCGCACTTAGTTCGAGCGCATTCGCTCATCACATGGCCACTTCTGATACTGCTGGTGTCAATATTCCATCTTCATCACCACACTTATTGATGGTCTTTTAAGGTCATCCGTAAATATATAATAAAAATTTAAACTAAAAAACAAGGAAACAAACATGAAAAAAATTATTACTATTTCTACACTTTTAATCGCACTTAGCTCGAGCGCATTCGCTCATCACATGGCAACTTCTGATACTGCTGGTGTCAATATTCCATCTTCATCACCACACTTGTTGATGGTGTTTTAATAACAGTTCTATAAACATTTAAGTACCATATAAATATAAAAGGATTTACACATGAAAAAAATCATTATGATTTCAACAGCTCTTTCTATCCTTCTTTCGCCCCTAGCATTTGCTAAAAATGGTGGCGGTGGTAAACAAGGCAGTTCTAATAAGTCTAGTACTTCCAAGAACCAGTATCAACATAAAAACAAGACCCAAAATAAATATCAATATCAGCAAAAAAATGAGGGTCAAAGCAAACAAAATAAGTATCAACAAGAAAATAAGAGTAAAGAATCTTATGACTATGGAATCAGTGAAAAGTAAGGTAAGAAGAAATAATCTTTAACTATTTGTGAAGTGAATAACGGGCAGTATATTTTTAGAAAAGATGAAGTCTTGACTTCATCTCATCTATACTTTAAAAAGCTTTTTTCAGCTTATCTATGTCTACAGAGTCTTTTGCCTTAGTGCCATCTACAGAGGCAGTACCTTTTTTAATGTCTTTTTCTTGATAGGCATCATAAGCCTGCTTTTTATCTACAGACCCTGAAGCCTTTTCTTTATCCACTGAATCCATCGCCTTAGAATAATCAAAGGCTTGAGTCAAGGCAAACAGACACACTATCATCATTAATATCTTCATTCTCTCTCCTATATTTTCATCAGTATATCAAAAACCGTGTTAATGACACTTACCTAAAAACGATAACGCACATTGGCATATATATAACGACCCGGTTCATTCAGAAGCATAATATCATCACCCGCAGCCCCTGTTGTCAAAAGAGTAAGATCTTTATAGGTATTGCTTACTGCATAGGTATGATTAAAGGCATTATCCATACCTAAAGTGATATCAAAACCATTTGTAAGGTCTCTATTCCATTTCAAGTTTACGATTGCGTAACCTGAAAGTTCCTGTTCCCCATTATCTGCATCATAATTATTCCATTTATCCGCAGCAATAAGTTCAACTTTAGAAGACGTCATATCTGTGTCATAATTTAGTGCTATATTTACTTTTAATGGTGGGACTTCAGCTAGATCAGTATCTGTCTGTCCGCTAAGAGGTGCATCTTTTCTACCACGTTGGTAAGCAAGTCCCGCCTCTAGATAAGTCGCTTCACTGATGTTATAAGATCCACTTACTTCAATACCATAAATGGTTGCATCCACATTTTCAAATGTATTCATAACAGTGCCTGCAGTCGTCATCATATTTGGTGCTTTTGAAGCATTATAAGCGATAAAGTCTTTTAACCATGAATGAAACACTTTTATTTTTGAGTGTCCGTTGCTATACTGTTTTTTCATACCAAGATCGATCTCGTAGTTTTTCGTCTGCTCAAGGTTTGCCGTACCAAGAACAACATTGTTGCTGCTTGTAAAGTAAAGCTCTCTGGCATCCGGAACACGTGTAGACTTACCGGCTCCAATAAAATACTGTCTTCCTCCATCCGCATTATATGTCGTAAACACATATCCGCTAACAGATTTATAATCATTATCTTGCAAAGCGCCTGAATGCTTAATTGTGCTGTCATCATAGCGTGCACCTATATCAAGGTCTAGTTTTCCAAAACTCTGCTCAAGCTTAGAAAACACTGCAATATTGTCCGTATCAACGTCATCGATACTTTTTCTCCCTGTCTGAGCTGCTTTCGTTCCATAACCAATATAAACACCATCCCAGTTTCTTCGGCTAGCATCAAGACCAACAGTTAAGTCAGCCTCACCAAGCTCAATCAAGTTTTTAAGACTAAGTCCATCAACCGCTGTTGACAGTTTACTAATTGACTCATTATCAGAGTCAGTCAAAGCAGGATTCGTTGGTACTGAACTCGAAGAAACTCTATACTTTGTTGACATTGGATGATCTACTTCTGAATGGTAAGCTTGCACATCAAGTTGTTTTGAAAACGAGCCCAAATCCCTAATGGAATATTCTAAGTTATAGATGTCAGAATCGTCATAAAGTGCATCCATCTTACTTGAAGGATATAAGATATCATCACTTCTATTTGCCGTATATGAGAACATCAACTCTTGATTGTCCGTCGGATTAAAGTACAGCTTACCCATAAAGCTCTTTTTATCATAGGCATCCATTTCTCTGTAATTGTCTTTAAGGGCTGTCCCTCTAAGCGCTCCTTGTTGCATAGGAGTAAGTGTTCCAGATGCAAGACCATCAGCGATGTAATTATCGATTTGATCCGCAAAGGTATCACCGTTTCCGTCTTTATACTGCGCGCTTGACTCTTTTGATGCACTCAGCAAGACGCGAAACTTCTCATATCCACCACTTACTGTTGCTGAAACCTTTTTATAATTAAAACTACCAGCATTTAAGTTTACTTCTCCTGCAAACTCTTCACCTGGTTTTTTTGTTTTAATATCAACAAGACCTGAAAGTGTTCCAAAGTTCTCCACATCATAAGGTCCCTCTTTTACTTCAACACTCTCAATGTTGTTTGTTAATATGTGAGAGGTTGCAGGATCCATTCTATTTGGACAGGCACCATAGGTCTTTGTTCCATCGGCTAAGATATTAATATTATCTTTTTTCTGACCGCGTAAGATAATATCATTGGCAATTCCTGAACGTCTTACTAAAGATATTGAGGGCACGGTTCGTGTTAATGATTCCGCTAAGTCTGCTGACTTTAATTCTTCACCGCTGATGTCGTTTATTTTTACACTGTTTACTGATTCTTCTATTTGAACCTCTTGCATCTCAACTGTTTCAGCCATTAACAATGGGCTTAATACCAGTGAAAGTACTAGGGCTTTATGTAACTCTTTTCTCATAATTCATCCTCTATAATTCGCATGAGTATAAAAAAAATAGTGTTACAACAGTGTTAATTAAGAGAGTTTTGATTCCATTTCAACTGTATTTGCGTACCTATGTTTAGTTCTGAGTCAATGTCTAAGGTAATGTCATACTCTTTGGCAATCATAGCAACAATATTTAAGCCGATTCCAAAACCGCCAACTACGTCATTTGCCCGTTGATATCTCTGAAAGATCATACTTATCTTTTCTTGTGGGATACCTACTCCCGTATCACTGATGCGTAAGAAGTTTTCTTTTAGTTCCACTTTTATCTCACCATTTATCTTGTTATATTTTATAGCATTGGAGATCAGGTTATCTATCAGCCTGCCTAACTTGTTTTTATCCATAGTTATTGAGATACCTTCTTGAATCTCTTTTACAAAGCTAATCTTCTTTTGATGCATCGTGACTTTAAAATAATCAACACGTTCGCAAACAAAACGTGAGAGGTCTATCTCTTCATCTTTTACAGGAATGTCATTATGCAGTATAAGGTAGGTAAGGTCATTATAGATATTGGAGATTGTACGCGCAGCGATATCCACACGTCGTATCTTCTTTGCTTCTTTCTCTTGGAGTTTACCGACATCTATTCCCTCGATGTTAGCAACAATCACAGAAACTGGCGTATTAAGCTCATGGGTTGTGTCTTTGATAAAGTCATCTAAAAGCTCTATAGATTCACGCATAGGTTTAAGAAATATTTTCAAGAGATTTACACCCACAAAGGTGATAAACACAAAGATAGCAATCCCGTAAATCACAAAGTTTTCAACCATGGCTTTAAACCACAGTCTATTGTCTCTAGTCTCATACACAAGGTACTTTGCACCCTTCATGTTTTTACCGACTCTGACTATAAAATGTATATAACCGTTTTCTAAAGAGATGACCTTTTTGAAGTTAATGTGAGTGTCTTGAAGGTAAGACTCCATAACCTTTTCATTCTCATCATAAATAGCCGTGTTATAAGCGATATTCACAGGAAATTCTCGTCCTTGATACAAGTAAGAGTACTGAACCTTCGGATAATATGTTTCGTTCACTAGCTGCATTGAAAGCCTGTGTTCACCCAACATCACCTCTTTTTCATTCATATAATAGATAGAGGCCAAAAGAGCAAGAATAAATATCCACATCAGGGTATATAAGGCGATAAAGGCACGAAGAGATCTAAACTCAGGCGAACTTATAACCATAGCGTTTAATGCTAACAATTCTATCCTTTCCAAGTACCTTACGCAGGTTTTTTATATAGGTTCTAAGCGCCGTATCACTGGGTTCTTCTTCAAAGTTCCATAAGTGCTCGTATATCACTTCGTGACTTATCTGTTCATTGGCATGTTGTAAAAACAGCTTTAAGAGCAATTTTTCTTTATTGTTTAAAGGCAGACTGACACCCTCATCCAATAGCTCATCGGCTTGAACATCATAAGAGAGTTTCTCGTCTATCTTCAAGGTGTCGTTAGGACTGTGATAAAAATTTCTTTTGATGATGTTATTCATACGAAGAAGAAGCTCTTCCAGGACAAAGGGCTTTCGAATATAATCATCGCAACCACTTTCAAAACCTTTGGAGAGGTCTTGTGTAGAGTTCAAAGAGGTGATGTAAATAGCAGGTGTAGTATCCCCGGAATCTCTTGAGGATTTTAAGAGTTCAAATCCATTAGGTGAAGGAACGTTTACATCCAGAAGAAACAGATCAAAAGAGTTTTCATACATCATATCACTTGCACTCTGTCCATCAAAGGCACATACGACTTCAAAACCCTGTTCAAGTAAAAACTCTTCTATGGTCTCATTTAAATTGACGTCATCTTCTAAAAGTAGAATCTTTTTAACACTCATTTAACCGAGCACTCTTTTACATACAAGGCCATTGTGAACTTTGTCTTGGACTTTTTATCATACTCAAAGCTCTGTTTTGTTCTTTTACTTAAGGCCTCTGTACGACCCATTGTTTTAAGTACCCATGAAATCCTTGTCCCCACTTCAGACTGTGCCTTATTTTTTGGGTCACGTACAAAATAGATCTTTTGATCATCTCTTGCCCTAACACCATATCCAAACATCTTCTCTCCGGCTTCGCCAACCGTAAATTCGACGTAACCTTCTAAAAGTGTACTTTTACCTGATAAAATATCAGGATTGATATACTCACCACATAGCTGCTTAGCCTTGATACGTCGTAAGTTCTCCGTTTTATTAGCAAGCTGTTCTTCTTTATATAACTTTTCTTTGCGAGCCTTCTCCTTAGCCAAGGCCTTAGCTTTGGCTAAACGTAGCTTAGCTTGTTTTCGTTCCGAATCCTTTTTAGCTCTTAAGAGTGCCTCTTGTTCTGCTGCTTCAGCCTCAGCAGCCGCTTGAGCTTCAGCCTTGTTAATCCAGTATTGAGGATTTTGAAAAGAGAAGAAACGTTCTTCCTCTTGTAAAGGAAGTTTGTTGACATCGATGAAATCCATCTCATCTTGTGTCGGCTCACTTTTCAAAAGAGGAAATAAAAAGACAAAATTATCACTGTCCTCATCATCAATAAACTCTTCAAGAGTCACTTCCATACCCGACTGGATCTTCGAGTTTGTCTCCGCCAAGCGACGAAGTTCTGCTAAGTATTCTAAAGCCAACGGGCCTCTTGTCAGTCTCGCCTCATCCAGTAGATGTCCTATGGCCTCATTTTTGTGTGAAGCTTTCATATACGGAAGACATCTCTCTTCTAAAAAGGCAAAAGGTGCTTGTTGACGTTTAACAACCGACTTACAAATAGTGTCAAATTCATATACCGGCGTGCCAAATTTTGCATAAAAGATAGGACGGGTAAAAAACTCTTTTTCTATAAACTCTTGTGCTGTCTTTGGTGTATATTTTAATTTTTTAAAGACTTCTATAGATGCGTATGAAAAAGATGTCTTTTTCCAAGCTGATACCTCTTTTGGCATCATCCCCAACTTTGCCCACCTAGGGTATTCCTTATTGGAGATATTTTCAGCCTTCCATTTTTTCTCAGCCTTAAGGGACAAGACCTTACCCTTGTAGACATACGCACTGGGGTCATCAACACGCTTTATATTGCTCTTACTTTTAGCTTCTGCTTTATGTTTGCTACCATCTCTTTTAAAACGGTCCGTATGACTGGCTTGAAGTTTCGCCAGCAGTGCCGCTCTTTCTTTTTCTTGAGGTGTAGGTTCAGATCCACACCCTGCTAATAACAATAAAATAGATGCAGATAAAAAAATTAGTTTATACATAAATGACCTTTTAATTTTTCAAGTTTTTATTATTATAGTATAAATCTAAAAAGTTACAGAAGAATAAACAAAAAGTTGGTTTTATAAATTCTCTTTCACTTGTGTAAGGTGCTATAATCATAAAAAAAATACTAAAGAAGACTTATGGCACGCTGGAAAGATGTTAAAAAAGGGAATGTTGAGAAAAAGGAAGAACCAAAACAAGTCGTTCATTACGCGGGGTTTTGGTCACGATTTTTAGCTCTTAGCGTTGATATCTTTATGATTGGTATCCCTATTGCCATATTAATATACTTCTCTTTTGGTTATGAGACAATGAAATCTCAACCAGGCTTTATGGACGCGGTAGAAGGGGTGAAACCTGGGAAAGAGGCCAACCCTTACATTCCTCTTCTAACCATGTCTTTATGGTCGATTGTAACGCTCATATTTTGGATAAGAACAGGCCAGACCCCAGGTAAAAAAATGGCCCATGTACAGATTGTCGATAATGAGACCTTACAAAAGGCATCACCCGCAAGACTGCTTGTGCGCCTTGTCCTGTTTATCATGCCAATAGTGGCTTTTTTTAGCTTTTTCATTATGCTTTTTCATCCTAAAAAACGCACTGTCCACGACATTATCAGTGGAACATCTGTTATTTATAAAAGCTAAAGAATGGCCTTTATAACTGCCTCTTTCTACTTCTTTTACTTTTCCATTGTGGCTGTTTATGTCATCTTTATGCCCAAGGTCTTGGATATGGTGGGATATACTCCTTCTGAGATCGGCATCTTGTTTGCCGCAGCACCCCTTGTTCGTTTTGCCATTCCCTTTTTATTTTTAAAATACTTCAGCTTCACGCCCAAAGTCTTTAATGGTGCTCTTGTTCTGACCCTTGTCGCTTCAGGTTTTTTTCATCTGTTTCTAGAGCATTTTTGGCTGCTTATGCTTACCAATATTTTCTTAGGTATAGGAATGAGTCTAGTCATACCTTATGTTGAGAGTGTGGCACTGTCATACATGCCTAAAGAGTCATATGGAAAGATACGCCTCTTTGGTTCTATCGGTTTTATCCTTGTGTCTTTGGTCTTAGTTAACTTTCTTTCTTCTTCTACCAATGCCATACTCTTTTTAAATGCAAGTGCTTTTTTAACCCTTGTCTTTGGTCTTCTTATCTCACAATATGAGAGAAGAAACACCAAAGAGAATGACACCGAAGGCAAACCTTTTTCTATATTGGAACATTGGCCATTATGGTTGAGTCTTTTTCTGATGCAAGTAGGGTTTGGAGGTTTTTACAACTTCTTTACTATCTATGCAAGTTCATATCCAATAGGCATAGATGCTTATAATATCTCTTCCATGGACATGACTATTTATCTATGGAGTTTTGGGGTGATCTGTGAAGTCTTTATGCTTTACTTCCAAGCACCACTTTTACAAAACAACCTGCTTCGGGTCTTGCAGTTTAGTGTAGGTATAACGGTACTGCGATGGCTTATTCTTGCTATCTTTCCAGAAAATATTTGGCTCCTGTTCTTCTCTCAAAGTATACATGCCTTCAGTTTTGCTCTGTATCATTCTGCCGCCATTATGTATCTGCATAAACTCTACAGCAATAAAAAGCTTTCTCAACAGTTTTTTGCAGGTGTCGCTTATGGTTTAGGTGGCTTTATAGGAGCGCTCGGCGCAGGATTTGTTTATGAAGTGTCCACTCAGGGGCTTTACCTTGCAGCTTCATTTGTAACGCTTCTTAGTCTTATTTTCTTATGGATGGAAAACAGGCGCTCTAACGCTTAAACAGTCGTACGCATGAGTCAGACAAACCGACTAAGGTATTGTTGCTCCAGAGATAGTTCTCAACACGTCCCGGGCGGCCTTCTTCATCTTCAAAACGAATAATCACAAGCTTTGTACTCTGGTTTTTCGCTCCTAAAACACCCTCTTGAGTCTCTGTAGAAACAAGTTTCCAGGTCAACTTTTCATCATAAATACCATCTCCGTGATGATATGAGCCAAAACCATCAAGAAAGATGGAAAACTTCTCATTAGCAAAGTTCCATTCTCCTGCAAAAGTATCACGCGGGTCTTTAATATCCTCGGCCACCGTTTCAATCTCTACTGCAATAGCCTCTGAGGCATTTGTATCTTCTAATTCTTCTAAAGACTGTAAATAATTATGCGCGTAAGCACTAAAGGGATCATCTGAACCAAACCTATAAACAAAGGAGAACTTTTGCACAATATCTGTTTGTTCAATATCTGTAGGAGGCCGGGAGTCATGATCAAATTCGATTAAATAACTAAGATCAAGTACCTTCGTTAAATGTATGGTCATCTCAGCGATAGCAGCGGTCATATAATCTGAACCGTTATCTATTTTGGGTTGATAATAACTTAAAAAACTCAAATCAAAGATGTCATTGACGGGAAGTTTATACGAAAAATAGTTGCTTACTCTATAATTATGCTCGGCAGGATCAAGTTCATCTGCCGTATAGTCAAGCTTTTCATCCATCAAAGACACACCTATAAAAAACTTACCGTACAGCTCTGAATCTATTAGTTTATACCGAGGACCCACTCCAAGAAGTGTGCGATTTTTTACATTTTTAAACTTGTCTTGCTTTACTTGAGTATAAAACTCCATAGCCCACTTTGGTGAGTAGAGCTGGCGAATATGTCGAAGATGTATAAAGGCATTATCATCCGTTGTAATACCTCTGACCTCATCCTTTTCTACCTCTACTTGCAGCCATGTGATCGTCTCATCCGTATCATACTGAACACGTCCTCCGTACTCCGCTTCATCCTTTTCTGTGTTTCCACGTTTCTTTTGAAATGAGCCATAAACAGCTCCGGAAAAGCCTTCGTTTTTTTCTTTAAAATCCACTGCGGAAATATCAATAATAGCAAAAAGGTAAGAGAGTGTAAAAGAGAGTAGAATGAGATAACGCATAATCTATATAATCCTGTAAAGCTGTCTAAAACTGTTCATGCACATGAACTGTTAATGACGAATTTTACACGGTTTTTAACTAAGTCTAGCTTAGTAATCCATAATTAAAGAAACCATAAAAGTCTTGTCTGTATTTACATTTCCTGCCGGTGCTTCGTTTACATAATCAACCTTATAGCTGATTCCCATAGAAAAGATGTCACTTATCTTACTCTCAACTCCTGTTTTAGAGTTAATAAAATAAACATCAGCATCTCCCATATCTACTCTATAACTTAACATCTGCACAAACTTTGTAGCCTCAGTGAATTGCCAGCTATAGTCCCCTTGAATAAAGAAAGCAGAGTAGTCAGATGACTGACCAGAAGCAGGGTCTTTAAACGGTCCTTTTACAGGGACAAACGGATACGGTGTTTCTACTGTTAAAGCCGCGTCACTGTAAAACTTATCACTCTCTTGGTCAAGTGAATACAGAATATTAGATTGAAAACTAAGATTATGTACCTCTCCTTTTAAAGCCGTGTATTTAACCCCTGGTCCGGTATAGAACTGGTAGTCAAAACCAGAGAATTTATCATCTTTATATCCTACAAGGTAGTTAAAACCAAATCTTTCTGTAAAACTGTAATCATAATTTAGTTTAGTGTCCAGCTTGTTATTATTCTCTATACCATCTTGCTCACCATAGATATAGTCTACATCCAACTGGACTGAGTGTTTACCCCATGACTTTTTTCCCATAAAGTCAAGTGAGCCTGACTTTGTATCCGTATTTCCCGATGTTGAAACGTATCCTAATTCTGTATGTGTAACAAAAGGATTTTCTTTTTCTGTGTTCTCATCTGCTATAGCCAGTGTGAAACAGACTAAAGATAAAGCAATAATTTTTTTCATGTTGTTCCTTAATTTTAATTTTCTTTACTTAAATGAATATCCATTTGCGGATATGGAATACTAATACCTTTTTCATCAAAGGTCAACTTTACTTTCTCATTCATATCAAAATAAACATCCCAATAATCCCCACTTTTCACCCATGGACGGAACGCAAAATTAACTGAAGAATCTCCTAACTCTTTCACCCCGACAAAGGGTGCAGGGTCAGTAAGAATACGTTCATCTGCCTTTATTAGATCCTCTAAGACTGACTTGGCAAGCTTTAAGTCATCATCATAACCGATACCAAAAACAAGGTCAAGACGGCGTACTTCTTTCTCTGAAAAGTTTGTTATGTTCCCGCTTGTTACTGTCGTATTAGGAACAGTAACCACCTTATTATCAGGTGTATGCAAAATTGTGGCGAACATAGAGATAGCTGCGACAGACCCTGTCTCTCCACCAACGGTAACAACATCACCCACGTTAAAGGGACGAAAAGATATAAGCAAAACACCTGAGCCTATATTTCCAAGTGTACCCTGCAATGCCAAACCTATTGCCAAACCTGCAGCCGCTAAAATTGCTGCGAAAGATGTTGTATCCACGCCCAAGGCATTAAGTGCGGCAAGAATAACGACAATCATAAGCATAATATAAATAATGCTCTCGGCAAAACTTACCAGTGTTGCATCAACACTCTTTTTATTCAAGATCTTTACAATCAGACCTTGGACCCATTTTGCCACCCATTTACCTACGGTAAATATGATGATTGCACCAATGATCTTCAAGCCGTACTCAGAAGCAAACTGAATACCCATATCCATATACTTACTGGTTTGGTCTATGACCTCACTTCCATTTTCTAGCAGTGTGTCACCCGTCTCTTTTGCATCCATAAATATCTCCTTTAGTAAAAAGTTTAGAACTATAACACTTAAAAACAATTAAATGCATTGTAAAACACATAAATACTTTTTTGAGATTGGATAAATTTTTAAGGAGGGAGCTAGACCTTGATATCCAGCTTGTGAAGAGGTGCAGATGTCTCTTTTTCTTTGTCTTTATTTTCTTTGTTTTTTTCGTTCTCTTCTTCTTCACGTTTTTTACGCTCAGCATCTTCATTCGTCTCACCTGTCTCTTCGGTGGGACGAACTTCTTGGACTTCTTTGTCTTTATCATTTGCGATAGCTGCTGCTGCTAAGTTTTGCAGGTCAAATTTATTTTGTTGAGAAGTCTGCTCACCTGCCACAGTGGCCATCTGTTGATTAGTATAAATGGCAGCGCCTACTGGTCCGATACTCATCTTTTATCCTTTATGAAAAGGCTAAATCCTTAGTCATTTTTGTTGCTAATGCTCCTTAAGAACACTAAGTGTCTTATACTTATTATACAGTACATTTGCTTCTGACTGTACTTTCACTTCACGTCTATTAGTATAATCGACCAAAAATGAGCCTATTTTAGTCGTAGAAAAATCCACACAGAGTTTCGCAGCTGCATGCAGTAGTTTATCACTTAGGTTTTGCTTACTTGTTTGAATGATGACATGTGTAGACGGCATACCCTGAATATGCATCCAGATATCTCCTGCCTTTGCAATTTTTAAAAGCTCTATATTCCCTCGCTTATTTTTACCCAGCATTACTTTTTGTCCCTCTATCCAGAAAACTTCATAAGGTTTAGGCGGCTCTTTTTTTGCCTTTTTCTTTTGTGGAGGCAGTAAAAGTTCTAAATCCTCTGGCGTCTGTGTTAAAAGTATATTTGCTTTAAAACGCTGCAAAAAGTCTATTTTCTCTTCCAGTCCTTCGCGTTCTATATGAAGGTTTTTAGCCTTTTGTTTTGCCTTTTTACCTTTTTTAAAAAAGAGCTCACCCACTTCAGCCGCTGTACGTGCGCCTTCTGGAAGTTCTAGTTCTATCTCATTTCCTGAAAAGTCGTAAAGCTTTACAGATTTACAGTAGGGCTTAATCAGGTGCATATTTGCCAAGGCAAGGTTGCCATTTTCAAAATTTTTATCCGCTTCTTCTAAAAGCTTGTCCTCATCTTGAAGCTTTGTTAGTTCTTGATTCATACGCTCAATTTTTTTATCCACTCGTGTAGCTTCGACTTTTTGTCTGTTTAAAAGTTGTTTCTGCGTTCTATCAATATAGGTTTGGGCCAAGTAGCCTTCTATGTCTGTAATCTCTTCACCAAGGACCGCCTTAAAAGAAGGAGCTTCAAGGGGCGTAAGTGTGACCCCTGGTTTAATCTCTCTATAGGAGTTCATGATATCCACATGCCTAAGCGCATCAAGAATAATTCCCTCATCATCAAGCAAGATAGCATTGGTGTACTTACCCGTAAACTCTAATTGTAAAAAAACCTTGGAAGACTTATAAGCTCCTGATTGACTTATCTCAAGGCGAAGGACCTTATCATTGTTAAGTATCTGCATACTTAGGATCTCACTACGTGCAAGGTATTTGTGAAGAAGCACATCAAAGGGTGCCTGGTAATGCTTAACGCGTACCGAATCCTCACGTCTATAAATAGCTGAATTTCCCTTTTGTAGATCAAAATAGATATCATCTTTTCTATCAAAAGAGATTTTTATAATATTGTCGCCCACACGGTGAGCATTGCTAATTCTTTTATATTTTTGTAAATAACTTATAATTTGTTTGAAGGCATAAAATTTCATAGCAACATTTTAGCATAAGCAAGGACACAAAGACTTTCCGATATAATCGCGCCAATATTATTAAGGCCTAACAAATTGGTCGCAGAGAGGATAAATTATGGGACAAACCATAACTGAAAAAATATTTTCTGAACACGTAGGTAGAGAAGTCTATGCAGGTGAAATTATAAGATCAAACATTGATATGATTATCGGTAATGATATTACAACACCTATTTCTATTAAAGCATTTGAAGAGTCTGGTGCTGAATCTTTGGCAAACCCAGATGGTTTTGCACTGGTACTCGATCATTTTATCCCGGCAAAAGACATCGCTTCTGCTAATCAGGCAAAGATCTCTAGAGAGTTTGCATACAAGCATGACCTTAAAAACTATTTTGATGAAAAAGACATGGGAATTGAGCATGCACTTCTTCCTGAAAAAGGTCTTGTAGGTCCAGGTGATGTTATTATCGGTGCTGATTCACACACGTGTACCCACGGTGCTCTTGGTGCATTTTCAACAGGTATGGGTTCAACTGACTTAGCTTTTGGAATGATCACGGGCGGAAACTGGTTCAAGGTTCCTGAGTCTATCAAAGTTGTTTTTACAGGTAAGATGCAGGCAAATGTTTATGGAAAAGATCTTATTCTTGAAGTTATCCGTCGTATCGGTGTTGATGGTGCACTGTATCAAGCTCTAGAGTTTACAGGTGATACCATTGAAAACCTAGATATGGACGGTCGTTTCTCTTTATGTAATATGGCTATTGAAGCCGGTGCTAAAAATGGGATTATCGCTGTTGATGACATCACTAAGGCATTTTTAGCAGATAAAGACTTAGCGCGTGAGCCTAAACTTCACTATTCTGATGAAGATGCTAAGTATGTTAAAGTACTTGAGATTGATGTTAACAAACTTGAGCCTGTTATCGCCTATCCTTCACTTCCATCAAATGGTAAGCCACTTAGTACTGCTGTTGCTGACAAGATTGCAGTAGACCAAGTTTTCATTGGTTCATGCACAAACGGTCGTCTTTCTGACCTTGCAATGGCAGCGAAGATTCTTAAGGGCAAACGTGTTGCCAGAAAAACTCGTCTTATCGTTACACCAGCAACGCAAAAGATCTTAAAGCAAGCCGAAAAAGCAGGATACCTAGATATCTTGATTGACGCGGGTGCCGTTGTTTCTAATCCAACATGTGGTGCCTGTCTTGGTGGATACATGGGTATCTTAGGTGATGGTGAAGTTGCCATTGCTACAACAAACCGTAATTTTGTAGGCCGTATGGGTGCACGTAGCTCAAACATCTATCTTGCTAACTCTGCTGTTGCTGCAGCTTCTGCCGTTACAGGTTATATTACAGACCCTGAGACTTTAGACTAACAACAAACAGAGAAAAGGCATCTGCTTATCGATTGCCTTTTTAAGAAGCACAGACTACTCTGTTGCGTCCACTCTCTTTAGCCTCATAAAGAGCCTTGTCGGCTCGGCTGATCAACTCATCAATACTCATATTTTCTTCTACTTCAATCACCCCAAAAGAAGCTGTAACACCCTTACCTTCAATCACAATCTTCTCTTCCAAACTTTTTCGTAAACGTTCAGCAATATGTGTCGCAGCAACAGCATTGGTCTGAGGCAAAAGAATTACAAACTCTTCTCCCCCATAACGCGCTGAAGTATCTACCTCACGGATACATTCTAAACTGAGTTTAGCTATCTCTTTTAAAACCTTATCACCCTTTTGATGACCATACGTATCATTAATGTCTTTAAACTTATCTACATCCATGATGATAAAAGAGAATATCTCTTTTTGTCTTTTATATCTTGCATACAGGTATTCCAACTGTGTTATTAAGGCCGCACGGTTATTCAGGCCTGTCAGATGATCTGTTGAGGCTTCAATCTCTTTATCTTTAAAAAGAGCTTCAAGATTTTTATTTGCCACTTGAAGCGCCTTGCTTTGTTTTGAAATGACATCTTGATACTGTCTATTTGTTTGTACATAAATCACAACAAAAAAACTTATTAGTGCTTGCATACTTATCAGTTTGAACAGCTCCATATAGGTGAAGTTTGCCATACTAATCTGAGAGAAACTAATATACAAAAATGAACCTCCAAACAAAGCAGTAAAAAAGAGTATCTCTTTAAAAGGACGTAAAATAATCGTAATAATAGGCAAAAAGATAAAAAGAACCGTACTCTCTATACTGCTTTCATTGAACAATAGATTCCAATATATAGGAAGTGCCATAAAGGAGATAAATACACGTGAAGAAAAAGCATAGCTGATTTTATAAGAAAATGTACAATAAAGTAGAATAAGACTGACTGTAGCAAAAACAAGCTCAATGATAGCCAGGTCTGTAGAGTAAAAAGTATAATCAATCGCGGCCATTATAAGAGCAACGACTATCACTCCCTTAAGTATCATCCGATAAACTTTTTTCTCTAGTTCCCAGTTCTCAAACCAAGTAAGAAAATTCTTCATACATTTCCATTATTTTTTCTAATGATAACACGAATAGGCTTCTTTAATTCACTTTTATACTTGATACAATGTAGTAGCTCTTCAGCTAAAGCTGTTTTTCAAGATCATAAACCGCTATTCATCTAAGCTTCAATCTTTAAAATTAGGCCTAAGTAATTTTAATGTATAATTTATGCATTAAAAATGAAAGATTTATATGAACTTAACACATTTAGATGAAAACGACAGACCCAAGATGGTGGATGTTTCAGCTAAGGATCAAACCACTCGAGTAGCCGTTGCCAGCGGGATTATCTCGATGAGCCAAGAAGCTTATGACGCGATTGTGGCAAACAAGACTAAAAAAGGGCCTGTTATCCAAACAGCAGTTATTGCAGCTATTATGGGTGTAAAAAAGACTTCCGACCTTATCCCTATGTGCCATCCGCTGAACCTTTCAGGTATCAACTGTGACATCGAAGAACTTCCGGAGCTTCCTGGTTTTAAACTTTTTGTAACAGCTAAACTAACAGGTCAGACAGGCGTAGAGATGGAAGCGCTTACGGGAACAAGCATTGGTCTTTTAACCATTTACGATATGGTTAAGGCTATCGATAAGGGCATGGTCATCTCAAACGTCCAACTCGAATCCAAAGAAGGAGGCAAAAGTGGTGAATATAAACGATCTTGATCAAAAACTTGAGCTTGACTATCCTTGTAATTGGAATTACAAGATTATTACCGCCCATGAAGATCATACAAAAGAGGCTATTTTAGATACGATAAATGAGCGTTTTCACACCTTAACGCACTCCAACAATTCTAAAAGTGGTAAATATATCAGCATGAATTTAGAACTTTTAGTGCAAAATGAAGACGACAGAAATTTTATATATGAAGCATTGAAGGCCCATCACAAAGTAAAGATGGTCCTCTAAAAAAAGCTGCAGGATTATCAGCCATGAAGGAAAAAGATGAGTACTGAACAATTAGAACGCGATTTATTAGACAAATGTGTGAAACTGGAAGGACTTGACGAGGCAAAACAGAAACAAGAGATTGTCTCCGTTATAAAGCACCTTGAAAAAGAGTGGGATGCAGATATTGCAAACCTCGAATCTTCTCAGCTTTCAGCCCTTACCTCTTGTGTTGTAACTCAGTCAACAAAGTCTTTAACATCAGAACTCGAAGAGCTTCTATTACAAAAAGAGCGTATTGAACGTCAACTTGACAAAAAAACGCATGAACTACAAAGTAAAAAACATCAACTGTTTGCTGTTTTAGAAGAGCTTATTCTTGAAGGTGGTGCAGATTCTGAAACCATCGCCAAACTACATAGTTTAGAACTTCAGTCTATGGACCTGCTTACACTTCTTGAAGAGATGGTTGAATCAGCTATCATTACCACCCTTGAAAAAGGCACAAACATTGAAGAGACACTTGAAGAACTCGCCAAAGAGATCATCTTACATACCCTAGATGAGGGTATTTTGTCAGCTGCGCGCATTAGACATATCATATCTAGCATCTTAAAGATTGCTATTGATGTTGCAGAAGCGACACCAAACTCAGCCAATGTCATCTTGGAAGGGACTATCAAGGGTATGCGCAGAGGTCTTATCCGTGCGCTTGATCGTTTTAAACAAAAGTTCTTGTTTACTCCAGACGAAGCTAAACTTTTACTTATAGATGACCCTCAATCTTTGTATAATGAGCTTCATCACACAGATACACTTTTCATACAGACTATAGAAGCCCTGGCGGTACAGTCTTCACCAAGTATCAAAGCAGAACTGGAAAACATTCTTGCTGACATCCGTTACGATATGGAAGAGTTGACTCTTATCTCTAAAGAGACTCTGGAAATCGTAGGAGACAAACTTTCTGTCTTTGCCAAAGATGCTATGCAAAAAAGCTCAAAAATGCTAAATTCTGAAAAGGCGCAAGAAGCTAAAAAACTGGGTGTTCACGCCTGGGGAGTTGCTCGTAATGTACTGGATGGTGCTATCAAAGGCGCCAAAGACGCTATCGATAAAAAGTAGGTCTGTTTTAATACCTTTTGGACTTGTCTCTAGGGACATTTCTTTTTACTCTTCTATCATTTCTCTGATCAGCGCTCAGATGTCTTTTTTGTCTAAAACAGGTATTACAAATCGCATGTTTACTATCTAAAGACAGAGGTTTAGTACATATCTTACAGCGTGGAACAAACTGCGCCTCTTTCAGAGTCTTTTCTATATATTTGTTTAGCTTTATACGTGCATCTCTGGCTTTTTCAGGCTCATAAAATATCTCTGGAAACCTATAGTTTAACCACAGGTACAATGAAACCTCTTTAACCAAGTCTTCTATATGCAGAAGTGTCTCCATAGACTCTGCGTATTCACCATATATCTTACTCTCGATATAAGGAACAGGTTTATCTGCTTCCATATGCGCTATATATGATGAGAAGATCTCCACAAGATAAGGTGACTGCGTAGATAAAGGGGCACAGGCCATATGATACTTTGAACTTAACTCCAATTCATACTTATCTGTATACTGAGCAACCTCTATAAGGCTTTGCAGATTTGCTACCCTAAAAGGACCATCAAAGGTCATATGCTTAATAAAAAAGTGCAAAATCTCTTCTAAGTTCTGCGTCTCTAGTATCTTTCCTACCAAGAGAATATGCTCTAAGTTTGCCATCACATTCAAAGGCAGACTTATAGACTTAAGTTGTTTATGAAACTGCTCATGCACTGTTTTTAAGATGGCTGGATTAAGCGCGCCGACAAATCCTTTTTCTTCCATACCATAACGACCCGCCCTACCGGCTATTTGAATCACTTCTGAAGGTTGAAGCGTACGTCTTCTTACTCCATCAAACTTGGTATCTTTAGAAAACAAAATCGTCTTAATAGGCAAGTTCAGTCCCATGGAAATCGCATCTGTTGCGACTAAGACCTCTGTCTCACCCTCTCTAAAACGCCTTGCTTCTTCTCGCCTTACCTCGGGTGAAAGGTTTCCATATACAACCGAAACACTGTGATGCCGGCTCAGTTGTTGTTTGAGTTGAAGTACATCTTTTCTTGAAAAAGCGATCACCGCAGTTTGTGGTTCAATCGCGCTGATAGGCGTAGCATGTGTCATCACACTGAGTGGATTTTTACGCTCAAAGTAGATAACCTCAAGCTCTTCTCCTAACCACTCAGCCAAGGCTTCAATAGCTTCAAGTGCGTCAATAGAGCCCGTCATATAGACCTCTTTAGCTGGTGCCCCAATAATCGCATTTGCCCAAGCCCAACCGCGGTCTCTGTCACTAAGCATCTGGACCTCATCAATAACACAAACATCCACGTCAATATTAAAGTTAAGCATCTCAATCGTTGAACTGATATGCGTAGCATACTCATCCACAATCTGCTCTTCACCCGTAATCAAAGAAGCTGCTGTCCCATCTGCCTTGAGGTTTTCATATCCTTCAAGAGCAAGTAGCCTAAGCGGGGCAAGATAATAACCCGTATCTGCCTTTTCGAGTGCCTTCATCGCAGAATAGGTCTTACCGCTGTTTGTCGGTCCTACATGAAAGATAAGTTTTCGTCGTAATTCTCTGGCAGTTGGAAAAAGGTTTTTAAAGTCACGAATAGTACGAGCGAGCAGAGCTTCTCTCTGTTTTTTGAGCTTAAGTTTTTCAATACTTTTATTAAAGTTAAAAAGAATACGTCTCGCACTCTTTGCTGAGATATGAAGGTCGTGTGTCTGACCTTCCAGTTCTTGCATCACAAATGAAACAATCTCTTTTCTATCAAAATCCAAGATAGCTGCTGAATCTTCACAATCTTTTATAAGTGCCTCTAGCTCATCTTTGAAAGCACTCTCTAACATCTTATTATGTAAGGAGAAGTCTTCCTCAAAGTCTATCTCCTTACCTTCCCACAAACGAGGAAGAAAGTCTTTTAAAGGAACCTCTGAAAGGGCTTCATATTTTAAAGGATGACCTTCATAGATAAAAACAGACTCTTTATGCATGATAAGATTAAAGTCCATAAGCTGCAGTGACTGCATAGCGAAATGTCTTTTAAAGACTTCTCTTAAAGTCTTTTCACTAATAGGAGTATGCTCAAAAACATTATCAGGCGGCATGGTCTTAAGCGCTTGTAAGACCTCACTGTCACTCAAATAAGTGTGTGTGGTTCCTAAAGAAGACATAAAGGCATCTGCCTCATCTTGTTTCATCTTTATATACTTCTGCTTTTCTTGTATAAGGTCAGCTCTTAAGTCATCAATGTCTAGCTCTTCTAACATAGCATAAGGCAGAGACTCTGTTCGTATCTGCATTATCTTAGTAAAGTGCTCACCTGCATAAGAAAAGTTTATGGGTGCAAAAAACTCTAAAGCATTTTCATCCGTAAAGCTCACTTCAAGTATCTTCTCTAAGGATTGGAGTTTTTTAGCCAGACGCATCTGATACAAGACTTTTTCAATCTTAGGAAGAGAGATCCGTTTTGTTCTTTCATTTGCAAAATATGAATGCAAGTCTTTTGCTTCTTGAGGGCTGAGTGTTATTTGATCTAAGAAACTGTTAATCTTCTCTGTTTTATCGCTGGATTGGTGTTTTTCACCATCTCCCGTAAAGATTTGACCAAGATCTTTAAAGTACGAGACTATGTACTGTCTGGGTTCAACCTCGGCCTCAGACCATATACGTCTAAAGGCACGGATCAAACCTTCAGAGCTAAGGTCTTGATTTTTCAGTCCTATACTTTGAGCAAGTTCTATTAACTTATCATGAGGAACACGAAGAATACCCTCATCAAAGCCATCACCGTCAAAATAGATACGTATAAGTTGATTATATTTACTAAGTTTTTTTGTCTTTTTTGCCATTGCAAAAGTATAACTAAATAAGAGCTAAAGTATCATGTGTTTAGAATTTTTCATATGAATAGTTTTGGGTAAACCTGCTATTGTACGAATAAAAAAACAGTTGAGTGAAACATGCCTAAAGAATTTCCAGATGAATGGACCCAAGAAGAGTACCTTAAAAACAAGATACAGCTTGAAAAAGAGGGTACCAAAGTATTGCTTATTGATACAATATTAAACCCTATCGACTACACAGACACTATGACTTATAACCCTGTCTTACTTAAAGATGAGCCGGAAGGTTCTGTTTTTGTCTTTTACTGCGATAGCGGAAAGGCAACCATGGACAGACTGCAGGAGTATAAGGCTAAATTTCCCAAACAGCATTGCCTGTCTTTAAAAGGTGGTCGAGGGTATTGGCGGAAGCATTTTCAAATTTTAGATGAAGAAGAGGACACAAATGACTAAACATGAGACACTTATAAATGAGTTTATACTCTGCATTAATGAGACAAGATATTATGATGCGCATGAAGCCTTGGAAGAAATTTGGTTTCCTAGACGTTTTGAAGACGATAATGAGGTAAAACTTATTAAGGGATTTATTAATGGCGCAGTATCATTTGAACTTATAAAAAAAGGCCGTCCGGAGTCTTCAAAAAAAGTTTGGAAAAATTATGAAAAATATATCGTTTTACTTGGTAGCTTTGAAAGCCCCTACAACAGTCGATATGAAGAATTAGAGCATTTATTAAGAGAAAAAAAGAGTGAATTAACTTCAAACTTATAGCCTTGTTTCAGTTTCATCTTGATACTATTGAAGAACTTATTTCAAGGGCCTCAAATGACAATCTTCACCATGCTCGGTTTTACTGCGTTAGTCTTGTTAGTCATCACTTCTGTCTTTTACCTACTGTGGATCGGGAAACGACAAAAGCTTGAAAAAGAGTCTTATGAGCTCCATCAGACAATGCAAAAGCATTACCATCAACTCAGCTTTATACTGGATGAAATAGAACCTCTGATGGCCCACGACAAGGCATTTTATGAAGAATTACAACTCTATGTTCAAGAGCATCATACCAACTTTCCTGTATTGGGTGAGGTAGATGGACTTGAGGCAAAAGAGTTTTATAACTTCTTGCTGCATATAGAACACGATGCTAAGGACCACCTGCATACTTTTTCATCACCTATAACACAGCAGTTAGACCAAATGAAACTCTCATTGATGCGTGCTAGAGACTCATTTACCTATGCTGACAACGAGTATAAGTTTATCTCCTCAAGCTTTCCTATTAACCTTGTGGCAAAAATGCTGGAACAAGAGTCATTTCCAAAAAAAGCCTAGTTGAATAAAAGTAAAAAATCGCTTATAAAAAAGTCCTTTTTTTAGACTGATAAAGCTTCTTCTTTTTCTCTATTTTTAAAGAAATATATATCCATTATTATTCTTATTCTTGCTTATCTAGTCTAAGTTCTTCAACTTAGACGTTTGCTTTCAAACATTTTTAATCCTAACATGCTAAAATCCCGATAATTAAATAGTCCAAAAACGACTTAACCCCTAGGAAATATAAATATGAGTAAAGAGTTTATCTACAATGAAATGATGGCACACATACCTGTGTGTTCACACAAAGCACCAAAAAGTTTACTTTTAGTAAGTAATGCACCTGAAGGAATTCAAAAAGAACTTGCCCGTCATATAGGTCTAGAAGTTACGACAGGAAGCTTAGACAGCATTGCTAATGGAGCTGACGCTGCTTATGACATCGTTTTAATCGATTCAGCTGCAAACATCTCACGTGCAACCTATGCACACCTTAATCGTATTGTAAAAGAAGATGGCCTTATCTCTTCTTTAAATACTTCTTTAGATGATGAAGATGCAAGTAAAGAACAATTAAAGTCTATTGGTGAGTACTTCAAGGTAGTTATGCCATATAAGGCTGAAGACAAGACTATGATTCTTGCTTCTAAAGCATATCATCCAACAGCAGATGTTATCTTGCACCGTACTGACCTTATTGATGGTCTTTCATACTACAACTGTGATATCCATATCTCTGCGTTTGCAATGCCAAACTACATTCGTTCAACCTACAGAGGCATTATTAAAAACTAATGGGCCACAAGCTTTATGAATACGCCATAGCCTTAACCGGTGGTATTGCTACGGGAAAAAGTACCGTAGCCTCTTTGATGAAGCTTCACGGTATTGCCGTGATAGATGCTGACGCTATCGCCCATGAACTCCTTGACATCCATCATGAAAAAATTGCTGAGATGTTTGGTGATCAATTTGTTAGAAAAGGCCGTGTTCTAAGGGAAAACCTTGGAAAGGTCATCTTTTCTGATGAAGAGAAAAAAGCGCAGCTAGAAGCCTTTATTCACCCTCTTATCCGTCTAGAGATAGAAAAGCGTGCCAAAGAGTTCGATTCACGTGAGTTCCCCTATCTTATTGACATCCCTCTGTTTTTTGAAAATGGCGCCTATGATATCAAAGACTCTGTTGTTATTTATACTCCTCCTGCTGTTCAGCTAGAGCGTTATATGAAACGAAACAATCTTAGTGAAGAAGAAGCAATGGTTCGTATCAATTCACAGATGAGCATAGACGAGAAGAAAAGCAGAGCTACCTGGGTCATAGACAACTCTTTTAAACTTAAGCATCTTCAAGCAGAAGTTGAAGCTTTTGTCCACAGAATTAAGGTAGAGACGAATTATTACAACCGTTTTAAATAAGCAAAACAAGAAGACAGTAACCTAACTCTTAATTTGCGGTACCTGCTATAATACACTTACATAAAATAGAAGGGGTCACCATGACAGTTACAAAATACACTGCTAGTGGAAATGACTTTGTTATCTTTCACAGTTTTATCAAAAGAGATTTTTCAGACTTAGCCAAAACACTTTGCCATAGACAAGAGGGTATAGGTGCCGATGGACTTATTGTTTTAATCCCTCACAAGAGCTTAGATTTTGAATGGTGTTTCTATAATGCCGATGGAAGTGCAGCAGAGATGTGTGGAAATGGTACACGTGCCTGCGCTCATTATGCCCTTTCTAATGACTTAGCCCCTGCACAGATGCGATTTCTTACACTTGCAGGTGAGATAGCCTGCAGTGTAGATGGCAACAGGGTTCAAAGTGATCTGACACCGCCTAAGATATTAGATAATATGATAAATGAGAATGGAAAATCTTGGTGGCTTATTGACACGGGTGTTCCCCATTTAGTCACCTTTGATGCAGATATCAATAACTTTGACATCTTAGAAGCCAGAGAACTTCGTCATAAGTATAACTGTAATGTCAACATTGCTTCTATTGAAGAGGATTATATAAGAGTACGTACTTATGAACGTGGCGTTGAGGATGAGACACTTGCCTGCGGTACAGGGATGGCCGCATGTTTTTACAAGGCCAACCAAGAAGGTAAAGTCTCTAGTAAAAGCATGGTAAAACCAACAAGTGGAGATGAACTCTTCTTAGGTTTTGAAAATGGTATAATTACCTTTACTGGAGATGTCAGACCAGTCTTTATAACACAGATATAATTTAGTCAGGGGACGTATTCATCAAAAAAGCATTATTACTATTTTTTTTATCCTCCCAGCTACTTTACGGTATAGAAGGTGGCTTTGAAGACTCTTATTATAAGATTCGAGACTCTAAAGTTAAAAAAACTGCCTTTGTAAGTACCCTTCTTCCAAAGATAAAAAAAGTCGAAAAACAGATCTTATCTGACAGAGCCTTTGTTCAAAAGTTTTTCAACAAGTACCTTTTCACCTACTCTCTTAAAGCCCGTTATGATATGACACGACTTATCAAGCTTTCTAAAAAATACCGTATTAAACAGATGTATAATGAGGCTGAGTACCTTGAAAAGATAGATCTTATTCCTGTCTCTTTAGTGCTTGCTCAGTCTGCTGTTGAAAGTGCTTGGGGAGATAGCCGTTTTGCCAAAGAAGGTAATAACCTTTTTGGAGAATGGACCTGGGGTAAAAAAGGTCTTATCCCTGAGGGCAGAGATGAAAATGCTACCCATAAGCTTCGCATCTTTGATAACTTAGATGATTCCATTGCCAGGTATATGCTCAACCTAAACCGCCATCGATCTTATAAAGACTTCCGCGTTTTACGTGCGCAAAAACGCACTTTGCAACAAGACTTTACCGGACTTGACGCTGCGACTAAGATGACAAACTACTCTCAGATGCGAGAAGTGTATAATAGACTTTTAGCCAATGTTATCAAGGGAAACGGTTTTATGGGGTATGAAAAAAAACGAACAGAAGACTCTGCTAAAAAACCTTTTATACCTAGGTTTAAGCGTTAATACTCTTTAAACAAAGAGCCTTGACTCTTTAGCGTTTGGCTTCAATAAGAATATTATCAAGCAGTGTAAACAGGGTCTGACTTGCTTCTTCCATCTTTTTAAATCTATCAATAAGCTCTGCGCCATGTGGTACATGTGAATCAAGTATACCATCAGCAATATAGGCCACATTGCTGTTCGCATTTTCATGCACTATTTTATGCGGAGCAATAATATTTTTAAATGAGGCAGCATTACCAAAGCGTTCCGATCCTTCACCATCATACCATTTACCAAGTCTACAGCCATGGTGATCAGAAACCTTAAGAAGCTCTTGCGCTGTGATCACCGTGTTGTAAGCATTTGACTTGTAAACAATATGATCGATCTTAACCAGGATGACAAAGACAGAGTTTTCCATATTATATGAATAATCAACAATTTTATTTGAACTCTCATTTAACTCGATCATAGTCGATTCAAAGTTCGTTATCTTCTCAGACGAGTTCTCAACAACATCACTCATATGCTCAGAAGAACTTTGGATGTCATTCATCTCTTGCTGTAGAGACTTGATAGATACAGAGATCTCTGAAGTCGCTTTATGCGTGCGTTCTGCAAGTTTTCTTACCTCATCTGCAACAACTGCGAAACCTCTACCGTGCTCACCCGCTCTTGCTGCTTCAATAGCTGCATTTAGTGCCAGTAAGTTTGTTTGATCGGCAATATCTGTAATAAGCTGAATAACAGAGGTGATATCTGTAACCTGCGTTGCTAATGAAGTAATAGCTTCGTTATTGTTTGCTGTATGCTCCATTAACTTCTGAAGCTCATCAACGATAGTTTCAATATCAGCTCGTGAGTCATTGGATAACTTCGCTGCATTTTTCGTTGCGGCAGTAACATCCTTAAGAGCTTCTATATTATTATGAAGATCGGACTGAATACCTCCCATCCCCTTAATAACACTTCCGCTTAAAAGGCTTAATTCCGTATTAAGTGCATCACGACGCTTCTTCGCTTCTTGCTCTTTCATGGTGTTAACACTTTGACAGATGTTTTCTATGGCGACTCTAAACTCTCCGTGCATCCCATCTTTTGAAATACCACGGTCAAACTCACCTTGTGTTGCATTGGTAAAGGTCACGTTTATCTCTTCAATAAAACGTGACATCTGACTTAAAAGTTGAGCCAAAGCCTCATTCATCTGGCCCAGTTCAGTATGTGGTGCTTCTTCAATAACAGGTCTTGTAAAGTCACCCTTAGCCGAGTTTTGCATCACTGTAGTAAAACGTACCAAAGCATTGCTGATAGTCGTACGCACAGAAGATGCAAACATGATGATTATGCCTGTGATAATAAACCCGCTTATAAGAAAAAAGATCTTATAAAAACCAATCTCTGTATTCATCTTTTCAGAAGAGACCTCAAGCTCTTTCTCTTTTAAGTCAACCACCTTTTTAAAAGCATCCCTTGAGCTAATAGCATAAGGGCTGAGTGTCTTCTTATACTTTTTGAAATTTTCTGTTGTGTTGTCATGTATCTGCTTTTGAGTCAGGCTTGACATCATGGAGTAGGAGTTATCTAAAAAGACCAAGGTGCTTTTCTTCGCTTCTTGAATAAGCTCTAAAGAGGCTGTGTCTTCTATAGTCTTTGCAAGTTTATCAAAACTAGCTCGGATACTTTCAGCCCTTTCTCTTAATTTTTTCATATCCTTATCATAATCTCCACCCAAAAGAATATCCCTTGAGGTACGTGAAACATAATTGAGGTCTTTTTGGATCTCTAAGGTGTGAATCGCTCCACTGATAGAGTGTTCTTGTAAGTCGTTATATTGACTGCTTATACTTTGTAAGGCAAAAAAAGCAAAAAGGGCTGCACCCACAACAGAGATAGTGACGATCACTATAAGATAGTTAATCCTCTGTTTTATACTTGAGTTTTTTAAGAGATTGTTGAACATAAGGGCTCCGAATATTTCTATATATTTGGCGATTATATCACAAGAAAATACGCTTTATCAATATTTTTGGTAGAATAGTAGACAAGTTAATGTTTTATAAGAACAAATACAAATAATAGGTACAGTATATGGCAAAAGAACACTCCTTTGATATCTCCGCAAAGATAAATATGCAAGACTTCAAAGACGCAATCAACCAAGCAGTCAAAGAGACTGCTACCCGATACGACTTTAAGGGTATCACCGCAGATATAGACTATAACGAAAAGGCAAAGACGCTTACTCTTACTTCCTCAAGCGACAATAAACTTGAGGCACTTGAGGATATTGTTATCGGACGTCTTTTAAAACGTGAGCTAAGTTCAAAGGTCTTTGCTCCAGATGCATCAACAGTTGATGCAAGTGGCGGAGATAGAAGAAAGGTCTTTAAGATTGTTGATTATATCGAGTCTAAAGAAGCCAAGAAGATAACCGCCGAAATAAAAAGTCAAAAGATGAAGGTCAATGCTCAGATAGAGGGTGATTATATCCGTGTCAAAGGTAAAAACCTTGATGACCTGCAAAAGGCTATGAAGCATATCCGTGGCATGGAGTGGGATGCTCCCTTAATCTTTGAGAACTTTCGTTAAAAAGTAGGTACTGTGAGTAAAAAACAGAAGCATTATAAGGCTATTGACAAACGTCTTATCACAGAAGGGGCAAATATAGACTTTACCCTTTATGAGACAAATGACAACAAGACTCAAATGACTCTTTTTTTACAAAGCGATAGCGTTGTTGATGGAGATAAAAAGGTTTATCTTCGTGAGATTGAGCATCTATATGTAGATGAAGAAGAGTATGATAGATATCAATCTTACGCTCAAGCACATCTTCAAAGTATAGCAAACAACGATGAGATCCCCTTTGGAGACAAAGCAGACATTGTTTATAAACAGGCTGCAACAGTTATGGATGAACTTTTTAAAAATCCTGACAGTTTAGAAAACATGCAAAAAAGTCAGATGATTGTTGATGGCTTTGTTGGCCTTGCCCTTCAAGATGAAGCAACCTTGGAGTCTATTATGAAGATAGCTGCTCATGATTATTATACCCACACTCATTCTATCAATGTCAGTATATACTCTCTCAGTCTTGCAAAGTTTCTTGGTTTAAAAGACAAGGACCTTCAAGACATGGGCATGTCTTCTATGATGCATGACTTGGGAAAAAGCAAGGTAGATGCCGCTATCATTAATAAAAATGGAAAACTTACTGATGCAGAGTTTACTGAGATGAAAAATCATCCTCAGCGCGGTTATGATATTGCCTTAAAGATGGGCTTAAGTGATAAACGTATCTTATCGGGCATAAGGGATCATCATGAAAAGCTTGATGGAGGAGGCTATCCTCGAGGCTTAAAAGATAAAGAGATATCTCTATTTGCCCGTATTATTGCTGTAGCGGATGTCTTTGATGCCCTGACTACCAAGCGATCATATAAAGATGCTATGTCGAGTTTTCAAGCGATTTCAATTATAAAGAACCAGATGGATACACATTTGGATATGCGTTTAGTCAATGCTCTAGTAAAAATGTGTGCGGTACCCGCAAAGGAAGAATAATATGTCAAAACTCAGTGTAGCCGAAGCTGCTGTAAAGTTTAAAGTCTCTAAAGAAGCCATTCATAACCGCATACGCAGAGGAAGTCTAGACTGTGTTATAGAACATGGTATCAAATATGTTCTTATAGATGAACCCTCGCAGACAAGTTCCGTACAAGAACCTGTAAATGACAAGTATTATAGCTATATCGAAGATGAGAACCTCTCTCTTAAGCAAAAGGTTAAAGAACTTGAAGGTCAAAACTTAGAACTTAGAGATCAAAAAGAGAAGATGCTTATCCAAGAGAAAAAAAATATCGAACAGATCTATAAAGACAGAGACGAGCAGCTCAAACAGGTCTTGCACACAATCACGACTAAATTTCTACCTACGCTTAAAGAAGATGCCATCATTGAGGATTCTCTTGAAGCTGTAGTGGATGTAGAAGAAGTTGAACATGAGCGTATGCGTTTAAAAGAGTTTTTAAAACTCAAGGGCTATAAACCGGCTAAAAGACAACGCATTAAAAACCGTTTGAAGCGCTTGATCGGAATGGATAACCGTGTCTTTAGAGAAAAAGGAAAGGTCTATATATCCCCCTCTAAATACGACTATAAAGATCTTTTAGAGTAGACTTTTTTAAAACCCTGAACCAAAATCAGGTGTACCATCAAATGATGGTGTTCCAAAGCTCATTCCCCCGCCAAAATTTGGGTCCATAAAACCTAAGATTCCCGCCTTGTTTCTTAACATGGATATATCTTGTTTCGGGGCTATTCCCTGAGGACAGACAGGAACGCATTCATTGCATAGCGTACAGTCCCAAATACCATTGCTTTGTATCGCTTCCATCTTCTCTTGTGTGTCTTGTTCTCTACTGTCAGCCACATAACGCCACGAACGTGTCAGGGCAAAGGGACCGATAAACTCTTCATTAACCGCATATACAGGACAGGCAGAAAAACATGCACCACATAAGATACAGTCACTTTGCACCTCGTTTGCTTCTGCTTCTGCTGCAGTCACGACCTGAACACCTGTATTTGTACTGCTATAAGCCTTGGCGATAGTATTAAACTTCAACATCTTTTGCGTGTCAACGACTAGGTCACGAAGCACAGGAAGGTTTTTAAGAGGTTCTACCAAGTCTCCGTCAAAAACCTTATAAGCACAGGCCAACTCTTCTGTTTCGTTCACACGTACCGCACAAGAGCCACAAACACCTGAACGGCATCCGGCTGTGTAACTGAGCGTGGGATCAAGTTTTGTTTTGATGTAGTTTAGGGCTTCCAACAAGGTCGGGTTTTCTAAGGCTACTTCATACGAAACAATCTCTTCTGTGCTAGCAGCTTCGGTATTATATTTTTTAATTTTAATCTGCATCAGTCACAATACTCTCTTTCTTCAGGCTCATCGTCTTCATATTCATCTTCGTCCCAATCCTCTTCAGGAACAAAAAAATCGCTTTCATCATCAGGTATTTCTTCATCTGATACTTCACTTCTTCTCTCAGTGCTCATAAGTTTGTACATATTTTTTTTCCTTCTTTCCACGAGAGTGTATGTTTAGCATATTTCTCATCGTCTTTTTGCGGGGCATCTTCTCGGTAGTGTGCCCCTCTGCTTTCGTTTCTTCCCAATGCCCCTAGCAGTAATACCTCACAGAGTTCAAGTACATTGCTAAACTCCATAAACTCTATAAGGTTTGTATTGTAGATCTTCGACTTGTCTTGTGGACCCATCAAGACATGCTCTTCTTGTGTCTTGTGAACCTCTTGCAATACACTATTTAAACCTTCTTGTGTACGTTTAATGCCAACCTGCGTATAAAAGGTCTCTCCTAAAGAGGCACGCCTTTCATAAAAGTCAAGTTCAGCAGAACAGGCTTTAATATCTTCAATAGCCTTTGCGTCCTTCTCAAGTTGATTGCTCTGAACAGATACTGTCTCTTGATCTTGCGCAAAAGAAGCTGCATTTTTACCTGACTCTCGTCCAAAGACTATCAACTCTAAAAGAGAGTTTCCACCCAGACGGTTTGCCCCATGAACCTTATGATTGGCAGCTTCACCTGCGGCAAACAGACCTTCTATACAGGTCATCCCAGAGCTATCCACATCTACACCGCCCATTGTATAATGCGCAACCGGCTTAATAGGGATAAGATCGACAACAGGATCAACACCCTCATAGGTTATAGCAAGTTTTCTTTCTTGCGGAAGCTCATGGTCGATAAAAGCCTCTCCCAAATGACGTATATCCAAAAAGACCTCGCCACTTTTTTCAATCTCATCTGAAATAGCACGTGCAACAATATCTCTTGGGGCTAACTCATCTGTAAAACGCTCTTTTTGCGCATTTAAAAGATGGCCTCCTGCCCCTCTGGCAGATTCAGATATCAAGATAGCTGAGTTTTTAAGTGCGGTAGGATGAAACTGTACAAACTCGATATCTGAAAGCTTTGCACCCGCACGTATTGCCGCAGCCAGACCATCACCAGTTGAAGCAGAAGAATTCGTTGAAAAGCCGTGAAACACTTGCGAATAGCCGCCTGTTGCAAGCACTACTGACTTGGCTCTTATCTCTACAAGCTCTCCACTTTTAATGTCTAAGAATATTGCTCCATGAACCTTTTCATCTTCAACAATAAGGTTAAGTAAAAAATGTTCATTAACAAACTCTACACCCTGTTTACTAGCCTCATCATAAAGCGTATGAAGTATCTTTAAACCCGTATAGTCTTGAGCATAACAGGCACGGATTCCCGAAGCTCCGCCCAAGCGTCTTTGCGCAATCTTGCTATCTTTGGTTCTGGAAAAAGGAAGACCGATTCTATCTAACCACTGAATGGACTCAATAGCCTCTTCACAAAGCTTTTTAATGCCTTCTTCATCTCCCAGCCCTTGTGCCGATTTCAGGGTGTCTTGTATATGTGCTTGTACACTATCTTCGTCTACATTAGCCATCGCCGCATTTATCCCGCCTTGAGCCATGGAAGTCTGTGAGCGTGTAGGAAAAGACTTTCCGACAACTCTTACGTTGACTCCGGTTTCTTTAGCTGCAATAGCTGCGACAAGACCTGCCCCGCCAGCCCCAATAATCAATACATCTGTCATCTGATCTCCTGCTTGTTAAGCGCATTTTACACTAGCAAAGATATAAAGAGGTTAAGAGAAGAAGTCATAAGAGCAAAGTTAAGAAAGGTTTTGGAAAATACCTACGCTGTTTTTAGATATTTGGACAAGACACGGCGAAGATCCATCTCATCAATAGGCTTGGGAACATAATCATCCATCCCCGATTCTAAAAATTTCTCCCTGTCTCCTTGAACGACATTCGCCGTCACTACAACAACAGGAACAAGGTCTTTATAAAGTTCATGCAGCTTTAACATAGCCTCTGTTCCACCCATGACTGGCATATTTTCATCCATTAAGATAAGATCATATTTTCCACTCTCATACATATCAATAGCTATCTGTCCATTATCTGCAAGCTCACACTCCAGACCAAAATTATCCAGCATCATTGAGAGCATAAGTTGATTGGTTTTGTTGTCTTCTACTATTAAGACCTTTCCTTTATATTTCGCTGTCTTATCTACACTTAGTTCTTCTGTTTTTTTGCTCTCACCTTGGATTAAAGGAATGTATATATCAAAAATACTGCCGACATTAAGTTCACTTTTGACCTCGAAACGACCGCCCATCATCTCAATCAGGTCCTTAGATATACTAAGCCCCAATCCAGTCCCCCCATACGAACGTGTTGTGCCGTCATCAGCCTGTGAAAAAGGTGCGAACACCTTCTCGATATCTTCTGCCAACATCCCAATACCTGTATCTTCTACGCGTATATGAAGCTCACCGTTTGTATAAAAGACAGAGCTCTCGACCTTCCCTTTTTTCATAGTGAACTTCAAAGCATTTGAGAGCAGGTTAGAGACGACCTGAGAGATTCGAAGCCAGTCTCCATGCAGTTCAAGGTCCTTGTCAACCTTACAAGAACACGATAAGTCTATTTCACACTCTTTTGCCTGAGCCAAATATCTTTCTACCAAGGTTGTAAAAGAAGGTTCTACCTTAAACTGCGAGTTTACAATCATGAACTTTCCACTTTGAATCTTTGCCAAGTCCAAAATATCATTGATTAAACGCAATAGGTCTTGTGCACTGTCAGAAATATTATTGATATACGTCATATACGCCGGGTCTTTAAGACTTTTTTGTAGTAGTTCTGTAAAACCGATAACCGCATTTAGAGGTGTTCTCAGTTCATGACTCATCGTTGAAAGGAACTTGTCCTTACTTTTTTGAGCAGACAAGGCCTCATCTCGCTTATGAACAAGTTCCGTTACGTCATATCGTACCGCCACATACTCCGCAATATTTCCATCAACATCTAAGATGGCTGAGATATGTGTATCAACATAATAAGGCTTTCCATCCTTTGCCTTGTTCTTAATAAGCGCATGAAAAGTCTTATTAGAACGTATCTCTTTCCATAGTCTTGTAAACACCTCTGCTGGCATATCTTCATGACGGACTATACTATGAGGCTTCCCTATCAACTCTTCTTGGCTATATCCGCTGACCTTAGTAAACTTTTCGTTAGCGTAGGTAATAAGTCCTTTTGGGTCAGACTTCGAGACAATAGCACTGCGATTGAGTGCGTCTACAAACTGCTGCAAACTGTTTTTCAATGAACGGATCTCTAAATAATCTTTTTGTGCCCGTATAAAACTGGAAAAACCGTACAGTAAAAGCCATACCGTAGTAACAACAAAGGCAATAAACATAATCTTGTTTATCTCTTTTATCTCTTCAATATCCATTTTAGCTTGCGTGATGAATCCAGAGGAATATTCTAAAGCTTCCAAAGAGAGTCCCTCTATATCAACTTTAAGGTGCTTAATATCATTGTACTGCTTGAGAATTTGGCGTACATGCAAAAGAAGTAAACGTACCTTCAGAGAGTAGCTTTCCTTTTCTTCAAAAGTGTCCATCTTTCCATTTAAGGTGTCCGAATAATAATCAAAAAGTACATTTTCTATCTCTTCGTGCAGGGTGATGACATCCATATCTTTAGAGTGTGAAGCTAAGGTTTTAGCATATTTAGAATGGGTATAGGCAACAGAATTTTTAATAAGCGCATGAGAAGATTGGTATTTTTGTACACTGTACTTAAACTTCTGAACTTTTTCTCTGATGGTCTGAAGTTCTTCCTTTGTATACTCCCTGCTCGCCAGTTCAAGACTCTTGATTAAGTTTTCAACACTCTCATCAATGCGCAAAAGATTATTGCTGATCTCATCATTATTGACCTGAGTGTTTGATTTATACAAGGAGACACGTATCTCTTTAAAACGAAACTTTAGGTTTATGCTCTCCTGAATCACCTTTTCGTCTTTTTGCACTTGCTTAACATTGACAATCCAAAAGACAGCACTTGAAGCACTCAGCAAAAGTAAAAGTACAAGCCCCAGGATCTGTTGTTTAAAATTCATCTATTTTTCGAACCTAAGATAGCAGGAGAGTCCCCGGTAAGTGTTCTTAAAAAGGCTTCTATCTTGTCTATATCACCTTCTTGTGGGATGATTCCGACTTGATGCTCCATCATTTTAGATATAGCTTCTTTAAGCGTTGGTGCACCCCCATCATGTAAATATGGTGCACTCAAGGCAATATTACGTAGAGTAGGTACCTTAAAAAAGTACTTATCTCCTTCAATGTTGGTCACATTAAAACGTCCAAGATTGTCCTTTTTACTCTTATATATACTTAATGCCCCAAACTGTTGATACATATTTCCGCCCATATTAACACCGTTGTGACAAGAGATACATCCGTAGTCTTGAAAAAACTGATACCCTTTTTTTTCATCTTCATTCAAGACCTTTTCATTTCCTCTTAGGTACTGATCAAAGCGTGAATTTGGGGTAAACAAAGCCTTTTCAAATTCGGCTATCGCGTCAACAAGGGTTTCTTCTGTGACTCCCTCTTTGTAGTTTTTCTTAAAAGATTTCACATAATCAGGTCTTGTCTTGAGATAATTAACCGCAGAAGCCATATCACTTGCCATCTCAACAGGATTAGCTATGGGTTGTTTTGCCTGTTCTTGAAGGTTCTTAGCACGACCATCCCAAAACTGTGCAAAATTAAAAAAAGAGTTAAGAACCGTAGGAGAGTGGATACCCCCTTCTGCACCATCTACACCAAAGGAAAAAGGACTGACATCTGCACCTGAACCCGGAAGGTCATGGCATGAGGCGCAAGAGATACTTCCATCACGTGACAAACCAGTATCAAAAAAAAGTTTCTGACCTAAAGCAGCCTTCTTTTTGTCATATTCAACATTTAAGGGGATAGGGATGATAGCATCACCCAGTAGTGATAAATTTACACTCACTAATATCAGTAGTTTTTTCAGCATGAAGTGATGGTATCATAAACAAAATTAATCTTAATTGAGAACTTTTTATTAGAGCTATGACGTGAAAAATCAATAAATTTATTTCTTCATTTACGTGTCTTATATATGATATCTGCATATTGATGAATAGCACTTACATACCGAACCGGTTCACTACCTCTCGCATATCCATACTTGAGCTGTTTATAATATTTTTTTTGCGAGAGAAGAGGCAAGACCGTCTTGATGTCTCTCCATGAATTTGGGTCTTTGTTCATCCGTCTTGCCAAAGTCTGAGCATCATGCATATGCCCCATTCCAACATTATATGCCGCTAAGGCAAAAAGAACCCTGTTTACCCCTTTTAGCTCCGAGCCAAAACGTTTTTCAAGTCCTGCAATATACTTAGCACCTCCAAAGATACTCTGCTTGGCATCTAAGCGGTTTTTGACTCCTAGTTGCTTTGCTGTTGGAAGGGTTAACATCATCATTCCACGTACACCTGTATGACTTTTTGCCCTAGCATTCCAATGCGATTCTTGATATGACTGTGCTGCCAATAAAGGCCATGGTACATCATACTTTTTAGCCGCTTCTTTAAAGTACTTTTCATACTTAGGCAAACGTGACTTCATGCGTTTATGAAAGACTTTTGTATCATAATAGTCAAAGATATTAAGGTACGAGTAATAGAAATCTCTCAATTCAGCCATTTTTCCAGCTTGTTCACATCTGTTTATCCATTTATACAAGTCATCTTTTAAAGAATCATCCCCCTCTCGTAAAACCCAGGCAAGATGTTTTCTTTCACTCACGGCAAAAGCCATAGACAACTCAGGATAATATCTCTGATTTACTGCAAAAATATTAGAATCTGCTACCGTACAGTCTATTTTCTTTGCCCAAACCATTTTCAATAAACTTTCCGTTGACTCATTTTCGTCATACTTAATCTTCATCTGTGGATAAAGTTCAGCTAAATTCGTCAAAGTCTGCTCGTATGAAGTACTTTTACCAACAACGATGTTTAAGCCTGATAGGTCCTCCATATCTTTAGGAAAGTTCTTTTGCCTGTACATATCTTTATGACAGATCATCTGCTCCTGGACTAAAAAATACTTCGGTCCAAAAACAAACTCTTTTTTTCTCTGTTGAGTAAGGCTGAGTCCGGCTGCTGTTATATCACCCACACCTTGTCTACTAAGAGCCAGGGCTTCGTCTACGGTATCTACCACACTAAGGTTTAAATCAACTCCTAATTCTTTAGTATAAGAAGAGAGCAGTTCATACTCAAAACCCATCTTTCGTTCTGCTCCGACATAATATACTGTAGGCGAATTCAAGATAACCACGTCAAGACGTTTTCGTGCCTTGATCTTATCGAGTTGGCTCATACTTAAGAGCTTCTCTTCTTTTGCAACATACTCTTTAGAAAACCATCCGAAAGCAAAAAAAGAGAGCGCTATAAAATTAAAGACTATAAATTTACTCATGTTTTATTTTCCCAAATACATTATTTTCAATATCAGACTTTTATTTAAGCTATTAACTCAAAATCTCTTACTCATACGCTACAAGGCTGATTCAAGTAATAAATAGTCTTCAGGCTTACCTATGTGATAGCCTTGGGCATAGTCAACACCGCACTCTTCCAATACATCAAAGATCTCTTTGTTCTCAACAAACTCAGCAATGGTCTCAACACCCAGTGTCTGGGCAAGACCGACGATAGCCATAACAACTTTTTTATCCTTTTCACTAACCAGTATATTTTTAATGAAAAGGCCGTCGATCTTGATAAAATCCAGATCGATCTCTAGCAGACGCGCAAAGTTTGAGTTTTCTACACCAAAGTCATCAATGGCCAATTTACATCCGCAAGCCTTGATACTGTTCAAAGACTCCAAGACCACATTGCCACTGCTGTAGGTAGTGATGTTTTCCAATATCTCAAAGACTACCCGAGAGGGATCTATTTCATATCGTTTTAGTTTTATCTCCAAATAACCTATAAAGTTCTGATCCAGTAAATCTGCACCTGTCAAGTTTATAGAAAAACTGTAATCACTATCTTTAAAAAAAGCAAAACTCTTGTCTACCATGATACGCGTAATGTTTTTTGTCAGGTCCAAACGTTCTGCGGCATTTAAAAACTTGTATGGAGCGATTAACTTTCCATCAATCACGCCCCGCGCCAAACACTCATATTTCATGATCTTCTTTTGTTTCATGTCATATATCGGCTGAAAGAAGGGACGTATACTTTCACTTATTATCAGCTCTTTTGTGCGTGTCAACCACTCGATAATATCTTTTTCAGCCTGCAACTCTTCTTGAGACATATCATATACAAAATAGTTATCGCCCTTGCGCTTTGCCATCATCAATGCATATTCAGCATGGATCAAACACTCTTCATCCTCACACACATCAGATATGCCTGCTCTAAATGTAACGAAAAGTTCAAGCTCTTCAACCTCAATGAGATAGACCTCAAAAAAAGAGATAATCTGTTTGGTATATTCTTCAACCATATCAAGGGTCATAGATTCGCAATAGAATATAAAACGGTCACTCTCACCGCGAAAAAGAGAGATACCCTCTCGTAACTGACGGCTAAGAAGTTCGGAAACCGCCACCAAGATACTGTCTGACAGAACCTTGCCATACTGCTTGTTCAAAATCGCGAACTCTCGAATATCCAGCATCACAATATAACTCTCATGCTCTGTTTGCATGATGTCTAAGAACTTGTGAATATTCGCCAGTCCCGTTAATTGATCATGACTGTAACTGTGTTCAAGCTCCTTTGTACGTTCTTTAACACGTTGCGTCAGCGTACTGTTTAGAGCAGCCAGCTTTGTTTCTGACTCTTGTAGCGTGGCACTCAACGTAAGGGACTCTTTGGTTCGTACATATAATAGTCGAGCCGTAGGTATGATGACAAAAACATAGGCCAAAACCATCAATGCCAATACCAGATCATCCGCCTCACCCGCAAAGACAAGGGCTAAAAAGAGAGTCGCCATCATTGATAATAAAAAAGCAAGGTATGCGATAAAGATCATACTTAAACTCGCTATGGCTGACGCGGCAATACCAAGTATGATTGCTATGCTTAAATAATGATATAGATGGTCAAGATAAATATAATTAAGCCAGGAGAGACTTCCCCAAAGTATACCTGTTAAGACGGTATTATAAATACTCCAGCGCAGGTACCTATCCATAAGAGGATCATTAGATTCAAGTAAAGAGAAGATCTTTTTAGTTAGATAGTAACGAACAAGTAGAAGTACAGAAGCTACACCTGACCATGCGACTAAGACGGATATAGGAACAACAAAATACATAGAAGGGATAAGAATAGTATAAAGCAAAAGATAAGAATACAGCATGCGTTTTGATGCATCTACATACAAACCTATCAGATCATAACTGTATTCGAAAGAAGGAAAGTTCTTAAAAGGCGTGCTTGTTTTAATCATTGTCTATTTTATATAGTTATACATTAATTACAACTAAATAGCTTTTAATATAATAGAACACACCCTTTTTCTTTAAAAGGTCATGAGTCTATTCATGTTTTATCTTAACACACCCAATATAAGCCAGTACCTCAGTATACGAAGTGAAAACGTAATTAAAACGAACCAAAAGATATGTAAACGGGATAATCCTGCTACTATTGTTATCGGGTCGCCTATAAGCGGTAGAGGAGAAAGGACAAGTGAAAAGTATCCGTACTTATGCGATAAAGCGTAAGCTTTTCTTCCCATCTTTGACCTTTCAATCTTCTCTTGCATAAGTCTGTATAAAAAATATCCTAAAAGATAATTGACTAACACCGCTAAACAGTTTCCTAAAGAGGCATACGTCAGGGCATCACTATGGGTCATTCCCATTTGGACAGCACCGAGAAGAGCTACCTCAGAAGAAAAAGGAAGGATGGTTGCCGCTAAAAAGCTGGAAAGAAAAAGCCCTAAAGGGCCAAGGTCATCTATAATGATCGAATGTTCTCGATAACAGAGGCTATAAGTTTTTCACGTGCTTCAACTGAGGTCCAAGCGATGTGAGGTGTGATATAAAGTCTATCCTGCGCCTTGACTTTGGTCAGTGCATGATTCTTATCCATTGGCTCTTTTTCCAGAACATCTAAACCAACATAAATTGGCTTTGCATCTAGGATATATGAAAGAGCATCTTCAGACACTATACCTCCACGGCCAAGGTTAAGAAGGATAGCACCATCTTTCATCATAAGCAGTTCAGAATGCGCGATCAAATCTTGTGTATCAGCATTTAAAGGCGCATGAATAGAAATAACATCTGATTGTTCCAAGATGTTTGAAATGGTCTCTCTTTTATACTGGGCATTATCATTTTTTCCTGAGGTTGAGTAGTATGATACCTCCGCACCAAAGGCAGTAGCAATCTTGGCCACACCACTACCGATCTCACCAAGGCCGATAATTCCCCATTTCTTACCCTTGAGCTCGAAAAATGGTTTAGCCACATGGGTAAATAGACCCGAATCAGACCATAAACCATCTTTGACATACTCATCATAATAACGTGAGCTTCCCATCAGATAAAAAAGCATAGAGAAGGTGTGTTGAATAACGGAGTCGGTTGAGTAACCTGCCACGTTTTTCACGGCAATATTTTTTTCTTTAGCAGCATCAAGGTCAACATTATTCATACCTGTTGCCGCAATACAGATAAGTTTTAGTCTAGGACAGGCACTCATCATCTCCGCCGTAATCACAACCTTGTTAGTCACAATCACGTCTACATCTTTTATACGTTCTAAGGTCTGTTCTGGACTTGTCGTCTCATAATTTGAAACTTCTCCAAGAGTATCAAAGCCACTTAACTCACTATCTCCAAAGGTCAGGGTATCTAGTAATACAATTTTCATTAGGCCTCTTTTATCTTAGTAATTAACACTTTTACTTTCTCAAGTGCTGTTTCAACCCTATCAAAAACAAGGGCAACCGCCATTCTTCGTCCCTTATGAGACTCAGGCTTTCCGAAAACACGTACAAATGAATTGTCACTAAAAAGTGAGTCGTCCACATCAACAACAGGAGCAAAAGAGTCTTTAGCCGATTTAAATGCAGCCGAGGCACCATCCCCATAAAAAGTAAATCCAAGAGGAAGACCAAGCACGGCTCTTAAATGAAGAGCAAACTCAGATTGAGACTGAGTAATAAGTGTCACCATACCTGTATCATGTGGACGTGGACTCACTTCTGAGAAATATACCTCATCACCTTTAATAAAGAGTTCAACACCAAAAAGGCCCTGACCCCCAAGACCATCAGTAATCTTTTTGGCTATCTCTTGTGCACGCTCTTTTGCAAGAGAAGTCATCTGAGCTGGCTGCCATGAGTATATATAATCTCCATCTTGTTGTTGGTGCCCTATAGGCTCACAAAAAACAGTATCTTTTCCATTTCTTACCGTAAGCATAGTAATCTCATAATCAAAGTCAACAAAGGCTTCGACGATCAACTCAGATGCATCACCACGAGCTTCTTTTGCTGTTTCCCATGAGCTGTCTAAGTCTGCTGCTGTTTTCATAACACTTTGACCATGACCTGAAGAAGACATAACCGGTTTAACCACACAAGGATAACCCATCTCACTTCCGGCTACTTCCATCTCAGCCCTTGTAGTAACAAACTTATAAGGGCCTGTTTTTAGCCCAAGGTCTTCGGCTGCAAACTGACGGATATTCTTACGATTCATCGTCTTGTTTACCGCATCAGCATTAGGGATAACGTTGAAACCTTCTGCTTCTGCCTTAAAAAGTGCAGAGATACTAATAGCTTCAACCTCAGGAAGAATATAGTCAGGATTTTCTTTACGAATGATCTCTAAAATCGCCTCTTCATCTTGCATATTTACAACATGATGTGAGGTGGCTACAAGGTGAGCCGGCGCGCCCTCATACCTATCAACAGCTACCACTTCAAGACCAAGTCTTTGTGCCTCAATCGCCACTTCTTTACCCAGTTCGCCTGAGCCTAACAACATGACTTTTTTACTATTACTTTTTAATGGTGCACTAAATTTCATTAAAGGTTCCCCTTATCTATTTACTTTATAGAATTTTAATTACGATATTTTAACAAAATTGGGTTAAAACTATCCCATAAAACCTTCAGCAATTATACTTTTTAAAGAGACTTAGAGAGGGTCTTTTCCTAAACGTATATAAGCTTCATTGACCTTACCTTGACGTTTTACCTTTAAGAAAATCTCTTTTCCTTCTTCTTCACGGACAAGACTGCGCATCTTGTACAAGTTTAGATTCTTGATACCCTTAACACTGAGTATCTCATCTCCCTTTTGTATCCCTTTTACTAAGGCACCCTTATGCAGTTTTTTACTATAGACGATAAGCTTTTCATCTTGTATAACAACACGAAGACCGGACTTGTCAAGTTCTTGTTTGGCGGCATAATCTTTATGGTGTTGAAGGTATAACATATTAAAAGGAAAGTCAAAGACAATGTTATGACGCTTTAAAAAGGCAAGTCCTATAGCATTTTGAGCTGACTCTTGCATCACTACCTTGGGGTATAAAACATTAGCAAAACTAAGTGATCTTAGTCGGTACTCCTTACTCATACTCAGAGAACTTACTGTAACTATTTCTTGTTTTTGAGAAGCCAATATCTGAGAGCGTTCCTGTAAAAAAAGAAGGTTTTCTTTTTTCATACGTCCAGAACCATTGTCCCCTGTATCTATATCAAAAGCTATCTCTTTGCCTTGAAAGTTCACAGCCACCTGAGGGATACGCGCCTTAGACCAAAATATAGGTGTTCTTGCACTATAGCCTTGCATATAAGGTTCAGCCCCCACATAGGCCTTTATCTCACCTTTTTTAAAGTCTATTTCCCATCTAAACTGGCGTATAAATGAGACGCCAAGTATCCCACAAAACTTTTCACCAGAAAATGGCCATAAAGCTTTTAAATCCGCTAAAAGATAAGGAAACCTGTTGGCGATTTGAAGTTTTCCAAGCCTTAAAGGAAAGGCCTTATACATCTCTAGTTTAACTTCCCCGTTAGGTGTTCGTATATGTTTACTGGCAAACTTTATCCCCGTTCTAGCCTCAGCCTCTTTTAGACTCAGCGGCTTAGCTACAAGATGTCTAAAACTCTTATCTAAAACAACAAAACTCGCCCCTGTATCAAACAAAAAAGAGCATTCTCGTCCATCTAACTGCACAGGTAAAAAGATCCCAGTTGATTCAGTAATAAATGAAGCTTTATACAGAGCTCTTTCTTCTGCGTAAAGAGAGACAAATAAAAGTAGCAGAAGCAGGCTAGCTCTCATTATTTGTCAAATCCGACTTACCTTCAGGTACATGCAGTTTATGCGCATACTCACAGGGCATTGCTGAAAAGTTCTCAATTTGATACAAAAGATCATGTATCCCACTATGTTTTAAAATCCGTCTTTTTCTATAATGTTCTACACAATAATCACAGCCTAAAAGCTCTGAGCAGTCAAGAGAGTCACTAAGGGTGATAATATGCTGGACCGGATCAATTTTTAAAATAGCCTGCAGGGTATCCAACCCTCCAGGAAGAGTAAAATCGATAAGAACCATCTCAGGTTTTTGCTCACGGTAGAACTGTATCGCCTTATCGAAATCACCGATCAAATGAACATCATGATGTGCCATCTGCTCAAGTAAACCTATACGAATAGAGTTTTGTATCGATTGATTATCTATAAACAATATTTTCATATTCTAATTATACCCCTAGCTGCGTAAAAAATGTTTTAAAACAGATATGTTAATGCTGTGCTTTCACAAACTGCTGGTAGTGTCCCTCTTCCTTCATCAAAAGTTCCGGACTTCCTTCTTCTACTATTTCTCCATCTTTCATCACATAGATATAGTCCGAGTTTTGTACCGTACTAAGCCTGTGTGCGATGGTAATGATTGTGCGTTCTTCTAAGAAATCCTGCAAGGCAGCAAAAAGATCGCTTTCAGTATGTACATCTAGGGCCGAAGTGGACTCATCAAAGATTACAACAGAAGGATTTGACAGTATCATCCTTGCTATACTGAGTCTCTGTTTCTGTCCACCTGAAAGACGTACCCCACCCTTTCCAACAAGCGTATCTAGCCCTTGAGGTATCTCTGAAACAAAAGAGGCAAGTTGGGCGATTCCAAGTGCATCCAAGATCTCTTCTTCACTGAACTCATCTCCCATGGTCAAATTAAACCTCAGGGTGTCATTAAAAAGTACGGGTTGTTGTAAAACGACAAAGAGGTTAGAGCGAAGTGTCTCAAGACCTACCTCATTTAAAGAGACCCCATTATAAAAAAGCTTCCCTTCTTTTGGTGGGTAAAAACCAGATAAGACCTTTGCCAAAGTTGTCTTTCCGCTCCCGCTAGGACCGATAAGAGCGATCTTTGAACCGGCACTTATTTCAAGGTTGATATTTTTTAATATCGAAGGACCATTGGAGTAAGAAAAATTCAAGTTCTCTACTGTGATAGAGGCACTTTTTGAGTCAAAAGGATTTTTATTATTATGACAAACAGGTTCTTGTTCTAACTCAAAAAGCTTGTTAAGTCTCTCTAGAGCCGACTTCGCATTAGAGTAGGCGTACTGCAGAGATAAAAGATCTTGCACGGGAGTCATCATAAACCATAGGTAGCCAAAAAGAGCGAACATAAGCCCTATACTTAGATCCGACGAAAGGACCAAAACAAGGCCTAAGGCTCTAAACACTTCAAAAACAGAAAGAAAAAGCGTAAAAGAAAAACGCTCTGCCGCAAAAGACTTTTTTCCAAATCGCGCGGTCTCATCTCGCAAATGTCTTGCGTCTTCTATACTTTTGTTAATAAACTCTGTCTCTTTAGAAGAGGCGCGAATCTGTCCAAACAGATCAAGGGTCTCTATCAAAGAGTTTTGAAATGTAGAGATAGCTCTGTTCTCTTCCTTTTTAAAACTAGCGACACGACGTGATATAAGCTGGGTTAATACCACGACGGCAGGATGTAAGACAAGGATTAAAAGACCCAAACGCCACTCTATCATCAACAAGACTACCGCCACTCCGATAAGTGTAAGAAGCGAAACAATGGAACGAGAAAGGGCTGAACCGATAAAGCCTTCAAGCGTCTGCATATCACTCACAAGTTTAGAGGAAACTGCCCCCGAGCCTAAGGTCTCATACTCATGCATAGCAACATTTTTAAGATGAAGTAGAAGCTTTTTACGAAGAACTAAGGTTATATCTTGAGCAATTTCTGTAAAAGCATAATGTGCGGCTACGGAAGAGATAAAAAAGCCAAAACGCAAGACAACAGTAATAACCAGGGTCATCATAATATAGCCTAAGGGAGCAAACTCTCCAAAAAGAAAGTTTATCGTGCCTAAGAGTCCGCCTGGTTCTTTTAGAATAACCTCATCAATAAGAAGAGGAATAAGAAGAGGAATGGGTATGCTAACAAGGGTTGCGACTAAGGCTATAATATTAGCCTTTATCAGTTTTGACTTATGCTTTAAGACAAGTTTATACAGTAAATGGAATGTAATATTATTCATGGTGTATTATCATAGTGTATTTTTTTAAATTTCTTCTAAAAATTTAAGGCTATACTCTATAACAAGCTTGAAAATAGGATGTGAAAATGACTCATCGCTCGAAACTACTTCTACTTCTTTTTATTGGATTGATGATCCCTCCTGCCGTGTGGCTCTTTATACTTTTTTATACCCATCTGTTTAATCTTGATGAACTTATCTCTATTGTTATCTCTATCCCCATGATTGCCTATATTGTCTTTGTCACTGCGGGGGTAATGGTATTTTTTAATTCCAAACTTGTCCATATAGAACACGCCGTTATAGCAAAAAAGAGTTCACTCGAAGCGGACAAGGCACTTTCTCGCCTGCCAGGTATGCTTCTTCTGACTCAGATCTTATATAGTACCTTTGGTCCTTCTGCCGTCTTAGTCGGCATGGATTTTGTCACGGATGATAAGTTTTGGCTAGCACAACTTATGGCTATTCCCCTTGTCTTACTTTTTATTATTCCCATATTTATCTCCTTCGTTATCTCTTTAGAGACCTATACAAAAGGGCTTGTCTTATCTGAAGAGTATCCTTTTATCTCTTTTGGCAAAAAGATGGTTGCTGCTATTTTCACTACGGTACTAGGCAATATCATTTTATTAATACTGTTTAATATCACTATCTCAATGACCTATGAAGACCTCAGTATAAGTGATCTTATTTACAAAAATATTTTTATTGGTTTTATTGGCTTATTCATCTCAGCCATCAATATTTATCTTCTTGTCAAGCAGTCTACTCAGGCCATTGTCAGTATTACAGATTCCGTCTCTCATAATCAAAACAACCTCTGCAAGGTCCTTAATGTCAACAGCAGGGATGAGACAGGGATTATGGCCCGTAGTATTAACCAGTTTATCTGTGAGATAGGAACCGCCATTTCCAGTGCAAAAGAAATCTCTAAAACAAATCAACAAAGCTCAGAAAATATGCATAAGATCTTTGCTCAAATCAAGGCTCGAGTTGAAGAAGAGTTCAATATTGTCAATACCACAACTGCACAGGCACGTTCTATTCAAGAGATTGTTGAAGCCTCAGTTCTTGACTTTAATAATACAAAAGAGAACATGCAACATGCCAATGATCAGCTGGATTCTGCTAAAAATGAGATCTTGACACTTATAAACAGCGTGTATGCAAGTGTGGAGCTAGAAAACGATATGAATCATAAGTTAGAGCAACTCTCTTCTGAGGCAGAACAGGTAAAAGGGGTCTTAACCGTTATAAGTGATATTGCTGATCAGACCAATCTTTTAGCCCTTAATGCCGCTATAGAAGCAGCAAGAGCAGGAGAACATGGTAGAGGTTTTGCCGTAGTTGCCGATGAAGTAAGAAAGCTTGCTGAAAGAACGCAGAAAAGCCTGACTGAGATTAATGCGACGATTAATGTCATTGTTCAGTCAGTAACGGATGCAAGTGAGCAGATGAAATCAAATGCCGCTAATATCGAAGCGCTTTCAGATGTTTCGCACAAGGTAGAAGACAACATTAACAACACTGTAACGACCATGCATACAACCAACGCCCTCACCCAAAAAAGTGTAGAAAACTCTCAAAAAATTTCTGAACATAGTGCTAACATGCTTTCTCAGGTTGAAACACTTAACACTATCTCCCATGCAAATAACACCAGCATGCAAGAACTCTCAAATATTACCGATGAACTCACCAGCGCCGCGAGTGAACTGCACACTAAACTAAACCATTTTAAAACAGGCCAATAGAAACCAGGCACGTTTAAACAAAACATGTCTTTTCTTGTTGGCTAAGGAAATTTATACTTTTGTTTGTAAAGACCATGGTTTATAGACCCCGTTCTCTTCGCACCTCAGGTACATATTAATATCATCAAACGGATACTCTCTGAAAGTGCATGCTGTAAAAGCAATGTGTCTTATTTTTATACACCATTAAAGTCATCAGCTAACACTTCGCTAATGAAGTAGGCCTATACTTTTGTCCTTAATATACTATAGAAAAAAGGAAAAGGAATAGATATGAATTTTAAATATATAAAACCTCTATTAATAGGAACAGCTCTCTTAGCAACTCAAGTACATGCTGATATGACTGAACAGATACTGGCAGAAATCGAAAGCGGTGAAAGAAGTATTCGACCTGAGATCACATCACTGAAAAGTGTCCCTGTTCCAGAGCCTACAGACTTAGCGCTTTATATAAAAGACAAGAAGAATGCTATTGCCTTGGGTAAAGCACTGTTTTGGGATATGCAGCTTGGAAGTGACGGAGCGACTGCTTGTGCCTCATGTCACTTTAACGCCGGTGCAGACAATCGTACTAAAAACCAACTCAACCCTGCTTTTTTACGTTCCAATCAAGACGGAACATCTGATTACAGCAATGAGTTTGAGAGCGGTACGGGTCCAAACTATCAGTTAAGTACATCAGATTTTCCACTTCACAAAAAAGAAAACCCGCTGCTGTTTGTCTCAGATATTGTGCACGATACAGATGATGTAGTCGGTTCTCAAGGTGTGCACTACTCTTTATATACCGATGAAGGAGAAGACCTAATCGTAGCAGACCCCGATGGTTTTCAGGTAGATGGTGCCAACACAAGACGTGTTTCTGCTCGAAACACACCTACCGTTATCAATGCCGCATTTAACCATCGTCAGTTTTGGGATGGTCATGCAAGCAATATCTTTAACGGTAAAAATCCTCACGGAGATGCAGACAAAAACGCTCTTGTATATCAAGTGCTTGATGGTAAACTTACAGGAGTCAATATAAGCATTGACAATGCATCTTTAGCATCGCAGGCAACCGGTCCGATCCTTAGCATTATTGAAATGTCAGCAGACGGAAGAACGTGGACAGATGTGGGGGATGACGTTTTTAACATTGATGATTCGGACATGAACCAAATCCCATCCAAAAGTGCAAGAGTTGGTGAGAGAATACGTCAAGTTTTAGACACAAATCCTTTGGCTTTGCAAGAAGTCTCTCCTACGGACAGTGTCTTAGGAAGACTTGCAGATAAAAAAGATGCAAAAGGATTGAGTGTAGTAAGCTATGCTCAGATGATTCGTGCTGCTTTTCAACCGGAATGGTGGGAATCAAAAGACACCATAACATTAGATGATGGTGCGAACTATACTCAGATGGAAATGAACTTTTCACTGTATTTTGGTTTAGCAGTTCAACTGTATGAGGCAACACTTATTTCTGACAACACCCCTGTTGATCAATACCTCGAGGGCGACAAGTCTGCTCTAACGGAGCAAGAGATAGTCGGTTTTCATTTAGCTGATGCTGAAGCACGTTGTCTTAACTGTCATGGTGGTAGTGAGATGACATTTGCATCTGTAAGCCGTATCAACGAACAAGGACTTACCCGTAACCGAAGAGGTGATCTAATCGATGAGGGCTTCAACAATATTGGTGTGCGTCCTACCTTAGAAGATCTTGGTGTTGGTGGAACGGATCCTTTCGGAAATGCCTTGGGTTATGCACGTAAAACGCATCTGGATCTATATGATAATCCTAACATAGATGGTATAGAAGAAGAACTTGCCGCTGATCTTGGAGATGACGGTGCCTTTAAAATCCCAGGCCTAAGAAACGTTGCATTAACAGCACCGTATTTTCACAATGGTGGAGAGAGCACACTTGAAGATGTTATTGATTTCTATTTCCGTGGTGGTAACTTTAGAACCTTTGACTTAGAAAACAATCATCCGGTTATCGGATACTCGGCAAACAGAGAAGAAGAGTCACCGATTACCGGTTTGGGAATCTTGACGGGTGACTTACTTAACTCAGGAGAAGGTTTGGATGATGCAGATAAAGCAAGTCTGGTAGCATTCTTAAAAGCCTTGACGGATGATCGTGTTTTATATCGTAAAGCGCCTTTTGACCATCCCCAGTTATTTATTCATAACGGCCATGTAGGTGATCATACCTCTGTGGAAACTGATGAAGATGGACAAGCCAAAGATATTCTAGTTGAGATCCCGGCTGTCGGTGCAGAAGGTGGCGATCCCCTTCCGACATTCAATGACCTTCTAGAGCAATAACCCTTTTTGCATCAACAGTGTTATGCTGTTGATGCAAATTACCTTTTACCTACATTATCTTAGACTTCTTCCAAAAGTGGCATATTATGCAGCTTATAATACACAAAGACTCTACAATTGTTAACCTAACACAGGGCATTCATCCAAACATCCATAAAACCGCTTCCAAATATGTAGACAGCCTCTAAGGCTCACTTTGTTATACTTGCAACATGATTGCACCAGACTCCATAGAGGCCTTAAAGACCCGACTTGATATTGTTGACGTTGTTGGAAACTATGTAGAGCTTAAAAAAGCAGGTGCGAACTTTAAAGCACCCTGTCCCTTCCATGATGAGAAAAGTCCTTCCTTTGTTGTGAGCCCTGCTAAACAGATATATCACTGCTTTGGCTGTGGTGTAACGGGAGACCCGATTCGTTTTGTTATGGAGTATGAAAAGCTTAATTACCCAGAAGCCATTGAGAAACTGGCGGAGTATTATAATTTTTCACTTCAGTACACTCAAGGCGGACAGAAAAAGACCGACACCCGTCTTATGGAAAAGGTCAATGACTGGTATAAGACCCTTCTTGACTCTAATCAAACCGCTCTTGCCTATCTAAAAGACCGTGGTATTTTTGAATCTTCCATAGAGAAGTTTGGTATTGGTTACGCCCCTGCTTCCCAACAGACTATTACCTATATAAAAAGCCATATGTTTGATATCAATGAAGCTATAGAGCTCGGTGTACTTGGACAGGGTGAAAACAATATCTATGCACGCTTTATAGAACGTATTACCTTTCCTATTCAAGCTGCCAATGGCTCTATGGTCGGTTTTGGAGGGCGTACCATCACAGGGCATCAGGCCAAATACGTCAACTCCCCTCAAACCAAGATCTTTAACAAGTCCAGACTTCTATATGCTTATAACCATGCTAAAGAGAGCATTTATAAACACAAAGAGGTCATCGTTACCGAAGGGTACCTTGATGTGGTGATGCTTCACCAAGCCGGTTTTACCAATGCCGTTGCTACTCTTGGAACCGCTTTAACCGCCGAGCACCTTCCTCTTATACGAAAAGGCGAACCTCGTATCATTATGGCCTATGATGGAGACAACGCCGGTTTAAACGCCGCTATCAAAGCTTCCAAACTTGTCTCGGCTGCAGGTATGGATGGTGGAGTTGTTATCTTTGGCGAAGGTCTTGACCCTGCCGATATGGTTAAAAACGGTCAAATCGAAGAGCTAAACAAACTGCTTCGCCATCCTAAGCCCTTTATCGAGTTCGTACTTGAACAGAGTGTACATGCCTTTGATATGAACAACCCAAAGGCCAAAGAAGAAGCCCTTCATTCAGGAATTGCCTATTTAAAAAGTCTTTCTCCTCTTCTTCAAGAAGAGTACAGACCTTATCTTGCTGCTCTTTTAAACGTAAACAAGTCTGTTGTACGCCTTCAAAAAGCTCCTCAAAACAGAGAAGTACCTCAGCTTTCAACTCAGCTCAGCAGTGAAGATATTTGGGAACTTAGTCTTATCAAGACTATCATTGAATCGCCTAGTCTTATAGAAAACATACTTGACTATCTTGATCCTTCTCAACTTTATTCACATGCCAATGAGTTTGCCCTTGCCTTAAACAACCAACATGAGCATCCGCTCTTAGTAAAGACTATGTTAAATGACAGCATCAAAGTCTTTAAAGAAGAGGATCTAAAAAATGAATTACTGGGCTTCTTGCGTAACTATTATTCAAAGGAACTGCGTAAGGTAAAGATGCAAAGAGAGATCTCATTTGAGCAAAAGACCTTTATGATAAGACAATACACAGAAAAAGTGAACAAGCTTCGCCGAGGAGAGCTTGTACCTTTTCAAGCTTAGGCAACGATTTTTTAACATTGCTCTATTATAATTTTGTAAGTGTAACATTTAGTTCCGATAAAGAATTTATAAACGTTTTCCCTAAAAACCTTTGTAACCTAATTTCTTAACTTTGTTTTCCCCTAAACCTTGAGGTCTAGATGTTCACTTTTTCCCAGTACTCACACCAAGCATATTTAAAACATCTCTTAATTTACTGTTCTAGAAGCATACTAAAATCACCCCTTATCCCCTTAAGCTATCTCTCAAAGACAAAAAAGTATACTCATCTATAAGACATTTTTATGTAAAAACAAACCAATAAGGGATCCTTTATGAGCGTACCTTTCTCATTTTATAATTTTTCTGGACTTGTTGATCTTCATCGTGGTATCGTCGAACGTCTTGACGATGTGCACCTTGAAGCTTTTAGTATCTTATATTGTGATTTTGAAGGTCTTGACAAGAGCAAGATTGATGAGAGCCTAAATCAGGTTGTACGTTCTTCTGACGCTTATGTTCATAATGACAATGCCTTCTTTTTTGTCTTATACCAAACAGACAAATACGGCGCGACCGTAGTCGCAAATATGTTTGAAGAGTTTTTTGCCAAATATGTCAAGCATGCAGTGGTCAGTTTCCCACGTGATGGGGAGACCGCTCAAGAGCTTTTTGACAGCCTTCAAGCCAATGTTAAAAAGAATTTGAATGTTGATTTAGAATGCTTGGATCAAAGCAGCCGAAAAAAGCCTACTTCTTAAAACTGTAATACGAAGAGTTTCTATAAAAAGCGAGTGCATCTGAAATCTCTGATTCACGCAAAGCTTTTTTACTTGACTTACAAAACATCTCTTCAGTTTTAACATCTTCTTGCATACCAATAACTGCCTTAGTGTCTTTTGCAGTAATAACTATCTTGGCAGGTGCCTCTTTTGAATGCACTGCTTCAATGCTCTCAAGTTTAGTCTCCTGTACCTCATCTGTCTTCATCTTTTTAAGTGTTCTGGCCTTTGCCATCAACATTGCTTGTTGCATCTTTTGTTGTGAAGTTAAAGGTTGAGCCTTACTTTCACAGACAAAGGCATCCTTGCTTATCTTACTCTGAATCTCTTTTAAAGCAGACTCAGCAGCTTCCTTACTTTTATACTCTCCAATATAGACCTTTAATTCACCGTCTACATCTTTTTTCACATAAGGAAGACCATGCTTATGCACCTTAGTCATAAATTCAGGTGAAATCGAAGCATTATGCTCCATACTTAACACCTCAATAGTATATTTTTCTTGCGCTAAGAGACTAAGACTAAATGCCAATATAAATACAAAATATTTCACAGATGATTCCTTATCTTTATATCAAGGTAGAAACTACCTTCTGAAGTAGCTAACATCGGCAAAAATCTCTTTTCATGTACAAACTAAAGTATATTTATTCACACTTAAGGCATAAATAACTATACTTCAAGCCTTCCAACCGATGGGGAATTAGCTCAGCTGGGAGAGCGCTTCGCTGGCAGCGAAGAGGTCAGCGGTTCGATCCCGCTATTCTCCACCATCTAAAAGTATAAACCCTCTTTACTCTTACTCAAATTCCTTAAAGCATCTATCTTCTCTATGATAAAACCTTGTAAAACCTACAGAGTCTAAACTAACGCATCTCAATATGTCCCCTTGATAAAGAGACAATCCCATTTTTTTCAAAACCTTTTAAAATCCTACTCACGACTTCCCTTGAGGTACCTACTCTTTCGCCTATTTCTTCATGTGTTATATGTATATCTCTATCAGGCTGCGACTGTAGCCAGTTTAAGATACGTGTGTCTAAACTTGAAAAACGTATATCTTCAATTTGATTTGCCATATGATCAATGCGCTTAACATACTGATCAAATACGTAACGTTGAAACTCTTTGTCTTCGACAAACAGTCTTGCTATTACTTCTACTGGTATATCATAACCTTCCAACTCTGTCTCCGCAACAGCCGTTCCAACAGCAGGAGCACTGTTGTATGAACTTGTAAAGTTTACATTACATTGCTCCCCCTGCTCAAAATAGTACAACAAGACACTTTGTCCATTTTCATGATGCCTGCTTACCCTGACTCTGCCTTTTGTTAAAAAAAGGATATCTGTACAAATATCTCCTTGGGCATAAAGCTCTGTACCTTGAGGAACTGTAATAAAAGTTGATGATGCCAAGAGTTCATCTTGGCTTTTTTGAGTAAGTTTATGAAAGAATTCAAATGATTGCATGAGTCCGTGTCCTTTATGCTAATAAAACATAATAGACAAAAGACGTTTAGATAAGATTAAAAATTTAGGTTATTATTTATATCCCTGTCTTCAAACCCGGAAGGCTCTTTTATTTAGCTAACATCTCTTCAAAGTAAGTATCTACATTTTCGTAAGTTTTACCTACATGGTTCTTAAAGACCAAGTGTTCTTTATTTAGTTTATCCAAAGATGCTAGACCCATAATGGCTAACAACCCTCTAATCCCGCTAATAAGTTGTCCATGATAAGAAGCTACATTTCTTGCTTTTTGCTCAACCAAGAAAGAAGCACGCTTAGCTCTATCTTGTGTTGCTAAACCAACGGGACAATTACGTCCATGTGCACCTGAGCATTCTCTTGCACGAATACATCCTGCACTCATCATAAATGCACGAGCAATGGCAACAAAGTCTGCACCAAGACCAAAAAGAACAATGGCGTCATCTGGGGTAAGCACCTTCTCGCTGGCAATAACTTTCACCTTGTGTCTAATGCCTTTTTCTTTTAAGCTAGTATCAACGATATATAAGGCCTTGGAGATATTCATTCCCACTGTCATCATCATCTCCAAAGGAGCCGCTCCACTGCCGCCCTCACCACCATCAACCGTTATAAAGTCAGGATAAGCAGAAGAACTTTCTTTGACTCTTTGCGCAATCAAGTCAGCATATTCCAAAAAAGATTCTTTTGAAGAGACAACAATCTTAACACCTACAGGTTTGTCGCTAAGTTCTTTTAGTCGGCCCATAAAGTCAAACAGTTCTTCTAAGTTATGTGCAAAAGGAAACTGGTTAGGACTAAATAAGTCCTTATGTGCTTCTACCCCACGATAATAGGCAATAGCCTTACTTACCTTTGAGCCCAGAAGTTTTCCACCTGTCTGCTTCGCTCCCTGTGCCATTTTAATTTCTGTCATCTTTGAAAAACGCATAACTTTCTGATATCTATTTTCATCAAATTTTCCATTTTCATTTCGAACGCCATAAAGGCCACTTCCCATCTGAAAAATGATATCAGGAATGTCTGAGGGAACATTTTTTGGAAAATCCTGTATTGGTGCATGCCAGTTGATTCGAAAACAGATCATAGATGCTTTATCAAAAAGATAAGATTCTTCATCGGGTGTATCTATCACCATATGGCGGTATACACCTTCAGCGACAGAAGCATTCAAAATGAATTTAATTATTTTATAAACAATTTTTGCAAAGATGGTCCCTTCTTTAATGCTCAGGTACTTTCTGTTGGCATCTTTATAGATATGTGTATATAAAAAATTCGAAGTCAAACTGCCTTCACCCGTATTGATAGGAAATCCTCCAAGGAAGGCACCTTTTGAGAAGGCACGTGTTCCCTCTGGAGAAATAGCTCCATCGCTCATTGCACTTCGACCAAAAACAGAACCTGTACTAAAGGGGTATTTAGACTCACTTCCAAAAGTAACAGAAAAATCATTGCTGACATCTTCTGTATTTAAAACACAGTTAGCATTTTTTATCGAAAGATGTGCATTTTTTTGAGGTTGTCCCGGCGAGAATGAAGCATAAGCCGAGCGTCTCTCAGCTGCATCATACACCCACTTCACCTTATCAAATGATTCATAAAACTTTTCATCTCCAAAATACTGACGCATAGGGTCTCGCAGTAAATAGAAGAAATATCGCATACGTCCAATAAGAGGAAAATTAATCAATAATTGATTATGCCTCTGAATAAAGCGATCATAAATCAGTGTTAAAATTGCCAGTAAAAATAAAACGACACCTATAGATTTGAATAAAAACACTAAAATAGGAAAGTCATAACTATTAAATGAACTAGCAAACTTTAAAAGCGCTTCCATTTTTTACTTCTTATCAAAAAGAAAATGATCTAAACTAAAACGCCCAGCTCCTTGGGAAAAGAAAATAAGCAAAAAAAGCATATAATATAAAGGTATCTCAAAACCATTGACTCCTGCCGCAAAGCCATTACTTAAATGAACCATCATAATTGCAACTATCATAACGATAATAAGAGGAATGGATATAAATCGTGTAAAAAGACCTAAGATAAGAAGTACCACACCTGCAGTCTCTGCTGAGGCAGCTATATAAGCATTAAATGTTGGAAGTAAAATCCCCATAGAGTCAAACCATTGTGATACAGAAGAAATATCGTTCCACTTCATCATCGCGGGTTCATAAAATCCGTATGCAACCGCAAAGCGCGCTAGAAGTAATGTTAGAGAATGTGTATACTCGCTTAATCGTGAAAACTCTTGATAAAATTGCATAAGACGCATAACTATCTCCTTAGATATATTGTTTATCCACTAGTATAACTCACTTTTCTTTTACCGTCTGTAGCTCTTATTACATACTTTTATTTTTAATCTGGTTAAAATTAGACACTTAAATAAAGGATACGAATGAAAGAGTTAGCTTTAAGGGGACGCGCTTTTCCTACCGATCTGAATCCAGCAGGAACAGTTTTTGGCGGTTGGATAATGTCTAAAATGGATAAAGCCGCTTCTATAGCCGTTGAAGACATAGTCCTGTCCACCGCAGTTACCGTCTCCGTCTCGGACTTGCATTTTGTAAAACCTATTCGTAATGGAGACATCTTCAGTATATACACTGAAGTCTTGGCCATAGGAAACAGTTCCATAAAAATCAAAGTTGATGTGATGGTAAAATGCAAACAAACTCGTGAAGAAGACCATGTCACAGATGGTGTATTCACCTTTGTCACCATTGGTACTAACGCTAAACCTACCAGTGTAAGAGCCGTCATTCGAGAGGATGTTTCCGAAGACATTAAAAAACTATTGAATCCAATAGGGGAAAAATAAGAAAGAGACTTAAGGAAACCATTTGTCTGTATGTTGGCTATTATAAAAGTATGTTATACTATTTTAAATAACTAAAAGGAATTTGTTATGGATATGTGTACTTTAGGTGTTGTTGCTGCTATTGTTATTGGTTTTCTAGTTGGTCTTTTACTTGATGTGGATACTTTTGCAGGTGGGATTTTTTCTATATTCAAGGGTTCTAAAGATAAACATAGAGATAAAGATGAATAACTTAGGATTTAGCTGTGACTAAAAAGTTACTGCTAAAACAGTAGTCTGTCATAGCTAAACTCCTACCTCATCTAAAATCCCCTTAACAATTACATAACACTTCACTAACAAAAAAATAGTATTATATGATATGGCTTATGCTTATAAAAAACATTTAAATTGGCATACACTCCAGCTAAAAGGTTAGTTTATGAAAAAATTATTACTCTATTTGACTGCTACTGTATTTTCAGTCACATATGCAGCTGACAGCTTGTCAACACTCTCTATCGAAAGTGTTTATAGTGAAGGTAATTTTGGAACAGATTACACAACAAAAGCATATTATGTCCCTGTAGTCGGTACATACAGGCAGGGACAGTTTTCAACATCCATCGCTGTGCCTTACCTCAAGCTTGATAGTGAAGGCAGTGTTACGTGGACCGACGGAGGTCTTGTTCCTATCAGCCCTTCAAAACCTTCTGATACAAGAAGTGTGCCTACCAGTCCCAAAGCTTATGATCCTTTCGCCCTTCCTGATGATGCTACCACTACTCTAACGCCAACAAAGACAGAGGGTTTGGGTGACGTTCTTTTAAATGTTGGCTACACTTTCCTTCCCGCCAAAAAAATACTGCTTAAGACCAGTGCTACCATGAAGGTCGCTACTGCAGATGAAAACAAAGGTCTTGGAACCGGAGAGCATGATTATAGTGCTCAGGTAGATTTGTTCAGCTCACACGGCCAGGTTTTTTTTGGCGCTTCTGCAGGTTATACCTTAACAGGTGATCCTGATCTATTCAAATACAATGATGTTTTTTACAGTAACTTATCTGCAGGGTACAATATAGCCACTGGCTTTCACGCTGGCGTAAACTACTATTATCGACAGGCTCTTTTTGACAGTGTGGATGATGTGAAGAACATCTCACCCTATCTTTCATACAAGGTCTTAGACACACTTAAAGTACAACTGCGTTATACACGCGGCCTAAGTGATTCTACAGCTGACAATGAGTACGCATTAATGTTTATATATAAGCTTTAAAGCGTTCACACCTTTCTCTTATAGTAAGGTTAATCTCTTTTGATAAGGGTTGACATATATTGTCTAAATAGAAGGTATTATCGTGCTAGAAGTAAAAATGTGATGCTTGGTATTGATATGAAGATGATAATAGAGCAGGTTTACTCATACAAGAGAGTGCTGGAGTTTAAAACATAAGATTATTCAAGATGTGGTAAAAACCACATCTTCATATTAAAATACTAGGTTCAAATGACCTGAGTTAGATGATATGTTACCACCTGCAGTATCTGATGGTGAAGGGTGATGTGCAAAAGCAGTCGATGTTAATGCTGCTAATACTAATAATGTTGCTGTAATCTTTTTCATGTTGATCCTTTAGTTTTTATGTACAGAAATTATGCCCTGATAGTGTTAGTGGAGTGTTAGTCTCTTCTATAATCGTATTAATAATACTATAGAGGATAGGATTTCCTGAATGTCCTAGTTATTCACTGCAGTCTATCCTTCTTTTAGACTTTTACTCATCTCTTGAACTGAGATGGCCGGTGAATAATAATACCCCTGTATCCAGTTACATCCATGTTCTAATAAAAACTGCTTTTGCTCAAGCGTCTCGACCCCTTCTGCAATAACATTTAAATGCAGACTTTTGGCAAGGGCGATGATCGCCTTGGAAATAGCCTTGTCTTCTTCATCATCAGGAAGGTCTTTTATAAAGGCCCTGTCAATCTTCAAGGTGTCTATAGGGAGCTTTTTAAGGTAAGACAGTGACGAATATCCTGTTCCAAAATCATCAACGGCAAGTTTTATACCCATCTTCTTAATCTCCTCTAGCTTCATAATAGAGGCTTCGGGGTCTTCCATAATCCCACCTTCAGTGATCTCAAACTGTAACCAGTCTATTGAATCACTATGCTTACTAAGCAAAGTGCTCACAAAAGGAATAAAATCATCTTGGGCCAACTGCTTCATTGCTAAATTCAAAGATAGTTTTCCTGGTTTTAAACCTGCTTCATACCAAAGTGAAAACTGTTCTATCGTTTTTTGCATCACCCATCTATCCAGAGGAATAATCAGACCTGTCTCTTCGGCTAAGGGAATAAAAACATCCGGATAAACCATCTGACCGTTTTCACCCTTCCAGCGTATTAAGGCCTCCATTCCTACAAGCGTATCATTAAGTCCGTTATACTGAGGTTGATAATAGACCATCAAATTGTCTTCTTCTATAGCCTCACGAAGTTTAGCCTCTAAGACAATGCGTTGAACAGCATGTTCTGTCATCTCTTGCGTGTAGTACTGATAGGTGTTTCTTCCCTCTTGTTTAGCCTTGTACATCGCAGCATCTGCATTTCGCATGAGCACATCAACGGTATTTCCATCATTTGGATAAATACTGATACCTATACTCAAAGTGACCAAAAGTTCTTTGGCCTCAATACTGATTCCATCTCTGGCGCACTGCAATAGTTTTTGAACAATATCTATCACTAATTTAATCTCTTTAACATCGTCAATTATCAGGGTAAACTCATCTCCACCTATACGAGCAAGGGTATCCCCTTCTCGTATCTGCTCTTGGAAACGCTGGGCTAAGACCTTTAAGACCATGTCTCCCGCTTCATGTCCAAATGAGTCATTAATCTCTTTAAATTTGTCTAGGTCAATAAACAAGAGGGCAATCTTTTTATTGTTCCGTCTGCTTTTTTTCATGCTTTGATCTAAACGATCCATAAAAAGTGTACGATTTGGAAGACCTGTAAGCGCATCATGATGAGCCTTATAATCCAAAAGGTCTGTTTGATTCTTTAGCTGTATCTGCACCTCACGACGTTTTTTTATCTCGAAGGAAAGAGCGAGGTTATTGGCCAAGGTGATAGCAAACTCTTGTTCTTGAAGGCTCCATTGATGCACCTCATCCAGAGCCTCATGACAAACCACCCCTAAAAGTACACCATCTTGTATAATAGGTATATCTAGCATCGAATGGATACCCAATGGTTCTAGATAAGACTGGGTAAACTCACATGTCCTTGCATCCTCTCTTGCATTATCCACCACCATGGTTCGACTTTTTTGCAAGGCTTTAAAATAGGCAGGAAACATACTTTTTTCTAAACTAAGACCACTGACATGTTCATCTTCTTTTAGTATATACAGGTCTTTACACTCTATTGCGCTGGCATCTTCATTATATAACCAGATACTAACCCGTCCTATGCCTAAGGTCTTTGCTGAGATCTCTGTTGCTTTTAAGATGGAGGTCTCTGTATCTTCAAGGTCAATATTTGACCACTCCATAAGTGCCTTTTTGTATCTTTGCACCTGCTTGTTCTGCACCTCTTCTATTTTGTTTAAGCGATTTACCTTCTCTTGGTTAACAATATTTTGAGATATTTTGAATAAGTTCTTTTCTAACTCAGGCAAGAGTACAGGCTTTAAGATGTAATAGTTCACCCCAAGCTTTATTGCTTCTAGTAAACAGTCTTTATCCTGATGTGCACTTAAAAAAATAACGGCCTGGTCATCATTCACTTCTTTGATAGCCGAAACCATCTCTACACCATTTAAATAGGGCATATTTATATCCGTAATAACGATATCATAAGCTCTATTTTTCTTCAAGCCGTTCATACACTCTTTTAATCCGTCTTCACCGTTATCACACACAACAAGGTCAGTAAAATAATTCCCCAATAGGCTTGCTGTTGACTTTCTAATCTCCGGTTCATCTTCTACAAATAAGACGCGAAGCTCTTTAGTAACTGCAAACAGACTCTCAAAGTCCATCTTTAACTTCTCCTGACGCCGGTATAAACTCAATCATAAAACATGCCCCTCGTGCTGTGTTGCTCACACTGATACTTCCATGACAATGTTCTTCTATGATAAGTTGTGACATATATAGTCCAAGGCCTGTTCCATTTTTATCCTTAGTGGAAAAATACGGGTCAAATACCTTAGCTATAGACTCTTCAGGAATACCGCCCGCATTGTCTTCTATGATGATAACCTGATTTCCTAATCTGTTTTTCTCAATAGTGATATAAATACTCGCGTCTTTTATCTCTCGTTCAAGCAAGGCATCTGCTGCGTTTTGTATTATGTTCAAAAGGACCTGTATCACTTCACTCTCATAATTTACAAGTTCTTCCAAGTTTGCCTCATAAGCTTTTACTACATTGATACCCTTCGAGCTAAAAAGATGGGTAGTAAGGTTAAGTGTTTTTTCCATCAAAGAAGATAGATGAAAGGTACTTTTTCCCTTATTGGATTTAAAAAAATCTTTAAAATCATCAATAGTCGAAGAGAGGTGATTGATCAAAGCATTAATAGCATGCAGGTTCTCAAGTGTATATGTTTCCATATCATCTTGGCCCTTTGAAGTCGACATATCAAACAAACGACGCTTGAAAAGCTTCACCTCTATATCACTCGTAGTAGCCGATATCGCGCCCAAGGGCTGTCTCCATTGATGTGCTATCATAGAGATCATCTCACCCATTTGGGCCAACCTTGACTGTTTGCGCATCTGCTCATCTTTCATCTGCATCTGCTCAATCTTCTTCTCCATCACCTCTTCTATCTTGACAATATTTTCATTAACCACCTTGGCCATCAAGGCGATCTCATCCTTACTGTCTATCTCAATCTGTTTTGCACTGTTTTTACGTCTGTCTAAGTATTTAAAAAAGTCCAAAAGCCCTTCTTGAAATTTTAATATCGAAGAAGAGATAGAACGCGAGATCAATGAGCCGAAAAATATCCCAAAGATAACAGCGGCTATGGCAACACTCAGTGAGATCTTAGCTACACCTGAGCGTTTTTCTTTTATATCTTCTACTGCATTATTGGCGATACTTAGCGTCTGCTCAATGACTTTTTGGCCCAATTCTCTTGTCTTTGGTAAAACACTTTGAACATGTTCTTGATTGTATTTAACCCATCTGTGCATGGCATCATTATAATTATATGCTGATTGAGAAAAGTTCGCTATCTTCTCGTGTTCAAAACCTTCTGTAGAGAGGCCTTTTAAACGTTCCAGCTCACTCATCATAAAGGCATAGTCTTTTTTAAAGGCATCAAACTGCTTCTCGTTGGGACTAAGAAGATAACGTTTCTCATCCGCCCGTGTCATATAGGTATATTGCCAGATATTAGAACCTGCATTAATCTTTTCTATGGTCTTTTGAGAAAGTTTTTCTTTAACATCCATACGTTTGGCTTCAACATAGGCCTGAATCTCTTGCGTGACCTTATCGCCCTCATACTGGAGCGCCAATCTCTCTTTTTCAAGCTCATCAAGAAGAAAAACCCCTCGCTTGTAAAAGGTTTCATACTTTTCAATGGTCTTTCTTGTAGCGCTGGTCTGTGCCTGAACATCTGTATAAGCATCCGAGCTTTTATGTTCAAGTTCATCAAGAGTCCTGTATATAGCACGAAGAGACTCCGTTGCATTATCAAAAGCTTCTTTTGCATGCATATGATTCACCACGGAACCATTGGCATTTAAAAGATAGTTCTTCTCTTCTATTAAAGCCTGATAGGTATTGCGCTCAATATTATTAATAAGAATCAGTTCGTTGACCTCATCTTCAATAATATCCATACCGTTATTAGAGACGAACCCAAGCGCAAGTGCCACTAAAACACTTAAAGAGACAAGCATGTAGGTTTTAATCCGAATTGAAAAACGATTAAGCAGATTCATATATTTCCCTAATTTATCGGTTCTAGATTTATAATATATCATTATTGTTAAAAAATAGTTTAGGTGGTCAAGTTTATTGAGAAAGCGAAGGAGAGAAGGCCTTAGTGTTTACATCTACACTCTCTCCTATTGTCAATGTATTTGCCTCTGATTCATCTAAAACCACCTCAACAATCTGCTGTCCGATAGAGACAATAGCAATATAAATAACATCTGCCTTGATAATATCAAGAAGCTCGCCCTTAAGTGAAAACTTCTGAGAGCCATGCGTACGTAAGAATATTTCTTTGGCTGAGCCATCTTGAAGAATCTTACCCTGATCAAGTACTAAGACCCGATTAGCCAAACGATAGATCTCAGAGGGATCATGCGAGACCATGATAGTTGTTGTTCCAAACTCCTTATGCAGCCTTAGAATATCATGTTGCAACTTGGTACGCATCTGCGGGTCCAAGGCTGAAAGAGGTTCATCCATCAAAAGTAGTTTGGGTCTGTTCATCAAGGCCCTGCACAAAGACACTCTTTGTTTTTGTCCCCCGCTTAAGGTAGTTGGACTTCGGTCTTTCAACTCTTGCAAGTGTGTTAATGAAAGAAGATGATCTGAAAGCTCTTTATCTTTGTTCACATATAAAAGGTTTTGTTCTATGCTCATATTATCAAAGAGTGCATAATCCTGAAAGACAAAGCCTATACCTCGTTTTTGAGGGGGAAGACTCTTTTTACTCCCAAGCCATCTTTCATCTTCTAAAAATATCTTTCCCTCTGCCTCTTCCAAACCTGCCAAGATACGTAATAAGGTAGTTTTTCCCGAACCACTGGCACCACTTAGAGCGACAAATTCATGTTCTTTTATCTCAAGTGATATATCCAGATTCATCTTTCCTACACTTCCCTCAAGGGCCTTTGAAATATCTATTGTTAACATTAGGCTGTTCCTAATCTATGGTTTTGATGTCGGTTAAAGGTATACACCCCAAGCAACACCGCAAAACTCATCACTATCATAATCCCTGAGTAGATATGCGCTGTACTGTAGTCTAAGATCTCAACAAACTCATAAATGGCTACTGAGGCGACCTTGGTTTCTCCAGGGATAGAACCGCCCACCATCAAAACAACACCAAACTCCCCCACCGTATGTGCAAAAGTCACAATAAGTGCGGTCATAAGGGCCGGTTTTATATTCGGAAGAGCCACATAAACAAGAGTTTGCAGCTTCGTTTTTCCTGCGATATAAGAAGCTTCAAGCATATTTTTATTAATAGACTCAAAGCCTGACTGCAAGGGTTGAACCATAAAAGGAAAGGAGTAAAAACAGGAAGCAATGACCAAGCCCGCAAAATTAAATACTAGTTTAAACCCAAATACCTCATCAAAAAAAGCCCCTATAGGTGAGTTATACGAAAGTGCATATAAGATATAAAAACCTATGACTGAAGGAGGAAGGACTATAGGTAGAGAAACCACAGCCTCAACAAAGGGCTTACATTTACATCTTGTCTGAGACAGCCACCAAGACAGAGGAAGGGCTATTAAAAACAAGATAAACGTGGTCACACCTGCAAGTTTAAAAGAGAGTAAAAAGGGTTCTAAGTCCAATCCAAAAAACATTATAAGGTCTCCACAATAGAGAGTTCACTGGATTTTATAAGAACAAGGACATCATCGCCTTTTTGAAGGTCCATCCTAAGTGCGGAGTCTTTGGTAATAATACTTTCAAGCTGCGTATCTGAAAACTTCACCTTTACTCTGCACAAAAGTCCCCCCATATCAAGAGAGACTATCTTTGAAGGCAGTTGATTTGAGATACTAAGCTCTACATTAAAGCTTTTAGACAAAGAGACATTCGTTGACTTTGCCCCAAGCTTGACCTTATCTCCAACCTTAAAGGCCTCATCGAGTTCAAGGGACATCATCTTAAGTGTTTGAGACTCGTGAGTAAAGCTGACAATATTGATATTGTCCACAGACTGTATTTTCGAAATAGAGGCTACTATATAGTTCATTATATAATGTATCCATACTTCTTAAAAATTGCCTTTGCCTCATTCCCTAAAACAAAGTTATAAAAAGCCTTATACGCATCCGCATTTTTCTTGCTTTTTAGGAGAACCACTCCCTGTTTTATAGGCATGTAGAGTTTAGTATCGACACTAAGCCAATGAATGTCTTCTTTAAAAGCATGCATCTTTTTACTGTAAAGCAACGACTTGGCAATAAAACCAATATCTGCTGCTGTCATAACATATGAGACAGTTTGAGAGATGGATTCGGCAAAAACAAGTTTCTCTTTTACACTTTTATAAAGTTTTGCTCTTTGCAAGGCTTGCCTAGCTGCTATTCCATAAGGCGCAAGCTTAGGGTTTGCAAGCGCTATCTTTTCAATATTCTCATCTTTCAAAAGGGCTATCCCTTTTGAAAAGTCTCTTGGCTTAACGCTAAAATATGCCAAGGTACCTTGAGCATAAACAACAGGTTCTTGCAGGGCAAGGCCATCTTGAAAAAGAGCCTTAGGGTATTTCATATTAGCTGACATAAACAGTCCATAAGGGGCACCGTTTCGTATCTGAGCAGTAAGCTTTCCGCTGCTGCCCAAGACTACATGGACTTTGATATCAGGATAAAGACTTGAGAACTCTTCCTTTATCTCTTGCATAGCATAAGAGACGTTTGTAGCTACCGCGATGGTAATTGTCTGCGCACATAGGCTGAGTGAAAGTAATAATAATATAAAAAGTTTAAGCATCTCACCCCTTTGTAAGCAGATATGCAAGTTATATTCTAAGCGTAGTATACCAAAGTATATAACGAAAATCAAACTTGCTCTTTTAAGCAAACCTTATCTTGCTACGGGTATACTAAAACAAAGCCTTCTCTTCGCTAAGGATAAAAATGATAAAAACTGAAAATGGAACAAAGACCTACCAGATGGGAGAGATCGACCTGACCGTCATCAAAGACCTAAACCTTAGCATTGAACATGGCGAGTTTGTTGCTATTGTTGGGCCTAGTGGAAGTGGAAAAAGTACCGTACTTAACCTCTTGGGCTGTTTGGATAAACCCAGTACAGGACGTGTTATTGTTGAAGATGTTGATGTCACAGAGCTAAGTAAAACCGAACTTGCCCACTTTAGAGGGGAAAATATTGGTTTCATCTTTCAAAGCTTTAACCTTATCCCTGTCTTATCTGTTTATGAAAACATTGAATACCCTCTTATTATGATTCAAGACCTGCCTGTAGATGAACGTCATCAACGCATTATGCAACTTCTTGAAGATGTAGATATGCTCAGTCAAAAAGACAAGTTTCCCGACCAGCTTTCAGGAGGGCAGCGCCAGCGTGTTGCTATTGCCAGAGCCTTAGTCACCAAGCCAAAGATCGTCTTTGCAGATGAGCCTACGGCCAATCTTGACACACAGACTTCTAAGCAGATCATCTCCTTGATGCGTAACATCCAAAAAGAGTTCAATACTACCTTTATCTTTGCCACACATGATGAAAAGATCGTAACGGAAGTGGATAGGATTATTACCATTGTTGATGGGGTTATTACAGATGACAAAAGGACCCTCTCATGAATAATATCCTAAAAATATCTTTTCGAAATCTTCTTAGAAACAGACGTCGAACCCTTTTAACGGCCAGTCTTATTACTATTGGCGTGATGTTTGTCCTTATATATTCTGCTCTTGCAGGAAGTTTTAAAGCCTATATGATCGGACAGGTGACTGACTCTATGTTAGGACATATTCAGATTCATAAAAAAGGCTATATCGCCTCGGTTGACAACCTTCCTTTAAATAAAAACCTCAACGAAAAACAGATAGGACTTATCTCTAAAACACTTGATGAAAACCCTTTTGTACAAAGTTATACCTACAGGCTAAAACTTGGAGCTATGTTCTCTAACTATGTTGCGTCCACCAGTGTTAGACTCAACGGGATTGACCCCGAAAAAGAAGCCCTTACCCTTCCCCTTTTCGCCTCACGTATAGCAGGAAGTGATGTATCGGCCTTGGAAAAAGGAAGTATTATCGTTCCCGAACTGGTTGCCAAAGGGATGAATGTCAAAAAAGATGACACCATCGTACTTGTTGCTACCAATCAAAAAGGTTCAGTCAATGGGCTTAACTTCAAGGTAGCAGGAACTATAGAGCCTATTTCAGGACCTGGTGGGCGTGATGGTTATATCCATATAGATGATGTTAAAAGGCTCCTTCGTCTGGGTCAGGCTGAAGTGAGTGAGGTTGTCATTCGTTTGAAAGATGTTGACAAACTTGAACAAGCGATGAAGAGTCTTAAGCCTATGAGTGAGTTTAAAAACCAAAAAGATAAACCCGTCTTTGAACTACACACTTGGAAAAAGCTCAGTCCTTTTTATAATATTGTCAAAATGCTTGACCTTATGGATATCTCCATCAAGATCATCCTTATTTCCATTGTCCTTATATCTGTGTTGAATGTGATGGTAATGAGTGTTTTTGAGCGTATCAAAGAGATAGGAACTATTGCGGCTATGGGGACATCTCCAGCCACTATCACCAAACTTTTTTTAAGTGAGGGACTTATGCTTGGAATATTAGGAACGATACTAGGAAGCTTCCTATCTTATGTGATTGTCTTTGCTATCAACACTGTTGGAATAAGCTTCTCCTTTGGACGCCAGGATAATCTTGTCTTAAGTCCAGTCTTACACCTTAACGAGATGCTATTCATTGGACTGATCGTTATCTTGATATCACTCATAGCCTCTATCTCGCCTGCGATTAAAGCAGCCAACCTTAACCCCGTAGATGCTCTGCGCCAGAACTAGGAGATATAAATGAAACACCTTGCCCTACTTATCACACTTGGCCTGAGTCTGTGTGCAGAAGACATCTTAGAGACCATAGACAGGAACCTCACACCAGTCTCTGCTCAGATGTATAAAAAACTGATCAATATCGAACCCGATGGAAGTAAAAAAGAATTTTTACTCTTTCAAGCTAAAAAAGACAAGGATAAGATGATCTCTCTTTTTCTTTCTCCCGACAGTGATAAGGGACGTGCAACCTTACGCCTAGGTGAAAACATGTGGCTGTATATCCCCAATGTCGGTCGTCCTATACGTATCACTTCTATGCAGTCTGTTGTCGGAGGTGTCTTTAACAATGCCGACATCATGCGTTTGGATTTTACAACTGAGTATGACCTACAAAAACAGACTGAGAATGAAGAGGGTCTTCTTCTCGAACTCAAGGCTAAAAATGAGACTGTATCATATGACCGTCTTTTGATGCAGGTAAATAAAAAGACGATGACACCTTCAAGCATAGAGTGTTACACTTCCACAAACATGCTTATCAAGACCCTGTTTTATAAAGAACTCAAAGATTTTGGAGATAAGATCATCCGTCCTTCTGTCGTAGAGACTGTCTCTCCTATGTACAAAGGATATAAATCTCTTATGATCTATGGGAAGATCACGCCAAAAGACTTTCCTGATGAGGCCTTTACCCTAGACAACCTCTCTAAAGCCTCTGAGCTAAGACGCTAGGCCTGCAGATTGCGTCTTTTATTCTTTCCTCTACTGCTGCTTACTTCTATCTATGCTGATGAGTACAGCTTTGATATGAGTGCCTTAGAGGAGATGGAACCTAAGACCTATGAATATAAAGGCTATCTCAGAGTAGAGGACAGACCCCAACGTCTGAATAAAATGTCTCCAACCTATATCCAAAGTGGTGATGACAGAGACTACCAAAACACCCTGCATCTTGAAGCACTTCTGGAGTTCTCTTACTTTTATGAAACACTAACCCTTAAGACCTCTGTTATGGGGACTTATGACTATATTAAAGATAAGACGGCTAAAGATGACTATCCTATTAATGAACTCTATTTAGAGAACAAGTTTAATCATAATCACTCTGCACTTCTTGGAAAAGAGAGTTTAAAATGGGGAAAAGGATACTTCTTCAACCCTGTCGCTTTTTTTGACCGACCTAAGGACCCAACCCAACCAAACCTTGCAAGAGAAGGGTTTAGCATACTCAAGTACAGCTATAACAAAAGCTTCCAATCAAGTCTAAAAAACATCTCTTTCGACCTGCTTTACCTACCTGCTACAGATGATATCAATAAGGAATACAGACTTGTCACAGAACAAAAAGACTCAAATAATGTAGGTGCACGTCTATACCTGCTTTACTTTGATACAGACATTGATATTATTTACGATTACTCTAATGAGGCAAAAGAGAAGATAGGAATAGACTTCTCTAAAAACTTACAAACAAATTTTGAAGTACATGCGGAGTATGCCAAAGAGCTAGACGGCTATTTTTCTTATCTTTTAGGACTACGTTATCTAAGCGAGTCTGACCTAACCCTTATATCTGAGTATCTATTTCGCTCCAACGGTCTAAATAAAAATGAGATTCAAGCCCTGCCTATTACCCTTCCCTTTGCGGCAAAAGACTACCTTATCAATCTTTTAACCCAAAAAGAGCCCCTTGATATCCTTTATCTCAGTGTCTATTATAAAAACATCTTTAACCTGCAAGACGCCAGTCAACAGAACAAACTTGGTTTCACCTACAGCTTTAAAAATGATATTGAACTTGACCTCTCGTATAACATCAACAGCGGAGCAAGTGATAGTGAGTTTGGAAAAAAAGCTGTGGAAGATTTTCTTTGGCTAAAAGCCACCTGGTCCTTTTAGGTAAGTTCCGTCATCTTTTAAAGACACACTTTCAACGACATCTTCAATGTTCCTTGCACAAATCCTAAAGTCAGTTCATTTTCTTAAGTATTTTCTTATGTGAGTAGGAGTAAGATTGTTCTTGTAGCTACAAATAAGTACCGATAAGGAAGCCCATGATTAAAATGATTTTTACGGCTTTAGGTCTTGATTCATTTGTTAAAGCACACTCTAAAGAGTTGAGTGTTATGCCGCTTTATAATGAAACTCGATCGGGTGAGTACGGAAGAGATTTTTTATAATAACTTTTCATGAGTGAGCGTTGCGCGGCAACTTAGGGGCTTTAGATAGTCTTCCTTCTTAATGCACTCAAGATGCAAAGATTGTTATAGAACGTGAGAAGATACAGACCTTGATTCCAGATTATGGAAAACCTACTAGAGCAAGACTCGTAGTGGACATTAAAGGGCATTGAACTCCTCTAGAACAAGTCTTTTTTTTCGCCTTAGGCGATAACCTGAGAACTAGCCTTTATTTCGGGACTACTCGTCCCGATAATCCCTCTTAACCTTTTCTTTTTTAAACCTTAACTTTACTACTTAACACTTTTGTAACATTTTTTTGAAATAATCCCGTTATTATTTTAGGAGAGATTATGAAAATCACACTTTCACTTATATTATGTACGGCCCTTTCACTTCATGCCGCTGAAGAGATCACAATGGACGAACTAAGTGTTACAGCAACAAAGATTGCAACACCGACTAAAGACATTTCACAATCAATCGCTGTTGTTGATGAGAAAACTATCGAAGATAAAAATGTATTAAACATGCAAGATGCACTTGAAGGTATCCCGGGTGTTAATGCTGAGTCATCTACGAACTCACCAAGTCCAAGACTTATTATTAGGGGAGCTGGCCTTAAAGCACGTTATGGGGTACGTGAGATTATGGTAATGAAGGATGGTGTACCAATGACCGATCCGGATAGCTTCACTCGTTTTGATTTTATAGATATGCAAGATGTTACGAGCCTTGAGGTTCAAAAAGGTCCAGGTTCTATCAATGCAGTTAATGCTACAGGTGGTGTTATTCAACTTGTTACAAAGTCTGTGTTTGACGATGACAATAATAGAATCAAAATTGGTGCTGGTGATGATGGACAAGCGAACATCAACCTAAAAGTTAGAGGTGCTATTAGCGATAACGACTTCGTATCTGCTACATTAAGCTCACGAAAGATAGACAATGACTGGAGAGATCATAATGAATTCGACTCCACTCAAGTCTCTCTTAAATATGGTCATATATTTGAAGATGATTCTACCTTTGAGACTGAACTTTCTTATACTGAATCAAATATGAATATTCCTACATCAATGACAGCTAGTGAATATGCTACTTTTGAAGAGACTGGTGAACAACACAATACAAGTGCACAGTTTCAACACTCTGCAAGGGACTCAAAAATATTTGCTCTTAATGCAAAGTATGAAAAAGAAGTTGGCGATATCGTTTATAAACCACGATTTTACTTCAACACTTGGGAACACTTTCACCCAGTAACAGGTATGATCAATGATAGTAATGACAACAGTGTTTATGGTACTGATCTAGAGTTAAACCATAATCATAGTCTATTTGGCGAAAGAGCCACCTTAGTAGCTGGTGTTACTGCTAAGGCCGATATCACTAAAAATTCTGAAAAGTATGAATATGCTGATTATAATACAGTAATAGGAGGATTTCCTCCTTCAGCTCAGATCAGTGAAACATTGTCAGACCGTAAAGGTAGTTTAGCTCAAACTGAAGACAGTACGACTACCCTATACGGTATTTATGCGATGGAGACATTCTCGCCTACACAAGATTTGACATTTGATATCAGTTCAAGGGTCGATAAGATAGATTTTGATATTGACGGTGATGAGATCACAGCTTATGATTATGGTGCCAAAAACTATGTTGCTGGTATCGGGGAATACTCAGTTGACAAGGCATTCACCCTTTTCTCTGCAAGATTAGGAACAGTGTATAAACTGACTGACACGACTAATATCTATATGTCTGTAGCAACAGCAAATCAAGCTCCAACGACAAGTGAAATGGGTGAGAACCCCGATTTAGATATCTCAACAAGCAATAACTATGAGATTGGTCTTAAGTCTAGATCTGAAGACCTTTCACTTGATATAGCTTATTATCAAAATGACGTCAAAGATGAAATTGTTCAACAAGTAGATGCCTCTGGATTCACAACTGATTATGCGAATGCAGGACAGACTAAAAAAAGAGGTCTTGAGCTTAATACTGTTTATCAAGTAGCAACTGGTTTAGATCTAGGTGCAAGCTATGCTTACAGTAACTTCAAGTATGTAACATTCGAAGAAAAAGTCGGTTATGGAGGTGGAGCGACATGGGAAGACAGATCTGGAAACTACTTACCGTATATTCCAAAGCATCAATATTCACTATTTGCAGCCTATAATATGGATAACGGATTTAAAGCTAGAGTTACTACAAACACTTGGGGTAGTTACTATATGGACAATGCAAATACTCAAAAATACAAGGGTTATGAATTTGTAACCAATGTTATGGTTGGATACGAGTATGAAATGCACAACCTTCAGTTAAATGTTAGAAATATTACTGATAAGTATTATGCTATGCAAGCCCAAAAAGATGCTAATGCTAATGAATCTTATAAGGCTGCCGCTCCTAGAAGCTTTATGTTAACGTACAGTTATAAGTTCTAAGGAAAAGATATGAAGTACTTCATCATTGCCCTACTGTTTTCCGCACTGCTTCAGGCAGAAGGTTTCATCAACTGGCAACCGCCGGCTGTTAAGGCCAAAAAATCTGGTAAACAGGATCATATGGGACATGGTGGACGAAAAGTAAAACAGTTTCAGATCAATGGCCTCAACCTTGATGCCAAAATCGAGCTGTTTTACCTTATGCCAACCCTTGAAAAAAAAGATCTAAAATTAGAGCACGATCTAATCTCTCTTCCTCGAACAGGTATGGAAAACTATCATGCTCTTGTCGTCAACCAAATACAAGAGAAAAATATCAGTAGCTCTGTACGATATATTTACTCTCGTGGTAGACCTTCAAAAGTTTCTCCGACTAAGATCACGCAATTACAAAAAAGCGAACTTGAAATTGCTCCTATCCTTCTTCCTAAAGAACATAATAACTATAACGGCTCAGAATCTTATAGGTTTGAGTTACGCTTTAAGGGTGAAGTACTTCCTCAGCATAACATTACCTTCACTACAAGTAATGGAACAAAAGAGATCATTAAAACGAATGAGAATGGCAAGTTTACTGTGACCATTCCTAATGACTTTAAAGATGTCAAAATGAAAAGGCGTGCGAACAGACCTGCAGAATTTATCCTTGCGGCTGCACATAAAAATGAAGGTCTAAGCTATAATTCTACACTTGCAATGCCATACTACGTTAATCCTATTGATTATTGGCAGACACAAATGCTAGCTGTTGCACTTGTATTTATGGGTCTTATCTTTGGTATTTACATGCTCCGAAATATCAATAAAAAGAAAAAAAGGAAAGCTTAATGGAGAAATTTCTTACACTCACGTGGTTTAGACGTCTTGTACAACTCTTCTTTTTTATAATCATGGTTTACGGTTCTTTGTTTATGACAACCTTTTACAGTGAAGACAAGTTCACCGGTGCTCTACCGGCACTTTCATGTGCTTATGATGAGCAAAGTGGTGATTACTGTACCCTAATACCGTTTCAGCATCAGATGGATCACCGTGTATCTGGTATGTTTACAGGTGACCTCAGTGTTATGCAGGCACTCTTGCCGACGCTGATTACATTGGGAACCTTCATTCTTCTTATGGTTATTTTAAATAAAGCCTTTTGTGGTTGGGTCTGTCCTCTTGGATTTTTTCAAGAGATGATTCACTCCACAGGTGATAAGCTTGGATTTAAACGCTTTCATTCACTCAGTGCCTCTACACTAAAAAAAGTACGTCCTATCAAGTGGCTTATGCTGGCATTCTTAGTCTTTATTTTCCCTCTTCTCACAGGTATCGGTTTTCTCGGACATGAGTTCGGAGATCCTTTTTGTAGAATCTGTCCGAGCCGTATTCTAACAACACTAGCTGTAGGTGATACTTCTCAGCTTTATATTGATAATTCGAGTACAGGGTATATGATCTTCTCTATCATTGCAGATCTTCTTTTTGGATTGATGATAGCCATGGCATTAACGATTAAGCAGCCATTTTGTCGTATCTGTCCGATGCTTGCATTGCAAGCTGTGTTTAAAAAAGTCGGCCTTTTACGTCTGGTTAAAAACGGATCAAGCTCTTGTGAAAAATGTGGTCTATGTGAAAAAGTCTGTCCAACAGATATTTTCGAAATAAAAGAAGCTGTAGATAAACCAACTAATATCACCTTTGCAGACTGTACACTTTGTGGTTTATGCGTTGAGTTCTGTCCGGATGATGATGTTATGCAACTTCAATATGCAGGCTTTCCTGTATTTAAATCATCAAAAGACTACTTCAAAAAACGAAATAAAGATCAAAGAAACTGGGAAAAAACCACCTGGGCAGACGTGGCTCCGAAATAGATGGAAGGCCTCGCATACACCTCTCTTTTTCTGATAGGACTAAGCTATGGTGCAACGGCTTGCATGCTCTCATGTATGCCTTTTTTAAGCCCTATCTTACTAGCTAACTCGCGCTCAGTCTCTCACGCTATGGCAGTTGTACTACCTTTTAGTATAGGCCGTGTCGTCAGCTATATCTTAATGGCAATGTTCGCTTCTATTAGCATGCTACAGGTTAAAAGCATTATTGACAATCCGGCTATCTCACAAGTAGTCTTGGGCTCAGCTACCATGCTTATCGCCATAGTGATGTTTTACCGAACCTTTGATAAAGACTCCTCTCATGGCTGTTCCTCAAGTGCAACAAGCTCAAAAACAAGTATTGTTGGTTATTTCAGTATGGGACTGGCGATATCATTGAATCCTTGTGCCCCTATCATGACCCTTATTGCGGCAGCTGCTAATAGTTCTTCATTAAGCAATGCAGCATTTATGGGGTTGTCATTCGGACTGGGCGCCATCGGTGCGACCCTGCTGTTTTATGGTTTCTTTATCTCTTCAGTTGCAAAAGAACTCATTAGCCAATTTGGACATCATAAAAAGAACATTGAGCGCTTTGCTGCATTTTTACTTGCAATAGTAGCTGTTTCAGTATTTAACGGATGGCTCGTATTATAATAACTTAGAGCGGCAGGGTCTAACCTTGTCGTATCTTTCCTAACCACTCCCCCATCTTTGCCTCATAACCTATAGGTTTAAACTCTACAAACTTCAGATCTTTACTCAGATACTTCTGTTCTACCCATCCGCCAAAATCGTGAGGATAAAGATAGTTTTCATTGTTTTGTTGAATGGTCTTTGGGATTTCTAATACATGCCCATCTCTTATAGCGGCCTGGGCCTGATTAATAGCATTATAAGCTGAATTGGACTTAGGCGAAGCAGATAGATAGATAACCGCTTGAGAAAGGATTATACGCGCTTCAGGATAGCCTATCTCTGCTACTGAAGTCATTGTCGAGGTACATAGAGTTAAAGCCTGAGGGTTTGCATTACCTATATCCTCAGACGCCAGTATTACTAAACGTCTGGCAATAAAAGCAGGATTCTCCCCTCCTTCGATTAATCGTGCAAGATAATAGACCGCAGCATCAGGGTCTGAACCTCTTATGGACTTTATCATCGCTGAGATCAGATCATAATGAACTGAGGCCTCGCCTGTCCCATCATTTAAAGAGTAAGGTCTAAGAGACTTCAGGTCAGCTAAGCAAATCTCTTGCCTTCCAACCGAGACAAACTCTAAAAGCTTCAACATAGACCTTGCGTCACCATTACTAGAGATAACAAGATACTTCATAGCCTCATCATCTAAACTAAGACCTTCTCTTTCACAGGCTCTAGTAGCTAGAGAACTTAAGTCATCATCTGTATGCGCTTTTAATTCAAAAAGCATAGAGCGTGAACGCATTGCAGCTGTTAAAGAAAAATAGGGATTTTCTGTTGAAGCCCCAATGATAAGACAAGAGTTATTCTCCATTACGGGAAGTAGCACTTCTTGTTGGTTCTTTGCTAGTCTATGAACCTCATCTATAAAGATAAGTGGTTTTTGTAAGGCATTTTCGTATTGGGCGAATATCTTGCGAAGTTGGTCTATCTTAAGCGATGTTGCATTGAACTCATAAAAAGGAGCATCTAATTCATTGGCTATGATACGAGCTAGCGTTGTTTTTCCACACCCGGGAGGGCCGTAAAAAAAAGCGTGGGGCATCTGTGCATTCTCAAGAAGGCGTCTTAAAGAGGATCCATTTGATGCTAAATGAGGCTGTCCTACAAAGTCTTCAAATACTTTTGGACGTAATAGATATGTAAAGTCTGCCAAAACTAACCTTTGGTGGTTTTTATAAAATAAAAAAGTTTCAGGCGAAGCCGCACTTATTAACCGTTGATTACTTTGACAACAATATCTCTTGCTTCACGAGGGCCGTCAAATTCACAAAAGAAGATTCCCTGCCATTCACCAAACATAGGTTTTCCATCCATTACAGGAATAGATACTGAAGCACCCGTTAATGCTGATTTTAAGTGACCTTGAGCATTTCCACCCTTATGAGAGAAATCTCTATCAGACACATAGTCTTTTAAAAGTTTCAAATAATCTCTACGAAGGTTTTGATCAACATTCTCAAACAGTGTAATAGAGGCTGTTGTATGAGGAGTAAATACCACTACAATCCCATCTTTGACACCTGAAGTGATAACTGCTTCTTTTACTTCACCTGAAATGTTAATCATCTGCGTTGTATGTTCTGTTTTTAGCTGAAACTTAGTCATATTATGTCCTTCGGAGTCTATTAATTAATTTTACTCAAAAAACAGTGAATTGTTTCACTATTTTTTGAGATATCCTTATTTATCTAATTTATCAAACGCTTGCATGTAAATTTAGTCGTCACTACCATCGTCATCATAGTAGTCATCCCATGACTTGTCTTCTTTTAACACACCTTGGATCTTGTTTTTTACTTTTTCTATACGCTTACGTTTATCTTTATCATCTTCATAAGCCTTAAGTCTTTGTGCATCGCTAGCTTGTTGAGCTTTTTCTTTTTCTTCTTTTTCAATTTGACGAAGTTTATAGTTTTCTCTTTGAGCATCTGTTTTAGTTACTGAGTCTACATAATCTCTTACTGAAGTATATTCGCTACGTGTAAGAAAACGAGACTTTCCGTCAGGCAGGTTGTTCAGCTCAACCCCACCATAAGAGATACGCTTAAGATCTGCCACTTCAGCACCAAAGTGTGCAAAAAAACGTCTAAGTTCACGATTTCTACCCTCAGTAATACCTACCTTCAAAATAGAATAGTTCTCATTGTTTTTCTCAATTCTATAAGCAGAAAAAGGAGAAAAAGTCATTTCAGTAATGTTTGACAGCTCATGTCCACCAGCACTTGCGTCAGAAACGGTAATCCCCTTTCTCATCGCCTCTTCCATAGGTTGTGTCACTTTCCCTTTAATCTTTATCTTATAGATGCGCTCAAGGTCGGAATTCATCAATACTGTTGCAACAACAGAAGAATCCGTTAATAGCAAAAGCCCTTCAGACGCATAATCTAATCTACCTACGGGGATAAAGTGTCTGAACTTATGTCCTAGTGTGTCATAAACTGTTGTTCTTCCACGTGGGTCATCCTTGGTTACAAGTTCACCCTTTCTTTTGTTGTAGGCTATTACCGTAATAATATCTTTTGGAGATACTTTTTTTCCGTGTACATGAACTTCACCGTAACGTTCATCTACATCGGTTGCAGGGTTAAGTTCAACCTTACCCTTAATCTTTACAGCACCTTTTAAGATGGCTGCATCTGCCTCACGTCTCGAATACGTCGAGTGGTGAGCTATAAATTTATTTAAACGCATTATTTAATGCCCTCTTCTATCAGCTTATGGATATGTAAAACACCCTGTACGCTGTTATTTTCATCTGTTACAACCATAAGCTGTATTTTTTTCTTTTCTATCAGAACAAGTGCCTCTGAGGCTAACATACTTGCATCTTTAATCGTCATTGGATTCATTGTCGCATACTTAGAAATCTTTTCTTCTAAAGAGAAACCTTCATTTAAAAGTGCTCTACGGATATCTCCATCAGAGATAAGTCCCAAAAGCTTTTTATTCTCATCGACTAAAAGTGCTGTACCTAAACGCCCTTCACTTATGGCTAAAATAGCCTCTTTTACAAGACTGTCTTTTTCTACAAAAGGAAGCTCATCAGTACGCATCAGATCAGACACCTTTACAAAAAGCTGTCTACCTAGGGCCCCACCAGGATGGAAAGAAGCAAAATCCTCTTTTTGAAAGTCTCTTGCATGCATCATACAGATAGCCAAGGCATCACCTAAGGCTAATGTCAATGTTGTCGAAGATGTTGGGGCTATCCCTAAAGGACAAGCTTCTTTTGCTATCTCAATACCTAAGACTATGTCTGCAAACTTACCCAGACTAGACTTGTTGTTTCTTGTCATACCAATTAGAGGAATATTAAAACGCTTTATATGCGGTAAGATAGCAGACAACTCGCCACTCTCGCCACTATAAGAGATGGCCAAAACAACGTCATCCGCACCTATCATCCCAAGATCACCGTGAAGAGCCTCAGTAGGATGTAAAAAGAATGAAGGTGTTCCTGTTGAAGCAAAGGTTGCTGCCATCTTAGCACCAATAAGTCCTGACTTACCGACACCTGTAATAATTAGTTTACCACGGCAACTTAAAAGACACTCAACCGCCTCACTCATCTCATCAGAGATACGAGCCTCCGCATTAAGCAGTGCATCAGCTTCTATACGAAGGGTCTCTTTAGCAATGGTAATATAATCATGGCGTCTGTTTTTCATAATATGATTTTATCACAAAGGGACTGATTTACGGCTTTTATTCTCAATCTGCCTATTGCTTCGCTCCAAGTTCTAATTTAGTAGGGACATATTCATTTTCTTTGGCTTGTGTCTCAATATTTACAGGTTCTAAAAGCTCAAGACGCTGTACATCTATCCCTTTTTGTATCAGATAATTAATGATACTTTGCGCTCTTGAACCTGCTAGGCTTACAAGGTCTTCATTTGTTACTTTTTGATCTTGTATCAAGGCTTGTCTTACATGCTCTCTTAACTCCAATACCTTAGCCTCTGAACTTATCTCTTTTACATCAATCTGCTCTTCAATCAGGTCTAGCTTCTCTTTTGTAAAATGCACCACATACATCTCTTGAAGAAGCTTGTCTAGTTCTTCTCTATCCATCTTACTAAGGTCTGTTGTCTTATCATCAAGTTTAGCAAGCGCTTCTTCGTAAAGAAGTGCTGTCTTCATAGCTAAAAGGTCCCGTTTTTTATCATAAGACCCAGCAACTTTCAAGATAAGCATCTCCTTTGAGACCAAGGCTTCAGAGAGTTTATCAAGAGTCTCTTTTTGCGGAGGGAGCAAGGCGTATTTGCCCTCTTCAAATTCGATATTTTCAAGTTCATCTGCACTGATACCTAACATATCTCCTAAAAACTTAAAAGGTGCTGTCGCTACTCCTGTAATAAGATTTTTAAAAGCCGTCCAAACAACTTGCCCTATAGCAAATTCTGGTTCATCTACATCTCCACTAACTGGCACATCAAGGTCTATAACCCCATCGCTGTCTTTAAGAAGAGCGATAGCCAAACCAACAGGCGCTGAGATAGCATCTTCACTTTCAACCTCTTCTCCCAGGTTCATCTTCTTTAAGATAATCCTATTTCCACCAAGCATCTGTGAGTCATTTATCTTATATGAAAGCTCAACATTCATCTTGCCTTCTCTTAGCTCATACCCAATAAACTTACCCGTATAAGGGGAAAGGTTTGTCATATCAATATTTTGAAACTTAACGCTCATGTCAGTAAAGACCTTTGGTGTAGCAGAAAGTAAAGAACCCTCTATCTTCATAAGACCATATTCATCTACCGTACCCGCTATGTCAACGGTACTTTTTATATCATTTAACGTTCCTAAACCTATCATCTTTCCATTTAAATCATGAATATCTGTTTTAAAAGGAAGGGGGAGTGAAAGGTCTGAAAACTCACCTTTACCATCTTTAAAGTTAACCTTACCGATAAAGACAGGAAAAGGCTTCGCAGTTACATTAGCATCTTCTTTTGGACCTTTTACAGCTAAGTCTTGAAGGTTTGTTGTTTGGTTGGCATCAACCTTCATTCTCGCATAGGGTTTATAGATATCTATCTTCGCTACTTTCAACTGATCTGGGTTCAAGGATAAGTCTATATCTTTAACCACTAACTTTGAAAAAGCAAAAAAGGTTTTTCCTTCACGTCGCTCTGACATATCAAAGTCATTCATCTGCATGTTTGCAACTAGCTTTGTGGCCTTTTCATCATGCTCAACCTTAAAGTCAAGATCCATCTTTCCGCTGTTAATATCAATGTTTGCATTTTTATTCATATACGCTTGCATCTTTACAAGGTCTAAGTTTTTCATATCAAAGCTACTGTGTATCTTTAAAGGCGTCTGCCTGATCTTAGAGTCTATATGCACCTCAGCTGTTTCATTAATGCTCATATCTAACTGCGAAGTTGCCCAGGTTCCTTTTACAGAAGAAAGGTCTTGCATCTTGAGTTCGATATTTCCTATTTCAGTAAATCCGTTTATCGCATCGAATTGATTTCTAAAGTCAACACCAGAATTTTGTATAATAAAGTTTTTTACTTCCCATTGAAATGAAGATTCTTGTTTTTCAACCTTTTTTCCATCATTCTTTGGAATATACTCTAAATAAGACAAAACCCCTTTCTCGTCCTTAATCATCTTAGTATCCATCCCATCTATAAGAAACTTCGAAATATTCACCTCTTGGTTTTTTAGTTCAGCCTCTCCCTGCACTGCAAGTTTGTCTAACTTAAACGGTGAATAAGCACTTGTTCCAAGTTCTTGCATCTGTATTTTTGACATATCAAAATCAAAGGCTGGGATATGAAGCTGATTTGAATTGACTGTTACATCTTTCATCCTAAACCCAAGCGTATTAAAACTTGTGGTGTAAGCCCTTGGAGCATAATGCTCTTCAAATGAAGAGTCCTTCATACCTAAATCAAAACTAGCTATTTCAATCTTCCAAGGGCTTTCTTCACTTTCATTCGACCCTTGCGTTTCGTCTGAAGCTGGAAGATAACTCAGCCAGTTTATCTTTCCCTCTTTATCTCGCCTAGCCTTAATTGAAAAGTCTTTAATTGCAAAGTCATCTATTTTAATCTCTTTTTTCCCTAAGTCAGCACTTCCCGTCAACTTGAATGATGGCATCTTAAGAATATTCTCTTTACTCCCCTTTTCTTGTAGACGAAGCTTGTCAATATTGACTTTATATTGATTAATATATATCTTTACTTTTTCTTCTGAAAAATCCGCGTTATAGGACATTGATGCATCTAAAGAACCATCAGCAACGATAAAACCAAGTGAATCTTGGAAATACTTCCATTGGGTATATAATCGTCCTGAGTGTAAGTTCAGTTTTCCTTCTAAACGTAAAGGTTCAACCGTATTAATCTTTCCTCTATAATCAACATAAGTCCCATCATCTATCTCAATATGTAAAGAGAGTTTACTCTCATGGTCTTGCATGGTTGAAAAGTCACGAAGCGTAAAGTTAATAGGACTTAAGGTCTCAGAGAATGTCTTTGACCCGCTATCATCTATAAAGTTTACCTTTCCCTGTCTAATCGAAAACTTTTCAAGAACAAGCTTTGGTAAGGGAGCTTTTTCACCTGAAGACTCTGAAGCATTGGACTCTGATTCTAAAAGATCAGAAAAGTTAAACCTTCCTTCCTTATCTTTATGAAGGGTAAGAAAAGGAGAAGAGAGTTTTACGTGAGAGACTTTGATTTTTCCAAGTATAAAGTCTAAAGGGTCAAGATTCACTTCAAGTTTTTTCATCCCGGCTAAGGCTCGTCCAGTACCACTACTATGGACAAGTAATGTCTCTAATGTTACTTCAAAACTAAAAGGGTTAACCGTAACATTCTCTAAACTGACCTTGCGTTTTAGAACACTCTCAGCATTTTTAGACACCTCATCTTTAATTATTCCTGGTAAAACAAAAAAACCGACAAGTCCATATACAAGTACTACAATAAGTAGTATCGTACTAAGTAATTTAGCTATCTTCATAATCCTATCCTGATGCGATAATATTAAATTTTAGCTGTTATTTGCTGTAGTTTTGTTTTATAAAATGAAGTTTAGTTAATACTAATTACTATCAGATGCTTTTTTTGCTTTTTGTTTCGCATAGTTTGTGGCACTTACAACGTCCCCAATAATAGCGCGATGATAAACGTAAGGCTCTTTAATATGACTAATCACATACCTTCCACCTGAAACTGTTACCACTTCAAGCCTACCCACATCGATAAATTTTTGGAAGGTTTTGTTGATTGGCTTGATGTAAATAGTTCTTATCTCTTCAAGTCTAATAGGAAAGATCTCACGTTTACTGTGTCCCTTATGGATAATGAGTCTCTCTTGGGTTAAGACACAATGAAACGACGCCTTCTCTTTGATCTCTTTGAGATGAACATAAAAGGTACGGACAATCAGAACAATGCCAATAACGCCTATTTCATATTCATAACCAATAAACAAAAGTAAAAGACCAAGGCCATAAAGGGAGAGTATATCTAAGTAAAAAGTTTTGGAGATGTCAGCAGAGACAAGGATAGATTCATTTGGATGTAAAATCTTTTCTATATCTTGCATAAGACATCCTTTAGAGAATTAATTTAGCGCCTAGGCGCTAAATTACATTACGAAAACAGTAGGAACGATAAGAGGATATTTTTTCATCTTACGGTAGATGTGTTTACGAACTACTTGACGTAGATCATTTTCTAAGGCTCTTTGGTTTTCGATTAGACCTGGTTTTAGGTTTAATAAGAAGTGTTCAAGAACATCTTCCATCTCTTTAGCAAAGGCTTTATCATTTTTATCTGCAACTAGACCAAATGAGCTAACACGTGGTTTACTGACAAGACTTGAATCATTTTCATTCACTTGAGCAACGATCATTACGATACCCTCGCCTGCAAGTTTTTGTCTATCAATAACGATATCATCTGCAATCTGGTGGTTATTTTGGTTGTCAATATACGTCTTACCTGAACGAACCTTCTTGACTTTTCTCATGTACTTAGGATTCACTTCGATAGTTTCACCATCACCCATGATTAAGATATTACGTTCTGGAACACCACACTGCATACCTGTTTCTCTGTGCTTCATAGTGTGGTTATATTCACCATGAATTGGTAAGAAGAACTTAGGGTTAGTAAGACGAAGCATTAACTTCTGCTCTTCTTGAGCTGCGTGACCAGAAACGTGAATGTCTCTTGCCTGCTCTACTCTTGCACCTGCGCGTTGTAGATGGTTCAGCATACCAGAGATAGAACCTTCATTACCTGGAATAGCACGTGAAGAAAGCACGATAGTATCAGATGGTTTAATCTTGATATGTCTGTGTTCGCCTGTTGCCATTCTAAATAGTGCAGAAGATGGCTCACCTTGAGAACCTGTTGTAATGATCATTACTTTTTTATCTTCTGTACGTGAAACATCATCTGGATCGATAAAGATACGCTTATCAAGACGGATGTAGTCATACGCCAGTGCAACTTCGAGATTTCTTTCCATTGATCTACCGATAACACAGATCTTTCTATCATACTTAAGTGCATAAGCGATAGCTTGTTGTAGACGGTGAATGTTCGAGCTAAACGTTGAAAGGATAACACGTCCTTCAGCCTTAGCGAAAAGTCTATCAAGACCTGGAGCAACAGAAAGTTCTGATGGCGTCATACCAATGTTGTATGAGTTCGTTGAATCAGAAAGAAGACATAAAACACCCTTCTCGCCATAATGAGCGAGACGGTGTAAATCAGCTGGATATCCATCAACAGGCGTATGATCAATCTTGAAGTCACCCGTGTGAATAACAGTACCCGCGTCAGTTGTGATTGCTAAAGATGAAGAATCAATAATAGAGTGAGTCATGTGCATCCACTCAATTTCAAAGTCATTACCAATTTTATATGGCTTACGCTTTTCAACAGGACGGAAAAATGATTTGTGTTGTTTGATATGGTGTTCGTCAAACTTGTTAGCAATCATTGCTAATGGAAAGGCTGTTCCATATAAAGGGTATTGGAACTCTTTATAGAAGTATGGTGTTGCACCAATGTGGTCTTCATGAGCATGCGTGATGATAACAGCAACAATCTTGTCTTTGATCTCACGGATATATGAGAAGTCAGGAACAAGAATGTCAACACCGTGCATCTCTTCATCAGGAAAAGACATACCGATATCAACAAGAATTGCTTCATTTTCAGTCTCGATAACAGTGATATTTCCACCGATCTCATTTAGACCACCAAGTGGTGTAATACGAACCTTAGCCTTAGTGTTAAGGTCAAGTTTATGGTGAGGATTAAGACGTTCTTTATGAACCTCTTGATTTCTGACAACACACTCTTTTAGTGCCTTGTCTGCTGGAACGCCGCCTGGATTAAAACCTCTTCTGTAACGGTTTTTGTTTCCGCCGCCTTGACGATTTCCGCCGCCTTGACGGTTCTGCCCTTGACGGTTCTGTCCTTGACGGTTTTGTCCTTGACGATTCTGTCCTTGACGGTTCTGAGTAGTTCCCTCAGCCTTGTTGCCATCTACCTCTTTTGGTTGAACATTTCCGTTTGTGTCTTTTTCTTGAGGCTGTTTGTTACCAGTACTGGGACGACGGTTTCTATTGTTGTTATTACGTCTGTTATTATTGTTATTATTATTTTCGTTTTGAGGACGACTGTCTGTCGTGCTTGCCGTTGTGTTTGTTGTGTTGTTTTCTTCCATTGCCAAACTCCTTAGTTTTCGGAGTGTCCAAGCTTATATTTTAGTTAGACACTTATAGAGTTGGTGATAAATAGCCGTTGTTGTTTGATGTGGACGAATTGTGGGAGACAAACTCATTGCCTCCAAAGCATTACTAACTTCTGCCTTGTCATATACAGCTGAAAGATTTTTGAGCAAAGTCTTGCGCGGCTGAGTAAAGGCCACACGTAACATATCTTCTAATCCTGTATCTTCTAAAATACGACTCTTGTTCTTTACAATCTTTAGGACCGCCGAATGTATTTTCGGAGGTGGATTGAAAGCTTCGGGTGGTACTTCAATGACAATGCCGGCATGTCCTACACTCTGTGTTATCACAGCAAGGGAACCAAAGTCTTTATCGCCAGGTTGCGCAGAAAATTTTTCTGCGACCTCGCGCTGAACCATAACGAGTAAAGATTGACAATGAGGGTCGGCTAATGCTTTTAAAATGATATTCGTCGCGATATAGTAAGGCAGGTTTGCCACTAAATCGTAATTACTGTCTAATAAATTAACCTTCCAGTGCTCAAGTACATCGCCGCAGCGAAGTTCAAGTCTACCGGTATTCATCTCTTCTTTAAACTCTTCGTTAAGGAGCTTACACAAATCGGTGTCCACTTCAAAAGCAATAACGCTTTTGACGTTTACTAAATGTTTAGTCAAATCACCTAAGCCAGGCCCGATTTCTCCGATAAGGTTATCGTTATGGGGCATCGCTTCGACAATTCTTCTGACAACACTTTCATCAATAAGAAAGTTCTGTCCAAATTTCTTTTTAGCAACTACATCGTTTTTCATTAGAACGTAGCATAGCTAAAAACTGCTTAGATAAGCATTTATTTGGTATTAAGTTTATCTCTTTTGCCTTAAAGGAAGCTCATAGGATTATATTTTTCAATAATAAAAAACTATTTTGATACATTTCCATCCTCTTTAAAGACAAGTTCAACACAATCTTTTCTTTTATCGATAAAGTACAAGTCTGTTCGATAATCATCATGTTCTTCATTATAATAGATCTTATATAGATGTTGAGCATCATAAGCACCCTCTTTTATCTTGTCCACTACAATCACCTGATCGCGTGAAACCAGTTCAAAAGAGAGGTAGCGCTTTTCATCTTCTATCACAACTTTTTCTGTATTTGGCATCACAACATTTTCTGGCTTAAAAAAGTCCTTAGGGTAAGAAGCACAATAATACGCCACTTGCTTAGAATAGGTACTCACTATGGTACGAAGATTAAACCTATTATAGAGTTCATAAGGCCATATCGCCTCAGGTGGGGTTATTCCTGGTTTTTTATCTGAGCATGCCGTGAAAATCAACAACAAAAAAAGTAGTATTATTTTTCTCATGCAAAAGTATAACACGACTAATCAATAAGATAAACTTCAGGCTCTCGCAAGCCCTTTTGTATCTCTATCTCTTCCATAACACTTTCAGAAAACATATAATCTGTCTCTTTTGCAAGGGCATGACAGTCAATGCAGTGCTGAATGCGTCCTTTATACCAAAGCTCTTTGCCACTGGCATCGGTCACACCATACCACCAGTCCCCATTTTTACTGTCATAGCCTTTTTGCATTTTTATCATGATCACAACACGGGCAAGATGACTTTTTTTAGCATCACTATAAAGGGGCTTATATACTTCTGACCCAATAGGAAAAACACCCAAACGCTTTTCATATGGCTCTTTTGCAAGTTTATTCACATAGATATCAACATAAGCATTATGAGCATCTGACTCGAAAATATCTTTGTTGAGTTTTATGTTATTTTCCCAATCTTCAAAACTTCGCTCTTGTATAGCAGAAGACTCTTGAATAGGCTCTATACCACAGGAAATTAAAATAGAACATAATATTGTTAATAAAACAAAAGATATCTTTTTCATACTCATACGATACACATAAACAAGTTTATTCACTCTCAACAATGAAGATTAATGCACGTTCTTCAGCAGGCCTTTACTCGATACTTCTTTTTTAAGGGTTGTTTCATACAAACTTCAGTAATATTTTTTTATAAGGACAACTTATGTCAATATCTGATGCTCAATTAAAAGAGTCTATACAAGTAACCATTAACGAATATGAACAGACGTATGCCAAAGAACAATTGCACGTTCTCTTAGCTGATAAAGATACTGCCTGTCCTGTTTATAACGGTGTCCTAGATATTTTGACAGCTTACCTGAGTCTGGATCTGCAAGAAGTCAAACTAGCTGCCACCCGCATGGCCGAACACAACCTCACAAGCCAACGACCCTATGTCATCGTCATTAATAGTATACAGTCACTCAACCGTAAACTCATTGAGACCCTATTAAAAGACCCATCTACTCAAATGGCTGCAACATTTTTTGCTATGGGCAACACCGCTGAGAGTAATATCGCCCAAACCTATCTAAACAACGAACTGGACAACTTCACCAAGTTTAACAAGCTTCGCTTACAAAGTATCAACCGCTTAAATGACACTAACACCTTGTATCTCTATGAAGCACACCTTAAATGGTTTGATAAATTGACTCTTGCACTTACAAGTATGGATATAAATCAACTTCCTGAACTCAATCACCATAAATGTTTTGTGGGCAAATGGATCTTGTCTGAGGGTAAAGGTGTAATCATGGACGAGACCGTTTTTAAAGAGTTTGTCAATCTGCATGAAAGCCTTCACCTTGTCGCTAAACAGATTAAGCTTGTCTTTTCTGATAACTCTATAGACTTTCATGTCTTGATGCTACTGCTTAATAAGGCAGAACTCTTTTCTCTGGCCATGGGTGTAGAACTTTCTCTGATCAATAATATACGTTTCCAAAGTACAGCTTCAAAAGACCCTCTTACCGGTATGTTAAACCGTCAGTTATTACCTCATATTTTCAGTACACAGTTTGAATTGTCACGTGCCGTTGAAAAGAGCTTTTGTCTTATTATAATCGACTTGGACAATTTCAAACAGGTAAATGACGTTCACGGGCATGTTGAAGGCGATAGAGTTTTACAAGTCTTTTCAAACATGATCTTAAACAACCTGAGAGAATCAGATTTTGCTATTCGTTACGGAGGGGAAGAATTCTTGCTTATCTTACCGTCAACACGACTAAAGCATGCTGTAAAACAAGCTGAGAAGCTAAGAAAACTCAGCCATGGCTTACAAGTTCAGCATACTCTAAAAGAAAAAATCACCGCTAGCTTTGGTGTTACTGAAATAAAAGCCGAAGCAGAAGACAGTCCAAATGAAACACTTATGAAAGCTTACATTAAAAAGGCTGATCAAGAGTTATATCTCGCAAAAGACAGGGGTAAGGATCAGGTATCAAGCTTGAACACTATTCCCGAATAAAAAGAAGATATTTTTTATCTTTGAAAGACTCCCCAAATCCCATGAGCGAACTATCTAAACGTTTTCCCTCTTTAGAAAAAGAGACACAAAGCTCATACATCATTGTTTCATTACCTAGACCTTCTAAAGCATCTAGAAACTCCCCGACGTTTAAGCCTTCATCTTTTCCTAAAAACAGAAACATCTTTTTTGCTTCATTATCAAGCTTATAGGAGCATAGCTCACTCTGCCATGAGGGACGAAATTCTGAATTCTCATCCTCTTTAAGCCCCATAACCCTAAGAGAGAAACTTCTATCGTTGTTTATAGCGGTTCGAATATCTTCAATAAAATCAATAATTACTTTCATAAAGAAATTATACCTTTTCTTGTAGTATTAGCACAAAAAATACCGGAAAAGTTATGAATACCTCTAAACATCTTTTTTACTATCATTCAAGCCTTAGCCAAACTGCTTTTTAATGCATAAGCCCTTTCATGCGAGACTGTTAGCTCTAGAAGATGGGGCCTATGATACTAGTTATAAAGACAGACGATATCTTCTTAGAAAGCAAACCCTACTTAAGGAAAAACTTATCAAACTGTATGCTGAAGAATTAGGCGGAAGTGATTTTATCTCTTTAAATTATTATCCACAGGTTAAAGATGGGTTATTAAAACCATGCGAAATGCCGCAAGAAAAAGTAATAGATTTTATCTTAGAATTAAAGACTTTTAAGAGTTAACTCTCTATAATGCTCCTACTAAAACTTTTAGGCACATTTATGAAACAAATCTTTATACTCTTATTACTTCTTTCACCTTTTTTACATGCCGATACCTATCCTAAACTTTTTGCTCAACTTGGCACCCCTCTTTACAAGGCTGATGAGGTCTTCGAAAAATTTGCAAGCTTCAAAAACGTTCGAGAAAAAGCTGAACCTTATCATGAGCATGTGTATGAACTTCTTGAACTCGCCAACAAAATAGAAAAGGCGAAAAAGCCTGATAAACATGATAAAAAACGCTATATCAATGGCTTAAGAACGCTACAAAAAGAGCATGATGGAGTTATGCGTGAGATCAACACTTACCTGCTTCAAAGCATTGACTCTAATGATTATACAGAGTTCACACGTATCATCAATATAGGACTAGAGCCAATCCTTCAAAACAAGATCATCTTAAAACGATCTATGGCTTATTATGCGACCTACAGAACACGTGGTAAAATTCCCGTTTTAGACTACCACTATGTAACACTCGAATCAGACCCAGACCTCTTTAAGTATGTCAAAGGGCACATGCCTCGCGTATTCCCCGTCACACAGACCTATCATTTTGGTGGTGTAAGCCATCAATTGACTCTCTCAAATAATGAAAAGTTTGCCTTTGTAGCTGATGGGAATCACTGTTTTAAAAGCTTGGATATAAAAAACTTTAACCATGCCTCTGAAGTCGCAAGCTATGACTTTTCGGGTACAGGATGTGAACTTATTGATGTAAAAGCCTCTAGCTCGGGAAACTATCTCTACCTTAGTGACATTAAAAATGGTTTTACAGTCTTAGATATTTCTCAGCCAAAGCGCCCTATTCAAAAAGATGAGTATTCCAAGGTACGGGCTACTACTTCTGTCACAACCAGTGATGATATCACCTCTTTTATTGTTAAAGAGGGAACAGGGCTTATCGTTCTTGATATTTATAATAAAGATGAGTTTAGACTCTTGGCAAACTACAACAAAGGTGCAAAGATAAATCATCTTGCTCTTGATGAGAACCGTTCTATTCTCTATCTTGCTCACGATGAAGGCCTTAGTATCTTAGATGTATCTACCTTGGGAAACCCAAGAAAAGTGTATGACTTCCCCGTTAAAAATGGAGTTAACCATATTGCCCTGTCACCTGATAAACAAAAAGCTTATATAGCTTCCGGAGATGATGGTGTACATGTTCTTGACCTTTCAAAAGAGCTTGAAATATCTCTTATCTCAACTTGTTTGACTCCTAAATACGCTTATCACCTTAACCTTTCAAAAGATGGTAAAAAACTTTTTGTATCTGCCCTGAATGATGGTGTTTACCTTATAGATACAACAGATGAAAAAGACATGAAGCATGTATCAAGTTTTAAGTCAAAAAAGAAAAAGGCATCAGCTCTGAGTTCAATGCTTAATAAGGCCGAAGACACTCTGTTTATCAGCTTCTCAAAAGCCGGTATTTCTAAAATAAAACTCTAACCTTCTCGCTTATACACACCATAAGCCAAAATCTATTATAATCGCATCTATATAAAGGGTTAAAACCCTTCGCTAGGAAAACTATGGACTATTTTGCAAAACGTATCATTCCTTGTCTTGATGTAAAAGACGGACGTGTTGTTAAGGGTGTTAACTTTGTTGGGCTAAAAGATGCAGGCGATCCTGTTGAAGTGGCAAAGCGATATAACGATGAGGGTGCCGATGAACTCACCTTCTTGGATATCACTGCCTCTTCTGATAACAGAGAGACTATTGTGGATATCGTTGAAAAGGTTGCCAAAGAGGTTTTTATTCCCTTGACCGTTGGCGGAGGGATCCGTAAGCTTGAAGATATCTATAAACTGCTAAATGTGGGTTGCGATAAAGTCAGTCTAAATTCTGCTGCCATCAAACGACCCGAGTTTATCAATGAGGGCGCAAAACGTTTTGGTTCCCAGTGTATTGTTGTTGCCATTGATGTGAAGAAGACAGGCGATCAATATAATGTATATCTTAACGGCGGACGTGTTGATACAGGCATCAATGCCGTTGAATGGGCGAAAGAAGTGGTAGACAGAGGAGCAGGTGAGATTCTTCTGACCTCTATGGATACTGATGGAACCAAGTCAGGTTTTGAAATCCCTATTACTAAACAGATCAGTGAGCTAGTGAATGTGCCTATTATCGCCTCAGGCGGAGCAGGGACTATGGAGCACTTTAAAGAGGTCTTTAATGAGGGAGCTGACGCAGGTCTGGCCGCTTCTATCTTCCATTATAAAGAGATCGATATTATGGATTTAAAACACTATTTACATGACCAAAATATACCAGTAAGGCTTTAAGATGATTATATGCGCAGGAAATAACGAAAACTTTGGTTTTGCCACAGCGATGGGTGTCGGACTTGTTGAGACAGCCATGAACCTAACACGCTTATGCATGTTTGACAAACCCGAGTTTTTACTCTTTGTGGGAACTGCGGGTTCTTACGGACATGCAAATATCTTTGATATTATCGAGTCGAAAACAGCTTCAAATATTGAGCTCTCTTTTTTAGAAAACAAGTCATATACCCCTCTTGATAATGTTGTAACAACTAACACAGAAGGTACAAAAGATATCGTAGTAAACTCTTCTAACTATATCTCAACGGACGCAGAACTGGCTAAAAACTACCTCAAGTTTGGTGTTGGTATCGAAAATATGGAGTTCTTCTCCGTCCTTCGCATCGCGCAAGAGTTTGATATTCCAGCGGGTGGTGTTTTTTGTGTGACTAACTTCACTAACAAAGATGCCCATGATGACTTCTTGAAAAACCATGCAAAGGCCAAAGAGCTTCTTTCTAAGCATGTTCAATCCCGTGTTCAAGAACTAACATCAGCTAACCGTGCCAAGGCAGTATCAAAGTAATGGATATACAAAAACAGACTATTCTAGACTTCACCAAGGATGAACTGGCAGAGGTAGTTAAGCCTGCCTTTAGAGCTAAGCAAGTCTATGGATGGATTTATCACAAATACGCTTCGAGCTTTGATGATATGCAAAATATCCCTAAGAGTTTACGCGCTGAATTGGATGAAAAATTTATCTTAATGCCACTTACAACAGTACAAAAAGAGCAATCTGAAGACGGGACTATCAAATATCTTTTTGCCCTTCCTGATGGAAAAACGATAGAAGCGGTCTTGCTTCTGATGAAACCTGAAGAGCTGGGACATGATGGAGAAATCACTTCCGAGGCTAAGTATACAGTCTGTGTCTCGACTCAGGTTGGCTGTAAGGTAGGTTGTACCTTTTGTCTGACAGCAAAGGGTGGTTTTACTCGAAACTTGACTGCCGGCGAAATTGTAGCTCAGGTACTTGCCATCAAGATAGACAATAATATCCCTGCCGCTAAACGCATGAACATTGTTTATATGGGTATGGGTGAGCCTCTTGATAACCTAGATAATCTTGCTACCGCTATTAAGATATTTAAAGAAGAAGATGGTCTTGCTATCGGTGGGAAACGTCAAACTGTTTCTACCTCAGGTCTTAGCAACAAGATAGACAAACTAGGGCAGATGGACTTAGGTGTACATATCGCTATCTCACTTCACGCGGTTGATGATGAGTTAAGAACGGAACTTATCCCGATGAATAAGGCGCACAATATCAACTCTATTATTGAAGCCGTTAAGCGTTTTCCAATAGACACCAGAAAGCGTGTTATGTTTGAATATCTTGTTATCAAAGGTAAAAATGATGATAAAGAGTCTGCGAAGAAGCTTATCAAGCTGCTTTCAGACATCAAAGCCAAGGTAAACCTCATCTTCTTTAATCCGTACCCAGGAAGCCCTTATGAACGTCCTAGCGTTAACTCTATGGTTAAGTTTCAAGAATACCTGATCAATCACGGTCTTCTGTGTACTATTAGACAGTCTAAGGGTATTGACATCTCTGCGGCTTGCGGGCAGCTAAAAGAGAAAGAAAAAGAGGGAGACTCAGATGACTGGAATTGATCTGTTTCAGATTATGTTTTTAAGTATAGTCGTTATTATTGGAATAGGGGGTATGATTGTAGTCGTACGTTCCGAGGATGATAAAAAAGATTAATTACTCTGTGCAAAGGTCGTTTGACTACGGCCATTGTCTTTATAATTGTACAAGGCCTTATCAGTATTGTCATATATATCGAACAACAAGTGATAAATACAGAAGAAGTTTACTTTGAATATCTTTCAGCCAAAGGACTAATCGTCCTTGCTGAAGATATACGTTTCTTAAAGAGGGTTCTTAGTTAACATTCTTTGCAGGTGTACTAGCAGTTGGATTAGGAAGCTGAGGATATACTATCTCAGGTTTCTTTCCTTCTAGTGCATTAAAGAAAGTCTCAATAGAAGCAGCTTCTTTGTCTGTGATCTCAATACCCAGTTGGATACGACCCATCTCTACGATAGCCTCTTTCAATGTTACCACCGCACCATTATGAAAATATGGAGCTGTCTCATTAATATTTCTCAGTGTAGGTGTTTTCACCAAACCGTTTTTATCGCCTTTAAAGTCACCAACGTCTGCATACTTATATGTACCCGTAATACCAAAGGCTTGCATAGAACCACCCAAGGCAATTCCCGTATGACAGGTAGTACATCCTTTATCTATAAAAGTTTTCAGTCCTTCTTGCTCTTCTTTACTCATCGCTTTAGTATTACCCTGCATAAAAGCATCAAAAGCAGAAGGGGTCACTAGTGTTCTTTCAAAAAGACCGATGGTTGCTGTGATGTTTTCGTATGTAATCTTTACATCTTTACCATAGGCTTTTTTAAAGGCATCCACATAACCAGGCATAGACGTTACAGTCTTAACAACATGTTCTTTTGTTGCTGCCATCTCTGGTCCGGCAAGGATTGGTCCTTGAGCCTGTTTTTCTAAATCAGGGTCTCTACCATCCCAAAACTGTGCATCAAAAAACACAGCATTATAAACTGTAGGTGAATTCAAGTGATGTGGGTTTGCCGTCCACTTGTGTCCGATAGCAGCTGCTACTCCATCAACACCACCTGTACCTAGATTATGACAGGTATTACAACTTATCAATCCACTCTTAGAGATACGTGGTTCAAAATAAAGCATCTTACCCAGCCTTATCTTTGCATTGTTAAGAGGGTTCTTAGGATTATCCACAAGTTTTCGTACCTTATGTTTATCACTTGGGATGGGAACAAGACCAGCTTCTCTTGCTTGTTTCATTAATGGGCTTGCAAACACTGAACTGACTGCAAGTGAACCTAATACTAATAATTTTATCATTCTATACTTCCTTTTAGATGAAAATTTATACTACTAGTTTAGCACAAAATAGTTATAGAATTGTTACATTTAGGTAGAAATCGTAAAGTGAGAAATGATATTAAGTTGAAGGGGGATTAGAAACAGTCAACACACCAGGGAGACTGTTTATGCTGGAATGATACCACAAAACTTGTATATTAACTTTATAAAATGTTTTAACAAGTAATATTTCAGCCTGGTAAAATATATGTTTGTAAAAAAGTTTTCCTTTTTCAATATTTATATTTAAAATTCTCCATAAAAAGTAATATTTTTATATAAATAAAAAGCTTGTTTAAAAACTTAATCATATTTTTTTTTATTATTAAATAACAAAATTTTCTTTAAGTGTGTATTATTCACACGTTGCTCTAAGATGTGAACAAATGAATAGAAGATTTCTATATATTTGAGTTTAATCAACTTAATTTTTTATAAATATTTCTTTATTTTTTCCTGAAATTTCAATATTTTCATTTTAGAATTTTTGCTTTATACCCCTGAAAATAGGGTCTTAAACTACATTAAAGTTTAAAGTCCCCCTAAAATAGGAACTATAAGAAAATACCCATATCCCTACTTATAAACTTATTCACATTCCAACTTTGAATACCTACTTAACTGTACAAGACTTTAAGCATGTAATGCTTCCGTCTCTTAATTGTATTAATTCAGTAATCAAGCATTATTAAACTTTTCCCAACAATATGATAGTAGTGAAATTAACTTCTCATCAATATGAGCTTGTCTTTCCTGCTATACAAAAAGGACAACTATGGTTCATGTCGAAAATATGGTTCAAAGCTCTTATCCCAGTATCTATAATAAGATACCTTCTCTTGCACTGCGACCAAGTATCGTGTTTTTAAAAAAGCTCTTCCATGAAAAAGAGGTCAATACTTTTTTAGAAAAGAACTCTAGACTTATTGGTTTAGATTTTGTAGAAGCAATTTTAGAGTACTTAGATATCTCATACACACTTAATCATAAAGAGTTAGAGAATATACCGCCCATGGGAAAAGCCATTGTAGTTGCTAATCATCCTTTAGGTGCAGCCGATGCTCTTTCTTTAGTCAAGATGATTGCAGACGCTAGACAAGATAAGAAGGTAAAGATCGTGGCTAACCAGATGTTATCACACCTTCCTCAGCTCTCTTCTTTACTAATACCTATTGATAACATTCAAGGTAAGCTTACACGTCAATCCCTTCAAGCCATAGATGAAACCTTAGAGAATGAAGAGCTTCTTATCTTCTTTCCAGCAGGAGAAGTCTCTAGAGCCTCTTTAAATGGTATCAAAGACTCTTACTGGAAAAGTGGGTTTGTGAAGATTGCACAAAGAACACAGACCCCTGTTTTACCTATTCATATAAATGCACGTAATTCTTCACTCTTTTATACACTCTCTTGGATTTACAAACCATTATCAGCACTTCTTCTTGGACATGAGTTGTTTGCACGTTCGGCTAAACCCTTAGAGTTTTCAATTGGAAATATTATTCCACCAACTTCATTTGAAAACCAAAGCTTAAGACCAAAGCAGTATGCACGCTTATTTAGAAAACATCTTTACCGTATATCAAAAGGTAAACCAGGGCTTTTGGCAACTGAACAATCTATCGCACATCCTGTAGAAAGACAAAACCTAAGAGCCGAACTTCACCAAGGTGAAAAACTTGGTATGACTACCGATGGAAAAGAGATTTACTTAGTTGATCCGGAACTTTCATCAACCGTTTTAAAAGAGATAGGAAGACTCAGGGAATACACCTTTAGAAAAGTTGGCGAAGGTACTGGAACCAACAGAGATCTAGATAAATATGATGAATACTATTTGCATCTTATCTTATGGGATGAGGGTGCCTTGGAAATTGCAGGAGCTTATCGAATTGGTGAATGTGCATGGATACTCTCTTGGCTAGGTAAAGAAGGCCTGTATATGGATCAGCTATGCCAAATCAGTGATACCATGGATAATAGACTGGAGTCAGCCATTGAACTGGGTCGAAGTTTTGTACAGCCTAAGTATTGGGGAACACGTGCCCTTGATTATTTATGGCAAGGTCTCGGCGCTTATCTCTCTCATAATCCACATATTAAACATATGTATGGACCCGTATCCATTAGTAATACCTATCCAAAGGTTGCCAAAGATATGTTAGTCTATTTCTATTCACGCTATTTTAAAGCACCAGATAAATCATTTAAAGCAAAGCGTCCTTATATCCTTTCTAAAAATACAAGGGAAGAGTTTGATAAGCTTTTTATGGATCAAGAATATACTGAGGCCTTTCGTACACTAAAGTCGTATCTCAAAGGTTTAGAGGTGACTGTTCCTACTTTATATAAACAGTATGGAGACTTGTTTAACGAGGGTGGTGTTGAATTTTTTGACTTTGGTATTGACCCTGACTTTAATAATTCAATTGATGGTTACTTAATGGTAGACCTAGATAAGTTAAAAATAGAAAAAAGAAGACGATACATCAAATAAGTATGTCTTTGCGGGATGTTTGTTTAGTAAGGTTACGTAAGCAAATTTTCCTTCTGTACTAATCTAAAAAAGAAAGAGGATCTGTAGCAAACTTGTCTTTTGAATTAATACAGAAGTTTGAACCATGTAAAAAGCACAGTTGGTTTGCGTGAAGCATCAGTCTCTTGGCTCCACTTTTCTCTATACGTTCTTCTGTACTAATCTCTCTATTTAAAAATCTTGCTGCATCTTCTGGAGTTTGTCCGTAAAGTGGATCACCAACAATTGGATGTTTCACGTGAAACAAATGCACCCTAATCTGGTGCTGTCTTCCTGTTTTAGGATAACACTCAACCAAACTCATATCAAGCTCAGGGTAATAACACAAACGTTTGAAAGCTGTTTGTGATTGCTTACCGTCTTCATGCACCCTAACACTCATCCTAACAATAGCTTCCTCGTCTTCTTTACGCAGTAATGGGACATCAACTTCTAAAGTGTCAGGAAACTCACCATGCACTAACGCTAGATATGACTTAGATATATCTCGGCTTTCAAACAACCATTTTAACTTACGTTCTGACTCTTTATTCTTAGAAATCAATAACAAACCAGATGTTTCTTGATCAATTCTATGAGTAATATTTGCATCTCTACCGTAGGCGGCATGTGCTTCATCTATCATTGAGTAAGCTGTGTTTCTATTCTGTGGATGAACGAGTACCCCTGATGGTTTGTCATAAATAGCAAATTCAGATGTTTCAAACACAGGCTTTAATCCTCGACTCACTCCCTCAAAACATATAAAAGAAACTGTGCCTTCAAAATAACCTGCCGTATGCTTCATCACTTCACCGTTAACAGTAAGCCGTCCTCGCGCTATTAAACGTTGGGCTTCTTTTTGGGTATAACCCATCTCGTCCATAAGAAATAAAAATGCTTTTGTCTTCTCTTTAACTTCAAACTCTTTTACTACAAATGGCATTTTTATTCCTGATTGTTTAGTGATGAGATTTTAGCAAAACGTGGCTTAGATACCCATGGTAAGCTCTGTAATAAAAAGTTAATTAAACAATGTTTCGTGGCATCTCGAATGACAAATATCCTTACAAGATATTTTAATCACATAAAATAGTATTAATAAAAAGAGATTGTTTCACGTGAAACAATCCAACCAAAACTCTAACCAAACAATAAGCCCCAATAAGATAAAATTCCATTAATAATAAACTTCCCACATAAGGTGCACACAATGGTAGAAAGATACGCTAGAAAAGAGATGTCTGATAAATGGACACAACATGCAAGATATGCAGCATGGCTAGAAGTGGAAAAAGCAGCAGTAAAAGCATGGGCAAAACTAGGAAAGATTCCTCAAGAAGATGCAGATAAGATTGTTAAGAACGCAACCTTTTCAGTAGAACGTATAGAAGAGATTGAGGCAGTTACAAAACATGACCTTATTGCCTTCAATACAAGTGTCTCAGAAAGCCTAGGTGAAGAGTCAAGATGGTTTCACTATGGTATGACTTCTTCAGACGCGGTTGATACTGGTGTAGCAATTCAGATGAGAGATTCTGTAAACATTATCATTGATGATGTAAAAATGCTTATGGAATCAATTAAGAAACGTGCCATTGAACATAAGTTCACTTTGATGGTAGGACGAAGTCATGGTATCCATGGTGAACCAATCACATTTGGTTTGACTTTGGCAGTATGGTATGACGAAATGGCACGTCACCTTAAACACCTAGAAGAGACAAAAGAAGTCATCTCTGTGGGACAGATCTCTGGAGCCATGGGTAACTTTGCACATGCCCCACTTGAACTCGAAGAGTATGCAATGGCAGAACTTGGACTTACCCCTGAACCATGTTCAAACCAGGTAGTGCATAGAGATAGATATGCGCGTCTTGCAACTGCGCTAGCACTACTTGCTTCTTCTGTTGAGAAGTTTGCCGTCCAAGTAAGACACTTACAAAGAACAGAAGTATATGAAGCAGAAGAGTATTTTGCAAAAGGGCAAAAAGGTTCTTCAGCTATGCCTCACAAACGTAACCCTATCCTAACAGAAAACATAACAGGTCTTGCTCGCACCATTAGAGCTTATGCAAACCCTGCTATGGAAAACATGGCCTTATGGCACGAGCGTGATATCTCTCACTCTTCAAACGAACGTTTCTGGTTACCTGATTCTTTAATCACATCAGACTTTATGCTTCACCGTATGAATAACGTTATTGCTAACCTAACTGTTTTCCCTGAGAACATGATGAAGAACCTAAACCTAACAGGTGGTTTGGTTTTCTCACAACGTGTTTTACTTGAGCTTCCATTAAAAGGTGTATCAAGAGAAGACGCTTATAAGATTGTTCAACGTAATGCCATGAAGGTATGGGAAGAGATTCAACAAGGAAAAGCTACTACAAATGAGAAGGGTGAAAGTCTATACCTAAACCACCTTCTTGCTGATGAAGAGCTTCGTAATAGCTTGAGTGAAGAAGCTATTCGCGAGTGTTTCAACTACGACTACTATACTAAAAATGTAGACGGTATCTTCAAAAGAGTATTCGGCTAACAATAAGTCATATTCACCTAAAAAAACACCTACTTTTTGGTAGGTGTTTTTTCTTCTACAACTTCTAAATATTTTCTCAAATTACAGCTTCATTTCAAAATTTAAATGGTATATTCTCTTAATTAATTTATACAAAAAAGTATAATTACAAGGGCTTATTTTAATGATAACTATCATAAAGAGAAATGGACGTAGCGAGCCATTAGACATTACAAAGATCCAAAAATACACAGCAGCTTCTGTTCAAGGCCTAGCAGGGGTTAGCCAAAGTGAACTAGAAGTTGATGCTCAGATCATGTTTCGTGATGGAATCACATCAAAAGAAATTCAACAAGCACTTATCAAAACAGCCGTTGATAAGATTGATATTGATGCGCCTAACTGGACCTTTGTTGCTTCTCGTCTTTTTCTATATAACCTTTATCATTCAGTAAACCATTTTACAGGTTACTGCAAGATGAGTGAATACTTCAAACGTGGAGAGGCAGAAGGCCGTCTTCTTCTTGGTCTTAAGGAAATGTATGACCTTGATGATCTAGATGCTTATATCAAACCAGAACGTGACCTGCAGTTTAACTACCTTGGTATCAAGACACTTTATGACAGATACCTTATCAAAGACAAGGATGCTAACCCTATAGAACTTCCTCAACATATGTTTATGGGTATTGCTATGTTCTTGGCTCAAAGAGAAGATGACAAACAAATGTGGGCTAAAAAGTTCTACGATATGATCTCTACCTTTGAGGTAATGCTTGCAACACCTACTCTCTCAAATGCACGTACACCGCGTCACCAACTTTCATCATGTTATATTGGATCAACTCCTGATAATATTGAAGGAATCTTTGACGCCTATCAAGAGATGGCAATGCTTTCTAAGTTTGGTGGTGGTATCGGTTGGGACTGGACACAGGTTCGCTCAATCGGTTCATATATAGACGGACATAAAAATGCTGCCGGTGGAACCGTTCCATTTTTAAAGATTACCAATGATGTGGCTATCGCCGTAGATCAACTAGGAACAAGAAAAGGTGCAATCGCTGTTTACCTTGAGCCTTGGCATATGGATATCAATGACTTCTTAGATCTTAAAAAGAACTCAGGTGAAGAGCGTAGACGTGCTCATGATCTTTTCCCATCTCTTTGGATAAACGATCTCTTTATGAAACGTGTTCAAGAAGACAGTATCTGGACACTGTTTGACCCTTATCAAACTAAAGAGCTAACACTACTTCATGGTGATGAGTTTGAAAAGCGTTACAAAGAGTTAGAACTAGATGATGATATCATCAAAGAGAAGATTAAAGCTAAAGACCTTTGGAAGAAGATTCTTACCTCGTACTTTGAGTCAGGTTCTCCTTTCTTATGTTTTAAAGATAATGCTAACAGAGCTAACCCAAATGATCATTATGGTGTTATTAGAAGCTCGAATCTTTGTACAGAGATTTTCCAAAACACTAACCCTAACACTTATAAGATCAAACTTAAGTTTGAAGAGGGTGACTTTATCTCTTATGATGAAGATGAGATGGTTAAGGTTGATAGCGGTATAACAAAACCAGCTAACAAGGTTACCGCTCTTGATTCTATTGATGGTAGACAGATCTTTATTGTTGAAAAAGAGAAGATCAATGGAGACACAGCTGTTTGTAATCTTGCCTCTGTAAACCTTTCTCGTGTTAACACTAAAGAAGATATAGAACGTATCGTTCCTATTGCTATGCGTGCACTGGATAATGTTATTGACCTTAACTTCTATCCGGTTGAAAAAGTAAAACGTACTAACTTAAAATCTCGATCAGTTGGTCTAGGTGTTATGGGTGAGGCTGAGATGTTAGCTTGCTCAGGTATTACCTGGGGATCGCAAGAACACTTTGATAAGATAGATGAAGTAATGGAAGCCGTCTCTTATAACGCTATTGACTCATCTTCAAAGATTGCTAAAGAGAAGGGTTCATACCCTCAATTTGAAGGTTCAAAGTGGAGCAGAGGTATCATGCCTATGGATCACGCTAACGCTGAAGTTATTAACCTCGTTGACCGTGGTGGACTGTTTGCATCAAACTATGACTGGGATGAGCTAAGAGCTAGAGTACAAAAAGACGGTATGCGTAATGGTTATCTTATGGCCATTGCACCTACTTCATCTATCTCTATCCTTACGGGAACGACTCAAGCCATTGAGCCAGTATATAAACGTAAGTGGTTTGAAGAGAACTTATCAGGTCTTATCCCTGTTGTTGTGCCTAAGCTCTCACCAGAGACTTGGTCATACTATACACCAGCATATGACTTAAACCAGACTATCTTAATCAAGGCAGCAGCCGTTCGTCAAAAATGGATAGATCAAGGTCAAAGTCTAAATATCTTTATCACTCTGGACAAGGCATCAGGTAAATATCTAAATGAGATTTACATGCTAGCTTGGAAACTGGGTCTGAAATCGACTTACTACCTAAGAAGCCAATCTCCAGAAGCAAGCAATGACGTAGAAGATCGTTCTATGGAATGTGTTGGTTGCCAATAAATCTAAAATTTATAAATGGTATGATTATTTTTTATTTTTAAAGAAAATTATAACACTTCACTAGATATAGTTTTTCTAGTTGAAACTTACTCAAGTTAGACTTTTTATAAGTAGTTTGTTTAGCTTTCTTTCAAAGAAATAGAAAGGAATTAAATGATGAAACTGATAAAAATATTCGAAATCATAATTGATGTAAACAATTTATTAATAAAATTATTGGAATTGGTTTGTCAATGCAGTTGTCTCTTTTAATCCGGCAAAGAGTAAAGAGACATATGGTGTTTGTTAAATAAACGTGAGATTATGACATGCCTTAGATTAAAAGCATGTAAAGATTAATCTCTAACAAAATTAGTGTGTATTAATTACACAGAAACTAAAGAAGGTTAGCAAACTACTTATGAAAAGTCTAAACAAACAAGATTTAAAAGCCTTTCTCGAGCGTTTTTCTAATTTTTCCGGGGGAGAACTAGTCAAACTAGATGTTTTAACTCCTACCACCTTTAAAATCGCTCTGACAGTACAAGACAAAAACCGTGCCTTTGACTGGGTTGATCTAAACTTTGAATTAAGCGGCGTGAACGATGCAAAGCTTTTAGATGAGTCCGCTTTAAAAGCAGTTGATATGGAAGTCGGTGGGAATATTGCTTTTACGGATGAAGGGATAGAAATAGGATTTGGCTCAGATGAGTATCTCTCTTCACCTCTACACATCCGTGCAGAAGTTCTGAAATATGAGGAGACAAGCTTTAGTCTTTAAACTACTTGATTTTTCTTACACCTAGAGTATCAACAAACTCCAAGGTCTTCACAAAGTTTTCAACGTCACTATAACCTAAGTTCTTGTAAATACTTTTCTCAATTTTTGGATCAATAAAAAAGATCATCGGAACAGCAGAGACTCTAAACTCATCAGGCATCTCCCCTTTTTTATTAATGATAACAGAAACATAATTACCCAAAGCTTTTTTAACCTTGGCATCTTCAAGTGTCTTTTCAATCAGCGCGTCACAATAAGGGCAAGGCTCTTGTATAATAACAAGCATCAAAGTCTTATTCTCTTTTTTAGCCTTAGCTATAGCTGTTTTGTAATTATCTTCAAAGTCCAAAGCAAAAGCAGCATCTTTAGCGTCTATCGCCATAAGCGTATATACCAATGACATCAGTATTAATATTATTTTCATGATTATCCTTGTTTTATCAATTATATAACAAATAGAATTAGAAGTATGTGTCAATTCTTACATTGATCTCTAATACAGCATAATACCAATATTACAAACAAATAGACATATCAATTATATTTTATAGTTTCCCCTTTAACTGGAGAAACAACGACAAGCCTTGTTGAGTTTTTGTAGACTACTGTTTTCTATGATGAGATTGAGAGGGTTTTTGAGGTCTTGGAGAAGAATTGGCCTTATGAACATAAAGCATAAGCATCTGGCGTGCTTCTTTTGATGTTATATAACCTTGGACAAGTGCAGTTTGTATACTTGCTTCGCTAAGCTTTTGAGATGATGGCATGAGTATCCTTTCTTTGATGTACATATAATAAAACAATTAAGTGTTGACTTGGTGTGCCTAGATGGCTGCTCTATATTTTTGTAATATTTTCTCTATCACACCCTTCTCTTTTAAGATAGACAAGGCTGAGTTTATCTTATCCAGTGAGACCCGCATATCCTTTCTAAAAACACAATGCAACTCTTGCTTATCTATCACCTTGTTTGAAACAACCAGCTTGTCTTGCATGTTTTTCTTTTGAATACAGTGACCAACGGCCAGTTTTGTATCAACCACCGCATCCACAACACCAAAACGAAGCTGATTAATATTGTTAGCCAATTTTTTATTCTCAACTCTTTGTATAGAGTTGTTTTTAAAATAAGGATCAAGATGAGGGTAGCTGTGGGCTTGAATGGTTCCCACCTTATGTCCATACAAAGAAGTGATGTTATTGATATTATTAACATCTTCTTTTCTAACGATTAACACATCTTCTTCTTCATACAAGACACTTGACCACTGAAAAGAAGAGGCATTTAAAAGATCATTGGGGCTAATCAGACACGAACCGTCTATATTTCCCTCGCTCATCTCTTGTTCTTGATTACGCTTAGGAACGAGTATATACTGCATCGTAATACCACTTTGCTTTGAAAGAGCATCCACAAGCTCTTTTAAAACACCACCTGTCAACTGTCTCTTATCTATATATACGTAAGGCTCAGATGCACTTCTTGAAAATGATATTTTTAAAACTTCTGAAAATAAAAAACTTGATAAAGTCAGCAAAACAATTATAAACTTCACATGCAACTCCTCTAAAAAACATTTCTGAAGAGTCATTCTAATACCTTTCTTCTAAGAAGTACAAGGGTAAATAAAACCATCTAATTTTTATCAATTTGATAAGCAGAAATATCACAAAAAGGCTTCTATGATTATCTGATTTAACAATAAAAAATGAACTAAAAAATGTTAGGTATACAAAGGTGGGAGTTTACTCAGACAAAATGATTAAACTAAAAGAAGTCTAATGATTTTGTCTTAATTATCACGACTAAAGTGTGCCTTTTCTTCATGAGACATATTCACCTCAAGTCTTGGTGAAGGAATAGGAAGTTTATGCTCTAAGAGCGTCTTATACACCAATCTAAAGAAAGAAGAGCGAGCATTTGGTCCATAAGTGTTAACAAAAACAAAAAGTGTATAATTTACCCCTCTCTCATCCATACCCGACATAATGATCTCTGTCTTATACTCCTTAGAGTTTCGTATATGTTTAAGATCACTTTTTTCCAGGGCATCAAGAAGAATCTCATTCACCTCTTCAAAGCTCACTCCATAAGCTACTGTAAAAGGAATACTCAGGCGTCTGACCGACTCCTCAAGCGTATAATTTATAAAACTTTGCTGTACCAAAGAGGAGTTAGGGACCACAATGTCTATATTTGCCGAAGTCTTAATCGTAACAGAACGCATACGAATATCAATGATGTTCCCCGATATACCGTTTTCAATCTCCACAAAATCGCCTATCTTTACCGAACGCTCAACCATTAAGATAATACCTGAGACAAAATTCCCTACTACCTCTTTAAGCCCAAAACCAATACCCACAGACAAGGCTCCTGCGACTAAAGATAAAGAAGAAAGATCTAAACCAATATTATTTAAAGAGATAGCAATGGTCACTAAGACAATAATATAATAACCGATATTTCCAATGATCTTAAAAGACTGTTTTTGAATAAAATTAATACGTTTTTGTGCAGCATTCACACGTCGTTTATAAAACTTTGCAAGCAAAATACCTATAAAGATAGTAAGAAACATCGTTAAAAAGTCAGAAAAAAGTACCGGCTTATCATTTTGATAAAAAAGAGGTGCATTAATAATCTTCACAGCCTCTACATAAAGCTTATTAACCCAGGCTTCAAAGTCATATAAAATAGCTGTAAGATCCCCTATATGTTCATACTTTAACCACTCAAGCATCGTCATATGTAAATCAAACATCTTCTTATCTTCGACACTAAGGTCAGCTGCAAGACTCAGCATGATATCTCTTGTAAGAATATAATCCTCAAGTTTTTCTTCTTGCAGGTTTTTTATCTGCCTAAGGATCAGTGTGTCATTTTTCATTTTAATGGCATTGGAAATCTTGGCGTTAACATGCTTTAACTCATCTAAAACAAAATTATACTTCCAGTTTTTCTTTTCGTCTGTCAGATCTGATAAAAGGCTGGTTTCATTTAGATCTTCATTAATCTTCTTCTTAGCCGCTACTAAGATCGCCTCTTTTTCTAAACGTAACTCGAGGTAGATCTTCTTTTGATACAGGTTTTGAAGAATCGCATTTTGCTTATCCCTATTTTTCTCTAAGGTTTTTACCTCTATCTTCGCATCAGTAAACGACTTTTTAAAATGTCTCTTTTCATTTTCCAGATAGGTCTTGTACTGCTGAACCTTTCGGTCATTAAAGATCTCTTTCCATTTTAAATAAGCATATTGAAGTTGTGCCTGAAGTACTTCATCTTTTTCATTAGGAGATAAAGCCTTTAATTGCTCTTTAACAGAGGCCAATCGTTTATGCAAAAGCTTTGAGTTTTTTTCATGTAAGTACATCTGATTTAGATTTTCCGCTACATTATCAAAATATTTTAAAAACTCTTTTTGATCTAAGACTCTTGTTTTGGGAAGTTTATAGGGTTTTATAACCTCTTTTATAGGGGTAGATGAGAGTACTTCTATTTTATTGAGAAAGAGTTTTTGAATGCTTATCTTATTTTGTTGTTCATCATCAGTAGAAGTGTTATTTGAGATAAGTGTTCGTATTCTCTGAATTTCACTACTTGCATTATGTTCTGAATAGAGCTTTTTGTTTACATCTGCTCCAAAAGCCAAACTCATTAATAAAATTAAATACATAAAATACCGCATAAGGTCCCCATATCATCTAAACTTGTAGCTATTATACACATTATCATTTATTTTTTACATAAGTTAAAGTAAAGTTTCGCTAAAATTTCAAAAAATTACGCTACCTCTCATAATGAGACCTAGATAATACTCATTAATTTGGCAGCAAAACACTCTGGAGCTTACATGCAAAAAATCAGAAATATCGCCGTTATCGCGCACGTTGATCATGGTAAAACAACTCTTGTTGATGGTCTTTTAGAACAATCAGGAACTTATGGAGATCACGAAGCACATGAAGAACGTGCTATGGATTCAAATGCACTAGAAAAAGAACGTGGAATCACAATTCTTTCTAAAAATACTGCTATTCGTTATAAAGATCACAAGATTAACATTATCGATACTCCGGGTCACGCCGATTTCGGTGGAGAAGTTGAACGTGTACTTAAGATGGTTGATGGCGTTCTTGTACTTGTTGATGCTTATGAGGGTGTTATGCCTCAGACTAAGTTCGTTGTTAAGAAGATGTTAGCACTTGGTAAAAAGCCAATTGTTGTTATTAACAAGATTGACAAAGATTCTGCAGATCCAGAACGTGTTGTTGATGAGATGTTCGACCTGTTCACTCAAATGGACGCGGATGATGATCAACTAGACTTCCCAATCATTTATGCTGCTGCTCGTGATGGTATCGCTAAACTTGATATGTCAGAAGAGGGTGGAGACTTTCAATGTATCTTTGAAACTATCTTAAATGAAGTACCAGAACCAGAAGGTTCACCTGAAAATCCAGCTCAAGCACAGGTTTTTACGCTTGATTATGATAACTATGTTGGAAAGATCGGTATCTCTCGTATCTTCAACGGTAGACTTAAAAAAGGTGATGCTGTTAAACTTGCAAAAGCTGATGGTGAAATGGTTAGCGGTAAGATCTCTAAACTGATCGGTTTCCACGGTCTTAACCGTATGGAGATCCAAGAAGCAGAAGCAGGTGATATTGTTGCAATCGCTGGTATGGAAACGGTTGATGTTGGTGATACTATTTGTGATCCGGTTAATCCAGTTGCACTAGACCCGATGCACGTTGAAGAGCCTACCCTTACTGTTGTATTCTCTGTAAATGATTCTCCTCTTGCTGGTCAAGAAGGTAAACATGTAACAGGTAATAAGATCCGTGAGCGTTTAGAAGCTGAAATGACAACAAATGTTGCTATGAAGTTTGAGCCTGCAGGTGAAGGTAAGTTTAAAGTATCAGGTCGTGGTGAGCTTCAGATTACTGTTCTTGCTGAAAATATGAGACGTGAAGGTTTCGAATTTGGTATTTCACGTCCAGAGGTTATCGTTAAAGAAATCGAAGGTGTTAAATGTGAACCATTTGAGCACCTAGTGATTGATGTTCCTGAAGAATTAGGTGGAACAGTAATCGAGCGTCTTGGTAAGCGTAAGGCTGAAATGAAGTCTATGCTTCCAATGGGTGTTGGTTTCCAACGTATCGAGTTTGAAATTCCTGCACGTGGTCTTATCGGTTTCCGTGGTCAATTCTTAACAGATACAAAAGGTGAGGGTGTAATGAATCACTCTTTCATGGAATTCCGTCCTTACTCAGGTTCTGTTGAATCTCGTCAGTATGGAGCACTTATCTCTACTGAGAAGGGTGAAGCTATGGCATTCTCTATCTTCAACCTACAAGATCGTGGTGGTATGTTTATTAAGCCACAAGATAAGGTTTATGAAGGTATGATTATTGGTGAGCACTCACGTTCAAATGACCTTTCAGTTAACCCGATTAAAGGTAAAGCTCAGTCAAATGTACGTTCATCAGGTGCAGATGAAGCAATTAAACTTGTTCCACCACGTGATATGAATCTTGAAAAAGCTCTAGAGTGGATTGAAGATGATGAACTTCTAGAAGTTACTCCAGAAAGTGTACGTATTCGTAAACGTCTTCTTACTGAGAATGAGCGTAAACGCGCTAGCCGTTAGATAGTTTGAGCCAAGGCTCAGCTATTCATACTAAAACTTGTATAAGCTACAGGTTTTAGTTCTTCCTCTCTAAGTTCTTCTTCCTCTTCATGTGTTTGCATAAAGTTCATGATTTCACTTTTATTTGTATGTGCATAAACTGTCATACTCAAGACCATTAAAACAAATACAACATCTTTAATCATATCAGCTCCTAGAATGTAATTAAATAATTTTAAACATAATTAGTTAATAAATTGCTAATAAGAAAAATTCTGTAGCGTTTGTAAAACTAACTATTACAGCTTAACGAAGTAAAAAACTTCTTTAAAAACCACAGAGGTTATTTTACGAAGCAGACTTAAAAAAAGTCATTTTAGATGCCTTGATAAAGACAAAAAGCAGATAAGGTTTAGGAAAATACGATGCGGTTTCTTCCCTCGTTTTTAGCCACATATAAAGCCTCATCCGCTTCTTTATACAAGCTGTCAAAATTGTACTCATCAAAGTTATTGATTATCTTCACACCTATAGAAGCAGTCAAAACCTTTGCTACCAAAGAGCTTTTGTGTTCTATCTCCAAAGATTCTATGGCATGTAAAAGCACCTTGATCTGTGCTTGGATCTTTGACTTGTCATCACTCACGCAGATACCACAGAACTCTTCACCCCCAAGTCTAAATACAAAGTCTTCGCTGCGTCGCATATGTGTCTGTAAGACCTCTGCCAAGGCACATAAGGCAATATCGCCCTTTTGATGTCCATAGGTATCATTATATTGCTTGAAATAGTCTATGTCTAAAATAAAAAATCCAAAATGATATTCATGTCTTTTCGCTGTTTGAAACTCTTTGTTAAAGACATTTTGAAGATAGCGTCTATTGTAAAGCTTTGTTAATACATCTTTGTTTGAAAGCTCTTCTAAGACTTTCATACTCTCTTCTTCATTCTTACGTGTCAGTTCCAGCATATCCTCAGAAAGCTCATGCGAATACTCCATAAAATACACTATATAAGTCAAGGTAACTGATGCCAAAGCAAAACGTAAAAAACTTGCTATATCCCAATGTGAGTCTTGCCAGGTGCCAATCCCTTCAAAGGCAAAGAAAAAAAGTATAAAGTAGAAGACACTGACAACAGCAAGCCCCTTTCCCTTTTCCAAAAGTAAAATAGAAACTAAAGGGAAAAAGAAGGTCCAAATCAGCCCATAGCTCTGATTTTGATTGATAATGGCTAAAGAGATCAAAAAAAGAAAAAGTATGGCAATAAAAATATTTATAGCACGTCCTAAGCGCTTGTTTTTATGCACATCATAAACCGCATAGACTAAAGCTAAGCAGACCAGGATATCTAAGATAGCCAACATAGTATCGCCAAGTTTCAGTAGGTTAAACAGGGAAAAAAAGCCTGTCATTATGACGGTTATATACAATAAAATATTTAAAAGAATAAGGCGCCTGTAGTTTCTACTGTATTTGTCATAAAATATATCAGCAGTTAAAAGTCTATTTAAAAATTTTGAATTAATCATATTATTTTCATTATATCTAAGCCTCTTTAAAAAAACGCTATCTCTACAGCTAAGTGTCTATCTATGTGAAGTAAGACCTCAAAATCATAAATCTGTTATATAAACACAGCTTATTTCCATACATTAATCTAAGCAAACATGATAGATATAAGTCTAAGAGGGTAAAAATGCATCTATGAAACTACAAGATATTAAACTAGAGACAAGCTATAAAACACTGGACCCCATCTTTTACGATGACACAAGGCCTACACCATTAAAAGCTCCGTATTTGATGAGCTTTAACCCCTTGGCATCTGAGCTTATTGACTTGGATAAAGATGAGGCTGATACGCAAGACTTTACTGACTTTGTCAATGGTTCTAATTTATTAGAAGGTTCTGAGCCTTTTTCCATGTGTTACGCCGGTCATCAGTTTGGATATTTTGTACCCCGACTAGGCGATGGACGTGCTATTAACCTTGGTGAAACTAAGGGCTGGAACTTACAGCTCAAAGGTGCCGGTCCTACACTCTACTCACGACAAGGTGACGGAAGAGCTGTTATACGTTCTTCTCTAAGAGAGTATCTGATGTCTGAAGCAATGCATGGCTTAGGTGTTCCTACAACACGTGCTTTAGCCCTTATAGGCTCAGGTGAAGATGTTCATAGAGCATTCCGGGAAAAAGGTGCCATTGTTCTAAGAATGTCTCCTTCGTGGGTACGTTTTGGGACCTTTGAATATTTTTACTACAGTGAGGACTATGACAAGCTTGAACAGCTTGCTGATTATGTTATTAATCAAAGCTATCCGCATTTAAAAGACAAAGAAGATGCCTATTTTTTAATGTATGAGGAAGTAGTAAAGGGTACAGCTGAACTTCTTGCACATTGGCAGACTATTGGCTTTAATCATGGAGTGATGAATACAGACAATATGTCCATTGCTTCATTAACCATAGATTATGGACCTTATGCCTTTTTAGACTCTTATGACTTTAATTATATCTGTAATCACACCGATCAAGAGGGGCGATACTCTTTTGGTAACCAACCTCCTGTTGCTTACTGGAATCTCTCTATGTTAGCTCGTGCGCTTTCGCCTATACTCAACGCTGATAGAAGTGAAAAAGCCTTAGAGAGCTTTGGAAATATCTTCACACAAAAATATATGGCTTTAATGCGGGCTAAACTAGGTTTTGAAAAAGAAGATGAAAATGATCTAAAACAGATCAAAGCACTCTTGAGTATTCTTGGATTACAAGGACTTGATTATAGTGTCTTCTTTAGAAAGCTAAGTCATTACAGGGGAGATAAAAAAGAACTCTTAGGCATGTGTGTACAACGAGATCCGCTTTCACAATGGTTGGATTCGTATGATAAACGCTTGGAACTAGAAGAGAACGCGAATAGAAATGAAAAGATGCTTCGAACTAATCCAAAATACATTTTAAAAAATTATATCTTGCAAGAGGCCATAGAAAAAGCCGAAAAGGGAGATGACACGCTGGTCAACGACTTGCTTAAACTAGCGCAAAACCCTTTTGATGAGCATCCTGAGTTTGAAAGATATGCAAAGACGACCCCGTCTGAATACGAGAACTTAAAGCTTTCATGTTCTTCTTAGTGTTGTGTCACCCTGTGACCTTTCTTTTTAAGTAGGGCGACTATCCCCTCTTTTCCAATAACATGTCCTGAACCGACAACAACAAAGTAGTTCTTGTTTGTCTGTAAAAATCTCTCTATCTTATTTGTCATTTTATAGTTTCGTTTCGTAATAAGATTATCATAAATATCTCCTAGACTTGGATCTTCTTCTAGGGGTTTAGACATTATTTTATCAAAAGCCTCAGCATTTCCGTTCTTCCAGTTTTTAAACATCTTATTAAGCATAGGTTCCATCTCATGCATAGATTCTAGCGTATAAAAAAGGAGCCTGTCTTGAAAACCTTGGTCTTCTTTCGCAAGAAGAGCCATCTGCTGCTCTGCTGTTTCAAGTTCAAGTACGGGCTTAGCCTCTTGTTTCGCCATCAGCAAAAAATGCTGATCAATGCCTAGTTCAGGAGAATATCCTAAACGTACCATCTCCATAACACTCAACTGCAACATCACCACCCATGGTTTCATCTGCTGAATATTTTGCATAGGCATGTTTAATTTTTTCATATAGGCTTTTAATGTCTGATAGGTTTTTGGCGAAAGTTCACTCTGCAAACTCTGACCGGCAGGATAAATACCTGAACGCATCATTGTATTTTGAATCGTTACAGCAGACTCAGTAGAAGTCGGGTCAAGTTCAAGCACTAATACGTCGCTTCTTTTATAAGCCTTAGTTATTTCTTTGTCTAAAGGATAAAGCTCAGGTTTCGCCAAATGGATAGAACCTAGGACATAAACTGTAGATGTTCTAGAACTCACCTTATAGAGTAAAGATTTAGCCTCAAGATGCAAGGAAAAAAGAAGGAAGAGTGACAAAAAGTAACCATATTTTTTCAACATAAAATGCCTTTAACCCTAGTAACAAGGGGATGTGTTTTTCTGTGCTATGAGTGTAACAAAAAAAAGTAAAAATTCTTTCTTCATTTAAAGATTTAATTGGTCTTTGCTATGTATAATTTTTTAACTAATGGCGAATTGAAATTTCGTCTATCACTTCACGAAAGACAGCTGTAATGGATAGAAAAAAGATATACAATCCCGACTCAAAAGAACACGTCAATGACCGTAAGATATTTGGTGGAGACCCGACAGGTATATTTGAATTAAATAATATCAAATACCAATGGGCTTATAATCTATGGGAGATGATGTTAAATAATACATGGTTTCCTAAAGAAGTCGATATGACGCGTGATGCACTTGATTATAAGACGCTTACAGACACAGAAAAAAGAGCCTACGACAAAGCATTAGCTCAACTGATCTTTATGGACTCACTACAAACAAACAACCTTATTGATAATGTTAATCCTTATGTGACCTCCCCGGAGGTCAATCTTATTTTAGTGCGTCAGTCGTTTGAAGAAGCCCTTCACTCTCAATCTTATGCAGTTATGGTCGACTCTATCTCACAAAACTCTGATGAGATCTATAACCTCTGGCGTTCAGATATGAAACTTAAACATAAAAATGACGCCATTGCTGCTGTATTTATTGAACTTTCAGAAAACCCTTCTGAAAAAAACTTTTTAAAAGCATGTTTTGCTAACCAGATTTTAGAAGGGATTTACTTCTACTCTGGTTTTGCTTATCTTTACACTCTTGCGCGTTCAGGGAAGATGTTAGGTTCTGCTCAAATGATCCGTTTTATACAAAGAGATGAGGTAACCCATCTTACTCTTTTTCAAAACATCATCAACACGCTCAGACGAGAACGTCCGGAACTCTTTACTGAAGATCTTAAAGATGAGATTTATAAGATGTTTGAAGAGGCTGTTGAGCTTGAAGTTCAATGGGGTCAGTACATCACTCAGGGACAGATCTTAGGTCTTACTGACGACATCCTTGAGCAGTACATCAAATATCTTGCTGATGACAGACTTACCTCTGTTGGATTTGAAAAACTTTATAATGTTGAACACCCTATCAAATGGGTAGATGACTTTGCAAAATTCAATGATCAAAAAACAAACTTCTTCGAAGGAACCGTAGCCAACTACTCAAAAGGTTCTTTAGACTTTGATGACTTTTAGAGAGACACCTCTCTAAGATGTTAAAACCTTCTCTGTGCACCCTACAGTTTCCATCCACCTCTGATTACGAAGAGAACCTCTCTACTCTTATATCTCTTATTAAAAAGACTCCTGAAAACAGTGTTGTTTTAGCCCCGGAAGTCTGTTTAACAGACTTTGATTATGAGAACTTTGAAGAAGCAGCTCTTTTCTCCAAAAAGTCGCTTGAACAGCTTGTACAACTGAGTCAAACACGTATATTGGTCTTAACCGTCATTGAAAAACGAGAAGATGGAAAGTTCTACAATGTTGCAAAGGTTCTGCATAATAGAAGAGTTGTTCATACACAGTGTAAAAGCAAGCTCTTTAATCTCGGGGATGAGCACAAATATTTTGCAGAGAATAAAGAAGAAAAGCGCTCCCTATTTGAGATCAACGGAATAAAATTTGGCCTGCTTATCTGCTTTGAATTACGTTTTAAGCAATATTGGCAAGAGCTGGAAGGTGCAGATATCATCTTAGTACCGGCACGCTGGGGAAAAGCCCGCAGTGAAAACTTCACCGTACTCACAGAAGCATTAGCGGTTATGAATCAATGCTATGTCATGGCCTCTGATGCGAGTAGTGATGACTGTACATCTATGAGCGGCATTATCTCTCCTTTTGGCCAAGTAGAGCGTAACGGGAACGCTCTTTGCTTAATAAATGAATATGATAAACAAGAGATTCGCCGTATGCGACGCTATTTGAACGTAGGAATATAATGCAAGCTAGAATGAACGCCATAAAAAATGCCAAGTTAGCTGAAGAGATAGATGCTAAATTTTCCCTAAGTGAAATGGTTAAAAAAGCTATTGCCTCCTCCAACAGAGAAGCCTTCGTTCCTGCTGGTTTCACCCATAATGCTTTTAAACTTGATGCCCTTCCTATTGGCGCTAACCAATGGATATCTTCGCCTTTAACTGTTGCCAAGATGAGCGAATATCTCTATCCGCAAGGTGCAGATTCTGTATTAGAAGTAGGTTGTGGTTCAGGATATCAAGCCGCAATACTCTCCAAGCTCTTTAGACGTGTATTTACCATTGAACGCATCGAGCCTTTAATGATTGAGGCCAAACAAAGATTCAGAAACTTAAATATCACCAACATCCATACACGAACAGATGATGGACAAGGTGGCTGGATACAGTATGCGCCTTATGATCGTATACTCTTCTCCGCTTCCGCTACACAAATCCCTCAAAAACTCATCGACCAACTTGCTCCTGATGGCATCATCGTAGCGCCTATGGAAAAAAATGGAAAACAGGTCATCACACGCTTCACTAAACATGGAAATTCCCTTCAAGCCGAAGAGCTGGAAGAGTGTGTCTTTGTTCCTGTTTTAAATGGAGTTCAGAAATAATGGAAAACAAGCAAAGTGATGTTTCAGGCGAAACTGCACCAAAAACAATTGGACAGATGTGGGATGAAAAGTTTTCACGTGAGGGTTACTTTTATGGCTTTGAGCCCAATGTATATATCGAGTCACAAACACACTTGTTAGCTCCGGAAGGAGAAGTCTTATGTTTAGGTGAGGGTGAGGGTCGAAATGCCGTATACCTTGCTTCTAAAGGCTTTGATGTGACAGCCCTAGATGCTTCTGCTATTGGAATGACCAAGGCACTTATGATGGCTTCCAAACGTGGTGTTAGTTTTAAAACTGAACTGCTTGATTTGGAACAGTGGAAGCCAGCACAGAGTTTTGACGCGATTGTGACCTCTTACCTTCATCTTGAAGAGCCTCTTAGAACCAAGGCCTTTCAAACAGCATTTAAAACACTTAAAACAGAGGGTTACTTTATTGGTGAGTTTTTTTCTATTAATCAAATTCCCAGAGAAAGCGGGGGACCTAAAAAGCCCTCTTTGCTTTACACCCTAGAATCCTTAGAATCCATTTTTTCGATAGAGGGTGCGCAGATCATTTATTTAGAAGAGTGTGATGTTCCCTTGGATGAAGGAAATGGCCATCAGGGAGATGCCTTAGTTATACGTGTTATCGCACAAAAGTTATGAATCCTGTCTTTGAATACAAGTTCACTGTAAATGAAGACCCTGCAAACTACATACGACATGTAAATAACCTCTCTTACTTACAATGGTTTATAGACACTGCCATTATGCACTCTGATGCTTTAGGCTGGGGAATAGACGCCTGTAAAGAACGCAATCTTGCTTGGGTGGTCAAAACCCACCGGATAGAATATGTAAGAGAGGCTTTTCAAGGTGATGAACTCATCATCTATACATGGATTCATAAAATAGATAAAACACGCTCTACTCGTCGTTATAAATGTGTGCAAAAAGATAATAGAAAACTCATTGCCAAGGCTGAGACCTTATGGGTACTTGTTGATTATAAAACAGGTAAACCCCAGCCCATACCTGTTGATCTAAAAGAGAAATTTATAGCAGTATCCATAGAAGATGAGCCTTAAGCCTTAGCTCTCTTGGAATCTTCATAGGCATTTTTTATTCTCAAAGCAGCCTGCATAAAAGCAGCTTCATCTAAACCTAGCTCTCTTACAAGTTCTAGAGCCTTATCCAAGTTCTCTTTATTTAAAAAACCTTTGATATTTATTGCTGTTCGTATAACTTCAATAATATCAAGATCAAGTTGCTCAAGTTCACTACTACTATCATCAAAATCTAAACTTTTCAGAATGTCAATATAACGCTGTGAAAAGTTCCAATGCTCAAAGAGCAGTCCCCCTATAAAGTATGAGGTAGTATCTGAATACTTATGCTCAACTCCTTGCATATTTTTAGCATAATAGATCTCTTCAGTAAAAAGATGACCATAATCACTCGAAGCCATCTCTTCAGCAAAAATAGCTTTTCCTGTCTCCATAATCAAAGCCAAGGGCACAAGGTTCTGTGCTCTTCTCATATCTATACCCATATACCATTGAAAAAGTAGAGCAGCTTGTAGATGGCACATATCATTAAATTTCTCATTGCTTATACCATACGCACCCATATCTGGTTTGATATGCTCCTTCATAACAATAGAAAGTACAAAACCCTTCATAATACGTGAGCCTAAAAGTGTAATCGCTTGACCTACAGAGGTTATTTTATTGTTAAAGCCATATTTTGGATCATTAATCATCCCCAACATATCTGCCGTTAAAATTGTATCGTGCTCAATAAGGCGTGTTAATTTTCGAAGATCTATATCATCGTCATCACTTTGTGTATACAGTTTCAAAATCTTTTGTGCCAAATCTGAAAGTGGCGGTAAAATCTCAATGCGATTAACTAGCGATTGAAAAGGGGTGTCACCTTTAGCAGCTGTCTGTTTTTCTGTATCAGTATCATTCAAAAAATCATTTAAATCATCATCTTCAATAGGGGGCATAACAAACCTTATGTATTAAACTTGCCTCATCATCTCTCAAATAAATTTAAAATTACATTAAATTATATAACTTTATATATTATTATAAGAAAACTTAATATAGAATAGGCAGATGATTAATTTACCTAATACAAGGTTACGAAAAACTGGCCTGTTTTTTTTAATACTATTGTTCCTTTTGGCGGGTATTAACCACTTTAATAATCCAAACTTTTATGTCTCAATCATGCCACCTTATCTTCCTTTCCAATCTGAGATCTCCTATATAGCCGGTTTTTTTGAGATAGTGGGTGCCATTGGTCTGCTCTTTGCGAAAAGTCGAAAGATCGCAGGGTATGGCCTTCTTATACTTTTAATCCTTATCTTTCCTGCCAATATACATATGGCCATGCATCCTGAATATTTTCCAAAGTACTCTGAGCTTACTATCTATCTGCGTCTTCCCATACAGTTTATCTTTATGGCTTGGGTCTATTGGGCAACCTTAAGAAAAAAAGCTGTCGGAAGCAACGATCTTTATTAAAGAGCCCGATATTGGTCTAATATATGCTTTACAAAGTATAATTCCAATAAAAAAGTTTAGCCATGAAATCTATTATATTTGTATGTTTAGGAAATATCTGTCGCTCACCTCTTGCTGAAGGCATTGCAAGAAAAATCATTCAAGAAAAACAACTTGACATCAAAGTCGATTCTGCCGGTACAGGTGACTGGCATATAGGTGAGTCACCTTGTGACAACTCTGTCAAAGTGGCTGCACAAAAAGGCGTAGACATCTCCATGCAAAAAGCCAGACAAGTCACCAAAGAAGATTTTTCTCAATATGACCTTGTTGTTGCACTTGATGATAGCAATATAATGAACCTAAAAAAAGTTTCAGATGAAAAGGTACTCAAACTAGGGGCCTTTGGATATAACAATGAAGATGTACCTGATCCCTACTTTTTTGATGGTTTCGAGGGCTTTGATAAGGTCTATGAGATGATTGAAGTCTGCGTAATACAACTAATTGATGAGCATACTGATGACTAAAGCTCTCGCATCACTTTTACTACTCATAAGCTTGATAGAAGCAAAAAATCTACATAAAGAAAAAATCTATCAAGAACACTTCTGTAAAAAACTCGGTGGTATCATTGAATACAGATTAGAAGATAAAACGCGTGTAGACTGTCTTTTGGATGATTATGCTATTGAAGTTGACTTTGCAAAAAAATGGGCAGAAAGTATAGGTCAATCCTTATACTATGCAACAGCCACATCTCGTAAACCTGCTGTACTACTAATTATGGAAAATGAAGAAAGAGATGAAAAGTACCTTCATCGCCTTGAAAGCGTTAGTGAAAAACACAATATTGATATTTGGATTATTAATAAAGATTTTGAAATAACTCAACAATAATGGAATAATAATTGCTTTTAATCTTCACAACACTAAGTGAAGGAGAAAGTATGCTTGCCTTGTCAACTGAAAAAGCTGAAGGTCCAAAGGGACTTCTATCTAATCTTTTAGGCCTCAAAGCAGGTGTAAAAGGTGCTCAAGATGATAAATTCTCCCTTATGCTTAAATCCTTCGGTCTGGGAAAAACAGAAGGCAAGGATTTTCTTTTTGCTAATGACAAGGGTCTTAAATTAGGTACTCTTGATCAAGAAGGATCCCAAAAGAAGCTTGATCCTCTTTTACTTATGAGCGAAAAGACTGAAGAGTCCTCAAAAAGTAAAAACACTAAACTCTTGTCACTTTTTGCCCTAGGCAATGAAGAAGCAGCTGATGAAGAGCAGTTCCACGCTGACATACTTAAGTCTATCCCATTAAAAGATGCCAAACAAAGTATACAGACACTTATAGGCGAGGCAAAATCCTACTTAAAAGAGCAAATCTCTCAAAAAGTTGATATTAAAGAGCTTCCTAAGACCTTGGGCGGATTGATTAAACTGGCAGAAAAATCAGGTATAGATATCAAAGCCATTAACTTTGAATCCCTATCTAAATCAGCTTTTAGTCAAGAGCTGTCGCAAGCCATCTCTCTTGCCAAGCCACAAACCTCACTGCCTCACTCCACAAGCCAGTTAGTGAAGCCAACACCCGTAAAAATTGAAAAAGAGCAAATACAGAGACCACTCAACGCCTTACTCAACAAGGCAGCTGCCTTAGCCCAAGTGTCAGCTGCTTCTGCACCTATACTAGATGCCTTGGAAGAACCAAAGGCGGTTAAAACACTCTCAACAAGTATTCAGACTCTACTTCATGGCGAAAGCTCTGAAGACGAAATGGGTACAAGACTTGAAAGTGTAAAAGAGCAAGAAAAGCCCCAACTTGTAACCCAGGCTAAAAATGAAGCTCTTTCACAAAAGATAACTGAGGCAAAACAGCTAATCCAAAATGTCTCGCAAAGTGTAAAAGAGACTGTAGAAAACTACAAACCTCCTTTTACCCGTATAAAGATGCAGCTTAATCCCCAGAAGTTTGGTGATATGGAAGTCACACTGGTACAACGTGGAAATAATGTGCATATCAATATTAATGCCAACACTACAGCCTTGACTGTAATGATGCAAAACTCACACGAACTAAAGGCCCAATTGAGTGCACAAGGATTAAATGATGCACAGATGAACTTCTCGTCTGGACAACAAGAACATCAGCAAAATGAACATAAACACAAGCAGGAAAATGCAGGACTCACCTATGAAGAGTTTGAAGATGAACTCACAGAAGTAGCAACGGCTCTAGAGATCGTTGTTCCTAGATATATATAACGATAAAGGATACATAATGGCAATTGATACCAGTTATGCAACATCAACCAATCTACTGGATGCTCCAGCAGGAACAAATCCAAATGGTGTTTTAGGAAAAGATGATTTTTTAAAACTTCTTCTTGTTGAACTTCAATATCAAGATCCAACCGAACCAATGGATTCAGAGAAGATTCTATCACAGACATCACAACTGGCAACTTTAGAGTCTTCTGAAAACACGAACAAGGCACTTGAGTCTCTATCTGCCTCACTTCTGTCCAGTTCACAGTTCAGTACCGTATCAGCAATCGGAAAGATCGCTGATACAGGAAGTAACGGTTTAATCTTTGAGCAAGGACAGGCTCCCTCTTTTGAGATCTATTTTCCTGAGGCAATCGTATCTGGAAATGTCGAGATCAAAGATGCAAATGGGAATATCACCAAGACTATCCCAATCGCTCCAAACGACAAAGGTGTTTACTCTTTTGATTGGAATGGCATCACTGATGCTGGTGATGCAGCAGATTCAGGTGTATATTACGTCGAAGCATCTTATGCTAATCCTGATGGAGCAACACTTAAAACACGTGCAGGTGCCTATCCGATTGAATCGGTACGCTTTGAAGATGGCCAAAGTCTTTTAAAACTAGGTTCATCGTATGTACCTTTTGACTCTATCGTAGAGATTTACCAGTAAGCTTGGAGGAATAAAGATGATACAGTCAATTTACGCGGGTGTGAGCGGTTTACAATCCTTTCAAACCGGTATTGATGTTCTTTCTAACAATATCGCTAATGTTAACACGGTAGGTTTTAAAGGCTCAAGCACAGAGTTTGGCAATCTGTTTAATAAAGAGATATCTGGCATATCACCAGTAACCTCAGGACAAGCAGGCCTTGGTGTGAAAGTGACAGCAACCTCTTTGGATCTAAAAACAGGCTCATACTCTCAAACTGAAAGTTCAACAGACCTAGCTATCGTCGGTGATGATGGTTGGTTTGGACTGACAGGTCCCAATAATGATGAATATTTTACTCGTGCCGGCAACTTTCACTTCGATCCATTTAATTTAGATGGTCCAAAAGATTTTCCATTTTTCCCTTATGATGAACCTACAAATACAAACGTACGTTTAGCAAGTCAAGAAGGTTTTTTTGTCACTGGAACCTTAGCTAACAATACAAACAATGGGGTTTTAAGTCCTGTTGTTGAAGTCTTAGAACTTGATCTAGCCAATGTTGAAGCGCAAGGCCCTCTCATCTTTCCTGCAGGCCTAAGCTACCCCGTTGAACCAACCACACAAGCTGACTTTTTTGGAAATATTGGTGTAGACGACGTTCCTCAAGTCGTTTCTGCTTCCGTTATCAGTCCTCAAAGTGATCGAAACAACCTTCGTCTTGTGTTTAATCAAAGCAACCCTCAACCGGCGGTAGGTATATCTTGGGATATAGTAGCTACGACTCAAAGTGCAGATGGTTCTATTATCTTTGATACACAAAATGGCGTTGCGACCTTTGATGATGCAGGTTCACTGGTAAGTTCCACATTAGGAACAATCAACAATGATGGTGCTCCTGTACAAATGAACCTTGGTTCAAGTTTTTCTGGGATCATCTCCAATAACGGTCCTTCTGTTGTCTCTTCAGCCAGTGTTGATGGAGCATTAGCCGGAGATCTCATTGACTATACCGTAAATAGAAATGGTGAGGTCATCTCAACCTTTACCAATGGAAAGCAGAGTGTTGTTGGTAAGGTAGCTATTTATCACTTTCAAAACGATCAAGGTCTAGAGGCAATAAGCGGTACTCGTTTTAGAGCCAGTGATAACAGTGGGGATCCTATCTTTTATTCACAAGATAATGGTCAACTGCTTTCAAATACACTTGAGACTTCCAATGTAACACTTGAAACAGCACTTACTGAACTTATCATTATGCAAAGATCTTATGATGCGGCCTCAAAGACTATATCAACCTCTGATCAAATGCTACAAAATGCTCTACGTATGGGTGGATAGCAATGTATTAAAAAGTGAAAATGCAAAACTTTCACTTTCTTTATAATCCATCTTCTTTTACAAATACTTCAAAAACTTGCTAGATATAGACTAAAAAAACTTATATATATTTATATCAATATTCTTGATGGGTATATCCTAAAGTTGGAACAAACTTTGCTTTTAATTATTACTAGTAAAAAGTAAATACTCTTCTCCTCACACGATAAGGTAAGCTTTTTTAGAAAAAGGATTTGCCATGTTAAAATCATTATTTTCAGGTGTCTCTGGTCTACAGTCTCACCAAATCGCAATGGATGTTGAATCAAACAATATCGCCAATGTAAACACTATTGGATTCAAGTATTCACGTGCAAACTTCTCTGACCTACTGGCGCAGACGAACCAAATCGCTACTGCTCCTCAAGGTCAACTTGGTGGTAAAAATGCCGTTCAAGTTGGACTAGGAGCGACCGTTGCGTCCGTAACCCGTCTACACTCACAAGGTTCTATACAAAACACGGATAAGAATACCGATGTTGCTATTCAAGGAGATGGTTTCTTTATCGTCAGTCCCGATGGCGGAAATACTTATAAATATACCCGTTCGGGGGATTTTAAATTTGACGCCAATGGAAACTTTGTTGATAACAATGGTTTTATTTCTCAAGGCTGGCTAAGAGATGAGACAACAGGTCTAGTCGATTCTACTGCACCTATCCAAAATATCATTATTCCACCTGGTCTTACAACACCTGCTAATGCATCAACTGAAGTTGTCCTAAAAGCAAACCTCAACTCAGGTCCATTAGTAGAACAATTTACACCAACAAGAGCTATAGCAACCAATGGAGATATTACTCTTCCTGATGGGCGAACCATCCTTACTACTGATGTAGACTACGCGAGCTTTTTAGAAGATATGGGCGTTATGTTTAATGGAAGCGGTGAAGCCTTTAGTTTGACATCTGCTGCAACACCACTAACTGGTCTTGGAACAGATGGAGGAGATGGTATATTTATCTCTCTTGACGGTGGTGCAAACTATGCAGAATTTCGTTATACAAGTAACCCTGCTGACGTGAATGTCTTAGCGGGCGGTACAGGCGCTGGTAGTATTGGGGTCACTCCTCCTCCACAAATATCGGGTGCACCATCTAATACTGAGAACGTGTATTATTTTAATAGCACTGAAGATATGCGTATTGCGATGCAAGACTATGTTGTTACTGGAACAGGAGCTTCGATAGGCGCAGTTGTCGCAGTAAATGCTCAGGGTAAATATGAGATAGACAACTCACTGGGTGGTGCAGGCTTAGCTATTACAGTTGCAGGAATTACATCAACAAACGACTTGGCTACAACCGAGAACATCTTTTTCACAGAAAGCTTTACACCCTTATCTGGTAACATCTTAGCTGGTTCTATCTCTACTAAACAGTCTCAATCTATTAATGCGGCAACACACGCATCAAGTATTGATATTTTCGATTCTCTTGGCTCGAAACATACTCTGAAAATGGACTTTAGAAAACTATCAAGCTCACCAAGCCTTGGTAGTACTTGGTCATATGAAGTCAGTGTTCCACGCCCAGGGGATATTGGTGGACTTGCACCTAATGAAAACATACTAAGACCTGCTGGTATCGTAACCTTTGATAATACAGGTGCCTTTGTTGGTGCCAATGTGCCAAGTATCAGTTTTACAGGAAACAATGGATCAGCTCCTAATCAGACGGTTGCTTTAGACTTTGGTTCACCAAACGGATTTGACGGGCTGACTTCATTTGACAACCCATCTGCTACTTCTGGTATTTCCCAAGACGGTTTTCCAGGTGGTGACTTATTAGGTATTCGTATTGATCAATCAGGTACACTTGTTGGTTCATTCTCAAATGGTCGATCGTTTGGTCTAGCTCAAATGTCAATGGCAAAATTTTCAAATAACGAAGGTCTAACAGCAGATGGAGGGAATGTTTTCATTCAATCAGCAAACTCAGGTGATCCGATTGTAGGAACAGCAGCAACAGCTGGACGCGGATTTATTCAGTCATCTGCTCTTGAAGCATCTAACGTGGATCTATCACGTTCACTAACACAGCTGATTATCATTCAGCGTGGTTATCAGGCTAACGGTAAAACTATTACCACTTCTGATCAACTTCTTAATACTCTTATTAACCTCAAGAACTAATCGCCTTTGGCGATAGTCTCTAAATCTTCCCGTAAATCTCATTATATAACTGCATAGCTGATCTGTCTGATAAAGAGGCTATATAATCTGCAATAACCCTATGTTTAGCTCTAACATCTAGCTGCAAAGCAAAATACTTTGGAAGCATCTTAGGCTCATCCATAAGAGCATCAAAAAGACCATCTACCGCTTTTTTACCTGCATACATCTTCCGTACTATCTCTTTATGTTGATACAGTTCTTGAAACAGTATTTTCTTAAGTTTTTTTATCTTTGTCTCCAGTTCTGGCTCAAACCCGATAGGAATAGCTTCAGAACTAGAAATACAAGCAGATAAGACATGTGAGTTATCTATTTTATCACGTGAGTATTCCAAAAGAGAGTACACAAGGTGGTTTATAAAATGCGATGAAAATCTATATCTGAACATCTCATCTTCATCTTCGTTAATTCCTTCTTCATACACCTTTTCTAGGACCTCTTGTGCCAACTCACTCTGTCTAAGCGTATCGAAACTGATAAGCCCCGAATGAATACCATCATCAATATCATGACTCATATAAGCGATCTCATCCGCTCTGTCTACAACCATTGCTTCAATAGAAGGATGGGTGTCAAGTCTAAACATCTTATCGATATCATCAGAAAAGAAAGGCTTTTTATACGGATAAGAGTGTTTTAAAACCCCTTCTAAGGTAGCAAAAGAGAGATTCAATCCATGAAAACCCTTATAACGCTTTTCTAACAAGGTAAGTACCCTAAAGGATTGATAATTATGCTCAAACCCATTGCTGTAACCGGCTTGTTTTAACTTTTTGTCCAACTCATCTCCACCCACATGTCCAAAAGGTGTATGGCCCAAATCGTGTGCTAAAGCAATCGCTTCAGCCAATGACTCTTCTAGACCTAACTGTGAAGAGATGGAACGTGCGATTTGCGACACTTCTATAGAGTGTGTTAAACGTGTTCTAAAAAAGTCACCCTCTTGATTTAAAAACACCTGTGTTTTATACTCTAACTTTCTAAAACTGCCTGAGTGAATTATCCTGTCTCTGTCTCTTGCGTAAGGGGAACGGAAGTCATCTGAAATCCCATAAAAACGTTCGTGTGCTTGCATTAAGGTATCCTTGGTCTTGTGAGTGCATTAAGTGGATCTTGTAACTCTAGTTTTTCTTGTGTTATAAGTGTGTTAGTCCCCGTTTTTAAAGTGCCTTTCTCAAGAACTCTAGCACGCAAACCACCTCTTCCACTCATAAGTCTGTAGGCACCTTTTTTCATAACAGCGTTCATCCATGTGCAAGGTGAACAATGCTCAATACCTTCAAAGCTAAGATCTCCGATGCAAAAGGTCTTACCAATAAGTTGATTTAGATTTATCCCTGATATAACAATATTACGTCTAAAAAGTTCTGGCTTGTAAGAAAGTCCAAGCTCCCTACACACCTCTTTCATAACTTCTTCATTCATAAATGTTAATGGATATTCTGAAGACTCAAACCTATCATCTTTAATGCCCCTGCCTGCCTCAAGCTCAACAACATCATGTTCAAAAGTAGAAGCATTTCCAACATCGAATCTTTCTCTTGTAAAATAATGATGCTCAGGTGAAGAATATATATATGATATATTTACTTCAATCTTATTTTTCATTCATATGCACTTCTATTTTTTCTGGCTTTTTACATCGAAGGCATTCACCATTTTCATCATACATAGGCAAACTGGCCTTAGCCGCCTCATCATCATTATAGTTTCTACACTCAGTTGATACTTCACCGGGCTGAAGGCTCTCACACATACTTGCATTAAACTTGAAGCCTTCACACCCCATGAATATAAAAGATATAAGTATAAAGGTGTACTTCATTATTCGAGTTCATATCCCTTGTTCTCTAAACACTGTATGCAATCCGGTTTGATGGGAGATTTTGAAGCCTCAGCTGCTTTTTTCTCATCATAGTAGTTACACTCAGTAAAGTCTTTTTGTACCTGCTGAGGCGTTGAATAACCCTCTGGACAGATAAGCCCATTAATCTTTATTCTTTTGCTAAGTTGCTCTTTACTTTTAAAGTTACAACCGCCTAATAAAAGTAGTGATATTGCTATAATTAATAATTTCATATTTATGTTCCTATTTTAAGTATTATAGCCTTTTTAGTTATAATCCTTTCTATAATAATAAAAGGGCAAAAATGAAGCAGTACTTAGACTTATGCAATCGTATTATTGATGAAGGCACTTGGATTAAAAATGAAAGAACAGGAAAACGCTGTCTTACCGTTATTAACGCTGACCTCCAATATGAAGTAGGTGAAAACAAGTTTCCTATGATTACCACGCGTAAGTCTTATTTTAAATCTGCCATTGCCGAGTTTTTAGGATATATACGCGGGTATGATAATGCTGCTGATTTTCGCGCCTTAGGAACAAAGACCTGGGACGCAAATGCAAACCTAAATGAAGCCTGGTTAAACAACGCCCACCGTAAAGGTAAAGACGATATGGGTAGAGTCTATGGGGTTCAAGGTAGGTCTTGGAAAACACCTGAGGGAAACACTATCGATCAACTCAAAAAGATCGTAGATAACTTAAAAAATGGTATTGATGACAGGGCTGAGATCATCACCTTTTACAACCCAGGTGAATTTCATATGGGTTGTCTTCGTCCTTGTATGCATACACATAATTTTTCTTTAGTTGGAGACACTCTTCACCTAACCTCTTATCAACGTTCTTGTGATGTGCCCCTGGGATTAAACTTCAATCAAGTCCAAGTATTTACCTTTTTAGCACTAATGGCACGAATAACAGGTAAAAAAGCAGGAACAGCTTATCACAAAATCGTTAATGCTCATATCTATGAAGACCAACTAGAACTCATGCGTGATGTACAAGTTAAACGTGAACCTTTTCCTTCACCTCAGCTGCATATATCCGATAAGATACAGACTCTTGAAGACCTCGAAACATGGGTAACAATGGATGACTTTTCAATTAGCGGATATGAGTGTCATGAACCTATTGCTTATCCATTCTCGGTGTAAACATGTCTAAGCCCATTATCTCTTTAATTGCCGCTATGGCAAAAAACCGTGTTATTGGTAAAGACAATGAAATGCCTTGGCACCTACCCGCTGACCTAGGACATTTTAAAACGGTTACCTTGGGTAAACCTATCATTATGGGGAGAAAAACATATGAGTCTATAGGTAGACCTCTTCCTGGCAGGGTAAACATTGTAATAAGCAAAAATTCCGAATATACCCTAGAAGGCTGTGAAACCGTTACTTCTTTAGAAGAGGCTATTAAGCTAGTAGAAGATGTAGAAGAACTAATGATTATAGGTGGAGGTTTTTTATATTCACAAACCTTACCGCAAGCAGATAGACTTTATCTGACCTTTATTGATTTGGATGTACAAGGAGATACAAAATTTCCTAAATATGAGCATTTGAATTTAAAAGAGGTAAAAAGAGAAAAGCATCTTAAGGATGAAAAAAATCCTTGTAATTACGAGTTTGTAGATTATATAGTCGTCTAAGCGAAAAGCGTAGCCACAGCCTCTTCACTTTGCGCACCTTGCGCAATTTTTGCTATGTACTGAACATACATCATAGAGTATTGTTTCGCAATCATCTCAATATCATCCACAACTCTTAAATGGGGTTGTATTAATGACTCATGAAGATAAGTTCCCTCTTCAAGTTCACACACAGCCTCAGGAGTTTGTGATACTGCTAAGCCAAAATGTATAAAAGATTCATATAAAGCATTTAGAGCGATAATATGATCTGCCGCTTTTAAAACACCCTCATCGGGTTTTTGGTTTTTGTTATATATATAAGTTTTTTCTGCTGCCTCAAGGGCTAAAAAGATCTTTTCATTCATGTAAATCTCCTCTTGCTAGGGACATTTTATCCCAAAATAGTAAACAATTGTCTTTAAAAAAAATGTTAATTAAGTGTGAGTGTAATAAGTTTGGCTTATTTTATTAAAGAGGTATGACTGTGCATTGGCACGGCTTATTTTACTAAAAAAATATCAGCCAAGCTGAGTGTTTCACTGTTTTCTAAGCTTTACACGTTGAGCATGCGTGATTGCAACAGCCATTGCATCAGAAATATCAAGAGGCTTTATCTCTTTTTTAATGCCTAGAAGTCGTTGGACCATAAAGGCGACTTGCTCTTTTTGAGCCTTTCCTTTACCTGTTAGTGCCTTTTTTACCTGCAAGGCTGTATACTCTTCAAAGGGACCAAACTCAAGTAATATTTTTAACATCATCGCCCCTCTGAATTGAGCAAGTTTAATAGTTGTCTTAGGGTTATGCGCATAAAAGATATCTTCCATAGCAACTTCATCTATTTTATGATTTTTAAAAATTTGATCAAAACCCTCTACCATTTGGGGAATTTGGTTTTGTAATTCTTCAGGCTTCATCTTGATTAAACCAGCTTCAACCAACTTCATACTTGAGCCTTCTAAAGAAATTATCGCATATCCTAAGTTTCGTGTTCCCGGATCTATGCCTAAGATATTCACATCTCTTCCTTTTCCCTACAATAGGCACCTATTCACATTTATAGGCTATTTTTTCACATATGTGAAGAACTTTTAATTCACATCAAGTATATCCGCTATTTTAGCAGAGTATTTAGAAAATTTTGATATTATTCACAAAAGTTATTCACATTGGTTTTATGTGAATAAAATAACATTTTTATGCATTTATTTAAAAAGGTACTCAATGACTATTGGTGACTCTATCCTTGCTCAACTAAAACAAGAGATCAGCGAGGTTGAATATAAACGTTATATCAAACAACTTAGCTTTTGTACCGAAGGCTCTAAAACTGATTATGCTCTATTTTTAGCACCTAATCCTCTTATAGCCTCATGGGTTCGTACACGTTACAGTGAAAAAATTGCTCACCTGTTTGAAGTAAAGACCAGTGTTAAACCTCAGGTTGTTATAGAATTAAAAAACAAACGTACTCAAAAAACACAGGCTAAAGAAGTTCCTTCTGTCTCTCCTCAACATTCTGCGCATCAAAGTCTTTTAAACCCTGCTTATACCTTTGATAATTATGTAGTAGGAACCTCTAACCAGTTTGCTTATTCAGCTGCTCAGTCTGTTTGTGAAAAACCTGGTGAAGCTTATAACCCATTATATATATATGGTGGTGTTGGTTTAGGAAAAACACATCTTATGCAAGCTGTTGGTAACAGACTTCAAGCACAGGGAAAGTCAGTTATCTACTCTTCTGTTGAGCAGTTTGTAAATGATTTCACCCGTCACCTTCGTAATCAAACTATGGACAGATTTAAAGACAAGTACCGCAACTGTGATGTTTTAATGATTGATGATATTCAGTTTTTATCAGGAAAGGTACAAACACAAGAAGAGTTTTTTCACACCTTTGAAACACTTAGAAATGAGAACAAACAAATCATTCTTACCTCAGATAAACACCCAAAACAAATTGGTGGTTTAGAAGACAGACTTAAAAGTCGCTTTGAATGGGGTCTTGTAGCTGATATTCAGCCTCCTGAGTTAGAAACAAAAATCGCTATTATCAATAAAAAATGTGAAATTAACCGTGTGGATATTTCTAAAGATATAATTGATTATATTGCAACTATTATTGATAATAATGCAAGAGAGATTGAGGGCATACTTTCAAAACTTCACGCTTATGCAAAACTAATGAATCAAGAAATCACTCTTGAGTTTACTAAAAATGTTCTCAAAGAACAACTCAAAGAGAGACGTGAAAATATTACTATTGATGATATTGTAAAGTTTGTTTCTAAAGAGCTTAATGTCAAACCAAGTGAGATCCGTTCTAAAAGCAGAAGTAAAAATATTGTATATACAAGACGTGTATCCATCTATCTGGCAAGGTCATTAACACAAAACACTATGCCTCAGCTTGCCCAATACTTCGGAATGAAAGATCATACAACTATTTCACATACTATGAAAAAGATCAATGAACTTCTTAAAAGTGACGAGAACTTTAAGCTCAAAATAGATGAACTTAATAACAAAATATCAGCTGGTCAAACAGCCTAGGTATAAAATCAGTAAAAAAAAAGATATAATTTCTTAGGTGAACAAATGTGAATAACTTTTTAAAAGTGTTCACATCTGTATAAATGCTGTAGTCAGGGATTTGAAGCTGTTTTTCACATATTCATCTCGCCTACTACTATTACTACTATTTTATAAATATATATAGGGATTTCAACATGAAGATATCAATTGCAAAAACAATTCTAGAAAACATACTTATTCATTCACAAGCATTTCTAGAAAAAAAAGATACCTCACAAATCACTTCTCATATCTTTTTACAAACACATGCAGGTAAACTTTTAGTACAAGCAACTGATCATGAAATAGGTCTTAAGGTTGAAACAGATCAATTAGAAACATTATCTCCTGGATCTATCACTGCTAATGGTAAAAAACTTTTAGATATTGTTCGAATATTAAAAGATGATTTTATTATTTTAGAAAATATTGGAGAGATGTTACATATTCAACAAGGTCAGTCTAATTTTAAACTTCCTACATTCAACGCAAATGAATTTCCTATTTTTCCATCAGAAGACTCAAAGCCAAAAATCAATTTAGATTCTGCAAAACTAATTTCATCTCTAAAAAAGATTACACCAGCAATTGATAACAATAATCCAAAATTTGAATTAAATGGTGCTCTCATAGATATATCGTCAAATAAAATTTCTATCGTATCAACAGACACCAGACGTTTAGCTCTAGTAGAAATAGAAAATAATTCATCTGAAGAGCTTTCTTTAATTATTCCTAAAAAAGCAATTATAGAAATACAAAAACTGTTTTTTAATGCAATAGAAATTTATTACGACAATACTCATCTAATCATTAAGTCAGATCAATACACATTCTTTACAAAACTTATCAACGGAAAATTTCCTGACTTTACACGTATAATTCCAAAAGAGACAGGCTATAATCTATCTTTACCTAAAGCTTTGATGATAGATGCTATTAAACAAATCACTACCATATCAAATGATTTAAAAATTACTTTTGAAAATGGTCTCATTACTTTTGAAAGTTTAAGTGAGGATAATATTGAAGCAAAAACACAAATCTCATTTGATACACCATTTAATGACCCTTTTGTATTAGCAATCAATAGTAAATATATTTTAGATTTTTTATCTCAAATAAACACAACTGAGTTTAATGTGGGTCTAAATGAATCAAATCTACCTTTTGTAGTATCCTCAGAAGATTTTAAAACAATTATAATGCCAATCGTTATCTAAATATCTAAAAACCCTTTTACTGCCTTTACAGGTAGTTAAAAGTATCACTCTTTCATATTTCCTCTACTTATATGCCTCTTAAACAAAAAATTTAGCAAAAAAACGATAGAATGGAAACAATTATGCCTTTAATGAGGCAACTTAGGATAAATAATGGCAGAAAAAAGTTACGGTGCAGATAATATTAAGGTCCTTAAAGGACTTGAAGCAGTACGTAAACGTCCAGGGATGTATATTGGAGATACTGGACAAAAAGGGCTTCATCACCTTATTTATGAAGTAGTTGATAACTCTATTGATGAAGCAATGGCAGGGTATTGTGACACAATTTCTGTAACACTTACCAAGTCAGGAACAGCAATGGTTTCAGATAATGGTCGTGGTATTCCTACAGGATACCACGAAGGTGAAGGAATGTCAGCAGCTACAGTTGTTTTAACAGTTCTTCATGCTGGTGGTAAGTTTGATAAAGATACCTACAAAGTTTCTGGTGGACTTCATGGTGTTGGTGTTTCTGTTGTAAACGCACTCTCTTCAGACTTAAAAATGACTATCCACAGAGATGGTGAAATTCATGAACAAAACTTTAAAGAGGGTATTCCTCAAGATCCATTAATAGTTACGGGAAAAACTCGTAAAGCAGGAACAACAATTGAGTTTTTTCCAGACCCAACTATTTTTGATGCCATTATTTTTGATTACGAATATCTTTCACGCCGTTTGAAAGAGTTAGCTTATTTAAACCCTAAAATCACTATAAATTTCAAAGATGAGCGTTCTGGCGAAGAGAATACTTACAATTTTCCAGGTGGAATTGTTCAGTACGTTGAAGACATAAATAAAAAAGTTGCTGTTACAAAACCTATTTATTTTTCTGAAAAATTAGAAGATATTGAAGTTGATATTGCACTTATGTATTGCGAAGCATATGATGAAAAAGTGTACTCTTTTGTAAATAATATTCGTACACCAAATGGTGGTACACATGAAACTGGTTTTAGAATGGCCCTTTCACGTGTTGTAGGTAATTACAATACTAAAAATGGTGCAGCAAAAGAGAAAGATGTAAAAATTTCTGGTGATGATGTTAAAGAAGGTCTAATCTGTATCGTCTCAGCACGTGTACCAGAACCTCAGTTTGAAGGTCAGACTAAGGGTAAACTAGGTAATGCCTATGTTCGTCCTCTTGTCCAGAAAATGGCAAATGAGTTTCTTGCTAAATATTTTGAAGAAAACCCTTTAGAAGCAAAAATAATTGTTCAAAAAGCACTTATGGCGGCTCGTGGTCGTGAAGCAGCTAAGAAAGCAAGAGAACTTACTCGCCGTAAAGATGCGATGACCGTTGGTACACTTCCAGGTAAATTAGCAGATTGTCAAAGTAAAGATGCGACTATCTCCGAACTATACCTGGTGGAAGGGGACTCTGCAGGTGGTTCCGCTAAGCAGGGTCGTGATAGAGTTTATCAAGCCATTTTACCTCTTAAGGGTAAGATCTTAAATGTTGAAAAAGCACGTTTAGAAAAAATTCTAAAATCAGATGAAATCACAAATATGATTACCGTTCTTGGTTGTGGAATTGGTGAAGAGTTCAATCCGGAAAAACTTCGTTATCACAAGATCATTATTATGACCGATGCGGATGTTGATGGTTCTCACATTCAAACACTTTTACTTACCTTCTTCTTTAGATATTTTCCTCATATCGTTGAACAAGGGTATTTATACCTAGCACAACCGCCTCTCTTTCGTTATAAAAAAGGTAAGACAGAGATCTACTTTAAAGACGATAGAATGATGAATGATTTCTTGATTGAAAATGGTGCTGAATCTTTAGAGATTGAAAGTATTGGTAATTCAGACTTAGTAGAATATTTAAAAGTAGCTGATCATTACAGAGGTTCTTTAGAATCCTTAGAGCGGAGATATGCACTTATTGAACTTATACGTCACTTTATTGAAAATCCAGATATAGCTGGGATGACACATGAAAATCTTTTTGATGCAGTTAAGTCTTTCTTAGATGAGAGAAACTATAACATCCTTTCTTCTCAATCAACGGAAGAATCACTTCACCTTTTTGTTCAAACAAATGATGGTATGGAAGAATTGATTGTAGATGATTCACTTTTCTCATCTCCACATTTTACAGAAGCACATTATATTTTTGAAAAGCTTCGTGACTGGGGTATTCAAACAGATAGAGATCCTTTAGAAATGTTAGAAGAAGCAACAGAGTTTGCTAAAAAAGGATCTTATATCCAACGTTACAAAGGTCTTGGTGAGATGAATCCTGAACAGCTTTGGGAAACAACAATGACACCAGATAATCGCGTACTTTTACGCGTAACAATTGATGATGCAGAGGTTGCTTCTGATACTTTTAATTTATTTATGGGTGATGAAGTTGAACCACGTCGTAAATATATTGAAACACACGCTAAAGATGTTAAACACCTAGACGTTTAATTTAAAGTTAGGGGGCATAATGATAAATACTTTTAAAAAAGTTCTCCCTAAAAAGAGAAGATAAATGCTCTATCCACATAAAAAAGAGCGGGCTCACCGTTTCTTACTAGCACTTCGTACAGGGCTTCCTCTTTTTGTTCTAGCAGCTATTCTTATGTTTTTTAGACTGAGTGATTATTTTGAGACGATTCCTGTAAGTTTTTATATCTCAGCGATATTTATCTTAGCCGTTTCTATCTATTTTATTTTTTATATGATCTATAGAGGTTTTGACGAGCAGATAACGGATCCTATTACACATACTTTTACACGTCAAAAAGTAATCTCTATCTTAAAAGAAGAGATTGTCAAAGACAAAGACTATAGCATTATATTAATTAGTATTGAAAATCTTGCAGATATCAATTCACACTACGGTACTATTGCGGGTGATAGGGTTTTGAAAAATGTAGCGAGAGAAGCAGGTAAGTTTTTTGTTGATAAAGGTTTTGAGAAATTTCCTATAGGACATTTTAAGGGTGGAGACTTTCTTATAGGTTTAAAGGGTAATTACAATTCTATTCGACCATTTTTAGAGATGATGTGTATTAAGTTTGATGACTTTATAATGGATGATATAGAGATAAAAGTGAAGGGTACCATTGTAGATAAGAGTTTGAGTTCTGATGTCATAGCCTTAGTTGAACGTCTTTTTGAACTTAAAGAGAGTGAGATGGAAGATGGTGAGCATATTAAGGCACCAACTGAAGATGATATTTCCCTTTTTGAACTAGAAGAAAATATCCGTTATGCCATAAGCAGTCGTAATTTTTCACTTATGTTCCAGCCCCTTTTAGCAGATGAAAATATAGCTCAAGTCAGTGTTAAACTTCAGGGTAAAAATGACAAGATTATTCACCAGAAGACTTTTATGCCTGTAATTAAAAGATTGGGGTTTGAGCGTGAGTTTGATGAGATTCTTTTAGAAAAGGTGCTTATAAATTGTAAAAAAATAGAAAAAGTGGCCTTTGCCTTTAATATATCTCCTTCTGTTCTCAGAAACAAACGCTTTGTACAGCGTTTTAAGCAGATGGTAGAAAAAGAGAGGGTCGACTTTTCACGTTTGATTGTTTTACTTTCAGAAAAACAGGTGTATTCAAATATGAAACGTTATAACGATCTACTTCAAGAGTACAGAGGACTAGGTGTTCGTTTTTGTTTAGACAATGTAGGTTCCGTGAATGCTTCTATAGAATACATGAAACGATTAGAAGTGGATATAATTCGCTTCGAGAAATCATTTACAAAACATGTCGATACACAGGCGTATGTTTCATTTTTACGAGCTTATGTTGCCATCTCAAAAGAGTTACAGGTTAAGACATGGATTAAGATGGTAGATAGTGATGAGTTAAAAGAGAATTTTGAAAATATGGGGATTGACTATATTCAAGGAAATATCATCTCTAAAATCATTAGCTATGACAAATTAGAAGAATACCTCACATAAGTAAGATAGTTTTAAAAAATTCCAAAAAGGACAGCCCATGAAGTATGGCGAAAAAATAGTAACAGAGTTTAATGTTGATACAGACTTAGAGATCTGGCCAAATGAACACAAGAAGAACTACCTTATCAAGATGACACTACCGGAGTTTTCATGTTTATGTCCAAGGTCAGGTTACCCAGATTATGCAACAATCTATTTAGAATATACACCAGATGAATATGTGGTTGAATTAAAAGCAATTAAGCTCTATATCAACTCATTTAGAAATAGAAATATCTCTCATGAGAACACAGCAAATGAAATCTATGATGTTTTAGATGAAAAACTAAAACCGAAATTTATGAAGGTAATTGCGGATTTTAATCCAAGAGGTAATGTTCATACCGTGGTTGAGATTGATAGTTCTAAGATAGAAAAATAATTTAACACATTATTCACACAATGACTTTCTATAATACATTCAGAAAGAGAGAGAGGTTTCTCCCCTTACTTTAGCTCTCTTCTATTCATTCATTTTTCCCCAAACATAATTTAACTTACATCGATTCTCCCTTAAGATGTAAGTTTATTCTCTTAAACTGTATCAAACATCACATACATACTTTAAAGTGTGAGTTATACTTGTAAAAAAGGAGTATATATGCGTTTAAGTTTATTATTCACATTTATTTCTATGTTTGGTATTGTTCAAGCATCTAGTGAAGTTACTTCTTACAAGGTTGCTTTTGATAAGTTTATGCAAGGGATGAAGGCTTCTGAGTCCCCTTTTTCAACCGAAGATCAAAAGATTATGCAAAAGGCAGCAGAAGATTTACAAAAACAACTTCCTAGTCCTGGTATTGAAGTAGGTGAGAAGGCCCCAGACTTCAGTCTAAAAAATGCTCTTGGAAAAGAGATTCATTTATATGAAGAGTTAAAAAAAGGTCCTGTTATACTTGTTTTTTACAGAGGTGCTTGGTGTCCTTTTTGCAATATGCACCTGCACACCCTTCAAGAGAACTTGGAATTTTTTAACCAATATGGTGCTCAGCTAATAACGGTAACACCACAAACACCAGATAAGTCAGCTGAACAGATTAAAAAAGACGGATATCCCTTTGAGGTCTTGAGCGATTTGGATAACAAAGTTATGAAGTCTTATAAACTCTATTTTGAGATGCCTGAGGCACTTTTAAAAGTCTATAAGGCTCATGGTCTAGATATAGAAGCCTTTAACGGTATAGGACGCAGAGGCTTACCAATACCGGGCTCTTTTGTTATTGATGTGGATGGGACGGTAAGAGCTATGCAAGCACAAACTGACTACAAGCTTAGGATGGAGCCTGAAGTGATTGTAGAAACACTTCAGGGACTATGATATAAGGATAAGTTTCTTAAATAATGTGCATTTTATTATCTAACACATTATTCACACATCAAGCTTTTATAATACACACAGAAAGAGAAGAAGTTCCTCCCCTTACTTCTTGTCTTCTATTCATTCATTCTCCCCCAATATAACAATTAAGCTTGTACCGATTCTCCCTTAAGGTATAAGCGAATACCTGGTTACATTCCTACCTATAAAAGGGTATAATATTGAAAAATAATATAAAATGTAAAGTATGATACGAAAAGTTTTTAAAAAAAAGAAATCTAATCCCAAACTTGATGCCATCATGAAAAAGTATAAGATACCCAGAGATCTTCTTTCTGTCAACCGAAAGATGGTCTCACGTGCTATTTTAGTAGGTATGTTTATCGCTATGATACCTATGCCTATGCAGATGTTAGCTGTTGTTTTAGTGGCGCCTTTCTTTCGTTTCAATGTACCTATTGGGGTTTCCTTGGTTTGGATAACCAACCCCTTTACAATGCCAGTTATATATTATGTGGAGTATTTAACAGGAAATTTACTGCTGTTGGGTGATGGGGTTCATGATATAGAATTGACTATGGAGTGGTTTACAGCCAACATAGGCAATATTTTTGTGCCTTTATATGTCGGTGCAGCCTTTTACTCGACTCTTTTTTCTGTAGGGGGTTATTATCTTATAAATTGGCTTTGGATTATTTCAGTTGAGAGCGCAAAAAAGAAGAAGAACGAGAAGAAAGACTAAGAGCATTTTTAGACTTGCATAACTTTATGTAAGTTGTTGTTTATGCCAATTTAAGAGTACTGACTCTAAGGTTTTAAATATGATTTTAGCCATTTGAGGGCTGACTTCTCGTCTTTAATTTTCCCATCAAGCTGTTCTTCGTAGGCCTCTTTCAAGATAACTTTGAATTCTAAACCAGGACTCATCCCCTCATCTATAAGGTGACGTCCGAGCAAGATAGCTTCAGGCTGTTCTTCATGTACCTTAAGTCGTTTTGCCTTTTTTAACAGCCACTCACCTGCCAGGTATTTTCTCTTCTTAGCCTCAGCCGTTGTACGTCCAAAATGGTCTGCCTTCGCTAGTATTACAAGGTCTTGTATATTTACACGGGTAGACAGTCTTCTAATAGCGGGATCTTTTGCTTTTTGTTTATAGAGTTGTGAAGGAACCAAATGCTCCTTGATGAGAGGAAGGATCTCATCTAAAAGTGCTTTTTCACTGCTAAGTTTGTTGATCAAGGAAATGGTGGGCTCTAAAATATGTTCATGAGCTATAGAAGAGATTTTCCCATCTTCTTCTTTGGTGGCTTCTACTTTTCCAAGGTCATGGCAAAGAACGGCGAGCATTAAGACAAGATCTTTTTTCTCATCTTTGGTTTTGAGTCCAGCCATGGCATCTATACTCATCATTGTGTGAGTCCAAACATCACCTTCAGGATGATAGGTTGCATCTTGCTGAACGCCTTGAAGGTCTTTAAGTTCGGGGTATAAGGCACCTAGTTTATCTAAAAGCTCAAATCCTATAGAAGGTCTTTCGGACTTTAATAGAAGCTTTTTATATTCTTCAAAAATACGCTCACTAGCAAGTTCATTTAACATCTTGTTTTTGACCATGTTTTGACATATTTTGAGTGTGTCTTTGTCCAGTATCATATCAAAACGCGCGGCAAATTGAGCGGCTCTAAGTACACGAAGAGGGTCTTCCACAAAGCTCTCATCATCCACATGACGGATGATGCCATCTTCTATATCTTTACGACCATTATAGGGGTCTAAAAAAAAGTCTGTCTTAATATCATAACCGATAGAGTTCATGGTAAAGTCACGACGTTTTGCTGCGGTAGTGTAGTCCAGTTGTCCATTAGTCTGAACATGAAAGCCCTTATGTCCCTTGCCTGTTTTTATCTCAGTGCGCGGAAGCGAGATATCAATGTCATATCCATCAAGGTTGATCTTTAAGACACCAAAGCTTTTTCCAACTTCATGGACAGGAGCCAAGTCTTCTAGGGCAGATTTTAGATTTTTTAGAGAGTTGATTCCATATACTTCAATATCTATGTCTTTACTCTCTTCGCGTCCTAAAAAATGGTCACGTACATAACCACCGACAATGAAAGCTCTTGCACCGTGGCCCATAAGCGTTTCAGCGAGTTTTGTTACGGATGAGTGTATTTTCATAATAAACGCTTTAAGGCCTCTTCAAAAAGCTCTTCGCTCTCATCAAAGCTATCATCAGAGTTGAAAATATCACTCATACAGCTATAAAGGTCTTCGTTTTTAATAATAAGATTAAAGGCTTCTTGTCGATCCTCTAACCAAGCGGTGTTGTCTTCTTGATATGAGCTGAGCTTCATCTTGACATACTGCATAACATTATCAACATCTTCGTGATCATCCATGAGCGTGCTTAAGTAACGAGAAGCACTACGAAGTTCTTCTTCATAGATCTTTTTATTCATATAGATTGCGACAGACAGAAGGAGGGAGACAGCCTCTATTTTCCGACCATAGTTGCGAGTCTTCCAATGGACATAACATTTCCCTAAAAATGATGTTTGTTCAATACTTGTCTCAGTTGGCAATAGGCTGTCTTTATGTTTATTTCTAATATTATACACTAAATTTATATGATCTTAATTAAGCATAAAAGGTGTACACAAAAGGGAGAAAATAACATTTTGGTTGCCTTTTTGAGATAGGGGAGAAGTGCACTTTAACTAAAAAAATATTATTGAAACTTAGCTAATGTTTAGCACTGGAAAAATAAGATCGCAAATATATGCAGACATGGCATGTCCAGGTTATAAAAAGTATGTGGGTTGGGATAGAGCTGAAGGTCTAGAAGGGTATACTGTCGAGATTGGTTTCTTTTTCGATTACCTAAAAGAAAAAATTCCACCTATAAAGGGCATATATATGGAACATGTATCAATTATTGATGCGATTACTTCGCGTTCATCAAAAAGAAAATTTTTAAACAAACCTGTACCTAAAGATATTCAACAGAAGATTCTTGATGCAGCAGCAATGACACCTTCGGGTGCAAACATGCAGCCATGGATCGTTTATGCTATTTCAAATGCCCAAGTGCTTAAGAATATTGGAGATGATATTATCTCTCATATTGATGCGGGAAATGATGTTGATCAGTTTATTCAGTATTACCCTATTAACTGGATTAATCCCTATAAAAAACGTCGTATAACGACAGGTTCTGGTCTATATAAACATTTAGAAGTAGATAGAAAAGATGAGGAAAAACGTAAAGAGTTATGGCATGATAACTACCGCTGGTTTGGTGCACAAACGGTTTTCTTTATCTGTACAGACAAGTCTTTAATTGATGGTGCTCAAGGTGCCTTTATTGATTGTGGTGCTTATATGCAAAGCCTTATGCTTGCCGCTCAAGCTTATGGGATTGACTCTTGCCCTCAAGGCTCAACTACGGAATACGGTCGTATCATCGCCAAGACCTTAGACCTTCCGGAGAATTTAGCTCTTTTGTACTCAGTTGTTTTAGGATACGAAGACGCATCGGCTGTTCAGAACTCGTATCAGCCGCAACGTGCACCTATGGAAGAGATCGTTACCTTTATAGACTAAGTTTCTTTTTCATTAGCGTTTTCACTCTTTTTGTACTGTTGTAAAAAAACATTTTGTCCCGGAAGGGCAAAATCAATCTCATTCTTTTGCAGTATCTCCCAAATCGCATATAAAAGATCTTCTTTTACCTGATACCATTCTTCTCGATCAGTAGTACGTGAAAAGGTCTGTATTAATATACTTGCATGTGAATCATCAAATCGGTCAAGATAGACAAAACGGTCTTTTTTAAGCCCTAAAAGGTTCTTTTTAGAGACAAAAACCTCTGTATAAGTATCATTTTCATGCTTTTGGATATCATCACTTTGTACAAGGTCTGGGTGTTGAGAGATCATATAACGTATCTCTTCTATGACCTCACGAAGTTTTTGAGGTTTTGTTGTGTAAGCAACGGAGATGCTGGTCTTTATCTCTCTTCCTAAGCGTCTTTTACTCCAGTTGACTATGGGTTTAAGGTTTGCTTCGGCGTTTGGCATGATGATAAGAGAGTTGTCAAAGGCTCGTATCTGAGTGGAACGCAGACCAACCTTGACTACCTCACCTTCAAGACTTCCTATAGCGACAAAGTCACCCTGGGAGAAGGTGTTGTCAAGAAGAAGGTTTAAAGAGCCAAAAAGATTGGCAATACTGTCTTTGGCCGCTAAGGCAATGCCGATACCAAAGATACCCAAAGAGGTTAAAACCGTTTGAAGGCTAACGCCCATCTTGTTTAAGAAGTAGACAAAGGCTGAAATGGCCAAGATGCTTTTTAACATATCAATCGACAAAGAGACCAGAGCCTTTTCGTTTTTACTACTGTCTTTAGTCTCAAAATAGCCGATAACAATATAAGAAATAAGCTCCATGGAAAGATATGCCAAGGTAAAGATGTGTGCGAAGATGATGAATGACTCACCAAAACCACCGGGTTGAAGCGGATAGATAAGTGTCAAAAAGAGATAGTCTAGAGCATGCACCCATAATACGAGACGAATAGGCTGTAAAAGCTTTCTGTTCTCATAATGTTTAAAGTTAAAAAGGCCAAACCTGAGTACCCATTTTGAAAGATAAAGACTAACAAAGAGTAGAACTATGATGACAAATATAGAGACAAGTTTACCGCTATTAAGATAGAGAAAACTGATATGCCTGTTTAGCCGTCTGGCTGAAGCATTGGCATTAACGGTATTGATAATCTCATCATAATTAATAAGGGTAAAGATAGTTTTTTTCGCTAATAGTTTGGGGTTTTCTATAGTAAAGTCAAGGAGCCTTTCGTAGGTCTCAGAGATGGTGATATAAGCCTTGAAGTTTTCACGTGTTGTTTCTGCCATTTGGTTTTGATCATGTAAGATACTTTGGTATATCTGAGTAAATTTTTCTTTATTGACAGTCTTGTGCTCTTGCTTGGAACTTAGAGCAAAGTCTTTTATCTCCCGTTTAGAAGCATAGGCCTGTACCATATGTGATAAGGAAATAACATAGTTGTTAAGATAGGCTAACTGCTCAAGATAAGCCAAGGCGATACGGTCTCTTTTAACGGCAAAGTTGTTTCCACGTTTGATATTCAGAGCGATACGGTTTTTAAGAAACTGGTTCCGTTTTGCAAATTCATCTTTTCGGATAAAACCTTCTGCATAAGGGTCATCTTTGATGCTTATTAAGACATTTTTCAGGTAGTCTTGATTTTCTTTGAGGACCTTTTGCATAGCTACATCATCATTACTTGTGTTTTGATCAAAGGCTTGGGATTGAAGGGTATGTACTTTTTGTAAGGAGTCTAGGATGGAGGTCTTTTTGATAAAGTCACTGTTTTCATAAGCAAAGACATAAGAGAAGAAAAAAAGTAAAAGAGTTAAGATGCGCATAAATACCTCTATAATTTAAGTAGAGGAAATTATAACGCAGGTAAGAAAATGGTTTAACCGAACTTACCTGTGATGTACTCTTCAGTTAGCTTCTCAGAAGGCGTTACAAAAAGCTCTTCGGTTTTACCAAGTTCTACAAGATCACCAAGATACATAAAGCCTGTGTAGTCTGATACACGCGCGGCTTGTTGCATATTGTGAGTAACGATAAGAATAGAGACCTTCTCTTTTAGCTCGATAATAAGCTTTTCAATACCTTGAGTAGAGATAGGATCAAGGGCTGAGGTAGGCTCATCAAAAAGAAGAACCTCAGGTTCAACGGCAATAGCTCTAGCAATACATAGACGTTGTTGCTGACCACCTGAAAGGCCATTTGCATCATCTTTTAGACGGTTTTGAGTCTCTTTCCAGATAGCTGCATCTTGAAGGGCTTTTTCAACACGGTCTTTAAGTTCAGTCTTGTTCTTAATCCCTTTTAAACGCATACCATAAGCCACATTATCAAAGATGCTCATAGGAAAGGCCGTCGGCTTCTGGAAGATCATACCGATTTGCGTTCTAAGTTTGATCATGTCTTCTTTTTCTTGAAGAATATTACGTCCTTCAAACATGATCTCGCCACTATAAGTGTTCCCCGGATAAAGATCATGCATACGGTTAAAAGAACGAAGCAGGGTCGTCTTACCACAACCTGATGGTCCGATTAGTGCCGTTACCTTGTTTTTAGCGATAGGCATAGTAATACTTTTTAAGTTAGGTTCACTAACACCCGCGTAGGTAAACTCAAAGTTATTAACCTGAATTGCTTTTTCTTCTGGGATATCAATTATAGTTGCCATTATTTCTTCTTTCTTGTCATTAATAGTAAACGGCCTAAGATATTTAGACCAAGGATAAACATAGATAAGATAAAGGCAGCCGCCCATCCTAACTTTTGCCAGTCTTCATATGGACTGGTTGCATAATTAAACATTGTAACGGTTAGTGAAGCGATAGGCTCACTAAGGTCAGTGTTTAAGAAGTTGTCATTAAACGAGGTAAACAGAAGTGGTGCTGTTTCACCTGAAACTCTTGCTACACCAAGTAAAACACCTGTTAAGATACCTGTCTTAGCACCTCTAAGGACGACTTGCAGGATAACCTTATACTTAGGGGCTCCTAGGGCAAAAGCGGCTTCTCTAAGCGTTGTTGGAACGAGTTGAAGCATATCATCTGTTGTTCTTAAAATGATGGGAACCATAATAATAGTCAGTGCGATAATTCCTGCCCATCCACTAAAGTGACCAAAAGGTGCTACAAAGATAGCATAGACAAAAGAGCCAATAACAATAGAAGGTGCTGACATCATAATGTCAGAAATATCTCTAATAATATTAGCCAGTTTTGATTTTAAGCCACCATATTCACTAAGATAAGTTCCAGCCAAGATACCCAGAGGAACACCAATAACGGTAGAGACTCCAATAAGCATAGCCTGACCGATAAGTGCATGTTTTAAACCGCTCTCTTCATATCCGGGAGGTGCTCCTTCAAAAATAAAGATATTCCAATTTATAGCTTCAATACCATTCATGATCAAAACAGAAAGTATCCAAAGTAAAAAAGCAATACCTACAGCTGCTGCAAGGCTTGAAAGCACCATAACAACCTTGTTGATAAAGATGCGTTTTTCAGTATGTGTCATTTTCTACCCCTTTTCAAAAAGGCAAATTTCGCAAAAGCGATAATTGCAAATGAGATGATAAACAACACCATTGCAAGATAGAAAAGACTTGAAAAGTACAGTCCTTCATCCGCTTCGGCAAACTCATTGGCAAGAGCAACGGGGATAGAGGTTGCAGGATCTGTGATAAGTGAAGGTATCTTATGCACATTACCCATTACAAAAGTTACGGCCATCGTCTCGCCAATAGCTCTACCTAAGGCTAAAATAGTCGCACCGATGATACCGGCCTTAGCGTAGGGAATTACAACATCTTTAATCACATCCCATTTAGTTCCGCCAAGTGCATAAGCAGACTCTTTTAAGATATCAGGTGTTGTGTTCATCGCGTCACGTGTAACCGCAGCCATAAAAGGTAGTACCATAACCGCTAAAACGATACCGGCTGTTAACAGTCCTATTCCAAGCCCTCCAAAGATGTCACGGATAATAGGAACAAAGTAAAACAGACCCCACATACCGTAGATAACAGAAGGAATAGCAGCAAGAAGTTCTATAGAGACACCTACAGGTGACTTCAGTTTAGCGGGGGCAATTTCAGATAAAAATATAGCTACACCAATAGCTAAAGGAATGGCAAGAGACATAGCTAAAGCCGTAGACATGATGGAACCAACAATAGCAGGCCAAGCCCCAAACTTCTCGAGATTTGGAGCCCATTTACTATTGGTTAAAAAGTCAAAACCAAAGGCATCTATAGCAGGCTTTGCTTCTTGAAATAAAACACCAAAAATCGCGCCTGTAACAAGCAGGGTCAATAATGCGATAGAAAGCGTTGATAGGTGAAAAAACCTGTCTAGAATCTTATTCATTTCTCTTCTTATTAGGTCTCATATTGAGATGATTATTAACTAAAAAAGTCTTCATGCGAAGCTTTCTTTAGTTTGATTATGGAAGTTTATTGCAAATTGGTTACAAGGAGATTACTAAAGCGTGTAAAACACAAGATAAGAAAGGGATAAACCTTTACTTTTTCATAGGGCTTAAATCAAAGGCAAAAAGAGATCCTTCCCCTTCTTTACTCTCAATCATAAGCGTGGAGTCATGCAGCTTAAGAACATAACTCACAATAGCAAGACCAAGTCCCATTGAGTTGTCCCAGGTGTTTTTTTGCACTCTGTAAAACTTTGAAGTTATCTTGTCGAGTTCGCTTTCTGCTATACCCATGCCTTTATCTAACACCATAAACCTGTTATCCATAATGGAAACCGTTACATCTTCTTGAGAGTACTTCATGGCATTATCAATAAGGTTGATGATAACAGTCTCTATCATCGTCTTATCGGCTTTTATCATATAAGACTCGCCAGAGAAATGCATTTGTCTGTCTTTATATTTTTTACCAAGATTCATAATGACATCTTGGCTTAGCTCAGCAAGATCAAAAGAACTCTCTTTAATCTTCAAGTCTTCATTCTCAAGTTTCACAGACAGCGAAAGTCTGTCTATCATGGTGGTGATTTTTTTAGAGTTTTGCATAATCTTATCTAAGAAACGCATACGAACTTTTTCACTTGTATTAGGGTCATCTACAAGGGTTTCAGCGTATCCTTGTATGGAAGCGATAGGGTTTTTAAACTCATGTGAGATAGCTGAAAGAATATCATTTCTTTGTTTATTGATAAGACGAAGTCTCGCGGTATATTTACGTTTTTGCTTATCTCGGTTGTGGAGCTTTTTAGCCAAGTTTTTAAGGGTAAGTGCAATGTATAAAAATTCAGAAAAGTGCTCGGGTTTTATGATGGCCTTATAGTTCTTCTCTGATATCTCTCTTAGATATTCGGTTATTTGTGTAATGTCATGGCGGATTTTCTTACTAAGACTGTAGGCCATGAAAAGACTGATAATGATGAAAATAGAAAAAACAGCGGCCAAACGAAACCAGAGGCTATAAAACTCTTCCATAACGGCTTCTAAATTGACAGATAATCTAAAAAATATGGGCTTATTTTTAAAAGAAAGTTTTTTGGCCACATATAAGAAATCAGTTTTAATGGTGTTTGAATAACGGATAATAAAGCCGTATTCATGAATGGCTGCATCCATTATCTCAGGACGTCCGCGATGGTTGTCCATCTTTGTTTTGTCTTTGTTTGACTCGGCAAGTACCAGTCCCGTATCATCAATGATCGTGACTCGTATATCTCCTGTTTTATGGATATTTGAAGCAAAGGTATCAAGGTCTTGAACAAAAGGAAGTTGCATTTGAAGCAGGGATATCTGTCGTTGAAGTTGGAGTTTATTATCATCTATGGTAGTCGTTTTGATACTAAGATAAGCCACTAAAGAAGAGGTTATCAGTGTACCAACAAAAATGGCAAGAAAGTTTAGAAAAAATATTTGATGGAGTTTAAGCATTTAAGGTATAGCCTACACCGCGTACTGTCTTGATATATTCTTTGTCTTTATTTGGGTCTATTTTGTCTTTGAGTCTGTTAATAGCGACATTGACTGTTTTATCTTGATAGATATCATCCCCGCCCCAAACATTTTCAAGAAGAAAGTCTCTGTCTAAAACAATATTTTGGTTTTTAATAAGGGTAAGAAGAAGGTCAAACTCAAGTTTAGAGAGCTCTACATTTAGATTTCCAGCTTTTACTTCACGTGTTTGAGGAATCATAACAATATCTCTGTAAGAGATGTTTTCTTGGTTAAAACCAACCTTGGTACGTTTAAGGACAGCCTTTACACGCATAGCGACTTCGCGTGGGCTAAAGGGCTTGGTAATATAATCATCTGCGCCTCGATCGAAGCCTTCTTCTATATCACTGTCTTTATTTTTAGCGGAGAGGTAGATAACGGGGGTTTGGATTCCGTTTTTACGGAGCTCTTGTACAAATTCACTTCCTTCGGCTCCAGGAAGGTTTCTATCCATAAGAAGAAGGTCAACAGACTCCTCTTCAAGAAGTTGTGCCACACTCTTCGTGTTTAAAAAGCCAATTGTCTCATATCCCTCTTTTTGAAGATTGTACTCCAAAAGCTCTAGAATATCATCTTCATCTTCTACAATAACAATTAAAGCTTTTGACATAAAATCTCTTTCGTGATTTTAGAGAAACTTTTCGCAAGCGAAACCGCCACGGCTAGTTTTGACATAAAATCTATTTTTATTTTAATAACTCTGTATTGCTCCACCCTCTTTTGAGTAAAGCATAAGCTTCGCAATATTGATCGCATGGTCAGAAGCGCGTTCAAGTTTACGAAGAGTGCTTAGAACTTTAACATATTCAATAGAAAGTTCACCTTCTATAATTATACGAGAAAGTATCTCTTTTTCCAAGATAGAATGTAAGTCGTCACATTTTGATTCTTCGACCATAACAGATCTATATAGATCTTCATAATCACATTCATCATGATTGTTAAAGCAGTCAGCAATAAACTGAAGAGCAGCAATTGAAGAGCTGTGAAGCTTGATAATAATATCAGAAAGACTCTCTAAGCTACAATCACCTTCACAATGTGCCTTCATACGCTTAGCGTATTTTTTTGCACCTTCACCAATACGAATAAGCTCATTTGTCATCTTTAAGTACGTGATTAAAAGTCGAAGCTCTTGTGCCTCAGGTCCGAAAAGAGCGAAGGTCTTTACAATTTCGTTGTCAATAGTATTGGCTTCTACCTGGATGCTTTTAAGTATACTTTTAACATCATCAAATTGTTGAATATTTTTTGTTTTATACGCTTGTAAAGCTATATTGTGTGCTTCAACGACCTCAGATATAAGCTGAGCAAGTTTTCCTTGAATATCGTTAATTTGTTTTTCATAACGTGGAAGCATTGAGTTCCTTTATTAGACTTAGTCTATAAATTTATTTTGGAATCTTATAAAAACTTGATAACAAGAAGGTTACAAATAAAATCCGCTTTGTAACCATTATGTTACCTAACTTCTCTAAACTTTCGATACTAAAAAAATACAGGGTGACTTAGAAAGTTGAGAATACCTCATACTTTCTTTAGGAAAACTACATTCATAAGGATATATTAATGAAAAGAATCGCACAAGGTTTATTGATTGCTGCTGTTGCAACAACAAGTATGATGGGAGCAAAGATCAGTGGAGCGGGAGCATCATTTCCGGCACCTTTATATTATGACTGGGCTTACCAGTATCAAAAAGAGACAAAAAACCGTGTTAACTACCAGTCAATAGGTTCAGGTGGAGGTATCAAGCAGATATCTAAGCGTGTTGTCAACTTTGGTGCTTCGGACAAGCCATTAAAAAGCGCTAAACTGGAAAAGAAAAAACTTTATCAGTTTCCAGCGGTTATCGGTTCAATTGTTATCGCTTTAAATGTACCTGGTGTTGAAGATGAAAAGCTAAAACTTAAAAATGCTGTTGTAGCAGACATCTTTGCAGGTAAGATCACAAAATGGAATGACGCAGCTATTATTGCAGATAATAAAGGTCTTACGCTTCCAGATGAGAAGATCATTGTATGTCACCGTTCAGATGGTTCAGGAACGACGTATAACTTTACGTATTTTCTTTCAGAAGCAAGTGAAAACTGGAAAAACAACTATGGTGCGGGTAAGGCTATAGATTGGGCAACTGGTATTGGTGGAAAAGGTAACGAAGGTGTTGCATCTTTAGTTAAACAGACACCTTTTGCTATCGGTTATATCGAAAATGCTTACAAAGAGAAAAATAAGCTTGCAGCAGCAACACTTCAAACTAAAAACGGAAAATGGGTAAGCGCAAGAGAAGAGAACTTCAAAGCGGCAGCAAAATATGCTTCATGGACGAAAAAAGATAACTTTTACGCACTTTTAGCACTTCAAGATGGTGATACTTCGTATCCTATCGTTGCAGCAACTTTTATTCTTCTTCCTATAGAAAAAGCTGAGACAAATAAACAAGTACTTGAGTTTATAGACTATGCTTTTAAAAATGGTGACGCAGCCGCTAAGAAGCTTGGATATATTCCTCTTCCTAAAGAAACAAAAGATTTGATTAGATCTTACTGGGCAGACAAGGGTCTTACTAAGTAAGTCCATTAACGCTACTTTACTCAAAGATAAAGGTGAGATTAGTTCACCTTGACTTTGAGTCATCCTGCTTGAATCCAGGATGTAAAATATAGGGTTCATATACATTCATTCTTCTGCCCTTCGGGGCACTCCTCAAAATTACACTTTGTCCTTCATACTTTATGCTATTATCTTTAATTACATTTTTCTTTATAGGAGTAGATATGAGTGAAGAAGAAAAGTTAAAAGTCTACCTTGAACGGTTAAAGGTCCTGGCTGAGGAAAAACTTGATAACAAAATAACAGCCATGCAAGCCTTAAAAGAGTCTCTCAATATTATTGAGGGTGAATTAACAGGCTATTAAAAAACTCAAACAATGAATACAGCTTACCGAGGGGACACGTTAAGCTGTACATTAAAAGTACAAGTATAAGCACCCGTAATGGATGCATAAGGAGAGTAAGAATGGAAACGAATACTTTACCCAAATACGATATGAATGACAATCCAACAAATTGCTGTCCAAGGTTTAATCCAAAAGGATGGGACGAGCAAGAACTTCATTTTAAAGACAAACTGTTTGTGAAAGCAAAAACCAGAAGTATTTTACATATTCCTATCAATATGGGATCTGTTTTTCCGAAAACATTTACCGCCATTGAAAAAGCAAATGCAAAAGATGACAACAATTTTATCGTCTTATCTTATGATCCCTCTTCCTGGACTGGAGAACACTACTTCTCAGTCACTAAAAATGTACCTGGTCAGGAAATGGTTCACATGACAGGTGATTATTTGACAAAGGTGTTTGAAGGTCCTTATAAAAATGCACCTAAATGGGAAAAAGAGATGGAAGCATTTGTACAGAAGAAAGGAAAGCATGTTAAAAAAACATATTTTTTCTATACTACGTGTCCGAAGTGCGCCAAATTTTACGGTAAAAATTATATGATAGCTGTATCAGAGATCGAATAAGGCCTAACATAACATGGAACTACTCATCTACTTTTTAGGCTCTGTTTCTTTACTGCTTGGTTTGTTTATTATTTTTTCAAACTATGTGAGACAGATCACAAATTATAGAAATAGAAATAATGTAAATGCCAAATACAGTTCGATGGCTCCACTTGTCGGTTCCCTCTTTACCCTTGTTGGTTATTCAATACTTCCCTTTGAGTTTTCCTATCTGATATTTTTAGTTTTTGTTTTAGACCCAGATACCTTACTGGCTATTTTAAGTATTCCCTACCTTATCAAAGGATTGTTAGAATGAATAACTCTTCATATATGTTAAACAAATACTGCGGTTGTTTTCAAGGTCTGGCAATAGGTGACGCTTATGGCGCACCCTTTGAAGGAGGTCTTCTTGAGAGATTGTTATGGAAGATGATAGGAAAGACAAAAGAAGGAAAGAAGAGATATACAGATGACACGCAAATGTCTATTGATATAGCCAACTCATTTATAAAAAATGCAGATATTGACCAAGAAGATCTGGCTTTCACCTTTGCCAAAAGCTATCACTTCTCAAGAGGTTATGGACCGAGTACAGCTTACTTACTCAAGAAGATCAAAAATGGTGCCAGATGGCAGGATGTAAATCGTGTCAGATTCAAAGAGGGCTCTTTTGGCAATGGTGCTGCGATGAGAGCGCCTATATTGGCGATGTGCTTTTCAAAAGACAAGGACGCCTTAGAGAAGGCTGTAGTAAAGAGTTCTGAGATCACACATACTCATCCTATGGCAATTGAAGGTGCGAAGCTTGTTGCATTTGTTACCTATGCAGCTCTTAATGATTGGAGTAGCGAAGCTATTTTAGACGCTTTAGTAAGCTGGTGTGACTCTGATGAATACAAAAGCAAGCTTGAGTTTTGTGTGCAATCACTCAAGACTAAAGATAGACTTAGCCCTAAAATTTTGAGAAACAGACTTGGTAACGGTATTGCCGCATCCGAGTCATCTGTCACTGCGATCTATTTTGCTATTTTGTATAGAGAACAGAGTCATAGTTCAATGCTAACTTACATATACAGTCTTGGTGGCGATACAGACACTATTGGAGCCATGGCTGGCGGGATTTGGGGTGCATTTAACGGTTCAGATGCACTGGATAAAAGCAGAATCAAAAGTATTGAGGATTCAGAAAATATCATTGAACTTTCTAAGCAACTCTATTTAATGGCAAGATAAATAAACTTAGAAGTTTTTCTATCAGCTTAGTCTTTAATTCTGCTATTATCACTTATCAAGTTTAAGAAGAAAAGAGAAGATGAACACTTTATTACAACACTTAGAAGACTGGGAACAGTCTCAACAAAGACTGATTAAACGTACGGACTTAGAGCTGGAGATCGCAGATGAGTTTGACAACGAGATAGGCTCACGTCATATAGAGATAAATGGCAATGGCCTTGAAGCACGGGCTGTGTTATGGGAAGATGGTTTTTTAGAGCTAACGGCCCTGGATGAAAATAGCAATGAGTTTGTCATTAACACCTCATGTACGGTGAATGAACTTTTTGAACTCGATGAAAATCTCAATACGTGGTTAAGTGAAATAGCAATTTACGAAAAATAGAAAGTTTAAAGCTTTTTAGCAGTAAGCTATAGTAAACCTCTTAAAGGATATATCTTATGGCTACTATAGACTACGGACCACTCACAAAACTTATTGGTACTTATACAGGGGACAAAGGTTTAGATATCGCACCTGATCCCGATGGAAAAGAAGAAAACCTTTTTTATGAGACGATAGTGTTCTCTGAGGCAGGTTATGCCGTCAATGCGGAAGAGCAAGAACTTGCCGCCTTGCATTATCATCTTATCGTCAACAGAAAATCGGATGATAAAGTGATACACAACCAGACAGGGTACTGGATGTGGGATAAAGAGCAAGACGAAGTCATTCAATCTATTGCTATCCCAAGAGCGGTATGTGTCTTAGCCATAGGAAGCTCTACTACTGCAGACAATGGAGATATCACTATCAACGTGGCAACAGATGAAAGTGGTGTTATTCAAACGTCGTTTATGCACAAAAAAGCAAAAACAACCTCTTTTAAGCAGACAATGACCATCAAAGACAATGAAATACATTATCATGAGACTACCATGGTCGACATATATGGAAACAGTTTTGAGCATACGGATACAAACACTCTTATTAAAGTTTAGCCCTGGTAACAGGTGTTTTTATTAAATCTAAATAGATGAAAAGGTATCCTTTCTCTAGATAACTCGCATAAGGAAATTAAAATGAAATTTTTTAAAAAAACACCTATTTTACTTTTTAGTGTTTTGCTTCTTTGTGAACTTAATGCGGGGCCTTTTACCTTTACGGGTGAGTCATCTGAACAATCCACTAAGGGTACTTATAGAAAGAGTACAAAGCCTTCTGTCGATCATCTTATACATTTTACGGACCAGTCATCTGAAGTCACTGCTACTACAGTAAGAGACACGTATAAACATTCAACCGAACCAACCGCGGAGTACAGTACAAAGATCAGTGATCATACCTGGCCAGCGACTAAAGAGACCAGTGAAGTAACGTATAAGAACTCAACAAAATTAACGGAGAAGACTCAGCCGTCTTTAGATGCAACAGACAAGTATATTACCCAGCCTTCAGCTGAGTTTTCTACAAAATCAAGTGAGTACAGTACAGATGTCTCAGAAGAGAGTTACAAGGTAACTGAGCAGACCAGTATTTATACTTACGAGAAGATCTTAGAACCAACAGCCGAGTTTTCTACAAAGTCAACGGAATACAGCACGGAAGTTTCACAAGAGAGTTATAAGGTAACTGAACAGAGTAGTATTTACACTTACGAGAAGGTCTTGGAGCCAACAGCCGAGTTTACAACAAAATCGAGTGAATATAGCTATGAGATATCTGAACAGTCCTCAGAACAGACTACAAAGGTAAGTAGGCAAACCAGTGAGTTCACCGAACCGATCTTGCGAGCGACTTATGAAAAGGCATTAAAACCTACGGGCGAGTTTACAACCAAGACAAGTGAACAAAGTAGTGATTTTTCGGCTGATCTGAGTGAGAGGTCGGCGAAGGTCACACGTAAGACTGCTGATACTACAACGGAAAATTCCAAGGCAACGGGAAATGCTTCTAAACACAGCAGCCGTACCTTAGATGCAACCTTGGAAGATACCTCAAAGCTTACTTGGGATGGATATCAGGCATTGCTTCTTGATCCAGACAGAGCAGATCAGCTTATCAAAGAAGCCTATGCCTTTAGCGGAGAAAACTTGGATAGATTTGCAGATGACTTGGGTGTTCCTTCACACCAACTTGCTCAGGTTATCATTACAGAGGTTCCTAAAGAGGCTACGAAGACAGAGCTAGAACATATTATGTCTTATATTATACCTGCACTTAAAGAGGCTCAACAGACAGATACCCTTATCTGATGATACGTTCTCTTCTTGTCTTTTTTCTTTTATTTTTAGTTCTTGAGGCAAGAGAATTGGCTCAGTATCATGTTTTTTCTCATACACAAGAAGAGACAAAAAAACTAAAGCTTGTAAATACGTATTTAAACACCCTGCCTTCTGTCTTACTGAAAGAGCCTAAGCCTCTTGTCTTAGAATTAAACAGACCAGTGCTAGAGATAAAAAAAGATTTAACCTATAAGCTGCTGGAACTTTATGATGAACAAGCAGAGATCAGTACAACAAGGAAGTGGAAAGATCTAAGCGACTGGTCTTCATTTTTATGGCATGAGACAGCAAACAATCAAGACCCAAGAGCTTATGCAAGTTTAGATGGCTTGAAAAATGCACAAGAAGATTTTCTTAGTTTTGGTCTGTCTTATTTTTTACCGCCTGTAACGAGGGTAGAAGCATCAATAAAATGCAGAACACCCAAGAAATATGTTTTTTTTAAAGATCACTTTAAAGACTATATATCACCCCTTGAGCAAAAAGATATAGTCTGCTTATCAATGGAAGAGGGCTTTTTGAGTGACTTGGAGTTTATAGACCCCCTTAATGGACAAAAGATTGATATGGGACCTGTCTCTATGGACAGTGTTAAGGGTTTTGAGCTTTTATATGCAACACCGGGGACAGCGGACGCTTCGGAAATAGCCGGGCACTTGCTTCTTCGTATTAAACTTGACAACAATCCCAGAGCAACAAGACTGGGCCTAGAAAATCCAAATGACTTGGTTATATCTTTTTTGGCCAATACAAAGGAAGAAGAGAAAGTCTATAAAAAACCTTTTGTTCAAGAAGAGTGTACAAAAAACTGGTTCAACCTTGTAGAGAGCGGGCATTCTGACTTTGATGCTTTTAAGTCGATGTTTCAGTCTTTAAAAGGACTAAGCGGCGGGTTTATAACCATGATGGATAGGCAAAGGCTGGGAGAGAGTATTAAGCATTACACTGTCGAAGAAGATAGGAACCTTTTACGTTATGAATTGCATCTGAGTCAAGAACAGAAAAAAGAACTTTTGCAGACCTTATATCTGGCGAAGAAAAACTATAATGCTAGGTATTACTTTTTCCCTCAAAACTGTGCATCAGTCTTGGTCAAAGTCGTTTCCAAAGGTATAGATGATGAAGAGATCTTTAGATGGAACCCCATCGTTTCGCCTCCAAACACCTTAGTCTCTTTGTTTACCCGAAAGGGTCTTGCTTCTACCGTCTATCCTTCTTTTTACAGTTATAGAAAAAAGGCTTATATTGCCCAAGATAAGATAAGCTCTTTCTATCAAGAACTTGAAAACAAAAGCCCTGAATTAACTTGGCCGGAGATATCAAATCTCTTCAATCGTGATGTGTCCAGCAGGATGTCTTTTATGAATGTTTTAACAGGTTTATGTACAGAACATATAGATCTGAACCAACAATGTTATGAACTGTCTAACTTGATACAAGAAGCAGAGATGGCTTATGGGCATAAAGATATGGTGTGTGAAAAATACACCTCACCATTGAGTTCTGAAGTCCGAAAGCTACAAGAATTTTTACTAACCAGGCTGACAGAGGTGAAGCCCTTTGATACGAAGTCTATAATAGAAAAAGAGTACATACCTTATGAGCAGAGCGCATATAACGAAGGTGTATCAAGAACACAGCTTTTGAGCTATGCAGTTGGAGTAGGACATTATCGCAGTAACAGTGAGGAAGATACGGTACTAAGACTTAGCGGAAGTATAGAAAAACAGGATATGGGTTCTATCTCAAACCTTGCCATGCAAAGAGGCAACTTTGTAAGAATGGGAAGTTTGGATATTGCTTTGGGAAAAGATTCAAATTCAGATGTAAAACTTAAGACCTGGAGAGCAAGCTTATTGCAGATACAGAAGTTTCAAGACAGGTTAGAGACTATCCCTTCGTATTTTTCCTCAGCAGGAAGCCTTGGTCTGGGGTTAAGTGTTTTAGATTTTAGAGGTACGCAAGAAAGAGATATGGTTTCAGGGACTCTAGCAGGAGGAAAGGTCTTGATGAATCTATTTTCGAGTGAAAATAATAACGACTTTGTATATCTTTCTTTGGGCCTTGATATTGCTCATCAAGAAGACAGCTATTATAGACAGACAGGTCTTCAAATCCCATCATCTATTCACAGTCTGATGAGTTTTGGAAGCAAGAGACAACTGCAATGGAAAAACGGGCTTGAATATAGAAGCTCAATCAATGATAAGTTAAAAGATGAGGTTAGGTTTGATACAGAGCTGACGTATCAATTAGGAGAGTATGCAAAAAGTCTGTTTCTGCTTAAGATGAGTTTTTCGTATGATAAACTTATCTCGGAAGAAAACCTCTCTTCAAGCTTCTCTTACACGCAGGGACGCATAGGCTTAGAGGTCAATCCTTGGTAGGTCTAGTCTTTAAGTAAGGGGACAATGTCCTTTTCAATCTCTTCAGGCGTAGTTGTCGATCCATAGCGCTTGATGACTTGTCCCTTTTTGTCTACTAAGAACTTCGTAAAATTCCATTTAATAGACTCCGTCCATAAAAAGCCTGTTTTCTCTTTTTTGAGGTACTTATATAAAGGAATTGCATTATCTCCATTGACGTCTATCTTTTCAAACATAGGGAAGTCTACATGGTAGGTGGAGGTACAAAAGAAATGAATCTCTTTGTTGGAAGCAGGTTCTTGTTCTCTAAACTGGTTAGAAGGAAAACCTAAGATGACTAAACCATCATCCTTGTGTTGGCTATAAAGTTTTTGAAGCCCTTCATATTGAGGGGTGAACTTACATTCACTCGCGGTGTTTACAACAAGAACAACCTTTCCCTTGTAACTGGACATAGAGATATTTTGTCCATTTATGCCGGTGGCATTAAAGTCATAAAAAGACTGGGCCTGAAGCGAGATGATAAAGATGAGTAAGCTGATTAATAGTTTCATGCCTAGAGTATACTCTATAATATTACGAACTTAGATTATAATATTGTTAGATAATATAAACATAAGGTTGAGAAATGAAAAGTATAGTGATTTTAGGGAGTCTTCTAGGCTTATTATGTGTGAGTGGATGTGGTGCCAAATCACACTCTTTAGAAGTGATCGCAACTGCATATACATCAAGTAAGGGTGAAACAGACTCGACTCCCTCTATAACAGCATGGGGCGATAAACTGACACCGGGGATGAAGTCTATAGCTGTTTCAAGAGACCTTATAAAGATGGGATTGACGCATGGTGTGGTTGTTTCTATAGACGGCTTGGAAGATAAGTATGTGGTCTTAGACAAGATGAACAAAAGATGGACAAAAAAGATAGATATTTATATGGGAAAAGACAGGAAAGCAGCCTTACAGTGGGGAAAGAAAAAGGTAGTGATCCATTGGGAGAGTGAGAAGTAAAAGGTTTATTCTGAGGAAGAAGGATTTAGAGGTTAAAAAAGATATGCCTAGGTGGATTCATCTTGTGTGCAAAGCCTAACGTCATGGAGATATACGGACAATATACTCCTCTTTGGTAGCATTTGTTTAACATATAATAGTGTATAATAAAAGCTATGAAGATATTAATGATTTCAACCCTTGTTTTGAGTATGTTTTTCTTATCCTCGTGTGACGATACAACCATCGAGTCTGCTTACATGCCTTCCGGAAAAACCATTGATATTAAAACCTACAAGTTTGGTATCCATCCGTACTTAAACTCTAAAAAGATGTATGTCGCCTATAGACCTATTTTAGACCTGATTGAAAAAAAGGTCGGCGGTATTGAGATCATCTTAGAGACCTCGCTAAATTATGCGGACTATAACAAGAAGCTTTACAGGGGTGATTTTGATATTTCACTTCCTAACCCTTTTCAGACCTATAATGCACTTTCTCATGAGTATAAAGTCATTGCAAGGATGAAACCCGATACGGTTTTCAGGGGAATCTTCATCGCAAGAAAAGACTCTCATCTAAGTTCTGTTGATCAACTTAAGGGAAAAAAGGTTAGTTTTCCTGCGCCTACAGCATTGGCCGCGACGATGATGCCTCTTATGTACCTTCACGAACAGGGACTTGACGTGGAACATGACATTCAAAAGATGTATGTAGGCTCTCAGTACTCTTCTATTTTAAATGCCTATGTGTCAGATACCATAGCCGGTGCGACCTGGCCACCGCCTTGGGAGTCGTGGAAAAAAGAGAATCCGCAAAAAGCCAAAGAGATGGAAGTCGTATGGCAGACAGAATCGCTTATAAATAACGGTGTGATTGTAAAAAATGAACTGGATGAAGCCTTGGTTGAAAAGTTAAAAGATGTTTTAGTAGGTCTTGATAAGACGCTAAGAGGGCAACAACTTTTATATGCTGCAGGGTTTGAGGGCTTTAGAGATTCAAATTGTAGTGATTATGATGTGGTTTCTGACTTTTTAAAAAGCTATGACAAGGTAATAGGAATACCAAAATGAATCTGTTTTCCCTGTATAAAAGATACGTTCCAAGCATTAAAAGTAAGCTTATAATCAATGTTATTCTTATTCATGCCATCTTGATGAGTTTTGTTGTCTTTGACCTCACCTCACGTGAACATGACTTTATGCGAGGTCAATTTTATGCAAAGGGGTATGAGCTTACTTCCTTACTGGCCTCAAATGCTTCTATACCTCTTTTAAACAATGACTTGGTTGCCTTGGATGAATTGTTAACTGACGTGGAGAAGATACAAGGCCATTATATGGTTTTTATCTTGGACAGACATGGCGTTGTCAGAGCAACGACTAAGAAAGAGTATTTTAATTTACAACTCGATGATGAACACTCTCGAAAGAGTATTCAAGAACTACTTGATACTAATACTAATCAATATCAAGCAGAGCATGACAACCTTGTAGATACTGTAAGTACGGTAGAAGTAGAGGGAAAGGTCGTTGGTTATGTGAGAACACTTTTGGATGAGAGTTTTATGACACAAGAGATGAATATCATTACTAAAAAAGGTGTTTTGTATGTGTTGTTGGCGATTATTTTAGGGACATATTTTGCTTGGCTAACGGTTAGAAGACTTACAGACAGACTGAATCGGATGGCTGAAGCAGCAGATAAAGTCTCACGCAAAGACTTTGATGTGAAGCTTCCTTTAACAAACAGTAATGATGAACTTTCCAAGATGATGCATGCCTTTAATGTGATGAGTAAGTCTATCTCTGAGTACACTAAAGAACTGACAGAGAGTGAAAGAAGGCTTCTGGAAGCGCAGGAGATATCGCATATTGGTTCTTGGGAGCTAGACCTAAAGACGTCAAAGGTACAGTGGAGTCCTGAGGTGTATAAGATCTATGAGAAAGACCCTGCGGAGTATGAACCTTCTTTAGAAAATGATGCTCTGACTTGGAGTAAAGAAGATCAAGTTGCTGTAGAAAAAGCTATTACAAGAGCTATTGAGACAGGGGAGCGAACAGAACTTGAGCATAAGATACTTTTGGATGATGGACGAATCAAGTATGTTTATAAGGCTGGAGTGGCAGAGTATGATGAAAATGGAAATGCGGTTAAGATAAAGGGTGTTACCCAAGACATTACCCAGCATACAGTAGATACTCAAAACCTAAAAGCTAAAGAAAACCAGCTTCTTATCCAGTCAAGACTTGCGCAGATGGGAGAGATGATAAGCATGATCGCGCATCAATGGAGACAGCCTTTAAGTGCGATATCGGCTACCTCTATGAACATGAAGGTCAAGATGATGTTGCACCCTGTAAACCCTGCTTCTACACCGGAAGATCAAGAAGAATACATCAAAGAGCTTGAAGATATAGAGTCTTATGTTCAAAGTCTCTCTTCGACTATCAATGATTTTAGAAACTTTTATAAGGGTGATAAAAAGAGGGAGAGGGTAAGTCTGGATACGATTGTGAATAAAGCCCTAAACATCATCAAGTCCTCTTTTCAGAATGATGGTATTGTTGTAGATTATGAAGCTGATGCAAAAGAAGAGATAGAGATCTTAGACGGTGAGACCATGCAGGTTGTCTTAAACGTGCTCAAAAATTCTCAAGACAACTTTAAAGAAAAGAAAACCCAAAACCCAAAAATCGAGATTAAAACAAGTAAAAACAGTATTGTTATATGTGATAACGGAGGGGGTATCCCTGAAGATATTGTTGATAAGGTCTTTGATCCTTACTTTTCAAGTAAGACAGAAAAAAATGGAACCGGACTTGGCCTGTACATGTCAAAGATCATCATTGAAGACCACCATAAGGGCAGTCTGGAAATGAAAAACAGTGAAGATGGCGTTTGCTGTTATATCAGGTTTGTAAAATAGTAAGAAAGAGCTGACTTTTTGCAAACTAAAACCTACTTTTCATTGAGTATAATTTCTTATGAATAACTTACCTATCAATGAAGTCCTCCCTCAGCTAAAACAGACACTTTTAAAACAAAATCGTCTTGTCTTGCAAGCGCCACCGGGAGCAGGAAAGACAACGGCACTGCCCTTGGCACTCTTGGATGAACCTTGGCTAAAGGGCAAGCAGATCATTATGCTTGAGCCCAGGCGTTTGGCGGTACGCTCTTCGGCTGCCAGGATGGCTGAACTTCTTGGTGAAAAAGTCGGTGAGCGTATAGGTTATCAGATCAAGATGGAGTCGGTTCAAAGTAAGAAGACTAAGATACTTATTGTCACGGAGGGTATCTTGACCCGTAAACTTCAGGCGGATCCTTCTTTGGAAGACATTGCCCTAGTCATCTTTGATGAGTTTCATGAACGTTCACTCCATGCGGACTTATCCTTGGCCCTTTGTTTGGAGTCGCAGGCGCTTTTACGAGATGACTTAAAGATCTTAGTGATGTCAGCGACCTTAAACACCTCGGCTATCTCGAAGCTTTTAGACGATGCTCCTTTAATAGAAAGCAAGGGAAGGTCTTTTCCCGTTGAAGATGTTTACTTAGTTGCAGGAACACCTGAGCCTCGTAAAAAAGAACTTCCTGTTTTTATCTATAATCTGCTTCAAAAAATCCTTAAAGAAGAAGATGGAAATATCTTAGTCTTTTTACCGGGCGTGGGGGATATCAAAAAGCTAGAAGCTAAGTTAAATGAGACTAACATAAATGGAGTGTATGTCTCATCTTTATACGGGACTCTTAGCAAAGAAGAACAAGACAAGGCGATACAAGCTCCTGTTAAGGGGATGAGAAAGATTGTTTTGGCTACTAACATAGCACAAACCTCGCTAACCATTGAGGGGATTAAGATAGTGATTGACACGGGTCTTCAAAATAGTTCTGTCTTCAATTCAAGCTCCGGAATGAATCGCTTGAGCACCTCTTTTATATCACAAGACTCGGCCACACAAAGAGCAGGTAGAGCCGGAAGAACCTCAGAAGGAAAAGCTTATCATCTTTGGCATAAGGGAAAGATCCTTGAAAAACATGATAAAGCAGAGATACTTAGTTCAGACCTAACACAGATGTTATTAGAGTTAGCAGCTTGGGGAAACTCAGATATACATGAGTTGTCATGGATGGATTTACCTCCTTCTCATGCCCTTGATCATGCCTTGGGACTTTTAAAACAGTTGGGTGCGCTTGATGAAGACGCAAAGATAACAGAACATGGAAAACAGATGATAGGTTTTGGTCTGCATCCTCGACTGTCTCATATGATGATAAAGGCTAAGGAGATGGACTTGGCTTGTGAGGCTTCTTTACTTTCTGTGCTTGTGAGTGAAAAAGATATCTATACCTCTTCGTATAGGTCTAGCGATATAAAAGAACGAGTTTCTGTCTTGCATGATATTGCATGTGGAAATTCAGTGTATGGCAACCATATAAATAGTAAACATTGCAAGTTCTTAGTGAAAAATGCAAAAAGGTTAGAAGCTACAATGAAGAAGGATATAGACCTGGAAATGGTGGGTGTTCTACTGGCTCTTGCCTACCCCGAACACATTGGCCAAGCAAGAGGTGAGAGAAGCAGTACCTATCTGCTTTCTAATGCAAAGGGAGCTTACTTTGATAAGGAAGAGACGCTTATAGGTTCTGAATATATAGTCGTCTGTGACTTAGATGCAAGAGCAGACTCAGCGCTGATCTATAAGGCGGCCTCTTTATCAAAAGCACAGATCGAAGAATACCTTTTTGAACAGATACAAGAGAAAGAGCTTCTTAGATGGAACAAGGATGAGCAAAGAGTAGAAGCAAGAGAGATATGCTCTTTAGGCGCTTTAGTATTACAGGAAAAAGCTATACAAACACCCTCTGGGGATGCGTCTTCTCTGGTTTTAATTGAAGGTATTAAAGAGCAGGGTCTTAAGGCTTTACCTTGGGATAAAAACAGCTCTTCCTTGAGAGACAGGGTAAACTTTGTTAATACTCACTTAGAAGACAGTCTCCCCAACTTAAGCGATGAACATCTTTTAGACGGTATGCAGGAGTGGCTTCTTCCTTATTTGGAAGGCAAAAATTCTTTCAAGTCCCTGCAAAGTCTTGACCTTTACGCCATTGTATCTGCCATGTTAAGCTACGAACAGATGCAAGAACTAGAGAGACTTGCTCCTTCAAAACTAAAAGTAGCCAGTGGCTCAAACATCTATATAGACTATGCAGATGTAAACAAACCCATCTTAGCCGTACGACTTCAAGAGATGTTTGGAACGCAGAGTACTCCTAGTGTTTTAAATGGAAGGGTAAAGCTTATGATACATCTGCTCTCACCCGCAAGAAAGCCAATGCAGATCACCCAAGACCTTGAAAGCTTTTGGAAAAACACCTATGATGATGTGAAAAAAGAGCTAAGAGGAAAATATAAAAGACATTACTGGCCGGATGATCCTTTGACTGCAATAGCAACCTCTAAGACAAAGAAAAACATGTAAGAGGCAAAAGGTCTCAGCAATTTATACTTAAGGGACACTATGTCTACTATTAACGAATTGGGTAAATAGGAGGACATTATGTCCTCCTATTGTCTATATACAGGTAAAAAGGACATAGCTAATTCTTATATTATCAACCCTTCACAAGAAATAAATAAGTTTTATATCATTTTGTCATATTTTTAACAAATATCAGGACATAACAATTGTCCACTGATAATGATATTTAAGGTTATTTTATATAGTATGTCCTCCTATAAAGAGTTAGTATTTAAAATATAAAGGTAATAAATTATGCCAAAAGTTTCATTCGAATTAGAAGAACAACTTTCAGACTCAAGGTCAAATGAAGTCGCCTATAGATTAAAAATAGAAAACCTTGGTGCAAATACATTAAGTTTAATAAATCTTAACCCTCAAATACCTGATGGCGTTGAGCTTATAGAAGTTAAAGACTCATCAACAGTAGCATCTAAAGAAAAGCATGAAAAATTATGTGAAGATTTAACACAACTTTTAAAAGATTATTTATATCTTAATGTCGAAGATATTCAATCAAGAATTTTGGAAATTGAGAAAAAACATTTTAAAGAGATTATTAGCGATGCAAATACTTTTTGGAAACTTTATTTAAATCTCTTAACAGGCACAATGGAAAAAAGATTAGAACAAAAACGTAAAGAAATATCATCATTTAACTTTAATATTACAAATTCTACTGATGCGAATATAGCTATCGAAAAATGGTTTAAAACAACAGATTTAACAAATGAGGTATTTATAAATATCTTTCTAGCTAAATTAGAACAACTAAAACATATTGAAAGTTCTATTGGTGAAGATACTAGTGCTGTAGCAATGGCCATGATAGAACCAGATTCATTTTATGCTACAACTTATGTTTTAAAATTTAAGAGAAGTTTTGTCACATTAAAGAAGTTTAATTTTTCAGTTGAAGGACGGTTTTCAGAGAAAGGCAAAGAAGAGAATTATTTAGAATCTATTTCTACCAATGTAGCTATCAGTCCTATACCATTTATCCTTTCATTAATAGCTATTTTTTCAGCCTTACTCGGTGTGGTACTTAAATTCTCTGCTGAATCGAATACCGAATCAGACCAATATTTTAATTTATTAGGTGCCCAGCTAATTACAGGGCCGGGTATATCTTCTGGAATTTTGGCATTACTATTTTTTAATATTTATGAATACACTTCATTAAGTGATAAAATAAACATGGGAGTAAGTTGGAGAAGTGCTTTATTAATTGGAATACTTTGCGGGTTATTTTCGGATCGTATTATTAATGCATTAAAAGTGTTTGTTGGAGGATAATACTAACAAAATATAGTAGCCAATAAGTTACCTAGCGGTCACTTATTGGCTATATTCAACCGTTATATGACAAAGGAATAGATTATTATGAAGTTAAATAAAAATATTTTTAATTCTAAAATAATGACAGAGGTAAAGTTTGGTTATGGTTATCCTGGAAATGTGATTTTAGGTGGAGTTTACACACTAATATGTTCTATTTTATTAGTCTTAACCTATAAAAAGCTTTTGTAGCTTGGCTCCAACATATAACAAAAACGAGGAGCGCAATAGTTTATCCTAGCGGGAAAACTATTGCTCACGACAAACGTTAGGCGTAATGACAGGAATATAATGGAACTGAATAGAGAAGTGTTTGAAGATACAATTGTCCAGACTGATTCGGCACTAGCTAAAGCAAAAATACCAATTCTTGCAAGGCCAATACAGGCGATTATCGCTATCTTCAAAAAATACAACGTATCTGGTCCTATATCCAATCCATCTATATCAAAATTAGAGTTTCCGGTTGGCCCATTAAATCTGTGTGTACATATAAACTCTTGGTATGAAGGTCAGTATGGTAATAAGATCAAGATTGATCCAAGTCCTGGACGATTTCCTCTAGTTATAGAAGGAGCTACTTATCAGTGTAGAATTCCCTTGGTATCTGGCACAGCTCTTATCCTTTCATCTAAGAGTGAATTTAAAGACAAGCAAATTCTTAATGCAATTGATCACATCACCGACCTACCAAAAATTGTTCGTGCACGTCTAAGTGGAGAGTCTGAAAACTATATTCAGTCAATCTTTTGTACTTGCATTGAAGTATCTAAGGAATTGTCGGCACGAAGAACGCCATTACATGAAAGTTCACAATCTGATATCCTCATTGGAAATAATCTTCTATGTGGGCACAATATAAATGCTTCTATGTCTGCATGGCATTCTCTTCAACTCGCAGAAAAAGTGTTAAAGCAATATATATCAGAACATGAAGAACCCCCACATATTCATGATATTAAAAAGCTTATAAAGCTTGCAAAAAAGTACGGTTACACGCCAGATAATAGCCTAAATCTTTCGTTGTTTAATTTCGGGGCTAAGACTAGATATAAACCAAAGCAAATATCGGTGGAACAGGCTGTTAAAATTAACCATGAAGCTTGGAGAATTTCATTTAATGTGCTTAAACATGCTTAAGCTTAACAAGTCGTCGCACACCAATCTGAAACCTGCGAGCGGATTTCAGATTGGTGAACCCAAACGTTAGACGAAAAATAACTATATAAACTTAATAAAGGATTTAGATGAGAACTAGTTTAAAGATTGCCCTTATATTTATAACGTTATTTGTAACCTCTTGTTCAATAACAAGACCAACAACAACACAATTAAGTACTGACCCAGCTATATTTATGGTTGCTCACCCATTAAGCTATAAAACTGATAATGGTGAAAATAAAATTGTTGTTCCAACTGGATTTATAACTGATTTAGCTAGTATCCCTCGTTATTTATGGTGGTGGGAATCTCCACATGAAGGCACTCTAGCCCCAGCAATAATTCATGATTATCTTTATTGGGAACAGTCTTGTAAAAAAGATGAAGCTGATGCAGTTATGTATTTAGCAATGCAAGAAGTTGGGTTAAGTAAATTTAAGATAGAGGCAATTTACCTAGGAGTTAGAACACCCTTAGCACAAAAAGCTTGGAATAAAAACAAAGAAGCAAAAAAGCATGGAGAATCACGTTTTCTTACGCAGAAATATGCTGACTTTATATTAGACAGTCAAATAAAACCAAAAAGCACTTTAGAATCTATCCAAAAAGATGCTATCAATAATGGAGGAATACTGGTACTTCAGTTTCCAAATTTAGAAGTGAAAAAAGCTTGCAAACTAGCTTTAAAAAAGTTTAATTCTCAATGATTAGAAAATAACTTAGATGAGGCATAAAGAATTTACGTCTAACAAGTACGAGGAGACCAACACTAACCCGCAAGCGGATTAGTATTGCTCAAGACGAACGTTATCTTTTGAAAGGGGTTGTCTATGAAAAATGTATTATTCCCGTGGATATCAGGAATCATTCTGTTGTCCTTTCCATTATCTGCTTATGCATTGGATAACGGACCTAGCTGGTTCGGCTTCAGCTATACCCTAAACACCTCTGGCGCCCGTACCATGGGTATGGGAGGGACGGCGGTCGCATCGGTTAACGATGCGACTGCCACTCTTACCAATCCGGCTGCACTGGTACGTCTGTCGAAAACAGAGTTTCGTTTCGACAGCAACTTTCGACACCTCGAAGAGGTCAACCGGCCAGGTGCAGACAATTTAGGTACCGGTAAGTCGATACGTATGGGGCTGAAGGTCGAAGAGACCAATCAGCCCGACCCCGTACTGATGGCACTGGCGACTCCGCTGGGAGACGGGAAAACGGTTATTGCTCTCTTCTATCATGAGTTTCAGCCATACGACCGTTCTGTCACGGTCACTGATCCGATCAGCGGCGGTATAGCCGAGAAACACAGCGTGATGTTTGACCTCGATGAATTTGGACTTTCCGTGGCGCGCAGCCTGTTTGACGGTAAACTTGCAATCGGTCTATCGGCGAGTTTGGTGACCCCAAATATGATTATAGCAACACAGCGGGACGAAACTCCGCAGCCAGGAAGTTTTGATGGAGTTGACTTCAGCACCTATGGTAGTAAGAGTGAGCAAGAACCCGTATGGCGATTTGGGCTGCTCTATCAGCCCAGTGAGACTATTGCTTTAGGTGTCAACTACACACTGACTCAGGACCCCCAATACACCATGACAACCGCAAACTCACCTGAGACTGTTGATAGTGCTCCACAAAACGGATGCACCAGTGATATCGCAGGAAACTGGATCTGCAACAGCTCACTGCCAATGCCCAATATCCTCTCTGTCGGCCTCGCGTACACGCCAAACGAAGTTTGGAACTTTGCTATCGAGGCAGTTCACATTGACTATCGTCGAGCTGGTAATGAATTTGTCGCCCCATATGCTTATCCTGACGGTGACGTCAAAGTTGTCCAGACAAAAAGCGATTTTCAGGCCAAAGATGTAATCGAACTGCACCTCGGCCTGGAATATAATACAAGGTTCGATCAATACCCGCTGGCATTTCGCGCCGGATACTATTTCGATCCGGCCCATGACATCGAGTACACTGGGGTTGATTCTACCTCTCAGGTTATCTATTCTGGCGGTGAGGATGTACAGCACTTCACCGCAGGAGCTGGGGTAATGTTCAATGAAGCGCTGAAACTGGGTATGGCAATCGATGCTGCTGATAACGGCGATTATCGGGTTGCGATGTCGTTTGCATACCAATACTGATCTATAAATTTATGAGTAGGGTTTCATAAGTTTTAATGTTTATCGTAGTACTTTCAACAATGCTAATTCTCGGTATTGTCTTTCAAAAACAAACGGTTGAAAACGTATAAGAAGTACGAGGAGAGTAACAGTCTCTTCTGCGGTGAAACTAAAGGCCTGAACAAAAAAATCCTAAGAGAATACCTTTGTACTTAAACAGTTCCGGTCTTTTTAGGTGGCTTAGTCAAGAGGTAGCCTCCTATTAAGATAGGAAAAATACCGATGAACTGTTGCAGTTGGGGAACCTCGTTTAAATACAAATAAGCAAAGAGTAGGGTGAGCACAGGGACCAAGGCCACCATGGCGCTTACCTTTGTTATAGAGATCCTATGCAGGGCTTCCATCCAAAATATCTTTGACAGACCAAAGATGAAAAGTCCAATGATGAGAACGTAAGGCAGGGCTGTTTTTAGGTTTGCCAGGCTTAGACCAGGCTCAAAGTACCAGGCAAAAAAAGAGATGACGGGAAGGGCAAAGAAGGTTCTAAAACCCAGTATGAGTTCTGATGAGCAAAACTTTCTTGCTCTTTGCGAATAGAGGTTGGCTATGGGCGCAATGGCGGCAGCTATAAAAACCAGCCAGTCCCCCTTGTTAAACTCCAAGGTATCAGGAAAAAGTACAATAATCGCACCAACTCCCATAATAAAAGCACCTAGAGCATGTAAAAAATCGATCTTTTCTTTCCCCAGGACATGGAAGTACAGATAAGAGAAAAAGAGTTGTAAAAAGATGATCACTGAGACATTACCGGCGGTGGTGTAGCGCATACCTAGAAAGATCAAGACAAACAGTGTTGTTATCCAAAAGCTTGTTAAGAGTAAAGGTTTGTAGACTTCTGCATTGTTTAGTTCTCTAAAAAGCTTTTTTTTCAAGATTATAAAAAAGAAAAATATCAAAGAGACAAACAGGGCAAGTGCATAAGTGTGCAAGGCTCCAATAGCTGATAAGGAGATGATAGATAAAATAGGGAACCAGCTTTCAAAAACTGAGACACCCAGCATAAACAGTTCACCTTCTCTCTCTTTTGTCATCTATGTCCTTTGTGTTATAAGGTCTGAATTATACTCAAGTAACTTTCATCTTCTAGTGATATATATCACAGATGAAGATAAAGAACATGTGATATACTTTTTACACAAAGGCAGATGAGATGCAAGAACTCCCACTTATGAGCATAGAACAAATTATTAATGCTTATAAAAGCCTGCATGCTTCAAAACCTTCTTTTGGGATGGATGTATATGCAGAAGGTTTTAATCCTCATGGCTTAGTCGTGCTTCAAAACAATGGAAAAGGCAGTACGGGTGTTCCCGTGCGATGTGACCATTATATTTTGATTTTGACGCTTAAGGGCGGTTCTGTCCGTCATGTCAATCAGCATGATTATGAAGTTCCTGCTCACGCCATACAGCTTCTAGTCCCTGAGGCTATCCACTCGTTTGAAGATATGGAACCAAACTCAGAGTTTTTTGTTTTACTTTTTGATAGAGAGTTTTTACCACAAGAGCTAGAGACCCTTTTGTATTTTCATAAAGAAAACCCTCAGTATGTAGACTTGGATGGACTCGAGTTTACTAAGGTCCTTAGTATTTATGAGCAGTTGAACTTAGAGTATAAAAACAAGGATCATGGATATGAAGAGCTTTCTCGCTCCTTGCTTACTCAGCTCCTATACCTTTTAAAACGGGGGAAGCTTTCTAAGCCAAAAGAAGAGATACAAAACAGGTCTGAGCAGATCACTAGCCAGTTTTTATGTTTGATTGAAGAGCATTTCCATACAAGAAAAAGCGTTCAAGAGTATGCGGATATCTTAGAGCTGACTCCTAAGCATTTAAGCGAGACTATCAAGTCTACCCTGCATAAACCGGCTCTGTTCTTTATTCATAAGCGCATAGTAAAAGAGATTCAGTACCTCTTGGTTTACAGTAGCATGAGTATTAAACAGATAGCTTCTTCTTTAAACTTTGAAAACAGCTCACAAATGGGACGTTTTTTCAAAGGGTATGAAGAAAAAAGTCCTAAAAACTACAGATTAAGCCTTCAAAACAATCATTAAACCGTAGTATTGCATACTTTTGAGTATTTTTACTCTTTCAATCAAGCTTTTATACTTGTTAAACTTAGGTATAGCAAATAAAAGGATACGTCATGAAGAAAGTGTTTTTAGGGATTCAAATAATCTCAGGCTTAATGTTAGTTGTCTTTGGACTCAATAAGTTCTTACAGTTTATTCCTATGGCAGCGCCTGCTGCAGAAATGGGAGCCTATTTGGGTGCTTTAGGTGCGACAGGTTTTGTATTTCCATTAATAGCGGTGATAGAGATAGTGGTTGGAGTAGCCTTTGTGACTGACAAGTATGTCGCTTTGATGGTACTGTTTATTGCCCCGGTTATGGTGAATGCTTTTTTAGCACATCTATTTTTAGACCCCTCCGGGATCGGTGGTTCAGCCTTTATTATGTTGGCGATTATAAGCATAATTGTCAATCATAAAGAGCGTTATGCAGAAGTGTTTAGAGTCTAAGGTAGAGGGTTGTGAAAAAGATAGCCATTATAGTCTCTGGCGTAGTAAAAAACATGGAGTTGGCCCTTAAACTTCAAAAAGAAGTAAAAGGGCAAGGTGCTCAAGTCGAACTTATCAATCTTGTAGAACTTGATCTGCCTATGTATACTTCTGTCTTAGAAGATGAAAAGGGGATTCCTCAAAAAGTACAAGAGCTGACTCAAAGCTTGCTAAGTTGCGATGCTTTTATCATGGTAGCTCCTGAATATAATGGGAGTATGCCTCCTGTATTTAGCAATGCAGTCGCGTGGGTATCAAGGACAGGTGACAACTTTAGAGCTGTGTTTAATCAAAAGTTTATTGCTCTGGCAACACACAGTGGAGGCGGAGGTCAAAAGCTTATGGAGTCTATGCGTATTATGTTTGTCTACTTAGGTGCGAATGTACTTTCAAGAGAGATAATTAACAATTACTCAAAAGAGTACAATCCAAAAACAGCCCAGAGTGTTGTTACGGAACTTCTAGAGTATAGCTAAGGATTTATTATGAAAAAACTTATGCATATAAAAAAAGAAGAACAAGAGATCATGCCCTTGTTCAATGGAGCTTTTATAGAAAACAAGCCCATACCTTTTCCAAACTTTGAAGGCACAAAAGCCTATTCAAATCTGTTTTATTGGGCAAACCTAGAGGCAATAGAGACATCAGAGTTTCCACTTCATCCTCATGAGGGTTTTGAGATCATGACCTTTGTGTTTAAGGGTTCTTTGGAGCATTTTGATACAGCCTCGAAAGTTTGGACTCCTTTAAATGAAGGCGATGTTCAAGTGATACAAGCAGGTTCAGGTGTCAAGCATGCAGAGCGTATTATCAAGGGAACCCAGCTTTTTCAGATATGGTTCGATCCTGATTTTTCTAAGAGTTTAAAAAAAGAAGCACAGTATAAAGACTACGCAAGCCTCTGCTTTAAAGATGAAGAAGACGGAGGACTAAGCAGGTTGTCATACCTTCAAGAGAAGGGACCTGTATATGCTCAGACACAAGGCATAAGTATAGAAAAACTAAGCCTAAAGGAAGGAAGGTATCAAGAGATTTTAGATGCGGCCTTCGTCTATTCATGCTATCTATTAAAAGGTCGTTTAGATGTGAATGAAAAGACACTTGAAAAAGATGACTTTTTACGTATCTCAGAGCAGAAAGACCTGAGCCTTGTTGCTTATGAAGACTCGGAACTGTTTGTGATCAAAAGCCCACTTGAGGTTAAATATGACAGATTTATTCAAAGATATTAATATGTTAAGAAGATGTTATAATGAGTGTATGAAAGCTTTAATATCTTTAGTCTTAGTAATGTCCTTTATAGGCTGTGACAGCATAGGTCTGGGTGGTTCATACCCCAGCATATACAGTAAAAATGTCCCAGAGTGTGGTTGTGGCGGGGTAATGTACTTTATACAAAATCCAAATCAAACGATGCAGTCAGTGGTGTTAGTGCGTACCCGTATAAGTGGGACGGCACCTGCCGAACGTAAAGAGATCAAGATGCTTTTACAGCCGAAGATAGAAAAAAAGCTTGGATGTTCAGAGATAAACTTATATATCACAGGCCGTTCGCAGTACTGCGACACCCATCAGAGTTTTTATGTAAAAAAATACAAAGAGCTTAAGAAGGACTAGTAGCTTGTCGGGGTCTGTATCTGAAGCTCTTCGACAAAGATAAGTTCACAAGCGCCTGAACCTGTGTCTGTCCTGCTTAAAGAACTTTTCCAATGCCCCTTGTCTTGAGCGTCTATACGAATCAGTTTGCCTTTGAGATGTACAATATCTCCCTCGCGCACCTCTTCTAAAACAGAAGCAATCTCTTCATCCTTGGGAACCATATGCATATTGGCACTGTTTGTCTCAATCTCTCTTCTGGGAATTGGAAACTCCTGCGTCTCCCACCTATACCAACGTCCTGATTGAGAAATGTCCAAATGACTTAAAACAGACTCGTCTGACATTCTTCCCCATCCTAAGGCAAGGTCAACAGGAGAATGTTTAGCTCCACGATCATGAGAGTAGTTCTCTTTGGAGAGTACCTTGGCCTGTAGCTCAAAGTTAGCCAGAGGTGTGATGATATCGCCCTTAGAGACAAAGGCTTTCGAAGACTCTATCTTAGTTTGCAAAGGTTCATTAGGCGCGAGCACGCCAGGTCCATACTCAACTGTATCATTTTTAAAAAAAAGAATCCAAATACCTAAAAACACTAAGGTATAGGAGAGTACTTTTATCATATTCACTTCCTTATTAGTCTTATTATAATAGCTTTTTAATTTTTCACAAAGGCTTCACTCAAGATAAGTAGAATACTTAGTATGAAAACTTTACTTATCTCTTTATTCTTAGTATTGATATTAGATGCACAGAACCTGGATGAAATTATTTCCAGTACGCTTGAAAAAAGTCCTTCACTTGAGGCTATAAATGAGCGTATTCTTGCCAACAAGGAAAACATTTCTATCTCTGACAGTTTTTCAAATCCTGAGGTCTTGATATTAACTAATACTATCGATAGCAAAGAGCCTATGAGTCAAAGCAGTATAACTGTAAAGCAGAAGCTTCCTTATTTCGGCAAGCAAGAAGCCAGTAAAAATATTGCCTTAGCACAAGAAGATGTTTTAGAAAATACGCTTGAATTTGCAAAATCAAAACTCGTTTATCTTGTCAAGGTACAGGCATATAAACTTTGGGAACTCGAGGGGGTTTATAAGATTATTTGTGATTATGAAGACTTGACTAAACAAAACCTTGCGTTATATGAGTCGTATACATCTACCTCGGATAATCAACATATGGGAATTATGTCAGCAGAAATGGCCTTGTCTGATCTTCGTATTCAAAAGTCTTTTCTTCTTTCACAGATAAGTTCGGCCTACACTAGGCTTTCATACCTAAGTGCAAGCAAGGTTACCGAGCTTGACCTGTTACTTGATGTTGAAACGATGGAAGGAAGCAATAGTTTAAAGGCAGGATTGGAAAATAATCTTGAGCTCTTAGTCAAAGACAAGGAGATAGAGGTAGTAGAAGCGAATTTACAAAGTGTTGATCTTGATAACTATCCGGATGTCGCCTTGGTGGCGGGATATTCGTATAGAGAGAACTTTGATGACTTTGCCAGCTTGGGAGTAGGACTTAGTCTGCCTGTTTACGCAACTGAAGATTATAAAAGTGAAGAAGCAAGACGCTTGGTCTTAGCAAAACGAGCCCTCAGAGAAGATACGCGTTTGAGCATAGATGCAAACTTTCAAATGGCTTATGCTCAGATGAAGTCAGCCTATGAGACTTATCATATCATTAATGACCAGGCCCTTCCTCAGCTCGATCATATGTTTGAACTTATCAACTCTTCGGTCTCAGCAGGAGCCGATCTGTTTAAATACATCGATATCTTGATACAGAAACTAGAACTTGAAAAAAGAAGCATAAGCGCTATGGCTAATTACAACATATCACTAGCGAAGATAGAAGCACTAAGAGGGGAGATAGAGTGATGAAAAAAATACTATGGATTCTTATCCCTTTTGTTCTTGTCGCTGCAGACGTGAAGGTAGAACAACTCTTTTCTGTTCAGAGTGTGAAGGTAAAAAAACAGGACAGCTCTATAAAAGCTAGTAACTACGGTTACGTCAAAGAAGATGAATCACGTGTTTATAAGGTAGTCCCGCGTTTTGATGGATATGTCTTAGAGCTTTTTGCCAATAAGGTTTATATGAAGGTAAAAAAAGGACAGGCCCTTGTTTCTGTCTATTCTCCTGCAGTTTTTAAGGCAAAGGATGAGTATCTAAATGCCTATAAGTACACAAGAAAACGTCCCAACAAAGGAATGTTAGAGAGTTCACGTTTAAAGTTAGAACTTCTTGGGCTTTCAAAGGTAGAGATAAACAAGGTAGTGAACTCAGGTAAGGCCGGCAGAGCAACAACACTGTATTCACCTGTGGATGGTTATATATTTAAAAAAAGTATCTCCAAGGGTTCGGCTTTTACGGATAAAACGGAGCTTTTTACTATTGTTAATCTGGATGAGGTCTGGGTAGAAGCGAAGATATATGAAGAGCAAAGGGCCTCTTTAAACACGATAGAAAAGTTTGAGCTGAGTTTTAAGGGATTAGCCAAAAAGTATGAGAGTACTAACACTTTGTTATACCCTGTGTTAGACCCAAAAGATGCCACGCTTACATTGAGAATTCGACTGAAAAATGATGGAAGTCTGTTTCCGGGAATGTATGCCAAGGTAGAATCTGTCTCACAAAGTGGACAGGGCCTTATCTTGCCAAGTACAGCTGTTATTCGAAAGACGGGCCATTTTTATGTCTTTATGGTAGGCGAGTTTAAGGGTGAATATGAGCCAAGAGAGGTTGAGGTAAAAGTACTTGATGCCTCACGTTATCTCATTACAAAGGGTCTGATGGAAAATGATGAGGTAGTCAATAACGCCTTATTTATGATGGATTCAGATGCACAGATAAATGGTTTGTATTAATACGAAAATGAGCAAAACAAGAGAATCGTTCGGCAAAGCCGATGTTTCCCGCAAAAGCCCATTTGCTACGTTAACACTAGGTTCACTTCAGCAGTGGGCTCATTCTGAGGATAAGAAATGGTAGAAATATTAATAGCATTTAGTATCAAAAACAGATTTTTAGTCTTGATGGCGAGTCTATTTATTGTATTTGGTTCCATTTGGGCTATGCGTAACACTCCTCTTGACGCGCTTCCTGATCTTTCACCCCCACAGGTTATCGTTCAGCTAAACTGGGCAGGTCAGTCTCCTGAGATCATTGAAGACCAAGGGACTTACCCCTTAGTCTCGCAGTTTTTAGCTATTGCAAATATCGAGACTGTTCGTGGATATTCGACTTATGAAAACGGTCTGGTTTACATCATCTTTCAAGAAGGAACGGATCTTTATTGGGCAAGGTCTCGTGTGCTTGAACAGCTCTCTTCTATACAGTCTCAGCTTCCTTCATCTATGGAAGTCTCTTTAGGACCAGACGCTTCGGGTGTAGGTTGGGCTTACGAATATGTCTTACGTTCAAATACCAAAAACCTTGCAGAACTTCGCAGTATTCAAGACTATTATTATAAGTTTGCGCTTATGGGCGTGGATGGGGTGAGCGAGGTCGCAAGTGTTGGTGGTTTTGTTCCGACTTATCAAGTGACGGTTAATAATGACAATCTTATACGTTATGACTTGAGCATTAAAGATGTGGCCAATGTTTTAAAGACTAACAATAATGACACGGGTGGACGTATTGTTATTGAAAATGGTTTTGAGTGGATGATTCAGGCCAAAGGATATGTAAAAGACTTAGAAGATATTCGCTCTTTAGTGGTTACTACTAAATCAGGTGTACCTATCAAGATAGGTGATATTGCAAGGGTTGAGCTGAGTCCTGCTGCGCGTAGAGGTGTGGCAGATTTAAATGGGGAAGGTGAGGTTGTTGGTGGTATAGTTATGCTCCGTTATGGTGAAGATGTTTATTCTGCTATTGAGCGTATCAAGGCTAAACTTGAGACCTTAAAGGTTGAGGGTGTTGAGCTTATAACAGTATATGACCGCTCAAGCCTTATAGAAAAAGCGATTAAAACCTTAAGAGATACCCTTCTTGACGAGAGCATCATCGTTGTCTTGATCATCGGTCTGTTTTTGATGCACTTTCGCTCTTCTTTAATTGTTATCATTGTTTTACCTCTGACTATCGGTTCCACTTTCTTGCTTATGAAAACATTTGGTATTGGCTCAAACATCATGTCTTTGGGCGGGATTGCTATTGCTATTGGTACGGTGGTGGACGCGAGTATTGTTATGATTGAAAACACCCATAAGTTTTTGCAAAAGTTTGAGGAGGATCATGGTCGAGTCGCTGAGGGAAAGGAGAGGATAGAAGTCATTATCAAGGCGGCTCAACTGGTAGGACGGCCTATCTTTTTTGCACTAGCACTTGTGGTAGTCTCTTTTTTACCTATCTTCTCTTTGGGCGGACAAGAGGGTCTTTTGTTTACACCACTCGCTTTTACTAAGACCTTTGCCATGGTTGCGGGGGCACTTTTATCGGTTACCTTGGTTCCTGTGTTGATGGTCTTTTTTATACGCGGAAAGATTATGCCTGAGCATCATAATCCGCTGAACGAGTTTTTCATCAGACTTTACCATCCTGTCATTGTTTATGCCCTAAGGTTTAAATATCTGGTCTTGGTACTTGTTATCTCCTCCTTAGTTGCTATGTATCCACTCTATAAGAGTTTGAAGTGGGAGTTTATGCCTATGTTAAATGAGCAGACCTTTATGTATATGCCGGTCACTCCTTATGGGATTTCTATAGATCAGTCTAAGGCCTTGACACAAAAGACAGATAAGATTATCAAGTCCTTTCCTGAGGTAGAGTCTGTTTTTGGAAAGGGAGGACGGGCAAATACTGCGACGGACCCTGCTCCCCTGGGAATGATAGAAACCATTATAGAGCTAAAACCTAAGAAGCAGTGGCGCGAGGGAATGACCTATGAAAAGCTCAAGTCGCAGATGGATGAGGCTTTGGCAGTTCCTGGTCTTATCAACTCATGGACCTATCCTATTCGAGGGCGCATTGATATGCTACTAAGTGGTATAAGAACGCCGCTTGGCATTAAGCTTTATGGAAAAGACAGCGAAGGCTTGCAGAAGTATGGAAAGCTTATAGAAGAGAAACTGCGTACTTATAATCAAACGCTTTCTGTCATCTCAGATCAGGCCTCTGCGGGTTATTTTATAAACATAGACATAGATGAGGCGTCTTTACAGAGGTACGGGTTAGATAAAAACACCCTGCTTGAATACACCTCTTTAGCCATTGGAGGTATGAAGGTATCAACTATGTATAAGGGCTTGGAGCGTTATTCGATTACTTTGAGATTAGAAGAGGATGAGAGACGCTCTATTGAAGAGATAGGACAGATCAAGATAAAAACTAAGCTTGGTTTTGTTCCCCTGTCTACCTTTGCTAAGCTTGCATATGAGGAGTCTGCTTCGGTCATTAAGAGTGAGATGGCAACTCCCGTGACTTTTATTTATATCACGCCTAAAGATGGTGTGTCCGCTACGGCTTATAAGCGGGATGCACAAGAATTGCTTGAAAAGATAGATTTCGAAGCCGGTTATTATATTCAGTGGGCGGGACAAACAGAATATTTGGACTCTGCAATGGAAAAAATCATCTGGATTATACCTATGGTACTTTTACTTATCTTGGTGCTTATCTATTTTGCACTCAAAGAGATGGGGCCGACACTTATTGTCTTTTTCACCCTTCCTTTTGCTCTCTTAGGTGGACTTGTCTATATCAAGTTACTTGGTTTTTCAATGAGTATCGCTGTTATCGTAGGCTTTTTAGCCCTTCTCGGGATTGCGGCTGAGACAGCTATTGTGATGATAGTTTATCTTCAAGAGTCTGTGGATGAGTCAAAACAAGCCGTGGCGGTTTCCAAAGGAAATGTTTCTTTAGAAAAGGTACTGCTTACAAAGGAACAGTTAAACAGCGCTATATATGAGGGTGCAGTCCAGCGTCTTAGACCTAAACTTATGACAGTTTTCTCTATCTTGGCAGGCCTTGCCCCTATTATGTACATTTCTGCAGTGGGCTCAGAAGTAATGCAAAGAATTGCCGCTCCAATGTTAGGTGGCGTCGTGACATCTGCGATACTGAGTTTACTCATCATCCCAATATTGTTTGAGATATACAGTAAAAAAACCTTGAAAGATACCTCAAATAAGAAAGATGCCTAAGGCATGTTTTTATTGAGTAAAACTAGCCGTGGCGGTTTCGTTTGCGGAAAGTTTTTTAGAAAATAGTTTAATAGGAGTCAATATGAATAAGACAATGTTAGTAAGTTCCCTTGCCATACTTATCTTAGGAGGATGTACATCGCAAGAACCTAAAGAGGGTAAGAAAACCGTAAAAGACATGAAATGCGGGGCTGGAAAATGCGGGGCAAATATGTTTGATGGCAATGCAGCTCTTGATAAAAAGAAAACAAACGTACTTTCTCAAATGCGTGAAGACGATGCTCGTAAAGATTGTGTGATAGCTTCTAAAACGACTAAGACTTTATATGACTGTGTAAGAGACCCCAAAACAGGAAAACTCTCTTTAAAGTGTGGTTCTGGTAAAAAAGAGCCGGCTATGAAGTGTGGGACAGGTAAATGTGGAGGAGAATAGTTTGTTGTTTCATGGTACAATGAAGTAAAAAGTAGTTGGTATGTTTCGTTTTACTCTTATCTTTTTATTGACATTTACTTTGGCTTTTGCTGAAAACAATGAGAGCAAAAAGGATATCTTATATACCAACCTTGTAGGTGTCGCGGTGATCACAGCGTGGGGTGTTGCTAACTGGGACTACGGAAAGCGTAAGCCTTATTCAGATAATGAAGAGTGGTTCGGACGCGATACCGACTCTGGTGGGGCAGATAAAGTCGGACACTTTTATGCCTCTTATATTGTAGGGTCTGGACTCTCTGGACTATATGAAAGCTGGGGTTATACACAAAAGGATTCAGCACTTTATGGCTCGCTCTCATCTTTCTTCTTGATGAACTATATGGAAGTCGGTGACGCCTTTAGCGAGTATGGGTTTTCTTATGAGGACTTTCTCATGAATACTTTGGGTTCATTCAGTTCTTACCTCTTTTACACAAATCCTGAGCTCTCAAAACGGATCGATCTTCGTATAGAGTATGTTCCAAGTTTTGATACGGCAGATATCGTGACAGAATATGAAAAGATGAAGTATCTGCTTGCTATTAAAGCTGAGGGTTTTGATATTATTTCCAATCCCTATTTGAAATATACAGAGCTACATATAGGGTATTACACAAGAAACTATGAGGATGGTCACTCACAAGAGAGCGAACGCATCATTTACCTTGGAGTCGGCATTAATCTATCAAGGGTGGCAAGACAAAACAATTATAAAAAGACGGCGCGTTTTCTAAATTATTACCAGATACCGTACACGTATATTCCATTTGAAAAGGATCTGAACAAATAATATTGCTAAACTCCTCTTTTTTTTGATTGCGCTTAAGTCTAATTGTTATGGTGGCAGTACAGAGTTTCTCTTTTATATCAGCCATAGCTAATGCCTTAAGATTAAAAAAATGGAGATTAAATGAAAGCTATATTAGAATCAGTGCTTACCTGTCCAAAATGTGGATGTAAAAAAGAAGAGCTTATGCCTACAAATGCGTGTCAATGGTTTTATGAGTGTAAGGGCTGTCATGAGATGCTTAAGCCCTTAAAAGGTGACTGCTGTGTGTTTTGCTCTTATGGAACTGTCCCTTGTCCCCCAAAACAAGCCGTGGCGGTCTGCGAAGGAGATGTTTCTTCAGTAATTCAGGAGAGTAAGGACTGCTGCGCTGACTAGTTGCCACAACCTTTTTTCTTACCTTCATTCATACCTGTAAAGTCAACAGGCGGGAAATTGTCATAAATCCATTCGGCAATGGTATGAAGCTCTTCATCTGTCAGATTGCCTTTTTGTGAAGGCATAAGTCCAAAACGCTCAATCTTATTGTCCATACATACAGCCTTGGCCTTTTGAGGGTCCATCACATATTCAGAGATAAACTTCACCGCTTCTTCTTTCGTCTTATAGGTCATTTTCACATGTCGCATAACACCCATAATCGGAGGTGCCACCAAGGCAGACTTTACAACAGGACGTGTCTTAATGTGACAGGCTGAGCACTTTGTATCATAAAGGCCTTCAGCTGACGTGTTTGCTTGCAATAAGCTGCTAAGAAAGATGATAGAAAGTAGGGAAATTAATAAAGTTTTCATTTGATATCCTAAAGATTGAATTATTTCTATTATAAGGCAATTAAATCAAAAAGATATCAAGCATAAAGAAAGCTTCCATAACTTACGTAGTTTTAGCTACACTATTTAAATGAAAATACTCTTTTTAGAAGACGATCCTGTTATTGGGAACATTGTGTTTGACTTTTTATCTGAGACCTACGAAGTAAAGCATGCTTTTAACTCTCAAGATGCACTTGAACTTGCTGAAAATAACAGCTATGACCTATATATCTTTGATATAAATGTTCCCGGTATCTCAGGGCTTGAACTGCTAAAGAGTTTGCGTGATTTTAACGATAGCACACCGGCGATTTTTATAACTGCTTATCAAGATGTAAAGTACCTGAGAGAAGGTTTTAACATAGGGGCTAATGACTTTATACGAAAGCCTTTTGAGCTGGAAGAGTTACAGGCACGTATTGAAAATATCAAGAGGCAGTATAGTATTGATGAGGAAATAGCCATTAATGATACAACCTTTTTTAACCCTTTAACGCATAAGGTGAGATGTGGGGATGAGTTGGTTAACCTAAGCGCTAAAGAGAGTAATGTTCTGCATTACTTGATATCTAATAAAAATCGTGTTATCTCAACAGATGAACTCTTACAAAACCTTTGGGAGTTTGATGAGATGCCCGGTCATGACACGATTCGTACTTATATAAAAAACTTGCGTAATATCTTGGGTAAAGAGCATATTATAAATATCCGTGCAGAGGGATACAGGTACCAATGAACTCTTTAGAAAAAAAATCCTTTTACTCTTTTTTGGCCTTGTACATTGTCTCATCCAGTCTGTTTATTATCTTAGCTTCGTACTTTTACTTAAACTCACAAACAGCTTCATTGAAACGAAACCAGTCCTTAAACATTGAGTATATTTCAACGGCGATATCTCAAAACATTATTGCAGCACATATGAGAGGTAGAGAATATACTCTAGAAAGTTTTAAAGGGGTGAAAGTCGCTCTTTTTGATATTCATGGAGAGATTCGAGAAGGTGTTTTGGATGAAGAGTTTATTCCTGAAAGTCCGGGAACCTTTGAATTTGGCAAATACATATTTTTAGTCTCGGATGCACCTCAAGAACATCTTAATATCAAATTTGTTGTTGTGCAAACACCTCTTTTACTTGAAGAGATAACAGAGCTAAAACAAAATGTTTTAGCTGTTATGCTCATTGCTATACTCATTATGATAGCCTTGGCATGGGTGCTTTCCAAGCTCTTTATGCGCCCCTTGCATCAAAAGATAAAACAGATAGAAGGCTTTGTCCATGATACGGCTCACGAACTTAACACGCCTATAACAGCCTTGAGTATGTCGGTTTCAAGGGCACTGAAAAAACAGAGCTATGATGAAAAAATACTAAAAAATATCTCTATAAGCACGAAACAGCTTTTTGATATTTATACGGCTCTGTCTTACCTCTCCTTTGAGTCTAAAGAGCAAGAATCAAGAAGTATAGATATTAAAGAGGTCTTGCAAAAGAGTGTGGCTTATTATCAAGAGCTTTCAGAGAGTAAAAAGGTTTCACTTAATTTAAATGTAGAGTCTTATAGTGTGAAGATAGATGAGACTAAGCTAACTATGCTTTTTGGGAACCTTATTAATAATGCTATAAAGTACTCGCATCCATCTTCTGAGATTGATATTGTGTTTAAAGGCGGCGTCTTCAGTATTCAAGATTATGGCATCGGTATAGAAAAAGAAAAACTTTCTAAGATATATGAGATCTATAACAGAGAGACAGAGTATGCAGGCGGCTTTGGTATTGGTCTAAGTATTGTGCAAAAGATAAGCCAAGAATATGGACTGAAATTAGAGGTGGATTCTGTCTTAGGAGAAGGAAGTCGCTTTCAAGTAAGGTTTTGAAACAGAAAAATGCTATAATTTCAAAAAAATTAGAGGAGTGTGTGTGAGACGATACAGATTATTATTGCTTGCCTTGCTTCTTGTGGGTATCCTGCTCAGTAGTTTTCACCACCATGACAACGGGAATGTAGAGGAGAACTGTTTTGTCTGTATCGTGCAGCACGTCTTCTCTGCAGCCGATGTTCCTGATATCTTTTCTTTGGAAGCGATCACACTTTTCTTTTTGATCCCTTTACTGCATAAAAGTGTTTATATCTCGACACTTCCTATGCGTACATATTCTTCACGCGCACCTCCTCTTTTTTCATAGATCACCACCCAAAAACCAATACTATAATTTATAACTAAACTGAACCTGCACGAAACAGCAGGTTCTATAATGGAGAATTTATGAAAAAAGCACTACTACTTTCTACCCTTGCTTCGGCAACACTTTTTGCGGTCGCCCCTGTGGTAAAACCGATTAGCGAACGAACCTTTTCACAGTCCCAGTACATGCCCGATATTTCGATGATCATGGACTTTTCGTATGTCAATCATAGCATCAGCGATGCTGAACTGCAGCATCTAGGGATCCCTGGAATAGTGGAAGGTCTTCTGGGCACGCACGAGCATGGCGGTGGCAGCGAAGCCACCTACAATGCCAAGAACGGCTTTAATCTCAACTATGCCGAGATGGTACTTTCGAGCAATGTCGATCCCTTCTTTAGTATGGATGCTGTTCTTCACTTCAGTCCCGAAGGCGTTGCGATCGAGGAGGCCTACTTTACGACGACAGCTTTGGGAAATGGTTTTCGCCTGCGCGGCGGAAAACTGCTTTCGGAGTTTGGACGCCAGAATTCGCAGCACCACCACTTCTGGGATTTCGGAAACATGGGACTTGTCAATGAGGCATTTTTGGGCAGCCACGGTATCAATGAGGCAGGTGCCCAGCTGCAGTGGGTTGCTCCGACAGAGACCTATCTGATGGTGGGTGTGGAACTATTACAAGGAACGAATGAGGCAATGTTCGGCAATGCGCAGATCGGCGGAGAAGATGCCATTATTGCGGAGGGGAAGCGTGCTCCATCCCTTTATGTCGGCTATGTGAAAAGCTCTTTTGATATCGGCAATACGACTATCCTTCCGGGGATCTCCTATATCTATGGCTCAAGCCGACTCGACCATCGTGAAGACGAAGAAAACCCTCATGCCTTTGCCGGAGACAGCTCCATCTACGCGGCAGATCTAACGGTCAAGCACTACTTCGACTCTTACAGTTTCCTGACCTGGCAGAGCGAATGGATGATGCGCAACATGGAGGGGACTCAGTATAAAGTAGATCCTGCCGATATAAACGTGGTCACAAGTCAAGCCGAGCTTACAAAAGAACAGGCGGGTTACTATACACAGCTTGTCTACGCTTACGATCAAAACTGGCGTGTCGGTGCACGTTATGACAGTATCTATCTCAATGATGTTACTATGGCACAGGACCTTCCTGAAGACATGAAGCGCTACAGTGCAATGATGGAATATCATCCGAGCGAGTTTAGCCGTATCCGTCTTGAGTACAACCGCAACGATTCTCTCTTTAACGAGGCGGGTGAGCGCCAAAGTTTAGATACGGTGATGCTGCAGTTTAACATTGCCATCGGGGCACACGGTGCTCACGATTTCTAAACACTCCAATGAGAAAACCGTGCTTTAGCACGGTTTTTAAGAGAGTACACTTTGACTAAAGGTCCGACATGAAAAACATTTTTATTCTCTTTTTATTTCCACTTTCGCTCCTTGCGCATCTTAATATTGCCGTCAGCTATCCTTACATCGGCGCGATTACCAAGGCCATAGGCGGTGATCACGTCAAGACGATCGTTTTAGCCAAAGGGAACTGGGACCCGCACTTTATCATTCCCCGTCCCTCACTGATCTCCAAACTGCGCAGCGCTGATGCGCTCATCATGAATGGCGCACAGCTTGAGATCGGTTGGCTTCCTCCGCTTATAAAACGTGCGAATAATCCCAAAGTGATTCCGAGTGCACCGACATTTTTAAATTTATCGCATCAGATTGAGCTCATACAAAAGCCCACTTCAGTCGATCGTTCACTCGGAGATGTCCATCCCGACGGTAATCCGCATTTTCATCTGAACCCCAATAATATCTTGAGCTTGGCGCAGAGTATCAGCCACTTTTTGATAAGTATGGATACAACGCATAACCAGATCTACAAGAAAAACCTGCAAAGCTTTGAGCAGAAGTGGAAAGCCCATCTTACACGATGGCAAGCCCGTATGAAAGATAGAGATGGGATGAAAGTCATTCAGTTTCATGACAATCTTGCCTATTTCAATCAGGCCTATAGTCTAAAAAGCATAGCGACGATTGAGCCCTTACCGGGAATTCCGCCTTCATCGCGCCATACCCTCTCTTTGATAGGTCTTATAAAAGAGCAGACGCCATGTTGTATTCTGCATGACGTTTACCACTCTACCAATACAGCAGAGTATCTTGCGGAAAAGACAGGTATCAAGCTTATCATCATGCCGCATGATATCGGTGCTTTGGACTCAGTGGACTCCCTGGTGGGTCTTTTTGACCATCTTACCGAAGCAGTGCATCATGATTGATATTTTTTTACCGCCGGTGGTACTTGTCTTTGTGTTGGTGATGATCCATGCCTGGTTTGGAAAGGGCGTTCTTGAGCGAGGCGTTATTTTTACGGACCTTGCTATCGCTCAGTTTGCTGCGCTTGGCTCGGCCGTGAGCTTAGGGTATTTTCATTCGGAATATATTTATATCTTTACGCTTAGCTTCGCACTTCTAAGTGCTTTTTTAATCTCTTTTGCATCGCATAGAAATGTACAGCTTGAGGCCTTTATCGGTATCTTATATGTTTTTGGTGCCAGTGGTATTATGATGGTCTTAGCAGATTCAGCAGAGGGAATGGAACACTTTAGAGCACTTTTGGCAACAGACATACTTTTTACACCTATAGAGGATATTATCTACAGCATAGGTATTTATCTTCTTTTAGCCTTGTTGATATGGAAGCTTTATCCAAGACTAAGCGGGTTTAAAAAAGATCTGATGTTTTTTACTATGCTTGCAATCACGGTGACTTCATCTGTTCAGTTAGCCGGTGTTTTAGTAGTCTTTGTTCTTTTGGTCGCACCAGTGTTGCTGTCTTCTATGCAAAAAAGAGTAGGTTTTACCTCTTTTGCCTATATCTATGGCTGGTCTTTCTCCCTTTTTGCTATTACTATCTCTTTTTATTTTGATTTGCCTACGGGTTACAGCATAGTCTTTACCGGTTCTTTATCTACCTTGATCGGTGTCTTACTCCTAAGTAAAAAGGCATGAGTTTTAGCTGATTTTTGTGATTGTTTGTCGATATAAGCTTCATTTATAAATTGAAGATGTAAAATTATTGATAATCACATCATAAAGAGGAAAACCAATGGCGGATCTTTTAAGTATAAAACATAAGAGTTTTACGGACGCCATGAATGAGCAGTTTGAAAGTGAACAAAGCATTACAAGCCTCAATGTGTTTGATACCTTTGTGCATGCTTTGAGCAATGAGACAAATGTATTAAGCGAAGAGAAGCTCAAAGGCTTGGTGTTTAGACAGTTTAAGGACTATGGCGACTTTGATAAGATCATGGAAGATATGGCTCAAAATGTGTCTGATATCAAACAGAGTACTCAAGATGCTATTACTGCTATGGATGAAAATGACAGCGGTGCGCTTAAAAGTGCTTATGCCCAACTCAAAAGTTATGAAGATCGTATTTTAAAACTTGAAGCGGATATCTATACGGATGATGTCACCGGTATATATAACCGGAAATATCTCTTAAACCATGAGCTTGATAATATGGGAGCCTTTAAGCATGATGGCATGCTTTTTCATATCTTTATCAATAACTTTCCTCAGATCAATAAAGAACATGGACATGAAGCGGGAGATGCTGTTTTAAAGTTTATAAGTAAGACCTGTCAGAAAGACCTCAAAACGATAGGGGTTCACTTTATCCGATATATGGGTGTGCATTTTCTTGCCATAGCGAAAGAGAAGGTAGGTGTTAAGGCAAGTGCTGTTTGCAAGGACACGGTTGAGAGTATCTTAAGTAAAAGATTTAAAACGCAAGGTGGTGCTGTCTTGAGTATAGATTTACAACTTGATGCAGTAGAGATTAAAAAGGCAGAAGGTTTTCAAGAGGTTTACGAAGGTTTATAGAGGTTTAAAACCTCTATAGATGACTATTTAAAGTATTTTTCTAAATCTTTGATAACCGCACCCGGTACTGTCATAATCGTTGCAAACCCCATAAGGTCTAAAAGTGGATAAGAGATAGCGATATAATAATCAGCTCTCATCGCAGTTGCTTGTGCAACGACTTTACCATCAATAGTTTTATTTTCGATTAGAACCATCCATGGAAGAAGACCTGCATTTTTAACACCGATCTTATCTGCAAACTTCATAGTACGTCTACCAAGGTTTACCCCATAAAGTACTCTGTCTTTATCAAGTTCAAGTTTGAAGATTAGATTCTTTTTAGCTTTCTTCTCAAGTTTAGCTGACAAGTCAGCAACAGTACCCTCTTTGATCTCAATAGTATCTTGATAGTAAGGACGAGAGATCATGAACTGATAGTTCGGCAGTGCATCAAACTCCCATTTGTCAGCCGAAGCTGTTAATGTTGGGAAAGCTTTGTTCATTGCTTCTAAAAGAGGCATTTCATCATTTAACTTATAATCAGACTGCAAAAAGGCACGTACAAAGTAACGAGGATTTGTAATACGCACCTCTTTGTCTGTTGTGTTTACAAGAGCACGCATAGAGCCTGCAAGAAATCCACGTCCTGGTTTATTCGCCAATGCTTTTAGGTGAGGGTGTGTGAAAACAACAACATCCATCTTTGCCTTTGTCACTTTTGAAGTTGAAACAATCTCAAAACCTTGTGCTTCAAGAGCAGACTTGACTTCTTCAGTAGTAGATAATGGTGCAACCATATAAGTACTAACTTCTTTTGGTCCTGTGTAACCTACAACAACTTCTTTGCTTGCACAACCACTAAAAATAAGTGTTGCCAATGTAAGCATTGATAAAATAAACTTATACATTCGTATCCTTTTTTTTGTATTATAGGACAATTATGCAATGTTTATGTTAAAAAATTGTTATATTGGGTTTCTTTCAAAAACTTCCTCTATTTCTGCACTTGGTTCGTGGAAATAGTAACCTTGAGAGTAGTTTATACCCAAGTCTTTTACAAAGTCATAACTTTCTTTTGCTGAGACAAATTCTGCTATGGTCTTCAGACCCATATCTTGAGCAAAATTGTTTATGTGCTTGACAATGATCTGAGAATTCTTATCTGTTGTGATGTTTTTTACAAGGCTGCCATCTATTTTGAGATAATCAACATCAAGCTTTAAGATATGCTCAAAACTAGAGTACCCCGAACCAAAATCATCGATTGAGAAGGTACAGCCCATCTGCCTGAACTCTCTGATAAAGCCCGCTATCTCATCATAGTTCTCGATACCTTCGGTTTCTAAGATCTCAAAGGTAAGTTTAGAACCTATCTTCTTGGATGTGACCTTTTTACGTATAAAGGAGATGATATCGGGGTTGACAATATCTTCTAATGAGAGATTGATGCTGACCGTCTCTTCTCTATGTTCAAAGGCTTGAATGGTCTTTTTTATCATGATCTTTGTAAGTTCGGGATAGATGCGTGTCTTTTTGGAAATATCTAAAAAGACAAAGGGAGAAATAACCTCACCATCGCTGCAGATAAAGCGGATAAGTGCTTCATACTTAACAATCTTTTGCGTTTGATTGTCTACAATAGCCTGAAAGTAAGGTACGATGCGGTCCTCTTTAATAGCCTCTTTTATACGCTTTTGCCAAAGTATATTTTTTTCATGTTCTTGATTCATTAGCAAGGCAGATTCAAAAGATATAAAACTTTCTTTTCTCTTTTTGGCCTTAAGAAGAGCCATTTCAGCATGCTCAAGGCACTTTTTTTGTGAGCGCGCATGCCCTGCAGTAAATGAAACCGTCAGTTCTATCTCTTGATAGGTATAGACAAGGGTGTCGGTGAACTCACTTAAGAGCGTGACAAAATTGGTAATGTTGAGATGATGAATACTTGGAAACAAAAAGGCATAGGTATTTGCTCCCATGGTATAAAGTTCGACTTGAGGAAAAGAGGCGAGGAACTGTTCCAAAGAACGGGCATATTCATAAAGTACAAAGTCTCCCACCTCAAAACCATACACTTCATTAATGTCTTTAAAGCGGTCTATATCAATAATGACGATCTCATTCATATTTTGTTTGCTCAATTTATCAAATAAAAGAGCTCTGTTGGACAATTTGGTGATGTTGTCAAGTGTAAGGTGCTCTTTAAGGAGCTCGTCTTGTTTGAAGGCCTGCGTTGCAAAGCCGATATCACCGGCAAGGTCTTCAAGCATAGAGACCTCTTTGGGATCAAACCCATCAGGGTTACAGGTGTAAACTACAAGACTTCCTACGGGCTGGGAATGAAGGTTTTTACGAATTGGCAAGGCAATAATTGAACGGAATCCCGAACTAGAAGCCTTTCTTTGCCATAATCGAAAACTCTTTTCCACATTATCAACATTAACGATAACACTTCGATTTTCCAGGACACTTCTAGCAGCTGGTCCTTTAGAAGAGGGGTCGTTTGGATCTAAAGAGATATCAAGTCCGTCAATAAGGTAGTCTGTCTTATCGCTTGACTGGTACTCGATATCAATCTTTTTTCCATCAACAAAACCAATCCAAACTAAGGAGTAATCACCGTGTATGGCCAGACGTATACAAGATTTTTGTAAAAGCTCATCTGCTGAACGTGAAACAATAAGAAGCTGGTTGATATCAGCAATGGTAAGTAAAATACCTTCAAGATATTTTTGATGCTCTAGGGTTTGTACAATCTCTTTTTCTTGTTGATGCAGTCGTGTAAAGTTTGAAAAGATGTTCTTATTTAAGATATTGGGTTCATATAGAAAATACTCTTTATCTTCTATATTGTCTTGCAGAATAGACATAGCAATCTTTTTAAGAGGGGAAAAGAGAAAAGCCTGAGTCAAGGCAAGAGTGATACCAAGGGCAATTAAAAAGTAAGCATATAAAGAGATCAAGGTACTTGTAGTATGCCTCTGCAGTTGTTGATTAACATACTGAGGGTCTAAGTCAAAGTAGATAAAAGCCGGTTTTGAGATAGAACCTTCTTGTAAGGCAAAGCGAAAATGAGTCTTGTCTTGCAGAAGGTTGTCAAGTATTTTTCCCTCTTTATGTAAATAGGATGGCTGGATGCGTTTTTTGTAGAAGTCTTGATTTGAAGAGTATGCATAGTGTCTTTGATCATGAGAGACAGAAATGTTTTGCAAATAAGGATGTGTTGACAAGACCGTTTGTAAAAGTGCTTGAATCTCTTTTTCATTAGTTGCTTCAAGTGCGGGTGTAAGGTCAGCTCTTAACTGCGTGAGAGCACTTTGTGTCCACTCGGAGATATAGCTCATATGAAGTTCTTTGTCACTTTGATAGTTTTGATACATGCTTATATTGAAAAGAAAAAAGAACACAAAAATGACAAGGGCAAGAAAGGTATGTGATTTCATTAGCGATGAGCCTTCCCTAAAAGGTTTTAATAACTATATTTGATTATAGCATTTTCATATCAAAAACATATAACATTTTTTTATTTCTATATATCAATATATATTGATATATAGCTTATAATCTGCTATACTTTTATGACAAAAATACAAAAACTTTATAAGGAATAAGAAATGAAAAGATTACATATACATATTTCAGTAAAAGATTTAGAGCAGAGTAAGAAGTTTTATACAGCTCTTTTTGGGATGGAACCGACAAAAGAGAAAGAAGATTATGTTCAGTGGCTTGTTGATGATCCGGCGGTAAATATGGCTATCTCTTCAGGACGCGACACCTTGGGTCTAAACCACCTGGGTCTTCAAATGGACAGTGATGAAGCCTTGGCTGAGGTAGAAAACAGGTTGGTAGCTGCGGGTATCGGAGGAGAGAAGCAAGAAGAAGCAGTGTGTTGTTACTCAGAGTCTAAGAAGTATTGGGTTCAAGACCCTCAAGATATCATCTGGGAAAACTACCATACTATGAACGAGGTGGAGTACTTTGGTGGTGATACCTTTACGGGTGGAACAGGTTGTTGTACGCCAACCTTTTCGAAAAATGGACAATGGTCTGCAGGCGGGTCGTGTTAGATGGATAACTTTTTACACACTGTGTCTGCATTGAATGATGAAACACGTGTGTTGATTATCCGTTTTTTAGATGAACATGGTGCCTTATGCGTGTGTGATTTACAAAACTCGCTTAATATGATCCAGTCACGTCTCTCTCGTCATTTGAAAATTTTAAAAGAGGGTGGCTTTTTACGCGTACAGAGAAAGGGAACATGGGCGTATTATGAGATACGTTCACCTCTTGACAGGTTTCGTATGGAAGCAATAGAAGAGATCAGACATTTAGATATAAAATTACCTCGTTTGAAAGAGAGTTGTAAAGTATGAAGAAAGTATTGATATTATGTACAGGCAATTCGTGTCGTTCGATTATTGCAGAAGCGCTTATAAATGCGAAGTTAGATCGATGTATACAAGCCTATAGTTCAGGTGTAAAAGCAAGCGGGAGAGTCAATCCTCATGCCAAAGAGCTTTTAGAAGAACATGATATGTGGAGAGAAGAGTATCATTCAAAAACATTAGACACCTTGATAGATGAAGAGTTTGACTTGATCGTGACAGTATGTTCACATGCAGAGCAGACCTGTCCGACTTTTCCACGTCCTATCAAGACCATACATGTAGGTTTTGAGGATCCTGATGGAAAAGGCCCGGAAGCCTTTGTTCAGACCATGATGGAGATAGAGACAACCCTTCTTCCTATTGTAGAGGCGGAACTATGCTCTTAGCTGCAGGACTGTTTTTTATTACCCTTGTCTTTGTTATTTGGCAACCTAAGGGACTTCAGATAGGGACTTCTGCTGTTATAGGTGCTATTGTTGCACTTATAGTGGGTGTTGTTTCTTTAGCTGATGTATGGACGGTAACGAGTATTGTGTGGGATGCTACCCTTTCTTTTATTGGGATTATCATCCTTTCTATGGTGCTTGACGAGATAGGATTTTTTGAATGGGCTGCTTTAAAGATGGCACGTTTATCAAAGGGAAATGGGACCTTGATGTTTATCTATATCTTGATTCTAGGTGCCTTAGTAGCGGCATTTTTTGCTAATGACGGAGCTGCACTTATCCTGACACCTATTTTATTGGCCAAGATGAAACATTTGAAGATGAACCCTGTGGCTGTGTTTGCCTTTTTGATGGCAGGTGGGTTTATAGGTGATTCAGCGTCTAATCCTTTGGTCATCTCAAACCTAACCAATATTGTTACGGCGGGGTATTTCAGTATCGGTTTTTGGGAATATGCTCAAAATATGTTTTTACCAAATCTTTTAAGTATTATTGCTTCTATCGTCATTCTACTTATCTATTTTAGAAAAGATATACCAAAACATATAGATGTTCAAAACCTTGCAAGCCCTGAGTCAGTTATCAAGAATAAGACTATGTTTACGCTCTCTTGGTACTTTTTGGCACTGCTAATGTTGGGGTATTTTATTGGTGATTATTATCATCTTCCTGTGTCTGTCTTCGCCTTAGGCGGGGCCTTGGTATTTTTAGGGATCGCCACCTATTTTAAGGCAACCAAGCCGGTACAAACTATTAAAATAGCCCCTTGGCAAGTGGTGTGGTTTAGTATAGGACTGTATGTAGTTGTGTATGGTCTTAAAAATGCTGGTCTTACCTCGTATCTAGCCGTTATGATAGATGCTATGGCAGGATACAGCAATACTTTTGCTGTTATTGGTACCGGGTTTTTAGCTGCACTTTTATCTTCTGTGATGAATAATATGCCGACTATTATGATTATGGATATTGCGATTGAGCAGACCGGTCAAACAGCCTTGGCTTATGCCAATATCATCGGTTGTAATCTTGGACCAAAGATGACACCTATTGGCTCGTTGGCAACACTTTTATGGTTGCATGTCTTGGCACAAAAGGGCGTTAAGATCACATGGATGGAGTATATGAAGGTCGGGTTAGTCATTACACCGCCTGTACTGCTTATTGCCTTACTGGGATTAATCTAAGGTAACGATTTTTTAACGATTAAGCCCTATACTTCTAAAATCGAATTAATTTTTAGGAGAAAATATGATCAGTGAAAAAATACAAAGAGTTATGATGGGTACAATGTTAGCCGTCATCTTATACCTAGTGAATGTTCAAGAACTAATGATTGCAAGTTATCTTTTAGCAGCTATGATAGGTCTGGTGTTTGTGTGGGCTTTTTTTGATTTCTGTCCTTCTTTGTGGACACTCAAAAAACTATTTAAAGAAGAATGCCCTAAGTGTTAGAGCTTGCTCAAAGCCAACACTTTTTAAAAAGACTTTTAAGTCTTTAACCAGGCATATAGCCTACCTCTAGAACCTAAACCACTTTATACAGATGAGTTTTTACGACTCATCATCCATCTTATACTTCTTATCTAAACCAAACCCAAATCATGTCTAATTCACTTAAAACTATCTCTCATCCTATGGTTTAAATTATATTTATGACGTAAAGAACCCCCTGTAAGCTTTTGTATCAGCCAGCTCTACTATTTCATTTTAGTTACATTCACTAGATTTGTAATGTCAATGTAATCTAAATGTAATCTTTGTATCTTACAATTCCACCAATCACAAGGAGAAACTATGAAAATGACAACTTTAAGCGTATTAACTGCTTTAGCAATATCGGCAACTTCAGTTAGTGCCCTAACCCTTTTTCAAGACCCTGCAACTGGGCAAGTATTTACAAAAGGTGGCGAAGGACGTATCCAAATGGGCGACTTCGTAGATGCAAAAACTGTTTACACAGAAAATCAAGCACAAGATTCTGCAGCAATGAAAAAAGAGCTGAAGAAAAAAGGCAACAAAATCACGATCATGAGAAAAGATTCTCCGGAATTTCTTTTAGGTAAAGAGACTTCTATCAATATGAAATTTGTACCTGAAGACAACACAGATATGTGGTTCAAAGCAGGTGTACGTATTCAAGGTACATTTGAAAACGTTGATCCTAGTGATGGATCAAGTCAATCTGATGCATACCTTCGTCGTACACGTTTTGAAGCGCAGGCTGGATTTGGCAAACATGCTTCTTTTGTAATGGATATTCGTAATGACAAGGTTAACTTGGATCAAAAAGGTGAGCAGACATTTAATGTTGGGGATGCTTACGTTAAGATCAAGAAACCTTTTGATACTTCACTACTAAACTTCAAGCTTTACCGTGCGAAGATCGATGTTTCACGTACTGAAACAGTTAAATCTGCTCGTGTGATCGCTTATGACCGTCCAAAAGTTGCTGACTATGCAGCGCAGTACATCACACATAACCGTCGTGGAACAAATGTTCAGGCATATGGTGACTGGGACAAGAAGGTTCATTATCAAGTTGCTGTAGGTGATGCGACTTATGAAGGTAAACTAGATGATGCAAAAGGTGGCGCAGTTGATGAAGCTACTAAGGGAGAGATTACTAATCAGTCATTTTTTCACGGTGGTAAGATCCGTTTTTCACCATTTGATGGTTGGGAAGAGACAAAAAGAACTGAGACATACTTCGGCGAAGGAAAACACTTCTCTGTCGGTGCAGGTTACTGGGCTGTAAACAGTATTAAAGTTGAAAATGGAAATGGAGCAAAAGAAGATCTTAACAATGAACTGATCAATCTTGAAGCTTCTGCTCACTATAAGGGTCTTTTTGTTCAGGCTGAGTACTTTAAAATGGACGATATAGTTGAAGACTTTGACGCGGCTACTCTTAACAAAGGTACTTCTACTGGTTGGTATGCGACATCTGAGTATGTATTTACAGACCTTGCTTACCTGGCACCATTTATCAGATATGAAGACTGGGATAAATTTGATGATATAGATGGTTATGACTACACATCTAAGATTGCCGGTGTTAACTGGTACCTTCGTGGAAACACAACAAAAGTCGGTCTTTATGTACAAAAAGAGAACTTTGGTGCTAAGATCGGTGACAATGATGTTACTACTGTACGTCTAACTTCTCAGTGGTTCTTCTAAGACCATAACTTTACGCAAGGTTAATGAAAGTGTATTTAGCTCTAAGAGCTTAAATGCCTTTACTGACTTTTAAACCAGCGTTTATAAAGTGTAAAACAGTTCTATCATTTATCATATTTTTCAGACCTATGCTATAATCTTTATAGGTCTACTTGAGGATAGCACATGTCAACCACGACACTTATAACTATTTTAATTATCTTACTTCTTATTTTAATCCCCTTACTTTTATCGTACCTTGTCTTTCCTGATGAAAAAGTCTCAAAACATCTTCCTATAAAAAAGAAGACACTTAAACCAAAAATATCTAAAGATACACCCTTAAGCTTTGAAGAGATAGCCAGCTTGTTCACGCATAGTGACAGTTCACAAGAAGAACTGAAAGAGGCCATAGAACAACTTGTTAAACATCACGGAAAGATACATGCAAAGCTAGGGGATCTTCCGCATCCTGATTTTAAGCGTTATCTTGCCTTAATCATCAACTTGTGTAAAAACCCTAAGGCTGATAAAGACATTATTATTGCTCTAGATCAGAAGCTAAGAGCAAAAAATCCAAGATATGGTTTAGATATTGATGAGGCGATAAATAAAGGAATAGCTGCGCGAGGCTTTTAAATGCTTGTTTTGTCTTTAAAAAAACAGATCATCTAAGTCTTCATCTTGGTGTCCACCTGCTAACATACTTTCCGTTTGAATACAATCACTGATAATAGAGTTGTCAAGAAAATGAATATCTTGGGCTGAACGTTCTACGAGGACTTCTTGACGCCATTTCTGCAAGGAGTCTGATATGCCAAATAAAAAGGCTTTCATCTCTTTGAGGGTATCAAGGTCTTCTACCTGTCCCAAGATGGTGGCAAAGTTATGCAAGGCTTCTGAGAGATTGGTAAACTTGTACAAATGCGTAAGGCTTGTTCCATAATCATAAAAAGCATTAGAGAGTTCTTCTAAACTCTGGGCATTTGGATTGAGTAGTTTTTGATGAATAAGAAGCTCCAGAGTCTCTTCAACACGCTCGAATCGGTCATTAAGGACTTCTATATCACCGGCAAAGGTCTCTATGAAGTCATGCGCTGAAAGTGTGTCTAATTTATGGGTGTAAAATTTGAGCTCACCGCTGCTGAATGATTTCTCTTTTTCTATACTGTCAACAAGAGTTATAGTAACGTTCTCTTTGCGAGTCAGTTTATGGATGGTCTCTTCCAGTTCTTCATTTTTCTTTGTAAGTTCACGTACCAGAGCAGAGCTTCTGAGATTTTCTTCTTCTATACGGTTTTGGTAGTCTTGCAGCTCTTTCAGTTGATGTAGACGTCTACAGGTACGAAACAAGACGGCAATCATCTTAGAAAAATCAAGGGGTTTGATAAGAAATTTTTCTATACCCAGCTCAATAAGTTCTAAAAGATATTGGGGTTCATCATGTGCAGATGTGACAATGATACTTTGTTCAGGATGTTTTTCGAAGATGTTTTGAATCATCTCTATACCATTCATATTTGGCATATTAATGTCTGTGATAACAATGTCGTAAGGACTTTGGATAAAGGCCTTTACCCCTTCAGCACCATCAGCAGCAAGGTCTACCTGTCTAAACATCTCTTTAAAGACTTTTTCATAATTGTTTCGAATGCGAAGGTCATCTTCTACATATAAAACCCGAAGAGGCTTAGAAAACTCCAGAAGGTCTTTTATGTTAAGCATAGTAGTTAGTTGACGCGTATTGCCGTGTTTAACATGGTTCTTGAACTATAATAATTAATGTAGATCTTACCTTTGATAAGTTTAATACCAGTGGTCTCATAGACAGTTGTCTCAGTTTTTACACCGGCAACCTCAAGGGTCTGTACGAGGGTAGTTTTCACCAGAGCAGATTTTCCATTAGGGTTGATATCAAATTTTCTTTCTTTGATTTCTATAAGGTTGTTTTGTACTTTTTTCCATTTTCTAATAAGGTGACGTTTATACTCGCTGAAATTAAGACGTGTTGTTTTACTCTCTTCAATGTTTTGATCGGTAAGGCTTACCGAAGTCGTGGCAAGAAAGTGTCTCTTCATTGATTTGATATTTTTGTGTTCTTTGGCAATTTTAACTTCATCAAGCATTTTTGTGATGTTCTTTTCATCTAAGGCTTTGGCAGCAAAAGCAGTTGTACTCAATAGTACAAGCGTTAAAATACTAACTAACAATCTCTTCATAGGTGTCCTTGTGTGTGTTTTATATTATAACCCAAAATTACGGCTAATAATCCTCTTTTGCTTCAAAACGCGCGATTTCTACTTGTTCATGATACAAAACCATGTTATTTTCATAGATGTGCAGGCTGTCAGTTTTTTCTAAAGCTTCTATAAAAGCTTGGGCCTGGAGCATGCCTTCTTCACAGTACATCCGTGTTGAGATGATGTTTGTAAAGGTAAATTTTTCTTCATTTTTAGTGTAGTTTGCCTTAATACTGTTGCACCCATCACTTCCGTGTAGACTCTTGTCATTAATGTGGAAAACAAGATGTACATCAGGTTGATGGTCAGCATTGGTCGAGTCTTCCCCGTTGAGTTCAACAAGACTCCAATAGGTGTTTTTAAGAGCTTGATGCGGTGTTATAGAGGAGCATGCAGCCAAAAATAGAAATAAAAACAGAGTAATAATACGTGACAATAAAGATCCTTTGTGGTGTTTAGTTTGTTTGCTTGATTCTTTTATAACGATAATAATATGTCAGAGTCATAAGCTGTCGATTTAATGTTTACTGTATGATCGTATCAGGCACCTTGCCCTCTGTTATAGAGAGCCATAAAGCCCTTGGTCGCCTATGTTCTTGATCTGGTGTTAAATCTATCGTAAAATTTTTACTTTTTTTAAGTTTTTGAAGCAGAGTGCTGAGTTCTGTGTCATAACCAAAAATCTTAATATAGTTATGCACTGCTTTTGAGATGACACCAAGTTGTTCTTTGACAACAAGAAATTTAATCTGGGTCATATAGCTCAACCTGAGGAGGGTACCGACTTTTTGCGCTCGCGAATGCAGGGTTAAAAGTTCTGCCAAGATTGACTTGATCTCTTTGGTATGCCCTAAAAGCGCTTCTTTTTCCGCTTCTTGTACCTTGTCATTCCATATCTTCTCAATCTCTTGTGCTAAAGGAAGGGGAATAAGTTCAGGATGAGCGTCGATGAGTGTGTAAGCTGAGAGCATCTGTTTGTCTTTATAATAAGAATCCAGCCTTTTAGCGAGATCAAGTAGTCTTATGAGTTCTTTTAAATCCTCTTTGAGATAGGAAATATGTGTCAAAGCCTCATACTCAAGTTCGGCTAGATCATAATCGCGTGAAAAGATATGTTGGCGGAACTTGATAAAAAGGTCATTACTGGAATCAAGTACCTTTTGATAAGATTGGATCTGTTTTAAACAGGGGTATTGCTTAGTGATAGAAAAGATCTTGTCATAAGAGTGATCGTTGATATGGCGCGTAAATTCTAAAAACATCTCAGGCTGATGCAGTAAGACTTGTATAAAGCAGAGTTTAGAACCAACACGGGAGAAGGGCTCAAGAACCTTAAATAGATGATGTGTTTGCTCTTTGACAACATAAGCCTGAGCCTTTAAAAAAACACGATCCCAGATAGATTCCATCTCGCGATAAGGGTCTGTCATCTTCAGTAGATGCACATGATCAGCCATGCTATAGGCCATGGCATAGTTTTCATGTGAAACAGCAGTTTTAAAACGCTCATAGTGTGTATAAAGACCTTGAAACTCATTGATGACATGTGTTTTTGAAGGTACCTTTGAGAAGCGTTTTAAAAGCTTTTCAGCGGCTTTATAGTCTGCCTCTTGTACTTGATACACTGCGTCACCTAAGGTCTCTTCCCAGGCTTCTTCAAGATTTTCTACAAGAGGAGACTCTTGCAGAAGTGGAAACTTTTGTATAAGGTCATGACACTGAAAATAAGATGATGTGTCAAGGCGAAGCTTTAAAAGTTCTTCAGGAAACAGATGGAAAAAATGCACACTTCCATCGTCACATCCGACAATTAAGACATCGTCTTCATTGATGTCTATATGCGTGACTTTAGAGGGTAATCGAAGGTATTCGTTCGAGAGGACTTTTTCTTCTTTAAGGTCGATGATACTGACCTGATGGGTATGGCCTGCTAGAAACAGATAGGATCCAGAGCTTGAGGTACACATGGTATTGATGTCACCTAAACTGCTTTGGTAATGTTTATGGATTTGCGAGGTCTTAAGATCTATGATGTTTAAACCGCCTTCGATGTTTCCCGCTGCCAAAAAATCTTCGTTTATGAAGCATAGACTATTGATACGAATACGACCCGGTGTGATACGCTTAGGTGAGACCTCAGTATGAATGTTTGTAATAACAATACTACCACCATAGCCGCTTGTTGCTACAAGGTGTCCGGAGGGAGAAAAAGAAGCTGCTGAGACATAATTTACCTTGGTTTGAGGAAGCAGACTCGCTGAATATTCAGGAAAAGAGCTTAATCTAGATACTTGGCCTGTTGAAAATATGTTCCATAAGTAGACTCTGCCTGTGATAGACCCTGCAACCAGGTAGCGTGAACCAGGGTCAAAACAGAGGGTCTCAATCTGGTTTTGTAAGGTAGGAAAGGAGTGATGGAGTTTCTGCTTTTGTATATCTATAATTCGTACAACAGATTGTTCTTTTTCGCTGTAAGCTAAATATTTTCCATCAGGACTGAAACAGATGTTTTTTTTCTCACTGTGAGCATTTGCGTGTTTGAGCACAAAGCTTTGAGTTTCGTCCATGCTTGGTAGTTCTATGATTGAAAATTTTTTACTCTTATCCGCAATGGCTATTTTATCTCCATGCAAAACAGACAGGTAAACGACCTTGTCGTCAAAGTTCAATGTGCTACTTGCTATCATAGGTTAATGTTATCATAATTTATAATGAATATCAGTTTTTTTATGCATTTTAGGAATAATTCTTGCTCTGTTTAGGGTATGTATATTAATAATACGAACTCTTTTTATCATACAGGGCAACAAGATATTGCTTATGCTGCTTCCACCAAAGGGAGCAAGGCACCCAATACTTTAGATACCTATTTGAAAAACTTCAGTGAAAAAGCACAGATAAGCTTTGAGAGTTTAAGTTCGAATCTTTCCAGTGATAAGAAAGCTGAGCTTGTAGATACTTTAAATAGCATAGGTAAGGCAGCTGCCTTTTCTTCAATGAATGGGTTTGAAACCCAGGATGAACGTCTCCTTGTCAATCAATACTTTGGAAATTTTGATGGCGTTTTAAGTGATGAGGCTATTAAGAAGATGATATTTTCAAGATTAAACAATCCAAATCAAGAAAATAGAGAGTTTTTGAAAGACTTTGCCAAATCTTTAGATGAACCGCTTTCAAGTATAGATATTACTGTTTAAAGACACCTCTTTTTTTAACTCAGGGACATGTCTGGCTAGCACACTGATTTCTTATAAGTTAACTTATAAAACTAGCTGTGGCGGTTTTACGAAGTGAAAAGTTTCCAGGCGTAGCCGAAAAAAAGAAGTCAAGTGCACATGATACCCTGAGCTGCCCTATACAGGTAGTATGTAATAGATCAAAGAAAGTTCAAAAAAAGCTGTTCAGTTTTATATGCCATTACAAAATCATTAGCATGAAGTCCGCCTATAGCATGAGTCCACCATACCACTTGAACTCTGCCCCATTCTAAGATAATCTGAGGATGATGATTTTCTTTTTCAGCTATCTGGGATAAGGCATTAGTAAAAGCGAGGGCTTCTTTAAAGTTTCTAAAATGGTATGTTTTAGATATGCGCTTTATATCATTAGCCTCAAGTAGTTCATATTCAGGGAGTTCTTTTAAGCGTTTAGAGATTTCAATTTTGTTTAGTTGAGGAGTTTTTGAGGTACAAGGACTACAGGTCTTTTGCATAAGATGCCTTTGATAAACAGAGCTAACTAAGAAGATGCTCTTCTTAGTTACATCAAGCCACGCATCATCAAGTGTTGATACATAGGTTTGAGCATGTAGACATCAAATATCCACCATGCAGAACGAGGTACTGATACGTCTTTCCAAAAAGGAATAGAAGGCAGTGGTCCATCATAACCGAACTCAGCCATGATGATCTCACCATAACGAGGCTTTAAAGGACAGACAGTATAACCATTAAACTTCTCTTTAAGTTCTTTACCTTCCATAGCGGCAATAAGGTTGTTAGCCATGATTGGGGCATGATGACGTGTTGACCCACCTGTTTTACCCATAGGTATACCACAAATATCACCAATACCAAAGACATTCTTATAGCGACGGTGCTGAAGTGACTCTTTATCTACTTCCAACCAACCCTTAGCCGTACCTTTTTGCCAACCAAGCGCAGAGTCTCTTACAGCGCTAACAGGTCCCATAGGTGGCACAACATGTAAAAAGTCGTACGGTAGTTCAACTTCTTCATAATGATCAGTTGTATCAAACATCTCAAAGTCTTCATCCCACTCGCCCTTGACTTGATAAGCATGACCGAAGGTTGCTAGCTTGTTTTGTACATCGACCTTGACAAGAACATGTTTGAACTTTGTAGACATCCCTTCATACCCTTCTTGAGTACGTTGAAGTTCTTCAGCAACATTAGGAAGACTAAACAAAGCACCGGTATTTGTACAGAAGGTACACTCTGCATTAAGACCGTCTTCTTTTAAGAAGTCTGCTGCAAGATAAAGTATCTTTTGTGGGGCACCACCACATTTGATTGGTGTATCAGGTTGTGTGAAAATAGCCTTGGGACTCTTACCGTCTTTAGCTGCTTGTTTAAGTTCATTGAACCATTTCCAAGTAAGCTCTCCGCCTGCATGCGTTCCTTTTTCAAGATCATTAAGGTAAACAGATGAGATGCCGTTTTTACCGATATCATCGACTGTCAGTCCTTCAATCTTTTCGTAATGGTATTGAAGACCTGTTGCAACAACTAAGAAGTCATAGCTTAATTCGTCACCACTTCTAAGCGTTATCTTATTGTTATCCGCGTCAATAGTTTGAGCCTCATCTTTTATCCATTTGACATCATCAGGAATAAAGTCATGGTTGCTCATCTCAATATCAGTAGGTTCATATACGCCAGAGGCAATAAAGACTTGACCTGGTTGATAAAGGTGGACTTCATTTGGTGCGACAATAGTAATGTCGGGATTGTTTAGGTTTGAACGAAGGTGAGCCATAGCCATGATACCACCGGCACCACCACCAAGAATGACAATCTTGCCTTTAGCATCAGACGCCTTAGCCTCAGTAGCAGTTGAACCTGCGATAAGCGAAGCTGCAATAGGCGAAAGTCCCATAAGTTTAAGTGCATGACGGCGTGAAATACCATCTTTTACAGGTGTTTCATGCAGTAAGTCAAAGTTTTTGATTAAGGGTGCAAGATTGTCTAATTTTTTCATAGGCTTCCTCTAGTATGTTAAATTGTGAGAATAATATAACATATATATAACATAAAGGTATCACAAAGTTAGCTAATAAGCCTATCTAGCATGAATTGGATAGAAGTTCGCCCATTAAATACATTTTTATTGAGTGTGTATGAACAAGATATCTCTTGACCTGCTTTAAGCTCTTCGTCGCAACGAAAATACATTAGGTCATAAGTCTGTGGATCATTTATATTAAGTCTTAACTCAATTTTTGCATGCTCTTTGTCTTTTCCAAGTTTTTTTACAGACACGATTTGAGCCTTAGAAGCTAAAAACCTCGGCCTCGGATTAGCCTCTCCATAAGGTTCAAACTCATCAAGAAGGTTTAGAAGCTCAAAGTCGATGGCAGAAGACTCTATTTCACCAAGCACCTCTTCTTGAGGGATATAATCTTCAGCAGGAATGCTTTGGGCAGTTTTATTGATGGCTTCTTTAAAGGCTTGAATGTTTTCTTCTTTAAGTCCCAGGCCTGCGGCCATCTTGTGCCCACCAAATTTCTCTAAATAGTTCTCATTAGTCTTGATTAACTCATATATACTTATTTCACCAACACTTCTGGCCGAGCCTTTAGCTATACGGTTTGATGCGGCTCCGCCTGAAACATCGATTCCATCGATCGCCTCGGGCTTGTTTTCTATGGCCAAGACAATGCTGGGTTTTCCAAATCTTTGCACTAGACGTGAAGCAACAATACCAACAACACCCTCATGCCAACCCTGTGCAGCAACAACAATGATATTGTCTTTTTCATCTACTTGCTTGATAGCATTTTCAGTCGCTTCTGCTTCGGTAGATTTACGGATATTATTGAGCTGATTAAGTAGTTCATACTGTTTATAGGCGATGCCTTCATTATCAGCGGTTAAGAAATCTAAGGCGATAGAAGCATCTTCCATGCGACCAGCAGAGTTAACTCGAGGTGCAATTTGAAAGGCAATATCTTCAGCTGAAAGCGTTTTTTTAGCTAACATGTCACGTATGATAACCATGCAAGGTCTTTGCGATGTTGACATTTTTTCTAGACCCTTAATAACAAGGGTCCTGTTGATGTCATGCAGCGGCATTACATCGGCTACAATAGCAAGGCAAAGTAGGTCCATAAACTGAGCTAGGTTAACAGAGGAGTTTATTTCTTTTTTTATAAGCCCCATAAGCAACCAAGCTACTTGAGCCCCGCATATCTCTTTAAAAGGATATTCACAATTATCCAGCTTTGGATCAACAATTGCAAAGGCATCAGGAAGTGTATTTGAAGGGGTATGATGATCAGTTATGATAAGATCTATACCTCTTTTTTTACAAGCCTCAGCTGCTCCAAAAGCATTGATACCATTATCAACAGTGATAACAAGATCCGCTTCAATACGGTCAATGATCTTTTCAGACACTCCGTAGCCATCAGTAAAACGGTTAGGAATGGTTGCTTCTATGGGATAGCCAATGGCCTTAAAAAACTCTATCATCAAGGCAGTTGAAGTAACCCCGTCCACGTCATAATCACCGACTATATAAATCTTTTCATTGTTTTGTATGGCAGTTGCGATACGTTTGGCAGAGCGAAGTCCATCATGTAAAAGAGCAGGATTGGGAATATCAGAGAGTTTTTTAAAACCCGTAGAAAACCTTTGAGAAAGGATCTCGTGTAAACGGGTTTTTGAAAGCTTAGGCATTTGAAGCTAGTGCTGCTTTGACAAATGCTAAGATAGATGGATTCGGTGTGGTCAGACGTGAAGTAAATTCAGGGTGAAACTGAACACCTAGGAACCATGGATGATCTTTGATCTCAACAGCTTCAATAAGCCCGTTAGACTCACCTGTTACAATCATCCCGGCTTTTTCTAGCTGCTCTCTGTAAGCAGGGTTGGCTTCATAACGATGACGGTGACGTTCATGAATCACTTTTTCACCATAAGCTTCTCTTAGGTGTGATTTTGCCTTCGTCTCACAAGGATACTCACCTAAACGAAGGGTTCCACCCATTGGTGACTTATGTGTTCTAAGCTCTTTTGTACCCGATTGGTTAATGAAGTTGTCAATAAGATAGATCATTGGATTAGTCGTTTCTGGATTAAACTCTATAGAGTTTGCATCTTCAAGCCCTAAGACGTTTCTAGCGTACTCAACTAAGGTAAGTTGCATACCTAAACAGATACCTAAGTAAGGAAGTCTTTCAACACGTGCGTATTCAATGGCTTGAATTTTACCTTCAACACCACGATTACCAAAACCACCTGCAACTAAAACAGCATCACAATCAACAAGAAGTGTTTCTGCACCCTTTGCTTCAATGTCTTCAGAATCAACCCAGCAGATCTCAACTCTTGTATCAAGATGGGCTCCACAATGAATTAAAGACTCGATAAGTGATTTGTATGATTCTTTAAGTTCTAGGTATTTACCTACAAAACCGATGGTAACGCGGTCACTGGGCTGAACAATCTTTTTAACTAGATCATCCCATTGTTCCATGTCTGGATGTAGCTCACCAAGTTCAAGCTCTTTAGCGATTGGGCCTAAGATGTTTTGTGCCATAAAGGTAATAGGGACAGCATAAATAGTCGCTGCATCTAAGGCTTCGATAACACAGTCTTGATGAACATCACAAGATACTGCAAGTTTTTTCTTAAATGTTTTTGGAAGCAGACCTTCTGTTCTAGCGATAATCATCTGAGGTGTAATACCGATACGACGAAGCTCTTGAACTGAGTGTTGAGTAGGTTTTGACTTATGCTCGCCTGCTGCTTTGATAAAAGGAATAAGTGTCACATGTATATAAAAAACACCAGCTACTTCTTCATCATGCTTCATCATACGAATGGCTTCCATAAAAGGAAGACCTTCGATATCACCAACGGTTCCACCCAGTTCTACAACAAGAATATCATGTCCTTCACCGGCTTGCTTGATACGGTTGACAATCTCACCAACGATATGAGGAACAACTTGAATAGTCTGACCAAGATAACCACCGGCACGTTCTCTCTCAATGACTGAAGAGTAAACCTGACCGGTTGTAAAGTTAGATGATTTTAAGTAGGAGCTGTCAAGGAAGCGCTCATAATTTCCTATGTCAAGGTCAGTTTCTGCACCATCTTTGGTAACAAAGACTTCACCATGTTCAAGGGGGGACATGGTTCCTGGGTCAACATTGATGTAGGGGTCGATTTTAAGCATTCCGACTTTTTTGCCTGAATGTTTAAGTAAGGTACCAACACTGGCTGCTGTAATACCCTTGCCAAGACTACTTAAAACCCCACCCGTTACGAAAATATACTTTGTCATCAAGTTGCCCTTATATTTGTTATTATTAATTGCGAATTATAACAAAAAAAACTTTAGTCTAGCTAGAAAGACAGCTAGACAATGAGGGTTAAGGCGGGTATAATAAGAGCAATTTATATAAAGGTCATTCTTAAATGGAAACCGCTTTAATTTATGTTGTTGTGGCCTTGGGCGTTTCAACAGTTTTGAATATTTTTTTAAAACGCCTGGGAATATCGCAAATCATCGGTTATATCTTGACCGGTACAGCTATGGCATACGCCTTTGACATACGTCATGTCAACTCCGAAACTCTGGATCTAGTAGGCGAGTTTGGTATTGTGTTTTTGATGTTTACCATCGGTCTTGAAATACCTCTTGCCAGACTCAATACTATGAAACAAATCGTTTTTGTTAATGGAGCCCTGCAGGTAACGGTTTCTGCCTTGCTGTTTTTTATTATCTCACACTGGATTTTTGAGTTGAGTTATCAAAGTTCTGTCATTATTGCCCTCTCTTTAGCCCTGTCTTCTACAGCAGTAGTGTTGAGTTATCTTAAAAGCTCTAAAGAGATCCATACAACCTATGGACAAAGGTCTATGGGTATCTTGATATTTCAAGATATCGCTGTTATCCCCATCTTACTTTTAATCGGTTTTATGTCTGAAAGTGATGTGGATGTTGTAGATATTGTCATTCAAACCGTTTTGTCTGCGGTGGTTCTAATTGGTCTGCTATTTGTGGTAGGACGTAAGGTGATGACTTGGTTGCTACACTTTTCTGCTAACACGCGACTTGACGAACTTTTTATGGGTTCTGTGTTGGTTATTGTGATGGGGGCTTCTTTGCTCGCGCACAGTGCCGGCTTTACCTACTCATTGGGCGCCTTTGTCGCAGGGATGATTATTGCGGAGACCAGGTACCATCATAAGGTTGAATCTGATATTGCTCCTTTTAAAGATTTGTTACTGGGAACGTTTTTTCTAACGGTGGGTTTGAAAATTGACGTTATGTACTTTATAGAGCATAGTATGTTGATTTTTGCTTTATTAGCAGCGATATTGTTGCTTAAGACTATCATTATCTATTTTATTATGAAGTTGTCGTCCAAACCTCGAAATGCTATGAAAACAGCCCTTTCATTATCTCAAGTCGGTGAATTTTCATTTGCGATATTTGCCCTTGCCAATACTGCGCATCTTATTGACAATCAACTGATGAGCATACTTGTTTTAGTGGTGGTTGTTTCGATGATATTAACACCTTTCTTAATGGTACAGATTGAAAATATTGTTGCCAAACTCTTTCCTGTAGATATTCACGAGTATGATATGCAAAAGATACAAAGTCATAAAAATCATGTCATTGTGTGTGGGTACTCGACCATTGGAAAATTCGTAGCAAAAGAATTAAAAGAGATGGGAACTGAATATATCATTGTTGACAACTCTTTAAAACATGTCAAAGAAGGTTTGGTTAAAGATGAAGAGATCTATTATGGGGATATGTCAAAAGAGAGTATTTTACTTGCACTGCACGCAGAAGATGCTTCTGCGGTTATTATTACCCTTGATAATGCAGAAAAAAAGCGTTTGATATCTGAGGCGGTAAGTAAATATGAAAAACCGATCAACCTTATTGTTAAAGTAGTAAGCCTTGAAGAGAAAAAGATGTTAGCTGACCTGCCTATTCATGCAATGGTGGATGGAAAAGAAGAGGTAGCAAAGATCTTAGTACGCCATAGCGTACAGTGCAAGGTATAAAGAGTACACCTTGAAGGTGTAGCCAAGTGCTGAAAACTGCATTTAAGTGTAGCCATTGCAATCATATCGTCATACTCAAAACGACTGTCTATTGCTGTTGGGTCATGATAATTTGGATCAATCTTTCCAAGCAGGTTGGCATTGAGTTGGCCTGTACTGCTGGCAGGAAGATAGGTTGATAATGATATGTCATCTCCATAACTGCAGACATGCATGTTCACTTCAACGTCATATCCAACTGTAGGAATGAGGTCTGAAAATAGATAATTAAGAAAAAAGAGCTTATAGCTAATAAGAAATACAGTAATCAGAACAAGCCCAAGTAGAGTTAGTCTGTAAAGATAAGTAGCATTTTTAGTTTATTATATATAATCGGAATGTTATATAAAAAAAGCAACTGATTGGTTACAAATTGATTACAAGTTGATCTTTTGAGATAAAGGAGTAAGGGAAGGTCTTTAAGACCTCTCATTTAAGCATAAAGAAGTGGTTAGTTGCCCCTAGAGCCCGGTTTTATAGCTTCAGACTTGCCTTCTTTACATAAAGGACACTCTTCAGGTGTATACATCTCAAAAGTAAAGTCATCAAGGGCAAAAAATGGAACACCATCTGGAAGTTTACAGTTTGGCTTTTTAGATACATCAGAGTTTTGACGATCACAAAAACCACGATTAGCAAGTGCAGCAAAACCAACAACAACACCACCCATCTCTTCAATAGCCTTTGCCGCTTCCATAGCAGAACCACCAGTAGTAATGATATCTTCACAGATCATTACACGCTCGCCTTTTTTAATCTCAAAGCCACGACGAATTGTCATAACCTTATCAACTCTTTCAGCAAAGATAGAACGTTTATCAAGTGCAGTAGCAAGAGCAAAACCAGCGATAAGACCGCCTAGAGCAGGTGCGCAAATAGTGTCTATCTCAAGTCCAGATGCTTTGATTTGTTGGGCAACACCCTCAGCTAACACCTTGGCATTTTTAGGGTCTTCTAGAACCTTTGCAGATTGAAGGTAAAACCCTGAATGGTTTCCTGAGCTTAGTTTGAAGTGACCCTCTAAAAGAGCCTCTGCATCCATATATATTTTTTTGACGTCCATATTTCTTCCTTGTAAGGAGTTGTAAGTTTTATTAAACACTTAGGTGCGTGAGTTCTCTACTGAAGAGAACTTAGTATTAACGTAGCTTAAAGGGCTTTTGCTCCTTTGGTGTTATACTTTAAGTATTTCTGCTTCTTTGTCTTTTAAAGTTGCATCAATTATAGCTATAAATCCATCTGTGATTTTTTGAATTGTATCTTGAGCGGCTTTTGACTCATCAGATGTAATCTCTTTTTCTTTTTCTAGTTTTTTGATATCGTTGTTGGATTTTTGACGGTCATTACGGATAGATACCTTTGCGTCTTCACCCATTCCCTTCATCTTCTTAACCGTATCTTTTCTTTGATCAACGGTCATCGGTGGGAAATTAAGGATAATCTTTTCACCATCAGAGTTTGGATTAACCCCGATATTCGCCTTAGAAATAGCAGCTTCAATATCAGCTACAAGGGGCTTTTCCCAAGGATTCACAACGATAGTTGTTGCGTCGGTTGCGATAACTGAACCTACTTGGTCAAGTGCTGTAGGTGTTCCATAATAATCAATTTTAATGCCGTCTAAGATAGAGGTCATAACCTTTCCTGTACGTAGGCTTTTAAAGCTATGGTGTAGGTGTTCTACTGAACCTTCCATGTTCATTTTACATTCTTCTTGAATATCATTTATCATAATTGAGTTTTCCTTGTATTAAAGTTTAGTGTGTCATTTCTTAACGATGATCTTACTCGTATAGGCATTACCATGTTTGATAATAACGCGGGTACGTTTAAAACGAAGCGGATAGGTCTTAGTGCTTTTAAAACTTCCATCTTCGATTTTAATGTATTCCCAACCGCCTCCACTAACGTAAAGTTCGGCTTTTTTTATTGATGTCGGCATTGTAACGTGAATTTCATTAAGTTTTGCATTAGTGGGATAGCTTTTTGGTGAGTGCCACTGGGCGTCCAAATACTTAATGCGAAGTTTATGTTTTAGGTTCACATCTCCTGTTAAAGCTATTCTATCGAGATCATCTTGTGGGCTTTTATTAGATACGGCACCGACATTTTGGTTAAGTATCAGATCAAAACCATAAGAACTGATCTCTTTTTTAACACTCGCATCAAACTCACCATAAGGGTAAGCATAATATTTAGGTGAATATCCTAGATGATCTTCAAAAGAGACTAAGCCCTTGTCGGTATCTTTTCTGATTTCTTCAGGTGATAAAGAGACCATATGTTTATGTCCATAAGAGTGTAAACCGATTTCCCCGTAATTTTGGGCATCTTTGATTTGCTCCCATGTCATAAAGTCGCCATAACCTTTATCGGTTGCTTCTATGTAAACAAACAGGGCAAAAGGATACTTATACTCTTTAAAAAGGCTCAAGCCATTGTCATAAAAACTTTTATACGAGTCATCTATACAAAGAACTACCCAGTTATCAGGAATGTCTTTCTTGTTTTTAAGTGCCTTGTTGAGCTCATTAAGTGAAACGACTTCGTAATTATTATTTTTAAAATAATCAAACTGTTTTCTCAGGATATCAAGGGAGACGTTGGTTGAGGCATGTTTAGAATCACCAAAACGGTGGTAAACAAAAAGATGGGCGTCTGCCCAAAGTGTAAGAGAAAGAAGCGCGAAGAGTAGCGCTGATCTCATTATTTGCTTGTGTTGGCTTCAGTTGCAGCCGGTGCTTGTACGTCTACTGGAGTTGTTGCTTCAACTGCTGCTGGAGCAGCGATAGTAGTATCTTCAACGATACTATCAACTACAGATGCTTGGTTCTCTTGACCGTAAAAATATCCCATTGCAACAGTGTTTGATACAAATAAGAACATTAAAAAGAAAGTCATCTTAGCAAGAAAGCTTGCTGGACCTTTTGCCCCAAATACAGATTCATTTGATCCGCTATATGCACCAAGACCAATGCTTGAACTTTTTTGAAGAAGTACTGCGATTACTAAAAATACGACTAACACGATTTGAACTATGATCAAAATAGATGTCATTAAGTTTCCTGAATAGGGCATGGCCCTTTATTAAAATTGCGCAATTATAGCGAAGTTTATCTTATAGTTCGTTTTCTTTGTGCAAACACGCTATAATTAGGGACTTAAAAAAGATAGTTTAGGCTTTTCACTTGATGTTTGAAAAGTCTAAATATTGTCTTGTCAATGGATGTTTCACTGTGAAAAAAGCACTAATCTTAGTTGTATTGTTAATAGCTGTATTTGTTGGTGAAGTTTTACTGTTTGATAATAACTCACACTCCCAAAATAACAAGCCCTTGATAGCGGTCACGAGTTACCCTTTGTATGAGATAACACATAAACTTATTGGTGAGAAAATAGAGATTAACAAACTTATTCCTTATGGTGCAGAAACACACACCTATATGCCTTCAGTAAAAACAATGAGTGGCATTCTTGAGGCAGATCTTTTCATTTACAATGGACTAGGAATTGAGCCTTGGATTAAACAAGATTACCATAATGCTCTTGATATGAGCAAGCATGTGAAACTGAACGAAAATCATGAATGTGATGAGCATCATGAGGGGCATAATCATGACGAAGATGCCGATCCTCATTATTGGTTAGATCTCAATAACATGATCAGTATGACGAAGGTGATTCAAGAAAAGCTCAACAGTAATTATCCTGAGCATAAAACTTTAGTTGATGCAAATGCACATATCTATATTAATGAACTACAAGTACTAGAATCAAGCTTTAAAAGTAGATTAAAAGTCTGTAAAAGAGATGAAATAGTAGTTAATCATAATGCTTTTGGTTATTTAGCATCAAACTATAACTTTCAAGTTCATTCAGTTACAGGACTTTCACCTGATGAACAAGTCAGTGCAAAAAAGATGAAAGAGATAACAGACTTGGTCAGAGATGAAAATATTAAAGTCATATTTTTTGAAAGCTTTGTAAGCTCAAAAGTTGCTCAGACAATTTCAAAAGAAACCGGTGCAAGTGTTGAGTCTCTTCAGCCCTTGGCTAATGTGACACAGGCTGAAGCAAAGCAAGGATATGTTTTTATCATGCGAGAAAACCTAGAAAAACTTTCAACTGCATTGGAATGTGAATGAAGTTTGACACCTCCGTTTTTGAAGCTAAAAATCTTTCTTATAAGATAAACGGAAGTGATATCATCAAGGATATCTCTTTTGTGATACAAAAAGGTGAATATTCTGCCGTTATTGGGCCTAATGGAGGTGGTAAAACAACGCTTATACGACTTCTATTAGGTTTGGAAAATAAGAGTGCGGGTGAAATACGCCTCTTTGGTCAAAAACAAAGATCATTTAAGGCTTGGGATAAGATAGGTTATGTACCACAACGTGTTTCTCAGGTAGACCAATATTTTCCAGCAACAGTTGAAGAAGTTGTAAAGATGGGACGTACAGCAAAACGAGGTCTATTTACAAGAGAATCAGATGCAGACAGACTAGCGGTTGAACAAGCCATGGAAAAGATGGATGTGACAAATCTTCGTTCTAAGCTTGTGGGCGAACTTTCAGGTGGTCAAAGACAACGTGTAATGATAGCTAGAGCCCTAGCTTCTGAGCCTGAAGTGTTAATCTTAGATGAACCAAATACAGGTGTGGACATGGTTTCTCAAAATCGTTTTTATACGCTTCTTAGAGAGTTAAATAAAAAAGATGGGATGACTATTTTATTTATTACTCATGATGTTGGCGTTATTGCGGATGATATACAGACCATGCTGTGTATTAATCAAACTCTATTGGCTTGTAATAATCCACATGAGGTCTTATCATGTGATGAGATGAGTAAACTTTATGGGATTGATGCACACCTTGTTCATCATCACCATCATTAAAAGTTAGGATGTAATGTTAGAGATCTTTCAATATGACTTTATGGTTAATGCTTTCCTAGCAGGTATCATTGTTGCTATTTTAGCTTCAGTATCAGGCTCATTTATTGTTTTACGTAGATATGCCATGCTAACAGAAACACTGGCACATGTTGCTCTTGTTGGAGTTGCAATAGGTATGGTCACAGAGCAAAATCCTATTTGGGTAGCGGTACTTGTATCTGTACTTTCTGCTTGGTTGATTGAATACTTACGATCTTATCTAGGACTTTATTCGGATTCAATACTAGCAATATTTTTATCAGGTTCCTTGGCCTTGGCCGTTGTTATTGTTTCTGTAGCAGGCTCGTTTAATGCTTCTTTATTTTCTTATTTATTTGGTTCTATTCTTTCTGTGACAAACGAAGACCTTATTGTTATGCTTGTATTTGGCTCGTTAGCTATGACGGTATTGATCGGATTTTTTAAAGAGTTTTATTTTATAGCCTTTGATGAAGAGGTGGCACAGGTGAGTGGCTTAAGGGTTAAACTACTTAATTTTATGCTTGTTACTATTATCGCCGTGATTATTGCTCTGTCTATTAGAGTGGTGGGCACCTTGCTTATTGGTGCACTCATGGTCATTCCTACCATCTCAGCCTTACGTTACAGACTTGGGTTTTCTAAAACAATCTTACTTTCACTTCTATTTTCTATCTCAGCAGTCTTAGTAGGGATGGCTCTTTCATATAACTTTTCTTTACCATCAGGAGCAACTATTGTTTTAGTTATTCTTGTGATCTTTGTTATCTCAATGGTGATAAATAGAAAATGAAAATAGAAAAAGAGTTCTCAAGGTTCGCGCATGAGTATGGGCAATATAATCTGATTCAAAACAAGGTCGCACAAAAACTTGTGGATGATGTAAAAAATAAGCCTCAAAAGATTTTAGACCTAGGCTGTGGTAATGGAACAGTCTCAAATAAGATAACTTGGGATTACGACAAGCTCACAGGAGTGGACTTTTCACAAAAGATGTTGGACCTACATCCTCAAAATGAAAAGATTGAATGCCGCTTAGGTGATTTTAACGATGATAAGCTTTTTGAAGAACTTGTAAAAGAAAAGTATGATCATGTCTTTTCTGCATCTTCTTTGCAATGGGCTACAGATTTAGACACAACACTTTATCAGATATCCCAATTTAATGCACCTGTATCACTAGCAATTTTTACCTCGAACACCTTTGATACACTGCTTAAGACAGCAGGAATAGACTCTCCCTTACGTAGTTCAGATGAACTTATCTATCTGCTTAATCAATATTTTCGTTGCGAGATAGAGATTGTTAGGTATGAATTGGACTTTGAGAGTATAGAAGAGATCTTTACCTATATTAAAAAGTCAGGTGTCTCAGGGGGAAGAAATGCATTGGGGTATAAAGAGGTAAAAGCCTTAATGAAGAACTATCCATCTAAGACCTTGGAGTTTGAAGTACTGTTCGCTACAAATTAAGTAAGATTATCTTTCTCTAGTGTATATAACTCATATCGAATCTTTTTAAACCTCTCAGAAAGTTCGGGTTCAACAACTTTATACACCTCTTCCAAAACTCTTGAAGACTCTTGTGCACGTTTATAGTTAGCAATTATGATACTTTCTATACTTGAGCGTTCCATCTCACTCTCTCGTGTCATTTTAAGTACATCATTTTGAGCATCTCTTGATGAAAGAAGAGCTTGTATGCCTTCTGTTTTAGCAAGATGTCTGAGAGTTTTAAGTCGAGAAGCGATATCTTTGTTATTGTCAGAATAACGTGCCATATCTTCTATAACACGAATGCCTTCTTTTAAGCGGTTTAGGTTTGCATCTATAACGCGGTAAAGGCCCTTATCCACAGTATCAATCTATTTGTTTTTTCTACGTGAAGCTTTTGCCATCTTAGCTTTTTTCTTAGCCTTAGCCTTAGCACTTGAAGTTGTGCTTTTACGTTCGCCAGCCTCCTGCGTTTCATTTGGATCGCTAACGCCACCAAAGACATTTTTCTGGGTACGTGCCTGCCATGCTATTTTAAGTCCGTCATCCATTTCTACACTAGAGTTATTTGCTTTTGTTGCCATTGTTATCCTTGATTATATTGTTGAGTTATTTGAAGTGGAATGTTTTTTATAAATGGATTTTAAAAGATCAACTTATAAAAGACACTCGATCCGCCTAAGCGGAAAGAAGGTTAGTCGTCGCCGCCAAAAATACCTAAAAGGTGAAGCAGTGATGTAAAGATGTTTAAGAAGTCAAGATAAAGAGCAATAGCTCCATCAATTGGTGTTTCATAAGCACCTCTGATGATGTTCTGCGTATCATAAACAACTAAGATACTAAATAGGAATACAACTGCAGCAGAGATAATAATGCTAAGCATTGGAGAACCTAAAAACATATTTACAATAGAAAAACCGATAACAACAAGAAGCGCTATCAGAAGTGGTTTTCCATATCCTGAAAAGTCTTTTGTTGTTTTAATAGCAAAGAAAGACATAGCACCAAAGATCACTGATGTCATAGCAAAAGCATTACCAACAATAGCTCCACCACCACTCATACCAAGAGTACGTGATAAAAGAGGAGCAATAGTAATCCCTGTCATAAATACAAAAGAGAACATTACAACTAGATTGATACCTGGTTTACGCTTAACAGCAAACAGTCCAAACAGTAAAGCAATCTCAACAATGAAAAGAGCAATACTCCATTGGTGAATAATTCCAGCAAATGGAATACCAATGTAAGCACCAACTGCACCAGCCATCATAGAGGCTGCAAATAATTTATAAGTTTCTTTTACAAAAGAAACCAGTTTACCTTCGCTACGTGAACCCATTTGTTCATAATGACCTTCACGTGCATAATCACGATCGTATAGACCCATGTTAAAATCCTTTATTAAAATAGTAGTGTGATTATACCTTAAAATTAACTCGCCTATATTATATACATTATATATAGGGATTTTCTAAGGGCACATTTATTTTGTATTTAGATGAAAGGTTAAGCAAGTAATGTGTGCAAATAGTGGGAATGAGCTTAATAAAATCACACTAAAGCTAATACATTAGATGTGAAAATAATACAATTATTCACGAATTTTACAATTCCCCAAAAAACCCCTTGACATATAAAACTGTTTCCCCTATAATTCCCATCCACAAACACAGAGACCTTATGTTTAGGCTCACAAACGGCAACGTTTAGAAGATGTTTGAGATCATTGAAAACTAAGTAGAAGACGTTAAATCTTACAGATTTATAGAACGTCTTTTTATAAGACA